>SWCC01010316.1_pt1 | contig 193134 bp, 160 predicted proteins | sample 4692971 | NCBI WGS metagenome assembly SWCC01 (sample SAMN10267277, study PRJNA491770) | bioreactor metagenome | isolation source: DHS bioreactor inoculated with subseafloor sediment | place: Japan: off Shimokita Peninsula | collected 2006-08
GGGGGGGCTGTCCGGCGAAGTGGAAGGCACCGAGCAGTCGGGGCGATTTCTGCTTGCCGGTCGCGACACGCATGTCGATTTGCCCGAGGTGTTCGTCAATCCGCGTCTGGTCTTTTCCACTTTCAGGGCGGACGGGGGCTGGGCCCGGCGTGACGGGCGGATCGAGATTGCACTGGATTCGGCAAGTTTCAACAATGAGGATGCGGAGGGCAGCGCTGCCGGCCGCTACTGGGTGGAGCCCGGCGGTGCGGGCGAGATCGACCTCTCCGCGCGGCTCACGCGGGCCGACGGCACGACCGTGTGGCGCTACCTGCCCCTGGTGATCAACCACGACACCCAAGAGTGGGTGCGCACTGCGATCAAGCGTGCCACCGTGCCCGATGCGAGGCTGCGGCTGAAGGGGCGCCTGGATGAGTTTCCCTTCCGCGATGGGCAGGGGCAGTTTCTGGTCTCCATCAAGGTGGCGGACGGGCGGCTTGAGTACGCGCCCGACTGGCCGCCAATCGAAGGCATTGACGGCGAGGTGCGGTTCGAAGGGCCGGGGATGAGCATCGAAGCCTCGCGTGGCCAGATTTTCGGGGTCAGGCTGAGCAATGTGGTGGCGAACGTGCCCGATCTGGACGTGATGCCGAGTGAAACCATGACGCTGACCGGTCGCGCAAATGGCACGACGGCCGATTTTCTGCGCTTCGTGAGCGAGAGCCCGGTGCGCAAGCAGATCGATGGCTTCACCGACCACATGCGTGCCGAGGGCAACGGCAGCCTCAGCCTCAAGCTGGTCATGCCCCTGCGTCACGTGGTCGATACCGCGGTGACCGGTGACTACCGTTTCAGTGGCAATCGCCTGTGGGTGGTGAAGGGCTTGCCGCCGATGGAAGAGGCCGCCGGCAACCTGCGCTTCACCGCGGCGCAGCTCAATATCCCGGAAGCGCGCGCCCGTCTTTTTGGCGAGCCCGTGCAGTTGAGCGCTGCGACCCTGCCCGACGGACGGGTGCAGTTCAAGGTGCGTGGCGGTATCAATGCAAGTGCCGCGCAGGCCGAAATGGGGTGGGCTGCGCTGGACCACCTGTCGGGAACGAGCACCTGGCTCACCGACATTGCCATCGGGCGCGACGCCACGAAGGTTGCGGTGCGCTCGGAGCTTGAGGGCATCGGCTCAAGCCTGCCCTATCCGTTCAACAAACGTGCGGCAGAGCGCTGGCCGCTGACAGTTGATATCGTGTTTCCCACGGACGGAGTCACGACCCTCGGCGCGAGTCTGGGCGACCGGCTGTCGCTGGCAGTGGAGCAGGGCTCCGACGGGGCCATCGTCCGCGGCGGCATCGGCGTTTTTCAGCCCGTGCGGATGGCCGCCAAGGGCGTGCAGGTCAACGCGAAGCTCGAGCAACTGGATGTGGACGCGTGGCGTCGCGCGCTCGGCAACAGCGAAGAGCCGGATGTGGAGGCGGAGGGCGCTTCCGCGTCGGCGGGGTCCGGCGACATGCCGCCGCTGGCCGGGCTGAACCTTGAGGCGGCCCGGGTGGAGGCCTTCGGGCAGCAGCTCAACGACCTCAGGCTGAAGGCGGTGGCCGACGACGGGGGCTGGAAAGCGCGTATCGACAGCACTGAAGCCGAGGGCGATTTCGACTGGCGCAAAGCGGGTGATGGCACGCTCGCCGCACGTTTCCGGCGCCTGGCGATCAGCAATAGCGAGAACACGGAAGATGCTGCGGCCACACGCACGACCTTGCCGCGAAGTCTGCCCGGCCTGGATGTCCGGGTCGAGCGGTTCGCAGTCGGCGGCATTGAGCTCGGGCGGCTGGAAGTGCTTGCACGCAACCGGCGTGCGCAATGGTGGCTGGAGCGCTTCCTGCTGGTGCATCCCGATGGGCGCCTGAGCGGGAATGGCCTGTGGCAGCCCGGTGCCAGCGCGCGCACGCAACTGGACTTCGTGCTGGAGACGGCCGACATCGGGCGCTTTACCCGGGCGCTTGGTTACCCCGATGCCGTGCGCGGCGGGCGGGCGACCCTGGGCGGGCAGGTGAGCTGGCAGGGGGCGCCGACCCGCATCGACTATCCGACGCTGAACGGCAAGCTCGACCTCGATGCCGAGAAAGGGCAGTTCAACCAGCTGGAGCCCGGCGTTGGGCGACTGCTCGGCATTCTCAGCCTGCAGGCGCTGCCAAGGCGGATCTCGCTCGATTTCCGCGACGTCTTCTCCCAAGGATTCGCCTTTGATCGCATTTCCGGTAGCATCGATGTCGCTGCCGGGGTGATGCACTCGGAAGATCTCGAGATCCGGGGGCCGGCGGCGCGGGTGCTGATGCGTGGTGTGGCAGACATCGACAAGGAAACACAGGACCTGCGGGTCACCGTGCAACCGACGCTGTCGGAGTCGATTGCGATTGGCGCCGCTGCGGGACTGATCAATCCGGTAGCGGGGGTCGTGACCTATCTGGCGCAGAAGGCACTCAGCGACCCGATCGAGAAGCTCTTCGCTTTCGACTATTCGATTACCGGCAGCTGGAATGATCCCGTGGTCGAGAAGCTGGCTTCACCGGTGGGTGGCCTGATACCCGGGCGCTCGACGCCCGCGGCCAAACCCGCAGCGACCAAACCATGAGGAAACCGATTGATGTCCCAAGCTGATACGCCCCTGTCCGGAACCGTAAGGGTTGCTGCGATCCAGACCGTGTCAGGCCCGGACGTCGAGGCCAATCTGGCGGCAGTCGAAGGTCTGATCGCCAGGGCTGCTGCGGATGGAGCGCGCCTTGTCGCGCTCCCTGAATACTTCCCCCTGATGTCGACCGACGAGATGGCCAAGGTCAGGGCGCGCGAGTCCGAGGGAAGCGGGCCGATACAGGATTTCCTGAGCGCGGCGGCAAGACGTCACCGCGTATGGCTGGTCGGCGGCACGCTGCCGCTGGTGGCGGAGGCCGACAACAAGGTGCGCAACACCACGCTGGTGTTCGACGACCGCGGCGAACGACGCGCCCGCTACGACAAGATTCACCTGTTCGGTTTTCAGCGCGGTGCCGAGCGCTACGACGAGTCGGTTACCATTGAGCCGGGACAGACGGTGAGCACCTTCGACTCGCCCGTGGGCCGCACGGGCCTGTCGGTGTGCTACGACCTGCGTTTTCCGGAGCTGTTCCGGGCCATGGGGGTGGTGAATCTCATCATCCTGCCGGCGGCCTTCACCTACACGACGGGTCGTGCGCACTGGGAGGTCCTGCTGCGTGCCCGTGCGATCGAGAATCAGTGCTACGTCATGGCGCCCGCACAGGGCGGCGAGCACCCCGGTGGCAGGGTGACCTGGGGGCATACGATGATCGTCGATCCCTGGGGCGAAGTGATGAATGTGCTCGAAACCGGGCCCGGTGTGGTGACGGCGGATGTGGACTTTGAGCGTCTTGCCTCGCTGCGGGACAGCCTGCCGGCCCTGCGCCACCGCTGTCTCGGTTAACCGGCGGCCCTTGCCTGAGTGGCAGAATGATCGAATTCGCGCGAGCCGGGTCAAAGCGGTAGCGTCTAAACTGGATACATGATGAGCAAGAATCCCCTGAAAGTTGCCGACAAATACCTGCTCTCGCCCTATGGGCTGGGAGAGGCCGAGCTGGAAAAGGTGTTCCGCAAGCTGATGCGGCATCAGATCGATTACGCCGACCTGTATTTTCAGTATCAGCGCTCCGAGGCCTGGAGTCTGGAGGAGGGCATCGTCAAGTCCGGCAGCTTCGACATCGAACAGGGCGTCGGTGTGCGTGCCATCAGTGGCGAGAAGACGGCCTTTGCCTATTCGGACGATATCTCGCTGGACGCGCTTGTCGGTGCCGCGACCGCAACCCGTGCGATCGCCGACGTCGGCGATCGGCGCAAGGCAGTGATCACGCCTTACAAGACGCGCAGCCGCCTGTATCGTGCGGACGATCCGCTCGATTCGCTCGACGACACCGCCAAGGTGAAGCTGCTGGAGCGGCTGGAGGGCTTTGCCCGCGCCGAAGACCCGCGCGTCACCCAGGTGATGGCGCACATCGCCGGCTCCTGGGAGGTCGTGCTGGTGGCGCGCAACGATGGCCACATGGCCGCCGATGTGCGCCCGCTGGTGCGGGTTTCGATCACGGTGATCATGGAGTCCAACGGACGGCGCGAGCAGGGCAGTGCCGGCGGCGGCGGACGTTACGATTACGGCTATTTCTGCGACGAACGCCTTCAGGACTTCGCCAGGGCCGCGGTGCATCAGGCCAGCGTCAACATCGATGCCGACCCGGCGCCGGCCGGCACCATGCCGGTCGTGCTCGGCCCCGGCTGGCCGGGCATCCTGCTGCACGAGGCAATCGGTCACGGGCTGGAGGGCGACTTCAACCGCAAGGGCAGTTCGGCATTTGCGGGCCGCATCGGTCAGCAGGTCGCAGCACGCGGCGTCACGGTGGTCGATGACGGCACCATCCCGGACCGTCGCGGCTCCCTGAGCATCGACGACGAAGGCAACCCGACCGAAAATACCGTGCTGATTGAGGATGGCATCCTCACCGGCTACATGCAGGACACGATGAATGCCCGCCTGATGGGCATGGCGCCGACCGGCAACGGTCGTCGCGAGTCCTATGCGCACCTGCCGCTGCCCCGCATGACCAATACCTACATGCTCAATGGCGACAAGGATCCGGCCGAGATCATCAAGTCGGTCAAGAAGGGTCTGTATGCGGTGAACTTCGGTGGCGGACAGGTCGACATCACGTCGGGCAAGTTCGTGTTTTCGACCGCCGAGGCCTATCTGATCGAGAACGGCAAGGTGACGCGTCCGGTGAAGGGCGCAACGCTGATCGGCAATGGCCCCGATGTACTGACACGGGTGAGCATGATCGGCAACGACATGGCACTCGACCCCGGTGTCGGTACCTGTGGCAAGGACGGTCAGAGCGTGCCGGTTGGCGTCGGTCAGCCCACCCTGCGTATCGATGGGCTTACCGTCGGCGGCACCGCCTGAGGGGTGCTCAGCCCGGCGCGCCGGGGGCTGGGTGGCACTTGCTGCGAAAGCGCTCCGGATCCAGTTCGTGGCGCTGCAGCAGGCGGTAGAGCTCGGTGCGATTGCGCTCGGCCAGTCTGGCCGCGTCGGACACGTTGCCGCCGGTCAGGGACAGCAACTGGGTCAGGTAGTCCCGTTCAAAGCGTGCTTTCGCTTCGGCATAGCTCAGGCGCGTGCAGGAGCTCCCGTGCAGTGCGCGCTCGACCTGCGCGAGTGAAATCTGTGTGCCGGTACTGAGGGCGCACACCTGCTCGATCACGTTCTGCAACTCACGGATGTTTCCCGGCCAGTCGGCCAGGCACAAGGCCTGCAGTGCCCGTGCCGAGAATCCGCGCAGACGCTTGCCGTCGCGCCGGGCAATGTTCTCCAGGAAATGTGTGGCGAGCAGGGGAATGTCCTCGCGTCGTTCATCGAGCGAGGGCAGGTGCAGGCCGACGACCTTGATCCGGTAGTAGAGATCCTCCCGAAAGCGTCCCTCTGCCCGCGCGCTGCGCAGGTCGCAATGCGTCGCAGACAGAATGCGCACGTCGACCGGCCGACTGTGCATGGCGCCGACGGCCCGCACTGATCGTTCCTGCAGCACCCGCAGCAGCTTGGTCTGCAGCGTCAGCGGCATGTCTCCGATCTCATCGAGCAGCAAGGTGCCCCCATTGGCGGCTTCGAACAGCCCTGGATGGGCGTTAATGGCGCCGCTGAATGCGCCGCGGACATGACCGAACAGCTCGGATTCGAGCAGATGCTCGGGAATCGCACTGCAGTTGATCGCGATGAAGGGGGCAGCTGCGCGCGGACTGGACTGGTGGATGAAGCGCGCCAGCAGCTCCTTGCCACTGCCGCTCTCTCCCTGTATCAGCACGCTCGCATCGGTATTGGCAAGCATCCGCGCTTCATCCAGCAAAGTCTGCATGCGCTCGCTGCGGCTGATGATGGCCGGTCCGGCGCTGCTGCCGGTCGCGCGCGTGGCCGGCTGCGGCAGATGCGCGCGACGGCTTGGGCGGTCGGAAGACGGTTGGAGGAGCATTGGGTGATGGTGTCGTCTATGCTTGAATGGTAAAGCGCAATGAACCGAGTGTAGGCGGGGCGAGCGGCTGCCTCCGGTAAGCAAGTGCAAGATGATGTTTCAATGCCGGGGCGTCGCCGTTTCACGACATCGGGAAGTGCATTTGCAGCAAGCAATTCGGTCTTTGGCGCCGGCCTCTGTCGCCTGATGGCGACACATTTCGATGTGTCGCGCGGGTGGGCGGAGAGATTCCGCACGTCGCCATTCTTCAGGTTATTGTCGTGTAAGGCTTTTTCCTGTCGGGTACGGTGCTTGCAATACGCTGCCTTGATGCTCCATTCCGGAGCGTCGCCTCAATCAGGAGATGCCATGTTCAACAAGCCCAGCATGTTCCCCAAATCATCCGAACCCGCTGTAGGTCGCAGTTCGAGGCCTGTCGGCAGTACTTCGCCGGCGCTCACGACGAGCACGACGCCTTCCGGCGCGAGCGCATCGCCGAGTACGGTGTCGCCTGCACCCGACAGTGTGTCGAAGCCTGTGGATCAGGACGTAAACCGGGCCGATGGGGGCGCAAGCGCGGCGGAAGCGACGGGCAGTGGCAGCCGTTTGATCGTCGGTCCTGACGTCAAGCTCAAGGGCGCCGAGATTCTCGATTGCGACACGCTGGTGGTCGAGGGCCGCGTCGAGGCAACGATGGACAGCCGGGTAATCCGCATCGCCGAAGCGGGTGCCTTCAGTGGCAAGGTTGGAATCGACATCGCGGAGATTCACGGCGTGTTCGACGGTGAGCTGACCGCTCGCGAGCAGTTGTTCATTCATTCCACCGGCCGTGTCAGCGGCAAGATCCGCTATGGCCGGATCCTGATCGAAGAAGGCGGTGAAGTGTCGGGCGATGTTCAGCCGCTTGCAGCTGCAGCGAAGTCCGAGCAGCGTCCGCAGGACAGGTCTTCAAGCTCGACCTCGACCTCGAGTCCCGAGGTGAAGTCGCTGACGGCCGTGGCTGGCTGACTGCGCGCCGTCGGGCGCGGCAGTCAGTTGGGCTTTACGGCGCCCTCGCCGGCCGCAAGGCGTGTGGGTGTCCACGACCAGTGGCGCTCCCAGGCGGTGCGCACCAGGTTGGGGTAGGTCGGTTTGCCCAGGCTGCCGTTGTACCGCCCCAGGGCGCGGTAGAGGTCGCCTTTCTCGATGTCGAGATAGTGGCGAAGAATGGTGCAGCCGTAGCGCAGGTTCGTGCGCAGGTGGAACAGGTTGTCGTCTTCGCGCCCGATGACCTTCAGCCAGAACGGCATGACCTGCATGAACCCCCTCGCACCCGCAGACGAGATCGCGTATTTGCGGAAGTTGCTTTCGACCTGAATCAGACCGAGCACCATCTGCGGGTCAAGCCCTGCTCGCGTCGCCTCGTAATGAATCGAAGTGAGCAGTTCGGTGCGGTAGTTCTCGTCGGGGATGCGCTTTTCCAGTCTGCGCGACATGTCGCTCAGCCAACGCGCGCGCTCGCCTGCGTCGCCGATCGGCAGGGTGGGCGGGGCGGCGTCACTGACCGCTTCATGCAGGGCTGCGCGCACGCTCGCCGCGAGCGGTTCGTACTGCTGCGCGCCTGCAAACGCCTGGCTCGCAGCAAGCGACAGCATCACAGCCCCCAGCAGGCGGCGCGTGTTCCGGAACGGGCGGGGGGCTGTCATGAGCTAGCGTGCTGGCCGGCTCAGGCGCGCAGCTGAGCGATGACGTGGGCGGCGATGTCTGCAGGCGCGAGCTTGTGTTGCTCGCCGTCGCGGCGGGTCTGGTACTCGACCATGCCTTCCTTCAGCCCGCGGTCGCCGATCGTGACCCGGTGCGGCACACCGATCAATTCCCAGTCGGCAAACATGACGCCTGGACGTTCGTCGCGATCGTCGAGGATGACGTCGATGCCGGCACTCTTCAGCGTTTCGTAGAGCCGGGTCGCTTCGTCGCGCACGAGTTCGGACTTGCCCCAGCCGACGCCGCAGATCACCACCTCGAACGGTGCGATGGCGGCTGGCCAGATGATTCCGCGCTCATCGTGATTCTGCTCGATGGCAGCGCCGACAATGCGGGTCACCCCGATGCCGTAGCAGCCCATCTCGAAGTGCTTCGGCTTGCCGTCGATATCGAGGAAGCTCGCATTCATGGCCTTCGAATACTTGTTGCCGAGATAGAACACGTGGCCCACCTCGATGCCGCGCTGGATGGCGAGCACACCCTTGCCGTCGGGTGAGGGGTCGCCCTCGACCACGTCGCGGATGTCGGCAACGAAATCGGGTTCGGGCAGGTCCCGCCCCCAATTCACGCCGGTGTAGTGGAAGTCTTCCTCGTTGGCACCGCAGATGAAGTCGGCCATGTTGGCAACGCTGCGGTCGGCAACAACGCGGACAGGCTTCCTGAGCCCGATCGGGCCGAGGTAGCCGGGCTTGCAGCCGAAGTGCTCGATGATCTCGGTCTCGGTTGCGAAGCGGAAATCGCTCCCCAGTCCTTCGATCTTGCCGGCCTTCACCTCATTGAGCGAGTGGTCTCCGCGAACCAGCAGCAGCCACACGGTGGTCTTGACCAGTTCGCCCTTGTCGTCGGTTTCATCGCTTGCCAGTACGAGCGACTTGACCGTTGTGTCGAGCCCAACCTGCAGCAGGTCGGCGACATCGGCACAGGTCGCCTTGCCCGGCGTCGGCGTCTTCTCGAGCGAGACCCGCGCCTCGCCGCGAACAGCCTGCAGCGCGAGCGCCTCGGCAAGTTCGATGTTGGCCGCGTAGTCGGAGTCCGGGCAATAGACGATGGCGTCTTCGCCGGTATCTGCAATCACCTGGAACTCGTGCGAGCGATCGCCGCCGATGGCGCCGGTGTCGGCCGCAACGGCACGGTACTCGAGGCCGATGCGGTCGAAGATGCGGCAGTACGTCGCGTACATGTTGTCGTAACTGCGGCCGGCTGCTTCCGCATCGCGGTCGAAGGAGTAGGCGTCCTTCATCACGAATTCGCGCCCACGCATCACGCCGAAGCGGGGACGGCGCTCGTCGCGGAACTTGGTCTGGATCTGGTAGAAGTTCTTCGGCAGCTGACGGTAGCTCTTCAGTTCCTGGCGGGCGATATCGGTCACGACCTCTTCCGAAGTCGGCTGCATGGCGAAGTCGCGATCGTGACGATCCTTGAAGCGCAGCATCTCCGGACCCATCTTGTCCCAGCGACCTGTCTCCTGCCACAGTTCGGCAGGCTGCACGATCGGCATCACCACTTCCATTGCCCCTGCGCGATCAAGTTCGTCGCGGATGATGGCCTCCACCTTGCGAATCGAACGCAGGCCCATCGGCATGTAGTTGTAGATGCCCGCGGCGACCTTGCGGATCATGCCTGCGCGCAGCATCAGCTTCTGGCTGACAACTTCGGCGTCTGAAGGGGCTTCCTTGAGGGTGAACAGATGAAACTGGCTGGCGCGCATGGGAATTTCGTCGGATTGTAGTGTCGAATCTGCGAATTCTAGCGTATGCCGGCACCGGGGTGCGGAGGTCCCGCCAAGTCGATTGGCGGGAACGACGGATGGGGCGTGCTTTCAAAGTGGTCGCAAGTGTGGAAAAATCCGTGTCAACTAAGCCAAATTGAAGGTTTGATCATGCTCGATCGTGAAGGCTATCGCCCGAACGTCGGCATCATCCTGGTCAACACGCGTAATGAGGTGTTTTGGGGCAAGCGCATTCGTGAGCACTCGTGGCAGTTCCCTCAAGGTGGCATCAAGCACGGCGAAACGCCGGAGCAGGCCATGTATCGGGAATTGTTCGAGGAGGTCGGCTTGCGCCCCGAGCACGTCAAGATCCTCGGCCGCACGCGCGGCTGGTTGCGCTATGACGTTCCCAAGCACTGGATAAAGCGGGAATGGCGCAACACCTATCGCGGACAGAAACAGATCTGGTTTCTGCTGCGACTGGTTGGGCGTGATACGGATGTATGCCTGCGCGCCAGTACTCACCCGGAGTTCGACGCCTGGCGTTGGAACGACTTCTGGGTTCCGCTCGATGCGGTCATCGAGTTCAAGCGTCAAGTGTACCAACTGGCGCTGACGGAACTGTCCAGAGTGCTGTTTCGCGCCCGCTCTTTCGAACTGCCCGATGCCTACCGGCTTGACGAAGGACCTTCCGCCTGAGGCGGAGGTGCTCGTCGTTCATCTTGCAGATCGGGGCTCCGGCCTCGTAACGGGAGCTATTGTCTTGAATCTCCGTAATGTGCGTCGCATGCTGAACAGGCTGGTGACGCCAGTGCTGTTGTCTGTGCTGGCCTCCTCGAGCGCATTTGCGCAAGAATCGTTCGAGGATCGGGTCGCCAGCTGGAAGGAAGGTGATGTCGTCATGCCGGCGGCGCCTGCCGAGGCCAGCCTGCAGGAGTTCTTCGTCAGTGCGTCGTCGCCGAATCGCTTCATGTTCGACCGCGACACACTCACCGTCGGGGCCGATCAGATCGTGCGCTATGTGCTGGTGATTCGCACGCCGGGTGGTGCCGAGAACGTCACGTTCGAGGGTATCCGCTGCAACACCAACGAGCGCCGGATCTATGCCAGTGCCAGCAAGAGTGGCGAGTGGGTGCCGGTCAAGGGGAGCGAATGGGCTCCGATCCTCGACAACACCTACAACCGTCCGCGTGCGGCGCTGGCCTACGAGCTGTTCTGCGACGGGCCCGCTCCCCCGCGCAGTGTCGATGAAGTGCTGCGCCGCCTGAAATCCGGCTACGGGACGGTGGCGAGTCCGATGCAGGGAGGCAGGTAATGCTCGATCAGGCCATCATTCATTTCGACAAGGCGCTGCGGACGGTCTTCGCGCCGGCAATGACCGTCAGGCCGGTGCCGGGCAATGATTTGCCCGATGCGCCGCTTGACGAAGACGAGAAGCGTCATGCCGCCGCGCTGATGCGTGTCAATCACTGCGGCGAGATCTGCGCGCAGGCCCTCTACCAGGGGCAGGCACTGATGTCCAAGGACGAATCGATCCGGAAGGCGCTTGAGCAGGCCTCCCAGGAAGAGACCGAGCACCTCGCCTGGACCGAACAGCGCATCGCCGAACTCGGCGGGCGCAAGAGTCTGCTCAACCCCCTTTGGTATGGCAGCTCGCTTGCTGTCGGCATGCTGGCGGGGCGCTTTGGCGATCGCTGGAATCTCGGCTTCCTGGCGGAGACCGAGCGCCAGGTCGAGTCTCACCTCCACGGACACCTGGAGCGTCTCCCCGCCGAAGATCGCAAGTCACGCGCGATCGTCGAGCAGATGAAGGCGGATGAAATCAGTCATGCCAACACGGCAGTCCGGCTTGGGGCTAATGAGCTCCCGGCGCCCGTCAAGGGGCTGATGAGGCTGTTCTCGCGGGTGATGACCGAAACGGTCTACCGCGTTTGAGAGGAGGGCGCCTGGCGCCCTCCGTGCGTCGAATCATTCTGCTTCGACGATCGTCCATTCGTGCGTGATCTCGGCGGTCTTGCCGAGCATGATCGATGCCGAGCAGTATTTTTCTGCCGAAAGGTGGATTGCGCGCTCGACGCTTTCGGGCTTCAGGTTCTTGCCGGTCACCGTGTAATGAAAGCGGATGCGGGTAAAGACCTTGGGGTCGGTATCGGCACGATCGGCTTCCAGCCGGACAGCGCAGTCGCGAATGTCCTGACGGCCGCGCTTGAGAATCAGCACGACGTCAAAGGCGGTGCATCCGCCTGCGCCGGCGAGCATCAATTCCATCGGGCGTGGTGCAAGATTACGTCCCCCTGCGTCCGGTGCGCCGTCCATGTTGATCAGGTGGCCGCTGCCGGTTTCGGCTCTGAAGCTCATGCCATCGACCCATTTGATGGTGCATTCCATTGTTGAAGCTCTCCTTGGGAGGTTGAAGGTTGGGCGGGGATGCAAAGTTTGCAGGATTCTACCGAAGAGCAGGGGGGGCGCTGTATAGCTTGATGTGCATGTATTGTGCAATGCACAATGACGGTGGTTTGATGTTTATTTGAATGGAATAAATGGAGCCTCCGGGTTGCTCAGTTTTGTGAAAAATCTGTTTGAAAACATATGCTAGAGTCCGCATAGAGTAAATTTATAAAACAATCAAAACATTTGTAGTGCGGCGCACAAATAATACTTGCCCGCGTGTAGGTCTTTCTGGATAATTCTCCCCAGTCGGATCGGAAACGTGTTGCGAACAGCAGCCAACGATCCAAATCGGTGTCTCCTCCACCCTCCTCCTTTGGTGTGGATTTAACGCAGTCCCGCAGGGGCTGCGTTTTTTTTTCTACGCTCGGTCCTGGATGTTGTGCCGGATTTCTTTCGCGTGTTCTCATTGACATGAGGTACGGGAAGGGTCTATGATTTCGAGCTTTCCGTTTGGTGGCCGGCACGCCAGGCCTGACAAGATCGAGGTTTCAAATGAAAACGTTTTCTGCCAAGCCGCACGAAGTACAGCGCGACTGGTTCGTTGTCGACGGCACGGACAAGGTGCTTGGCCGTCTTGCTTCCGAAGTGGCCCGCCGCCTGCGTGGCAAGCACAAGTCCATTTACACGCCGCACATCGATACCGGTGACTTCATTGTCGTCGTGAACGTCGAGAAGCTGCGCGTGACCGGCAACAAGGCGCTGGACAAGAAGTATTATCGCCACTCCGGCTACCCGGGCGGTATCTACGAGACCAACTTCACCAAGCTGCAGCAGCGCTTCCCCGAGCGCGTGCTGGAAAAAGCCGTGAAAGGCATGCTGCCGAAGGGTCCGCTGGGTTATGCCATGCTGAAGAAGCTGAAGTGCTATGCCGGTGCCGAGCACCCGCATGCCGCCCAGCAGCCGAAAGTTCTCGAGATCTGAAGGAGCCATAAATGGCTGTGACTTACAACTACGGTACCGGTCGCCGCAAGACCGCGGTCGCCCGTGTATTCATCAAGCCGGGCTCCGGCAACATCGTCGTCAATGGCAAGCCCGTTGATGAGTTCTTTTCCCGTGAAACCGGCCGCATGATCGTGCGTCAGCCGCTGGTGCTTACCGGCAACGAAGATCGCTTTGACATCATGGTCAACGTGGTTGGCGGCGGTGAGTCCGGTCAGGCTGGTGCCGTGCGTCACGGCATCACCCGTGCGCTGATCGATTACAGTGCCGACCTGAAGCCGGATCTGCGTACCGCAGGCCTGGTGACTCGCGATGCACGTGAAGTCGAGCGTAAGAAAGTCGGCCTGCGTAAAGCACGTCGCGCCAAGCAGTTCTCGAAGCGCTAATCGCGTTTTGTGCTGCACGAGAAGCCGTCCCCTGGGGCGGCTTTTTGCGTTTCCGGGCTTTCCGGACGGAGAGTTGTCAGGGCTGCGCGCATCGAGTCGGAGTCGGCTGGCGGCTCAGTATGCGCAGAGCGGACGTGCGTGTGCTAGTGTCGGTGATCGACAGCCCTGAGAAGTGGCTGTGGTCGGGAGTTGGGCGCACATGCATCATGTCCGCAATGCCCGCTCCAGACACGGTTTGCGTCGGCCCATCTGGGAACTTGTACGGTCGGAGATGATCCGACTTTGACGTGGGAGGGCGGATGGCGCATCATCGCCCCCTGCCCTTGACAGAGGAGAGAACATGAACGCTGAAGTTGAAACCCCGGACATCCTGGTATTTACCGATAACGCAGCCGGCAAGGTGCGCGAACTGATCGAAGAAGAAGGCAACCCTTCGCTCAAGCTTCGCGTGTTTGTCAGCGGTGGTGGTTGCTCCGGCTTCCAGTACGGTTTCACTTTCGATGAGGAAGTGAATGAGGATGACACGACGTTCGAGAAGAATGGCGTGATGCTGCTGGTTGACCCGATGAGTTACCAGTACCTTGTCGGTGCTGAAATCGATTACACGGAAGGCCTCGAAGGGTCGCAGTTTGTCATTCGTAACCCGAATGCAACCAGCACCTGCGGTTGTGGGTCTTCGTTCTCGGCCTGATTGATCTGGTCGGGATGAAACAAAAATGGGGCGCCTTGGCGCCCCATTTTTTTGACTGCGTGCCGGCTTTCAGCGGCTTGCGACCGTTGCCTTGTAGTTGAGCAGTGCGATGCGCTGCAGCAGAGGCTCGGCATTGCGCTTGAAGCGAGCGAGTTCTTTTCCTTCCAGTGCGTCCGCGGCCGGGAGGGCGATCTTCATGGGGTCGTGTGCGACGTTGTCCACGCGCACTTCGTAGTGCAGGTGGGGGCCGGTCGCCCAGCCGGTGGAGCCGACGAAGCCGATGACGTCACCCTGGTCGACTGCCATTCCCGGCTTCAGGTTGCGGCTGAAGTTGTTGAGGTGGGCGTAGGCAGTGGTGAGCTTGCCGCGGTGGCGGAGAATCACGATGTTGCCGTAGCCACCCTGTTTGCCGGCAAAGGCGACGACGCCGTCAGATGTGGCCTTGACCGGGGTGCCTCGCGGTGCGCCGAAATCGACGCCCTTGTGCGCGCGCCAGCTCTTGTGAATCGGATGCAGGCGGCGGCCGAAGCCCGAGGTGACGCGGGAGAACTCAAGGGGCGAGCGCAGGAAGCCCTGCCGCAGGCTGTGCCCGTCACCCGAGTAGTACTGTTCCTTGCCGTTCGCGGTGTCATGCAGCACCACGACGTGGCGCTTGCCCTGATTGATGAACTCGGCCGCAAGCACGCGGCCCGAACGGATGCTCGAGCCTTCGTCGTAGATGGTTTCGTACACCACGCTGAAGCTGTCGCCCTTGCGCAGATCGGTATGGAAGTCGATCTCGGTGCCGAACAGGTCCACCAGCTTGCTGGCGACGCTGTCCGGAAGGCCGGCTTCATCGGTAGCACCGAAAAGCGAGTGGCGAATGGTGCCTGTACGCATTTCGACAATCGTCTCGACCGCAGTGCTTTCTTCGCTGCGGACCTGGAAGTCCTGGCCCGCCTGATCGCGTTCGATGGTGTAGCGGCCGCCGCTCAGCGGCAGGCTGATGGACAGCACCTTGCCATCGGGCGTGACCATGGCGGTCATCGAGCGGCCTGCGCGCAGCTGGCGCAATGCCTGTGAGCCTGCCTCGTCGTTCTGGATGAAGGAGAGCGCTTCGCTGTCGTCGATGCCAAGGCGTCGGAAGATTGCGGGAAGCGTGTCACCTGGCTGAATTCTGTCGTCGTGAACGTAGGGCAGTGTGTGTGCGGCAGCGACGCTTACCGGCGCGATCGCAATGTCCTCGACCACAGTGCTGGCGATGAATGGCGCAGCGGGGGAGGTTTGCGGGACGACTGCGGTGGCTGCCACGACGCCGAGGAGCGAGACGCCAGCGACGCCTGCGATGAGCCACGGACGTTTACGGCTGAGGAGCTTGGACGGCAGTTCGGCTAGAATCGTGGTTTTTCTGACCTGCATGATTTGACCCGGGCAAAAACTTTTTCGAGTTTAACAAAGATTTGCAGCAGGCCGGTGAACGAATGACTGGAGATACATGATGAGTGATGTGCAGGCCGCGATCGAGCTGATCAAGCGGGGAGTCGACGAGTTGCTGATTGAAAGCGAACTCGTTGAAAAGCTCAAAAGCGGACGGCCTTTGCGGGTCAAGGCAGGTTTCGATCCGACCGCGCCTGACTTGCACCTTGGGCATACGGTGCTGATCAACAAGCTGAGGCACTTTCAGGAGCTCGGGCATCAAGTCATGTTCTTGATTGGTGACTTCACTGGAATGATCGGTGACCCCAGCGGCAAGAACAGCACGCGGCCGCCGCTGTCGCGGGAACAGATCCTGGAGAATGCCAAGACCTATCAGGAGCAGGTCTTCAAGATTCTGGATCCGGAACGGACCGAAATCTGCTTTAACTCTGCATGGATGGAAGGTCTCGGTTCGGCCGGGATGATTCGCCTCGCTGCGCAGCAGACGGTTGCGCGCATGCTTGAGCGAGAAGACTTTTCCAAGCGCTACGCGAACAATCAGCCGATTGCGATTCATGAGTTCCTGTATCCCTTGTGTCAGGGTTACGACTCCGTGGCCATGAAGGCCGATGTGGAGCTTGGCGGTACGGACCAGCGCTTCAACCTGCTGATGGGGCGTGAGTTGCAGAAGAGTCACGGGCAGTCGCCGCAGTGCGTCGTGATGATGCCGCTGCTCGAGGGCCTGGACGGTGTGAACAAGATGTCGAAGTCGCTCGGCAACTACATCGGCATTGCCGAGGCGCCGAAGGAAATCTTTGGCAAGACGATGTCGGTGTCGGACACCTTGATGTGGCGTTACTTCGACCTGTTGTCCTTCCGCTCCACTGCCGACATCGCAGGCCTTCGGCGTTCGATCGACGAGGGGCGGAATCCGCGCGACGTGAAAGTGATGCTGGCGCAGGAGCTGGTCGCCCGCTTCCATGGCCAGCAGGCCGCCGAAGATGCGCTGAGCGACTTCGAGGCACGCTTCCAGCGCAATGCGATTCCCGACGATCTTCCGGAGGTCAGGGTGGTCGTGGGAGAGGGCCTGCCGGTGTTCCAGGTGGTCAAGCAGGCGGGCCTGACCGGAACGACGTCCGAGGCAATGCGGATGATCGATCAGGGGGCGGTGCGGCTCAACGGCGAACGCGTCGCCGACAAGGGGCTGGTGCTGCTCGCGGGCGAAACCGTGGTGCTGCAGGTCGGCAAGCGCAAGTTTGCTGCCGTCGTGCTCGAATGAAGGATCCGGGTCGGGCAGAGATGCACGCCCTGGCGGGGGCCGCATGAGGGCGGATGCAACGCGGCCCATCGGCGTGTTCGACTCCGGCGTGGGTGGGCTGACCGTGGTGCGGGCGCTGATGGAGCGTCTGCCGCTGGAGAGCATCGTCTATTTCGGCGATACCGCCCGGGTACCCTACGGGGTCAAGTCGGTGGCGACGATCGAGCACTTCACCGGACAGATCACCGACTTTCTGCTGCAGCAGGATGTGAAGATGCTGATCGTCGCGTGCAACACGATGGCCGCGGTGGCGGCACACGTGGTGGCCGAGCGTGCCGGCGGCATTCCGGTCATCAACGTCATCGAGGCCGGGGCACAGGCCGCGGTTGCAGCCTCGCCCGCCGGCAGGATCGGCGTGATCGGTACGCCGACGACGATCAACAGCAACGCCTACGCGGTGCGGATGCACGCGCTCGACTCCGGGGTGCGGGTGTATTCGCAAGCCTGTCCGCTGTTCGTGCCGCTGGTGGAGGAGGGCTGGCTGGAGCACCCGGTCACGCGCATGACGGCGCAGGAGTATCTGCGTCCGGTGCTGGCGGAAGAGGTGGACAGCCTCGTCCTTGGCTGCACGCACTACCCCCTGCTCAAGCCCTTGCTGCGCGATGTGGTCGGGGAGGGGGTGCGTCTGATCGATTCCGCGGTCACGACGGCCGAGCTTGCAGCCCGCTGCCTGCATGCCGAAGGGCTGGCTCATGTGGGCAGGCGGCCGGCCAGCTACCGCTACGTCGTGACCGATGTGCCCTTGCGCTTTCAGACCATCGGCGAACGCTTTCTCGGGCGTTCGCTCGGGCTGGTGGAGCGTATTGACTGGTAGGCGGGCTCAGGCCGGCCCGGTTGCGACCGGACGTTTCGGATCGGCGCACCATTCGCTCCACGAACCGGCGTAAAGGCGCGAGCCGGACAGGCCCGCAGCTTCCATGGCGAGCAGATTGTGGCAGCCGGTGACGCCGGAGCCGCACTGATGAACGACTTCGGAAGGGTCGCGGCCATCGAGCAGCGCTTCGAACTCCGCTCTCAGCGTCTGCGAATCCCTGAAGCAGCCCCGGGTGTCGAGGTTGTCGCCGAAGAAACGGTTGATCGCGCCGGGGATATGTCCGCCGACAGGATCGCGGGTTTCGTTTTCGCCGCGGAAGCGGTCCGGACTGCGCGCGTCGATCAGCAGCATGTCTGGCTGGCCGAGATGCGCCAGAACCGTGTCGACGTCGATGCGGCAGGGCTGCAGGCACAGGGAGTAGGACGGTGTCGCGTGCGCTTCCGGAATTGCAGCGCTCAACGCCTGGGATTCGCTGCACCACGCCTGCAGACCACCGTCGAGCACGGCAACACGGTGGTGTCCAAGCCAGCGCAGCATCCACCACAGGCGTGCGGCATACATGCCGCCAGCGTCGTCGTAAGCCACGACCTGGGTATGGTTGCCTACGCCGCAGGCCTCGAGGCGGGCGGCAAGGGCTGCGGGATCGGGCAGGGGGTGGCGTCCGTTGGTACCCGTCTTGGGGCCGCTGAGATCTTCATCGAGATCCATGAAGAAAGCCCCCGGAATATGGCCGCTTGCATAGGAGTCGCGGCCGAAATCCGGGTTGGCAAGGTCGGACCGGCAGTCGAAGATGACCCAGTCCGGGTCGTGAATGCGTTCAGCCAGATCCCGTGCGCCGATCAGGGCCGAATAGGAGGCACTCACGGGGTGGCCTCAGCCGCAACGCCGAGCCAGGCGCGTGCGTCCTCGTCCGAACTGAAGACCTGCACTTCGGCATCGACGAAGAGCTGGGAAATCCATGCACTCCAGGTCACCCACTGGTCGTCGGTGAGAATCGCGATGCGGCGGAAATCGTGCGCATGCTCGCGCGAAAACTTGATCTCCTCCCAAGCCAGATCAAGCGTGAAGCCCGCCATCTCCCGCAGGTCGAACAGCAGATCCACCGTTCCGACAAACTGGATCTTGTAGTTCACCAGTTCCTCGAACTCGCGATAGTCGGCCAGGGTAAATTCGCCGAATACGGTCACTGCTACCAGATTGCCCTTGTGGTCGGTGCTGATCATGACGGCCTCCGTGCTGTTGTGCTTGTGTGCCTACTATAGCCCTCGCCGCTGTCGGGCTCAATCGTCGGCCCTGCGCCGCGATGCGAAGGAAACCATGAGACCGCTGACGATGATCAGTGCGATCGCGAGCCAGGCCGAAGGGGGATGCGTCTCGTCCCAGATCACCATGCCGAAAAGGCTCGCGAAAATGACCGTGCTGTAGCTGAGCGCGGCCGAGACGACCGTCTTGCCGAAGCGGTAGGAGCGCGTCATCGCCAGCTGGGCGAGTCCGCCAAACAGGCCGATGCCGAGCAGAATGGCGAGCCCGCCCGCATCAGGTCGATGCAGTTCGCCGGTCAGGGCCCAGACCCCGCCAAGCACCGTGGTCACGCAGGAAAACCAGAATACCGTGCGGATCTCGGGCTCGCCGGCCTTGCCCAGTTCACGCACGCTGATGTAAGCCAGACTGGAAATCATCCCCGCGCCCAGGCCCGTAATCGCGCCAAGCCACTGACCCGGTTGCAGGGTGGGGCGCAGCAGCAGGACGACGCCCGCGAAGCCTGCCAGCAGCGCGACCGCGACCGCAAACCGGAGTCGTTCGCCGAAAAGCAGGATCAGCAGGATGGCGACGAACATCGGCGACGTGTAGCTCAGGGTGGCCGCGGTTGCCAGAGGCAGGACGCCGATGGTGAAGAAGTAGCACATCAGCGCGAGCGAGCCCGACAGGCTGCGTGACAGCTGCATGCGCCAGTGCGGGGTGCTGAGCGCGATGTGGGTCATGCGCGAGGCAATGGTCATCATCACGATGTTCAGCGCCCCACGGTAGAAAACCAGCTCTCCGGTGGAGAACTGATCGGCACCCAGCTTTACGCAAACGCCCATGCAGGCGAAGAGAAAGCTGGCGATGATCATCCAGATGGCGGGCATGGCCTTGATGCTGCATTGCAATGTATGAGGGCCGCATTGAACCACACCTGCGCGTGCCCACGGGCGCGGATTGCGCCGGGCGCTGGTCAGTTTGGCCCTGAGGGGCTACGCTTTGTCTGAATTCTGCCCGGGAGTCGCCAATGGCACATGTTCTTGCCCTGGATCAGGGAACGACCAGTTCGCGCGCGATGGTCTTCGATGCGGAGGGACGGGTGTGCGGTCATGCCCAGCTGGAGTTTGCTCAGCATTTTCCGCAACCGGGCTGGGTTGAGCATGACGCGCACGAGATCCTGCAATCCCAGTTTGACTGCGCACGAGCTGCGCTCGAGAGCGCGAAACTGACGGCGAGCGAGATTGCCGCGATCGGGATCGCGAATCAGCGCGAGACCACGGTGCTGTGGTCGCGCAGCGACGGACGGGCGGTCGCGCCTGCGATCGTATGGCAGGACAGGCGCACGGCCGATCGCTGCGAGACCTTGCGCGCACGCGGCTGGAGCGAGGATGTTCGCGCCCGTACCGGGCTTGAGCTTGACCCCTATTTTTCAGCGACCAAACTGGCCTGGCTCCTGGATCATGTGCCGGGTGCCCGCGAACGGGCCGAGCGCGGCGAACTCGCGTTCGGAACCATCGACAGCTGGCTGATCTGGCATCTCACCGGTGGAAGGCTGCATCTGACGGATCCGGGCAACGCCGCACGCACCCTGTTGTTCGACATCCATTCCCGGACCTGGGACGAAAGCCTGCTTGAAGGCTTCGGGATTCCGGCGTCGGTGTTGCCACGCGTCGTGGACAGTATCGGTGTGTGCGGCGAGACCGATCCCGATGTGTTCGGCGCTTCGATCCCGATTGCCGGAATCGGCGGCGACCAGCAGGCCGCGACCTTCGGCCAGTGCTGCTTTGCACCGGGCATGGCCAAGAATACCTACGGCACGGGCTGTTTCCTGCTGATGAACACGGGCACCGAGGCAGTGGTTTCCACCCATCGCCTGCTGACCACGATTGGCTGGTCGGGCGACGGGCCGCCGATCTATGCGCTCGAGGGCAGCGTGTTCATGGGCGGCGCCATCGTGCAATGGCTGCGCGACTCGCTTGGCCTGATCAAGGACTCGGCGGACATCGAAACCCTGGCCGGCAGTGTGCCGGACAGCGGTGGCGTCGTCATGATTCCGGGGTTTACCGGTCTTGGCGCGCCTTACTGGGATCCGAACGCCCGTGGCACCTTGCTCGGGCTCACGCGCGGAACGGGGGCCGCGCACGTGGCACGCGCCGCGCTGGAGGCGATCGCGATGCAGACACTGGATCTGGTTGAAGCGATGCAGCTCGACGGTGCAAGCCCGCTGTGCGAACTGCGGGTCGATGGTGGCGCGGCCGCCAACGACTTGCTGATGCAGATGCAGGCCGACCTCCTGGGGGTGCCGGTCGTGCGCCCGAAAATGCTCGAGACCACGACGCTGGGCGCGGCCTATCTCGCCGGACTCGGTGTGGGCGTCTGGCCTGACACCGATGCGCTTAGCCGGCAGTGGCAGGTCGACCGGGTGTTCGAGCCAGGCCTTGCCGAGGATCGGCGGCTTGCACGACGCACCGCATGGGCGCGAGGCATCGCGTGCGTCCGCAGTTGGGGGCATTCATGACGGCGACGGCGAAGAGCGGTCTGGCCGAACGTGCGCGACAGGCCTTGCTGGTCCGTCTGTCGGAGCCAAGAGTATGGGACGTGGTCGTGATTGGCGGCGGGGCAACCGGGCTGGGCTGCGCAGTCGACGCTGCCGCGCGCGGATATTCGGTGCTGGTCGTGGATGCAGAGGATTTTGCCAAGGGTACGAGCTCGCGTGCGACCAAGCTGATTCACGGCGGAGTGCGCTATCTCGCGCAGGGCAACCTGCCGCTGGTGCGGGAAGCATTGGCCGAACGCGCCCGTCTGCTCGAGAACGCCCCCCATCTGGTCCATCCTCTGCGCTTTGTCGTGCCTGCATACCGGCTGCACGACAAACCGATGCTCGCGGCCGGGCTCGGCCTGTACGACCTGCTGGCCGGCCGCCGCGGCATTGCCCGCAGCAAGGCGCTGAACGTCGACGACACGCTTGCCGCGCTGGTCACTGTAAAGCGTGATGGTTTGCGCGGCGGAATCGCCTACTGGGATGCCCAGTTCGACGATGCGCGACTGGCCCTGACGCTGGCGCGCACCGTCGGCGATTTCGGCGGTCTGGCAGTGAATTACTGCGCCGCGACGGGGCTTGCAATCGAAGGCGGGAAGGTCTGCGGGGTGGATCTGCGCGATGTCGAGAGCGGGCAGGCATATCGCGTTGGTGCCAAGGTGGTGATCAATGCGTCCGGGGTGTGGGCCGACAGCGTGCGCCGCCTGGCGCGGGCTGACGCCCATGACATGCTCAGCCCCAGTCAGGGTGTGCATCTGGTCGTGGATCGCGCGTTCCTGCCTGGTGAGGACGCGCTGCTGGTGCCGCATACCGACGATGGCCGCGTGCTGTTCATGATTCCCTGGCAGGGGAAGGTGCTGCTGGGCACCACCGACTCGCCGCGCAGCGATCTGCCACTCGAGCCACGGCCCCTGCCGGGCGAGATCGGCTTCATCCTTGAGACCGCAGCACGCTATCTTGAACGGCCTCCATCCCGAGCGGATGTACGCGCGGTCTTCGTCGGCCTGAGGCCGCTCATCGGAGGGGGGCGCGACTCACCCACGCGACAGTTGTCACGTGAGCACCTTGTGGATGTCTCGGCCGAGGGGCTGGTCAGTATCACCGGTGGCAAATGGACGACTTATCGAGTGATGGCCGAGGATGCAATCGATGCCGCACAGCCGGTTGGCGGGCTGCCGCTGCGTTCTTCGGCGACTGCCCGTCTGCGTTTGCATGGTGCGCCGGAGAAGAGTGATGGCGATGTCTATGGGCTCGATCGCAAGGAGGTGCTGCGCCTGCCCGGCGCGGACAACATCCTCGCAGAAGGGCTGACGCTGACCGAAGCCGAGGTCCGATATGCCGCGCGCGCCGAACTCGCGCGCACGGTTGAAGATGTCCTTGCCCGTCGCCATCGGGCGCTGTTCTTCGATGCCGCGGCGGCCGTGAGCGCCGCACCTGCGGTTGCAGCGATTCTGGCCGAAGAGCTTGGAAGGGCGCCGGACTGGGCCGCGGCAGAAGTCGATCGCTTCAGGGCGCTGGCTGCGCAGTATCAGGTCGGCCCGTGACGCACCAGCCGATGTGCGCACGGCGACCTGGCTTCGTCTTCAGGCCTGCGTCCCGGACAGCGTGACCGTCGCCTCCAGTCCGCCTTCCGGGTGGTTGGCAAGGCTCACCTCACCGTGCTGGGTGCGCAGCAGGTTGCGTGCAATCGCAAGGCCCAGCCCGGTGCCGCCGGTTTCACGGTTGCGTGAGGATTCCGTGCGGTAGAAGGGCTCGAATACTTTCTCGAGTTCGGCTTTTTCCAGTCCGGGGCCATGATCGCGGATGCGGATTTCGACATGATCGGGCTGCCCGCTCAGCGAGATATCGACCTGTCCGCCGAATTTCACACCGTTCTCGATCAGATTCCACAGTGCGCGCCGCAGCGCCGTGACCTGCCCGTTGAAGGGGCGGTCCGCGCGGCCTTTCAGCGTGACCGTCCAGCCCATGTCCTGAGCATCGTCGCGCAGTGCTTCGAGCAGGCGGGTCAGATCGATGGGCTGCCTGTCCTTGCTGCCCTCCATGCTGCGGGCGTAGTCCAGTCCTTCCCTGATCAGACTCTGCATCGCATCGAGGTCGGACTGTACCTTTGCGCGCAAGGCATCGTCATCGACCATTTCGGCACGCAGTCGCAGTCGCGTGATCGGGGTCTGCAGATCATGCGAGATCGCGGCCAGGATGCGGGTGCGCTCACGCACGTGTTCGCCGATGCGCTGCTGCATCTGGTTGAAGGCTGCGGCCGCACTGGCCACTTCCGTCGGTCCGCGAACGTCCATGGGGGCGCGTTCGGGATCCTCTCCGAGCGCGCGCGCAGCGTCGGCCATGCGCGACAGCGGTCGGGTTGCAATCCGGACGCTGAACCATGTGAGGAGGCTGACACCCACGATCAGTGCGAGCAGGGCGGAGATCAGCTGTCCGGGGTGCGGGGTGCGCAGGTCGGGTGCAAAGGGAATGCCGGGCATTCGGATGCTGAGTGGCGATCCGTCGCTCAAGCGCAGCGCAATAAAAAGGGATGGGCGCCCTTCGTGTCCGTGTCTGCTGGCAAAGAGAGCGACTTCGCGCTCAGGCATGGCTTCCTTGAGGGCAGGGAGGAGCGGATGGTCGATCGGCAGCGGGGGCAGGTCGTCCGGCAAGGGGCGCAGGCTCAGTCGCAGACGTCTGCGCCCAAGTTGATCCACCCAGCGCTCACGCTCGTTCTCTGGCATGCGGTCGAGGACGTCGGCGGTGGCGGCAACTTCCTGTGCGATGCCATGGAACAGCGCATTGCGACCAACCCGATCGCGCTCGCCGACAAACAGAATGAAGCTCACTGCGAGCACCAGCGTGATACCGGCGAGCCAGATCAGCATCAGGCGCGAGAACAGGCTCCTGGGCCAGGGCAGTTTCATTGCGGTGCTTTCCCTCGATCGCCCGGGGTGACTTCGCAGGCCAGCACGTAACCTTCATTGCGCACCGTCTTGATGATTGCAGGCTCGCGCGCATTGTCACCGAGGCGCTGGCGCAGGCGGCTGATCAGGAGGTCGATGGAGCGGTCGAACACTTCGGCTTCGCGCCCCTGGGTGAGCTCCATCAACTGGTCACGTGACAGCACGCGCTGGGGGTGGGCGAGGAAGACGCCAAGCATGCGATATTCGGCACCCGACAATGCAACCACGGTGCCATCCTCGTCGACGAGGTGGCGATTCACGGTATCGAGCCGCCAGTGTGCGAAACGCAGTTCGCGTGCGCTGGCAGATGCAGTAGCTTCGAGATTGGGCGGCAGCGCGCGTGCGCGGCGGAGAATGGCCCGGATGCGCGCATAGAGTTCACGCGGCACAAAGGGCTTGGGCAGATAGTCGTCGGCGCCCATCTCGAGCCCCAGGATGCGGTCCATGTCTTCTCCGCGCGCAGTGAGCATCAGGATCGGGGTGGCCGCATTCGGCCCGTTCCCCGCGCGCAGGTTGCGGCACAGGGTGAGCCCGTCTTCGCCTGGCATCATCACGTCGAGTACGATCAGGTCGATCCTGTGGCTTTCAAGGGCAGCCTTCATCTCGCGCCCGTCTGCAGCCGTCGTGCAGCGCAGGCCCTGCTTCTCAAGGTAGTCTGCGAGCAGTCCGCGGATATCACGGTCGTCGTCAACAATCAGGATATGGTCTTGCTGGTTTGACATTCAGGTTCTCCTCAGCCCGAATCTTAAGCTGCCGCGCCAGCATTCTTGTATCCCAGCGTATCAAGTGCACCCTCAGAGACATCAGCGTGCAATTCCGCCCGATCCTGACACTTGCCATTTACATCGTGGTGGTCAAATGAACCCGTCGCCCAATGACAGGAATTCAATGGGCGGGAGATCAACCGAGAAACTCGAGGAGCATCATCATGAAAAACTGGATCAAGACTTCGATCGCCGCAGCAATCATCGCTACTTCTGCAATTGGCGCTTCGGCCATTGCACGTGGAGGCGACTGCGATGGCATGGGCATGCGGGACGGCAGGCAGGGCATGCAGCAAATGAGTCCCGAAAAGATGAAGGAACGGATGGCGCAGCGTGGTGAAGTCCAGGCCGCCAAGCTCGAACTGGCGCTGGCGCTGACACCCGCCCAGAAGCCGGCATGGAATGACTTCAAGGCTGCGATGAAGGATCGTGGCGAGCGCATGGCGTCGCAAATGATGGCCCGCAACGCCGAGGATCGCCCGGTGACCGTCCTTGATCGCATGGCGAAAATGGAGGAAATGAGCAAGCTGCGTCAAACCGAGATGGCCGAGATGCGCAAGGCGGTGGAAGTCTTCTATGCGCAGCTCTCCGATGCGCAGAAAACCGTCTTCGACGCCGAGTTTGACCGTATGGGAGGCCGCCACGGTGGTGGGCACCACAAGATGGGGTCGGGCAAGGCTGACGGCAGGGGCGCCGGCCGCGACTGAGCGTCGCCGGGCTTGAGTGAGGCCCGTGGAAGCACATGAAAAAACCGCCCGGTGCATTTGCACCGGGCGGTTTTTCTTGCGACTGAATCCGGGTGCGGAAAAAAACGCCCCCGAAATCGTTCGGCTTAGTGGAACTGCTCTTCTTCGGTGGAGCCCGTCAGTGCGGTCACGCTGGACTTGCCGCCCTGAATGACGGTGGTCACTTCGTCGAAGTAGCCGGTGCCGACTTCCTGCTGGTGCGACACGAAGGTGTAACCACGCTCGCGAGCAGCGAATTCCGGTTCCTGAACCTTCTCGACGTAGGCCGACATGCCGCGTGCGACGTAGTCCTGGGCGAGGTCGAACATGTTGTACCACATGTTGTGAATACCAGCCAAAGTGATGAACTGGTACTTGTAGCCCATGGCGCCGAGTTCGCGCTGGAACTTGGCGATGGTGGCATCGTCCAGGTTCTTCTTCCAGTTGAAGGACGGCGAGCAGTTGTAGGCCAGCATCTTGCCCGGGTGGACCTTATGCACGGCTTCAGCGAACTTGCGGGCAAATTCCAGATCCGGCGTGCCCGTCTCGCACCACACCAGGTCGGCGTAGTGAGCGTAGGCGATGGCGCGGGAGATGGCCTGGTCAAGACCCTTCTTGGTCTTGTAGAAGCCTTCGGCAGTGCGCTCACCGGTCAGGAAGGGCTTGTCGTTCTCGTCGTAGTCGGACGTCAGCAGGTCGGCTGCTTCAGCATCGGTACGAGCGATCACCAGTGTCGGCACGCCATAGACGTCCGCAGCCATACGGGCAGCGATCAGCTTCTGCACGGCTTCCTGGGTCGGGACCAGCACCTTGCCACCCATGTGGCCGCACTTCTTCACGGAAGCCAGCTGGTCTTCCCAATGCACGCCGGCAGCGCCGGAGCGGATCATGGCCTTCATCAGTTCGAAGGCGTTCAGCACGCCGCCGAAACCTGCTTCGGCGTCAGCCACGATAGGAGCGTGGTAGTCGATGTAGCCGGCGTCGCCCGGGTTTACACCCTTGGACCACTGGATTTCATCGGCGCGGGTGAAGGCGTTGTTGATGCGCTCCACGACTTTCGGCACCGAATCAACCGGGTACAGGGACTGGTCCGGGTACATGGCAGCGTATTCGTTGTTGTCGGCGGCAACCTGCCAGCCGGACAGATAGATCGCCTTGATGCCGGCCTTGACCTGCTGCATGGCCTGACCGCCGGTCAGTGCGCCGAGGCAGTTTACGTAGGGCTCGTTGTTCACCAGGCTCCACAGCTTTTCGGCGCCGCGGCGGGCCAGCGTATTCTCGACCTGGAAGGAACCACGCAGGCGGACGACATCAGCAGCGGTGTAGCCGCGCTTGATGCCTTTCCAGCGGGGATTTTCAGCCCAGTCTTTTTCGAGGGCGGCAATTTGCTGTTCGCGAGTCAGGTTCATCATGCTTCCTTGTCTGTTTGATAAGGGGGGACAACCAGGGTTTGCCGGGATCAGGAACCGGCTCAACCGATCGATTTCTGCCAGCGCATCTTCGAGGGAGAAATCAGCGCCGGTTGCAAAACAGTATAGGTTGCATTCTGCTTAGCAGCAATATGTCTTATATAAGACATAAGAAAAAAAGTTATTTAATTAAAACAGTAACTTGTTTTCAATATTTTGTATCGTGGAACGCGAATCAGGCTGGTGAAATGAAAAGTCGGGCATGTCCTGTTGCGGCGCACAGAACATGCCCGACGATCGAGGGCCTGGAAGTGGTCCGGTGTTCAGATCAACGGCGTGGCCGAGACGATCACGCCGTCCTCGTCAGCATAGACATAGTGTCCGGGCGTGAAGGTGACGCCACCGAAGGTCACCGGTAGCTCAGGCTCGCCCGTATTGCGCTTGACGGTCTTGCGTGGATGGGTGCCGAGTGCGAATACGCCCAGATCCATTTCGCCGATGGCTTTCGAGTCACGGATGCAGCCATAGACGAGAATGCCCGCCCAGCCGTTCTTCACGCCGAGCTCGGCGAGCTGATCGCCGACCAGTGCGCAACGCATTGAGCCGCCGCCGTCGACGACCAGCACACGACCATTGCCTGCCGACTCAAGTGTCTTGCGTACAAGCGCGTTGTCCTCGAACAGCTTGAGTGTACTGATGGCACCGCCGAAGGCGCTGCGGCCACCGAAACTGCGGAACATCGGTGCAACCACGCTGACCTTGTCTTCGTGGGCGTCGCAAAGATCGGCTGTCTGAATAGGCATGAGAGCTCCCTGTGTGATTGGGTTCGGATCGGGTTCAGGCCGTGATCATAACGGAGGGGCCGTGCCGGCGAACAGCCGGGCAGGGGCGAAAAAAAAGCGCGACCATCTTGGTCGCGCTTTCCTGAGCCCACACCCGGAGGGTCAGGCGGTTGCAACTTCCGGCTGATCGAACACCAGCTTGACCTTGTCGTCTTCGTCGAGATCGATCGTGACCTTGCCGCCGCTGGCGAGCCGTCCGAACAGGAGCTCGTCCGCCAGTGCCGAGCGGATGGTGTCCTGGATCAGTCGCGCCATCGGCCGCGCACCCATCAGCGGATCGAAACCCTGCTCGGCCAGCCAGGCCTTGAGTTGATCGGTGAAGTGGGCCTCCACCTTCTTCTCGTGCAGTTGGGCTTCGAGCTGCATCAGGAACTTGTCGACAACGCGCAGGATGATCTCGCTGTCGAGCGCCTTGAACGAGATCGTCGCGTCGAGCCGGTTGCGGAACTCGGGCGAGAACATGCGCTTGATGTCGGCGAGTTCGTCGCCTGCTTCGCGCTTGGCGGAGAAACCGATCACCGACTTCTGCATCGTCTCGGCGCCCGCGTTTGTGGTCATGATGATGATCACGTTGCGGAAGTCCGCCTGTCTGCCGTTGTTGTCGGTCAGGGCGCCATGATCCATGACCTGCAGCAGGATGTTGTAGATGTCGGGGTGCGCCTTCTCGATCTCGTCGAGCAGGAGCACGCAGTGCGGCTTCTTGGTGATCTGCTCGGTGAGCAGGCCGCCCTGGTCGAAGCCGACGTAACCCGGTGGCGCGCCAATCAGACGGCTGACCGCGTGACGCTCCATGTACTCCGACATGTCGAAGCGAACCAGGTCGATGCCGAGCGTGTAGGCCAGCTGACGGGCGACCTCGGTCTTGCCCACCCCGGTCGGGCCGGAGAACAGGAAAGAGCCAATGGGCTTCGCCGGATTGCCCAGGCCGGAGCGCGACATCTTGATGGCCTTCGCAAGCGCATCGATGGCAGCGTTCTGACCGAACACGACGTTCTTGAGATCGCGCTCGAGTGTCTTGAGTGCGGTCTTGTCGTCGTTGGACACCGAGCGCGGCGGAATGCGGGCGATCTTGGCGACCGTTTCCTCGATCTCGTTCTTGCCGACGGTCTTCTTCTGCTTCGACTTGGGCAGAATGCGCTGCGCGGCGCCGGCCTCGTCGATGACGTCGATCGCCTTGTCCGGGAGGTGACGGTCATTGATGTACTTGGCCGACAGCTCCGCTGCGCTGGCAAGGGCCGATGCCGAGTACTTGATGCCGTGGTGCTCCTCGAAGCGCGACTTCAGCCCCTTGAGGATCTCCACAGTTTCGGCCACCGAGGGTTCCACCACGTCCACTTTCTGGAAGCGCCGCGACAGGGCGTGATCCTTCTCGAAGATCTGACGGAACTCGTTGTAGGTGGTCGCGCCGATGCACTTCAGCTGTCCGGAGGACAACGCCGGCTTGAGCAGGTTGGAGGCGTCGAGCGTGCCGCCCGATGCCGCGCCGGCGCCGATCAGCGTGTGGATCTCGTCGATGAACAGGACGGCATCCTTGTTTTCTACCAGCTGCTTGAGCACCGCCTTGAGGCGCTGTTCGAAGTCGCCGCGGTACTTGGTGCCCGCGAGCAGGGCACCCATGTCGAGCGAGAAGACCTGGGCGTTCTCGAGGATCTCGGGCACGCGCCCTTCCACGATGCGATGAGCGAGGCCTTCGGCGATGGCGGTCTTGCCGACACCCGCCTCACCAACCAGCAGCGGGTTGTTCTTGCGCCGACGGCACAGGGTCTGGATGACGCGCTCGACTTCCTTGTCGCGCCCGATGAGCGGATCGATCTTGCCCATCAGGACCTGCTGGTTGAGATTCTGGGTGTAGTTCTCGAGCGCGCCACCGGCGCCTTTCTCTTCCTGCTCCTGCTCGCCCTGTTCGGGTTCGCTGCGGTTCTGCGGGGATGCACCACCCTGGGGCGTTTTTGCAATGCCGTGGGAGATGAAATTCACCACATCAAGGCGCGAGATGTTCTGCCGCTGGAGGAAATAGACGGCATGAGAATCCTTCTCGCCGAAGATTGCCACCAGGACGTTGGCGCCGGTTACTTCCTTTTTCCCCGACGACTGGACGTGCAGGATGGCGCGCTGAATGACGCGCTGGAAGCCGAGCGTCGGCTGGGTGTCGATCTCGTCACTTCCTTCAACCTTGGGCGTGTGCTCGTTGATGAAGTTGGTCAGTTCCCGACGGAGTTCGTCGGTATTGGCGGCGCAGGCGCGAAGCACCTCGGCGGCAGAGGGGTTGTCGAGCAGTGCGAGCAGCAGGTGCTCCACCGTGATGAACTCATGACGCTTCTGCCGGGCTTCGACAAAGGCCATGTGCAGGCTGACTTCAAGTTCTTGCGCGATCATTCAATTTTCCTCCATCACGCATACCAACGGATGCTGGTGCTGACGAGCATGGGAAACGACCTGTTCCACCTTGGTTGATGCGATGTCCCGTGGAAAAACACCACACACGCCCATGCCCTCTCTGTGGACTTGGAGCATGACCCGCGTGGCGCGTTCGCGGTCCATGGCAAAAAATTTCTGCAGAACTTCGATAACGAAATCCATTGGTGTGAAATCGTCGTTCAGCAGAAGCACCTTGAAGAGCGGGGGCGGACGAGTGCTTGTCCGCTTTGCTTCCAGTACGAATCCGTCTTGTTTCTGAGTGGCCATGCGACTCATTCTAATCAACTCGATGCAGAGTGCAACTGAGCGTTTGCCAGAATATCTGGGGTTGGAAAAAGGGATATCAAGGTCTTTCCTGCGCCGCGTCGTCACATGAATCGCACTGGAATTCAAGCCAGAAACGTGCCATGAAGGGGCGGAAAGTGCAGGATGTTGTTGCGATGCAGCAGTTCAGTGCCTGCATTTATCCGTTGACGCTATGCGGACAAGTGCGTAAAAACCGAGACGTGTGTTGATCGCGTGTTGCAAGCGTTGAGTCGGTCGTCGGCTTGTCGGTTAATCGACAAAGGCGTCAGGTGAAATGTTCGGATGCCTGATTGACGCGCCGTCCGGGAGGGCCCCGGGCTGTACTAAGTCACTTTGAAGGATTAAGGCAATATGGCAACTGGCACTGTTAAGTGGTTCAACGATTCCAAAGGTTTTGGTTTTATTACGCCTGATGATGGTAGTGACGATCTGTTCGCACACTTCTCCGCCATCACCATGAGCGGTTTCAAGACCCTGAAGGAAGGTGAAAAGGTTTCGTTCGACGTGACCCAGGGTCCGAAGGGCAAGCAGGCTTCGAATATCCAGAGCGCCTGATTATGCTTAGGCTGCGCCCCGGTGGCGCAGCCAAAAGAGAAAGGCCACCCTTGCAGGTGGCCTTTCTCTTTTGGAGCATGTAACGCGCGGCGTCTGGTGCCGAACGTAGCAGGCCGTAGCCCGCTGCATCCTTACTTCAGCTTGATTTCCTTGTACGGGACGTGCTTGCGCGCGACCGGGTCGTACTTGTTGAATTCGAGCTTCTGCGGGGTGGTGCGCTTGTTCTTCGACGTGGTGTAGAAATGACCCGTGCCGGCGGTTGATTCCAGCTTGATCTTTTCGCGGATGCCTTTTGCCATGGCGTTCTCCGTTCAGTTCGCGCGGCGCTGGGCCGCAGGGTTAACGCCAGGGCTTAAAGCTTTTCGCCACGGGCACGAAGTTCGGCAACGACGATGTCGATGCCCTTCTTGTCGATCGTCCGCAGACCGGCATTGGATACGCGCAAGCGGATCCAGCGGTTCTCGGATTCGCTCCAGAACCGACGGTTTTGCAGGTTGGGGAGAAAACGACGCTTGGTTTTGTTGTTTGCGTGGGAAACGTTGTTTCCCACCATCGGTGCTTTACCGGTCACTTGGCAGACGCGAGCCATACGATGCTCCAGGGAATTCGGATTGCGAAAACGATGGAGGATAGCGTAAGAGCAGGGGTTAAGGCAAGTGCATTATCAGGATTTGCATCCTTCGATTGTTGCCGGCGACTACAGCAGTCCGCGTTCGGCAAAAGACAGCGGCCGGCCGTGGGCCGGGACGATGAAATGATCGAGGACCCGGATGTCTACGAGGTCGAGCGCATTGCGCAGGGTGCGGGTCAGCAACTCGTCTGCGGTGCTGGGCTCGGCCGCGCCGGACGGGTGGTTGTGGGCGAGAATCACGGCGGCGGCGTTGTGTTCGAGTGCCAGCTTGACGACCTCGCGCGGGTAGACGCTGGTCTGGGTCAGCGTGCCCCGGAACAGGTCGACGGCTTCGATGAGGCGGTTGCGGGCATCGAGGAGGAGAATGCAGAAGGTTTCATGCGGCAGGTGGCCAAGGTGAAGTTGCAGCCAGTCCCGCACGGCGGTGGGTGAGTCGAACAGGCTGCGTTCGCTCATCTGCTCGGCCAGGGCGCGTCGGGCCAGTTCCATCACCGCCTGCAGTTGGGCATACTTCGCCAGCCCCATGCCGGGAACGGCGGAGAACTCTTCCGCGCTGGCATTGCACAGGCGTGTGAGTGAGCCGAAGCGGGACAGCAGATTGCGCGCGAGGTCGACGGCGGTCTGTCCGCGGATGCCGACGCGCAGAAACAGGGCGAGCAGTTCCGAGTCGGTAAGGGCGTGCGCGCCGCTACCAAGCAGCTTTTCTCGAGGACGTTCGCATTCGGGCCAGTCGGTGATTGCCATGGCGATCCCGTTTATACCAATGTACTGATAGTTTAACCTGGATGTCATGAATGAACTGCAGGGCAGGAAACTCGTTCTCGGCGTTACCGGAGGCGTCGCGGCCTACAAGGCGGCGGAGCTGGTCCGCCTTCTGGTCAAGGCGGGCGCCGATGTGCACGTGGTACTCACCGAGGGGGGCGCGCGTTTCGTCACTGCCGTGACCTACCAGGCGCTGTCGGGCAATCCGGTGTGGACGGATCTGTGGGATGCGCGCATGGATAACAACATGGCCCACATCGACCTCAGCCGCGATGCGGACGCAGTGCTGGTCGCGCCTGCCACAGCAGACTGTCTTGCGCGGCTCGCGCAGGGCCGCGCCGACGACCTGTTGACGACCCTGTGCCTTGCGCGCGACATCCCGCTGCTGGTGGCGCCTGCGATGAATCGCCAGATGTGGGAGCATCCCGCGACGCAACGCAACGCGGCAACACTGGCTGGCGACGGGGTGACGATCATCGGGCCGGCTGCAGGTGAGCAGGCGTGCGGCGAGGTCGGGATGGGGCGGATGCTTGAGCCGGAAGAGATCCTGGAGGCGGTGCTTGCCTTCTTCACGCCGAAGCGCCTTGCCGGGCGCAAGGTGGTGCTGACGGCGGGCCCGACCTTCGAGGCCGTGGATCCTGTGCGCGCGATCACCAATACCAGTTCGGGCAAGATGGGCTATGCCCTCGCCACGGCATGTGCGCGGGCCGGCGCCGAGGTGGTGCTGGTGAGTGGCCCGGTTGCGCTGGCTACGCCTGCCGGGGTGCTTCGGGTCGATGTGCGCAGTGCGCTCGAGATGCGTACCGCGGTATTTGATGCCTTGCCTGCGGCCGACGTCTTTATCGGCGTGGCGGCAGTGGCGGACTACCGGCCGCTGCAGCCTGCAGAGCACAAGATCAAGAAGTCGGGCGATACAATGCGCATCGAGTTGACGCCCAATCCCGACATTCTCGCTGAGGTGGCGTCACGTCCCGATGCGCCGTTCTGTGTCGGTTTTGCGGCTGAAAGCCGTGATCTCGATGCCTATGCCGAAGGCAAGCGCAAGAGCAAGAAGCTGCCGATGCTGGTGGGCAATCTGGTATCCGACGGCATGGGCGGCGACGACAACACCATCGTTCTCTATGATGAGCGTGGCCGCCACCCGCTGCCGCGCGCGGCCAAGTCGGCGCTGGCACAAGAGATTGTCGAACATCTGGCGAATCTGCTCGCGCCCGCCGGGCGAGAGCACAACTGACAAGGAAGAGTCATGCAACGCATTGATGTGAAGTTGCTCGATGCCCGCCTCAAGGGCCATCCCCCTGCGTACGCCACCGAGGGTGCGGCCGGTCTTGATCTGCGCGCCTGCCTCGACGCGCCGATCCTGCTGCATCCGGGCGAAACGACGCTGGTGCCCAGTGGTCTCGCCATTCACCTCGCCGATCCCGGGCTCGCAGCGATGGTGCTGCCGCGTTCGGGTCTCGGGCACAAGCATGGCATCGTGCTGGGCAACCTTGTGGGTCTGATCGACTCCGACTACCAGGGGCAGATTTTCGTCTCCGTGTGGAACCGGGGCCGCGACGTGTTCACCATTCAGCCGATGGAGCGCATCGCGCAACTGGTGGTCGTGCCCGTGGTGCAGGTGGGCTTCAACGTCGTTGACGATTTTGCGTCCAGCGAACGCGGGGCGGGTGGTTTCGGCAGTACCGGAAAGCATTGAGCAGGCATGACGCATCCAGGTATTCCAACCGGTGTGCATGTGCTGTGCGAGACAGCGGGCCGCATCCTGCTGATGCGGCGCTCGGGCACCGGTTTCTTTGACGGCGAGTACAGTCTCCCCGGCGGGCATGTCGAGCCCGGTGAGTCCGTGCATCAGGCGGCAGTGCGTGAAATGCGCGAGGAAACCGGGTTGCGGCTGCGTGAGGCAGACCTCCAGTTCCTCGGTGTCGTGCACCGTCTGTCCGACACCAACCGCATCGATTTCTTCATGCTCGCCCGCGACTGGACGGGGGATCCCGTCATCTGCGAGCCCACAAAGTGCGACCACCTGGCGTGGTTTGATCGCGACGCCTTGCCCGAACCGGTCGTGCCTTACGTCCTGGCTGCGCTCGATGCCGGCACGGGGCCGTGGGTGATGGAACTGGGATGGGCTGCCGAGGGCTGAATGCCCCGTGTGGCACGCGCTTGATGTATTAGCGAGTTCTGATAGTCTTTCCTGTCCAGACACAAGAACAGGCGGGAGACGATGATGAGTCACTGGAAATATGCGGTAATTTCGAGCTTACTGGCGCTGTGCGTGTCGTCTGCAGCCGGGGCGGCGGATTTTCCCGAGGTCGACCTTGCACGCGCAGAAGAGATCAACATGGGGCGCTGCTTTCTTTGCCACGGTGTAGAAGGCGAGAGCACAACCGCGCTGTATCCGCGCCTGGCCGGGCAGCACTATCAGTACATCGCCAAGCAGCTGGCTGACTTCAAGGCCGGCCGGCGTCAGAGCGACACCATGGTGAACATGGCAGCCGACCTGTCTCCTGAGGAGATGCTGGCCCTCGGCGTCTATTTCGAGAAGAAGCCGACGCGTGCGCAGGACGTGCAGGATGGCGAACTGGCGGCGATCGGTCGTTTCATCTTCCGCCGCGGAAACGAGTATTCAGGCGTGGCCGCCTGTGCGTCCTGCCATGGAGAGCGGGGGCTCGGAACGTCGCAACTGCCCAGGCTCGCGGGGCAGGTGCCGCAGTACATCGAAAGACAGCTGCGCTCGTTCAATACGCGCAACCGCACCAACGACAACGCGGTGATGCATTCGATTGCCTCCAGGCTGACCGAGCTTGAGATCAGGTCTGTTGCGCTCTACATCAGTTCCTTGAACTGAGTCGGCAGTGCAAAAAGGAAGGGGCCCGTCCGGGCCCCTTCGTCATGCATGCATCAGGTGTGCCGCAGCGGCGCTGGCCTCAGGTCAGCATGTCGGCCCAGATGTTCTGTGCCCAGGCATGGGCGAACTTGCCCTCGATCTCATTTGCCGCAACCGACACGCCGCCCGCACCCGAAACCGGCATCGGCTGCTTTTTCACGTCGTCGTACTGGTGTACTGACGCAACGTGCACGGCGTTCTTTTCGTCGACAAAGCTGTAGCAGGTGTTCATGACCACCGGAGTGGGGTTCGGTGCCTGTCCCGCGAGCAGGTTGATGATGGCGGCCGCCACGACCTTGGCCTGCTGATTGGCCATGTGCCCCGACTTCGGCATTGTCGGCGCCGGGAACAGCGCATCGCCGATGACATGCACCCCTGGCACACCACGGGCTTCGTAGCCAAGCCACTCGACATCAACCCAGCGGTCGTTGATCAGCGGCAGACCCGACTGCGTGGCGATGTTGCCCGCACGCATCGGGGGGATGACGTTGAGCACGTCGGCCTTGACCTTCTCGAAGTCGAGCTCGGCGGTGCGCGTGGCTGCATTCACGCTGCGCAGCTCGTTGTTGGGCATGTACTCGATCATGCCCTTGTAGCCCTCGAAGGCCTTGGTGAAGAGGGCCTTCTTCGACTGGATCTCACCGTTTGAGTCGAGCACGAGCACCTTGGATTTTGGCTTTTCCTTGCGCAGATAATTGGCCACCATGCAGGCGCGCTCGTAGGGGCCGGGCGGGCAACGGTAGGGGGCCTTGGGGATGTGCATGGCGAACACGCCGCCATCCTTCATGTCCTGCAGTTGCTGGCGCAGCACGACCGTCTGCGGACCGGCCTTCCAGGCGTGCGGGATACGCTCTTCATTGCCGGCGAGGCCGCCGATGCGCTCGGACATGAAATCGATGCCGGGCGAGAGGACGACACGGTCGTAGGCGATGACGCCGTTGCGTGCGGTACTGATGGTGCGTTTGCTTGCATCGAGCGCGAGCACTTCATCGGTGATGACTTTCACACCCCAGCGCGTGCGCAGATTGTCATAGCTGATGGTGATGTCGGCCATGTTCTTCAGTCCGCCGATGACGAGGTTCGACATCGGGCAGGAGACGAACTCGGTGTTGCGCTCGATCAGCGTGACGCTGACCCGGCCTTCGCTCCACATGCGAAGATATTTGGCGACCGTGGCGCCGCCATAGCCACCGCCCACCACCACCACATGTCCGCCCGAAGCGCGTGCCATGCCCGCACAGCCGGCGAGCCCAAGCAGGGTGGAGCCGGCACCGAGCACGCCGGCTGATTTCAGGAAATCGCGTCTGTTCTGCATTGTTTTCTCCCCCGGTTCTTACTTCATCGCTGCGTAGTACGCGGCGATCATGTCGAGTTGCTCGTCGGTGTAACCCTTCGAGATCTGGTGCATGATCGAGGCCGGTTTTGCGCCAGAGCGGAAGTCGGCGAGTTTCTGCAGGAGCTTTTCCTTGGGCTCGCCCGCGAGGCTTTCCATGCCTCCGAGGCTCTTGCCGCTGGTGCCGTGGCAGTTGGCGCAGGTTGCAGCCAGGTTGCGCGCCAGATTGGGATCCTGGTCTTTCGCATGCGCGAGCCCGGCGAGGCTCGCCAGGCACAGCGTGGTGAGTGCGAGTTTGGCGTTCACGTCTTCCTCCTCTTGATTTCTTGGTGTGTGCGAACGCCATCGACCGGCGCTGCGACCACGTACGGGCGCGTGTCTTGCGCTCGAAAGGCACTTCGCCAAATCAGTATATCCCAGCTGTTTTGCATTCAAAGCACCGTTTTTCGCGCATTCCTTTGGAATTTTCCGGCGAGATGATTTTTGCGCAATGCACAAATATTAGTAGTTGACCATATACGTGTATGGTTATAGATTGATCTAATCAGTGCATAAGGCCAAGCGCGTCATGAACGAGTTGAACAAGGTCTTCGAAAGCGTGGCTGAGTACTTTGGACTGCTGGCGGAGCCCACTCGACTCAAGATTCTTCACTGTCTGTGCAGTGAGGAGCGTGCGGTCAATGAGGTCGTGGAGGCGATCGGGCTGACGCAGGCAAATGCCTCGCGCCACCTGAATCTGCTGTATCGCGCCGGGGTGCTGGATCGTCGTCGGGATGGCGCTCAGGTCATCTACCGGATCGTCGATCCGAACTTCGCCGATCTGTGTCGCACGGTGTGCGTGAGCATTGCCTCGCGCGGCGACATGTCGGCACCGCAGCGTGAGGAGTTGCTCAGGCTCGAGCAGGATCTCGGCGCCGGGCATTGAACGAAGCGCAACATCAAAAATACGAGTGATCGAATGCAGAGGGGGAGCGTAGGCATGGATAACAGTGAGTTCCGGCTCGGTCGGGTGAGGCCCGCGCCAGAAAACTTCCTGACCGACGAGGACATTCAGTCGGTAAAGGAAGGGCGGCGTGACTTCTTGCGCAAGGCGTTCATCGGCGCCAGCGCAGCGATGATGGCGCCTGCCGTGGCGCGCGCGGCAGGCGAGGGGGATCCGGCGATCCTGAATCTGCCGCCGTGGTCCACAAGCCTCGGGCTGCCGGTGGCAGCAAACCCCTATGGCCTGCCGTCGAAGTACGAGCGTGGTCTGGTGCGGCGCGAAAGCCCGGGCCTGACCCGCGTCGGTGGCTCATCGGTCGCCTTCACGCCGCTGCAGGGCCTGTTCGGAATCATTACCCCGTCAGGGCTGCATTTCGAGCGTCACCATCAGGGCTGGCACGACATCGATCCGTCAAAGCACCGCTTGATGATCAACGGGCTGGTGAAGTCCAGTTCGGTGTTCACCATGGACGACATCATGCGCTTGCCGTCGGTGTCGAGGGTTCATTTCATCGAGTGCGGTGCGAACACCGGCATGGAGTGGGGCAATGTCGCGGTGCCGACGGTGCAGTACAGCCATGGCATGCTGTCCTGTTCGGAATTTACCGGTGTGCCGCTGAAGGCCATTCTCGACATGTGCGGCGCCGACTACAAGAAGGGGCGCTTCATCCTCGCCGAGGGGGCCGACGGCTCATCGATGACCCGCACCATTCCGATGGAACTGGTCGAGTCGGGCGAGGTGCTGGTGGCCTACGGCATGAACGGCGAAATGCTGCGCCCGGAGAACGGCTACCCCTTGCGTCTGGTGGTGCCCGGCGTGCAGGGCGTGAGCTGGGTCAAGTGGCTGCGCCGCATCGAAGTGGGTGACATGCCCTGGGCGACAAAGGACGAGGCGGTGCACTACATGGACCTGATGCCCGACGGCCAGCACCGGCAATACACCTCGGTGCAGGAGTGCAAGTCCGTCATCACGACGCCTTCCGGCGGTCAGCTTCTGCTCGACAAGGGTTTCTACAACATTTCGGGCATGGCATGGTCCGGCCGCGGCAAGGTCACCCGCGTCGATGTGTCGACCGATGGTGGCATCAACTGGCGCCAGGCGCGCCTGGAGACGCCGGTACTGTCGAAGGCGGTCACCCGCTTCAATATCGACTGGGTGTGGGATGGCAAACCCGCCATCCTGCAGTCGCGCGCGGTGGACGAAACCGGCTTCGTGCAGCCGGGCTACGGGCAGCTGCGCGCTGCACGCGGCACCAAGTCCATCTATCACAACAATGCCATCCAGTCGTGGAAAGTGGTTGAATCGGGGGAGGTGAGCAATGTCCAGGTTCTCTAAGACTTTGTCAGTGCTCGTCGTTGTCGCTGCGACCGCCGGGCTGGTCGCGCCTGCTGCGGCCTTCGATCGTTATCAGGGCATTGGCCGCGCAGCGACGCCAGCTGAGCTCAAGGCGTGGGATATCGATGTCCGCCCCGACTTCACCGGCTTGCCGAAGGGCAAGGGCACGGTTGATCAGGGCATCGAGGTGTGGGAAGCGCACTGCGCCAGTTGCCATGGGGCGTTCGGCGAGTCGAACGAGGTGTTCACGCCGCTTGTGGGCGGAACGACACGCGATGACATCAAGACGGGCCACGTAAAGTCGCTCGTTACCGGGTCGTTTCCGCAACGCACCACGCTGATGAAGGTGCCCACTGTATCGACGCTGTTCGATTACATTCAGCGGGCGATGCCCTGGACCGCGCCAAAGTCGCTCAAGCCCGACGAGGTGTACGCGGTTGTGGCCTACCTGCTCAACCTTGCCGAAGTGGTGCCTGCAGACTTTGAGCTCAGCGACCAGAACATCGCCGAGGTTCAGCAGCGCATGCCCAATCGCAACGGGATGACGACCGGTCATGGGATGTGGCCGGGCGCGTCGGCGGCCAAGGGCGGGATCGGAAACGGTGGCAAGCCGGACACGAAGAACGTTGCATGCATGAAGGACTGCAAGAAAGAGGTGCAGGTCGTGTCGTCACTGCCTGAATATGCGCAGGACGCACACGGCAACCTCGCCGAGCAGAATCGTTCCGTGGGTCAGACCCGTGGCAAGCCGACCGGTGAGCCGAGTGCAGCCGCCGAGGCAGCCGCGCCTTCTGCAGCGGCGGCAGCGCTGGCGCTGGCCAGCGAGAAGGGATGCATGGCATGTCACGGCGTCGCAAACAAGATTGTGGGCCCGGCCTACGTCGAAATTGCGGCAAAATACAAGGATCAGGACGACGCTGGCGCGAAGCTGATGGCCAAGGTCAAGGCGGGCGGTCAGGGTGTCTGGGGGGCGGTGCCAATGCCGCCGCAAGGCCACGTGAAGGACGAGGAAATCAAACAGCTCGTCCAGTGGATTCTGGAGGGCGCGAAAGCGCAGTAATAAATCAATGAGGAGAGACGGGATGAACAATCAACGCAGGGAGACCCTGAAGGCGGGCGGCGGTCTGGGCGTGCTCGGTCTGCTGGCTGCGGCCGGTCTGATCAAGCCCGAACTTGCCGAGGCTGCCTGGAACAAGAGCGCTTTCGATGCCAAGACGCTTGATACTGCAATGTCGGCCATGGGTGCGGGCAAGCCGGCGGAAAGCGCCGATGTCCAGATCACCGCGCCCGATATCGCAGAGAACGGCGCCGTGGTGCCGGTCGGGGTGGTGAGCAACCTTCCCAATACCGAGCAGATCTCGATCATGATCGAGAAGAATCCGAACATGCTGGCTGCGACTTTCGATATTCCGGCAGGTACGCTTCCCGATGTCCAGACCCGGGTCAAGATGGGTCAGACGTCGGATGTGTACGCGGTGGTCAAGGCCGACGGCAAGTACTACATGGCCAAGAAAGAAATCAAGGTCACGCTCGGCGGCTGTGGCGGCTGAGCACGGTCACGAAATCAAGGAGATATATCGATGGCAAATCCGATGCGTATTCGCGCAGCAGCCAAGGAAGGCGTGACTGAAGTACGCGTGCTGATGTCGCACGTCATGGAAACCGGCCAGCGCAAGGACTCGTCCGGCGCGGTGATTCCGGCACACTTCATCACCGAACTGACTGCCAAGCACAACGACAAGGTGGTGCTCTCGGCCCAGTTCGGCGCCTCGGTGTCCACCAACCCCTATCTGGCGTTCAAGTTCAACGGCGGCGCCAAGGGTGACAAGGTCGCGGTGAGCTGGGTGGACAACAAGGGCGACAGCCGCACTGACGAAGTGCAGATTTCCTGATCGTTCGCCTGGGGCCGCGCGCGGTGTGCGGACCCAGGCAGTGCCGGCGATCACGCCGGTGCGCCCACAAGCAGGGGTCTTAACGAAAGGTCCCAGGAGGAGAGACGATGAGAAAGCAATTCATGTTCACCGCGCTCGGCGCTGCCGTGATGCTGACCAGCCCGCTGGCGTCGGCGAACGATGAGCTGAACTTCGACGCCTATCGTGAAATGCTCGCCGACGGTAATCCGGCCGAGCTTTACGAAATGGAGGGCGAAGAGCTCTGGCGCACCGCACGCGGGCCCAAGAACGCGACGCTCGAGCAGTGTAACCTCGGCCTCGGGCCGGGTGTGGTCGAGGGCGCCGCGGCGCAGTTGCCGCGCTACTTCGATGACACCGGCAAGGTGCAGGATCTCGAGTCGCGGCTGATGCACTGCATGGAAACCCAGCAGGGCATCCCGTCGGCCGAGATCATCAACGGCAAGTTCCTGCAAGGTGAGCGCGGCAAGCTTGCAGCGCTGGTGGCCTACGTTGTCACGCACTCGAAGGGCAAGCCGATCGCGGTCGACCTGTCGCATCCCAAGATGAAGGCGATGTACGACATGGGCGAGCGTTCCTTCTTCTACCGCACCGGTTCGATGGATTTTGCCTGCTCCACCTGCCATAGCCAGGACGACAAGCGCATCCGTGCGACGTCGCTGCCCAACATCACCAAACCCGAGGGCGCAGCGGCGGGCTGGGGCTCGTGGCCGGCCTATCGTGTGTCCAACTCGCAGTTCTGGACCATGCAGCACCGCCTGTGGGACTGCTTCCGCCAGCAACGCACGGCCGAGCCGGTGTTCGCTTCGGATGTGACGATTGCCCTGTCGGTGTTCATGGCGGGCAAGGGTAACGGTGCCGCGGCCCAGTGGCCCGGTGTGAAGCGCTAAGGAGGACATGACATGAAGAAACTGATCTGTGCGCTCCCGCTCGTGCTTGCCGCATCGTTCGCCCACGCCGACGAGATTCAAGGCAAGGTCGAGCAGATGATGGTGAGCTCGTTCAAGGCCAGCGGCATCGCTTCACTCGATCGCCAGAAGCAGGATGCGATCCAGAAGGCTTGCTCCAGCCTGACGCCGCTCGACGCGGAGACCATGACGCGGCTCGAAGCCGCCGAGATGAAGACGATCAAGTGGCCGTCCGACGGTAACTACACGGGTGGCGACTGGAAGGAAGGGCAGAAGATTGCGGCCAGCGGTCGCGGCCTCACGTGGACCGACAAGACGCCCGACAACAACGGTGGTGGCTGCTACAACTGTCACGCGATGGACCCGAAAGAGGTGTCCGAAGGCACCATCGGCGTCAGTCTCGAGGGCTACGCCAAAATCCGCGGCAACTCGGAAGAGATCGTCAAGTACACCTGGGGCAAGCTGTGGAACTCCAAGGCCTACAACGCGTGCAGCGACATGCCGCGTAACGGCTACGGCGGCATCCTGACCGAAGAGCAGATTCGCCACGTGATGGCCTACCTTTTCGATCCGGCCTCACCGGTCAACCAGTAAGCACCGGTCACGAGCGGTACGGAGCAGGGCCCGCGGCCTCGGCCCCGGGCCCTTATTTTATCTCGAGCAAGGCTTGCGCCCGGGCCTGCGCGGTCGGCTCGAACCCTCTCAAAGGAATCATCCATGTCGATGAATCGTCGTGAATTCATGCAGGTGCTCGCCGTGGCGGCGGCCGGGGGCATGACGCTGCACTCGAACTTTGCGCGTGCCGAGAAGGCGGCCGAAGCGCTCTACGACCTGCCGCCCTTCGGCAACGTCAGCCTGCTGCACATGACAGACTGTCACGCGCAACTGCTGCCGATCTACTTCCGCGAGCCCAACGTCAATCTTGGCGTGGGCAGCATGCACGGCCAGGCGCCGCATGTCGTCGGCAACGGTTTTCTAAAGAACTTCGGCATCAAGCCGGGCAGCATCGAGGCGCATGCCTTCACCTACATCGACTTCGTCGAGGCCGCGAAGACCTACGGCAAGGTCGGTGGTTTTGCCCACCTGTCCACGCTGGTCAAGAAGATGAAAGCCAGCCGTCCCGGTGCCTTGCTGCTCGACGGCGGCGACACCTGGCAGGGTTCGGGCACGGCCTTGTGGACCAATGCTCAGGACATGGTCGATGCGTGCAAGCTGCTCGGTGTGGACGTGATGACGCTGCACTGGGAGTCCACGTACGGTGCCGACCGGGTGAAGGAAATCGAGGAGAAGGACTTCGCCGGCAAGATCGACATCGTGGCGCAGAACGTGCGCACCACCGACTTCGAAGACCCGGTGTTCAAGCCCTACGTGATCAAGAACATCAACGGCGTTCCGGTGGCCATCGTCGGGCAGGCCTTCCCCTACACGCCGATCGCGAATCCGCGCTGGATGACACCGAACTGGAGCTTCGGCATCCAGGAGCAGGGCATGCAGGAGGCGGTCGATGCCGCCCGCGCAGAAGGCGCGCAGGTGGTCGTCGTGCTCTCGCACAATGGCATGGACGTCGACCTCAAGCTCGCTGGCCGCGTGACCGGGATCGATGCGATCTTCGGCGGACACACGCACGATGGCATGCCGGCGCCGACCGTGGTGACCAACCCCGGTGGCAAGACCCTGGTGACCAATGCGGGCTCCAACGGCAAGTTCCTCGGGGTGATGGATTTCGACGTCCGGGGCGGCAAGGTGGTGGATTTCCGCTACAAGCTGCTCCCTGTGTTCGCGAACATGCTGCCCGCCGACAAGGAGATGGCCGGCTTCATCGACAAGGTGCGCGCACCGTTCATCGAGAAGCTCTCGGAAAAGCTCGCGGTGACCGAAGGCATGCTCTATCGGCGGGGCAATTTCAACGGTTCCTGGGACCAGTTGCTGGTCGATGCGCTGATCGCGGAAAAAGACGCCGAGATCGCGTTTTCGCCCGGGTTCCGCTGGGGCACCTCGCTGCTGCCGGGCGACACCATCACCATGGAACACCTGCTCGACCAGACCGCGATCACCTATCCGTGGACGACGGTGACCGACATGAGCGGCGAGATGATCAAGACCGTGCTCGAGGACGTGGCCGACAACCTGTTCAACCCCGATCCCTACTATCAGCAAGGGGGCGACATGGTGCGCGTCGGCGGCCTGCAGTACAGCTGCGATCCGAACGCCGGGATGGGCAAGCGCATCGACAACATGATGCTCAAGGGCAAGCGCATCGAGCCCGGCAAGACCTACAAGGTGGCGGGCTGGGCGCCGGTGTCGGAGGCCGCAAAGGATTCCGGGCCTGCGGTATGGGATGTGGTGGCCAACTACCTGCGGGCGCAGAAGGTCATTTCGCAGCGCCCGCTGAACCTGCCCTCGCTCAAGGGCATGGACGACAATCCGGGCGTGGCGGTCTGAGCCTCGGGAGGACGGGCGGCGCGCTGCCGTCCGTCGGGCGTGTGGCAAGCGGTGCATTACGCCGACCGAACTGAACCGGATACCGGGCAGGGCAGTGCGTCTGCCCGGTATTGCCATGCTCAGTCGGTGTGCGTTTCCGGGGCCTGTTCTGCCTGCGCCGGGTAGAGATTGCAGAAGCGCAACTCCTGCGGGTAGGGGAAGAAGTCTTCCACATGGCCGCTGCGAATGCTGTCCTGTGCCTTGCGCCAGAAGTCCGGCGCCAGCAGGTCGCGGTGATGCTTCAGAAAGGCTTTCCGAATGCGGGGCGTACCGAGCAGGAAGGTGGCGAACTCCTCGGGGAATACATCCATGGGGGCGGTCGAGTACCAGGGCTCGGCCGCCATCTCCATTTCCTCATAGGGGGCTGGCGGGATGGCGCGGAAGTTCATGTCCGTCATGTACTCGATCTCGTCGTAGTCATAGAAGACCACGCGGCCGTAGCGCGTGACGCCGAAGTTCTTCCACAGCATGTCGCCCGGGAAAATGTTGGCGATCGCCATCTCGCGAATCGCGTTGCCGTACTCGCGCACTGCGTGTTCCACGCCTTCGTCGCTGGCATGCTCGAGATGGATGTTGAGCGGTGTCATCCGGCGTTCGATGTAAAGGTGCTTGATGACCACCGAATCGCCATCGAGCTCGAACGAGGTCGGTGCCAGACGGCTTAGCTCTTCGAGCAGGTCTGGATGGAAGCGCGACAGCGGCAGTGCGGCGTAGGAAAACTCCAGCGTGTCGGCCATGCGACCAACCCGGTCGACATGCTTCACCATCAGGTACTTGCGCTTGACGGTGGCGCGGTCCATGTTTTTCGACGCCCCGAACACGTCCTTGATGATCTTGAACACGTAAGGGTAGGACGGCAGCGTAAACACCAGCATCACCAGGCCGCGAATGCCTGGCGCGATGCTGAACTGGTCGTTCGAGTGGCGCAGGTGCGAGACGAGATCGCGGAAGAACATCGTCTTGCCCTGCTTGCCGAGGCCAAGCATGGTGTAGATCTCGCTGCGCGGCTTGTTGGGCATGATCGAGCGCAGAAACTGGACGTAACCCGAGGGCACTTCCATTTCGACCATGAAGTAGGCGCGCGACAGCGAAAAAAGCACCGAGATGCGCCACGGATCGAGCAGCAGGGTGTCGATGAAAAGCTTTCCCGACGGCGTATGGCGCACCGCCAGCGTAAACGGGTATTCCTGATAGCCGTTGATGGCCTTGCCGATGATGTAGGCCGTCTTGTTGCGATAGAAGGCCGAGTACAGGACCTGGATCTGGCAGTTGACCTCCATCTCGGGCCAGGACGCCAGATGCGCTTGCGTGGTGCGCACGATGAAGTCGACATCGCGTTCGAGATCCTCGAACGGGCGCTGCCAGTCGAAGTCTTCGATGATGTTCCTTACCGTAGCGCGCAGCCCGGCTTCCTGCGGGTAGTAACTGGAGTACACCGGCGGGTAGGAGTCGATGTATTCGGTCGAACTTGCGGGTCGCGCGAAGATGTAATCGTTGTTGAAGTAGGTGCGATGCAGGATCTTGCAGCACACCGAGTTGAAAAAGGTTTCGGCGAGCTCGGGCTGCTTGTGCCGGATCAGCATGCCGATGAAGTGGAGTTTGACCTGCTGCCAGGTGGTGTCGTCCAGCGAGTCGGCGTCGAACTCCCCGTGCAGGCGGGCAACGGTTTCGTTCACCCGGTCGTCGTAAAACTGCACGCGCTCGCGCACCGCGTCGAGCTGTGCCTGCCATTCGCCCGACTCGAAGTACTCTTTTGCGCGTCGGGATGTGTCGCGAAAGATCCGGTAGTGCTTGTTGAAGCCTTCGATCAGGGTCTGCGCAATCGCCTGAGCAACCGGATTCTCTCCCATGGGTGCATCCATCCTCTCGCGCCTCCGTCAGGACTCGTTTGCGATTGCCCGGATGGTGCTCGGGGCTGGTCGGGATTTTATCATTTGCGCCCCTGTGCGAGCGGGATGCCTTGTTTCGGACGCGCCGGATATGGGCGATAATCATTTTCCGGTGGCGTGGCGATCTGGCTCCAGAGACAAGCCTCTTCGTCCCGGCTGTCGATGACAGTCGCACCCTTCTAAAGGTCAATCAGAATCCAGTGAGGGAGCAGCAATGAGCGAATCCAAAATCACGGTACCCACCGGTGGCCAGAAAATCGTACCGGGGCAGCCGGTCCCGGACAATCCGATCATCCCGTTCATCGAAGGTGATGGCATTGGCGTGGACATCACGCCAGTCATGATCAAGGTGATCGACGCCGCCGTCGACAAGGCCTACGGCGGCAAGAAGAAGATTCACTGGATGGAGGTCTTCGCCGGCGAGAAGTCCACCCAGATCTACGGTCCCGACGAATGGCTGTCGAAGGAAACCTTCGATGCGCTCAAGGAATTCTCGGTGTCGATCAAGGGGCCGATGACGACGCCCGTCGGTGGCGGCATCCGCTCGCTGAACGTGGCGCTGCGCCAGGAGCTTGACCTGTACCAGTGCGTGCGCCCGGTGCGCTACTTCAAGGGCGTCCCCTCGCCGCTGAAGGACCCCACCAAGACCGACATGGTGATCTTCCGCGAGAACACCGAGGACATCTATGCCGGCATCGAGTGGCAGGCCGAGTCCGAAGGGGCGAAGAAGGTCATCAAGTTCCTGACCGAAGAGATGGGCGTGACCAAGATCCGCTTCCCGAATACCTCGGGCATCGGCATCAAGCCGGTCTCGAAGGAGGGGACGACCCGACTGGTGCGCGCAGCGATCAAGTACGCGATCGACAACGACCGCAGAAGCGTCACCATCGTGCACAAGGGCAACATCATGAAGTACACCGAGGGTGGCTTCCGTGACTGGGCCTACGAGCTGGCAAAGACCGAGTTCGGTGCGGCGCCGATCGACGGTGGTCCGTGGTGCAGTTTCAAGAACCCGAAAACGGGCCGCGAGATCATCGTGAAGGACGCGATCGCGGACGCCTTCCTGCAGCAGATTCTGCTGCGTCCGGGCGAATACGACGTGATTGCCTGCTGCAACCTCAACGGCGACTACATCTCCGATGCGCTCGCAGCACAGGTGGGTGGCATCGGCATTGCGCCGGGGGCGAACATCTCGGACCAGTACGCCTGCTTCGAGGCAACCCACGGCACCGCGCCCAAGTATGCCGGCCTGGACAAGGTGAACCCCGGTTCGCTGATCCTGTCCGCCGAAATGATGCTGCGCCATCTGGGCTGGACTGAAGCGGCTGATCTGGTGATCAAGTCGATGGAAGCAGCGATTGGCGACAAGGTCGTAACCTACGACTTTGCGCGTCTGATGGACGGTGCAACCGAAGTCAGCTGCTCTGCTTTTGGCGACGCAATGATCGAACGCATGTAATTCTGCGCCGGCCTGTCGTGGCCGGGATAAGGCGTGCTGCAAAGTAAAAAACCCCCGCATCCTTTCGGATGGCGGGGGTTTTTTATGCCGGATGGGGGCAGGGGTCAGTGTTCGCCGCGCACGATCAGCACCGACACGTGAACCTTGCGCACCAGGTTTTCGGCCACGCTGCCCAGCAGCATGCGACGGAAGCCGCGGCGGCCGTGCGAGCCCACGACCAGCAGGTCGGCGCCGGATTTTTCGACCGCCTGTGCGATCTGGTCCGCAGCATGCAGGTCTTCTGCGGCGAGAAAGCGCTCGCGCGGCGTCAGACCGGCCGCACGTGCCGCCTCCATCGCAGCCTTCAGGGTCTCGCGTCCGCCTTCGAGCAGGGCGTCCTGCATCTTGCCGTGGTCCACCAGCGTCACGCCGTGATTCGAAAACGCCTGCAGCATGGACTCATCCACAGCGTGCGCAATCTCCAGTATCGCGTCGTGCAGTCGCGCCAGCGCGATGGCTTCATCGAGGGCTTTGGCCGAGGTCTCGCTATCGTCGATTGCAACCAGAATATGTTTGTACATCATGGCTCCCGAGCCGGAAAAATATTGCCGCAAGCCTAGCACCGGAGGGGGCGTCAGTGCATCGGCGTTTTCCTGTAAGCGCCGTGGCCGGCGTGATTGAATATTACGCGGCAATCAGGGCGCAGGGCGCAGGGATTTCGCCCTTTTCAGCCTTGGCTGGATGGCGATTTGCGAATGGCAGTTCGCCAAAACTGACTAAGAAGTGTCACTTTGTAAGCCAGAAGTAAGATCCGCATTCATATAATCCCCCTGCAGTTTTGTCGGCTGGCCTGATTTCGGCCGCTCCGGTCGCAAGGCAGGCAACAATCATCGAGAGGAGACAGTATGGAAAACAACAGTTCAGCCTATTGGAAGGCTACGCTGGCGCTGTTAACCAAGATCCTGATCATCTGGTTCTTGGTTTCGTTCGGCGCCGGCATTCTCTTCGCGCCGATGCTCAACAACATCCACCTTGGTGGCTACCCGTTGGGATTCTGGTTCGCGCAGCAAGGGTCGATTTATGTGTTCGTCGTCCTCATTTTCTACTATGCGAAGAAGATGGGTGACCTCGACAAGCAATTTGACGTTCACGAAGACTGAGGGGCGGACACATGGATCTTCAAACAATTACCTACGTGGTGGTCGGCGCAAGCTTTGCGCTGTACATCGGTATCGCCATCTGGGCGCGTGCCGGTAGCACCAGCGAGTTCTATGTCGCGGGCGGCGGTGTTCACCCGATTGCAAACGGCATGGCAACCGGCGCTGACTGGATGTCTGCAGCGTCCTTCATCTCAATGGCCGGCCTCATCTCCAACATGGGCTACGGCGGCGGTCTGTTCCTGATGGGATGGACCGGCGGCTACGTTCTGCTGGCGATGCTGCTTGCTCCGTACCTGCGCAAGTTCGGCAAATTCACCGTGCCCCAGTTCATTGGCGATCGCTTCTACTCGAAGTCTGCCAGTACTGTTGCGGTGGTCTGCCTGCTGACCGCTTCCATCACCTACGTTATCGGTCAGATGACGGGTGTGGGTGTGGCCTTCTCGCGCTTCCTCGGCGTGACCAACGACACCGGTATCTACATCGGTATGGGCATTGTGTTCATGTATGCCGTGTTCGGCGGCATGAAAGGCATTACCTACACCCAGGTAGCCCAGTACGTTGTTCTGATCCTGGCCTACACGGTTCCGGCGCTGTTCATCTCGCTGCAGCTGACGGGCAACATTCTGCCGCAACTTGGCCTGGGTGGCACGCTGGTCGGTACCGACACGACCCTGCTGGCACGTCTTGACCAAGTGGTAACGGATCTCGGCTTCGGTGAATACACGACCTCTGTTCCGGGCAGCACGCTGAACATGTTTGTCTACACCGTGTCGCTGATGATCGGTACCGCAGGCCTGCCGCACGTGATCGTTCGCTTCTTCACCGTGCCGAAGGTCAAGGATGCACGTTCGTCTGCTGGTTGGGCGCTGGTCTTCATTGCCCTGCTGTACACGACTGCACCTGGCGTTGCCGCCATGGCCAAGTACAACCTCCACGCCACGGTGAACTCCGCTGTTGCGACGGGTGGTGATCTGTACGCTGCCGAAGCCAGCCTCGAAGCTGAAAAGCGTCCGGCCTGGATGAAGCGTTGGGAGCAAACCGGTCTGCTGGCCTTCGAAGACAAGAACGGCGACGGTCGCATCCAGTACTACAACGACAAGCCGACTGCCAACGCCGAATCCAAGGCCAAGGCTGAAGCTGCAGGCTGGAAGGGCAACGAGCTGACGGTCAACCCCGACATCATCGTGCTGGCCAACCCGGAAATCGCACTGCTGCCCAACTGGGTGATCGCACTGATCGCTGCAGGTGGTCTGGCTGCTGCGCTCTCCACGGCTGCCGGTCTGCTGATGGCCATCTCGTCCGCCGTGTCGCATGACCTGGTGAAGAACGTGATCAATCCGGATATCTCGGACAAGAACGAACTGCTCGTGGGCAAGATCGCCATGGCTTTCGCGATTGTTCTGGCCGGTTATCTCGGTCTGAACCCCCCGGGCTTCGCCGCCGGTACCGTGGCTCTGGCCTTCGGTATTGCTGGTAGCTCGCTGTTCCCGGCCATCATGATGGGTATCTTCTCGAAGAAGATGAACAAGGAAGGCGCCATTGCCGGCATGCTTTCCGGTCTGCTCGTCACCCTGTTCTACGTGTTCGCTCACAAGGGTATCTTCTTCATCAAGGGTACTGAATTCACCGACCTGATCGGCGGCCCGAACTCCTTCTTCGGCATCACGCCGGAAGCGTTCGGTGCAATCGGCGCACTGGTGAACTTCGCAGTTGCCTTCATGGTCGATAAGGTTACGAAAGAGCCGCCCGAGCACATCCAGGCTCTGGTCGAAAGCGTTCGTATCCCCCGCGGTTCCAAGGCGGTCGACGGCGCGCACTAAGCACGCATGTAGTTAGTCTGCATCGCGTGGCTCCCAGCGAGGCGCGCGATGCAGGTAAAACCCTGCCGGATTCAATGGCGGGGTTTTTTGTTTTGTGGCACCTTGCAGGCAATTTCGGTATGTCTGCAAGCCTGTATAAGAGGAGTGCCTGATGACTATAAGTGTTGCCATTACCTGGATTCTTTTCCTGGCCTTGTTTCCTATCACTTTCTTCTGGATGAGACGTGCGTGGCGCATCGTCTTCAAGCGGGATTTTTCCGAGGTTGCGCTCAAGCGTGGCGAGGCACCACCCAATCCTGAAAAGTACGCACCCTATGCAGCTGCGATCAACCTGATTGGCGCCGGCATCATCATTTTCATCGTCGGCTGGGTTGTTTTGTATGTCGCGTTTGGCGTTGGCGGAACTGCGCCTGACTACGAGACCTGGAGCGCAGTTGCTGGAAGCACGATCTGGTGCAAGTTTTTCGCTGATTTCATCCTCAGCCGCCAAGCACATCCGATGGTGATCAAGAAGCGCGGCAAGCCTGCATCCGCCGCAGAAAAGCCGGGGCAGTAAGTACCTGCCGCAATGTCCCGGGCTTGAGATTCATGTCTTGCGGAGGCAGGTTCGTGGCTCGGCAAGCAGGCCGGCCGGGGCGGGCTCAGGAGCGGCGTTCGGATACGCCGTAGCGGCGGTCCATCCGGTTCATGACCCGCACGTAGATGCCGATGATCACGAGATAGGCGATCAGCGAGCCCTGTGCGAAGACGTAGAATCCGAGCGGAAAACCCATAAAGCTCAGGGTGTTGAGTTCTTCAGCGTAGTAGCCGGCGACGAAGGTGCCGACGAACCAGATGGCCAGCAGGGTGCCGGTCAGCATCAGGTTGCGCCGCCAGTAGGTGAGGTGACGTTCGGACAGTTCCATTGCGTTTCGGGTCGCGACTCAGGTTTTTTCTGGCAACCAGGCATGCCGGGTCAATGAATTCGCCGGCGTGACCCGCAAGCCGCGCCGGCCTTGCATCGGGACTACTGCGCGCTGTGTTCCCGGCGCAATTGTGCCTGTGTTTCGGCCGCGGCAGGCTCGTAGCCGCCGGCTTCGATCATGAATTCGCTCTCGCCTGCGCAAATTGCTTTCAGCCGCGCTTCAAACCCATCCATGCTGGCCATCGGCACACGTGCCGAGATCATGGTCCAGCCGCTCGCGGGACTGTCGGTGGCGGTGAGGTGGCCGCGACGCCCGGCAAGCTCGGCGCTGACCTCGCCAAAACGGTCGTCAGCCACCTTCACCGTGATCTCGAGCATGGGCTCGAGGATCTGCGGGCGGGCGGCGAGCACGGCTTCGGTCAGGGCGTGACGCGCCGCGGTGGAAAACGAGATCTCGTTCGAATCCACCGCATGGTGCTTGCCGTCGGTCACGATTACGCGCAGGTCGTGGATCGGGAAGCCTGCCACGGCACCTTCGGCCAGCGCCTGACGGACGCCCTTTTCGACCGCGGGCATGAAATGCGTCGGAATGGCGCCGCCCTTTACTTCGTCGGCCAGCTGCAGGCCCTCGCCGCGGGACAGCGGCTCGACGCGCAGGGCAACTTCGCCGAACTGCCCCGAACCGCCGCTCTGCTTCTTGTGACGGTAACGCGCCTCTGCCTTCGCGGAGATGGTTTCGCGGTACGGAATTGCCGGCGGGGCGGTGTCGAGCTGCAGGTTCCAGCGACTGGCGAGCTGATCGAGCACGATCTTGAGGTGCTGCTCGCCCAGCCCGCGCACGACCGTGTGGTGTCCGCGCGCGTCGTAGCTCACCTCCAGGCAGGGATCCTCGTCGGTCAGGCGCACCAGGGCCTCGGCCAGCTTGTGTTCGTCAGCCGGTTTGCGTGCGATCAGCGCCAGGCCGAACACGGGTTGCGGATAGGCCGGCAGTTCGAGGTGGAACTGGTCCTCGTCGTGCGAGTCGTGCAGGACGGCATCGCGATGGAGGTCGTCGACGCGCGAGACGGCGCACAGGTCGCCCGGTACTGCGCGCGCGGTTTCGGTTACGTTGCGTCCCTGCAGGCGCAGGAGGTGGGCGACCTTGAAGGGTTTGCGCGCATCGCCGATGAACAGCGCGCTGCCGGGCTCGACCGTTCCCTGATGAACTCGGAAGAGCGCGATCTTGCCGCGGTAGGGGTCGTTGCTGATCTGAAACACATGGGCCAGGACGTGTCGTGCCGGATCGGGCTCGGTGCTGACGGCGACGGCCGCTGGCCCTTCGCCCTTGATGAAGCGGGGCGGGTTGCCCTCGGTCGGGTCGGGCATCAGCCGCCCCAGGATATCGAGGAGCTCGCTGACCCCGGCGCCCGTTCGGGCCGACACGAAACAGACCGGAATCAGATGGCCTTCGCGCAATGCCTGTTCGAAGGGGGCGTGCAGCTGCTCGGGGTCGAGTGCTTCGCCCTGTTCGAGATAGCGCGCCATGAGCGCTTCGTCGAGCTCAATGACCTGATCGACGATTGCGTCGTGCGCGGCTGCGGGCGTCGAGAACGCAGTCGCAAGCGATGCGTCGGGTGCGAAAAAGCAATCGACAACGGAACTGCCGTCGGCCGAGGGCAGGTTGATCGGCAGGCACTCGCTGCCGAATTCGTCGGCGATGGAAGCGGTGAGCGCTGCAAAGTCGACGCCGGCCGCGTCGATGGCGTTCACCACGATCATGCGACATTTTCCCGCTGCAGCTGCCATCATGCGGCGCGTTCCACTCTCGATCCCGGTCGCCGCATGAACCACGATTGCCGCCGTTTCGACCGCAGGCAGGGTGGCGAGTGCGCGTCCGGCAAGATCGGGCAGTCCCGGCGTGTCTAGCAGGTTGATCCAGTGGCTCGACCATTCGAGATGGGTCAGGCTTGCGGCCAGCGAATGCCCCATGGCCTTTTCCTGCGGGTCGTGGTCGGAAACGGTGTCTCCACGTGCCACACTGCCACCGCTCGGAATCGCGCCGGACGCTGCGAGCAGCGCTTCGAGCAATGAGGTCTTGCCGCAGCCGGCGTGGCCGAGCAGGCTGAGGTTGCGGATGTCGTGAACCGACTCTGGCGTCATGGCACATCCCTCCGGAAAACGAATGACTCAAGTTTCCGCCAGTGTCGAAGCGATGGCAATGCGCTATATCAAGCCGGATGATCCGGGCGCACTCCCCAACGCCCATTTGCACGTCAGCACGTGTTTCAAGGGAACCAAAGCCGTCATTGCATGTAGATATGTGCAAGCATGTATGCAGTGTTTCCGAACCTGATCCAGGTGTCCGCAAATGAATGCCAGATTTGAACATGAACCGGGTGGCGCGCAGGCTGAATGGCACGCCAGTTCGGCCTCCGATGCAATTGAGCGACTGAAAGCGTGCCGGCGCACCGGTCTGAGCGCTGCCGAACTTGAAGTGCGCCGGTCCCGCTTCGGGCCGAATGCACTGCCACCACCGCAGCGACGCGGTCCGTGGCTGCGTTTTCTGCTCCAGTTCCACAATGTGCTGATCTATGTGTTGCTTGCAGCCGGCGTCGTTACCGCGACGCTGGGGCATGCGGTCGACGCCGGGGTGATCTTCGGCGTGGTGGTGATCAATGCCATCATCGGTTTCATTCAGGAGGGCAAGGCCGAGCGCGCGCTGGATGCGATTCGCAACATGCTCTCGCTCCATGCTCAGGTGCTGCGCGACGGGCACCGGCAGGAAGTGATGGCAGACACACTGGTCCCGGGGGACATCGTCTTTCTGGTGTCGGGTGACAAGGTGCCGGCCGACCTGCGTCTGCTTGAGGTGCGCAGCCTGCGGATTGAAGAGGCAGCGCTGACCGGCGAGTCGCTTGCGGTCGAGAAACGCACCGAAGCGGTGACTGCGAACGCCGCGCTCGGCGATCGCGCGTGCATGGCCTATTCCGGTACGCTGGTGATCTACGGCCAGGCAGTCGGGCTGGTGGTGGAGACCGCGAGCCGAACCGAGATCGGTCGCATCAGCGCGATGCTCAACGAGGTGGAGTCGCTCAGCACGCCGCTGCTGCGGCAGCTGGCCGGCTTCGGGCGTGTGCTGACGTGGGCCATTCTGGCCATCGCAAGCGTCACCTACGCCTTTGGTGTTCTGGTGCGGGGTTATCCGTCGGGGGAGATGTTTCTTGCGGCGGTCGGCCTTGCCGTCGCGGCAATCCCGGAAGGACTGCCGGCAATCATGACGATCACGCTGGCAATTGGTGTGCAGGCGATGGCTCGGCGCAATGCCATCATCCGGCGCCTGCCCGCGGTCGAGGCCCTGGGCTCGGTTACGGTAATCTGCACCGACAAGACCGGCACCCTGACGCGCAACGAGATGACTGTGCAGCAGGTGCTGATCGCGGACGGGGCGCTGGCCGTTTCCGGGGCGGGCTATGCGCCCCACGGCGGCTTCAGCCGCGGTGCCGAGGAGATCGACGCGCTTGCGTCTCCGGCGTTGCAGCGTATTGGCCGCGCGTCGTTGCTGTGCAATGACGCCACGCTGGCGCTGGATGGCGAGGTGTGGAGTCTGGTTGGCGATCCGACCGAGGGGGCCCTGCTGACGCTCGCCGCCAAGGCCGGTCTTGATGCGGCGTTCGAGAACGAGGCCATGCCGCGGGTCGATGCGATCCCCTTCGAGTCCGAGCACCGCTTCATGGCGACCCTGCACCACGATCACTGCGGCGGCGGCCTGATCCTGCTCAAGGGGGCGCCAGAGCGCGTGCTGTCATTGTGTTCAACGCAGCGCGAAGGCGAACTCGACGCCCCCTTGCAGCCCGAGTACTGGCATGCCGGCATGGAGCGGGCTGCGGCCCAGGGCATGCGCCTGCTGGCAATCGCCGAGCGCCATGACACGGAGCGTCGGACTGCGCTCGACTTCGACGATGTTGAGCCCGGTGGTTTCACCCTGCTCGCAATCCTTGGTTTGACCGACCCGCCGCGTGAAGAGGCGGTGCAGGCGGTCGCGCATTGCCTGTCGGCCGGCATCCGCGTGAAGATGATCACCGGGGACCATGCCGTCACCGCACGGGCGATCGGTCAGCAACTCGGTCTGGCGTCGGCGCAACGGGCCATCACCGGGGCCGATATCGAAGCGCTCGACGACGCGCAGCTTGCAGGCGTGGTTGGCGACGTCGATATCTTTGCCCGCGCCAGCCCCGAGCACAAGTTGCGGCTGGTGAAGGCACTGCAGGCGCAGGGCGAGGTGGTCTCGATGACCGGGGACGGCGTCAACGATGCGCCCGCGCTCAAGCGCGCCGACGTGGGTGTGGCAATGGGGCGCAAGGGCACGGAGGCGGCCAAGGAGGCGGCCGAGATGGTCCTTGCCGATGATAACTTTGCGTCGGTGGCCGCGGCGGTGGAGGAGGGGCGGCGGGTATACGACAACCTCAAGAAGGCCATCGTGTTCATCCTGCCCACCAATATCGGCCAGGGCGCGATGGTGCTCGCTGCCGTGCTGTTCGGACTGACAATGCCGATCACGCCGGCGCAGATCCTGTGGGTCAACATGATTACGGCGGTGACGCTCTCGCTTGCGCTCGCCTTCGAGGCGCCCGAGCGCGACATCATGCAGCGCCCGCCGCGCAACCCGATGGAACCCCTGCTGACCCGCTTCCTGGTATGGCGTATCGTGTTCGTTGGCGTATTGCTGGTCGCGGGCGGGATGGGGCTGTTCCTGTGGGAGCTGAACCGTGGTGCCGGGCTGGAGGCGGCACGAACGGTGACCGTCAATGCGATCCTGATCGGCGAAGTGTTCTATCTGTTCAATGTGCGCAGCTTTTACGGATCCATCCTCAATCGCGAGGGATTCTTCGGTAATCGCTACGTGCTGTATGCCATTGCCTTGCTGCTGATTTGCCAGGCGCTGTTCACTTACCTGCCGGCGATGCAGGTCCTTTTTGGTACCGAGGCGCTGGGGATGGATGAGTGGGTCAGAATCCTGCTGTTCGGCGTGCTCGTGCTGCTGTTGGTCGAGGCAGAGAAAGTCCTGTTGCGCAGGCTCTGAGCCGGTGAAGCCCGCGCGGGGCGCAATTCGATAACGGACCGGGGTCGGCAGCGATTCCGGATGAGATGAGGGAGGGTGATCCATGCAACCGATTCGTACGCTGCTTGCGGCAAGTGATCTTTCCGCCTTTGCGCGGCACGCTGCGGAGCGGGCTGCAATGGTGGCAACCGACGTCGGCGCGCGGCTGTCAATTGCGCATGTGGTGAATGGCGGCGGGCTCAATGCCTTGCGGCATCTGGTCGATGTCGGTACTGGTGACGTGGCGGCGCGTCTGCTCGACGAGGTGCGCGGCGAAGTCCGCGAACTGGTCGACGATATCGGCCAGCGCTTCGGCGCCAAGGTCGACATGCATCTGGCCACCGGTGCGGTACTGTCGGAACTGAGCATGTACGCGGAAGTGATCGATGCGGATCTGCTGGTGCTGGGCGCGCGCGGGTCGAGTGTGGTGCGCGAGTGGCTGCTCGGGACGACGACCGAGCGCATTCTGAGCAAGACCACACGGGCCGTGCTGGTGGTGAAGCAGATGCCGCATGAGAACTATCAGCGCGTGCTGGTTCCGGTCGATTTTTCCCCGCGCTCCGCAGATGCGCTGCGTTTCGCCCGCTCAGTGGCGCCAAAGGCGGACCTGATTCTGCTGCACGCCTTCGAAGTGCCTTTCGAAGGCAAGCTGCGTTACGCCGGCGTCGAGAGCGACGCGCTGGCAGCCTTGCGGGTCACCGCCAAGCGCGAGGCCGTGGAGAAGATGAATGCCCTCGTGGCGGCCGCGGGGCTTGGGGACGCAGGGGTTCGTCGCATCGTGCTGCACGGGGATCCTGCGGCCACGATTCTGGCGCAGGAACAGGAGCAGGACTGCGACCTGATCGTGATCGGCAAGCGCGGCCTGGGGCTGCTGGAAGAGTTGCTGCTGGGAAGCGTGACCAAACACATTCTCGCCCAGTCCAACGGCGACGTCATGGTGACCGACCGCGTGTTCCGCTGACGCCGGCGACTGACTCCAGCGACTGACTCCAGCGACTGACTCCAGCGACTGACTCCAGCGACCGACGCCGGAGACTGAGTCCGGAGACGCACGCCTGCAGCCGGGCTCGCCTGTGCAGGCGGTACCGGCGATTCGACCCTGCCTCAGTACGCACGTTCGTCTTGTGGTTGGGCATGTGGCCCCGGGCGCCTTACACTTCCGGTTTCGCCGCAAGTCGCTGCCAAAGCCGGAGTCAGAATGAGAACCGAACAAGCCCCCACCATTCAACGGGTCGATTACCAGCCCCTGGCCTGGAGCGTCGAGCGCATCGACCTCCATTTCCGGCTCGAGCCCACGGCCACGATCGTCACCAATCGCATGGTTTGCGTGCGCAACCCTGCGGCAGCTGCCGCAGGGCCGATCCGCCTGTGGGGCGAGGCGCTGGAGCGCATCTCGCTGAGCATCGACGGTGTGGAGCCGGCGGCCGGCGCCTTGCGTGAGAATGGCAGCCTGCTCGAAATCGACGTGGCCGGCCCCGAGCAATCGGTGACGCTCGAAGTGGTCACCCGGGTCAATCCAAAAGCCAATACCACGCTCTCCGGGCTCTACCTGTCGAATGGCGGTTTCTTCACCCAGTGCGAGGCGGAGGGCTTCCGCCGCATCACCTGCTTCCCCGATCGTCCGGATGTGATGGCGCGCTTTACCGTCACCCTCGATGCCGACCGTGAAGCCTGCCCGGTCCTGTTGTCGAACGGCAACCTGCTTGAACAGGGCGATCTGCCCGAAGGGCGTCACTACGCGAAGTGGGAAGATCCCTTCCTCAAACCGTCTTATCTGTTTGCGCTGGTGGCGGCAAAGCTGGTCGCGCTCAAGCGTGAGGTGGAAACCGCGTCCGGACGCAAGGTGCTGCTCCAGGTGTGGGTGGAGGAAGGCAACCTCGACCGTTGCGAGCATGCGATGGATTCGCTCATCCACTCGATGCGCTGGGACGAGACCACCTTCGGCCTCGAGCTTGATCTCGACCGCTTCATGATCGTTGCAGTGGCCGATTTCAACATGGGGGCGATGGAGAACAAGGGCCTCAACATCTTCAACACCAAGTTCGTGCTGGCCAAGCCGGACACCGCAACCGACATCGACTACGAGAACGTCGAGAGTGTGGTGGCGCATGAATACTTCCATAACTGGACGGGTAACCGCGTGACCTGCCGCGACTGGTTCCAGCTCACGCTCAAGGAAGGCCTCACCGTGTTCCGCGACCAGCAGTTCTCGGCCGACATGCTCGCCCGCGCAGCCGGCCCCGAAGGCGCGGCCTCGGCGCGGGCGGTGAAGCGCATCGACGATGTCCGGGTGCTGCGTGCGGCACAGTTCCCGGAAGACGGCGGGCCGATGGCGCACCCGATCCGCCCCGACAGCTATCAGGAAATCAACAACTTCTACACCGCCACGGTGTACGAGAAGGGGGCGGAAGTGATCCGCATGCTGCACACCCTGCTCGGGCCCGAGGGTTTCCGCAACGGCATGGATCTGTACTTCAGCTATCACGACGGCTGCGCCGTGACCTGCGACGATTTCGTCGATGCGATGGCCGAGGCCAATGGCCGCGATCTCGACCAGTTCATGCACTGGTACAGCCAGTCTGGCACGCCACGCCTGCGGGCCGCTGGTGCGTGGGATGCGGCCAGCGGCAGCTACACGCTGAGCCTGAGTCAGCATACGCCGCCGACCCCGGGCGAGGCCGAGAAGCAGCCGCTGGTGATTCCGGTGGCGCTCGGCCTGATCGGACCGGACGGGCGTGACTGCGCACTGCAGCTGGAGGGTGAGGCTCAGCCGGGTGCAACGACGCGGGTGCTGGCGCTGAACTCGGCCGAGCAGCACTTCCGTTTCATCGGCCTCGCTGCCGAGCCCGTGCCCTCGCTGCTGCGGGGCTTCTCGGCGCCAGTGATTCTGGAGCTGGAAGAAGACGATGCACGGCTGGCCTTCCGCATGGCTCACGACAGCGATCCCTTCAATCGCTGGGATGCCGCGCAGCGTTACAGCGAGCGCATCATCCTGGCCTCAGCCGGCGGTGCCATGCAGGCCGTGCCCGAGGCCTTCGTCGCGGCTTTCCGCACGCTGCTCGAAGACACGGCGCTCGATCCGGCCTTCCGTGCCCAAGCGCTGGCCATGCCGGCCGAAGGCTTCCTGCTCGAGCGCATGAGCGTTGCCGATCCGCAGGCCTTGCGTGCTGCGCTGGTGGGGCTCACGCGCCATCTGGGCTCGGTTCTGGCGGGTGAGTGGAGAGCACTGTTCGCGGCAATGCAGGTGCCCGGCGAATATCGCTACCACCCGGCTGACGCCGGTCGCCGTGCGCTGGCCAATCTCGCCCTGCGCTATCTGGCCGCCGCGGGCGATGCTGAGGGCCTGGCGCTGGCACAGGCACGTTTCGATGCCGCCACCAACATGACCGAGCGTTTCGGCGCCCTGGCTGCGCTCGCGCAGGTGTCAGGTGCCGCACGCGAGACCGCGCTGCAGGCCTTCCATCAGCGCTATCTCAAGGACCCGCTGGTGCTCGACAAGTGGTTTGCCCTGCAGGCTGGGACGTGGCGCTGGAGCGATGCGGCAGAACCGACCGTGGACCGGGTGCGCGCGCTGATGGCCGATCCGGCTTTCAGCCTGTCGAACCCGAACAAGGTCTATGCCTTGCTCGGCACCTTCTTCCGTGCCAACGCGGGGGAGTTCCATGCTGCGGACGGCAGCGGGCACGTGTTCTGGGCCGATCAGGTGATTGCGCTCAATGCGACCAATCCGCAGGTGGCTTCGCGGATGGCACGGGCGCTGGAAAACTGGCGGCGTTACACCCCCGAGCTGCAGGCCAGCATCCGGCCGCAGCTTGAGCGCGTGCTGGCCTCGGAAGGGCTGTCGCCGGATGTGGCGGAGGTCGTGGGCAAGGCCCTGAGCTGAGCCTGCGGGCCTGTCTGCTGCCGGATGAGCCCCTCTCGGGGGGCCTCCGCCAGAAGAGGTTCAGGTCGCCAGGTCGCCGGCGATGTAGTTCGACAACTGCTCAATGGTGGCCTGTTGCTGGCTGACGATGCACTTCACCATGTCGCCGATGGTCACGATGCCGGAAATCTTGCCGTCTTCGACAACCGGCAGGTGCCGAAAGCGGTTTTCCGTCATGGTCTGCATGACCTCATCGACCGTGCACGACGGCGTGACCGTGCGCGGGTTGGCCGTCATCAGCTCGCGGATTCTTACATCGCGCGACACCAGCCCCTTGAGCACGACCTTGCGTGCGTAGTCGCGCTCGGTGAAGATGCCCACAAGGCGCTCGCCCTCGACAACGAGTACTGCGCCGATATCGTGTTCCGCCATGATCCGCAAAGCGTCGAGCACGGAGCTTTCGGGTAGCACTGCCATGGCCTTGTTGCCCTTCTGGGCAAGAATCTGTCCTACGGTAGTCGTCATCTCCGGGTTTCCTCCTTTGGGTCCGTACAGCTACTCGCCTTCATGGGCGATTCTTTCTAATTCGTCATAGCTTGAGATGTTACGCGCAAGCTTGCAAGGCAGGGCGAACCCTGATGCGACACCGCAGCTCAGATCTCGAGGTTGTCGATCAGTCGGGTCACCCCCAGCCTGGCTGCCGCAAGCACGACCAGCGGGTCGTCGGCATGTACCGGTGGCTGAAGGTCTGCGCGGTGGCGAATGGCAACGTAGTCGGGCTTCCAGCCACGTGCTGCGAGCTCGCTCATCGCCTCTGTTTCGAGCTTCAGGAAGTCGTGGTCGCCGCTGCGCACCGCGGCGCTGATGCGTGTCAGCAGCCGGTGAAGGGCAGGCGCCTCGGCACGCTGCTCTGCCGTCAGGTAAGCATTGCGCGAGGACAGCGCGAGGCCGTCGTCTGCACGCACCGTCTCACCGGGCACGACCTCGACCGGCAGCGCCAGTTCGCGCACCATGTTGGACAGCACCATCAGCTGCTGGTAGTCCTTCTTGCCGAACAGCGCCACGTCGGGCTGCACGATATTGAGCAGCTTCAGCACCACGGTGGCGACGCCGCGGAAGTGGCCCGGACGGAATTCTCCGTCGAGAATCGAGACCTGGGCCGGCGCGGGATCAACGTGATAGTGCTGCACCTGCGGATACATCACCTTTTCGTCGGGCGCGAACAGGTGCCTGACCCCTGCAGCCTCCAGCTTTTCGCAGTCGGATTCGAGCGTGCGCGGGTACTTGTCAAAGTCCTCGCTGGGGCCGAACTGCAGTCGATTGACGAAGATGCTGGCGATCACGCAGTCGGCTCGTGTGCCGGCCTGACGCATCAGCGCGATGTGTCCCTCGTGCAGGTTGCCCATGGTGGGCACAAGGGCGACACGGCCGGCTTTGGCGCGCGCCGCGCGCAGCGACTCGATCGTGGTGTGAATCTGCATGTTGTTAACCTCTTGATGTCCGCGGGCGGAGTGCTTCAGTAGCAATGCTCTGCTGCGGGGAAGCTGCCATCCTTGACTGCAGCGACGTAGCCGGTGACGGCCTCGTCGATGCTGCCTGCACCGTTCATGAAGTTGCGCACGAAGCGGGCCGTCTTGCCGGGATAGACACCGAGCAGGTCATGCAGCACGAGGACCTGGCCATCGCATGACGGGCCGGCACCAATGCCGATGGTGGCCATCGACTTGAGAATGGAGGTGATCTCGGTGGCCACCGTTGCCGGCACCATTTCCATGACCATCAGGCCTGCACCGGCATCCTCGAGCGCGAGTGCGTCGGCCTTGAGGCGTTCGGCGCCGGCTTCATTGCGGCCCTGAACCCGGTAACCACCCAGCTGATGGACCGATTGCGGGGTCAGGCCGATGTGAGCGCAGACCGGTACGCCGCGTTCGACCAGGAAATGCACGGTTTCGGCCATGAACTCGCCGCCTTCGAGCTTGACCATCTGCGCGCCGGCGGCCATCAGCCGTGCGGCATTGCGCATGGCCTGTGCCGGGCTCTCGTGGTAACTGCCAAAGGGCATGTCGGCGACAATGAACGGGCGGTTGCATCCGCGTGCGACGCATTCGGTGTGATACACCATGTGCTCCATGGTGACCGGGAGCGTGGACTTCTGGCCCTGGAGCACGTTGCCGAGGGAGTCCCCAACCAGCACCACGTCCACGCCACAACGCTCCACCAAGGTGGCGAAGCTCGCGTCATAACAGGTGAGCATGGCGATTTTGCGGCCTTCGGCGCGCATCTTGCCCAGCTCGAACAGGGTGATCGGTTTGTTGTCCTGGAGGTAGCTCATCGTTCGCTCCTGAAAGGAGGGCGCAGTTTTCACCAAACTGGTGCAATGCACAAGCAGGAATTGAACGTGCGGTGCGTCCGTTCAGCCCGCGTAGGCGAAAAACTCACGGTAACTGCGCATGTTGCGCAGGCGGTCGACCAGCAGTTCGAAGTCAGCCTCGTTATCAACCGGATTGAGTATGCCAGCATCGACGACGAACAAGGGCGCGTCTTCGTACTGGTAGAAGAAGCGCGCGTAATGGTCGGCCACGCGTTCGAGGTAGGCTTCGGTGATGCGCCGCTCGGCCTCCATGCCGCGCTTGCGGATGCGCTCGACCAGGGTATCCGCGCGTGCCTGCAGGTAGATCACCAGATCCGGCTTGGGCGGTGCGGCTGGTTTCATCGCGTCGAACACGCGCTGATACAGCGCACGCTCCTCGTCGGTGAGGTTCAGGCTGGCAAAGAGGGGGTCTTTCTCGAGCAGGAAGTCGGAGACGATGCGCGGGGCTTCGGCGTCGTCCTGGGGCAGCGCGGCGAGCTGGTCGATGCGCTGGAACAGGAATGACAGCTGGGTCGACATCGCCCAGCGCTCGGCATTCTGGTAGAAGCGCGCCAGGAAGGGGTTGGCTTCGGGCTGCTCGAACAGGGTGTTGGCCTGCAGATGCTCCGCCAGGCGGATGGCAAGCGAGGTCTTGCCCGCGCCGATCGGCCCTTCAACGACGATATAGCGTGCCTTGTCGAGCATCGTGGATTTGTCTGCCTGTTGCATGGAAGTGAAGTTTCAAGCCCGGACCCGCAGCGATCCTAACAAAAAAGCTGACCCGATAGAAAACGGGCGAACTCCACGTCGGCCATCGGTGCGCCAAACAGCGGTCCCTGCTGCAGTTCGCAGCCGAGCGCGAGGAGGAAGGACTGTTGCGCCTCGTTCTCCACGCCGCGAGCGAGAACCTTGAGGCCCAGCGGTGCGGCCATGCACACGATGGCCTCGACCAGGGCGTTGCTGTCGTCGTCCTTGCCCACGCCGCTCACCAGTTCCGGCGCAAGTTTCAAGGCCTGGATGGGGTAGCGTCTGAGACGCGGCATGGAGTTCAGGCCGTGACCGAAGTCGTCTATCGCAAGGCGCACGCCGAGGCTGGCGAGTGAGCTCAGGGCGGCCGAGATGTTGTCGTCCGGTACTGCCAGCACCGCTTCGTCGAGATCGAGCTCCAGGCGCTTCGGCGCGATCCCGCTTTCGCTCAGTGCGGTGATGACCTGCTGCACGAGGGCGCCATGCATGATCTGTTCGATCGCGATGTTGACGGTCACCGTGGGTGCGCGTCCCTGTGTGAGCGGCCACGAGTTTGCCGCACGGCAGGCGGCCCGCAGCGCCCAGCCGCCCAGTTCGGGCAGGCGGCCATCATCACGTGCGGCGCCGGCGAAGTCGCGAAACGGAATCAGCCCGAGGCGGGGGTGGTGCCAGCGCAGCAAGGCCTCGCCTGCATGAATTGCGCCGCTGCGGACATTGACCAGGGGCTGAAAGTGCAGGTCGAGCCGTGTGCTTTCGATTCTGGGGTGCTGAAGGCCGCGGGGCGGCCTGGAGTCGGCGGACACGGTGCCGCCCGTGATGTTCATGCGGGGCGGCGGCAGCAGCAACAGGTGCCAGCCGTCGCGCGGGCCGGCAAGGACGCGGGCGTCGAGTGCCTGAGGGTTGCTGCGCGGGCTGATGCGGGCGACCGGGGGGGCGCCAGGCGCGGGCCAGTGAATGTCGAGGCAGCGGTCGGCGTTGTGACCAATCAGCTCGCTGCGGGTCATGCCAAGGGTGTCGAGCGCAGCGGCGTTGGCGGCACTGATGCGGTTGCGGTCGTCGATCACGATGACCGCTTGCGCAAGCGCGGCGGCCAGGCGGGGCCAGACGCTGTCTGCCTGGGCCGCAGGTACGGTGTCTGATGGCCCGGTCGGGGTGTCTGTCGGGTGCTCAGGGCTCAGGATTAGGGCATGGATGCCCGGTCGCAGGCGGGCTGCAGCAACAAAGCGGAAAGTGCGTGGGCTGCCATCGGGGAGGGCGATCTGTAGGGTGCCGCGCATTTCGCCCTGAATCAGCACCCGGGCGCGCGCCTCGAGAAAAGCCTGCTCGTCGACGAAGAGTTCGGTCAGGAGGCGACCGGCGATCTGCCGGTAGTCGCGCTCAAGCAGTCGGCACGCTGCGCTGTTGGCGTCGATGATGCGCTCGTCGCCGGTAATGATCAGGCCTTCGTCGATGAGCTCGAGCAGGGCCAGATACACGCCGGTTTCTGCCCCTTCCGAGAGGTCAGGGACGAAGGGCTCATCAGGATTGTTGTTGTCCCTTGCGGGACCAGCGTGCTTCATTGGCAACAGCATGTCCAAGTGTCCTTGCCTGTTATCGGCACGGGTCCAGGATACTTGAAGTGCTGCCGCCAAATCGGTCGAATAGCCGGGCGACGCGGGCCTATTTCCGCCCCAGCCCGCCCAGCAGTACCGCGATCGGACGCTGCGGGCGGCGCGGGGCGGCTTTTTCGGCGGCCGCTGCGACGTCCGCTGCCGCTTCGGGGGCGCGGGCGGGTTCGTAGGGTTTGCTGAAATCGAAGCCGTCGGGCGCAACCGTAGACTTCTGCCGGCCGCGATTGCCGCCGCCTGCTGAGCCGCCATTGCGTCCGCCGCGCGACTCGCCTGCGGCAGGTGCTGCACGGGGCGCTGCCGGTGCTTTCTGCCGTGCTTCCTGCGGCATCGATGCGCTTGCGCTGGCACCGCCGCTGCGTCGGCCACGGTGACGGCTGCCGGCTTCGAAGAAATCGGGATCGGGGTCGAAGCCGGGCACGATTTCCTGCGGGATCTCGAGCTTGATCAGCTTCTGGATGTCGGCGAGGTAGTGCTTTTCTTCGGAGCATACCAGCGACACCGCGTTGCCCTTGTGACCGGCACGGCCGGTGCGGCCGATACGGTGGACGTAGTCTTCGGCGGTGTGCGGCAACTCGAAGTTGATGACGTTGGGCAGTTCGTCGATGTCGATGCCGCGTGCGGCAACGTCGGTGGCGACGAGGACGCGCAGCTTGCCGGCCTTGAACGCCTCCAGGGTCTCGGTGCGCTGTTGCTGCCCCTTGTCACCGTGGATGGCATCGGCGGAGATGCCGCTGCGCTCCAGGAAGTGGGCGAGGCGGCCGCATACGATCTTGGTGGCAACAAAGACCAGTGCCTGGGTGTCGGGCTGATGGCGCAGCAGGTGCGCGAGCAGGTTGCGCTTCATGCCAGCGGAAACCGGGTGCACGACGTGCGTGATGGTTTCCGACACCATGTTGCGGCGCGCGACTTCGATCAGCTGCGGGTCCTTCAGCATCTGGTCGGCGAGCTTCTTGATCTCGTCGGAGAAGGTGGCCGAGAACAGCAGGCTCTGACGGCTCGCCGGCAGCAGCTCAAGAATGCGCTTGATGTCGGGGATGAAGCCCATGTCGAGCATGCGGTCGGCTTCGTCGAGCACGAGCATTTCGACCTGGTTGAGCTGGATGGTCTTTTGCTGGACGTGGTCGAGCAGGCGCCCCGGTGTGGCGATGACGATTTCGATGCCGCGGCGCAGTTCGGCGACCTGGGCCTTCATGTCGACGCCACCGTAAATGCAGGTCGAGCGCAACGGGATGTGCTTGCTGTAGGTCTTGACCGACTCATACACCTGCATCGCCAGTTCGCGGGTCGGCGCGAGAATCAGCGCGCGTGTCTGGTGACGGGCGGGGGAGGTGCTGGTGCTGGCGTGGCGGGCAAGGCGTTGCAGCAGGGGCAGGGTAAAGCCTGCGGTCTTGCCGGTGCCGGTCTGGGCTCCGCCCAGAATGTCTTTGCCGGCAAGCACGATGGGGATTGCCTGGCTCTGGATCGGGGTGGGTTCGGTGTAGCCGGATTCTGCTACGGCTTGCAGGAGTTCCGGGATGAGGCCGAGGTCGGCAAAACTCATGAGCGCCTTTCTGGTTGGGCCAACTGCCGCGCAATCATGTGACCACTGTGGGTGTCAGGATGAGCATGCGCCGGGAATGCGCCCTTGACGAGTGCGGGTGCCGGCGGGCGGGCTGGATACGGAAAAAAGAAAGGATTATACACATAGGCCGAAAAGCGTTTTGTGACAAGTGCTTCCGGCGCAAGTACATGTGCGGGAGTGTCGTGCCGGTCTCGGTGGCGGGCACGGTGGTGCGAAGGTGGGCGAATGCGCGCGATCCCGCGCACAGCCGGCACAACCGGCTGTGCGCAGGGTGCTGGAACGGACTCAGCGCTTGAGCGTCAGGTACGCGGTGACCTCTTCGCGGTCGTGATACAGCTGCTTGATGCGCAGGTCGTAGGGGCCGACGCTGGCGAGCCGTTTCTGGATCAGGATGCGGCACTGCTCCACGGCTTCGAGGCGGCGTTTCATCGGCAGCTTGAGGTTGAAGATGGTGTGGCGGCAGCGTCCGGTTGCCACCCAGTCGGCCATCAGAGACGCAATCCGGCTCGGTTGCTCGACCATGTCGCACACCATCCAGTCCACCGCGCGCTGCGGGCGCCAGGTGAAGCCGTCGGCCTTGAGGTGCTCGACCATTTCGGTCGCCATCACCGAGTCCTTCATCGGGCCGTTGTCGACGGCAATCACCCGCAGACCGCGATTGGCGAGTTGCCAGGTCCAGCCGCCGGGCGCTGCGCCAAGGTCCACCGCGCGCTGACCGGCGCGGATGTTGTTTTCACGCTCCTCGTCCGAGAGCAGGGTCATGAAGGCTTCGGCGAGCTTGAGCGTGGAGCGGCTGGGCGCGTTGGAGGGCATGCGCAGGCGCGGGATGCCCATCGGCCACGGCGCGCACATGCCGGGCAGGCCGGAGGCAAGCCAGGCCGTGGTCGGGCTGGTGAAAACGACATGCAGCAAGGGCAGACCGGTCTTGCTGGTGCGCAGACGTCCGGCCTTTTCGAGCGCACTCGTGAGGGGCTCGGCAAAGCGGCGGCAGAAGCCGGATTGCTGCTTGGCTTCGTCGTTGTCCGGGGTTTCGAGCACGACGCCGGAAAAACGCTGTCCGGACGCATGCACTGCGGCAACGATGGGCGTGGCGCGGTCGCGTTCGGGCAGGTCGTCGACCTTCGCAAACCACGGCAGCAGCTGACGGGCGAACACCGGCTTGCGCCAGTCGGCGTGTTCGCCGAGGGTGGAGACGGGGACGGGCTCGAAGGCTTCGAAGGCCGCATAGCCCGAGTTGGGCTGGGTGCGGACGAAGCCGATCATGCCGGCGTCGGCGGCGATGTCGTCCAGCTCGGAAGCCAGCTCTTTCTCGAAGCCGGGGCGGCAGTAGGCGAGCAGGCCGGAGATGGCGATACTGGCGGGCGGGGTATGGTCGGACATGGGCAGAGTGCGCCGGAGCGCTGAAGTATCATGGTGATGCGAAGGGTCGCATGATATGTCGTGACGGCTTGAATCAACAGGAGAAATGCGGATGAGCGACGGCGGGATGATCTATCGGGTGCTGGGCGGGCAGGGGCTGCGGGTGTCCGCGGTGTGCCTCGGGACGATGACGTTCGGGCAGCAGACGCCTGAGGCCGACGCGCATGATCAGCTCGACATGGCGTTTGAGCGCGGTCTCAACTTCATCGATACCGCCGAGATGTACGCGGTGCCGGCGCGCGCTGAAACCTGTGGCGCGAGCGAAGCCATCGTCGGCAACTGGTTGAGCCGGCAGGTGCGCGAAAAAGTCGTGCTTGCCACCAAGGTGGCGGGGCCGGCGCGCAGTCTGGGCTGGATTCGCGGCGGGCCGCTGGCGCTCGACCGTGCCAATATTCGCGAGGCGGTCGAGGGCAGTCTGCGGCGCCTGCGGACGGACTACATCGACCTGTATCAGCTGCACTGGCCGGAACGCAATCAGCCGCTGTTCGGGCAGTGGCAGTACGACCCCGCCAAGGAGCGTGAGTGCACGCCGATCCGTGCTCAGCTCGAAGCGCTGGCCGAACTGGTGGACGAGGGCAAGGTCCGCTACGTCGGATTGTCCAACGAGCATCCGTGGGGGGTAATGGAGTTTGCGCGCATCGCTGCCGAAGCCGGGCTGCCGCGCGTGGTGTCGACGCAGAACGCGTACAGCTTGCTGACCAGGGTGTTCGAGTATGGCCTGGCCGAGGTCTGTCATCGCGAACAGGTCGGCCTGCTGGCGTATTCCCCGCTCGCGTTCGGGCACCTGACCGGCAAGTATCTTGCAAACCCGGCTGCAGCGGGCCGTCTGAATGAGTTCGAGTCCTTCGGGCAGCGTTACACCAAGCCGAACGTTCAACCCGCGGTTGCGGCGTATGCCGAGCTTGCGCGCGAGCATGGCCTGACGCCGACCGAGCTTGCCCTGTCCTTCGTATATCACCGCAGCTGCGTGGCGAGCACCATCATCGGCGCCAGTACTTCAGCGCAGCTGGCGGAAAATCTGGATGCCTGGTCGAAACCGCTCACCCCCGAGCTGCTTGAGGCGATCGAGCGCATTCACCTGCGCTACACCAATCCCGCGCCCTGAGCGCGCGTCGTGCCCGCTCCTCAGTGAGCGCCTGCCTTGGCCGGAGGCGCCGAAGCGGGCGCGCCTGCCGGTGCCGGGGCAGCGGGGTCGGTCGCTGTCGGCTTGGCCTGCAGCTGCGAGGGCACAACCTCCAGCTTGTTTTCCATCATGTAGTCGTTCATCGACCGCCAGCCTGCGAACACGGCCGCCTTCTGTGCCGAGGGGTTGAGGAGGTAGCAATCCTCCAGCGAGCGACCGGCATGGCGACAGGCGCTGCCGATGGCCTGGCCTTCCGCTTCTGCCAGCGCGGCCTCCTTCGCCGGGTTGGGAAGCTCGAGCAGTTCGACCAGCTGGTCGCATCCCGTTGTCAGCGGAATCAGGGCCAGCAGGATCAGAAACCGAATCTTCTTGCGCATGGTCTGTTCGAATCGATTGACGATATTGGAGCTAACGGCAGCGCAGCCGAAATCTTGAAGCATGTATCAATATGTGACCGCAGGTGAGCCCTTCACGATCTTCTCACGCACGCCGTCTATAATTTGAAACTTATCGCACGCCTTGTGCGTTATTCCGAACACGGCTCGTTCCAGTCCTGAGATCAAGATATCCCATGCATTCATTCGTTTCCCGATTCGGTTTTCGTCGCGCACTCGGCATTTGCGCCTGGTCCGTGCTTGCGGTCGCCAGTCATGCGGTTGCGGCAGCGCCCGCCAAGCCTGCTGAAGTGCAGCAGATCGAGCTCTTTCAGCGTCTTCCCGAGGAAGGCGCGGCATCCCTGAAGGCGTTGGTCGAGCGCTTCAACGCGCAGAGCAAGGAATACCAGGTGGTGCTGTCCGAGCAGGACTGGAAGTCTGCCAATGCGCCGCACCTGATGATTCTCGAGGGCGACGATGAAGAGCGTTTCCTGGCCGGCAAGCCCCGCTTCAAGCCCTTGCACGCGGTGATGAAGGAAACCGGCAGCGCGCTGCAGACGCTGCGCCCGCCCGCAATGATGACGCGCACCCCGGTGGATTCCAAAGGCCAGCTGCTGGCCCTGCCAATCGGCCTGTCGACGCCGGTGCTGTTCCTGAACCGCGATGCACTGCGGCGTGCCGGGATGAATCCGGAAACCACCAGCGTGGCAACGTGGTTCGACCTTCAGACCGTCCTCGGCCGCCTCGCCGATGCCGGACATACCTGCCCCTATACGGTGGCTGAGCCGGGCCGGGTGATGGTGGAGAACCTCAGCGCGTGGCACAACGAACCGGTTGCAGCGATGCGCGGAAAAGTGTCTGCGCCGTCGTTCAACGGCATGTTCCAGGTCAAGCACGTCGCCATGATGGCGAGTTGGCACCGGGCGCGTTACCTGCAGGTGTTCGAGCGTGGCAACGAAGCCGGGCAGCATTTTGCCAGTGGCGAATGCGCGGTCATCGCGGCCCCGTCCAACAGCTGGGCCGGATTCCGCAGCAAGGGCACGATCGATGTCGGTGTGGCGCAGCTGCCGTACTACGACGATTTTCCGGGGGCGCCGCAGAACACGCTCGCCGACGGTCCGGCCATGTGGGTTGCGGCAGGCAAGAAAGCGGCTGAGTACAAGGGTGTCGCAAAGTTCGTCAGCTTCTGGCTGCAGCCCGAAAACCAGGTCGTCTGGCAGCGCGAAACGGGCTATCTGCCGCTGAATCGTGCGGGTCTGCTGGCCTCGCGCAGCGAACTGCTCGGAACCGACCTTGAGAACATCAAGGTGGCGGTCGGCCAGCTCACCAACAAGCCGGTGACGGGTGACTCGGCCGCGCAGCCGGTCGTGGGGCGCGAGAAGGTTAGGCGCATCATCGACGAAGAGCTGGCAGGCGTCTGGGCCGACCGCAAGGCGGCCAAGGAAGCACTCGACAACGCCGTGGTGCGCGCTGCCGGGAGCTGATCCAAGTGCAGCTGTGGCCTCTGCCTCAGGTGCTGGCGCATCGCTGCGGCGGCGCGCTTGCGCCGGAGAACACGCTGGCCGGGCTTGAGGTTGCGGTGAAGCATGGCTGTCGAGGCGTCGAGTTCGATGTCATGCTCAGCGCAGACGGCTTTCCGCTGCTGATTCACGACGAAACGCTGGAGCGAACGACAAGCGGCCAGGGCGAGGTGAGTCGTCACACACTGGCGCAACTGCGCCAGCTCGATGCCGGCAGCTGGTTTGATGCGCGCTTTGCCGCTGAACGGCTGCCGACGCTGGACGAGGCGCTCGCGCGCTGTGCGGCCCTTGGTCTGGCGGTGAATCTGGAGATCAAGCCCGCAGCCGGTTTCGAGCATCAGACCGGGCGCGTTGTCGCAGACCATCTTCTCCGGGGGCGCGCCAATGGCGTGCCGGGGCTGGTCATCTCCTCGTTTGAAGATGCGTCCCTGGCCGCGGCAATGGAGATCCTGCCTGGCGCGATCTACGGTCTGCTGACCGAGGATTTGCCCGCGGACTGGGCAAGCCGCGCAGCAGGCCTGGGCGTGCACGCGATTCATGTCTGTGCAAGCGCGCTCGATGCAGCACAGGCCCGGACGATCCGTGACAGTGGCTATCATCTTGCGGTGTACACCGAAAATGACGCCGAGCGCGCGAAAGCCCTGCTGCGCATGGGGGTTGAGACTGTAATCACCGATTTTCCCGACCGAGTGCGTGCCTCGGATATGTTTCCTGCCTAACAGAGGCTCGTTTCTCGATCGATCAATCCGCGGTCTTCCTTGACGCGCCTTGCAGCAGCCACCTACCATCCCGTTTTTTCCGCGAGCATCCAGTCTTGTCCGCCCAGCAGCTATTTGCACCTATTGCCGCCGATATGCAGGCGGTGGATGCCGTCATCCGACAGCGACTTCACTCCGATGTGGTTCTGATCCGGCAGGTCGCGGAATACATTATTCACAGCGGTGGCAAGCGCCTGCGCCCCGCGCTCGTCCTGTTTGCGGCCGGCGCGATGGGCTACCGCGGCACGCATCATCATGAGCTGGCTGCGGTGGTGGAGTTCATCCATACCGCCACCCTGCTGCACGATGACGTGGTCGACGAATCCGAACTCCGGCGCGGCAACAAGACCGCCAACGCCCTGTTCGGCAACGCCGCTTCGGTTCTGGTGGGCGACTTCCTCTACTCGCGCGCCTTTCAGATGATGGTGAGCGTCAACAACATGCGGGTAATGGACGTGTTGTCGGATGCAACCAACGTCATCGCCGAAGGCGAAGTGCTGCAGTTGCTCAACTGCCATGATGCCGACGTCGAAATCGACGACTACCTGCGCGTCATCCGCTACAAGACGGCCAAGCTGTTCGAAGCGGCCGCCCGGCTTGGCGGCATCCTCGCCGGTGCGGATGAAGCCACCGAGACCCGTCTCGCAGCCTTCGGCATGCATCTCGGCACGGCTTTCCAGATCATCGACGACGTGCTCGACTACTCAGCAGACGAAGCGGAAACCGGCAAGCACCTCGGCGACGACCTCGCCGAAGGCAAACCCACCCTGCCGCTGATCCACGTCATGCAGCACGGTACGCCCGAGCAGGCCGCACTGGTACGGGGCGCAATCGAGAACGGCGGACGCGACGATTTTGCGGCCGTACTCGAGGCCATTCAGAGCACCCAGGCCCTGGACGAGGCCCGGCGCTATGCGCGGGAAGAAGCAAATCGCGCAATCGACGCTATTTCGACACTTCCCCCTTCCATTTTCAAGGATGCGTTGCTACAATTATCGGACTTTGCAGTTGCGAGAAATTACTGATATAGTTTCTGGCTTCGCAGAGCACGAAGAAAAGTTGTAAATCAGTGTCGGGGAATAGCTCAGCCTGGTAGAGCACTGCGTTCGGGACGCAGGGGCCGGAGGTTCGAATCCTCTTTCCCCGACCAAAAATTCCCGTCAAATCATAGACTTATGGTTTGAACTGCGGCAAAATGGAGCAAAATCCGGAAGGGTTTGCTCCATTTTTGCGTCAAAAATTTGACGCAAAGTCCGCCGCGAAACATTTTCGCGCCATCCCCCCGCATGTTGCCTATACGGTACTCCCAACGTGGAGTACGACATGTCGTCGCGTGTTTCTTCAAGCAGCATTCGCAATCGGTCACCCTTTGTCGTCACCGTTCGCTCGAACGCCAGCCTTAACCGGCGTTTCTCGCAGCTGGCGGCCGCCAAAAAATACGTCGAGCAACTGAGTGCAGACGGCATCAAGGCGCGTGTCACGCAACTGGAGACTGCCTTCCAGTTGCGTATCCGGCGCAAAGGCGTGCCGCTGCAGTGCATTACGTTTGATTCGTTCGACGAAGCCGAACAGGCGCGCCTGCAGGTCGAGGCAAACCTGTCGGTCAGCATCGTGCGCGACTATGCGATCGCGTCAAGGACGACGCTGCGCGCACTGCTGGAGCGCTACCTTGAAGAGGTCGTCCCAGCTCACAAAGGTGCGGACATTGAGCGTACGCGCATCCGGCGTCTTCTTCGTGACGAAGCGTTCGTCGACAAGAAGCTTGCGGCGCTGGTGACCGAAGACCTTCAGGACTTCATCACCGACCGGCTTACCGAAGTCGCTCCTGCGACTGTCGACCGCGAGCTTGACCTCATCTCCCAGACGCTACGCTACGCGGACGACGTGTGGAAAATCGCACCCGTCGAGAGTCCCTTCAAAGGCCTGCGCCACCCGAAATACTTCAATGAGCGCGACCGACGCCTGTTGCCGAGCGAAGAGGCCGCACTTCTTGATGCGGCGCGTGCAGACGAGAACGCGTTCGTCGAGCCTGCCATCATCCTTGCGCTCGAAACCGCGATGCGCCGCGGCGAACTGTTGAAGCTGACAGCGGCAGACGTGTGTTTCGAGCGCCGCTGCGTGCTCGCGCGTGATACGAAAAACGGACGTAACCGGCGTGTGCCGCTTACGCGTCGTGCCATCGAAGTCTTCACTGCCTTGATAGCGGCTCAGGACGACGGAACTCGAGACGAGCAGCGCCCCTTGCTCGCCCTCACGCCGAATGCCCTGAAAAAGGCCTTTTTTAACCGGGTGATTCCGAAGAGTGGTGTGCAGGATTTCCATTTTCACGACCTGCGCCATGAGGCGATCAGCCGCCTCGCTGAGTCTGGGCGGTTTCAGCTCATCGAACTGCAGGCGATCTCGGGTCACCGAGACATGCGGATGCTGCAGCGTTACACGCATCTTTGCGCGGGCAACCTGGCCAATAAAATGGATGAGTTGTCTTTGGGCACCACTAGCCGCTATGTGCACCGGGGGCGACGCCGGACGGTGGTGACTGTCGAGTCGCTTGATGGGCAATCCGCAGGGGTTGGGGGCTCGCGCGCGCCAGAGTCATCGACACCAACCATGAGTGAGGTGTCGCAGCCGCCGCTCGCATATGACTCTCGAGCGGAGCGGAGCGGACCTGGTGCAGAAATCGACTTGCTGCCGCCGAATGTCATCGACTTCCGTGCGCGTGTGGAAGGACGCAGTGTGCGCATTTGAATCCCTTTGCCAGATTGCCGCTGGGTGAGCGCGGTCAGTCACCCCGTGTGCTGAAAGACCTCAAGGACAAACGCAATGGAAAAAAAGTCAAAAAAGACATCCGTATCCCCGCCGCTCGTCGCTATACGGAATAACCGCCCTCATGAGCAGAACTTGCCAATCGAGTTGCGGGATTTCGCAGTGCTGCTTGCCGAAATTGCGGCTCAGCAACTCTGCGACTCGAAGCAAAGTAATCAGGAGGGTTGTAAGTGATGGAGCGTTGTGCAATTTATGCGCGCTACTCTGACGAGAAGCAGCGCGAGACTTCAATTGAAGACCAGATTCGGCGTTGCAGGGACGTCGGCAAGCAGCATGCTTTGAACATGGACGATGTTCTTGTGTTTAGCGACGCTGCGATGACCGGCCGCGCGGAGGGCGATGAAAAGCGGGAAGGGTTCAAGCGGCTTCTAGAAGCGTGGGACAGTCACAAGTTCACGGTTCTGCTGGTTGATGAGTTTTCAAGGCTGTCGCGTGATGCTGTTACACAGGCGCAGTTATTCAGACGCCTGGAGACGAATCAGCGAGTACGCATGCTGACATCGAACGGGGTGGATACGACGCGGCCGAACTGGCAACTGCAACTTGGTCTCGAAGGTGTTGTTAGTCAGCAAGCCGGGCGCGACACGCGCCATCGCGTGGTCCGGGGTATGTTGGGGCAACTGGAGCGCGGTTACATGATTGCGCAACCGGCGTACGGCTACGAGTTGAAACGCGAGTTCGACACGCAGGGCAATCGTATTGGGTCGCGGTGGACTATCGTCGAGGGTGAGGCTGCAGTTGTACGCGAGGTTTTTGAACGGCGTGCCCGTGGGGAGTCCATGCACGAGATTGCCAGGTTGTTGAATGACCGGGGTGTTCCGCCGAGGCGGCGCGCTCGCAAGGCAGATGGGGGATTCTGGCGACCTGCCGCGGTTCAGAGCTTGTTGTTGAATCCCATTTATAAGGGGGTTTTCGTCTGGAACGATTCTACAGCGTTGCGTTCGAGTGCTGCGAAATCCGGGCGCACGCTCGAAGCGCAAACGTTTCCGCGCCCCGAACTTCAGTTGGTGAGCGAAGCGCTCTGGTCGCAGTGCAACGCCAAGCATGCCACCCGATCGGGGTATGGCGGAGGTAAGCATGCGCTGGCGGGGTTACTGACGTGCGGGTATTGTCAAAGCACGCTGGTGCTGAGTGCGCAGTCGAGTTGCCGTTCGCTTTACTGTGCAAACTGCACCGTCGCAAAAGCCGCGGCCAGTCAGGACGAGCGTCTGACCTCGACGGTTGCAGCGGTCGGTGTGCAGATGCTCTTGGTCGAGGCAGCACGCTATTTCCTGACCGCATCGTTTGTCGACGCTTTCAAGGCGTCGCTTCGCGAACGGCTGTCAGGGGGTGTCGAGCTTGAATTGCAGGAGGCAAAAAAGGAGTTGGCGCGGCTTGAGCGGGGGCAGGAACGTCTGTCGCACATGCTGGCTTCGGCTGATGAAGACGACTCACTGCTTACGGCAAGATACGCAGAAGCGCGGGTGCGTGTCCGAAATCAGCGTTTGTGCGTCGACACGCTGCTGGCGGGTTTGGCGACTGTCGATAAGAGCGCCATCGAAGCGCAGCTCGAACTGGTTGATGTCACCCGGGTGCTTGACTCCCTGTTTACTGTCGACCTGCCACCGCAACGAATCCGGGTCGTCCTTGCGCGCCTTTTTCCAGACATTGTCTTCGAAGGGAAACGCGGGCGTTATTGCTCCATCTTCAAGATTCGTTTCGCTGTTGGCGCGGCTCTGGCGCTGGCGAGTTCGACGGGGACTGTTGATGAAACTGGCCATGAAATGCGCTTTGAGCTTCGCTACGCGCCCGACCGCTCCAAGGTGCGTGCAGGTTCTCCGTGGAGCGTGAAAGTGCTCGACGAACTCGCTGTTTCGCCGGCAGGACGCTCCAGTGAAGGGGCGGCCTCACTGCCTGCGCGGCTCAGCTAGGCGTTACTACCCGGCGCTTCACCGATCCTTCGGTGAGGCGCCGTTTTTCTGCCTATGTTATAACGCACTTATTTTGTATCGTTAGGGTCATGGAAGAAGTTTAGCAACTTGTGCGCACGAATGACGTTTGGACTGTGACCCTTCTCGGTTGGGGACACGAGCGGATGCTTTCAGGCTAGATGCTGAGTGCGTACAATTCGACCAGAAGCGGACGGAGACATGCTCTCCAGACCAGACGCCTGACGGGTTGCTTCACTCTGAAACCTGCCGGATGATCTTCGTCAGCATCTCGGCCAATGCTGACCTTGGGCCTGACGTCGGTGTCGGGCGGCAATCCGTCGGTCACCTGCCGCTCGCCTGCTTGTGGCGGCCGATGACTGCTTGTCACTTCGCGCTATAGCGGGACCCGACCCGCAACAGACATTCGCCGTCGCAGTGCTCGTCCGGCAGGCTAGTAAGTTGAGCCGCCGTACCGCGTGGCGGTTAGCGTATTGCGACTAGGTGGCTATTCGGACGGCGTAAACACGATCCTCTGATCACGGAACGCGCTGTGCAGCGACGTCATGGCCTGCACCCAATCTGTGCCACCCCACTGGTTCAGAAAAGCGTATGTGCGACCATCGAAGCAGACGAGTTCATTCTCGCCACAGAAATACCGGGTCGGATCGAAATTGCGCCTAGCCTCGCTGGCCCGACTACAGAACACCTCGCTCGTTACCTCGCCCTCGACTATCACGAGAGCCCGCTGAGCGCTCTGGCCGCACTTTTCGGCGACCAGTTCAGGTTTGATGCCGTGCTCCACCAGATAGCGGAATGTCTGATAGATGGCATGTCGCTTAGGCAATCGCTTCAGCTGGCGGTCACCTAGCGTGACGTCATAACGGGTCATATCTCGCGTACCCGGGCGCGCCTCGCGCTCCTTACGCTTCTTCTCTGTAACTCGAACCTGGTACTCGGCCACCTCGGGAAGCGGGATGATCTGCTGGACATCCACGAGGATCTGGCCGCCAAAATCGTAGGGCTGTAGTCGCACGCAGCGGATATCGATACCGCGCTCGATCAGCCAGAGGACTGATGTCGTCAACTCACGGCTGAACTCGGCTGACGCCAGCACAATCCGAACGTCTTGCGCGAAGGCGTCTTCATCGGGCTCATCCCACCCGAGGAAATCGAGCAACTCGGCCCTCGCATCCGTCTCGCCCTGGCCGATCTGTGCTAGGTAGCGACCGAAGACGTCGGCGCCTTGGTCAAAGGTCATCGTCGAGACCATGGCCGCATATCGAATCGCCTGCAGCTCCATATGCGCACCGTCCTCGGTCCGCTTGAGCTCGATCACCACAAGATTGGCATCGCGGTCAATTCCAAGGAGGTCGATGCGGCGGCGCGACTCGTCCCAATCCCCGAATTCCTCAGCGATCACTAGCGTATCGGGCGCGACCACCGAGATGTTCGCCCGCAGCAAGCGCTGAAGATCTCGACGCTCCTGCAACTGCGCTCGACTGAAGGTGGTCTTCCGAAGGGGGGCGGATTTCTTCACTGGCAAACTCATAGATCGGCATGGACAGTTCTGATCTCTCGGGAATCGATACCACACAACGGAAACGCACCCACATAAACGAAGGCCGGTCGGTGGCCGAGGGGTGGTTCTGAATCCGCCAAATATTACTCGAAAGGGATCTCGTGTCGGAGACCTTGCGGATAAAGACGCGTGGCGTGACGAAGTCTTTTGTGCGGCAAGCGCAAGGTCCGGCTCAGGGGCCGGTGATTCGCAAAGCAGTGCGTGGTCTCTGGGGCTACGACTGCTCAAGGACCGAAAACCAGTTGCTACCGGAACATTCGACGAATGCCCCTCCGTAGGTCGTCCGTCGCCGTCCGGGCTGAAGCATCCCCTCAGATGTGGGCATCAGAGCGGGACTGGTCGGCAGATCCTGGCCGGGACTTCCCGTTCGGCCTGCACCGATACAGTGCTATCCGCTCTCAAGTAGGAAGTCCCCACCGACGGCTTCCGGGCTTATCTCCGTTGCGCTGGGTGGAGTCAGTCGGGTTCCCAGTGCACCGATCCATCGTTGCATCAGGCGTGCTTTAAGTGCGGAAAGCCCGCATACGATGCGGAATGATCTCCGCCGTGGTTGGACAACCCTGGACGGGTGAGGCAACCCTTGGGAGGAGCATAACTGTCGATTCGTCGCTCGGGCGTCTCGTACCATCGGAGATTAAAAGCTGCCAGTTTCGGAAAGAAGTACATGCTGTCATACGGCAGATGATCGTGAATCCACCACGCCAGCGGCGTCCAGTCCCCTGTTGCTGCGTAACGGTCGGCGAACCACGGAATCACAATGCAGGCGGTCGCGCCCATGTACCCGCTCTCGTCGCGTTGGTCCCAGATGTGGGCGGCGCGATTCTTCTCGTTCGCCGCGCAGTTCAGCTTATTTCGGTTGCCGAACTCGTTTACTGCAGGCGATCGGTACGCTGAGCGGATCGCGACCCGGCAGAACGTCTCTTGCAGGGGCTCAAGCAACTCCCGGCAGAGGCGTCTGCCCGCCTCGATTGCAAGTTCCGGATCGTCGGGGATGTTGGGGATGCCGTGCAGGTTAGCGATTTCGCTATAGAGGAAATCGCGAAAAAAGAACGATGGGGACAGGCGCACGCGGCCAAGCTCTTCAAGCGTACGCACATTGGACGGCTTGTTCATAGAAGTCTGCTCCAAACAGAATGAGTCTGACGATCGAATGGCGTAGTGCCTGCTGCCGTGCGGGCCGGCTCCCGCACGACAGCGCGTCTCGCTCCCGTCAATGCATCGATGTCGTGGTGCGTGAGCTGCTACGTTAGCGGCGCAAATGTCTTTGCAGCCCCGCTTGAGGCGGACTTGATCGTCATCCGCTCCATCCATCTCCTGACGTTTGCAGACGGACCTGCGAGGCTTCCGCACTGGTTGATCCCCTGCGCGGTGAGGCAAAGCAGTTCGATACGACCAACCTTGCCGCACTTCTCCAGCCAGCGCTTGCTGTTCAGCCAATAGTTCACCGCGCTGTCGCTCATTAGAAAGCGGAGCATGTCCCGCCGCATCGCGGTGGCCCCGAGAGTGTCGCCGCCTTGGGCGACATACAGGGCGGCGATGGTGCGGTCGCGTTCATCTGGCGTAAAGGGACTCCCGTACTGCCCGACGTCGTAGAGGGTGATGGTGTTCATGGTTCCTCCTGTGTCTTGATTAACAGACTATCCGCCTTAGCGCAGTTGCTCGAGCTCATAGAGCGTTCGTGCAAGGTCGGCGTTGTCGTACAACCAAACGTACGCTTGGTCGCACTGCCTAGCCTGCCCAATGGTCGGCCGGTCTGCTTTGTATGGAAGCATGAGGATCGCTCCGGGCTTCAGGTCATATTCCTCCGCGATGGCAGCACGCGGCGCGACGAGGACACGAAGGGTGCCCTTGAGGCGCACGCCGGCTGCTTGTGCGATGAGATCGTGGATCCGAAGATCATCATCGCCTTTCTGCCCCAACGATTCCCGATACGCTAACTGACGCATGGCGCTCTACCGATAGCAAAAGAAAAACGTAAGTGCGTCCCGCACGTAATCGAATGGGACATCACTTCCGTCAACCTGGGCCGTCGCCGGCCCACCACCCAAATTTTCGAACCCACGGCAAGCCGGGGCTCATGTGGGCATTCTAGCAACCGAAGGCACCGTGGCCGCGCCGCGCCAGTCCCCTTCGCGCCCGCAGCCAGTTGCCTGCCGGAAAGGAGTCGCATCCCTTTCGTTGGGCGACTCATCGTGCGTGCGTGCGTTGTTCCCGTCGTCCGTCATCCAGTCAGCCAACCACACCGCTTGCGCGGTCGGGTTGTAGTACGTGGGTGCAAGGCTTTCGCTTCGCTCCAGCCATGCACCGCCACGTCCCCCACCCGCCCACTCTGCGGCGCGCCCCAAGGCGCGCGCAGCACAGCCTATTCTCGGGTGTCGCTCTCTCGATCGTTGTAATTGCTCGATGTTCAGCGGCTTCGCTTGCCGGCATCACCAGGCCGGGCCGTAGTCCGCTGGTCGTGGCGGCAGTCCGTGCCAGCTCGCCAGCCGGAAAACCTTGGGGCGCTGCCCCAAACCTCGCCCGGATCGCCGTGTGCTCGGGGCTGGGGTGAAAGCATTCCCCCAGCACTCCGGCAAGCGTGTTTTTGTGGGGCCGCGTCAAGGGTGCGCGCTGCGCGCCCGGTTGCGCCGGCCCTTGACCCGTTCGGGGTTGGAATTAGCTCAGAAGGCGAGCCTTGATGGCATTGATCGCTTTGGTGACATGCTCATCCGTAGCAACACCAACCCGTGGCCACAGATATTGACGGTTTAGCTCTACCGGTCGCCCAGTCAGCAACTTCAACTGAGCAAGGAAGGAAATCGTTTCCGACTCGGACAGTTTGAGCCGGACTGCCAAGCTTGGAACGTCGAAGGCGATTTCAGCTTGATTTCCTGCCGCAATGTTACGGTGGTAGATGGTCATCTTGCCTTTCTTGGCCGATTGCACCCGCGCCCCAGTGCCGCTTTCAAGATTGCTAAAAGAGGATCCGAAAATCGTAGCGAGTTCGGACAGGGCGCGACTGTAGATAGCGTTCGACATGACACTTCTCCTTAACGGTGATGGGACTGCATGGTTCTTGCTGTGGCTTCAGATGACTTGCTCGACCTCGAACAGATACTTCCGCATGCAACCTGTCTCATGCATGCGCAAATAGGCCGCGTTGCACGCCCGAGCCTGATCAGGTGTTGGCTTGTCGCCGGAATAGGGCGCGTTCGCTATCGAGTCAACTGCACAGTCCAGCTCTGCGCTTACCGCCCGTAGCGCGATCAGCACGCGCAGCGTGTTCTTATGGCTGACATGGGCCGTTTTCGCGATAAGGTCGTGAATCCGGAGGTGCGCCATGTTTTTTGTGTAATTGGAATGATGTGTCTTTCCGGTGTACATCCCGTCGCCTCCTCGAAGAACCAAAAAATAAGGCTTGCGGCACGGACGTTCGGTCGTGCTGCAAGCCAGCTAGGGTGGTGCGCAAATTGTGTAGTCAACGAAAATGGTGAAGTCTCCGCATCTCGCGGGGACTTCACCATGGACACATCATATCACTAGGTATGCTGCGGAAAGGCGCGACAACGAATAGATATGTGATTGTTTTTAAGTATTAAATTGATGTTGTTACAAATGTTACATATTGGTTTTTCGCTTTTAGCGGACTTCTACCCCCGTTGTCTGAATTGGTTGGCGTAGTTTTGAAATGGAATGCGGTGATCTTCATTCGTTGAACCCCTTATCCTGTTCAGATCAAACGAGGGCTGCCGCCAGCCTGCGGTCAGATTCCAGCCTGAACGCAACGCGTTCGGATCAAATGGTGTGAGGATATGCTTCCAGACATACGGATTTAGGACGTGATTACTGCACTTGTAGTTGGGTATCGAATTGCGGCGCCCGTGGCCCCGGGGAGTGCGTCCTATCTCCAGGGGTGGGGAATGAAGCCGTCTACGTCGGGTATCTGGCTGGACTCGACGTCCGACTGACTGGTCTGTAGGACTGGCCACCGGCAGCCCCGTAGTTCATCGGACAGGGGAGCAGTCATTGACCGCCACAAGTTGGTGAGCGCCAGGTAACCGGCGCATTGCCGCCTGCTTGCGCGCGCCAGACCAATGGCCGCTCTGGCCGGAGGCTGTGTGAAAAGACCCGAACTGTGTACTCCAAACGGGTGGTTGATGCGTTAAATACTCTATGACGATAGATGTCTGGAGGCCGGCATGAAGCGCTTCATTGAGGGTGACAATCGGCAGCAGATTACGCTCCTGCCGGAATCACTCGACGAGTGCATTGATGCGGCGAATCCGGTCCGTGTTGTTGATCTGTTTGTCGACCAGCTCGATCTTGGTTGCTTGGGTTTCTTTGTCGAGCCTGCCGTTACGGGACGGCCGTCATATCACCCATCGACGCTGCTGAAGCTCTATGTCTACGGCTATCTCAATCGCATTCAATCAAGCCGTCGGCTAGAGCGGGAGGCGCAACGAAATATCGAATTGATGTGGCTGCTCGGGAGGCTATCTCCGGATTTCAAGACCATTGCAGACTTCAGGCGGGACAACGGTGAAGGCATCCGCAACGCTTGTCGTCAGTTTGTTGTGCTGTGCCGCCAACTGAATCTCTTTGCTAAAGCTGTCGTGGCCATTGATGGCAGCAAGTTCAAAGCGGTCAATGCCCACGATCCCAACTTTACGCGGGGCAAACTTGAAAAGCGGATGCAGGAAATTGCATCACCCTGTTAACGACAGTTAAACGACCGTCTTCGCAAATGCCTCGACTTTGAAACCCCAGTTGAGGTCTTGCACGATAAATCATGGGCTTGCAACCAGGCGTTGCACTTCAGGCTTCAAGTCACCGTCTCTAAAACCAATTCAATAACCGAAAAATAAAAATTTCTAAACAATTGCCTTTGCAAGGAAAACTTTAACTATTGATATGAAGTCACGATTATTGGCAAATAGTAGCGATTGGGATAAATGAATAGAGGTGCAGAGACGGTGCTGGAGTGCCTTGCTTCAGAGTGATTGGCGTACGCTTTGGCAGATAACCACCACGAAATGATGCCCCACGTAACTCGTCGACCGAAATAATTGGATAGGTGGATGGGCGGTTCTTGTCATTGGAGGTGAAGGTGATTCTAAAATATGCAGATGATAAGAGTGTCGAACTCAAAAGACTAAAAAAATTGTGTAAAAATCGGGAGATGGGAGTCGATAGTAGAAAACGAGTGGAGACGGAACTTCGTAAGCGTAACTCAGGCGTCAAAGGGGAGAAGGAGGTGGCCTATTTTGTCAACTTCCACTTCGCCGAAAGCGAGCATGTAATGGTTATTCACGACCTGCGTTTAGAGTTGCCAGACGGGCGTAGTGCTCAAATCGATCATATTGTCATTGATTCCAATTACTGTATCTATGTATTAGAAATCAAGAATACTGCCCACCAATTTATGATCACCGGTTGCGGAGAGTTTTTGCGCTTCAATGCTGCAACGGGTAAATACGAAGGCATGGGGTCGCCTATTGAGCAAGGCATACGTCATGCGCTTGTTTTGGCGAAGTCGCTAGATATGCTTGGCCTGCCGAGATTTCAGATCGTGCCGATGGTTCTCTTGCCGACTAACGTCGCCGTGGAACGTTCGGTGGAATTCGATTCCTCAATGGTGGTAAAAGCGGACCAGTTTTATAAACTAGTAGCGAAAAACTCTGAGGGAATTAATTCAAAAAATTATCTAAGTGGTTTGGAGAGGCCATTGTGTAATCTTACTGTCGAGGAGGTCGGGCGAAAATTAGTGAAATTGCATAAGCCTATAGTTATAAAAAATCCTTTCATGTTCAGTTCGGAAGAGGGTTTGGTTAAGAAAGCTAAAGTTAAGGCATTCGAAGGTGCATGGTCAATTAAATCTAGAAAATTAGATTTTCCCGTTGATGCTCCGATACAGTTGAAGGGGGCAGAGGTATGCAACGAAACGCATTGGGAACCCCCAAGCACCACCGCACATCAATCTCGTCTCCAGTTATTTCAACCCACACGTAGGCCGGATCGAATAGAGCGCGTAATAAATACAGAGTGGGGATGGGCGAAAGTGGTCGGTAAAATTGGCCAAGGACACGCCGATATAATGGAAGCCATCTGCTGGCACACCGAGAATAGTCCGATTATTCAAGAAACGGGGCAACTCCATCTGCTCGTAGACCCCTATCGCGTAAGGGTTACGATTGGCGGTGGTAAGGCGTGCTCGGGAGATACTTTGAATCGTATGATTGATGACCTTAAAGAAGTGACCATCACTCTTGAGATTAAGGCACAACAACTGAAGGTTTGTGGTGGCATTCTTACCAGAATTAATCAAAGCTCCGTTACCCGTATCAATCCTTTGACGGGGCAACAACGGTTTTTGTGGGACGTTACACTTGACTCAGCCTTTGCCTCCTTGTTGAGCGATGATCTTAAATTGCGCTACGATCCGGCAGCCTTGGTCAAAATGGAAACTGGCGTATCGCAAGCGATTGCTCGGCACATTTTTACCCATCGGAGTCAACCGTGTGGAGGATGGTACTTGGACACCCTTATCAGACTTGTTGGTGCGGGTGGAGATAGCGTTTCCATCCGTAATCGTCGCCGGGAGGTTCGAAAAGACATCGAAAACCTTAGGGCAGTTGGCATCATCGTCGCCAAGGATCGAGTTTATCGATCCCATTCAGTGTAAGTTCCGTGCGTACCCGTCTTGAGGGATACACTCCGTCGATGCCGATCGGCGCCCAGAGATGGGGCAGGAGTATGCCGACCCGACTGTTTGGCTGACTGGGCAGGCGAGCAAGTACGTCCTTCAAATAGGTGAGTTGTTCCGTTAGTCTGTCGATCTGATGCAGACGACTGCTGCTACCGTTCCCTAAGCTGATGTAGATATGAGTTTAAAGTGTTCGTGGACAGCTGCTACAAGACTAGTAGTCCCGACTCCGCGTGCCATTACAAGGTTGTCCTTTGAACTGGCAGCTTTAATGCAGTAGCAGGCTGCATGTTTGCTACAGCGCCACGCGAAGACGAACACGTGCGCATGTCGCGCTAACGATTTGAGTCGGTCTGAAGCGCCCCGGGTTTGATGGAGGCTCCAACTCTTGAGAAGATGGATCCATGAACAAGTCAAACAAGTTTTCCCCTGAGGTACGCGAGCGTGCGGTGCGGATGGTGCAGGAGCATCCCGGTGAATACCCCTCTCTATGGGCAGCCGTAGAATCGATTGCCCCAAAGATCGGCTGCGTACCGCAGACGCTGCTGGACTGGGTCAAGCGCTACGACGTGGATTCGGGCGTGCGCGATGGTGTAACGACGGCAGAGGCGCAGCGCGTGAAGGAACTGGAGCGAGAGGTGAAGGAGTTACGCCGGGCCAACGAGATTTTGAAACTGGCCAGCGCGTTTTTCGCCCAGGCGGAGTTCGACCGCTGACTCAAGTCCTGAGGGATTTCGTCGACGCGCACCGCAGCACCTTTGGGGTCGAGCCGATCTGCAGGGTTCTGCAGATTGCCCCATCCGGCTACCTGCGACATGCATCGTTTCGGCGTGCGCCGCACAGACGCTGCGCTCGCGTACAACGGGACGAAGCACTGATGCCGCAGATCGAGCGCGTCTGGCAGGCCAACATGCAGGTCTACGGAGCAGACAAGATCTGGCGCCAATTGGCGCGCGAGGGCGTTGAGGTTGCCCGTTGAACTGTCGAGCGACTGATGCGGCGACAGGGGCTGCGAGGTGTCCTGCGCGGCAAGATGGTCCGCACAACCATCGGTGACAGCAAGGCCCAATGCCCACCGGACAAGGTCAATCGTCAATTCCGGGCAGAGCGACCCAACCAACTCTGGGTGTCGGACTTTACGTACGTATCAACCTGGCAAGGATGGTTGTACGTGGCCTTCGTCATTGACGTGTTTGCCCGGCGGATCGTCGCCTGGCGTGTGAGCAGTTCAATGCGTACGGACTTCGTTCTCGATGTACTTGAACAGGCGCTTTATGCTCGCCAACCAGACCGCCAAGACGCATTGATTCATCATTCGGACCGTGGGTCGCAATATGTCTCTATTCGCTATACAGAGCGTCTTGCAGAGGCTGGCGTGGAGCCATCAGTCGGCAGCAGGGGCGACAGCTACGATAATGCTTTGGCGGAGACCATCAACGGGCTCTACAAAGCCGAACTCATTCACCGCCGCGCGCCATGGAAAACCAAGCCAGCAGTAGAAATGGCGCCGCTGTAATGGGTGACCTGGTTCAACAACCACCGACTACTCGCACCCATCGGCTATATCCCGCCTGCTGAAGCTGAGGCAAACTACTACAGGCAACTCACCAATCAGACAGCAATTGCTGTCTGACTTAAACCAACCAGCCTCCACAGAACCCGGGGCGCTTCAGTTTGACGCGGAAATTCAAGGCCAATCTCTCATTTAGATGTGTTGTGGATGCGATGACTTAAGGCCGTCGATTTCCATTAAACCTGGGGCGCTCCACACATCCGCCGATGCGGCAGGCATCGCGGGAGCAAAGTGGCAGAAGCGAATTTGCCGGGTGCTTATGATTCAATTTGCCAGCGTGCAATTTTTTCGTTCACGCTATTCAAAATGCTGGCGCACCCCTTTCCTAGGGGTAACAAAATTTCTTTCCCTTGCCTTGCGTCCTTGACGCAGTAATACGCTTGATGCTTGCTGCTCTTCCAGGCGAATACAAATACATCCGCAGCCTTTGCGAGCGCGATCAACTTGCTCGTTGCTACCGCATCGCTGTTGAGTTCCACTTTGGCTTGCGGATAGATGCGCAGCAAGATCTCCTTAGCACGTTGCCCCGCACCTTCGGTGAGCGTGTAGATGCCGATTAAACCGGAGTAGCCGTACGTTTCCGGATGCGGCGCGGCGGTTTCCGCAATCGTGACTGGGAAGTTTTCAAGCAATCCTGGGCAGTGATAGTCGCGCCCCAGAATCTCCAGTAGGATGCGTTGCACCTGTGTGATGCGGTGAGGTGCGGCACGTAACTTCCCAACGACCGTCATGAATAAGCGCAGCTTTGCCGCCCCCTCATCCGGGTCAGGGTAGAGAAGTAGGAGTTCGGCGAGGTTGAGTCCCCAGTCAAAGTGCGCAGGGGACGCGTTCGCCGCGAGAATTTCCTCGAGGTCAGTAACGACGTCGATATAGGCTGCTTTACTCAGTCCAGTTGTCAGGAGGGCTCGCATCAACTGCGCACCGATCTCTAGTTCGTCCGGCGAAAGACTGCCGCTCCACCCGAGGATTTTGATCAACGTCGAGTAGACCGGTTGGAATGCACGTCGCGGATTATCGGTCCCCTCGAAAAAGTCTACCAACACCGCGAAGGCTTCCCGGAACGCTTTTTCGGCGTCGCCGGTCGCATTGCCTAGATGCTTGGCCAACGTCTCGCATCGGGCCGAACTAAGTGCGTATTCGTCCACACTCCACTTCGCTGCCATCTCGTGTAACTCTGCAATTGATGGCGCATTGCTTGGATCTGCAAGGACGTTTTCAGCCCACGCGACCCAACCAAAATTGGCTGCCGGCGGGGCCGTCTTGACCGGAACACGTAGCTTCTCGAGACGCAGGAGGTCCTTGTCCTTCATGCCCGCAAGAACGGCTTCCGGGGCGGCCAAACAGAGTTCAAGAACCCGTTGTGTGAGGGATGCATCGTCAAGTTCGACCGCGCAACGCAAGAGTGCGCTATAGGCCCATGGCAGCGGGATTAGTTCAAAACAGCGCGTGCTTGCGGTCTCGTAGTCCTCATCGGCGATCGCCTGTTTCGCCTGGGCAAGCCATTCTGCCGTGGGGTCCGCTTCAGGTTGCGGGGCCGAGGCGCTGATCCCTTGGCACCATCGAACGGCTAGGTCGTAGCCCTCGGCCCCTCCCGGATAGGCAGCGAGCAGCGATTGGCAACGAACGCTGTTGGGCTCTTTTGCCACGAGTTCCGACAACAAGAAGGCGCGTAAGACCTGCGGATGCCGAACCCCTTTGCGTTCTCGAAACAGCCCACCGAAGGGTTGGAAAATGTGACGCCGAAATGTTTCGATGAGGGTCGGAAGTGCGCTGAACGCCTCGATCGGTACGATAAAGGTCTCATAGAGCGCGACGACGATATCGACGAGCGTTTGGGCGGGCAGTTGGATGTCCGAAACGCCACCGATCAGCGCTGGGCTCTTCGCCAAGGCCTCTTGGCGACCGAGTCCGGCGAGCAGTCGGATCTCGAGGCACTTGCGCTGTTCTCCATTGATTCGCCCGGTTGCCTCCAATTCCTCCAAAAAAGCCTGGGCGCTCTGCGCATTGCCAGCGAGCAACGCCCGGTCAAAGTCCGAGCGGATTCTGCCGAATGGTCGCTGGGTTCGATCGGGGGTGTCGGGGCGGCGGGCTAAAACCGAAAAATAGAGCGCGAGTTCGCGCTCGATCGTCGGGATGTCGGTCGTTTGGGTGGCGGAGAACTTGAGAACGCGCGCACCGAAGCGTTCGCTCAGCGCTTTCTCGCAGACGTCGTTCTGATCTAGATCTGCCCACTCTCCTTGGAAGTCGCTGTAACTCGGCCCAATAAAACTGATGATCTCATCGATCATTTGGGCGAAACGCCGCTCGTCGTCGGCCATTGCGTACCAAGTGACCTGATCACCGGCCCCGTGCCTCGGGAGAATGATCGGACCATCGTAGCCTGGTTCGAGCGACGTCTTTAGCCAAGGCGTGATATGCGCGAGCACACGCGGTGGCGCCGTTTGCGCTTCGATGCTCTCCCAGCGCAAAGCGTTGCCCCCTGAGAAAAACGTCCGAAGCCAATGATCCGGTGAAACTGCAAACGGGGCGGTCATTGCGCCTCCACGTGCTTCATAAATTCGAGTCGGGTCGTCGCGATATCATGTGGGTCGACCGAAAACTGAATCCACTCATCATTCATTTCGAGACCTCTGTAGGTCAGGTTCATCGAACCGATCAGGAGGCTGTGCGAAAGCAAAATCCCTTTGGTGTGCAACAGCGGATCGAATCGCACCGTCAATTGCTCAACGACTGCGTGCATTGTTGCGTCCTCGCGCAAGCGATTGAGAAACGGCCTATTGATGTCTAGATCCCGCGTCACGAGAACGACGCGGGTGCCCCGTGCCATAAGGCTCACGAGTACATCGGTGAGGCGAACTTCTCGCCGGCCCCATTCGGGGCTCAAGGAATCGAAATTGCCCGAGCGATTGTCGATCAGCACGATATTGCTAACCCAGGGCGAGACAAGCCAGATTCGTTCGCCTGACTCGAGCATTTCCCCCACAAACATCGACTGCAACAGTTCGCGAATCGTCGCCACCCCTGACTGCTGGTTTTTAAATATCCGACGATATAGGGCTTTCATTGAGTTGCCTCCATGAGTTCGAGATCAGCCTCAAAACGGTCTTTACTTTGCCGGACGCCCTGGAGTCGGGCGTAAGCGTGCAGGTATCCCGAATCGACCGGATTAGTAATCAGCGCGTGGATAGCGCGTCCCAAATGTGAGCGGTCAGTTGTTGGGCATTCGAGTGTCACGAGATGACCTTGTGCGAGCAGGCTTTGCACAGTTTCGAGCCAATTCGGATCCTCGACCGAGATCATCTTGCGTTCGTCGATGACGGTGTCGATGACCAACAAACGTTCAAGAGGCGGCAACTCAAAGAATGGATTGCGGGTTTGCAGCGGTGCGGCACGGATGAAACGTCCGCGCGCCCAGAGAAGGCCGTAGATGGCGTTCATGCGCCAAGCTTGCAGATCCTGACCCGTCGGAATACCGACTTCATCGACAACGGCGTCAATCTCTGACTTTTGGCTAAGCCAGAAGCAGATCACCCGCAAGTCTATCTCGACCCCTAGGCGTGCTTCGTGCGTATTCCAAGCGGCAATGGCATCGGCCAGATAGCGGTCGGTGCCCGGTCCCGATCCCGGTCGCAGGATGCGGTTTCCCACGGCCACCATCAAGCCATGGAAGGGCGAGAAACCATCCTTGAGCAGTGCGTGACGAAGGTCCCGAGAGATGGCTTCGAGCGCTGTGAAATCGACCGCTGCCCGTCGTCTTTGTACGACCTTGAGCGTTTCAAGCGAACTGAAAGGATCGGTTAAGCCGTGAAGCAGTTTGCCCAGTTGGTGATCGATCAGTTCGAATTCGCCCATCTCGAGGCTGGCGCGCACCATCGAGAAAAACCGGCGGGGATCTTCTGCGAAGTTGCGCATGAAGTCCTCGATGAGGCCGCTGCCGCCCGGATTCCTTTCTGTAATCCAGATTTCAGCCGCGTCGGGGGCAACCACTGCGAGATGCGCTCGCGCATTCGGTCCGCGGTCGAGGTCAAGTGCAAGATCATCGAGGTTGATCGACGGACACAAATCGCCGATGGTTTTGAGGATTGCGGCGCCGAGCGTTGCCTGGTAGACACGTCGCAGCCAGTTGTCCCATTCAGCGTTGATGGGTTCCCATAGGGTCCGGGCGAGGTTCCCAAGTTCTGCAATGATCGGCGCTTGCGCAAGCAACTCATCGAGGTCTTGGCGCAAACGCTCTTGAGTCGGGGCTTCGGCTTCGTCGCTCGGATAATCGGCTTGCGACTGAAACAGGACGTCGAGGACCGTGGACAGGCTGAGTTCCGCTTTTTCCGTGGCGACACGCTGCACGGCCGCTTCGAGCGACGCATTGCTTTGGATCGCCTCAAACGTCAGCGCCGACATAAATACGTGCGCCAACCATTCGCGGAGAAACGGACTCGCAACGCTCGCCAAAGCTTCGCCGCGCCAGGCAAGATCGAAGAAACGTGCGGTGCGGATTGCTCGCCACTTCTCACCGCCGTCGTCGGCACCGACCAACAAGTCACTCGGGATCTGAACTTCGAAAACCACGCCATCGGCCAGGTAGGCTGCGCCCAAAGCAACCGAATGTTCTGCTTGAACAAACTCGCTGCAGACAGTCACGCGCTGCCCGGGGCCAACGCCGACTTCCGCCCTCGCGCCCGTGGCAAACCGCCGAACTTCGACCGGCGCGTGGCGTGCGTGTGTGAAGAATCCTAGCCGTGGAACGCGCGCGCGCCAGGCGCTTCCGAGCGGCGCCTCGAGCCACAGGCATTCGCCAGTGGGCACGAACTGCGAGTGCCAGGTAAGGCGGCTATTCGAACTATCGGAGATCCCCGCTTCGGGCATCGTCGGCGCGATGCTGAGCGGTCGATAGACCGGCACATCGACAATATCATCGGCATTCTGATAACTGAAGTGGCCGAGCGGGTAGTAAGTTCCAAATTCGTCAATTGAAAGCGCTGTAACTGCTTCCCCGAGCAAGGCTTTTGGCGGAGGGGAGATCCAATAGCGCTCGGTTCGGTACTGGACGCCAAAGCGCCGGCTAACTCGTCCGGGCGCAAACTCTCGGAGTGCCGAAAACACCGGCATGCCGTACTGGGCCTGATCATTGGGTGGACGATTGCCCTTCGGGAGGTCGATTCTAACTTCAGCCAGGTTGAGATCGGCAAAGAGGGACGCCGGCACAAATTCGGGCAAGGGATTGTTTCGCGTGTGCAGGTCGGTTGCCTGCCTACCGAACGCGCCCCAACCAGAGATTAGGCGCCGCAGTGCGGTCGGCAGGACTGTCGTCATTAAGGGCCGGGGGAACTCCCACATGACGGCTGGCACATCGCCCTTCGGCAGGCGAAGGGCACCAGAGACATAGGCTTCGAGTTTGCGCGTTCCGTTGTCCGATTCCAAAAGCGTGCGCAGTTCTTTGATCAAGCGCGGTGTGCGCTGTGAGGTCTTGGGACCGGCGAGGTCTTTCCAGACGCTCCCTGGTTGAGCATCCTGGAGCACCCGGCCGAGATAATCGATGGTTGCGAAGACTGCCTGCATACGACTGATATACCGATTGCTCAGTGGCAAAGTGCGCGGCGGCAATTCCGGGTCGAAGAGCGCGTCGTAGCCTTGGTAAGCGATTCGGTCGCGTCCGTAGTCGGAGAGGACGACGATGGTCCAAGGACGCATGCCCCGAGTGCGACCTGCTCGTCCTTTGCGCTGCAAGAACCCCGCCATGCCTCGGGGCGCTTTATGTTGGACGACGGCACCCACACGCGGATCATCGAAACCGACTTCCAGGGCAGCGGTCGCAACGATCACATCGGCATTGGGGTCCACCCCACGATCCTGTGAACTCACCCGTTTGATGTTAAGACGCTCATCAAGAGCGTGGCCGATCGCCTCGCAGGCGCGCCAATCTTGGCCTCCGCAGTAGCGTGACGACGACGAATCAGATTTACGCAAAATCGCTAAACCACCCTTGGGCGCATTGCGGTGATCGACGATGCCTTGACTCGTTCGACCTTCTGCGCTCATAAGGTCGAAGTAAAGACGGTTGGTAACGTCCAGGTCGTCGGTGAATACGAAGGTACGTTGCCCGAAAACACCGCGACTTACCGATTGCGCGAGATCGGCCTTTTTCGGATCCAGGCAGCGTTGCACGAGCATGCAGGTTTGAATCGTCGTCGAGAGCAAGGCAGAGCGCGATACGGGATCTCCGCGCAATGCGAGCATGTATTCGGCGCCCTCGGATTCGAGTTCCTCTCGCTGCGGTGAAATTTCCTCCACGTGCGTCTGGTAAATTCCTGTCAGCGTCGAGAAGAAACCGGCGGCTTCTCGCAAGGTGGCAGACAAACCGACAAAGCGTAGCGATTGCCGTAGCAGATATTGCCAGCGGCGCAGGAGGTAGGCCACCTGGGCTCCATGGCGTCCTTCATAGGTGTGCACCTCGTCAAGCAGGACCAGTTCGGGCGGACGGAGCGCGTGTGCGCCGATCCCGAAAAGCCGGTTGAGGTAGTTGTCCGAGAGGCGCTGATTGAGCATCTCTGTGGTTGTAAACAAGATGTCCGGTGGCGTCGCCGCCATGGCTTTGCGGGTCAACGGAAAGATATCTCCGTTGATCGTCCATTCGCAGTCATGGCAGATCAGGCGCTCTTTGCCCTGAGCGTGATCGTGTTCGGTCCATACCATCGTCCCGTTACAGTGAATGCACTTGAGCGTCGGGCAGAGATGATTTTTTCCAGATTGCGGCCAATCGCACCACCTTGCCTCCAATGGCACGTCCCCATACAGGGCGCCAACCCGGATCGCAGTACTTCCGCCTGCTTTGATCAGGCTTTGTGCGCGCCGGATCACTTCGCGCAATTGATCTTTCAAGAGTTCAGAGCGCGGGTAAAGCGCGACGACCTTGACCCAAGGCTTACCGTCGCCGACCAAGTGGTGACGGACGATGGAGGCGAGAGCCGGCAGATAAAAGGCGAGGGTTTTGCCGCTCCCTGTCCCGGCGGTCACGATGGTGGCTAAGGCGTCACCGGATTCGATGCTGTGAAGAATTCGTTCCGCGGCACGGACTTGAAAACCTGAGAGACGCGTTTTGCCGGTTTCATCGTCAATGAGAGCTCTGACGCTCCCGAGGATCGCAGCGTCATCGGTAACCGCCTGGATGCGCGCAAGGACGTCGGGCACGGGCAGGTCGCGCTTTGGGTATTGCCGACGTCGGCGTAGGAATCTGAAATCTGCAACCAGCGTTGGAGCTTCTTGCCAGCCGTTACTTTGGCGCGCATGTTTTGGGAAAAGCTGCCGCAAGCGTTGGAGCAGGCGAACCGTCTCGGCCATGCGTGAGCGATAGCCAACCGAATGATCTTGAAGTTCGGCCTCGACCAACCACTTAAGCTCTAGGAGTTCGCGTATAACCTCATCCGGACCGAAAAAATCTGTGAATCCGTCTGCTAGCGCCGCGTCGATCAAGGGCAAAATCAATTCGGCGAGTTCTTGGGTTTGAAACGCCCCGTCGACAATGCCCCAAACGAGTAAGCGGGATTCGCGCTCTTCAATGGCGTCAAGAATTTTGGACAAGAAGCTTTTGCGTGGATCAGCCATCGACAACCTCAACTGTTACGCGCACGAACGACGTAGTTTGCAAGCAAGCCGTTCTCTTTTAGCCACGCCAAGACCTCGGCGGTCAACAAGTGCAGTCCGGCGCCGGTGCTCAGCGCTTCTAGGAATTTGCGGACAGCTTCCGGAACATCCTCCTGGAACTTAATGGCTGTGAGTTGCTGCGACAGGAGGTGCAGTTTCTGAAAATCTTCAGCGCTCGTCGGCGGCTTCGTTCGGTACTGGATAAAAGACTGGTAGAGCTCTCGGTAGCGCTTGAGCGCACGTTCGTTCTCCGGGGTTTTAGCTAACGTTGCTTCCCGCTTCGCGGGAGGCAAGCCCCCAAAGAAATGCTCATCAAAATGGCGCTGCCAATCAGCGCTTTGCGCGACCTTCATCTTGTCGACGAGCGTATGGAGCTTCGTCGTGAGACTCGTCCACCGGGTGCCCTGCCGCAGGGTCGTTGCCTTTGGTACTTTCAGAAAATGTTCGAGGGCCTTCTGAACGCTTTCTTGAGTACTTGCCAAGTTGGGAACCGCCGAGAGGTTGACGCCATGTTCGCGAAAAAGCGCGCCTGAACACGCGAGCCCATTGACTGAAGTCGCGAACTCAGCCAACTCAACGCGCAAGCTTTCAACTGCTTTCGCTTCGTCCGCACCGTCGGCGATAGTCCGCAGTTTTTGTAGGCGTTCACATGTCCTTGTAGCGTCAGCGAGCAATGCCATAAGTTTCTCCCCTTACCGCAGCCTAGCCAGGTCAGTGGCGAGATTCTCAAACGTGTCGGCGAGTGCTTCCGCTGTTTGAGCGGGTGTCACACCTTCGTACTTGGCTTCCATCGTTCGGACGTGCTCTTCCGCAACCCGGATCACCTGGCCAGCCCGATTGATAAAGTGTTCGGCGGTTAGCAGCGGGGTTAGGGGCATTTGTGCGACGCGACTGATGGTTCGCGAGGCTGCGTTACTCGCCAGTGATCCATCGACGAGGACATCCGTAAGCGTGGCTAGCGCTTCTTTTACTGCGGAATTGCGAAAGGATTCGCAAAGCGTCAAGAACTCATTCGACGAGAAGCCGAGCGCGCCTGTAGGCCAAACGCCCATGTCTTTAAGGTCGGTTGCGACTTGCTTGACGGCATCTATGGCTGCTTGCTTGTCAAAGTCCATTCCGAGTTCATTGGCGATTTTTGTTTCTAAGGTTTTCGCCGCTTGAAGTACGAGTTTGAGACGAGCGTTGATGGCGCTCGCGCGCATCGCCATTAATTTCGCGCGCAACTCGCTAGAGAGGGACGGCAGTTCCGAGAGATCGGGCGCAAGGCTCTCGTCGGGATAACTGTCGATTAGGCCAACAATATCCACCCCTTGGGGCGTCTTCCCCGCTCCTTGGAAACACCCACTAGTCTCCAAGACGAGGTCAATGAGCAGCGGCCTAATGTGCAAAGCATCCCGCTGCAGTTGCCTCCAGTCTTTGAAGATCTGGGGCGCCGAGTCGATGAGATCCGGAGGAGAATCGACGTCACTAAACAGAAAGCGCGAGACCGCAGTCGGCGTCCGGCCTTTCTCCATCAAGCCTAGCAGTCGGCTATTGGTAGCGAGGAGCGCAATTGCGGCCTGGGTCTGTTTCTTTGCGCTTGCCCGGAGGCGTGCAATGACCGCCGGTTGAAGTCGGTCAATGAGATTTCCGAGGCGAGCAAGGTCTTCGTCAACCTCGTCGTAGTCGGGCGACTGGTTGTAAATCGCGACATAGCGAAGCAGCGCGAAGAGTTCGCCACGCAGGCGACCGTCCGGGTCGAGGGTTGTCTCAGTCACTTTGATGGGATCGGCCACCAAAGCGGCTTCTCCCCCGGCATTCGGAAGCGAAAACAGGTTGTGTTTGATTTCTCGCTTCAGGGAACACTCAGCGTTCCAGTCAATCCGCTGGTTCAAGAGAGAAGCGATCGCTTGACGAATGGCATTCGCGACCTTTTGCTCGAGCATCGTTTCGCTTTGAACCCAGCGCTCCAGCGCAGGTTGGTAGGCTAAAGCCAGCTTAATCTGCGGGCTGTCAGGCGGCGGCGGAGGTGGTGGGGGACGGAGATGGTCCTCAGTCGAGGTTTGCTGCGAGACCTTCTGGATGTCTTGTTTTTCGGATTCAATCTGAGGGATAGGTAGTTTGAACGCTTCGAATACAGCGCTGGGGATGCGTGCGATATCGCCTAGCGTGGTGGGTTGGTTGCCCCAGACCGAGATAAAACGCTCATAGCGGCTTCTGACGTCGGGTGAAAACTTCTGCTCTCCTAACCACTGAGCCACCGCGTAAGCGGGCGGTTTCCCGCTGAGGCTAGGCGGTGGAAATTGGCCTGCGGTGTAAGCGTCGCGCCCATTGATGAGCACGTCACGGATGACATTCTTGATGACATAGCGGGGGGTGAAAACCAAAGTATTTCCGGCTGCGAGCGCTGACCGCGCTAGACACTCAATCGCACCTTCGGTGAACGGGAAGAGCGGGACGTTTTTGATTGTCCCGAACGCTTCCAAGAGACTCTCATGTTCGCCGCTGCCATCAGAGTAGATCTCCACCGCCTTCGGCTTGTTTGCCTGGGAGGACGCGCTCGATGCGTCACGGTAGAAGGCTTTGAGCGCGTCTTCGCCATGTCGGGCAGCGTTGAGGTAGAACGCAACGAGGCGCTTTGCCCGAGAGAGGACCTCGGCTTCCGATTCAAAGCGACTTTCAACGATCCATTCGCGCCCGGCCCGCGTTGCCAACGTGTCTCGGCCCGCGAGGTAGCCGTCGGTGACAGCGATCACTGACCGGATGGTCGCGTGGGTCTTGGTTCCATCAGTCTCCCCGTGTTGAATCAGGATCTTGGCAAGGGTGTCCTGGATACCAACGAGCGCAGCAAAATCCTCGACGAGGATGATGAGTTCCTTCGTCGGATCCTCGGAAAGGAGAAGACGGCGGATATCCCCGATGACGTCTCCGAGCGTCTTGCCACCGAGTGACTCATTGAGTTGGTAAAGTTGTCGCGTTGCTTGGTCGACCACCTGGTTGAGTACATCCGCGGCGATCGCTTTGCCTTGTCCCGCCTGGGTGTTGAGCGTCAGTTGGTAAAATTTCTGCACTGGAATCGCGGCGCTCGTGATCTCCACCTCGTCGGGCAGGTCAAAGTCGCTGGCCTTGAACTGGCTGTCAGCAGGGTCAATTGGCGCATTCGCGTCCTTCAAACCCTCAACGGAACGGTGAATGATTCGGGGCAGCACCTGATTATGAAAATAGTCCTCGGTGGCTGCATCGCTCAGGAAGGAAGGCAACCCCAGCGCAACGTGAAGGCGGCGTTTTAGGTTTTCTTCCGTGGGCGACTGTTGCAATTGGTGTCGAAGCTTTGTGGCGTATTCCCCCAAGGCAATCTTGAGTTGGGCTTGGAACAAGATGACGGCCTGAGAAAGGGGCACGTCGGCAAGTGCTTTGTCGAACTCGGCGCGTACGCTGCTGTATTTCGGATGCTGCAGTGGCTCGGCGTCGAGAATGAGTTCGACGACTCGCCGCAGACTCGCGCTTTTCGGGATGCGGATGATGAGATAGCGCGAAGCCTTGGGGTGCCGATGTAGGCGCGCATCGAGCATTCTGATCAGGTGCGACTTGCCAACCCCTGAAGCACCGGTTATGGGGACGACCAGACTGCCTTCTGGAGCACTGCCCAGTAAGTGACGCATGAGGTCGTCTTCGCTGGCCACTTGTCGGCTATCCGGGACGACTTTGCCGTCGGGTCCGACGATCGCGTAGGCCAGCGGAAATTCCTGGTGGACGGCGAGCAGGACTTCGTCGGCGACTGCTTCGGCCTCGGACTTGATGCAACGATCGATTTCTTCCCGCGTCGGCCAGTAGTTGAGCAGGCTCATGCGGACCTCCCGGTCCAAAGCACCGACTCAAAGCCATGCCAAGTTCGATAATTTCGACCGGTCAGTCGGTAACTCGCTCCGGCATCGGCTTTTCCTTCCAAGCGGATGATATTTTCGAGCGCGAGACGGCGTAGGGCGAGCGAGAGCGACATCGACAAGTGTCCGTTTTGTGGCCGACGCCACTTGGCTGGCTTGAGGGTGTCCTCAACCATGCGGCGATATTCGCCAAAATCCAGGACCGGCAAGCGCGTAGCAAGGCCACTAACGAAGTCATGCGCGGGTAACTCGGTACGCGAACCAAAGAGTTCGGGAAGTTCTGCTTTAACCGCTGCGGTCGGGTCAGCTTGAAAGTTGCTCCCGTCTCCCGTTGCAAACCCAAGATAACGCATCCAAAAACGCAGGCCGTTCCAGCGCACATCGTTCTCAGAAATCTTCCCGGCTGTCGTCTGCTCGTTTTGTTGTTGTTCAACAGCCGTCCAACTCGTCGGTAGGGTATAAATGTCCTGCGCTAGGACCCAGGCCGTGCCGCGCACGAAGTCGGCTGTAATACCGGGCGAATCCCCCCACAACGGGAGGCAGTTATGTGCTTCGAGCATGAGCATGCGGCAGGCATCGGGAAGTCGTGCGGATAGGTCGTTGACGCTCTCCCCGCGCTTTTTCTTGTTGAAACGTTCGTGGATCTTAAGGTTGCCGCCGTCGTTTACGAACAGACCGAGTTCGGTCCATCGTCCCAACGCGCCCTTCAACCGAGTGGCATTTCCGGCATCCTGCGCGGGCCAAGGCGAGCAGGCATCGATCACGGACTTGGCATCCACCGTTCCAAGGTGAGCGATGCTGCGAAAGAGTGCGATGAGTTCGGGATAGAGACCGTCACTCGCGTAGTTAATGATCGTCATTGATGAATCACAGCATCGAGTTGTTCAAGGCGAACGCCATGGATCGCGATATCTGCCAAACGACGGGCAGGATGATCTGGATCGCGGGTTTGAAGTGGGTAGAGGGCGATATGTAACGGGCGCTGAAGAAGGCGTGCCGATTGGATTTGAGTTGCCGTCACCCGTGAATCAAAAACCGTCACGCGGCCAAGCGGCGTGTAGGGTTCGTCATCCAGCGTTTCGAGACCGCGATGGATGACGACGCCACTGGCGGCGCGCTTGAAGAGTTGCTGCTCGTCCATCGCGCCGGTCAGCCCCAATTCTTTCCCGACACTGATTTCTTGAACCCCGCACTCGCCGACTAGCCAAGCCAGAAGGCGCCAAACCTGAGCGCGTTGCGTTTGTGGGTCATAGAACACCGAAACGTTCCGGGGGTCGAGATGCGGAAAGCGCGCGTACCAGGGCGCAACGTCGAGTGGCGCGACCTGATATACCGGCGCTGCGGTCGGAACGTGATAACAGAGATTGTCGGATTCGCTCAGGCGATCGGCGGGACAGCCTCCGCATACCCGAGTGACTTCGATGGGCCAAGGATGGGTGCGATTTCGATAAAGGTCCGCCAGAGTTTCTGACACTTCTCGGCCTTCGAGCAGCATTCGCCGCATCAACCGTAAATTTCGCCCACCGACTTCGAGGGTACGTTGGCGTGAACTCGAAATTTCTTGATCCCAGGCGTGTGCGAGGAGATGGTCTTCGCGCAGGAGTCGTACACCAACTCGAGCAAACGCAGTCAGTGCTGAAGCGGGCGCGTCATCCTCGTCAAAGTCGTTATCCTCGCTCGGATTAAGTTCAAGGGTTAAAAAACCCGCACGCGACATGAGTTGCAGCGTTCGCATGTTCCAGCGAACGTTCTCGTCGTTAGTACCGTGTAGTCCGGCACGCACTGCGTGGAGGTCTACCGAGAACACGCCAGCGCCAGAATCGTTCGAACGACTGGCGTAGAGCGCTTGCCAACGTGCAAATCCGAGTTCGTTTGAAATAATCAATGGTGTAGCGAGGCTCTTTGGGATCGACCAGTCGGTGTCGTCATAGACGAGAAGGCTGACCGCTGGGTACCCATCACGCCCACCACGTCCGACTTCTTGATAAAACCGATCCAAGGTCTCGGGAATCGTGGCGTGGATGATTGTTCGGATGTCGTGTTTGTCGATGCCCACGCCAAACGCGGAAGTTGCGACCACGCCATCGACACGGTTGGCAACCCAGGCGTCGATGATCGCTTTACGTTGCTCGTCAGGGGTTTGGCCGTCGAACCGTTGAAGTCGTCGGTAGCCCGCCTCCCGCAAGGTATTGTGCCAATCTCGGGCGTCTTCACGGGTAGTAACGTAAAGGATGAAAGGTCGGGGGGCAAACCTCAGGGCTTCGAGAATGCGTGTTTTCTTCTCATGCCGTGTCGCTGCGTGGGACCACCAATATTGAGGTTCTGGCCGCAAATGAACGGCAGCGATCATTTGCACGCGCTCAGTCGGACCAAACAGGTTTGCTAAGGTTTCAATCGTTTCAGCGGTAAACGTCGCGCTCAAGAGTAAGGTGCGAAACGCTTGCGCTCCCGCTTGCTTCAGCAGTCCGTTTCTAAATCCCGCCAAGTTCTGGAATGCCGGCCGAAACTCATCGCCCCACTGAGTGATGAGGTGGGCTTCGTCGATGACGAGGTAGCGCAACATCCCCTGGCGCGCCACTTCAAAAGCGGTGTGTAAGAGCGAACCCGTCAAAGCTTCCGGCGACGTAAACAGAATCCTCTGCGTACCATTGCGCATGCGTTGTCGAATCTCTGCCCGGTCGGATTTGGAAAGACCGCTATACCAAGCTAAGGGCCAACGTTTGGGGCTGATGCCATCACCAAAGAGATGCGGACTGATCTGCCGGGCTTGATCAATGGCGAGAGCGACTGTTGGCACGACGAACAGCGTCAAATGCCCTTCCTTCTTATGGACCAGAGCGGGAGCATATCCTACGAGGCTCTTGCCTGATCCGGTCGGGAGGTTGACGATTAAGGTGTGTCCCGGTGGGATCAGGAACGAACCGCGAATCGCTTCGCGCTGACCAGGACTCGAATAACTCTTGAAGCCCGTGACGGCTTCGATGAAGGGGTCGGCCGGGCAGCGCCCGTCTTGACGAACCGACTTTCCGGCATAAGCGTCGGCGAAGACGTCTCTGCTCGAGGGTGCCTCCAACCAAGTCGGTTCCCAAGAGTGCGCGCTCAAGACATAAGCCTCGGTGCCGGCAGGGAGGACCGAAACGCCGTGTTGCTTCCACTCGAAGACTGTCGGCCAAGGGTCGCCCACCGGTACACGCAGATCTTTGGAGTGACCCGAACGCGCCGATTCGCGCATCAGGAGGTGGCGCACCAAAGGTTGTAGATCTGCCTTGGCCAATTCTCCCGTCTCCTTGCTCGCAGCAAGGATTTGTCGAATACGCTCGATGAGGGCATCGCCGCTGACGACGGTTTCTGGGAACGATGCCGGCCATTCGGCGAGCGCTGCCTGGAGTTCGTTAAAGTCGAAAGGCATCCTGATACTCAGTTAGCCCCGGCCAACGGATACGGGGATGCAGAAAGCAAAACGACGCCTGCGACATCAACCTTAACGCACGGTGCATGAATCCCTTGATAGAGTCCTGCATTGATCGCTTGCTCGGATTCGAGTTGGCGTCGCTCCAAGAGTGCTTGGCCTCCAGACATCGATTGGATTCGAGCGCGCAATTGCGCATGCCGTATATCATCTTCTAGACGAGCCCGCGCGAGCGCGGCCTTCTTTGCTTCGGCCAAGATGGGGCGCGCCAAGAGTTTGCCCATCGCGGCCTCGCACATGCGGGAACAACGCACGTCCCAGTTCGCGAAGGCCGTCGGGGCAGCCTCCATCAGCGTACGCAAGCGCGTAGATTTTAAATTGGTATCGACGTAACGTGGATCGCGACCGTGTTTATCGTATGGAATATCCAGAAAACGAGAGACAAAGTCGGTTGACGCTTCAAATCCGTCCTCATCGACCCAAATCCGATCAACGATCGGGGGAAATAGCCCATCCCCTCGACGCTTCATTGCCGCGCAGGCGGTCGCGGTTTTCATTCCACACTCTGCCAGTGCCGCTTCTGCCTGACCGAGGCTGGTTTCGATCAAAAAGTCAAAGCGAAAGTAGAGCTTCGGTTCGGGGTCTGAATAATCGTTGCGCATGTGGCGCCAAAGCGCATATGACCGGCCCCGGTCGTCTATGTCCGAGAAGGTTTTGAGCGCTTCGATAAACTCATCGCCGTAACGCATCAGTCGACTGGTATTTCTGACGCCCGTTTGGCGTCGCGCACAGTGCGGGTAAGATAGCGGTTGGTGAGACGTCGATTGTGGGTGATCGTAATCGAGCGCACCGAGAAAATCATCTAGAAATCCAGAGAGGGCAATAAGGGTTGCAGGTCCGCCGTGACCTGGTAATTGGTAACGGAACCGAAAAGGAGGATCGGTGACAGGAACGGTCTCTCGTCTTGCTTCGGTATACTTCGCGAACAAGAGTGCGTCATTGGCCCAGTCGGTGGTCGCGTCCCGAATCGATTGCCAGTCATCGTCCACGTCGAAAACCTCTCCCAAGTCGACTTCGGCCAAGGGCATTAACTCGTCGAGAGCATCCTGCTGGTCGATTAACTTGAGTTCCTTTGCGACCGTGCCCTTGGGACCACCCAAGCTCTGGGTGAGCGCGGTGAGGGCGTCGAGGCCTTCGGCAAAAACTGCGTGAACCAAGTGCGGCAACTCGGCTTCGACGAGATATTGCAAGCTCGAAATGGAGCGGTCAAAGACACCTAAGGCCGATGCGACGAGGGCATACCAGTGGTGTTGAAAGCGCGAGCCTTCGTCGAGCAGGACGAAGGACTTTACGGGGTCTCCCGCGCCATATCGGTCGACGCGGCCCATACGTTGCTCAATGCGATTCGGTTCGATTGGCAGATCAAAATGCACGATCAGCCTACTGCCGCCCTGAAGGTTCAATCCTTCTTCAGCGCTTCGGTCGCAAACAATGATGCGCACCTTGTCCTGGTTGGTGAATTGAATTGCCGGGGAGGCTTGGTTTTCTTCCTCGTCGTCGAGTAGCGCGTGGCGCACAACCGCGCCGGCGTGGCGAAATGCAAGGCCGTCATACACGGCATCTGCGACCATCGGTTCCGAACAAAAAATAACAAGTTTGGTGCGCCCCGTCAGACACTGAGAAATTAGTCCGGAGAGGCTTTCGAGGCGCGCTGCGATCCAGGCGCCCGGATAGACGGCCGACGCAATGTCTTTGAGGCCGGCGACTTCGCCAGGGAACGCGGCGGAGGCCGACTGCCGGATGGCGTCCAATCGCTCAGCGCACAGATCGGGAATTCTGTCCGGGTGAGTAAGCAAGGCACTGAAGAGTTGCCAGTAGAAATGTGCGAGTTCATTTGTGTTGGCCTCGACCGCCGTTTCGCAAGCGCCGACGCGCCAGGCCTCGATCGATGATTCGAGGTAGGCCAGTTGCCTCTCTGCTACGTCAATCGGTTTTGCTCCAGCTCGATCGGGGGTCAACAATTGAATGCGTTTTCGTCGGTTTCGTAGGATTCGACGATGGAGCCGATAGGTTTCGGATAGATGCGCGCGTAGTAAGCCGATCGTATCGATGAGTGCTGGGTCGCTCTCATCAGGAACGCCTTCTAGAATTGGTCGCAACTGAGCGATAAGTTCGTGCAGTCGTTCGTCAGTCGGTAGTTTGGCACTCAAGTCGTCAAGGATGCTATCGAGAATGAGCGCCTGTTGCGGTTCGAGCATTGCTACGGACTCGGCGAGCACTTGCCGGTGCTGGATTTTGTCGCGAAACCGATCTTCATCATCGAGCGGATACATGACCGGATCGAGAAGGTGGAGCATCCGCAAGAAGCCGGTTTCGTTGCGCAGTACCGGGGTGGCTGACAAAAGTAAAACCCGATCGATGGTCGGTGTGTGCGCCTTGAGGGAATCGAAGAGGCGTGTCAATCGACCGCTTGACGCGCCTGTAACGTGGTGTGCTTCGTCGACTACGAGCATCGTTGCTGTCGTCAAAAGCTTGTTGATTGCTGTAACCGATGCCTCTTGAGCAACGATGCGAACTGAATCATCCAAAAAGTCACGCAACCCAAAGCGTCGAGTCAGTTCCTCGCGCCATTGGGGTACGAGCGTATTAGGGACCAGGATGAGAATTTGGTGGTCCCGGGGGGCGTCGAGCACTCCCTGTCGGATGATTAGTCCGGCTTCGATGGTCTTTCCGAGGCCCACTTCGTCGGCCAGCAAGTAGCGTTGGGACGGATCGCTCAGAATCCTGCGTACGACCGTGATCTGGTGCGCTTCGAGTTCGATGACCGCTGATAGGAGTGCTGAAATGCCCCAGGCGGCACCGCGTTGGCGAATGTACGAGGCTAGGAAGCGGCTTCGAGCTTCTGCGTATTGGGGGGTCTCGGTAATTCCATGGGCGAGATAGGCGACCGGATCCTCGATCGCTCGCTTGCAGCGCACGTAAACGTCGGCGTAGTCGCAGGAGGCATCCATGTGGTCGGGGAAGCGAACCGTCACTCCATCGCCTGTGTCCTCGATCACCCGACCAACTAGCCAGTGCCCGGTCATGGAGTCGAGGTAATAGATTCGCGTATTGGCGCCTAAGCGACAACGAAGGATGCTGCCAACTGGAACGCGCTTGACTTCGCGTTTGGCTTCAACGGGGGATGAGAAGTACTCGACCTGACACAACCTGCCTGTCTGATCGATTACTTTTCCCGCGCCAAGCGATTCAAACCCCTTGACTTTGCAAAACACAGTCTCGCCCTCTCTGTCATATAGCTCTGGTATTTATTGTTAACCCGGCAGTCAAATAGCTAATTCATTGCGCGAACCGAACATACTCATGGCTGAAATACGACCGCACTTGACCCTGCTGCATACTCTGAGCAAGTTGGATAATCATTAGATGTCATACTCAACACTCATTCCGTGTAAAACTGGACCGGTGACGCACGTCTTCGCGAGATTAGTGGTTTTACCCCGGGCATCCCATTTGGGTCAAGCGCCGGACCTGCAGACGTTCCTTGCGGCTTGCCGTTCATGCGCAATGACTTGCCATCGAAGTCTTGGTATGGGTCTGATGCACCAGACAATCAACGATGGCGAACACCGGGGGCGACTCCCCGATGTGCTCGCACCCTGGCCCCACAGTCACCTGCAACTTGAAGTGGCCACTCGAGTTCGTGGGTCGTACTACCATGCTGAATCTCGACTCGAATGTCTGGTGCGTTCGATACTGTGGGCGCAATCGCTACCGGCACAAACGCTGGAACTACGCTACGTTCAGGTAAAGGACACTATGCCGCAAGATGATTTGCCGGCGCCGTAACACCTCGTTCCCGCATCCAGAGGCGCACTTGATTCGCGTTCAGGCCGTTGGCCAGTGCGACGCCAACGACCGACGCACCTGCCTCCCGACAGGCTGCGAGCACGGACTGTTTGTATGCCTCGGTATGTGTGCGCGTGCGTCGCGCGGGTTTGCCGACTTCCATAGTGTCCAACATCCTTGTTTAGTGGACACTATCTTCACGGTGTGGGACCTCAATTCACAGGTAACTTTGCTGGGTGCTTACTGTTCAAGTATTACGCCGCACCACCTTGTCATGTTGCTCGTTTGAGCACAAATATTCCTAACGAATATTCAAAATTTTGTGCGTCTGCAGAGACAAGTTCCACTTAGTATTTGCCTGGCAGAACGCGATTGCCGATCGGGTATTAGCAGGGAGTTCCGGCCCGTCAATCGGTTGAATTAGGTAGTGCTCGAATTCGCAGTCCGAAATCACATCTGGAAGCAGGCCGCTCTGCGGATAGGCAAGTTTTAGTTCGTTGCCGCTGCGAAGCACCCATGCCGCGTTGGCCTTCGGACTAACGCAAAGCCAGTCGATGCCTTCGGGGGCAGGCAGTGATCCGTTCGTTTCTACCGCGACTTCGAAGCCCACCGTGTGTAGTGCGTCGATCAGTCGCGAGTCGACTTGCAGCAAAGGTTCGCCGCCCGTCAATACAACGTATCGTTCGCCTTGTCCGTATGGCCACAATGAGCCAATCTTCTCCGCCAGGTCGCTTGCCGCTTCGAATTTGCCTCCCAGGGAACCGTCAGTACCGACGAAATCGGTGTCACAAAATCTGCAGATGGCTTTCGTGCGGTCGTCCTCACGTCCGCTCCAGAGGTTGCAACCCGCAAAACGGCAAAACACCGCCGGCCTGCCGGCACGACGTCCTTCTCCCTGTAGGGTGTAGAAGATTTCTTTGATTGAGTACGTCATGGTTAAACTGGCATGGCGGGACCGCCTTCAAGTTCGGAAACGGCACAGCCGTTACCGGGAGTCTCGTGCAGGTCTACGCGGTACAGCGATGGCAGTTGCGGTTTGGCGTGTGAAAAAATCCAGTGAGCAACACTCGCGACGTCGCCGTCCGCCAAGCCGGGCAGTTCGTACAAAGGTTGATGATCCAGGGATTTGAAGATGGGGGTGAAAATTTCTTTGACGTCCCCGAAATCAATCGTCCATCCTTTTACTGCGTCCAGGGGGGCATCCAGGTGCAGGCGTAACGTGTAAGTGTGACCATGCGTACGTGCTCTGGGACTGTTTTCGGGAGCACGGGTGAACCGCACCGCGCTGTCCAGCGTGAACTCCTTCCAAATGCGGTAACGCTTACCGTCAAAATTCGCGCCGCAAGACCCCGTCTCGAATACCGTGACCCACGAGAGTTCGGGCAGTAGGGGCTTAATGCGTGCCCATATCCAAGCGGCAAGGTTTTCGCTCGTAGGATTCTCGAGTCCCTCAATCTCGTTTAAGCAGTGGTAGTTGAGTTGCGCTTGGAAGGGGGCCCAGACCTCGTCTATGTAGTCGTAGTCGATGCTAAGTGATCTAGATCCAAGATCTTGGTTGGCATGGAGAATGACTTCAAAGCCGTGTCCGTGCATCCGCCCGCACTTGTGGCCGGGAGGCACGTTAGGAAGTTGGTGAGCCGCCTGGAACCTAAATCTCCGCCAGACGTGGGCGTTGTCGTCGCTGTCGAGGTCGACGCCCTGCTTGGTCGTACTTTGTATGGCGACTCTCTCTATGCCATCTACATGAAGAGTCCTGCGGATCCAGCGTGCAAGGTTCTCGTCGGTCGGTTGTTCGACGGTATCGTTGAGGCAGGAATAGTCGAGTTGCGCTACGCATTTTTCCAAGCGTTCGCGCAAAGCGTCAGCCTCTCCGCCAGGGAAGGCTGCGAAATCAACGGGCAAGTCGGCGAAGACTGTGGCAAGGAAACTGTGCCCGTGCAATGAACTGCAACGGTGACCTTCGGGAAGCAAGCCGACATGCCGAGCGGCTTCGAAGCCTGTGGATGCCAATACTATTGATTTCGGCGTGCTCATGGGTTTGATCCTCTTCTCATGTAGGCCTCGTAGCCCGTCCGTCGGAGTTCGCAAGCTGGGCACGTTCCACACCCAAAGCCCCATTTGTGCTGAGCGTCGCGCTTGCCTTCGTAGCAGGTATGGGTCTTAACCGTTATGAGTTCAACGAGGGCTTCGCCTCCTAGTTTCTCAGCCAATGCCCAAGTCTGGGCTTTATCGATCCACATCAGCGGCGTCTCGATAACAAACCGAGAGTCGAAACCCAGATTCATGGCAACCTGCAAAGCCTTGAGCGTATCGTCACGGCAGTCCGGGTAACCCGAAAAATCCGTTTCGCACATGCCGCCGACGAGGGCCTTCTGGCCTCTTCGGAACGCAACGGCTCCAGCCAAAGTGAAGAACAGGAGGTTACGTCCTGGCACGAATGTGTTGGGCAGTCCGGATTCCGCGAATTCGATGCGCTTGTCTGCGGTCAACGCGGTATCGCTGATTTCGCCCAACAAGCTGAGGTCGAGCAAATGGTCTTGGCCAAGCTTCCGGTTCCAAGCGGGGAACCTGGCTCGAACTTCATCTATGAATGCGCTTCGGCATTCCAACTCGACCTTGTGGCGCTGGCCATAGTCGAACCCGATGGTTTCCACCGAGTCGTATCGGTCGAGCGCCCAGGCTAGGCAGGTGGCAGAGTCTTGGCCGCCTGAGAACATGACTAAAGCTGAACTCATCTCGATCACGCCTCCGCAGTTTGTTTGAGTGCGCGCAGTTCCCGTTTCGTTGTCGAAACGAGGTAGCGGGTTAACTGGTCGATGTCAAATGGAGTGTTCTGAAGAGCATTCCAAGGGATTTCATATCCGTCTATGCGCCACGATCCGGAGGTCCACGCTGTGAACGGCTTCAAGATCTCCAGGGCCGGGACAAACTCCGCTTTGGTTGTCGCTTTGCGCTGCGCAACAAGGAGGTCCATTACGAACCCCATGGATACGATGCCGGCCCCATGCCGCAGACGTGATACCCGTGGGGTCATGCCGACCCATTCCCCGCCGAAAACGTCTGCCACAGCTTCGAAGTATTCGTTAATCAACGCGACGGCACGATCTTCCCGGTCCTCTAACCTGACGTACTCCCTCAGCGCCCCGTGGGACGCGGAATTCATGACTAGTTTCTGCATCGCGGTATCGCTAATCACACCGCGCGGGTTCGTGTGTTGTCGTATTTCTCCGCGTAAAGCACGTCCGCCGGTGAAGTTCAAGCGTTCTACCACCTTGGCCGCGAACCGCCGTGCCGTGTAGCGTTCGGGCAGTCCATCTACTGAAGGCAACAGTTCATAAATGAGCGACTTGGGTAGGGGTCTTGTACTGTTGATCAGGACGAACTGCTGGCGGAGTTCGTCATAGGTCTTGCAGACCAAGGCGGATACGAATACTTGGAAGCCTGGCTTGTTCAGTCCAGACAGGGCCGTGAGGCGTTGTTGACCGTCGACGACGAACCCAGGGGGACCGTTGGCGTCATCGATGCGTACTTCCAAGCGGCCATTTCCTAAATCCACGATGTCAACGCCATCAATGAAGGCGACGATTACTGCATTTGGCAGCAGAGCGTCTTCTCGCGCAAGGTAATCGCGTATGTCTCGGACATGTGAGGCGATCTGATGACGCTGGAACCCCTTTAAGTGCCCGTCGTCCGAGCGCCCGACTCGTTCGATCTGCGCAAACTTCAGAACATCGTTCGGGGAGGCGGCGAATACGAAAACGTCGTGATCGTTTGCCTGTTGGGCTCGCAGAGCCGGGTAAGTGTGGACTGTCACGCGCTTCTCGCTAAGGTGTTTTTCAAATGTTGGTGGTATACGCCGAGGTTATGAAAGCCCCGACGTTTATTGCGGTTGCTGGCGCGGAAAATGATGACCTCGACCCCGACGCTTTGGCATATTGCGCACTTGCAACGCTTCCAGGGTTGCGCTCGGAGTGTCCGCTCAATTCTGGATCGAACGAGCGAGAGTGTCTTCTCAATGCTCTTTTCGTCCTCTCCTTGGCCCTGTAGCAGGTAATGGTGGTACTCGACAACGGCATCAGCGGTATCCTCGGCGCTGCTCATCCCCTTGTCGAAGTCGCGAAGTGTCTTCAGCGCCGTTTGTTCCATTTTGACCAGATCCTCCGCATGGAACAGGCCGCGCTTGATTCCTTGCATCAATCTCGTGTTCTCGAGGGCCTGTGGGATTCGGATGGCCGTGTAGTAATCAAGTCCGCCCTCTGGATTCTCAAGGTAGTAGTTTGCTTTCTCGTCCTTAAATGCGCGAATGAGAGGCGATGTTGAGTCGAAACTAGTGATGCCGTATCCGGTGAACTGATGAATATGGTCGGCTTTGGCAAAGCCCAGCAGGTGCAAGTTCGGTTCGGGGCCGATTTTCCGGCGGATCGTCTCTAGTACCTGTTTTATAGCGTCAACCTTCAGTGGAACTAGGCCTCCGATAGCCAGATAACGGTATCCCATACCCACCAACTCAGCGGAGGCCTCTGCCATGCTTTGCGGCGACCAACCCTGTACAGCTCCCAATGGCTCGAAGGGATAGCCTTCCTTCTGAACTAGGCTGAGGAAGTTACGGGCATTCTCAAGGGTGATTTGGAAGCGCTCAAGACCGTCCTCCTGTTGAGGGACGTCCGGGTTTGCGAGGTCACACTCGAAAATCACATGGTCTGGGGATATGCCATGCGTAAATTCGGCGTCGAGATAGAATTCGACCACTTCTTCCGGTGGGAATGCGGGTTCGGGTTTGTCGGCGTAAGCAAATGCACCGCAGTCCCCCAGGAGCATCAGATCGCGGAATTCTGGACCGTCGAACCTGAGAAACTTCCGAGCGCCGTTCCGCAGTAGAAGTTGCTCTTCCGACGTGGAGTAACGTACCTTGGATGCAGCGACCCCTTTCGCTTGGCGTACGGCGCTCATCGCGACTAGAAGCCCATCGTAGGGCGCGGAGCGCATTATCTCGTGGGCGTAAGCGTCATCCCAGTATCGTTCGCGGTTGGGAGCAGACCGGTCGCCAATGAAATCGTAATTTGGGTCGACATAGTCTTGGGTGTCCGAGTAGAGGAACTTCATCGCTCGACTCCCGCGGACGAATAGATATTGACCAGCACTGTTTGAAGTTTGCGGATATCACGATGGGTGTTTTCGATCTCGTTCCAAGCGATCCCGAGGGGCTCCCAAGTGCCATCGGTCCAGTGGCAGTGCGGGGCAATCCTCTTCAACTCGCGCTCCATGACCCTTAGATCGCTGCCCGGGTCGATTCGGGCGTATATCCTGTCCATCAATACACCCATGGCTTCAATGCCGGCTGAATGCATCAGGCGGCTTTGGCGCGGATCCTTTCCCCACGCATCGGGAAAGACGTTTTTGACGGCCGTCCAGTAAGTCATGAGTAGTGCGTACATCGACTTAATGTCCATGCCGTCGCGACCGCTCTTGCTTGTCCTGTATGCGGACAAAGCCCCGAGTGGATTGTTCATGCTGTTCTTGATCATCCTGATGACGGCCGTGTCTGTTATGACCGCCTTGTGCTCTCGACCGGTGTCGGAAGGCCTCTTGATTAGGTTATAAAAGGGCGAGGCTGGGTCCTGGTCCAAGTGTCCGCAGATTTCCGCAGGAATGCGCCTCGCGCTCAACTCCCTCGGCAGTAGCAGGGATCTGGTCTCCGGCAATAGTTCGTTGATGAGTCGCGTCGGCAGAGGCTTCGCCTTATTTACGAGGATGAACTGTTCCCTTTGTACTTCAAGATTGTCGGACACGAATGCGACTACCGGAACGGCTATGTCCTTGTGCAACGCTTGGGACAGCGCTAGCGAACGTTGCTGGCCGTCAACGATCCAGGCTATGCGACGGTCATCGTCGTAGATTGGAATGGTCAAGGTCCCGCTGTGGGCGACGCCTTCGTCGCCGGTCGGTCGGGTCCCGCGGGATGCGGCGAATCGGACCTCTGGCGAGAGCGATAGGATGATGGCGTTGGGAAACAGCACGTTTCCCTGGTTCAGGTAATCGACGATGCCCTTAACATGTGACTTAATTTCGGGCCTTTGGAAGCCCTTCAGTAACTTGTTTTCATCTCGACTGATGCGGGAAATGTTCGCGACTCGGACGATGTCCGATCCTCGGATGAAGAACGAGTAGACGTCGAGGCCAGCGCCCTGTGTCGTATGCAGTGCCCGAACGACGATCTCGTCGGGAGGGTTTCTTTTTGTCACGACCGGGACTCCACGTGCCCCACGCCTTCTTTAAATGTAGCTTCCACTTGCCGGCGCAATCTGGAAAAGCGGCCCTGTTCACAGGCGACCTGTTCTATATCCCTGAGGTGTCTCAGAAGTTTGGCACTATTCCCTCCGAGACCGTTCCAGGCCAGGAGGATGAGATCACAGATTTGTCGGTCGTCTAGACGCCTACGGTTCGGTGTCTTCTTGTACTGGAAGTTGCCGAGCGCAGTGCTTACAGTTTGCGATGCTTCGTCGACTGGTAGCAAATGCCCGTTCAGTTCGGTGATGAAATGGCTGAGTGCCCTCTGCGGGAAGTCAGACCTGGTTCCGGCGTATCCTGCGATCGACTCTAGACGCTCATCGTAAGGGAGTACGGTCAACCCGCTTACCTGGGCGATTTTTTTTCGTCCTGCGGGGGAGGTGAATACCAGCACCCTCGAAAGGTCGCAAGGAGAGACTGCGTCCAGATCCTCGCGCACCATACTCAGGTATTCGCTTGGGAGTGAAAGCAGCACTGTTGCAGTTGGGTGCTCGCGTAATAACCAACCCAACCCCTTTCCTGCGGCCAAAAGATGCCACCAGTCAGACTTGGAAGCGCCGTGCCGGGTTAGCGTCGCCGCGAGTTCGGTTCCCTCTCCCGAAGCTGAGATGTCGTACCCGGGAATTGGTTTGTCCGACTTCACGAGTCCAATGCCAGCTGAAACTACGAAAAGTTGCGCGCCGAGCCTCTGGCTCACGTTCCTGGCTTCGACGATCGAGCGTCCAACATACAACTCTCCAGCCTGCAGTCGAGTGGTTTGCGCATCAATGCATGAGCGCCAGTCCTCGGCGATCTGCCGGATACTCTCCCCTTTGGGTACGAACCGCACCAAGGGTACGCCGGCCCGCTTTCGGGCAGTGCAGTTGGTAACGACAATGAATTGTTCTCCCATCGGACGCTCGATGAATGCTAATTTAGTGCGATCGAATTTTACACGAGTGCACTAAATAACTGCGAGGTGATTGTGGGTCAGACAGTGCAGTAACTGCCGTCAGTACGACCGATTTTCGGCCGTAAGGCGCATATGTGGTCCGTTTGGTACACTCTGGTTGTATCTCATCCTGTGACTGATATCGCCCTTATCGGCGCTCCCAACCTCTCTCGCGACACGACTGGAATCTGACATGGACAACCAACCAGCAGTTTGCGCCCCCGCGCTAGCTACACTGACGGACGTTACGGAGTTCGCGCATATGGTTGTCACGTCGGCCGATTCGGTTCATTTGGCACTGAAACGTTTGTCAACGTCTTCCGCCAAGGATCCGGACCTGGGCTACTCGGTACTGACTGAGGAGTATGCTCTTCGGGCCAGAGCGAACATTCTTTTGAACGACTCGGTGCGGCACACTGTTCAATATGCCGGATTTAGTCAAACCGACCTACGGGACTTCATGGTTTCCATGGATGGTCGGATTTCAAGATGCGAGTCCATGGCTGAGTTGCTTGCCCTGAACTCGGACTTGATCACGTTCGCCTCTGCGGTTTCCGCGGGCAATGAGAGGGTTCTCTACCTTCTTGCGAGGGAATTTGGTGTGGTGGAGGCTGGCGCGAACTGAGATGCTTTGCAGCATGCCAACGGTGGACTGAAGAGACTTCGGCACGGGTGAGCAAGTGGAGTCCGCCCGCGCGACGCCAAGTGTTCGGTCATTTTTCGCTGCTAGAACGCCGGAATATCAAGTTTGCCCTGAGAGGATGGCCCGCCTTCGGTCTGCTCAATCGCTCCCAGCACTTGCTTGAAATCCTGCACTAGCGAGTTGTTTAGCACCCCCGAGTTGAGCAGGCCTTTCACCTGATCGGTAAACTTATCTCCCAGTGTGTGCCCGAGTCCGCAGTCAATAAGTGCGGCGTACAGGGCTCGGGCGACCGCGAGTTCGTCAAGGCCTTTTGCGCGGGCTTGATCAATCAGCATCACCAACGCGTTCGGCAATTGAGTCGTGATGAGCTCTTCGCGGCTCGTCGGAAGCCCTCCCAGTGCGCGCCGCTCCAGGCGCCGCTGCAACCTGGCAATGAAGCCTGCGAGCGGGCCGTCGTCCTGTGCGACGGGGTGGATGGCGGCACGGCGGGTGCTTCGCATCACTGCGGGAACGTCGGCGTCTGGCCTCACTGAGTAACAAATGTTGGCCGAAAGCGTCTTCATTGACTGAATGCTCTCCGAGTTGCTGTAACTGCGTTGTGGTGAGCACTTCACCACCGTCCCGCTACCGCTCCATCCGGCAGCAAGCATGTGTGGGACAACGTGCAGTTCTGGCAACTCAGTGGGTCGTTCGGCCTCTGAGCGTTCGAGCGTGACAATGTAATCGGTGTCGTCGGTCACGAGTTGGTAGCGCACTGCCCACGCCGACCTTGAATCGTCCGCAAGCGATTGCAAGCGCGAGGCTGCAGCGACGCGGACAATCTCCGTGTTCATTGTGCCGGCGTTGTCGATGTGGACTGCGATCGACTGTGCCTCTTCTTCGCCCGCGAAACGGATTTGTGTCGTTACTGAGCCGCTGACCTGACTGGGGAATGCGGCGAATACTGAGTACGCATCACCGGCAAAGACCGCGCGGGGTGGGGTGGTCGTCCATAGTGGGGGAGTGGGCCACTCGAAAATGACATCGCTGATGCGGGGCTGGCGCATGCGCTTGAAGTGACGCTCGATACGGGCGCTCATGTCTTCGTTCGGGGAGACCAGTTCGCATGCGCCACCGGTCTCGTCCGCCAGCATGCGCAAGGTGTCCTCTGCCACTGCAGAACCAATACCAACCGTAAAGATCCGCGCGCCGATCGCCTTCGCGTGCTCGGTGACGTTCTCAAGGTTCCACACTTCGCCATCCGTCAGCACAAGAAGGTCGAGGGGGCGCCCCGACTTGTAAGCGAGTGCGGCCTCAAGTGCGCTCGCGAGTTCGGTTCCGCCCATGCTTTTCAGTGCGCTCACGAAAGCTATGGCCTGCTGCATCGTCTGAGCGCGGGCCGACTGAAGCCCTGGCGCAAAGCAGGTGAAGTCCGAGCCAAAACCGATGAGGCCGAAGCGGTCTTCCGGGGTTAAGTGGCTGATCGCAAGCTGCACGCCTTCCTTTGCCAACCGGATACTGTCTCCGGCCATTGAACCGGAGCAGTCGAGCAGGATCACGGTGTCGCGACTTGCTTCGGCGTCAACCGCGGGCGGCATCAGGGTGAGCATTGCAACATGGGTGTCGAGCGCGGATGCCGCAACGCTAAGTGACTCAAGGCCGTCGGACTGAATGTCCAGAATGAAATCTCGATCCATCACTGCATCATCGGCCAGGCTAACCGTTAATTGTCCTTGTGCAGCAGCAAGGCGGATGCGGTGGCTGGGGCAGGCGACGGTTGCCTTGGCAAGCTCGCCCATCAACTCAACGGATAGCGTGAGCGAGTATTGCGCATCGAGGCTCGAGATCGGTTGCTGCCACGGCTGCAGTTCTTTGGGCTCTCCGTAACGGGGAGCAAGCGTGGTGGGCAGTCGGTAGCGCATGCTCAGTCCGTTCCACGACAAGGGTTCGGCGTATTCGAGTTCAATGCGAATGACCTCGCCTGGCAGCACGATGCCAAGGGTCGCGTTGTAGAGGCCCTCGCCGATGCTTTGCAGGCGGAAGGCCGAATTGCCCGATTCGACCGCGTGTTCGTACTGCTCCTCGGCCAAGCGACTTGGCACGACTTCGCCCAGATAACGCCGTTCGCCAATGCAAACCGAAAAGTTCAGAAGCACCGCATCGACCGGCAAGGGAAAGGTATAGGCAAGCTCAAGCGGCGTCGGGGTCGTGTTCTCGTAGCGCTGAACCAGCTTCGTTGTCGCGAGCAAGCCCGCAAGACGGGCGCGTGCATCGACGTCCTTGAGTGCGAGGGATTCTCCTGACCTGCTGTGGATGCCAATCTGCTCACTCATCGCCATTCCCCTTTGCCTGATCTTTGTTGTGTCGTGCGCGGATGCTTTCAAACTGCGCCATCACACTGCGATAAAACTCACGTAGTTCCTCGGGCGACAGGCCCGATATGCCGGACTCCACATGCAACTCAACACCTTCGGCAACGACGAGGTGACTCCACACCTCGACCGTGCCGGCGCCGCGTGCCCTTGTTGGTGGTGCGGTCGCGCTCGGTGTTTCAAGCAGTTCGCGGATGCGCTCCAGCGAGAGTCCTGCCGCCTGCCACTTTCGGATGGTCAGCAACTGCTCGACATGGCGCGCGCCGTAGCGGGCTCCGCGATTCGCTCCGTCGGGGCGATCCACCAACCCGAGCTGGATGTAGTACCGCACGGTGCGCGATGGCAACTCCACCAGCGTGCAGAGTTCGTCGAACGCATAAGTTGGCGTGACTTCCATTGGGCCTCCGTGTATTTATCAGTAATATATATCAGTCAAACTGACAAAAACAAGTGTCAGATAATAAAAATGGATATGGGGTCTTACTCATGGTTGAAGCCTTGCTGATCCGCTTGACAGACGCACGCGTCCTGGCCGAACATGAAGACGCGCCGATTTGAAGTAACAGCTTGCGGGCGCTTTATAAATGCAGCTAAAGCGGAGAAAACCTGCTTTAGCGCGTAAGCGTGAAGCAGGTTTTTTTCGTTTCAGAAGCACTCCGCCGGCCTTAACGACAACTTGCCGGGGCGGATAACAAATTCCGGCTAAAGCGTCTCCGCCTCTTCGCCCCCGCGAGGCCGGTTACGCCGGTTCAATGGGGGCAGGAGAAGCACGATGGTTAATACCGACTGGGCCGATGCCCATCATCTCGGCGCCGAGGCGCTGGGCACTTTTATCCCCCTTCCTTTCAAAGTCGTATCGCGCGAACACGAGCCATCCCGTCGCGCAGGGCAGGGCGACGATCGGGATGCAGGGCAGGCGCGCTCGCCACAGTTCAGCCCAAGTTTGCTGCCTGATGCTCAGGATCTGCAGCCCCTTCTCGTGGGCGCATGATCATGGGCCGACTCGAGAAGCTCCGTCGCGATGTAGCAGGACTGCCCGTCGATCCCGACTACAAAGCTGCGATGCTGCGCTCTATCGAGCGATATGCTGAACAGATTGTTGCCCGTCCGATCTATACGCACGACGAGGGGCTAGACGATCTGGAAGCGATCCAGCAGGTGACGCTTAGCAACATGGTCGAAGCCTCGCTTCAGGCGCTTTTACGCAGCGAGTGAGTCTTCGGGCGCCGTGGTCTGGCCAACCACATTCGCGCGTTGTTTGTTTTACTGGCCGGGGGGATTTGTGTCCGGATTGCGGCCCCCGCCCTGTTGGCGAAACCGCTAAAGAGGAGCGTCATGATGACTTCACATTCTGCTTCACGCGCCACTGTTGGCCCCATCCCCGGTGACGCATTCGGACTCTATCCACATCAGCGCGAGGGGGTCTCGTTTCTGATGCGCAAGGGCCGCGCGATCCTCGGTGACGACATGGGGCTTGGCAAAACGCGCCAGGCGATCGTTGCGATGAAGCTTGCTGTTCCCGAAGGCTGCATCCTCATCGTGTGCCCAGCCTCGCTCAAGCTCAACTGGGCACGCGAGATTCGCGCGGTTGAGCCCGATGCCGCGATCGAGGTGCTGAGCGTCGCCGGTTACGGCTGTTCGTCGCCGCGCTGGGTCATCCTCAACTACGATCTGTTGGCGCGGCACGCCGGTCGTTTGCAGGAGGTGCCCTGGTCGGGGATCGTGCTCGACGAGGCTCATTTCATCAAGAACACCAGTAGGCGCAGCGCGCACTGTCTGCGACTTCTTGGCGTGGACGGTAAAGGACATCGGCCCTATGCACCGATGCAGGTCTACCTGCTGACTGGCACGCCACTCACCAACCGTCCGCGTGACCTGTTCAATCTGCTGCGTGCGGTAGGTCACCCTGCAGCACGTAGCTTCCTGTCGTTTGCGAAGCGTTACTGCGATGCATATCGCAATGACTATGGCTGGGTGACCAGCGGTGCCTCAAACCTCAATGAGCTCAATCTGTTGATGAAGGAGGTGATGCTCAGGCGCAAGAAAGAAGAGGTGCTCGACCTGCCCAGCAAGATCCGCAGTTGGGTGCCGGTGTCGATCGACGGTGCGCCGGCGCGCAGCCACCAAAGCTTTCTCGAGTGGTTCGCCGCTGCGGATGCGACTCGGCCTAACGACCGCGCCTTCCTCGCGCGACTGACGAAAGTTCGAATGTCGCTGCACCGCGCCAAGCATGCGGCAGTGGCAGAGCGCATCGCCGACGTGCTGGAGAGCGGGCGCAAAGTTGTGGTGTTTTGCTGCTTTCAGCAGGGGATAGAGCGGCACCGTGAGAAACTCGGCGAAACGGCGGTCACGATTACCGGCTCAGATAGCGTCGAGGCGCGGCATGCTGCGGTCGAGCGCTTTCAGACTGACCCGACGGTGCGAGTGGCCTTGTGCAACCTGATCGCAGGTGGGGTCGGTATCACGCTCACCGCGGCAACCCACGTGATCTTCCAGGATCTCGACTGGGTGCCTGCGAACCATCTCCAGGCCGAAGACCGCGCCTATCGCCTCGGCCAAACCGAGCTGGTGACGGTGGAGTACTTCTTCGCCGACGCCACACTCGATGGCTTCATCGCCAACTTGATGAAGGCCAAACTCGACCTCGTGAATGCCATTGAAGCGGACCTCCCACCGGACGCAAGTCTGTTGGCCGAGGTCCAGGCGGGACTGGCTGCGCTTGCGCCGGCGCTGCTGCAGGAGGCCAAAGCGCTCAGCGTGACGGGTGATGCGGCCGCGCGCATCGAGGCGCTTGGGCGCAACCTTGCCAAGGTTCCGGTGGAGTCACCGCTCGCGGACACCGGCATGTGGGAGTTCCCCAGTTCGCGCAACCCGGACAAGCGCTATCGAGTCACCTTCGGGCATGCCGGACATCTCGAATGCAGTTGCGAGGGTTTCCGCTGGCGGGGTGAGTGCAGCCATGTCAGACAGGTGCGGACCGAGATCGCGTGAATCGCGCGCTCACCTGTCTATGCCCATACTCGCACATGACGAATTTGGTCCTTGGCTGTTTAGCGTCGCTGCCATGCGTCGCTCCTCATCTCACCGATTGACCTGCTTTCCGGTAGAGTTGGGTTAGCACCTCGCGAATGTCATGCGGCAGTAGCTTCCAAGCCTGTTCGGCAATGTCGTCCGGAATGCCAAACAGCGCTTCGGCCACGCCGCCTGCGATGGCTGCTACCGTATCGCTGTCGCCACCGATGGAAATCGCATTCCGGATGGCATCTTCAAAGCTCGTCGCCGTGAGCGCACACACCAGTGCCTGAGGCACGGTTTCCTGGCAGGTTGCGTTGAAGCGGTAGGTCGGACGAATATCGTCTGGCGTGCGATCAAGGTCGTAGCCGAAGCGTTCGGTAATGGTGGCCTGGATGTTCTGCGGTGTCACCTGCTGTCGAGCGAGGAAGATCGCCAGTGCCGTGGCTTCTGCGCCCTTGAGTCCTTCCGGGTGATTGTGCGTCACTTCTGTGACCGCTCTCGACAACGCAGCAGCATGCTCTGCAGAGGTCGCAAGCAAGCCTGCCGGCGACACTCGCATTGCCGAGTCGTTGCCGAAACTGTTGTAGGCATCAAGAGAGTCAGATTGAAGCCAGCGCGAGAACTTCCCACCCCAACCGCCATTGTCCCAGTAGCGTAAGCCCCAGTCCTTCAGGGCTTCACCCGCGTGGCGCTTGTTGATCAGCGCGTCGGCAACCGCGACGGTACAGACGGTGTCGTCGTTAAAGGATGCTTTCGGGTGGAAGAGGGGGCAGAAGTCCTTGTGACGAAAATTGTTCCACTCATACACCGAACCCACGATGTCTCCAACAACTGCGCCGAGCATGATTTCCGCTCCTTGACAAAACCACCATTCTACATAATACATTGGGATAATCCCGTATTCACCCTTGACATCTCCTTGTCCACACTCTGCCCATATTGTCAAAGAGGAGGAAACGAGATGCCGAGCAGTGTTGGAATACGTAGGCGGCAGTCGCACCATCCGTTGCTCTTTCTCGATTTTGACGGCGTGCTCCATCCAGATGCCGTCTATCAGGAGCGCGGTCGAATCGTTCTCCGCGCAGACGGACTACAACTTTTTGAATGGGTCGGCATCCTCGACGAGTTGGTCGCGCCGTATGCAACCCTGCAGATCGTCCTTTCCACCTCGTGGGTACAAGTGCTCGGCTTCGAAGTCGCTTACGCTCACTTGCCCGAGCGCATACAGCGGCGTGTAGTAGGCTCAACTTGGTACAAGACAGCACCGCGGCGCTGGAACCGGCTAAGCAGGTACGAGCAGATTCAACACACTGTCGAGCGCCATCGCTATAGTCGCTGGCTCGCCATCGATGACGACGGTGCAGGGTGGGGGGACGAGCACCGGCCCAACTTTGTGCAGACCGACCCCCTTCTAGGCCTTGGTGCAGCATCGGCTCAATCGGAGTTGCGGTCAAAACTTGCGCTGCTGCATCAGCGAACGTGACAGGCGCAGTTGGATAACCCGCGAGGCTTCACATGGCGGAGTGCTCCTCTGGGAGGCCACTCCCAGTTCAATCAAGGTCATCTGAAAGCGTCGAGCGGCCGGAACTCAGTTCTTGAATAGGTTCTTAACTGATAAGCAACATTCTCAAACCCCGACATCATTTGGTCTAAACGCAATGACATTGGCACCCTCCTGGCCAAACGACACACAGCGCAATATGGCGATCTTCATCAAATTCACCTCTTGCCTAAGAACTTGAGGAGAGCTGCACATTCGACAACAGATGACGCGTGAAGCCCTGTATGAACCCGTATGGAGCAAACCAAAGACTGAACTGGCAAAGGAGTTTGGGGGGAGCGATGTCGCGCTCGCTAAAGCTTGCACTCGGACTCGGGCACCTGTCCCGCCTCGTGGCTACACTGGGCGGCACGCGCGGCAGGCAAACGAGTACATCAGATTCCTTTGCCGCCCCGAGGCCTCGGAGAGTCGGACGACGTAGAAGTCGGCCGAAGCAGTGGTAGGCGCCACAATGAGCCCGTTACTGCCGAGCTTCCCACGCAGCCAGAATTCCCAGAGTGTCGGTGCGCGTTGAATTTTGACCCCCTTTAAAAAAGGGGGGGCGGTTTTCAACGCGTAGCAACAACCTTGGTCGCACCAGGCTTCACACGAACACGACCGATCCCGCTCAAGGTAATGAGATGGCTCTTGTTCGTGGCCGTCCCTTCTTCCTGGGTTTGGATGCGTCTGTGCCTGCTTCGGTGCTGACCGCAGTTGTGTTCTCAACGCCCAGACGTTCGTTCAGCCACCGGTAAAAAACATCCGGGTGCCAATAGACCCGTCTGCCGATAGCGCAGGGCTCCACGATGGTGCCATCGGCGAGCCAGTTGTCGATGGTTCGTTTCGATACCGACAGGATGCTGGCGGCGGCTTCTTTCGTGATGGGAACGTACGGTACGGTCATGGATTTCGAGGTGTGCTTCAAAGTCGAGTATAGGTAGACTTTGTGTGCATGCTCGAACGAACTGTGGTGACGAAAGCGGGATCGCAAAAATGCGAAATCCATGTCAATCTTGGGTTGTGCCAATGATGTTCGGTGAATCCGTTTTGCATATGTTAATGGAATGAATTTTGCGTCATTTTTGCGCCATTGCTCCAAAAAAGTCTTCGTTTTGTTGCATGTTGGTGCACGTTGTTGCATAGTAACCCACTGATTTTGTGGGCTTTAAAAACTGAGTGCCGTTGCCAGCAAGTGTCCGGAAGATGTTCGGGACGCAGGGGCCGGAGGTTCGAATCCTCTTTCCCCGACCAAAAAATACCGCGAAAAAGCCTTGTTTATCAAGGCTTTTTTTCGTTTACTGCGGTGCTTTGGCGCAAGGCTTAAGTCGAGCTTGCGCCATTTCTGCGCCAAAAAATTCTGAGCCAGGTTCGCCGCGCGACTTTTTTGCGCCATACCGTCGCATCTTGCCGATCAAGATGCCCGCACTGCATTCTGCTTCACTCCCCCACTGCAAACACCACACTCATCGGCGCGCTGCCCGTATGGCTGACGTACCGGACTTGTCCGTAATACGTGAAAGGTGCGGCCTTGCCCGCTTCAAGCTTGTGTTCGCGCACAAACAGGTGAAGCGCCAATCCTTTCTTCTGATGTTCGATGATCTCGCGGCCCCGCTTGCTCTCTGGTGTCGTAGCGTTCTGGCTTTGCCAGTGGAAGCTGTGCTCGTCGATCCAGTGATCCAGATAGCGGTGGTCCTCGGCTTTGCCTTGTTTGTTCAGTGTCACCAGCAGGATGTGCGCATTCTTGTTGGCAAGTACGACATGCCCGCTGTTCCAGTTGCCGGGGTTGAACGCTTCGCCAAACAAAGCGGGAATCTCCTCCCGCATCAGGCGTTCGCCATGCATGAGTTCCAGCGGGTCGATGACGGCCTTGAATCGCGCCAGCGTGCGCATCTCATCGCTTGACGCCATGTCTTCGTAAGCGGGGTTGTTGGCCTTGAGGACGTATTGCCCATCGGGCCCTTTGGAGACGACCCGCAGCAGGTACTGGTTGTCTCCTGTGCCGTCGCCACGCTCGATGGCAACCGTTGTGCCGGTGATCGAGCCCGCATTGCCCGGGCTGATGAGCTCCAGCAGGAGATAGTCGCCGTCCCGGATCGGGTGCTTGCCGCCGTCCATCGAGTTGCCGCTCGCCCGGGCGATGAAGTGGCGAGCAGGGTCCAAGCGGCCGTAGCCGGTCCCAAGGCTGCGGTGTTCTTCGGCATCCGCCCGGCCGGTTCTGAAATGGCCGCAGGCGATTTTCAGATTCGGAAAGTAAGGCAGTTCGGTGCGCTCGGGCACGGGTCTGCGCAGCGGGATGACATTGCCGCCGCCTTCCGGCGCGGTTGTCTTTCGCACCTCGTAAGCAGCAAGACGATAGTCGACCAACTCCTGCACCAGCTCAGAGAATGCGGCTGCGCGATCTTCTGGTACGACGAAGGTCGGCACGAACCGGTCATCAAGCACGCGGAAGAATGTGTCGGCACCGTTCGTTCGATTGCCACCGATCCAGGCATTGACCGGATTGTCCTTCCAGTACCGTAACCAGGTTTCCGGTGCCTCGTCGGCCCCCGAGGAAAGTGTGGCAGGCAGATCTGCCAACAAGGGGCGCCGCCGCTGAAGCACCCGCCATGACTGCGAAGCGAGCGCATGAAGTGTCGGGGGTTCCAGCCAGCCGTTCAGCTCCTGCAGCGCCTCAAGCAAGACCATCTTGTAGCTCTTGGTCATCGCCGTGTTTTCGACCTCACGCAGGAAGCGCTTCTGTGTGAGGGCGACACTTTCCTCATCAGCTGAGAGGTCTTTCTGAGCGAGCACGAGTTCGAACCACGAGCCGTGTTGCTGACGCATGCGCGATACGCTGACGCCGGCGCGGTAGAACTCCGCCAGGGAGGGGCGGCGGCCGAGTGCGCCTTTCAGCGCCTCGTATTCCTTGGCTGCGCTGTCACTGTCGAGCGACTTCAGAAACTCGATGAGCTGGAGGTCGTAGTTGATGAAGCAGCCATCCGGTAATTCGAGGTTGCCGTCCTCAAGCTTGCGTGCGAAGGCCGCCAGTTGCCGATAGCTCGTGCCCACCGCCAGCAGAGCCTGGGGCTTGTGCAGAAAGCTGTGATGGTTCCCGATAAAGTCGAGCACGACGAGCTTGTCCTTGTGCGCGGCCTTTCGCAACCCGCGACCAAGCTGCTGCAGGAACAGGATCTTGGACTCGGTCGGGCGCAGCATCATTACCGTGTCGATGGCGGGGAGGTCGACGCCCTCGTTGAACAGATCGACCGAGAAAATGACCTTCAAACGGCCTTCCGCCAACTGCTCAAGCGCATCCCCACGACTCATTGCTGATCCAGCGTAAACCGCAGCGCTGGGAATGCCCGCGCGTTGAAATTGCTCGGCCATGTATTCCGCGTGCCGAATCGATACGCAGAATGCGAGCGTGCGTGCCTGGGCGCGCGACTGCCACTGGCGCAATGCGTGTCGTGCACGCGCAAGGGTGGCCAGCTTGTTGGACAGCTGTTCGGGGTCGAAACGGCCGTTGCGCCACGGAATGCCGGTGTAGTCGACCGACTCGTCGTAGATGCCGTAGTAGTGGAAAGGCACGAGCAGTTCAGCCTCGATACCGGCAAAGAGCTGGCAGGTGAATACGAGGTTGTCGTCGCACAGGCTGAGAATGTCCGACTGATCGGTCCGGTCCGGCGTTGCGGTCAGGCCAAGCAGAAAGCGCGGCTCGAAGTACGCAAGCAAACGGCGATAGGTCGGCGCAGCCGCGTGGTGAAATTCGTCGATCACGATGTAGTCGAAGTGCTGCGGCCCAAAACCCTCCAGGTGTGCCGCTCGCCCAAGCGTTTGCACGGACGCGCAGAGAACGTCGACGTCCCGGTCCCGAACCTGTCCGGCATAGAAGCCCACGCGTGCCACCGGCCGGATGCGGAGGAAGGTTTCGGCGGCCTGCTGCAAGATCTCCTCGCGGTGCGCGACGAACAGCACGCGACGGGCTCGCACCTGCTCGGAATCAAACGCGGCAAGCCATGTCTTGCCGAGCCCTGTGGCCAGCACGACCAGGCCACGCTTGTAGCCTTCAATACGCGTCGCCACCAGCGCCTGCAGCGCTTCACGCTGAATCGAGGACGGGACGGGAGGTGGCTCCATCTCGTTGCTGCCGGGCGAGACTGCCTGCGGAAGTTGAACCCGGCGGCGCTCGTAGGCATCGATCCAGTCATCCGTCAGCTCCACCGTGCGCGGATGCCGAAACAGCTCCTCGAAGCGCGAGCGCGCCTGAAGGAAACCGTCGTCGCCCGGGTAGTCGACACGGTAGTTCCATTCGAGGCCATCCTTGAGCGCCTGACGACTGATATTGCTCGACCCGATGAAGGCCGTACCGCGTAACTCATTGCCGCCGTGAAGATGTGCGAACAGATAGGCTTTCATGTGAAAGCTGCTGCCCGCGGATTCAAATACCCGGATCTGCGCGCCGAGTTCCTTCAGCAGCATCAGCAGGCGGAGTGCATCTGGATCGGTTACGTCAAGGTAGTCGCTCGCGACCACGCGCAGTCGCACCGGCGTGCGGATCTTGCCGCGCGCGTCGTCTTCCTGTGGGCTGAGCGCGGTGCGCAGGTCGGGCAAGAGCAGGCGCAGTCCGGTTGTCTTGATGAAGGCAACGGCCAGGTCAATTTCGTCGGCCTGGCTGATTGCCGCGCACAGGTGAGGCAGGAAGTGATTGCGTTCGCCGCCGACAATGAGCTTGGGCGCTGCGGCCTCGCGCTTGCGGATCAGCGCGTTGATCCAGTGGTCGTTACGTCCAGGGCGCTGATCCTGTGTTATCCAGCACTCCGCAGCAGCAACATCGGCGAGGGGCGCAATCCAGGTACGGATCCTTGCTTCGGTTGCGTCGGTAAAGTGACGTCCGTCCTGTACCCGCTCACCCTCTCCGAGCTTGAAGCTCAGGTAGAAAACGCCATTGGGCTTTAGTGCGGCCCACAACCGTGCCAGCGCAGCATCCATATCGACGCCGGGCAAGTGGAGCAGGCTCGCGCACGCCCAGATGCCGTCGTAGCAGAGCAGTTCATCGACCTCGTCGAAACCGCGCGTCTCGACCGCCTGTCCGATGTGCCGTGAAGCCAGTTCGCATAGCGCAGCGCTGGCGTCGAACGCCCGAACCCGGTATCCGCGGTCCAGAAACGCTCGGCTGTCCCGGCCCGAGCCGCAGCCTGCATCGAGGATCAGGCCCTTTGCCGGGATCCCGGCCAGGAAGCGCTCATGCAGGGCGGACATATCGACGTCCACCGTGCTGGAGAAAAACTGCGGGGCATTCTTGTCGTAGTAGTTGTTTGTGCTGGACATCGTGGCAGTGACTGGAAACGCAGGCGCTTGCGACATTCGCAATGCATTTCCGAGAGACTACCAGGTCATGCCGCGATGCGAGCAGTCCGGCACTGCCACCACACTACGGCGAGAACAGATACCCCTCACCGTGAACAGTCACGATGTGTTCGGGTGTTTTCGGGTCGGCTTCGATTTTCTGCCGCAGGCGCTTGATCAGGACATCGACGGTGCGGTCGCTGGGGGTGTCGCCGCGATGGCTGATGCGGGCGAGGAGGCGGTCGCGCGACAGGACTTGCCTGGGCGCGCTGGCCAGTGACACGAGCATCTCGTACTCGGCGCGGGTCAGGCGCACCGGCTCTCCCCGCACGGTGAGGTTGCGTCCCTCGATATCGAAGCTGCATGCACCGAAGCGAACCCGCCCCTTGCTGCCTTCGTCGGACGGAGTCTTGTGCGCCGCTGCCATGCGCCACAGCAGGTTCTTGACGCGTGCGAGCAGTTCGCGCGGTTCGAACGGCTTGGTGACGTAGTCGTCTGCACCCATCTCCAGGCCCACGACGCGGTCGATTGCGTCGGTGCGGCCGGTGACCAGCACGATGCCGAGGTTCGATTCGTGGCGCAGTTCGCGTGTCAGCGACAGGCCATCCTCGCCTGGCAGGTTGATGTCCAGCAGGACGACGTCGGCCGGATCGACTGCCATCACCGCACGCATGTCCTTGGCGCTGGCCGCCTGGCTCACCCTGTAGCCCGCTTTCTCGAAGTAGGCGCTGATCTTGATCCGCGTGATCTCGTCGTCCTCGACGACGATGACGTGGTGCTGGGGCGCGAGCGGTTCGTCGATGGTCATGGCTGGCGGGGAGGAGATGGTCTGTTCATATTCTTTCACAAACCGACACAGGCTGTATATGACCTTGGTAGGACATCTTCACATCGCCCCTCTAGCATTGGGGTCAAGGTGGCGCCAAGGGTTGGCGCGCCAATTTCGAGTGGAGGCCGCCGTGGACACCAATTCCCAATCGCCGGAAAAAACCTCGTTTTCCGGAGAAGTTAAAGCATTCCTGCTGATTACCGCCATCGCGATTCCTGCATTGTCGCTCGTTTCGATCTTTGGCTACGGGTTTGCCGTGTGGATTCTGCAACTCATTTTCGGGCCTCCGGGCCACATGTAAGCCCATCGTACGAGCCGAATCGAACTTATTGCGGAGGAAATCATGATGATTCGCAAGCTATGGAAAACGGTCAAGTCACCCAGTGCGCATATCAGCCTGGGTGTGCTCACCGTAGGTGGTTTTCTGGCAGGTGTCGTTTTCTGGGGCGGCTTCAATACCGGCCTCGAAGTGACCAACACCGAGGCCTTCTGTATCAGCTGCCACGAGATGGAAGCCAATGTGTACAAGGAGCTCCAGGGCACCGTGCATTGGTCGAACTCTTCCGGTGTGCGCGCGACCTGCCCCGATTGTCACGTGCCGCACAACTGGACGGACAAGATTGCCCGCAAGATGCAGGCAAGCAAGGAGGTGTTTGGCAAGCTCGTCGGCACCATCGATACGCCGGAGAAGTTCGAGGAGAAGCGCCTTGAGCTTGCGCAGCACGAGTGGAGCCGTTTTTCGGCCAATGGGTCGCTCGAATGCAAGAACTGCCATGACTACAAGAGCATGGATTTCACCGCGATGTCGGAGAAGGCACGGGTGCAGATGACACGTGCGGCCGAACGCGATCAGAGCTGTGTTGACTGCCACAAGGGCATCGCCCACAAGCTGCCCGACATGGTCGCGCAAGCCTCGGGCGCGATGGGCAAGCTCGAGCAGTCGATTGCAGTCACGAGTTTCTCGCCGGATACGTCCTATTTCGTCGTTCGGGGTATCGAGGCGTATGAGGATTCGGAACTCAAGGTTGTTGCAGGCCGCATCAACCCGGCGACGGAGCTCAAGGTCGTCGAGGTGGGCAGCGATCGCCTGAAGGTCGAGCTCGCAGGCTGGAGGCGGACCAAGGGCTTTGGCCGCATGATCAACGAGATGTTCGGTCTCAACATCGCTTCGGGCGTGGTCTCCAAGGAAGTTGCCCAGAGCGCCGAACTGGTCCAGGGCTTCGAACGCAAGGAAGACCCGCTGACCGGTCTCGAGTGGGAGCGTGTGAACGTGTCCCTGTGGATCAAGCCCGCCAGCCTGACCGACAACGTCGATGGGATCTGGAGCTTTGCCAAGGATACCTACCGCGAGCGTTGCAGCGTCTGCCATACGCAGCCCGACGAGGATCACTTCGACACCAATACCTGGCCTGGCATGTTCAACGGCATGTTGTCCTTCGTGAATCTGGACGGCGACAGCCAGAGCGTCATCCTCAAGTACCTGCAAAAGCACTCGGCTGATTTCTCGACGCGCAAGCATTGAGATTCAATTCAGACACTACGAATTCGTGGAGATCAACATGACGATTTCACGCAGAAACTTCATCAAGGGCTTGCTTGCCTCTTCGGCAACCACCCTGGTCGCGCCCAGCGTATTGGCAAAAGCGGCCACCCCCGAGGCCAACCTGCTGGACGGCTGGAAACTCACCGGTAGCCATTGGGGTGCGCTGCGTGCGCGCATCCATGGCGGGAAGGTGGCCGAGATCGTGCCCTTCGAGCTCGACAAGAACCCGACCGACATGATCAACGGAATCCGCGGCATCATCTACAGCCCGTCGCGGGTGCGCTATCCGATGGTGCGCTACGAGTGGTTCAAGAACCGTCATCTGGGCGACCGCAAGACGCGGGGCGACAACCGCTTTATCCGCGTGACCTGGGACGAGGCGCTTGATCTCTTCCATGAGGAACTCGAGCGGGTTCAGAAAACCTACGGGCCGTGGGCGCTGCATGCCGGACAGACCGGCTGGCGTCAGACCGGGCAGTTGCACAGCGCCGGCAACCACATGCAGCGCGCGGTGGCGATGCACGGCAACTTCGTGAAGAAGGTCGGCGACTACTCGACCGGTGCGGGGCAGACCATTCTTCCCTACGTGCTCGGTTCGACCGAGGTCTATGCGCAGGGTACGTCCTGGTCCGAGATTCTCGACAATGCCGGACTGATCGTGCTGTGGGCGAACGACCCGGTCAAGAATCTGCAGGTCGGCTGGGCATGCGAGACGCACGAGTCGTTCGAGCATATCGCGGCGCTGAAGCAGCGTATCCAGGAAGGCAAAATCCGCGTCATCAGCATCGATCCGGTGCGCAGCAAGACCCAGAAGCATCTTGGCTGCGAGCAGATCAGGGTCCATCCGCAGACCGACGTGGCGATGATGCTCGCGATTGCGCACACGCTGGTGAAGGAGAACCTCTACGACAAGAAGTTCATCGACACCTACTGCCTCGGCTTCGAGCGTTTCCTGCCCTACCTGATGGGCGAGAGCGAGGACAAGGTCGAGAAGACGCCGGAATGGGCGGCGGGGATCACCGGCGTGCCGGCCAAGACCATCCGCGAGCTTGCGCGCGCCATGGTGGGTACGCGTACCCAGCTGCTCTTTGGCTGGAGCATTCAGCGCCAGCAGCACGGCGAGCAGCCGTACTGGATGGGCGCGGTGCTCGCCGCGATGCTCGGGCAGATCGGCTTGCCCGGCGGCGGCGTGAGCTACGCACACCACTACAGCTCGATTGGTGTGCCCTCGACCGGTGCAGCCGCGCCGGGCGCGTTCCCGCGCAACGTCGACAAGGGGCAGAAGCCGGTCCACGACAACACCGACTTCAAGGGCTACAGCAGCACGATTCCGGTCGCGCGCTGGGTCGATGCGCTGCTCGAGCCGGGCAAGAAGATTGCCTACAACGGTTCCGAGGTGACCCTGCCGGACATCAAGATGATGGTCTTCTCCGGCTGCAACCCCTGGCATCACCACCAGGACCGCAATCGCATGAAGCGCGCTTTCCAGGCCCTGGAGACGGTTGTCACGATCGACTTCAACTGGACTGCATCGTGCCGCTTCTCCGACATCGTGCTGCCGGCCTGCACCCAGTTCGAGCGCAACGACATCGACCAGTACGGCTCCTACAGCGTGCGGGGCGTGCTGGCGATGCAGAAGCTGGTCGACCCGCTGTTCCAGTCGCGTACCGACTTCCACATCTTCACCGAGCTGTGCCGCCGCTTCAACCGGCACAAGGAGTACTCACAGGGCAAGGGCGAGATGGAGTGGCTGCGTTCGCTGTACGAGGGCTGCCGCAAGTCCAACGAAGGCAAGTTCGATATGCCGGACTTCGACACCTTCTGGGCGAAGGGCTATGTCGATTTCGGTCGCGGCAAGCCGTGGGTCAAGTACGCCACCTTCCGTGACGACCCCGAGGTGAATCCGCTCGGTACGCCGTCCGGCTTCATCGAGATCTTCAGCCGCAAGATCGACTCCTTCGGTTACGACGATTGCCGCGGTCACCCGATGTGGTTCGAGAAGAACGAACGCTCGCATGGCGGCCCGCGCTCGGCAGCCTTCCCGCTGTGGCTGCAGTCGTGCCACCCGGATCAGCGCCTGCACTCGCAGATGTGCGAGTCGGAAGAGTATCGGGCGAAATACACGGTCAAGGGACGCGAGCCGATCTACATGAGCCCGCGCGACGCAGCGCAGCGTGGCATTGCGGATGGCGACATCGTTCGCGTCTTCAATGATCGTGGCCAGCTGCTCGCCGGCGCCCGCGTGTCCGAGGACTATCCAGCCGGTGTGGTGCGGATCCACGAAGGCGCATGGTACGGTCCGGTCGATGCCAGTGTCGGCGCGCTCGACACCTACGGCGACCCCAATACCGTCAGCCAGGACGTCGGTGCCTCGAAGCTCTCGCAAGCGACCAGCGCCAACACCTGCCAGGTCAACGTCGAGAAGTTCGTCGGGCAGGCGCCGCAGGTGACCAGCTTTGGCGGGCCGATCGAAGTAAGTTAAGTCCTGATGGTGCGTTGGCGGGCGGTATTCTGGCCGCTCGCCAACGGTCTGACCCCAAACGAGATGAAGGACATCATGAGCACCCAAACTGACATCGAACACCGACGCGCCCATCTGTATGCCTGGTTCTCGACCCTTTTTGCGCATGAGCTCGATGCCCGGCAGGTCGAGGCCCTGAGCGCCGGACCGTGGCAGAACATTCTCGCCACACTCGAGGCCTGCGGCTTCGAGGCGCCGGTCGCCGACCTGCGTGCGGCGCTTTCCACGCTGAGCGGGCAGGGTGATCTGCGGCTGGAGCTGGCTGCAGACTTTGCGCAGACCTTTTTGCGCGACCAGAAGCACTCGGCCTTGCCCTACGCTTCGATCTATCGGGACGAGAACGGTCTGCTGTGCGCTGCCGATGAGGCGAAGATGCGCGAGCTTCTGCAGGCAAGCGGGCTGCAGGTCGCCGATGACGTCGGTGAGCCTGCCGACCACGTGGCCGTGCTGCTCGCCTATCTCGCCCACCTGATCGAGCAGCACGCGGACGACGACGATGCGTCCGCTGCTGCGCGCGCTCAGGTGGCCTTTATCGAAGGAGCGCTGCTGAACTGGGTGCCGACCTTCGCACGGAAATGCAGGACGGTGGACGATGCCTGCTTCTATCCCGCGCTGTCAGCGGCCCTGAGCGACTACCTTCAGGCCGATCTTGACTACCTCAAGGGCGCGCAGGCCTAGGTTGATCTGCCGCCCCCCGCCCGTGCTCGTGCCAGTGCATGCGCGTGGGGCGAACTCAGGGCTGTCGCGGCCCGACTTCGAACACAGGGGAGAAGCGCGCCGGTGACAGCGAGTTACGGGTTTCCAGCGTGTGGCTGGCGTCCGAGGTCAGCGTCTGCAGGCTCGGCGCGATATCGGTCATGAACGGCTTGCCGTCGAGAAAGCGGCTGACCTGGTCAAGCGAGAGCTGGCCCAGCAGCACCATCTGGTCGGTGACGGCCATCTGCACCTTGCCGCGCAGCAGACCCCGATAGACGCCATGGGTGAAGTAGTAGCTGATGACCTTCGGGCGGCGGGCTGCTTCGATATGGCCGACTTCAACGAGCGCGGTTTCAGCCAGGATGGCGCCCCCGACCACGTAGTCGATGTCGCGGTGTTCCTTCAGTGCATCCTCGAGCAGCGTTCGCATGATGCGTCGGTCATTGTCGGGGCCTTCCTTGATGACCAGTTCGCGCACCGATGCAGACTTCAGGGCGTCGAAAAAACCCAGCTCGACGTTCGGCCTGTCTGACCAGCGCGAGGCGCCTGGAAACCACGCGATCTTGACCCCTTTGGAGCCGGCCGGATGACGTGCCGCGATGAACTCACCGGTGCGGTAGCCCATGGCGTACCACGATGTGGCGACACGGCCTTCCAGCGTGTCGAGGGGGACGTCATTCACGAGGCCGAAGACAGGCAGGCCCGCCACGCGCGCTTTCAGCTCTTCGATCCGGCCGGCGAAGGAGACTGAGCCCAGCAGTAGCGCATCTGCCTTCCAGGCGCGGCACGCGTCAATCTGCGCAAGCTGCTCGTCGACCCGGTGATAGCCGCCGGCGTCGAACACCTTGAGTTCGACCCCAAGCGCACGAGCCTGCGCTACCATGCCGTAGTTGATGCTGAGCCAGTACGAATCCTTCAGGTGCGGGTAGAGCGCGCAGATTCGCCAGGGTTTCGAGGCCGCAGTGAGTGGGCGGATTTCGGCCTTGTGCGAGGTGTGCCACTGAAACGGAGGGGTGCGGACGTCGACACTCCACGCCCGTGCGTCGCCTGCCATTGCAACGATGCCGGCAAACACCATGCAGCTGGTGGCCAGTCCGAACATGGAACGAATCGGGACGCTGCAGGGGATTCGCATTCGTGCGGTGAACTCGTGCTGAGCGTCGAATTGCGCAGAGGGCGCAGGATCGAGAGATGATAAAAAAAGGGATCGGGCAAAAACTATTCTACTCGTTTCTCTTGATGGCGGCCCTGTCCTCGCTGGGGTCAATCGTCGCGGTGGTGGGGCTGTTTCAGCTCGACGAAAAAGAACGTCGTATCTCCGATATCGCCATTCCCTCGCTCGAGGTGGCGCAGGACCTGTTCCGTATCAGCATGCGGGTGGGCAATGTTTCCAAGCTCCTGCTCGAGACCCGCGACGAGACCAGGGCGCAGGCGCTCGGCGACGTCATGATGGAGGAGGTTGCCCGGCTGCAGCAGGCGATCGGAACTCAGCCGACCCTGCTGTTCGGGGCCGACGACGTTGCCCTGGCACGACGCCTGGTTGGGCAGATCGATTCGAGGCTGAAGGAAACACGGCGGCTCGTTCATCAGCGCATCGCAGGTGAGCAGGCGCTTTCCGCTCAGGCCGATGCCATCAAGCGCGCACTGTCCGGGCTGGTGGAGATTGCACAGCTCGAGGCGGCGAATGCCGAGACGGTGGCGGCCGCCAATTTTGCCTATGTCTATGAAGCGACGGCCGGCGGCACGGTCGGCGCCAGCATCCATGACACCCTTGATTCGATCATCGAGCATGATTTCGATCTGCTCGACCGCCTGTCCGAGCTGACGCATCGGCTGTACCTGCTGCATCAGGATATCGAACGGCTCCAGAGCGTCACTTCGCTGGCCGATGTCGAGGTCGTGGAGCGCACGTCGACCGCGAGTCTCGAAGCTGTCGCGCGGCGCTTGCGCGCGGTGCGCGACCCGGGCCGTGTCGAGGCCGTCAATGCCTTGTTCAAGACCGTCGTGCGCATTCGTGAGGCGATCGACACCAAGCGCACGACGTTGCGCATTCGGGAGCAGCTGCATGAGGCCGTTGCCGCAAGTGACAGCTCGTTCGGTCAGCTCAGCGACCTGATTGGCGAGCGCGCGGCGCATGCCGGCGAGGCGGTCAATTCGGCCGCTGGCGCCCTGCGTGAGCTGATCGGCGATGGCCTGGTTGTGGTCGCGGCCGGGACGCTGGTCTCGCTGATCACCCTGGTGTCGATCATGTGGTTCGTGGTGCACCGGGGCATTGTGTCGCGGCTCGCGAGGCAGATCGCGTCCTTGCGCGAGATCGCGCATTCGGAGGGCACGACGCCGCCGGACGTCAACGCGCGGGACGAGCTGGCCGAAATGGACCGCGCCATCGCCAGCTTCAGGCAGAGCGTCGATGAACGGCGTGCGCTCGAACAGGAACTGGTGCGCAACCAGGCCTCGCTCCAGGTCGAGGTCGAAAACCGCACCCAGGAGCTGAGCGAGACCAATACCAGTCTCGAACAGGCCAACAGGGCACTCGAGGCGGCGAGGCTCAAGGCCGATGAAGCCAACCGGGCCAAGTCGGGCTTCCTGGCGAACATGAGTCACGAGATCCGTACCCCGATGAACGGCATCATCGGCACGCTCGAACTGCTCCGCCATACGCCGCTCAGCCCGGTGCAGTCGAGGTATGTCGACGCCTCGCGCGAATCCAGTCTGGCGCTGGTCGACATCCTCAACGACATCCTCGACTTCTCCAAGATCGAGGCTTCGGCGGTGGTGGTGTCAGCGTCGAGCTTCAACGTTCTGGATCTTGTCCAGCAGGTGTCGCGCTTCCTCGAGCCACGGGCCGAGCAGGCTGGCATCGATTTCACTTTCGAGGTGTCTGCGGACGTGCCGGCGTGGATCATTGCCGACCCCGGGCGCATCCGTCAGGTGCTGACGAACCTTGTCGCCAATGCGATCCGGTTCACCACCCAGGGCTTCGTGAAGGGCCGGCTCAGCGTCGTCGGTGATGCGGGCGCGCCGAAGCTGCGCTTTGAGGTGGTCGACAGTGGCGTGGGTATCGCGCCCGATGCGGTCGACCGCGTCTTCGAGCCGTTCTACCAGGCCCATCAGGCGCAATTCGTTGGCGGGACCGGATTGGGACTGACGATCTGCCAGCGCATCGTGGCTGCGATGGGCGGCGTGATCCGGCTGGAGAGTGAAGTGGGGCGGGGGAGCCGGTTCTGGTTCGATCTGCCGCTCAGGGAAGGTGAGCCGCAGGCTGCTGATTCGGGCGCGGTCGAAGCGCTGAAGTTTCCGGGGTGTCACGTGCTGCTGGTCGAGGACAATCCGATCAACCAACTCGTCACCGGGGAGTATCTGCGTCTGCTCGAGTGCACCGTGGTCAGTGCCGCCACGGGGCGTGCTGCCCGTGAGCATGCGCGGCACGAATGCTTTGATCTGCTCATCGTGGATATCAACCTCCCCGACATCGATGGCCGGGTGCTGTGTGGCGAACTCAAGCTCGATCAACAGGCAATGGACAGTACGCCGGCTGTCATCGCCATATCGGCGCATGCGTTCCCGCAGGACGTGGAGGGTATCCTGTCCGCCGGTTTCGATGGCTATCTGCCCAAGCCGGTCAGCTTCGAGGGTTTTGGACGTGAGCTGGGGAGAGTGATGTCAAAAGGCAGGTTCATGCCGGAAGGCGCTGGCGAACAGCCCGCTGTCCCGGACGCTGAAATACTGGATGCCGCGGCGCTTGGCGCGGATGTCGAGTGCATCGGTCTCGGGGCGGTGGAGAAGATGATCGGGCTGTTCCTCACGAGCGCACCGTCCACCGCACACGCCGTGCGCGCGGCCGCGACGGCGGATGTGCAGCGTGCGCTGGTGCACAAACTCAAGGGGTCGGCGGGCAGCCTGTATCTCACCGCGCTCCACGCGCGATGCGCGGAACTGGAGCAGGCCGCCGAGGCGGCGCGGCTGGACGGGGAGGCCATCGATGCCCTGCATGATCAGGTGCAGATCGCATGCCGAGCGCTCGAAGACTTTCTATCGTCGTATCGCACTGGAGGGGATGCCTGATCCGCGAGTCAGGCCGGTGCGCGTGCCATCGCAATCAGGCCCAGGGTGGAAGCGTCATGTTCGCCCGCCGGGCCACCAGCGAGTTCGCCGGCGATGCGGGTGGCGATCTGCTTGCCGAGCTCGACGCCCCACTGGTCAAAGCTGTTCACATCCCAGATGACGCCCTGCACGAAGACCTTGTGCTCGTAGAGTGCGATCAGGGTGCCGAGCGTGCGCGGCGACAGCTCGGGCATGAGCAGGGTGTTGCTGGGGCGGTTGCCGGGGAAGACGCGGTGCGGCACGAGCGCCTGCGTGGCGTCGGCATCCATGCCGCTCGCGGCGAGCTCCACGCGCACTTCGGCGGCTGTCTTGCCGACCATCAGCGCCTTGCTCTGGGCGATGCAGTTGGCCAGCAGCAGGCGATGGTGATCGGGCAGCCCGTGGCTGGCCTTGAGCGGCGCGATGAAATCGACCGGGATGAGGTCGGTGCCCTGATGCAGTAGCTGGAAGAAGGCGTGCTGGCCGTTGGTGCCGGGCTCGCCCCATACGACCGGACAGGTGGGTGAAGCCACCGGCTGGCCGTCCCGCGTCACCGACTTGCCGTTGCTCTCCATTTCCAGCTGCTGCAGGTAGGCCGGCATGCGCGACAGTGCCTGGGCGTAGGGTGCAATGCACTGGCTGCCGACGTTGAAGAAGCTGCGATACCACACGCCGAGCAGGGCAAGAATCACCGGCATGTTGGCTTCGAGCGGGGCCTCGGCAAAGTGCCGATCCATTGCATGCGCGCCGTCAAGCATGGCTTCGAAGCCCTCGCGCCCCACGCACAGCGCAACCGGCAGGCCAACGGCCGACCACATCGAGTAGCGCCCGCCCACCCAGTCCCAGAAGCCGAACATGTTGTCGGCGGCGATGCCGAATTCGGCTACCCGGGCGGCGTTCGTCGATACGGCAACGAAATGGCGGGCGATGTCCTGCTCGCTGGCGCCGCCTGCGAGGAACCACGCCCGCGCACTGGCCGCGTTGGTCATGGTCTCGATGGTGGTGAAGGTCTTGGAGGCGATGATGAACAGCGTGCGCGCCGGAACGACCCTGGCCAGCACACGTGCGAGCTGATCGCCATCCACGTTCGACACGAAGTGCATCCGCAGCCGCGGATGTCCATGTGCGGCCAGCGCCTCGCAGGCCATGGCCGGCCCGAGGTCGGAGCCGCCGATGCCGATATTGACCACGTCGGTGACCGCTTCGCCGGTGTAGCCCGTCCATTTTCCGTCGCGGACGGCCTCGGCGAAGTCTCCCACCCGTTTGCGCACCGCCAGCACCGCGGGCATGACGTCCTCGCCATCGACCTCGACCCGGCTGCCGGCCGGATTGCGCAGGGCGGTGTGCAGCACTGCGCGATCTTCGGTGTTGTTGATGTGCGCGCCGGCGAACATCGCATCGCGTGCGGCTTCAAGCCCTCTTTCGCGTGCGAGGGCGAGCAGGTGTCCGACGGTGTCCGTGGTGATCCTGTTCTTCGAATAGTCGAGTGTCAGGCCAGCAGCACGCAGGCAGAAGCGCTCGAAGCGCTGCGGATCGTCCTTGAACAGGTCGCGCAGTTGGGCTTCGGCAATGTCGGCATGATGCGCGGCCAGGGCCTGCCATGCAGGCGTGACGGGATGCGTAAGTACGGTGGTCGGGTTCATGTCAGTCACCAAATCCGCGGACGTGCTTGAGCGGCGGGTGGTCGCCACTGAAGTCCTGTCGCGCGGCACAGTTAATTTTTCTCATCAGTTACAAAGATACCGGAGTTGCCAATGCCATAGCACCCCAATCTTCACTTGCGGCCAAGGCAAGCGAGTGCAAGCAGCGCCGTATCAGGGGCGTATTGGAGAGGGCGCGCTTTCGTGCGAGACTGGGTTCCAGACGCTTGCGGGCCGCTCCGCTTTGTCATTCAGCGCTTCAGAGCTCCTTTGCCATGCCCACTTCGCATCCTGACAGCTTTCCACGAATGGTCGGCGACATCGGCGGGACCAATGCCCGCTTCGCGCTCATTCATGGCCCCGCTTGCCTGCCGCAGCAGGTCGAGACGTTTCGCTGTGCCGACTTCGCCGGCCCGCGTGAGGTCATCGCGCGCTATCTGAAGGATTGCGGTGGCGTGCAGCCCGTATGGGCGGCAATCGGCATCGCCACCCCGATCGATGGCGACCAGGTACGCATGACGAATCACGACTGGGCGTTTTCGATCGAAGCGCTCCGCCGCGACCTGGGTCTGGCGCGCCTGTGCTTTCTCAACGACTTCACCGCGCTGGCGCTGTCGATCCCGGCGCTTGCACCGCATGAGCTGCGACAGGTCGGCGGTGGTCTGGCGGCAAAGGGGCGGGCGATCGGCGTCGTCGGCCCCGGCACCGGCCTGGGGGTGTCGGGCTTGCTGCCCAGCGGAAAGGGCTGGATTCCGCTTGAGGGCGAAGGCGGACATGTCACCCTTGCGGCCAGCACCGCGCATGAGGCTGAACTGATCGCGCTGCTTGCACACAGGTATTCACATGTCTCGGCCGAACGGCTGATCTCCGGGGCGGGGCTGCTTGCGCTCCATGAGGCGAACGCGACCCTGAGCGGGAGGGGGGGCGAGGCGCTGGACCCGGGCGAGATCACCCGCCGGGCCCTGAGCGGTGAGTGCGAGCACTGTGTCACCGTGGTGAACGACTTCTGTGCGCTGCTCGGCACGGTCGCTGCCGACATTGCGCTGATTCTGGGCGCGCGGGGCGGTCTCTACATTGGCGGCGGCATCGTGCCCAGACTCGGCGCGTTTTTCGATGCCTCGCCGTTTCGCGCGCGGTTTGAGCACAAGGGCCGTTTCAGCGCCTACCTCGCGGAGGTTCCGACCTTCGTGATCGATGCGCCGTGGCCGGCCCTGATCGGGGCTGCGCGCAGTCTCGAAGACTGACGGGCGGTTGCAGACCGGTTTCGCAGCGATGTCCTGCAGCGCGAGACCCATCCCCGGAATTGCGTGTTCTGGCGTGCATCGCGAAACCCGTGACATCAAGGACGCCACGCAGAACATCAACCGGGGCGTGCCGTGCCGCAGGGGGAGAAGGGCCGAGCTGTCAGGGCATGTAACCGGGCCCACGGGGCCGCCGGGCGTCAGGCCACGCTGCGCACCCGCGCGAGTGGCAGCGGTGCTCGGCGTTCGCCGGCAAGCACCGTGTCGGCGTCGAGCGAGCCGATGGGGACTGCGCGGTCGGCCGGGATCAGGCCGGTGACTTCGAGTTCGAGGTAGCGGGTGCAGCTTACGCGCAGGAATGAGGTGAAGTTGCTTCGATCCTGCAGCTTGCCCGCGGCGGTCAGTTCGTCGTGCAGGCGGGTGACCAGTTGCGGCACGGTGAGCCCGTCGCGCTGGCCGATTTCCTCCAGCACCTGCCAGAAGATGTTCTCCAGACGGATGCTCGTCGCGACGCCGCGCAGCCTGATCGAGCGGGCGCGGCAGGCGTAGAGGTCGGGTTCTGCATGGGTGAAGATCTGGCACATGTGCTGGTCCGCCGGGCAGTATTCTCCATCGCATTGTAGGCGCAGGCCCGGTGTGTTGCGACACCGGGCCGCGCCGGACATCGCTCAATGGGTGATGCGGGTGCCGAGCAGGGTCAGGAACTGGGCGAGCCATGCCGGATGTGCAGGCCACGCCGGAGCGGTGACCAGGTTGCCGTCGGTGACGGCCTGGTCGATCGGGATGTCGGCATAGGTGCCGCCGCCAAGCTCGACATCATGCCGGCAGGCCGGGTAGGCCGAGCAGGTGCGACCCTCGAGCACGCGCGCGCCGGCCAGCAGCTGAGCGCCGTGACACACGGCGGCGACCGGCTTGTTGGCGGTGAAGAAGTGGCGCACGGCAGCGACGACCTTGTCGTTGAGGCGCAGGTACTCGGGGCCGCGACCGCCGGGAATCACCAGTGCGTCGTAGCTTGCGGGGTCGATCTCGTCGAAGCTCGCGTTGAGGCTGAAGTTGTGGCCACGCTTTTCGGTGTAGGTCTGATCGCCCTCGAAGTCGTGAATCGCGGTGGCGATGGTTTCGCCCGCCTTCTTGCCCGGACACACGGCGTGCACCGTATGGCCGACTGCGAGCAGGGTCTGGAAGGGCACCATGGTTTCATAGTCTTCGCAGAAATCGCCGCAGATCATCAGGATTTTCTTGCCCATTGTCGTCTCCTCGAATTATTTGCCGGTCGTGTCAGCGATGCGGGCCACTGCAGGTGGCCGCGCATCGGCAGGCAAAGTCTGGGCGAATTCCCTGCGCCCGGGGTGGTATCCGGTTGTGACGTCCGCGCGTCCCCGTGCTCCGTGCTCACGGCGAAGACACGGCCCTCAGGAAGTCCCGAAGTTCACGCCCTGGGCCAGCGGCAACTGCGTCGAGAAGTTGATGGTGGCGGTCGAGCGCCGCATGTAGCCGCGCCAGGCATCGGAGCCCGACTCGCGCCCACCACCGGTCTCTTTCTCGCCGCCGAAGGCGCCCCCGATTTCGGCGCCGCTGGTGCCCACGTTCACGTTGGCAATGCCGCAGTCGCTGCCCACTGCGGACAGGAACTGCTCGGCCTCGAGCAGGTCGCGGGTGAAAATCGCCGACGACAGGCCCTGCGGTACGGCATTGTGGCGTTCGATCGCTTCGTCGAGATCGGTGTATTCGAAGCAGTACAGGATGGGCGCGAAGGTCTCCTCCAGGCTGTTGCGCAGGCTGTCCGTGCCTTCCACGATGGCGGGCCTTGCGTACCAGGCCTCGGGGTAGCGATCGCTCAGTACGCGTTCGCCACCGGTGATCGCTGCGCCCTGCGCGCGCGCCGCTTGCAGGGCAAAGGTCATGTTCTCGAAGGCCTGACGGTCGATCAGCGGGCCGATCAGGGTGTCGGGCTCGCGCGGGTCACCAATCACGAGGCCGGTCCAGGCCTTCTTCAGTCGCGCAAGCACTTCGTCGCGCACCTGCTGGTGAAGGAACACCCTGCGCGTGCTGGTGCAGCGCTGTCCGGCGGTACCGACCGCGCCAAAGGTGATCGCCTGCAGTGCGAGTTCGAGGTCGGCGCTTGGTGCAACGATGATGGCGTTGTTGCCACCGAGCTCGAGAATGGTGCGCCCGAAGCGCTGCGCCACCCGTGGCCCCACCTGTCGCCCCATCGTGCAGCTGCCCGTGGCGCTGATCAGGGGCACGCGAGGGTCGTCCACCAGCAGGCTGCCGGTGTCGTTGTTGCCGATCAGCACGCAGGACAGCCCCGGCGGCACGTCGTCCATGTCGCTCGCGGCCCGCTCGAGCAGGTGCTGGCAGGCCAGCGCGCACAGGGGCGTCTTGATCGAGGGTTTCCAGATGATGCTGTCACCACACACCAGCGCGAGTGCGGCATTCCACGACCACACCGCCATCGGGAAGTTGAAGGCGCTGATGATGCCCACCGGCCCGAGCGGGTGCCAGGTTTCGCGCAGGGCGTGCAGCGGGCGCTCGGAGGCGATGGTGCGGCCGTAGAGCTGACGCGACAGGCCGACCGCGAAATCGCAGATGTCGATCATCTCCTGCACCTCGCCTTCACCTTCGGCGATGATCTTGCCGCACTCAAGCGTGATCAGCGCCCCGAGCACGGGTTTGTGCTCACGCAGCAGCAGGCCGAAGCGGCGGATCAGCTCTCCCCTGCGCGGCGCGGGCACACGGCGCCAGCTATCGAAGGCGCGGCTGGCGAGGGCAATCTTGGTGTCGACGATGTCAGCGGTGTCGGGGGCGAGCTGTGCCAGCCGTGTTCCGTCGATGGGAGAATCCACCCACACGTCGCCGGCGCGGAGCACCGAGGTGTCGATGCCGAGATGACGAAAGATATCGTGCGTATTCATCCTGTTCTCCTTGAGCATGGGCGCGGCCGGGCTACATGGTCCTGCACTCGCCGCCGGTCGAAGCCGAGTCGGGTTCGACGCCATCGATCATGAAATTGCGTCCGAATCGGTTGCACATGAAATCGTCGAAGCGGATGTCCTCCTGGCGCACGAATCCGCGCTCGGGCAAGCGGCCTTCGACGAGCAGGTCCAGGGCGGCGCACAGGGCGCTGGCAGTGGTGATCTGGATCGCGCTGCGAAGGGTGCCGTTGATGCTGCAGCTGTAGATCTTGCGGGCGAAGGTCTCCTGCATCAGGCGGCCTTCGCGCATGCCGCTGACGTTGACGAACACCAGCACCACGTCCTGCATCGTCACCGGAATCGCCGCTTCGAGAATGTCCTTGAGCAGGTCCCGGCGCTCGCCCAGGCGCAGGTCGTGGAGCAGCAGCTTCATCACGTCGCGGTGTCCGTGGTAGCGCACCGTGCGGTAGTTGAGGTTTCTGACCCGGCCCCTGAGGGTGTCGCACAGCGTGCCGAGTCCGCCCGAGGTGTTGAAGGCTTCGTAGCTGTCGCCGTCGAGCGAGAAGTGCTCCAGCTCCTCGAGCGCGGGCATCTCGCGGCGCTCGCCGTTGACGATGGCTTCGCACGGGTTGAGATACTCGTTGATCAGCCCGTCAGTGCTCCAGGTGAGGTTGTACTTGAGGGCGTTCGACGGAAAGCGGGGCAGGGCGCCGACCCGCATGTGCACGTTGTGCAGGGTGTCGAAGCGGGTGCACAGATCATGGGCCGCGATCGAGATGAAACCGGGGGCGAGACCGCACTGCGGCATCAGCACCGTGCTGGCATCCTGAGCCAGGCTGCGGATGCTGTGCGCGCTGGCGACGTCTTCGGTGAGGTCGAAGTAGTGCACGCCGGCACCGGCCGCGGCCTGCGCCAAGCGTGCGCTCATGCCGAAGGGGCTGGCGTTGATCAGGGCGTACTTGTTGGCAAGGAGAGGAGACAGCGCAGTGTCGTCATGGGCGTCGAGCGTCTCCACGGTCAGCGCCGGCAGTGCCGTGGCAAGGCGACCGAGCGCATCACCATCGCGATCTGCCACGGTGACCTCGTAGTCTCCGCAGGCACTCAGCAAGTCTGCAATCACTGCACCGATCTTGCCTGCCCCGACGATCAGGATCTGCTTCATGGCGTCCTCCCTGCAGGCATTGACCTGCTTCAGGGTGGGACATCATGGTGCCGAAATGGTGCCGGAACACCCGGCGGGCTGTGCCCGGCGACATCAAACGCTCGCCGGCGCTGTTTCAGATGCCGAAGGCGAAGATCACCACCATGCCGGCGGCCACCCACAGCGCACGCACGGTCATGGCTTCGCGGTGGATCAGGCCACGGCTCACCATCCACACACCGATGCCGATCTTCACGCATGCTGCGAGCGCCAGCCATGGGGTCGAGCCGAGGGCGGTCAGCGAGGGGTTGGCGACGAAGGCAAGCGGCACGATGTAAAGGCCGACACCGAGCGTCATGGCATGCCACGCAACCTTCAGCCACGGGGCGCCTGCCATGCCCGCCGCGATGAAGACCGCGCCGCACACTGGCGGGGTAATCGTCGACAGCAGCGCAAACCAGAAGATGAACAGGTGGGCCTGAAGCGGCGGCAGTCCGATCTCCATCAGCGCCGGGCCTGCAACTGCCACGCAGATGACGTAGGCCGCAGTCGTGGGTACTTCCATGCCCAGGATCAGGCAGGCCAGGCCGGTCAGCAGCAAGGCGCCCCACAGGTTGCCGCCCGACAGGCCGAGGATCAGCGAGGTGATCTTGACCCCGAGGCCGGTCATGTTGAGCACGCCGATGATCAGGCCCGCGCACAGGATGATGGCGGCGATGGTGGCGATCTGGCGTGCGGCATTGACCGCGGCCTCCACCAGCCGGCTGGCCCAGCGCGTCAGCGACGGACGCAGCTGGTCGTTGAACAGCAGCAGTGCTGCGCTGGCACCGGTGGCGGCGGCCCCCGCGTACTGCGGCGTATTGCCGGACAGGAACAGGATGCCCAGCAGCAGCCCGAAAGGCACGAGGAAGAACAGGACCAGTTTCGCTACACGGGCAAAGGGCGGGATGTCCTCGGCCCGCATCGGCTCAAGGCCGTAGCGGCGGCCGTAAAGGTCGCAGCCTGCCCACACGCCCCAGAAGAACAGCACCGCCGGCAGCAGGGCTGCCATCAGGATCTCGTTGTAGGTGGTGCGCAGCAACTCGACCATGATGAAGGCGCCTGCGCCCATCACCGGCGGCATGATCTGGCCGCCGGACGAGGCCACTGCCTCTACGGCGGCCGCGAGCGCGGGCGGGTAGCCGAGGCGCTTCATCGTCGGCAGGGTGATGGCGCCGGTCGAGGCAACGTTGGCCGATGCCGAACCCGAGATCGAGCCGAAGAGGGCGGACGAGAGCACCGAGACCTTGGCCGCACCCGCGCGCAGGCGACCTGCGAGCGCGATGGACGCGGCCATGAACCCCTGGCCGCCTTCGCCTGCGCCGATCACCGCACCCAGGATGACGAACACCGCGACGACTTCAGCCGAGGTGCCGGTGAGACTGCCCCACAAGCCGCCTTCGGTAATCGTCAGCGTACCGAGGAAGCTGGCCAGCGGAATGCCCGCATGGCCGAGTTCGCCCGGAAGGTACTGCCCGAAAAGGCCGTAGAGCAGGGCCAGCGCCGCGGTTGAGGGCATGGCCCATTTAACCTGCCGCCGCGCCATCTCAAGTGCCAGCAGGATCAGGCCCCAGGCCACCACGAACTGCATCGTGCCGCGCAGGCGACCGTACTGTTCATCCAGCGCCTCGTACTGAACCAGCACGTAGATGCAGGCGGCAAGGCCGAAAGCGCACAGGGCAACGTCGATCACCCGGCGCCAGCCGGTGGCGGGCTGCGCGGTGAACAGAAAGACGAAGGGCAGCACCGCGATGATGTGCAGCGGTCGGCTCACCAGGTGCGGGATCAGGCCTGCAGTCACCAGCCACAGGTGGAAGGCCACCGAGGCAAAGGCGAGCAGCACCATTACCGAGTGCAGGGACAGGAGTGAGTGCCGGGGCGCCAGGGCAGGGGCCGCAGCGGGGGAGGTGTCGGTCATGATCTGAAAGTGATGGCGCCCGCAGGAAGTGCGGGCGCGGCGGGAAACAGGGCAAGGCGGCGTCCGCGGACGCCGCACGATGGGGCCGGCTTACTTCAGCCGGTCCGGAACGGCAATGCCGGCTTCGGTGTAGTACTTGAGTGCGCCCGGGTGCAGCTTTACGGTGATGTTGTCGAGGAGGCTCGGCAGCACACCGCTCCACCACGGGTTGGTCTTTGCCATCTCGGCAAGACCTTGCCAGTAGCTGCGGGTCAGCTGGTACGCAGTGGCGTCGTCCATGTCGGTCAGGGCGTAGGAGATCACCGGCAGCGAGGTGGTGACGATGTCTTCGGTCATGCCCGGGTAGGTGCCCTTGGGGATCACCATGCGGCTATGTCCGGTCTCCTTGATCTGCTCGTCGCTCATCGACAGCAGAGTGACCGGCGAGCTTGCAGCCACTTCGACCACGTTGGGGGCCGGCCACGAACCCGCGGTGGCAAAGCCGTCGACCTGGCGGTTCTTCATCGCAGCGCCGGCGCCGGAGAGTTCGATGTCGATGACGTCGATCTTGCCTTCGAGCCCGAACAGCTTGAAGTTGCGCGCGGCTTCCGCGGCACCGAAGGAGCCCTTGCCGGTGACGAAGCGCTTGCCGGCGAGGTCGGCAAAACTCTTGATGCCGGCATCGTTGCGAACCACGTAGTGCATGGTCAGCGAGGGGATCGGGAACAGCGCGCGGATCTTCTTGAACGTGGCCTCTTCCGGGTCAAAGGGCTTTTCGCCGGCGACCGCCTTGTCGACGAGCGAGGGCGGCGAGGTGAACATGTAGTGCTTGCCGCGTGCGGCGGATTCCATCACGTTCTGCACCGAACCCTGGCTTTCCTCGACGGTGACGATGATGTCGCCCGCGCTCGTCTTCTTGACCGTCTCGCCGATCTGCACGGCCATCTGATAGTACGAGGTGCCGGCCTTGGCCGCCTTGAAGGTGACGCGGGTTTCTGCGGACGCGACCGTGGTTGCGAACGCGAGTGCCAGGCTTGCGCCGAGGGTTGCAATGCTTCGAAGCTTCATCTTCATCTCCGTTGTTGGCGTGATGTCCGCTGTCAGAGGACCGGTCGGGCGCAGAGACTGCCGCGTGCTTCTCTTTCTCGGGCGGCTTCGCCGATCGGGCCATGGGCCATCGGATAGCGGGCGGGTACTATCGCACAAATAGGTCGTTTCGCGCACCAGTTTCGGCTCATTGAAAGGCCTTGGCCGCGCACCGTCTGGCGCTGATCGCCTTGCACGGGAGTATATGGCTTAGGCGGTAGGTGCGTGACAGACGCTGCCGGGCGGCGCAATCAGCGCCCTGCGGGGGCGGCTGCGTGCTGAAACTGTGCTGCAGTGCGTGCGGCAATCCGGCCCAGCAGTGCATCGGCTGCACGGCCGCCCGCCGAATCGACACTGCGGCGGTAGCCGAGATACACGGTGCCCTTGTCGGCGGGAAGGCTGTAGACCGCGATCGACAGCGGACAGTGGGCGATGTTGTGCGCTGACTCGGTCGCCAGTTTCGCGGCAATGACCGCGCTGCAGAAGGTGTAGACCCGGGCTTCGGCGTAGAGGTCGGCGCGGTGGCCGAGTTCGGGGGCGGTGCGCGCCAGCATGTCGCCGAAGTGGCTCTCGGACGGTGCCGTGATTCCTTCTTCCGCAATCGCGTCAGTGAGCGCGATGCTGACATCGTCGACAGCGGCGTTTTCGATGGCGAGGGTGACCGCGTCGGCGTCGGCAGCCCGGGTGCAGGGCGCCGCGACCAAAGCACAGGTCATGCCGATGGCGAGCAGGGTCTTGCGGAGGCGTTGTGGCATGCGCATGGCGGGCGCCGGCTCAGAAGCGGTAGGTGGCGCGAACGCCGCCATACAGGCTGCGCCCTGGGCCCGGTTCGTAGTAGCGGCCGTTGCGGTCGCCGACGATCACCGAGCCGACGTACTTGCGGTCGAAGATGTTGTCCAGTCGCAGCAACTGGTTGAAGGTCCAGGGCCCCGACTGCTGTTCGGCACCCAGGCGCAGGTTGACCAGGGTGTAGGCCGGCGCGGGGCGGTCGTCGTTGTTGTCATTGACCTGCACCTTGCTGCGATGCACCGCCTCGATTGCGGTGTTCAGGCCGGCAAAAGGCTTCCACGCCAGTTCAGCGTAGGCCGAAACCGCCGGAACGCCGGGAATGCGATTGCCGGATTCCACCGTGCCGAAGGCTTCGTCATACACCGCGCGCATGAAGGTCAGCGCACCACGCACGCTCACGCTGCGGGTCAGGCTGCTTTCCGCCGCCAGTTCGAGGCCCTGACGAAGGGTCTGCCCCGCATTGGTGTAGTCGGTTCTGCCACCGCTCGAGCCCGCGACCACGATTTCATCCTCGGTGCGGATCTGGAACAGGGCTGCGTTGATGCGGCCGGTTTCGCCCACGTAGGCCTTCAGGCCCAGCTCGATCTGGCGACTGCGCGAGGGCTTGAGGTCGAAATTGAAGCCGCCTGCGGCGGAATACGACAGCTCGGTCAGGGTCGGAGTCTCGAAGCCGGTGCCGATGCTGGCGTACAGGTTCAGCAGCGGTGTCGCCCGCCACAGTACGCCGAAGGCCGGCGTGGTCTTGCGGTAGCGCACCGTGCCGCTGTCGTCGCCATTTGCACCGACGATGAAGTTGTCGTCCACGTCGAACTTCACGTTGCTGTGACGCACGCCCAGCGACCAGTCCCAGTCGCCCTGCTGCCAGCTGGCCTGCACGTAGGGATCGAGACTGGTGACGGTGTCGATCTCGTCGCGGCGCAATTCTCCCTTTACGCCCAGCGTGTTGCCGATGAAGTTCTGGTAACCCTGACGGTCATCCTGCGAACGGTCGTAGTCGAAGCCGGTGGTGACCGTCAGCTTGCCGTGCTCCAGCGAGCGCTGTGCGATCCAGCGCGCGCCGAAACCATGGAAGTCGCGATCGAAATCGATGATGCCGCCTGCCTGGGTGATGGCGCTCTGCGCGACTTTCGGAATCGATTGATACTGGATCACGCTGCGTTGCCCGGCATAGGCCTGCAACTGCAGTCTGTCCTCGCCGAAGCGGCGTTCGTACACGGCGCCGCCCTGCATGTGTTCGATGCTCTTTCGTGTCTGATACTGCAGGGCAACGTCTTCAACCGCTGTGTCGTCACGCTTCCAGGTGTCCCAGGTGAGGCCGAGCGGGTCCTCGGTGTCGGGCTGGCGCAGGCCGCTGGCGATCAGGGTCAGCTTGCTGTCCTCGTCCGGGTTCAGCGTCAGCTTGGCAAAGCCTTGGTCGCGCGTTGCCGCGCTGTAGCGGCGCTCGCCATCGGTCTCGAAATGCGAGGCGTCGAGCACGTAGCCAATCCCGTCCTTCTCGCCTTCCGCGCCGATGTCGATCTTCAGCGTGCCGTGATCGCCGCCGGCGATGCCGCCACTCACGCGCGGCGTGCCTTTGCCGTCGCGCGAAAACAGTTGAATGACACCGCCAGCATGGTTGCCGTAGACGGTTGCGAAGGGGCCGCGCAGCACTTCGATGCGTTCCGCGGTATCGAGGTTGAAGGTGGCTGCCTGGCCCTGGCCGTCGGGGTTTGTTGCCGGGATGCCGTCCGCGATCAGCTTCACCCCGCGCACACCGAAGGCGGCGCGGGCACCGAAGCCGCGAACCGAGATCTGCAGATCCTGCGCATAGTTCTGCCGGTTCTGCACCACCACCCCGGGCACGCCTGCAAGCACTTCAGAGACGTTCACCCGCAAGCCCTCGGCCGCGTTCTCCGACAGCGGGACGCCTTCGACCGAATAAGGCACGTCGAATGGTGAAACCTCCACCCGGCTGCCGGTGATGACGATGGGGTCGAGTGCCTTGTCTTGCGCGTTTGCGCTCCATGACGCGGACGCGATCGTGGCCAGGATGACAGCTGTACGGCTGGATCGTGAATGAGGGCTGCGCATGAAGGTTGTCCGGTGAGTGATTGAAGGGGATGAAACGCCGGGACCGATCGTGTGAGTCCGATATGGTCCTGACTCTAGCGCGTGGCATCAGGATGCGCGTCGGTGATTCTTCCGTATCGATCTCATGAAAATCATGAGATCGGCATCCCCGGCGCGTCCCTTTTGGGTTCAGGCCTGCTGATCGATCACTTGGTGGCCTTTATCGCGGCCAGTTCCGCCTGAAGGTCATGAGCCCGCTTGATGATGTACTGATGAATCAAGGTCATGTGTTCAGGCAGCAAGGCATCGCCGAACGCAGGCATGCCCTTGGCTGCGCGCGCACCGGCCACGATGGCGTTGAACTGCAGGTGGCTGTCGGTACTCAGGTAGCGGAGGTCGGGTACAACACCACCGCTGACCGCGTTGAGTCCGTGGCAGTTTGCGCAGAATCCGTTGAACAGCATGCGGGCGACGGGCAGTTTGTCGGCCTCCAGCGTGTACGGGGGCGGTGGGGGCAGGGGAACCGAATCGTACTTTTGTGCCGGGAGTTGGGCCTTCCCGCCCAGTTTGTACGTCAGGATTCGCGCTTCAGGGCGAACCTTGGCCGCCAGTGCCAGTGGCCCCAGGAGGCGGGGAAATGTCCCACCCCAGCCTGCCATGAAGGTGATGTACTGCTCTCCGTCAACTTCATAGCTTACCGGCCCGGCCATGACGCCCGTATTGGCCGGTGATTCCCACAGCAGTGCGCCGCTGTCGGCGGCATAGGCGAGCACTCGGCCGTCGGCTGTTCCCTGGAAAACCAGATTGCCGGCGGTGGCAAGCGTACCGCCGTTGTATATGGTTCGGTATTCCTGACTCCAGCGCGCCTCCTGCTTGATCGGGTCCCAGGCAATTAGGCGCCCCCGCCATGACTGGCTGATCTTCTCCACGATGGATGGATCCTCAGGCAACTCCGGCACCTTGAGGCCGATGTTGACCACCGACTTGCTCGGGATGAAGAGCGGCTCCTCCTGCGCTTCAAGGCCTGCAGCGGTTTCCTGTGCCGGGATGTAGACGAGGCCGGTTTTCGGGTGGTAGGACATTGGGTGCCAGTTGTGGGCACCAATGATCGCGGGAGAAATGAGTTTTGGCCCGGACGCATAATCGGCGGCCTCGGGCACCATGGCGGGGCGGCCGGTCGCGAGATCGACGTGCGTAGCCCAGTTGATCGGCACGATGTTCTTTGCTGAGATCAACTTGCCGTTGGTGCGGTCGAGCACGTAGAAGAAACCGTTCTTGGGCGCCTGCATCAGGACTTTTCGCGGTTTGCCGTCGATGGCAACATCGGCGAGAACCATCTGTTGCGCGGCGGTGAAGTCCCAGCGATCTGCAGGTGTCGTCTGGTAGTGCCAGATGTACTTGCCAGTGTCGGGGTCGAGCGCAACGATTGAAGACAGGAAGAGGTTGTCGCCCTTGCCCTCGCTCCTGAACTGATAGTTGAAAGGTGAGCCATTGCCGACCCCGATGTAGAGCTGGTTCAGCTCTGGGTCGTAGGACATCGAATCCCAGACAGTGCCGCCGCCGCCCCATTTCACCCAGCCGTTTCCAAACCAGGTCTTGAGCGCCATTTTCATTGCGTCATCTTCTGGTGGGAGTGCGGGGTCGCCTGGAACAGTGAAGAATCTCCACGCTTGCTTGCCACTGTCAGCGTCGTACGCCGTGACATAGCCGCGGACGCCGAATTCCGCACCCCCGTTCCCAATCAGCACTTTGCCTTTGACGATTCTCGGTGCACCCGTAATGGTGTAGCTCTTCGTATGGTCGATGACCGTATCTACCGACCATTTTTCCATGCCGGTTGCAGCGTCGAGCGCAACCAGTCGGCCATCGAAGGTACCTACGTAGACCTTGCCCTGCCACACTGCAACGCCTCTGTTAACGGGACCGCAACATCCTTGTCCTGCTATCGACTTGGGTACCTCGGGGTCGTGTTTCCAGAGCAACTTGCCGGTCGCGGCGTCGAGTGCATAGACGATGCTGAACGGGCCGGTGGTGTACATCACACCATCGACGACGATGGGTGTCGCTTCAACGCCCATGTCAATGTCCAGCTTGTGCGTCCATGCGAGACCGAGGCCAGCAACGTTGCCATCGTTGATCTGCGTCAGCGGGGAGTAACGCTTCTCGTCATAGCCACGACCATGAGAGAGCCAGTTGCCGGCCTCTCCGCCGTTGGCAATACTTTCAATGCGTTTGTCATCCACGTTGGCTGGGCCGGAGGCCAGGGATGTTCCGGCGAGCGTCATGCTGACGAGTAACGCACCGGTCAGGGTTCGAGTCTGGTGGGCCAGGGGCGAGCGTGTTGTCATGTGTTTGCCATCAAAGAAATGAAGTCTGTGGTTTGAACGTGCCTGAGCTGCTCACATCACCAGCGACACGACCTTCTCTTCGGTGTAAGCCTCGAGCGCAGTACGCGAAAGGTCTCGCCCGATTCCGCTGTCCTTGTATCCGCCCCACGGCAGGCGCGCATCCAGTGGGCTCCAGCCATTGACCGCTACGGCGCCAACGCGCAGCGCGCCCGCCATCCGATGGGCGCGGCCTACATCATTTGTCCACACCGAGGCAGAAAGCCCGAACGGCGTGTCGTTTGCGAGGCGGATTGCTTCTTCGTCGCTGTCGAACGGAGTCACGACGCCGACCGGTCCGAAGATCTCTTCGCGCACGATGCGCATGTGCGCCTTCCCATTGGCAAAAACCGTTGGCCGGATGAAGAAGCCGGTGTCCGGTATTGCCTCGGCGCCTGCAACCATCGTGGCGCCCTCTGCGACGCCACTTGCAATCAACTCTGCGACGCGATCGCGATGACGGGCGTTGATCATCGCGCCCATGGTCGTTCCTTCAGAGAGTGGATTGCCCACGCTGACGGATTTTGCTGCGTCGGCAAGCGCATTGACGACGTCGTCGTATCGGCTTCTGTGCACGAGGATTCGGGTGCCGGCAGCGCAGGTCTGGCCCTGGTTCACGAACAGGCCCATCGCAACGCCTTGAATGGCCTGGTTGAGGTCTGCGTCAGCGCATACGATTTGCGGAGCCTTGCCCCCGAGCTCCAGGGTGAGGCGCTTGAACAGCGGTGCTGCGTCTGCGGCAATAATGCGACCGACCGCCGTACTGCCGGTGAAGCTGATCTTGTCCACGCCCGGGTGCCTGGTGAGCGCCCCTCCAGCTTCCGGGCCCATGCCATTGACGATGTTCAGAACACCGGCGGGGAAGCCCGCTTCGGCTGCGAGCTCGGCCAGTGCGGTAAGCGCCAGCGGTGCATCCTCTGAAGGTTTCAGCACGACGGTGCAGCCTGCAGCGAGTGCTGGTGCAAGCTTCCATATGCCGATCATCAGCGGTGCGTTCCACGGCACGATCAGCGCGGCGACGCCAAGCGCTTCGCGGACTGTGTAATTCAGCGTCGGTCGCCCCATGAAGCCCGCGGTAGGAATCTGCCGACCTTCGAGCTTGTCGGCCCAGCCCGCAAAGTAGCGCAGCGTGTCGATGGACATGGGGAGGTCGAGCATCCGCATCTCCATCAGCGGACGCGCCTGCTCCATGGCCAGGATAGTGGCGAATCGTTCGCTGTCGCGTTCCAGCAGGTTTGCCAGTGCGTGCAGCAGTTGTCCGCGTGCAGACCCGGGAAGGCGTGACCATGGTCCGCCGTCGAACTGGGCGCGCGCGGCCGCGACTGCAGCGTCGACGTCGCTTGCGCTCGAGTTGGCAACGGCTGACAGAACGCTGCCATCAGCCGGGGCGAGTTTGTCGAAGGTCGCGCCGGATGCTGCGGGACTCCAGGCACCGGCGATGAAGTTCATGCAGGGGGAGGGGAATGGCAAAGACATGTGGGTTCCTCGCGTTAAACGATCCGCTTGCTGCGGCTTACTTGAAGTTGTGCACGTAGCGGAGTACGTAACGCTCCCCTTCGGCACGATTGCGCACGTGGCTTTCGGTGTAGGCGTTGAAGAACACATGATCCTGTTGCGAGAAGCTGTAGAGCACGCCGGGACCGATTCCGAAGACCTGCTCTTTGCTTCCTGACAGCGAGTGGCCGTTTACCTCGGTCTCGGTGGTTTGCTTCAACCAGTATCCGTTGATGCCAAGGCGCAACTGCGGCGTTACTGCGTATTCGGTGGCAAAGTTCATGTGGAAGGCCTGCCCGGGGCGCATATCGTTTGCAGTGGCAATCCCGTGGGCGGCGAAGGCGCCAGGGTTCGGGTCTGTATTCTTTCCGTTCCACAGGTACCAGAGACGTGTGGAGACAGTCCATTTCGGCGTGAGCCAGTAGGTGCCCGACCAGTACGGATTGATTGTCCAGTGATTGCTGCCCGGGTTGATTCCGTTGCGGTTGTCGTATTCACCCGTTGGCAGTGACACATCGAACTCGAAACGATGGGCGTAAGTGGGTCCGTTGGCACCCATGTAGGGGCCCCATTGCAGGAAGGGCCCGACAATCAGGTCGCCTGCCCCGGATTGCCCTTTTCCAAGTGCTGCATTGTTCAGACCGTCATCAGTCTTCGCGTCGAGCACTACCGGCAGAAGCACCGTGACACCGTAGTTCGCTCCGAACAGCTTTTCGGACGACATCCAGATAGCCTGCGAAACCAGTGACGTGACCTCGATATCCTGACTTGGCAAGGCCACACGATCGCCCTTGCTGTCTCGAAGCTTGTCGGCCGTGTAGTACTGAAGGAATTCTGATACGTACCAGCCAGCGCCGGCCGGCGGCGCACCGTCAATGAACGTGGTCAGTCCGAGGTTGACCGGAGGGAGTTCGTAGGCGGCTGAAGGCGGGGCGAAGCTGAGGCTTGCGACGAGGGCAAGGAAGGGCGTTGCGCGTCTGATGCTCATGAGGAAACTCTCCGAGGGACAAGTCGTAGGGCGCTGACAGGATCCTGAGATGCAATCCGTGTGTTGCAGACCTTACGGTCAGCTCGGTAGCCGCGCTTGCCGTGGCGTGCAGTACGCATGCCTGACGGTGCACACCCTTGTAACAGAGCCTTCTTCCGGGCAAGCACCGGGCGAGCTAACGCACAGCGCTACTGCCGTAGTTGCTTGGGCTGACGCCGAATCGATCGCGAAAACTGCGGCTGAAGTGAGCTGCGTCCGTGAAGCCATGGTCGAGAGCGATGAAGGTAATGCTGTTACCGCTCTGGCCCCTGTTGAGCAGGGCTGTGCAGGCAAGCTCAAGTCGCAGGTTCTGGATGAATGATCGGGGGCGAAGACCCGCGCTGGAAAAAAGGTTGTAGAGGCTTCGCCGTGACATATGGAGTGCGCGCGCAATGTCGTCGGGGCTCAGTTGTGGGTTGGCGAGATGCTGAAGAATGAAATTCCGGGCTTCAGCAAGACGCAGTGCGTCACGGTCCGCTGCATTGGTGTGCGATGGGACTTCATGGTGAAGCGCGCTTTCGGTCAGCGACAACACTGATCCCAGCAGGGCGTGCTGAGCGACAGGCGTCAGCGGCTGTTTCTCGCGGATTGCGCTGCGCAGTGCAATCAGCGCGATTCGCGCGGGCCCAGTCGTCAGACGGCCACGTGCCCCGAGCTGGCGAGCCATTCGTGACCATTCCTCTGCGTGGTCGCCTGTGTACAGCAGGGAGAAAAAGCGGGCGTCCTCGGACAGGTGGAGCGAGTATGGTCGGCTCGCGTCGTAAAAGGTCCAGTCGAGCGAGTTCAGGGCATTGTCGTCCTTGCCCTGGACGAAACGCCCCTTGCCGTTGAGGAGCCACAGAATTTTGACTGCAGCCCCGGTGGCACTGGCTTCATGGATCGGGCGGCGGTTGACGCGATGCTCGCACATCCGCACTTCCGCCGCACGGGCGCTGTCTATTGGTGCCCACAGTGCCTGGCTGTGAAAGCGTGCTGTTCGTGCAATATCGAAATCGAGGGGCAGAAAAGAGGACGCTACCGTTTCCCCCCACCTGTCGCGTCGGGTTTCCCGGGTACTGAGCGCGTAACGCGAATCGATGTCCATAGCTGACCTCACGCAGGGGCAATGTCTTCTCTGCCACAGCCCGCGGGAGGTGAAGTCCCCCGCTGGTTCGTGGCGCTGACGTCTCCTCCGGTAAGGTTCCGGCCTGATCGCCACCCGATACGGACGATCGCTTGGGCGCGGCAGCCGCTTACTTTTGTTTCAAAAAGTTTATGTTAAGAATGTTTAATGGTCAAATATTGTATCGACAGTGACGAAACCATGGCACGCGGGCACAAAGCCTGTCTGGCAGTGGTCCCGTCTATCCCTGTTCAGTATCAGTTCGGTGAAACCATCCGCTACATGTGATGAGCGGGCTTGCGATGCGCGTTCCGGCCCAAGTATGGGCGATATGTTCGGCGCTGTGCGGGGAGCGAGTGGCGATCATTTTTTGCCGCCCGTAAATGCAGAGGGGCTGTGCTCGTCGCACAGCCCCTCTGCATTTACCGCTGGCCGGACACCGGTTGCCCGGCGTCCGGTGTCTTGCATTACACGCGTGCAGCCTTCAACAGTTCGTTGAGGGTTGCGCTCGGGCGCATGACCGCCTTGCACTTGTCGGAGTCGGCGAGGTAGTAGCCGCCGATGTCGACCGCCTTCCCCTGAACCGACTTCAGCTCGTCGATGATCTTCTGTTCGTTCTCGGTCATCGATTTCGCGATCGGGCCAAAGTGCGCCTTCAGTTCGGCATTGTCGTTCTGCTCGGCCAGTGCCTGGGCCCAGTACATGGCGAGGTAGAACTGGCTGCCGCGGTTGTCGAGTTCGCCGGTGCGGGGCGAGGGCGACTTGTTGTTGTCGAGCAGCTTGCCGGTCGCACTGTCGAGCGTCTTGGCGAGGACCTTGGCCTTGTCGTTGCCGGTCTTGATGCCCAGTTCTTCGAGCGACACCGCCAGAGCCAGGAATTCGCCCAGCGAATCCCAGCGCAGGTGGTTTTCTTCGACCAGTTGCTTGACGTGCTTCGGTGCGGAGCCGCCGGCGCCGGTTTCGTACATGCCGCCGCCAGCCATCAGCGGGACGATGGAGAGCATCTTGGCGCTGGTGCCGAGTTCCATGATCGGGAACAGGTCGGTCAGGTAGTCGCGCAGGATGTTGCCGGTCACCGAGATGGTGTCCAGGCCGCGGACGACGCGCTCCAGCGTGTAACGCATGGCGCGGACCTGCGACATGTGCTGGATGTCGAGACCGGTGGTGTCGTGATCCTTCAGGTATTTTTCGACCTTCTTGATCAGCTCGTTCTCGTGCGGACGATAGGGGTCGAGCCAGAAGATCGCGGGCATGCCGGAGTTGCGGGCACGGGTCACGGCCAGCTTCACCCAGTCGCGGATCGGCGCGTCCTTGACCTGGCACATGCGCCAGATGTCGCCCTCTTCGACGTCCTGCGACAGCAGCACTTCGCCGGTTTCGAGGTCGACGATGTTGGCAACGCCTGCTTCCTGAATCTCAAACGTCTTGTCGTGAGAACCGTACTCTTCGGCCTGCTGCGCCATCAGACCGACGTTGGGCACGGTACCCATGGTGGTCGGGTCGAAGTTGCCGTTGGTCTTGCAGAAGTTGATCATCTCCTGGTAGATGCGGGCGAAGGTGGATTCCGGCATCACGGCCTTGCAGTCGTACTGCTTGCCGTCAGTGCCCCACATCTTGCCGCCGGAGCGGATCATCGCCGGCATCGACGCGTCGACGATGATGTCGTTCGGCGAGTGGAAGTTGGTGATGCCCTTGGCCGAATCGACCATCGCCAGTTCGGGGCGGTGCTCGTGGCAGGCGTGCAGGTCGCGGATGATTTCGTCGCGCTTGGACTCGGGCAGGGTTGCAATCTTGTCGTACAGATTGACCATGCCGTTGTTCACGTTCACGCCCAGCTCTTCGAACAGTGCGGCGTGCTTCTCGAAGGCGTCACGGTAGTAGATGCGGACGCAGTGGCCGAAGACGATGGGGTGCGAGACCTTCATCATCGTCGCCTTCACGTGCAGCGAGAACAGGACGCCGGTCTTGCGCGCGTCTTCGATCTGCTCTTCGTAGAAGTCGCACAGCGCCTTCTTGCTCATGAACATGCTGTCGATGATCTCGCCGTCGAGCAGCGAAATCTTCGGCTTGAGCACGATGTTCTTGCCGCTCTTGGTCGTCAGCTCCATCTTCACGTCACGGGCACGGTCCAGGGTCATGGACTTTTCACCGTGATAGAAGTCGCCGTGCTTCATGTGCGACACGTGGGTGCGCGAAGCCTGGCTCCAGGGCTGCATCGAATGCGGGTTCTTGCGCGCGTAGTTCTTGACCGCGGCAGGTGCGCGACGGTCAGAGTTGCCTTCACGCAGCACCGGGTTCACCGCCGAGCCGAGGCACTTGCCGTAACGTGCCTTGATTGCCTTTTCTTCGTCCGTCTTCGGATTTTCGGGAAAGTCGGGAATCTTGAAGCCGCGCGTCTGCAGCTCCTTGATCGCTGCGCTCAGCTGCGACACCGAGGCGCTGATGTTGGGCAGCTTGATGATGTTGGTGTCCGGCTCCTGCGTCAGGCGAGCGAGCTCGGTCAGCGCGTTCGGCACTTTCTGCTCTTCGGTCAGATAGTCGGAAAACTCAGACAGGATGCGGGCCGACACCGAGATGTCGCTCTTGGCGATCTCGATGCCTGCGGGGCCGGTGAAGGTCCGGATAATGGGTAGGAAAGCACACGTGGCCAGCATCGGCGCTTCGTCCGTGAGCGTGTAGATGATCTTCGATTTCCCTGCAACCATATTGCTTCCCTCAATATTGATTTTTTGACCATGAATCCATGGCGACCCCCTGTCGCCACAGACGACGGCTGACAACGCTTCTGCAGTCGACTACCCGATATTATGCCCCTCACGCACGCGTATCGAAACCGGCACGCGCATGTAGGCACCCATTTTTCAATGTTTTAGGGGGGCGTCCGGCCCGGCGTCGCAGGAATGCGAGCTCGCGGCCGGGCCGAACAGTGGGCCGGCCGGCGACGCAGCGGTCAAACGATGGAGGCTGCGAGCAGGCGGTGCAGGGCGCGTGGGTTCCCGGTCACGATGATGCGTGCAGGATATCTGCGCTGATCCGCGGCGCAGTTTGCAGAATGGCACCATCAGGGCTGTGGGTATCGGCCGGGAGCGTGCTATATATTGGCCTACACTTCTTCGGCAAGGCTGCAGCAGAACGATGAGTACCGAAAACTACCCCGTTGTCTTTGGCACTGAAGACGTCCTCAGAAGCCTGTGCGATTCGGTGAGCAGGGTCCTGAGTGTGACCACGCAGAGCCAGATCCGTTATTCAGGCATGGTGCAGCGGATCTCGAAAACCTGTCTCAAGCCCGATATCGGCTGCTTTGTGCTGTTCGACGGTGGCTTTTCCGGTCTGGTTGTCATCAATTTTTCCGCCCCAGCAGCGATGGAGCTGTACGAGCAGTACATGCTGAACATGGGCATGTCCAAGGACGAGCTGACCACCAGCCACACCTCGGATGAGGTCAGCAACGTGATGGGCGAGCTGATGAATCAGTCCGTGGGCGATTTCACCGCCAAGGTGGCGCGCGAGTTGCAGACCCACATTACGCAGAATCAGCCCAAGATGATGGCGCTCAGCAAGCAGGTCATCCTGAGCGTGGACACCCATCTGGAGAAGCCCGAGGCGCGGCGCGTCACCTTCTTCACCGGTCGCAACAACATCTTCTACCTAGAGCTGGCCATCGACCGCACCGAGTTCATCAAGCTCAATGACTTCGATGCCAGCGAAGTGCCCGACCCGGACGCGCTGATGGATCAGGTCCATGGCGCAACGGCCGCACGGCCCGCGCCGGTTGTGTCCGGCACCAGCGAGCACGATGAATTGCTGAATTCACTCGGGATGTAGTGTCGTTCCCGTGGGCAGCCGAGCGCCGCACCGCCGTACAGACCCGGCGGCGCGGCGCTTTCGCTTACAGGGCGGCGCGATAGATGGCGCAGACCTCTTCAAAACTCGGCTGAACCGGATTGGTGAGGCCGCAGGCGTCTTTCATCGCGTTGGCGGCGAGGGTCGGGATGTCGGCCTCCTTGGCGCCGAGCTGTCTCACCCCGGCCGGAATGTCCACGTCGGCGGCCAGATCCCGGATGGCCTGCAGGCAGCGCTGGGCCGCAGCGTCTGCATCGAGCCCCTGCACGCCGCAGCCCATCGCATGCGCCACGTCGGCAAGGCGGGGCGAGGCCACGCGGGCGTTGAACGCCTGCACATGGGGCAGCAGGATTGCGTTGCACACCCCATGGGGCAGGTCGTAGAAGCCGCCAAGCTGATGCGCCATGGCATGAACATAACCCAGCGAGGCGTTGTTGAAGGCCATGCCGGCGAGGAACTGCGCATAGGCCATCTTTTCCCGTGCCTCAAGGTCGCTGCCTTGCTTCACTGCCGCGCGCAGGTACTGGCTGATCAGGCTGACGGCCTGCAAGGCGCAGGCATCGGTGATCGGCGTTGCCGCGGTGGAGACGTAGGCCTCGATGGCATGGGTCAGTGCGTCCATGCCGGTGGCAGCCGTCAGTGGGGCGGGCATGCCAAGCATCAGGTCGGGATCATTCACCGACAGCACGGGCGTGGTGTTCTTGTCCACGATCGCCATTTTCACGTGGCGGCTGTCGTCGGTAATGATGCAGAAGCGCGTCATCTCGCTCGCCGTGCCGGCGGTGGTGTTGATGGCCACCAGCGGCAGCTGGGGTTTTGCAGACCTGTCGACGCCCTCGTAGTCGGCGATGGCGCCGCCATTGGTCGCCACCAGCGCGATGCCTTTTGCACAGTCGTGAGGGGAGCCGCCGCCGAGCGAAATGACGAAGTCACAGTCATTGGCGCGCAGCACTGCCAGGCCGTTGTTGACGTTCTCGACGTTCGGATTGGGTTTGACCTGGTCGTACACCACCGAAGCCACGCCGTGTTCGCCGAGCAGTTCGGTGACGCGTCCTACGAGACCGGTGCGCACCAACGGCGCGTCGGTCACAACGAGCGCCTTTTTCCAGCCGTGCGACTGTATGGCCAGCGCGGCGTCCTTGAGACAGCCGCTGCCCATCAGGTTGACGCTGGGGATGAAGAAGATACTGGTCGTCATGATGTTGCCCCGAATGAAAGACAGAGTGAAAAAGCAGAGCGGAAGAAGCACTGGTTCAAGCCTACGCGCCTTGCCTTGCTGACGTCTTGACGCAGGGCAAGGCTGCGTCCGGAGATGGCTGCAACCGCTTCCGCCCGCAATCATCGTGCGTGCATCGGAACCTGTTGCGCTTGGCCGAAAGGGCGCTGCTCCGGTTTGCCGGACAGAACTTTCTTTGTCGGTCGTTGCTGTCGACCACAGCCGTCGGCGCTATATTCGAGACATCCGCATCAGCCTGTACGGGAGCCCTCATGAGTCTGTCGCTGCTCAGTCGTTACGCATTTTTTGCGCTTTGCGTGTTGCTTGCCCTGAGCAGCCTGCCGTTTCTGCAGCATGAATGGGCGTGGCCGGTCACGCTCGTGGCCGGTGCGCTGAGCGTGGTCGGCATCATCGATCTGACGCAGACACGCCAGGCCGTCCGGCGAAACTATCCGGTGATCGGGAACATCCGCTACCTGGTCGAGGCCATCCGCCCCGAGATCCGTCAGTACCTGCTCGAAGGCGATCGTGAGCAGCTGCCGTTTTCCCGCGCACAGCGTTCACTGGTGTACGCCCGCGCCAAGAACCAGAATGCCTCCAAGGCCTTCGGCACCCTGGTCGATGTGTATCAGAGCGACTTCGAGTTCATCAACCATTCGATCTGTCCGGCGCCCAAGGCGGACCCGGCGCTTTTCCGGGTGGAGATCGGCGGGCCGCAATGCAGTCAGCCGTATTCGGCGTCGATCTTCAATATCTCGGCGATGAGCTTCGGCTCACTCAGTGGCAATGCGATCCGTGCGCTCAACAAGGGTGCGCGCCTGGGCGGCTTTGCACACGACACCGGAGAGGGCAGCGTCAGCCCCTATCATCGCGAACACGGCGGGGATCTGGTGTGGGAGGTCGGCAGCGGCTACTTTGGCTGCCGTACGGCCGATGGCCGCTTCGATCCGGTGGCGTTTGCCGCGCAGGCGCAGCAGCCCCAGGTGAAGATGATCGAGATCAAGCTCAGTCAGGGCGCCAAGCCCGGTCATGGCGGGGTGCTGCCGAAAGGCAAGATCACACCGGAGATTGCGGCCACGCGCGGTGTGCCGATGGGGCAGGACTGCATATCGCCGGCCGCCCACAGCGCCTTCTCGACCCCGATTGAGCTGCTGCAGTTCATCGCGCAACTGCGTGAGCTGTCCGGCGGCAAGCCGGTTGGCTTCAAGTTCTGCCTCGGCCATGCATGGGAGTTCATGGGCATTGCCAAGGCGATGATCGAGACCGGCATCCTGCCCGACTTCATCGTGGTCGATGGCAAGGAAGGGGGCACGGGGGCGGCGCCACTTGAATTCGCCGATCATTTTGGCGTACCGATGCGAGAGGGCCTGCTGTTCGTGCACAACACCCTGGTCGGGCTCAATCTGCGCGACAGAATCAGGATCGGCGCCAGCGGCAAGATCGTCAGCGCCTTCGACATCGCACGTGCGCTGGCGATGGGGGCGGACTGGGCGAACTCGGCGCGCGGCTTCATGTTCGCCATCGGTTGCATCCAGAGCCGCTCGTGCCACACCAACAAGTGCCCCACGGGCGTCGCCACCCAGGACCCGCTGCGTCAGCGTGCGCTGGTGGTCGAGGACAAAGGGCAGCGGGTGCACAACTTCCACCGCAACACGATGGAGGCGCTTGCCGAGATGCTGTCCGCGGCCGGGCTCACGCATCCGTCGCAGATCGACGCCAGCCATCTGGTGCAGCGCATCTCGCCGACGGAGGTGCGCCTGTACTCGCAACTGCACGTGTTCCTGAAGCCGGGGGAGCTGCTTGCCGGCCAGGTTGAGGGGCGATTCTACGAGCGCATGTGGACAATGGCACGGTCGGACAGCTTCGAGCCGGTCAGGGTCTGAGCGCCGGGGCGACGGCGTCCGCTGCCGTCGCCCCGCAAGCGCAAAGTGATCAGCCCTGCAGCCGCGCGTTCTGCGGGAACATCGCCTTGTTGGCCTCGTCGTCCATCTCGGCCTTGAACGTGAAGCGCGACTTGAGCGCTTCGGCGCGCTGTGCCGCCGGACGTGCATTGATCTCGTCGAGCAGGCGCTTGACGTTGGGCAGCGCGTTCCACGCCTCCTCACCCAGCACGAGGGGGGCGACGCGCGCCCAGCCCCACAGTGCCATGTCGACCAGGGTGTAGTCGTCGCCCAGCATGTAGCGGCGGGTCGCGAGGTGCTCGTTCACGATAAGCCAGTGACGCGATGCTTCGAAGTCGTAGCGGTTCACCGCGTAGGGATGCTCGCCCGGCGCGTAGTGCTTGAAATGCACGGCCTGGCCGCTGAAGGGGCCGATGCCGCTGGCGACGAACATCAGCCAGGAGTTCATCTGACCGCGTGCCGCGGGCGTGTCCGCCGGGAGGAACTTGCCCGTCTTCTGTGCGAGATACAGGAGGATTGCATTGCTGTCGAACACCACGGCCTCGCCATCGACGATCACCGGGACCTTGGCGTTGGGGTTGAGGGCCTTGAATGCGGCGTCGTGCTGTTCGCCCTTGCGGGTGTCGACCGGCAACACTTCGTAATCGAGTCCGGCCTCTTCAAGGAAAAGGGCAACCTTCAACGGGTTGGGGGCGGGGGAGTAGTAGAAGCTGATCATGTTGTCTTCCTGTGAGGTAAAGGGCGGTGGCCGTTTGCGGCTCTGCTTCGCCCGCGACGCCAAGGCCATCGCGGAGCTGGGGGCCCATTATGCGTGATGCGCCAGCGGGAGGTGATCGATGAGGAGAATGCTGCGGGCGCAGGAACAGGGCGGCGGGCCGGGTGTGGCCCACGCAGACCGGTGCGCTGTGTGCGAGGTCTGCCGCGACAGTCTGTGCTCGGTGCGGCGGAAAATGTCGATTGCATTTCCGGCTCGGCTCCGATGGTGCGCCCGGGGGCGTGGCGTACAGGCCTGTTTTCCAATGCGTTCTTGAAGCGAGGTCTTGAGCGGCGTAGCATTGCCGGCTTCGTGCGGCGAAGGGGGCTGATCCTCTTCGCATTGCCGCCGTATTTTTGCTGATCTGATCGGCATGTTTTCAGAAATTCCCCGGAGATATTCGATGCGCAAACCCTGGCTTGCCCCCATTTTTGCAGCCTTTACCGCCATCGCCGGTGTCGGCGCCGCAGCGCCCGCAGCAGCGGAAACCACCCTCAAGATGGCGTATGCGCTGTCGGCCAGTTCGCACTACGGTGCGGGTGGCGAAGCGTTCTCGAAGTCACTCGAGACGTCCAGCAAGGGCAAGTTCAAGGTGCAGCAGTTCGCCAACAGCGCACTCGGTGGCGAGCGCGAAGTCATCGAAGGCCTGCAGCTCGGTACGATCGACGCGGCCATCCTGTCGACCGGCGCGACGCTCAACTTCGTGCCGCAGACCGGCGTGTTCGACATCCCCTTCCTGATGCGCGACCTCGCGCACGCACGCAAGGTGCTCGACGGCAAGATCGGCCAGGACATGCTGTCCGAATTCTCGAAGCGCGGTCTGGTTGCACTGGCCTGGGGTGAGCAGGGCTTCCGTCACCTCACCAACAGCAAGCGCCCGGTGGCCAGCGCGGCCGATGCCAAGGGCCTGAAGATCCGCACCACCGAAAACCAGATCCACATTCTCGCATTCCGCCAGATCGGCATCCTGCCGACGCCGATGGCCTGGCCGGAAGTGGCCACTGCGCTGCAGCAGGGCACCATCGACGGTCAGGAGAATCCGCTGTCGGTCATCACCTCGGCCAAGCTGTCGCAGCTGCAGAAGCACATGTCGCTGACCGGCCACGTCTATGCGCCGACGGTGATCGTGGTTTCGCCGACGGTCTACGAAGGTCTGTCGGACGCCGACAAGCAGCAGTTCCTCGAAGCCGCCAGGAAGGCTTCGCAGGCCATGCGCGACTTCGTCGACAACGTCGAGAAGACCGGTGTGGAGCAGCTCAAGGCCGAAGGCATGGAAATCGTGACCAAGGTTGATCGCAAGTCCTTCGAGGACGCGATGGCGCCGGTGTACCCCGAGTACTACAAGAAGTTCGACAAGGCGCTGATCGAATCGATCAGGAACACCCGCTGAGTCCCGTGCGGCAAACGCATGCTGCCGGCCCTCGCGGGTCAGCAGCGTGCCCCGTGCATCTGTCGGCCTGAGGGCCGACATTGTTTTTTCCGGGCAGCAAAATGACTTTGATTCGTCGTCTGGACCGCATCCTGTTCAAGAGCGTGTCCATCCTCGCCCAGCTGTTTCTGGTCGCTGCGGTCGCAACCGGCTTCTGGCAGGTGATCGCGCGCTTCGTGCTCGAAGCGCCGGCAGATTGGAGCGAGGTGCTCACCCGCGCGCTGCTGATCTGGACCGTCCTGCTTGGCGTCGCGCTGGCCTTTCGCCAAGGCATGATGCTCGGGGTGGAGTTGCTGCGCAATCTGCTCGGCACGTTCTACCGGCGCTGGCTCGACCTGCTGGTGAGCCTGATCTGCGCCGGCTTCCTCGGCTTCCTTGCCTGGATTGGCGGTCAGATGACCTGGCGGGTACGCTTTCAGACCGTGCCCAGTCTCGACATTTCAATTTCCTGGGTCTACGTCGCCATCCCGATTGGCGCCGCGCTGGCCGCGATCGCCGTCCTGGCCCGGCTCGGCGACAGCGCCGAGACCCCGGCCCTGCGTAACGACGCTCAGGGCTGACACCAGCCCGACCCGATCCACCTTTTCACGAACAATGCGGTAGCCCCACCATGTCCCAGTTGATGATTGTCTCGATGCTCGTGTTCTTCGGCCTGACGGTGCCGATTGCGGTGTCGATTGGCCTGGGGGCCATGGCGGGCGTGAGTGCGGCAAACCTGCCCTCGCTGGTGGTGGCGCAGCAGCTCTATGCCGCGCTCGACAAGTATCCGCTGGTCGCGATTCCCTTCTTCATCCTTGCCGGCAACCTGATGGAGGCCGGCGGCATCTCCGAACGCATGGTCGAGTTCGCCAAGAGCCTGGTTGGCGGCGTGCAGGGCGGACTGGCGATGGCCTGTGTCCTCACCTGCATGATCTTCGCCGCGGTCGCCGGCTCCAGCGTCGCCACCACGTTTGCGGTCGGTGCGATCCTGATCCCGGCCATGGTGCGCCACGGCTACCCCGCGCCCTTTGCCGCCTCGCTGCAGGCGACCGCGGCCGAGCTGGGCGTGATCATTCCGCCCTCGATTCCGATGATCCTGTTTGCGGTCTCCACCGATACCTCCACCGGCGAGCTGTTCATTGCCGGCGTGGTGCCGGGCATCCTGATCGCCGGTGCGCTGATGGCCTACGTGTGGCTGTACGCCCGTCGCAATGGTCTGGGGCTCGAAGACGGCGAGGGCCGTCTCGCGCTGTGGCCGGCGTTCAAGCGCGCGTGGCTGGCCCTGCTGATGCCGGCCATCATTCTGGGCGGCATCTACGGCGGCATCTTCACGCCCACCGAGGCGTCGGTGGTTGCGGTGGTGTACGCGGTGGTGGTGGGCATGCTGATCTACCGCCGCATCAGCTTTTCCACGCTGTCTGCCACCCTGCATCGCTCGGTGGTGTCGACCGCGACCATCATGTTCATCATCGCCAACGCGGGCGTGTTCGGCTTTCTGCTCAACCGCGCCGGCGTGCCGGATGCGCTCGGCCAGTGGCTGGCGCAGGTCTTCAGCGACAAGGTCAGCTTTCTGCTGGGCGTGAATGCGGCGTTGTTCGTGATCGGCATGTTCATCGAGACATCGGCCTCGATCGTCGTGCTGGCACCGCTGCTGCTGCCGGTGGCAGTGGCCTTTGGCATCGATCCGGTGCACTTCGGCATCATCATGGTGATCAATCTGGCACTGGGCATGATCACCCCGCCGTTCGGGGTGAACCTGTTCGCTGCCGGCTCCATTGCCAGGGTGCCGCTGGAGCGGCTGATCCGCCCCCTGCTGCCTTTTGTCGGCACGGTCGTCGCCTGCCTGCTGCTGATCACCTATGTGCCGCAGCTGAGCCTGGCCCTGCGCGACCTGGTCTACCGCTGATGCGCTTCCGCTCAGGCTTCCACCAGGCCTGAACGCACCGCGATCAGTGCCAGCTCGGCGGCGTTTGCGGCGTTGAGCTTCTGCTTGATGTGATACAGGTGGGTGCCTACGGTGCTGGTGCTGAGCTTGAGCGTGCTGGCGACTTCGGTCACTGAGTGCCCGCGGGCGAGCTGCAGGAACACGCTGAATTCCTTGCCCGTCAGCGTGTCCGCCGGGTCGCTGCTGTTGCCCAGGCAGGCGAGCGCGAGGCGTGGCGCGAGATCGGCGTCGATATAGCGCTGACCGCCCGCCACCGCAGCGATTGCCCTGATCAGCTCGGCCGGATCTGCGCGCTTTGAAAGATAACCGGTGGCGCCGGCCTGCAGGGCACGCGACGGAATCTGGGTGTCCTCATGCGCCGACAGCATCAGTACCCGGGCATCGCGGTCATGGGCGAGCAGGCGTTCGAGCGCGGCGAGCCCGCCCATGCCGGGCATCGATACATCCATTACCAGGGCGTCGGGCCGGTGTTCGGCATGCAGGGTCAGTGCGGTTTCGCCGCTGTTGGCTTCGGCGACGACGGTGGCGCCGGCGCCTTCGATCAGCAGGCGGAAGCCCATGCGGACGATGGCGTGATCGTCGGCGAGCAGGATGCGCAGTCCGTTCAGCGATGTCATGTCGTGGTCTCCGTGGGGGTGTGCAGGGGCAGGGTGGCGCAAACGCTCAGCCCGCCCCGGGGCGCGGGCTCGAAGCGCAGTTCGCCGCCGAGTGCCAGCGTGCGTTCCTGCATGCCGGTCAGGCCGTAGCGCGGGCGGTCGTCAGTGCAGGGCGCACCGAGGCCGCAGCCGTTGTCGGTGATGCGCAGCTCGATGCTGCTGTCCGCGCAGTGCAGCGCGACCTCGACCTGGCTGGCGCCGGCGTGGCGTACCACGTTGGTCAGCCCCTCCTGCAGCAGGCGCTGCACCGTGAGCTGCAGCGCATCGTCGACTTCGCGCCCCGGCGTCTCGGTGCTGCACTTGAGGCGGATGTCGGGATGCAGCGTGGACCATTGTTCGCACAGGGTCTTCACTGCCTCATCGACGCCGCCGTGGCCGAGACTGGGCGGGCGCAGGCGCTGCAGGATTGCGCGCACCCCGTCATGCATCTGACCCGCCATGGAAACGATGGCCTGAGCGCTGCCATGGATGCCGGGCTGGTCGGCGCTGCGCTGCTGAATCGCGCCTGCGATGGCGCGCACGGCGGTGATGCCCTGCGCGAGTTCATCATGCAGCTCGCGCGCGATGGCTCGGCGATCCTCTTCCAGATGGCTTTGCAGCGCGCGTGCGAAACGCTGGTCCGCTTCGAGCCGGGTGTTGTTGGCCAGGCTGTGGTCGAGCCGTTCGGCCAGCAGGTTGTAGCTGTGCGCCAGGCGATCGAGCTCGGGCACACCATCCACGGCAAGGCGGCGGTCGAAATGACCTGCCGCGCCCCGTGCGAACGCGTCGTCAATCTCCCGCAGCGGCTGCAGCGCACGGTTGAGTGCAGCGTGACTGCCGACCCAGGCCAGCAGGAGCAGGGCCAGGCACCAGCCCGACAGGGCGCGGAGGTCGTCCCATGCGTCGAGCACCGAGCGCGACGGGTCGGGGATCAGGCTCAGCTGCAGGTCTCCGGTGGCGAAATGGCGCAGCGGCAACTGGGGCGTGAGGCGTGCGGCAAACCATTCCGGGGCGCTTCGCCCGGCCTTGTAGGTGGGGCCGGGCGAGCGATAGACGAGTTCGCCGCTGGTCGTGTTCGCCTCGATCACATGGGCGCGGATGCGGCCGATTTCGTGCAGGGCGGACACCAGATGGGTTTCGGCCTGCAGCGGGTCGCGCCGGGTTTCGGCGACCAGCACGCTGAGCCACTGAGCTGTGACGCGATTGGCCGCCTCGGTTTCCTCATGGATGGTATTGCGGGCTTCACTCGTCCACACGGCCGCGCCTGCCATCAGTGCAAGCGCGAGCAGAACGGTGATGATCAGGCTGAGGCGCGCATGCAGGCTGAGGCGGATACCGCCCCGCTGCGGTTGCTGGGGTGTGCTGCCGGTGTCGGTCTTCATCGCGGATGCGTCTCCGTCGTCGACATTCGGTGCTCAGGGCGAATCATTTGCGGCTGCCTCGGCTCAGCGCGGCCTGCTCCGCCGCCGGGTACAGATGGGTCACCGAGCGCAGGTATTCGCGCGATACCTCGGCAAGGCCGGAGAACTCGGCCGGTACCGGCCGTGCCAGCATCTCGGTCATGTCCAGCCCTTGTTCGGCGCCCTCACGGATGGACTGCTGCAGCCACTGCAGGTAGCGGCGGGTCTGCTCGATGGGCGCCTTGTCGGTGGCAGGGTCGCCGTGTCCGGGGACGATGTGGCGGAAGTCGATCTGCTGCAGCTGATCCAGGGCCTTCAGCCACTGGTCGATGCTGGCATGTGGCGTAGTGGGTGCACGGCCGTTGAACACCAGATCGGAGGCGAACAGGGTGCCGCTGGCGATGTCGAGCACGGCAAGGTCGGCCGGGGTGTGGCCGCTCAAGGCAATGAGTTCGAGTGTGCGCCCGCCGGCGTCGATCCGGCCCGCGGCGAGCGCGGCGTGCGGTGCGGCGATCTCGGTTTCGAGCATCCAGTCGCCGTTGAGGCGGTACATGTTGTCAAGAAAGGCCGGGCCTTCGTCGCTGATCCCCTGCAAGGTCACCGGGGTGGCCGACAGCGTGTCGGGAGGGAAGGCCTGATTGCCGAGGAAATGGTCCGGATGATGGTGGGTGTTGATCACCTTCACGATCGGCAAGGGACTGATGCGGGCGATGGCGTCGCGCAGCTGCTCGCCGTAGCGCTTTGACGAGCCGGTGTCGATCACGGTGATGCCGCTGGGGCCGACGATGAAGCCGGTGTTCACGATGTTGCCGCCGTTGTCGAAGGAGAAGTCCTCCTTGAGGCCGACCAGCACGTAGACCCCGTTGGCAATCTTCTGCGGTGCGAGTTCGTAGTCGAAGGCTGCGGCGAGCGTGGCGGGAGAGAACAGCACGGCATGCACGCCGAGCGCGAGGGCCGCGATCAGCTTCGGGACACGGGGCGCGATGTGCCGGCTGCTCATTGCGCTACCTCTGCGTCGATGCGGTTGCCGTTGTTGTCGCGTCCGCTCACCTTCAGTGCGCCGGTGCCGAGGACGCCGGGCGGGATGTCGATGGTGAACAGCGGATTCTCGGCAACGGGTTCGGCCGGACGGATCATCATCAGCTGCTCGCCTCCGGCCAGCAGCACGCCCAGTTCATCGATGTGAAACACCGGAATGCCCGGGGCCAGTCCGGTATCCATCGGATGGATCACCTGCAGGCGCAACCGGGTGCCGCCATCGATGCGTGGCCACAGGCGTGCGCTGACCTCGTTCAGGCGCTGTTCCCACTCCGCCGATCCGGCGCCGGTCGAGGGCAGGGTGCAGCCGCCACCGGTGGTATTGACCCAGGTGCCGCCGACATGCCAGACGCCATCCGCCGTGCGCGCCGCAGCGCGAACCGGGGTCGATTGCTGCAGCTTGAGGCGGAAGCCGAGGACGCTGCGTGCCTGTCCGGGTTCAAAGCTGAGCGCCTTCACGATGGGGTTGAAGTCGGCGAAGACGAGCACTTCCTCGACCCCGGCGAGCGCGCTGGCATCGACCTTGACCGGCACGTTCATGGCGTCCTCTGCGGTGGCGGGCGCGGACACCTTCACGCGCTCATCGAAGACGACCCGTTCGTCGCGAAAGAACTCGCGCTTCATGTCGCCCCAGCGCGAGGAACCGAGCGGGTCCTGCGCGGGGCTTTCAGCTGCTGCGGACGCAAGCGGCGCCAGGGCGAATGCCAGGGCCGCGCCGGCGATCAGTGTGATCAGACGCATTGTGTCTCCTCTGAGGCGCGGTTCGTGCCGCGCCATTCTTGCGCGTCTACATGCAATGCCTGTGCCAGTCGCCTTGGTCTGCAGGCCCGGCGCGGGACTCGCACGCTTTACAGGTGTTCCATGTGTTGTTTCGTGTTCCATTTTGGAGCACTTGCCTTGATTTGATACAGGCACTGGCGCCGGGTGGAACCGGCGCGCCAGTGCTTGCGGGATGGCATGACGCTTGCAGACGGGGAGGGCAGGAGGTCTGCGGTGTCTGCACGATCCGCAGGAGCTTGCCTGAGACAAATACCGAGAGACCAAGGAGGAAAACGATGAGTACAAGATCAAGGATGTCTGCCGCACCACGCCGGCTGAGCGTCATTGCCGGCGCGCTGCTGGTGCTGGGGGCGACGCAGGCCACCGCGAAAGAAGTCACCAATGACGACATCGTCAACGACGCCACGATCACCACCCAGGTGGTCACTCACGGTCTGGGTACCAAGGGTCAGCGCTACAGCCCGCTGACGCAGGTCAATACGGAGACGGTGAAGGATCTCGTTCCGGCCTGGTCGTTTTCCTTCGGTGGCGAGAAGCAGCGCGGTCAGCAATCCCAGCCCCTCATCTTCGACGGCAAGATGTACGTAACGGCTTCCTACAGCCGTCTGTTTGCGCTCGATGCCAAGACCGGCGAGAAGCTGTGGAAGTACGAGGCCCGTCTGCCCGACGGCATCATGCCGTGCTGTGACGTGATCAACCGCGGTGCCGCGATCTACGACAACCTGGTGATCTTCGGCACGCTCGATGCCAAGCTCGTGGCGCTGGACAAGGACACCGGCAAGGTGGTGTGGCGCGAGACGATCGAGGACTACAAGGCGGGCTACTCCTTTACCGCTGCGCCGCAGATCGTCAAGGGCATGGTCATCACCGGCAACTCGGGCGGCGAGTTCGGCGTCGTCGGCCGCGTTGATGCGCGCGATGCCAAGACCGGCAAGCTGATCTGGACCCGACCGACGGTCGAAGGCCACATGGGGCAGAAGTTCGACAAGGACGGCAAGCCGAGCGACAACGGCATCTCCGGCAAGACCAACGCAACCTGGCCCGGCGATCTGTGGAAGACCGGCGGCGCGGCACCCTGGCAGGCAGCCTACTATGATCCGGATACCGACCTGATCTACATCGGCACCGGCAACCCCTCACCGTGGAACAGCTGGCTGCGTCCGGGCGACAACCTGTATTCGTCCTCCACGATCGCGATCAATCCCGATACCGGCAAGATCGTGTGGCACTTCCAGGGTACGCCGCATGACGGCTGGGACTTCGACGGGGTGAACGAATTCATCTCCTTCGAATACAACGATCCGAAGACCGGCAAGATGGTGAAGGCCGGTGGCAAGGCCGACCGGAACGGCTTCTTCCTCGTCAATGACCGCACCAACGGCAAGCTGATCAATGCCTTCCCCTTCGTGAGCCGCATCGACTGGGCAAAGGGTTACGACCTCAAGACCGGCCGTCCGATGTACAACGACGACAAGCGTCCGGGCAACCCCTTCACCGAAGGGGGTGGCGATGGTCAGAAGGGTGAGGTGGTGTTCGCCGCACCGTCCTTCCTCGGTGGCAAGAACCAGATGCCGATGGCTTTCAGCCCGAAGACCGGTCTCTTCTACGTGCCGGCCAACGAGTGGGGCATGGACATCTGGAACGAGCCGGTGTCGTACAAGCGCGGCGCGGCCTATCTGGGCGCCGGTTTTACCATCAAGCCGCTGTACGAGGACTACATCGGCTCGCTGCGCGCAGTCGATCCGGTGTCCGGAAAGATCGTGTGGGAGGTCAAGAACAGCGCACCGCTGTGGGGTGGCGTGATGACCACCGCCGGCAACCTCGTGTTCTACGGTACGCCGGAGGGTTACCTGAAGGCGATCAACGCCACGACGGGTGAGGAAGTGTGGCAGTTCCAGACCGGTTCCGGTGTGATCGCGCCCCCGGTGACCTGGGAAGAGAATGGCGAGCAGTACATCGCCGTCGTTTCCGGCTGGGGCGGTGCGGTGCCGCTGTGGGGGGGAGATGTTGCCCGCCGCATCAACACGCTTGAGCAGGGTGGCTCGGTGTGGGTGTTCAAGCTGCACAAGTCCTGATGTGAATGCTGCCCGGTCCGCATGACCGGGCAGCACGCGGGCGGTGGCGGCTTCCGTGCCCTGGCGCGGGTGGTTCGTGCGCCGTCTCCGCCCCGGAACAACCAGCATTCATCCAGAAGGAGCTTTTAACGTGATTTCCATTCGATCATTTGCAGGTATTGCAGTGTTCGCCCTTGCTGCCAGTTCGCACGCAGCCGACCCGATGGCCGACGCCGAGATGACGAAGCTCGCCTCCGCAAGCGGATGCCTGACCTGTCACAGCATCGAATCGGGCAAGCCGGGGCCGAACGGTTTGGCGCCCATCGGGCCGGCGTGGCAGGACGTGGGCAAGCAGTACGCAGGCAAGCCCGGCGCAGGCGAGTTCCTGACCCGTATCGTGCTTGAGGGCTCCAGCCCCTACAGCAGCCACTGGAAGGGCAAGGTCAGCGGATTGTCGATGCCGCCAAATGCGGTTGCGATCACTGAAGGCAATGCACGCCGTCTCGTTGACTGGATTCTGGCCCTGGGAAGGTAGGCCATGGCCGGGTGCAGGCGACGCGGATGATCGCGATGTGTGCCTGCCGGCTGATCCGTTTCCGGAAATGAAGCAGAACGCGCCCTGTCCCCGTTGCGGAAACAGGGCGTCTTTACTTACAGAATGACGGTGATCTCTTCCCGTCGGATGAGTTCGGCGCCAAAGGCCTCGGCCTCGAGGCCGAGCGCGTCGCGCGCGGTCACGACGCCGGTCGGCCGCCCGCTTGCGTTCACCACCGGTACATGGCGGAAACCGCCCTCGAACATCATGTGCAGGGCGTGACCGAAGGGACGGTCTTCGGTGATGACCTGGGGATTGTGCGTGAGCACTGCGCCAACCGGCGTGAGGTCGGCGTCGATGCCGGTGGCCAGCACGCGAAAGGTGGCGTCGCGCTCGGTGAAGATGCCGGTCAGGATGCCATGCTCGGTGACGAGTGCAGCGCTCTCGTTGTGCTGAAGCATCAGGCGGGTGACCTCCCGCACGGGCATGTCAAATGGTACGCAGACGAATTTGCGGTCGTTAAGGACGTGGTGGATAGGGCGGCTCGGCATGATCTGTCTCCTTTACTTTTTGTAGGGCATTCAAAGATCTGCTCGTCACTGCACCGGCCCCCTCAGGCATGCTGCGAAAGCCATGCAAACGCCGTAGAAGCGCGTTCGGAACTGCCGGTTCATGTGTGACTGCGCCTTTACAGTCAAGCGTCAATCATGCCAGCTTCAACGCGTGACGAAGGAAAACGTCAAGGCCTTGTTTTGCAATGGAATAGACCTTTGTGCTATGCAGCATGCGTGTGATCAGGTCGCGAAAACGTGATCCTTTAGGGTGCATGCGGGTGTTCCCTGCACCCCCGTGGTGCGGCGCTATCGCCATGATTTGATTGTGGTTTTACGCTGGCGGCGGAGTGCTGCGCGGCGTCGCACGGTTTGTGGGCGAGTCGCGATGAATGCGCGTGGACATGAAGATTTACTGCTGATATGTTGATGCCTAAATCAATTTTACGGCAGGTGCCAACGTATGACTGCTCAGCATCCACAGCCCGCCTTCCGCTCCCCCGCAAACCGCGCCTATCACGCCCTGATGTCGGGCTGTGGACTGGTGTCGGCGCTGCTCTTCGGCGCAATGGGACTGCTCGTCTGTGCCGACGTGTTCATGCGCAACCTCGGCCTTGGTTCGCTGACATGGAGTGTCGAGGTCACCGAGTACATGCTCATGCTTGCCACCTTCATCGCAGCCCCCTGGCTGCTCTACGTGGGTGACCACATCCGCATCGACATTCTGCTGCGGGCCTCGTCTGCCGTCGGTCGCTGGTGGCTCGAACTGCTGACCGATACGTTTGGATTGCTCATCAGTGCGGTGCTTGCGTGGCAGTGCGTCGTGGTGGCGCTCGACGCCGCACAGCAGGGCGGCATGGTGTTCAAGGTCCTGATCTTTCCCGAGTGGTGGCTGAACCTGCCCATGGGCTTCGCCTTCATCCTGCTGACGGTTGAATTCGCACGCCGGCTGCATGCGGCGACGCGTCGCCGCGGAGGACGCTGAGATGGAATGGCAGGCAGCACTTGCCCTGATGCTGGGCACCCTGTTTGCGCTGATGCTGATTGGCGTGCCGGTCGCATTCGGCTTTCTCGGCGTCAATCTGCTCGGCGCCTGGATCTTTCTCGGCGGCGAGGCAGGACTCGGGCAACTGGTGCGCAACTCGGTGGGCTCAATCAGCAGTTTCTCGCTCACCCCGATCCCGCTCTTCGTGCTGATGGGCGAGGTGCTGTTCCATACCGGCCTCGCCTACCGGGCGATCGAGGCCATCGAACGTCTGATCACCCGCCTGCCCGGACGCCTGTCGGTCGTGGCGGTGCTGGGCGGCACGACCTTCGCGTCCCTGTCCGGTTCGACGATCGCCAATACGGCAATGATGGGCGGCACGCTGCTGCCCGAGATGCTGCGACGCGGCTATCACCCGACGCTCGCCATGGGGCCGATCATGGCCGTGGGCGGCATTGCGATGCTGATTCCGCCCTCGGCGCTGGCGGTGATGCTGGGCAGTCTGGCCGGCATCTCCATCGGCCAGTTGCTGATCGGCGGCATCCTGCCCGGCCTGGTGATGTCGATCGGCTTTCTCGGCTACGTGATTTTGCGCTGCCGCGCTCACCCCGAGCTGGCACCGGTCGACGCACAGGACGCGCCGGACATTGCCGGCTGGGCGCGCTGGTGGCCCTTTCTGCGCGATGTCGTGCCCTTGCTCGGCATCTTTGTTGCCGTGGTCGGCAGCATGCTGGCGGGCTGGGCATCGCCGACGGAATCGGCGGCAATCGGCGCGCTGGCGTCGGTGGTGGCGACCATGGCCTATCGTGCCCTGACGCTGCCGGCACTGTTCAAGGCGCTGATGGAAACGGCACGCATCTCGGTCATCATCCTGTTCGTGCTCGTGGCCTCGACCACCTTCTCTCAGCTGCTCAGCTTCTCCGGCGCGACGTCGGGCCTGCTCGGGCTGATCACCGAACTCGAGCTGTCGCCGGTGATGCTGGTCGTCGGCATGCTGCTCCTGCTGCTGGTCCTGGGCTGCGTCATCGATCAGGTCAGCATGATGATGATCACGCTGCCCTTTTTCATGCCCCTGGCCTCTGCGGCTGGCATCGACCCCGTCTGGCTCGGGGTGATGATGCTGATCGCGATGGAGATGGGGCTGCTTACGCCGCCCTTCGGCCTGCTGCTGATGGTGATGCAGAGCGTTGCCCCGGCTCACATCCGCCTGCCGCAGATCTATGCGGCAGCGACCCCTTTCCTTGTGATCGAGTTGATCGTCCTCGGTCTCATCTTCACCGTGCCGTGGCTGGCGGTCGGCCTGCCACGGCTGATGAGCTGAGCGTTACCCACCCGACTGAACCAACCCCACGGAGATCTACCATGCAGAGAAAATACGGAATACTCACCGCCAGTGTGCTGCTCTCGCTGCTCGCCACCTCCGCACAGGCGGCGGAAATCACGCTCAAGGCGGTCAGCGCCTTTGGCAAGGACACCTTCTTCTCGCAGCGCTTCAACGCCTTCGTCGACAAGGTGAACGCCGAGGGCAAGGGCATCATGCAGATCCGGGTGGTGGGCGGTCCAGAGTCCATGCCGCCGTTCGAGGTGGGCAACGCAGTACGTGCCGGGGTGGTGGACCTCGCCAACAGCACGGGGGTGTTCCACGCCAATCTCGTGCCCGAGGCGCTGGCAATGACGCTGGCCGAAAAGCCGATGTCGGAGATCCGTGCCAACGGTGGTTACGCGCTGCTCGACGGCATTCATCGCCAGAAGGCGAACATGGTCTGGCTGGCGCGGGTGTCGGACGGGCTTGATTACCACATTTACACCACGAAGAAGCCGAGCGGTAGCGACTTCTCCGGCTTCAAGCTGCGCAGCGTGCCGGTCTATCGTGCCTTCTTCCAGGCGGTCGGTGCCGCGCCGCTGCAGGTGCCGCCGGGCGAGGTCTATACCGCGCTCGAGCGCGGGGTGGTTGATGGTTACGGCTGGCCTTCGATCGGGATGTTCGATCTCGGCTGGCAGGAGAAAACCAAGTATCGCGTGGAGCCCGGTTTCTACAACGTCGAAGTCAGTTTCTTCATGAACCAGAATACCTGGAAGAAGCTCGACGCGGCCCAGCGTGCCTTCCTTGAGAAGCAGCTGGCGTGGGCCGAAGCCCAGAACGAAAAGGATCTGGCGACCGCGACCGAGGAGAAGGCAAAGCAGGCCAAGGCCGGCATCGAGACCTACGCGCTTCCGGAAGCGCAGGTCAATCTCTTCCGTGCCAAGGCCTACGAGGCAGGATGGGCCGGCATCGAGCAGGCCAGCCCGCAGAATGCAGCAAAGCTCAAAGCCCTGTTCAGCAACGGTCGCTGAACCGCTTGCGCGCCACGCTCATCCCAGCGTGGCGTTGGCCAGTTTGAGACCGAAACCGATGAACAGTCCGCCGACGCTGCCGGTTGCGGTAGCGGCAAGGCGGCGCCGGCGGCGGAACTGCCGCGCCAGATGCACGCCGCCGAAGATCAGTGCCGACAGGTACAGCGCGCTGCAGATCTGCACGATGATGCCGAGAATGATGAAGGACAGGCCCGGCCAGGCGTAGCCCGGGTCGACGAACTGGATGAAGAAGGAAACGAAGAACAGGATCGCCTTCGGGTTCATCAGGCTGATCATCAGCGCGGTGCGGAAGGGGTTGGATGCGTTGGTGACGGGCGGCGTGGTTTCGCCGGACTCTTCGCCGCGCTGCTTCCAGCTTGCAAACGAACTGCGCAGCAGGCCCAGGCCCAGCCAGGCGAGGTAGCCCGCACCGGCATACTTGATGACCAGAAAAAGCTCGGGCGTCGCCCGCAGCAGGGAGGCCGCGCCGGTCGTGGCCAGAATCATCAGGATCATGTCACCGACAAAAATGCCACAGGCGCCGCGGTAGCCTGCAGCCACGCCAAGGCGGGAGGCAACCGACATCACATAGAGCGAGTTCGGCCCCGGCAGCAACACGATGAAAATGGTGCCGAGGATGAAGGTCGTCAGGTCGGTGATGCCGTAGAACATGAAAAGCTCCTGCCACTAAATCGCACTGCGATCAGACACTTGGGTGCGTGCGCGAACCCGCGATCTTATCAAGCATAGACCGTGTCGTGGGGGGTTGTGATACCGATTTGGGTAAGCCAGCAGATCAGAGTCCGCGCGCCCAGGCCGGACGCAGGCGGGCATGTTCCGGGTCGGCGAGGGCGGCGCGGACCTGCGCCAGCAGACGGTCTTTTTCTGCGCCCAGCGTGCCCTTCAGCACCAGCCAGTTGCTGGCATGGTCGGAGCGGAACACCGTGCGGCGCAGTTCAAGCTGCGACAGGAAGCGTTCCATCTCGGCGATTAGGCCGTGCTGATCGAGTGGCTCCCACTCGGGGAAGTCGGCACGGAAGCGCGCTTCGCCGGTGGGGAAGCTCACCACCAGCGTGGCCAGATACTCGGGCTGGGTGGCGTTGGCGAGGCGTGCGGAATTGTCGGCATGCTGCTCACTGAACACCTGGCCGCCGAGGCCGTTGAGGATCATCACCGAGCGCGTGATGCCGGCCGCGCCGAGCTTGTCCAGCGCTTCGCAGGTGGAATCGAAGGTCTCGCCCTTGTTGACCCGCGTCAGCACCACGTCGTCGCCCGATTCTGCACCGAGATAGGCCAGCGAGAGCCCGGCCTCGCGCAGCGCGCGCAGTTCCTCGACGGTTTTCTTTGCCAGGTTGCGGGCCAGGCAGTAGCTCGACACCCGGCGCACGGCAGGCATCTCGCGCCGGATGGTCTCGAGAATGTTCAGCAGGCGTCGGGTCGGCAGCACCAGTGCATCACCGTCGGCGAGAAAGATGCGCCGGATGCGGTGGCCGTAGCGCGCACCCGTCTGGCGGATGCTCTCCAGCACTTCGTCCTCACTGCGCGCACGAAACGCCTTCTGCGGTGCGGTGTACATCTCGCAGAAGGTGCATTTGTTCCACGAGCAGCCGTCGGTAACCGGCAGGATCAGGGAGTCGGCTTCGCTCGGCGGACGAAAGACGGGTTCGACGTAACGGATGGGGATGCTCATTGGGAGTGGGGGTCAGGCGTCTTCGAGAATCAGTACGATCAGCTCTTTCGGGCCATGGGCGCCGTAGGCCAGCGTCTGCTGGATATCCGCCGTCTTGGATGGGCCGGACACCAGCAGGGCGTTGGTGGGCAGGCCTGCTGCCCAGGACTGGGCCTGCAGCACGGTGTACAGATTGTCGTAGACCTCGCTCGCCTTGAGCAGGGCGATGTGCAGGGGCGGCACCAGGCTCATGAGCCGCGGCTCGGCCGTGGTCGGCCACATGATCAGGCTGCCGGTGGCGGCAATGCCGCCGAGCGTGCCGGTGAGACTGGCCGGGGTATTGAAGAAGAGCTCGTCCTTCCATTCTTCCACCGGGCGGTCGTAGGCCTTGAGCCGGATTGCCTTGGCCTGATCCGCAAGATGGCTGGCGAACTGCTGGCCATGCGGGGTGTCGGGCGAGATCAGCAATTCGTCGATGCCCCGCGCGGTCAGCGCTTCGACGACCCGCGCAGGCCAGTCGGTGGTGGTGGTCAGCTGCGTTTCGCCGTGCACGGCTTCGAGCAGTTCACGCAGGCGCGGAATGCGTTGTTCGGGCGCATAGGTCCACGGTTCGGTGAGCAGGGCTTCGTCGTAGTCGTCGGCGAGCGGCGTGGTGCCGGCGAGGCTGTTCCCGAGTTTGGCGAGGATGCGTTCCTTGGCGCTCATTCAGTCTTCTCCCAGATGGTCGCGGGCCAGTTCGTGCAGGCTGCGCGGGGCGGCCTTCGGGGCGCTGTGGTGCTCGGTCCAGGGGCCGAGCTTGGGCGGGGTCAGCGCGCTCAGGCGGGTGGCTGCCAGGTTGAAGACGCGATACAGCCGGGGCGAGGTGTTGAGCAGGCGCCAGCCCTTCCACGCCATGCCCTCGGCGCGCGAATACTTGCTGCCCTGACCGCGCATGTGTTGCGGGCTGGCGTCGGGTGCGCGGACGTTCTCTTCGCGCAGGCGACGCAGGATGGCCGGAATCGGAATCCTGACCGGACACACTTCGCCGCAGGCGCCGCACAGCGAGGATGCGCTGGGCAGGTCCTTGGTCTCTTCCAGTCCGAGCATGTGCGGGGTGATGATCTTGCCGATTGGGCCGGGATACACCGTGCCGTAGGCATGGCCGCCGATACGGGTATAGACCGGACAGTGGTTCATGCAGGCGCCGCAGCGGATGCAGTTCAGGGTCTGGCGCAGCTCGCTGTCGGCGAAGGCCTGGCTGCGGCCGTTGTCGAGCAGCACCAGGTGCACTTCCTGTGGGCCGTCGAGCTCTTCCGCCTTGCGCGGGCCGGAGATCACGTTCACATAGGTGGTGATCGGCTGTCCGGTGGCGGAGCGGGTGAGCAGCGACAGCAGCGGCACCACGTCGCGCAGGTTCTCCACCACCTTCTCGATGCCGGTGACCGCAATATGGACCGGCGGCACCGTGGTCGACATGCGGCCGTTGCCCTCGTTTTCCACCAGCAGCAGCGAGCCGGTTTCGGCGATGGCAAAGTTCACCCCCGATACGCCGATATCGGCTTCGAAGAACTTGCGCCGCAGGGTCTCGCGTCCGATCTGGATGAGTCTGTCGACGTCCTCGGTGTAATCGACTTCGAGCTTGTCGTGAAACAGCGAGGCCACCTGGCCGGCGTTGAGGTGAATGGCCGGCATGATGATGTGCGAGGGTTTTTCCTTGCCGAGCTGGACGATGAACTCGCCCATGTCGGACTCCAGGCAATCGACGCCGTGGCCCTCGAGGTAATGGTTCATCTCCATTTCCTCGCTCACCATCGACTTGCCCTTGATCACCTGCTTTGCTTCATGCGCGCTGACGATCTCATGCACGATCGCATTGGCCTCGTCGACGGTCTCCGCCCAGTGCACCTTGACGCCGTTGCGGGTCAGGTTGGTTTCGAGGCGCTCGAGCAGTTCGGGCAGTTTCGACAGCGCACGTGCGCGCACGTGGTTGCCGAAGGTGCGCAGGCGTTCGAGCTCGTCGCCGTCGGGAAACTGTGCCGCGCGCTTGGCCATCAGGAAATCCATCGCGCCACGGAAGTTCTTGCGCAGCTGCTTGTCGTGCACTGCGTCGTGCGCACGCTGCTTGAACGTCATCGGATTGGCGGGTGCGTGCGCAGCCGTTGTCGCAGTCGGGGTGGTGGCCTGGCTGGGGGCGGGTGCGTTCATGATTGACCTCCCGTGGTCTTGCCGCCGGAGCGGCGCAGCAGGAAGCTGGCAAGGTGCTCGCCGCGCAGGCGGTCGTACTGTTTCTCGAACGCGCCATTGATGTTGAGCAGACAGCCGCAGTCGGCGCTGACCACCTCGGCCGCGCCGGAACCTTTCAGGGCTGCGGTCTTGTCGCGCACCATCGCGCCCGAGATGTCCGGCATGCGCACGCTGAAAGTGCCGCCGAAACCGCAGCACTCGCTCTCGTGGTCGTGATCAACACGTTCGACCTGCTCAAGCTGCGCGAGCAGGGCTCGACCGTGCAGGTGTGTTCCCATTTCGCGCCGTGCCGAGCACGAGGTGTGCAGCGCCACCTTGACCGGTTCGCCGCTGTCCTCGAAGCGGACCTTGCACACTTCCAGCAGGAACTCGGCCAGCTCGTAGGTGCGTCCGGCAAGTGACTCCACCTGCTTCAGGGTGTCGGGCTCTGCGGCGAAGAGTTCCGGATAGTGATGGCAGAACATCCCCGCGCACGACCCTGACGGGATGACCACCGGCCAGTCGCGCGCAAAGAGCTTGAGCTGGGCGCGGGCCACCTCACGTGCGTCATCGGTGTAGCCGGAGGTGTAGGCGGGCTGTCCGCAACAGGTCTGCCCTTGGGGGAAATGCACGCGGATGCCTTCGCGTTCGAGCAGGTGAATCGCATCCATGCCCGCATCCGGGTAGAACAGGTCGAGCACGCAGGTGCCGAACAGATAGACGTCGGTCGGTTTCTGCGCCGGGTAGCTTCGCGGCGCGGGTGGCGGCGGGGCGACGCGGGTGGCGTTATCGCTGGCGCCTGGGGTGTGCTGGCTCATGGGCTGCTGTCTCCATCCTGTTTTGAAGATTGTAGACGGACAAGGCTCACTGCATAGTGTGGTTCTCCCTGTGTGCCTGCCAGCGTGAGTCGTGTCCGGACTCAGTTGCCGGTTCGAACCGGGACCTCCATCCCCGACGCAGGCCACACCCCCTGTTCGATTGCGCGCCGGCCATCGAAGACCAGCCAGCTGCGGGCGCCGTAATGCGGCAGCGGGCGCAGCAAGGCGCGCAGCGCATCGGTGTCTGCGACCGAAACGATGGCCAGCGGCGCATGCGCCTGGTCTGCAGTGGTCCACACCTGCGCACTGCCGCGCACACCCAGCTGGTCAGGGCGGGGCGGCAGCCCGGCGGTGGCAAGTGCCGCGTCGACGGCGGCATGGCGACCGATCAGCAGCACGGGGGCCGTGCCGGTCTTCAGGTTTGCAATGGATGTGCGCCGGGCAGGGTTCTCGAAGACCGCATCTGCCAGCGCCTGCGCCGATACCGTGAAGCCTGATGCATCCGGTCCGCCCTGGTCGTCGGCGATGACCAGGCGCGGGGAACGGGCGCTGATCCACTGGCGCAGGATGGGCGGCAACTGGTTCGCGGACAGCACCCGCCACAGTCGCAGCTCGGGGTCGAGTGCGACCCGCTCAGGCAGCGCCGGAAGTTCGAGCGTCAGGCGCTGCTGGCGCTGATCGAGACTGACCCGGCGTGTTTCATGATGATCGGCATAGCTCAGGCTGATTGGCACCTCGAGCGCATAGGCGGGGGATGACTGACTGAGTTCGAGCGTAAGCCGGACGCTGCGCCCGTGCTGTGTCGCGCTGGCCGTGTCGAGGGTGAGCGCGGGCCCGCCGGGGCGCGTGAGCCACTGCTCGAAGAAGGTCGCTAGTGATCGCCCCGAGGCGGTCTCGAAGCTGCTGCGAAGCGCGTCCCAGTCTGCCACCCTGAAGCGGTGCTGGGTCCAGAACAGCTGGATGCCACGCGTGAACGCTTCTTCGCCGATGAGGTCGCGCAGCATCAGGAACAGCATCGCCGACTTGCCGTAGCCCACCACTGCAGCCGCGCCATGCGTGCGGGAGCGAAACGAGGCCAGCGTGGGCTGGTCCGCTACGGGGGTGGCGGCGAAGTCGCGCAACCAGCCCATGCGCATTGCGCTCGCGGCAGCAGCCGATTCGTCTTCCTTGTAGGCATGATCGGCCATGAAGGTGGTGAGGCCTTCGGACCAGTTGCCGCGCTGATAATCGACAAATACGCCGTTGCCCCACCAGTTGTGCAGGACCTCATGGCCGAGCGATGTGGCGCGGATGAAGGGCAGCTTCAGCACCTGCGCGCCGATGTAGGTCAGCGTGGGCATGCCGAAGCCGGTGGGCAGGGGGCTGGCGACGACCGAAAAGCTGTCGAAGGGATAGGGGCCGATGGCTTCGCTGTAGCGCTCGATGTAGCGCCGGGTATCGTCCAGGTAGGCAGCCGGCAGGCCTTCGACGGCGTCGAGGTCGGCGGGAAAGTAGGTGCGCAGCCGCAGCAGGCCGGCGTCCGTGCGCGGCACCTGCTGCTCCCTGATTCGCCAGGGGCCGGCCATCAGGTCGATGCCGTCGGCGGGGTGAGGGAACTCGAAACTTGCACGGTAAGTGGCGTCGTCCGCCTGCGGCTGTGTTTCGGCGATCAGGCGGCCGGCCACGAGCGCACGCTGTGTGGAAGGCACGGTGAGCTCGACCCGGTAGGTGAACATGGCGCCGGGTTGCGGGTACCAGCCGCTGCCTGCGGGCAGGAAGCTGCCGGCGGTCGAGGCGGCAGGCATCAGGCGCTGAAGGACGTCGCGGTGATCGAGTCGGGCGTCGAGCGCCGGCAGGGTGCCGCCATAGTGCAGCTGCAGGGTTCCGTTGGCCTGCAGGACGACGCGCCAGCTGCGGATCTCGCCCCGGCGCCCGCCCGGCTCGACGCGAAGCGGACGGCCGTCGACGCTGGCCGAGGTGACGCTGAGCGACTGATGCAGCGCGAAAATGAAGTCTGCCGACTGCGGCCGGACTTCGGCTACGGCGTCGAAGGCACGGGTGTCGGGGTCGAGGCTCAGCTTCAGTGCGATCGAGGGCAGCCGGTCATCCGCCGCTGCGCTGGCGACGCCTGAGTGCAGCACGACGAGCGCGAGCAACATGGCCCGGAGCCACACCCCCGGCCGCAGCACGCAGGCGAGCGCGGCGCTCATGACTTCGCCGGAAACCGCACGATCAGCTCAAGGGTTTCACTGCCGCGCTTCACCGTCATCGGCAGCCAGGTGCCGGCAGGCTGCGTGCGAATGGTGGCGATCAGCCCGCCCACCGTTGGCGTCTTCTCGCCCGCGGCTTCGATGATGATGTCACTGACGGCAAAGCCCGAACGCTCGGCGAGACTGGCCGGCGATACCGTGGCAACCCGTACGCCATCGCGATGGGCCTCCAGCCCGACACCGAGTCGGGGCGGGGGCGGGGCGTCGAGCGCCTGTTCGGGAATGGCGAATACCGCGTCGGCGAGGCCGCCGGGAATGTCGGCGCACGGGGTCGAGGCCGCAATCGGCAGCAGCGTGCCGATGCTGTCGATGCCGAGATCCCGCAGCTGGTGGGGCACGCCGTGTCCGCCGCGGATGTGTCCGCCCCCCATGATGCCAACCACAAGGGGCTTGCTGCCGCCGTCGGCGGTGGCGCGTGAGCGGCTCGCCAGCGCCTCGGCCATCGCGCGGTCCCATACCTGCTGAGCCTCGACGAAGTTGCGGAAGGCAGGGTCGTTGCGGCCGGCTGCGCCCCGGGCGCCGCCGGCACCATGTCCGCGCATGTGGCCACGCATGTCGGCGTGTGCCTTGTGCACCTCGAACAGCTCATCCACATACGCGGACGGGGCTGCAGCCGCCCGGCCAACGCCTTCGCGTTTCGATTCCGGCACGGACGCCCAGCCGCCGGCAGAGGTGTCGCGGATCAGTTGCGGCTCGACGTTGAGCGCAAGCATCGGGATACGGTTGAGGCGCGCGAACTGGAACAGCGGCATGTAGAGTTCTGCCGGCATTCGCCAGATCGTGTCCCATGAGGTGAGCTCCAGAAAGCGTGCTTCGCTCAGGCTGCCCCCGACCCATTGATCCAGCACCGCCTGCAGGCGGCGCGGGAACATCTCGAATCCGATCACCATGTCCGGGCGCTGGGCGTGCAGGGCGGCGAGAGTCTGGAGCTGCCAGCGGTGGTGGTCGGCGTTGTCGTGCTGTTCGCCGAGCAGGACCACATCCCGCAGCGCCATCGAGGCCACGGTTGCGGGTCCGGGGGTGGCACGGATGCCGCTGGCCTGCGGGGTGGCCCAGGTGGCCGGTCCGATGCAGCCGGGCGCGCGCTCTCCGACAGGGGCGGCGGGCGCTGCCGCAACCGTGGGGACGCCGCTGATGGCAGCGCATGCGAGCAGGAGCGTGCAGAGTGCTTGGTTGCGCATGAGGAAGACGCCGTGGAGGAAAGTGGGTAGAGCCTCTGGCGGGCGGCGAGTTCCTGCCCGGTGTTGCGCGCGCGCTCATGCCGCGGTCCTGAAACGCTATTGATTGAAGCCTGTGCACGCTAAGCTCGCAGCCTCTCAGTGATTTGTCGAGCGATGATGTCTGATAGTGCTTCCGCGGCTGTGCCGGTACCTGATTGCGAGCCGCCCGCCAGCGTCAGCCTGGGTGAGGCCTTCCTGTTCTGGCTCAGGCTCGGCTTCATCAGCTTTGGTGGTCCCGCCGGGCAGATCTCGATCATGCACGCCGAGCTGGTCGAGCGCCGGCGCTGGATCAGCGAGAAGCGCTTCCTGCATGCGCTCAACTACTGCATGCTGCTGCCCGGCCCCGAGGCCCAGCAGCTGGCGACCTACATCGGCTGGCTGCTGCACCGGACCTGGGGCGGGGTCATGGCCGGTGCGCTGTTCGTGCTGCCCTCATTGTTCATTCTGATTGCGTTGTCGTGGATCTACATCGCGTTTGGCAATGTCCCGCTGGTTGCGGGGCTGTTTTACGGCATCAAGCCTGCCGTGACCGCGATCGTGCTGCAGGCCGCGCACCGCATCGGTTCGCGCGCGCTGAAGAACTCGGCCTTGTGGGGAATCGCGGGGGCGTCCTTCGTCGCCATCTTTGCCTTGCATCTGCCGTTTCCCGCCATTGTGGCTGGCGCGGCGCTGGCCGGCTTCATCGGCGGGCGCATTGCCCCGGCCCGGTTCAGCGCAGGTGGCGGGCATGCAGGCGCGGCAAGCCCGGCCACCGCTGCGCTGATCGGCGATGACACGCCGACACCCGCGCACGCCCGCTTCAGCTGGCGCCGGCTGGCGATGGTGCTCACCTGTGGCGCCTTGCTGTGGGTGGTGCCGATGGGGCTGCTGACGGTGTCCTTCGGCTGGAATGACACGCTCACGCAGATGGGCTGGTTCTTCACCAAGGCGGCCCTGCTGACCTTCGGCGGCGCGTATGCGGTGCTGCCCTACGTGTATCAGGGGGCGGTCGGGCACTACGGCTGGCTGAGTCCGACGCAGATGATCGACGGCCTCGCCCTGGGCGAAACCACGCCCGGTCCGCTGATCATGGTGGTCGCCTTCGTCGGCTTCGTCGGCGGCTACGTCGCTGAGCTGTTCGGCCCCGAAACGCGCTTTCTGGCGGGCGCCGTGGCCGCGGCGCTGGTGACCTGGTTCACCTTCCTGCCCTCCTTTCTCTTCATCCTGGCGGGCGGGCCGCTGGTGGAATCCACCCATGACGACCTGAAGTTCACCGCGCCGCTCACCGCGATTACCGCAGCGGTCGTGGGGGTGATCCTGAACCTGGCGCTCTTTTTCGGCTATCACGTGCTGTGGCCGGCCGGCTTCGAGGGCGCGTTCGACTGGCCCTCGGCACTGATTGCGCTTGTCGCCGCGCTGGCACTGTTCCGCTTCAGGATGAACGTGATCCACGTCATTGCGGGCTGTGCGCTGCTGGGGCTCGCTGCCAGATCCATCATCGGCTGAGCTCGCGTTGAGGTTGAAACCACGGCTGCGACAGGAGTGGTTACAATCATCGGCTAACGGCAGTTGCAATGACCGCCCTTCAACCGTCCCGGCAGGGCCCGTGTGCCACCGGGCGGCCAGGATATCAATAAGGAGGCACGATGCCCGCTTTGCTAGATAACGTCGATCCCGACGGCCTGCTCGAATACTCTGTGGTCTACACCGACCGCGCGCTCAACCACATGTCCAAGGCTTTCCAGGGCGTCATGCGCGACCTGTCGGCCATGCTCAAGCGCGCCTACAATGCCGATGCCGTGGCCATCGTGCCCGGTAGCGGAACCTTCGGCATGGAAGCCGTGGCGCGTCAGTTCGCCACCGGCAAGCGCGCGCTGGTGATCCGTAACGGCTGGTTCAGCTACCGCTGGACGCAGATCTTCGACATGGGTCGCATTCCCGAAACCGCTGTCGTGCTCAAGGCCCGCCCGGTGAACTCCGGCCCGCAGGCGCCTTTTGCGCCGGTGCCGGTCGAGGATGTGGTCGCCGCGATCCGTCAGCACAAACCCGACGTCGTGTTTGCGCCGCATGTCGAAACCTCGTCCGGCATGATCCTGCCCGACGACTACATCAAGGCCGTTGCCCAGGCGGTGCATGCAGAAGGCGGCCTGTTCGTGCTCGACTGCATCGCATCCGGCGCCATGTGGGTCGATATGGCTGAAACCGGTGTCGATATCCTGATCAGTGCGCCGCAGAAGGGCTGGACCGCATCGCCGTGCTGCGCGATGGTCATGTTCAGCAAGCTGGCGCGCGAGCGCATCGAGAATACCGCCAGCACCAGCTTTGCCTGCGACCTCAAGAAGTGGCTGCAGATCATGGAGGCTTACGAAGGCGGCGCACATGCGTATCACGCCACGATGCCTACAGACTCACTGGTCAAGTTGCGTGACGTGATGCAGGAAACCGAAGCCTACGGCCTGGAGAAGGTTCGCGCCGAACAGATCGAACTGGGTGCGAGGGTGCGCGAGCTGCTTGAGGGCAGGGGCATCCGGAGTGTGGCGGCCGATGGCTTCAAGGCGCCCGGTGTGGTGGTGAGCTATACCGAGGACGACGGCATCCGTACCGGCAGCAAGTTTGCTGCAGTCGGGGTGCAGAGCGCAGCAGGCGTGCCGCTGCAGTGTGACGAGCCGGCAGATTTCAAGACCTTCCGCCTTGGGCTGTTCGGTCTCGACAAGCTGCACAACGTCGAGCGCACCGTGACCAGCCTGAAGCAGGCGCTGGATCAGCTGCAGTAAGGCTGTTGCAGCCGTAAACGAAGCTGGCACGTCAGTTTGCGCAAGGGCGCGGCTGATGTGCCAGTTCGGTGTTTTCGATCAGATGCGTGCTGCCCGAGGGGGACTCGAGGGCAGCCACGGGTCAGGCTCAGCGATGAGCGTGACGTGAAGACAGGTTCAGTTTGTGCATGACGAAGGCAGCCAGTTGCTGGGCACTGCTGCGGCCGGCCGCGATCAGGCGGCCGAGCTCCTCGCTGCGGAGGCGGTTGGCCTCACGGACGATCGAGTCGATCTGTTCGGGCTTGTATTCCATTTTGACGCTCCTTTTACGTGTTCCCGTCGTGTGGGAACGGTGTAAATCTAGCGTGGATGTTGCGGCGCAACAAACGATGAATTGTCATCCGACGGATTAGAAAAACTCATCTGTATGGTCGAACGCCTTCCTCCGCTCAATGCCCTGCGTGCTTTCGAGGTCGCTGCCCGCCACCTCAGCTTCCGCCGTGCGGCAGAGGAACTGTCGGTCACGCCGACCGCGATCAGCCACCAGATTCGCACGCTCGAGGAGCATCTTGGGGTTTCGCTGTTCCGTCGTCTGACCCGCGCGCTGGAGCTGACGCCGGAAGGCATGGCGATGCTGCCCAAGTTGCGCGAGGGCATGGACTGCTTCACGGCGGCGGTTGCGGCCGTGCGCGAGTGTGCGCCCGACCCGCGCCTGGTCGTGCTGGCGCCGCCATCGCTTGCGCTGCGCTGGCTGTTGCCGCGACTGCAGCGCTTTACCAGCATGTATCCGGATGTCGAGCTGCATCTGTCAGGCTCGGCGGCCATGATCGACCGCGGCGATGCGGCGCCCCAGCGTCTGCCCGACGTCGAGGCGGCACTCAGTAATGCGCCTGAAGTCTGGATTCGCAACGGTCACGGCCGCTATCCCGGCTGTCGCGTCGATCTGGTGCTCGAAACCGACTACACCGCGGTGTGCAGCCCGCAGCTGTTGCGCGGCAAGCTGCCATTGCGCAAGCCGGCGGACATGCGCTATCAGACGCTGATCCATGACGACACCATTCAGGATCTGCAGGAGCGGCCGAACTGGGCCGAGTGGCTGAAGGTGGCGGGTGTGAAGGGGGTGGATACGACGGCGGGGCCGCACTTCACCGACTCGGGTCTTGCCATCGCGGCGGCGCTGGGCGGGTTTGGCGTTGCGCTGCTGTCGCGGCCGCTCGTTGCCGCAGAGATTGCCGCAGGACAGCTGATCGCACCTTTTGACATATCGCTCGGGCGGCGCTTTGCCTACTACATTGTGACGCCGGAGGAGACCGCCGAGCGTCCGGTTGTTGCGGCGTTCCGCAACTGGCTCCTCAATGAATCGGGCATGAACCGCAAGGCGGAGCCTGAGTCCGGTGCGGGGCTGACCTAGTGGGTGTACATACCTAGGCGCCGCTGGCCGGTGTGCCAGCCCGGCGGGGCAGAAACGTCGCCAGCAGCGCAAGCAGGGCAAAGCCGGCGCCGGCGATGAATGTCCATTGTGCGCCGTGCAGTTCCCACAGCAAGCCGGCGAGCACGCTGGCCAGCAGCATCGCGAGGCCGCTGACGAGGTTGGAGAAGCCGTAGGCGGTACCGCGAAGTTCGGCAGGGGCGCTGTCGGCCACCATGCGCGCGAGCAGGCCTTGCGTCATGCCCATGTGCAGTCCCCACAGCGCAATGCCTGCCACCAGCGACGCCCAGTGCGTGCCGGAGGCGAGGATGAGGTCGGCTGCGATCAGCACCGCGAGCCCCAGTCCCAGCAACAGCGTGTGGCTCACGCCATCCGACAGCTTTCCGAAGGGGTAGGCGGTGAGGGCGTACACGACATTCATGCCAACCAGCACCAGCGGAGTCAGTGCGATCGCCAGTCCGCCATCGAGCGTCCGCAGCACGAGAAAGGCTTCGGAGAAGCGCGCCAGCGTGAACAGGGCCCCGATCGCGACCACCCACCAGTACGCTGAGGACAGCAGGCGCAGATTTTCGCGCTTGAGCGGATTGGTGCGCCTTGCCTGTGGAGGACGTTCGGGTTCGCGCACGCCGAACAGCAGCAGCGCCACCGACAGCACGCCCGGCACGATGGCGACCCAGAACACCGCACGAAAATCGTTTGCCCACAGCAGCATCAGCCCCATGGCGAGCAGCGGGCCGACGAAGGCACCGACGGTGTCGAGCGACTGGCGCAGGCCGAAAGCCGCGCCGCGCATCTCGGGTGGGGCGATGTCGGCAACCAGCGCGTCGCGCGGCGCACCGCGGATGCCCTTGCCGACACGGTCGATCAGCCGCGCACCCAGCACCAGACCGGGGCCGCTGGCGAGTGCGAACAGTGGCTTGGACAGTGCGCCGAGACCGTAGCCGAGCACTGCCAGCGGTTTGCGCTTGCCCCAGTAATCGGACAGCACGCCGGAGAAGACCTTCACGATCAGCGCCGTGGCCTCGGCCGCGCCTTCGATCAGCCCGACCACCAGCGTCCCCGCGCCCAGGCTGGTGACCAGGAAGACCGGCAGCAGGCTGTGGATCAGCTCGGAAGACACATCCATCAGCAGGCTGACAAAGCCCAGCATCCAGATCGCAGGTGGCAGCCCCGCCTTCGGAGACGGTTTGAGAGGAGAGGCTTCGCTCGCGGGGCCGGGGTCGCTCATGCCTGCTATATACGCCCCTCGCGCTTGAGTTGCCACTCCTTGACCAGGGCATACAGCGCCGGAATCACTGCCAGCGTCAGCACGGTGGAAGAAATCATCCCGCCCACCATCGGGGCGGCGATGCGGCTCATGACTTCCGAACCGGTGCCGGTGCTCCACATGATGGGCAACAGTCCGGCCATGATCGCAACCACCGTCATCATCTTCGGGCGCACGCGCTCTACCGCGCCGTCCATGATGGCGTGGTAGAGGTCGGCCGGGGTCGGGGCGAGACCTTCCGCAGCGCGTCTGGTCCGGATCTCCTTCCACGCCTGATCAAGGTAGATCAGCATGATCACGCCGGTTTCCGCCGCCACCCCGGCGAGCGCGATGAAGCCGACGGCCACCGCGACGCTCATCTGGTAGTCGAGCCACCACATCAGCCACACCCCGCCAACCAGCGCGAAGGGCACCGACAGCATCACAATCAGGGTTTCGCTCAAGCGGCGGAAGTTGAGATAGAGCAGTACGAAGATCAGCGCCAGCGTCAGCGGTCCGACCACGGCGAGCTTGGCCTTGGCGCGTTCCATGTTCTCGAACTGGCCGCTCCAGGTGGCGTAGTAGCCGGGCGGGAAGCTGACCTGTTCGGCCACCGCCTGCTGTGCGCGCTTGACGAAGGCGCCGATGTCGCTGTCGCGGGTGTCGACATAGACGTAGGCCGCAAGCAGCGCGTTCTCGGTGCGGATCGCCGGCGCGCCACGCTGCAGGCTGACCGTTGCCAGCTGGCCGAGCGGGATCGGACCGTTGGCGGTCGGCACATAGATCTCGGTGGCGATGCGCTGCGGGTCATCGCGCAGGCTGCGCGGGTAGCGCACGCTGACGTTGTAGCGCTCCAGCCCTTCGACGGTGGTGGTGACGCTGTCGCCGCCGAGTGCGGTCGCGACCACGTCGAGCACCATGCCGACGCTGAGGCCGTAGCGCGCGATCTGGTCGCGGCGCGGCTCGATATCGACGTAGTAGCCGCCGGCGACACGTTCGGCATAGGCGCTGGAGGTGGCGGGCAGGCTGCGCACGGCGGCTTCGACCTGACGTGCCACCTGCTCCAGCGTTTCGAGGTCCTTGCCGAACACCTTGACCCCGACCGGCGTGCGGATGCCGGTGGAGAGCATGTCGATGCGGGCCTTGATCGGCATGGTCCACGAGTTGGCCAGGCCGGGGAACTTGAGTGCGGCGTCCATCTCCGCGATCAATCCATCCACCGTCAGCCCGGGGCGCCATTCGTCTCTGGGTTTGAGGTTGATGACGGTCTCGAACATTTCCAGCGGCGCCGGGTCGGTGGCGGAGTTGGCACGACCGGCCTTGCCATAGACCGAAGCCACTTCGGGGAAGGTCTTGATGATGCGGTTGGTGGTGGCCAGCAGGCGTCCGGCTTCGGTCACCGACATGCCGGGCAGGGCCGCGGGCATGTAGAAGATCGCGCCTTCGTTGAGTGTGGGCATGAACTCCGAGCCGATCTGGCGCGCCGGGAAAACGGTTGCCGCCATTGCGACCAGGGCGACGAGGATGGTGAGCACCTTGAAGCGCATCACCTGGCCGATGATCGGGCGGTAGACCCAGATCAGGAAGCGGTTCACCGGGTTCTTCGCCTCGGGCAGGATGTGTCCGCGCACGAAGAACAGCATCAGCACCGGTACCAGCGTCACCGACAGCAGCGCCGCGCCGGCCATGGCAAAGGTCTTGGTGAAGGCCAGTGGCGAGAACATGCGGCCTTCCTGGCCTTCGAGCGTGAACACCGGGAGGAAGGACACGGTGATGATCAGCAGCGAGAAGAACAGCGCCGGCCCTACCTCCTTGCAGGCGCGGATGATGGTCTGCGCATGCTCCGCACGGCTGGCACCGGGCGGCAGGCGCTCGAGCCGCTTGTGGGCGTTCTCGATCATCACGATCGCCGCGTCCACCATGGCGCCAATGGCAATCGCAATACCGCCCAGACTCATGATGTTGGAACCCAGGTCGAGCGCGCGCATGGCGATGAAGGCGACCAGGATGCCCAGCGGCAGGGTGATGATGGCGACCAGCGCGCTGCGCACATGAAGCAGGAAGATGACGCACACCGCGGCCACGATCAGGCTTTCTTCCATCAGCGTCCATTTCAGGTTGGCGATGGCGTCCTCGATTAGCGTCGAGCGGTCGTACACCGGAACGATCTCGACGCCTTCCGGCAGGCCGGGCGCGAGCTCGGCGAGCTTGGCCTTGACGCTGGCGATCACGTCGAGCGCATTCTGGCCGAAGCGCGCCATCACGATGCCGGAAGCGACTTCGCCCTCGCCGTTGAGTTCGGCGATGCCGCGCCGTTCGGCCGGCACCAGCTCCACCCGGCCGATGTCGGCCACCGTAACGGCCGTGCCGCCCGTGCTCTTGAGCACCAGGTTTTCGATGTCCTCCACGCCGCGCAGGTAGCCGCGGCCGCGCACCATGTACTCCTTTTCCGCCATCTCGATGACGCGTCCGCCAACGTCGCGGTTGGAGGCGCTGATCACCTTGCCCACCTCGTCGAGGGCGATGCCGAAGGTAGCGAGGCGGTGCGGGTCGACCGTCACCTGGTACTCGCGCACGAAGCCGCCGACGCTGGCCACTTCCGAGACGCCCTCGGCCTGGGTGAGCTGATAGCGCAGATACCAGTCCTGCAGGCTGCGGGTGTCGGCAAGCGACATGTTCTTGCCCGTCACCGCGTACTGGAACACCCAGCCGACGCCGGTCGCGTCCGGGCCAATCTGGGGTGCCACGCCGGTGGGCAGACGCCCCGCGGCGGAGCTGAGGTACTCGAGCACGCGCGAACGCGCCCAGTAGATGTCGGTGCCGTCCTCGAAGATCACGTACACATAGGACGCGCCGAACATCGAGAAGCCGCGCACCACCTTGGCCCGCGGCACCGCGAGCATCGAGGTCGTGAGCGGATAGGTCACCTGATCCTCGACCACCTGCGGCGCCTGTCCGGGATAGTCGGTGTAGACGATGACCTGCACGTCCGAGAGGTCGGGGATGGCATCGAGCGGCGTCTGCTTGACCGCATAAAGGCCACCGCCGATCAGGAACAGCGTCGCCAGAATGACGAGAAAGACATTGCGCGCGGACCAGTCGATGACGCGATCCAGCATGTCAGTGGCTCCCGTGGGCGCTGTCGGACGCAGTGCTTGCGGCGCCTGGCTTCACCTTGTCGATGCGGGTGATGACGAATTCGCCCGGCGCACGTTGCTCGAAGGTGAAGCGGACCGGGGTGCCCGGCGCGATGCCTGCGGTCAGCTCGGGGGTGTCGAGGCCGAAATCCATGGTCATGTCCGGCCATTTCAGGGCGGGAATCGGCTCGTGGGTGAAGGTCGCCGTGCCGCTTTCGGTGTCGGCGGCCTCGAATACGCCCGCGGCCTCGTAACTGGGGACTGCAGCTGCGTCCGCGTCGCTCAGGTTGGAGAGCGCGGCCTTGAGCTGACTCTCGGAGTCGATCAGGAAGTTGGCCGACACCACCACGCGGTCGCCTGCCTGCACGCCGTCGAGCACTTCCACCTCGGTGCGTCCGCGTTGTCCGAGCTTGACCGGCTGCGGCTTGAAGCGGCCCTCGTCGAGCGCGAGCAGCACGACCTGACGGGCGCCATCGTCGATCACTGCCGAAATCGGCACCGTGACGCGTGGCGCAGCGCCAGCGCTGGCCAGATCGACGTGCGCGAACATGCCCGGGCGCAGCAGCCCGTCACGATTGTCGAGCGTCAGTCGCACCGGCGTGGAGCGGGTGGCGCTGTTGAGCGTGGGGTAGAGATAATCGACGCGGGCCTCGAAGCTGCGTCCGGGGAAGGCGTCGAGGCTGACCGTCGCCGCCTGGCCGACCCGTACCCGGGCCAGGTCCTGCTCGAAGATGTCGGCGATGACCCACACGGTGGAGAGATCGGCAATGCGGTAGATCGCCTCGCCTGCCATGAAACGTGCGCCCTGAACCGCGCGTTTTTCCAGCACCACGCCATTGTCGGGGGCGTTGAAGGTCTGGCGCGACGGGACTTTTCCGCCGGCCGGCGCCGCGATCTCCCAGTTGCGCAGGCGTGCGCGGGTGGCATCGGCGAGGCGGGCGGCCGATTCGGCGGCGACGGGGTCGTTGCCGGCGCTGCTGCGCTGCAGGCGTTCGGCAATATTCAGCTCCTCGCCTGCGGATTGCAGCTCTGGGCTGTACACCGAAAACAGCGGCTGGCCGCGGCGAACCGGGTCGCCCACGGCATTGACGTAGAGGCGTTCGATCCAGCCTTCGAAGCGGGGGG
>SWCC01010172.1_pt1 | contig 186725 bp, 169 predicted proteins | sample 4692971 | NCBI WGS metagenome assembly SWCC01 (sample SAMN10267277, study PRJNA491770) | bioreactor metagenome | isolation source: DHS bioreactor inoculated with subseafloor sediment | place: Japan: off Shimokita Peninsula | collected 2006-08
CCCCCCGGGTGTTGCGGCGCCATCTGGATTCGGGGGTTTCGTTGATCACGACCGGCCAACGCGACCGCGCGGCGCGGGTGTTGCGTGCCGCATTGGACGTGCTGCAGCCGATCGCCGCCCAGGGAATGCCCATCGTCGGTATGGAGCCATCAAGCTTGGCCGTGTGGCGCAGCGATGCCGCCGAGTTGCTCGACGATCCGCGGCTGGCGGAGGTTTCGAGCGCGGTGCGTACCCTGGCCGAGGTGCTTACCGACGCCGACCAGTGGACTCCACCGCAGCTGACGGGGCTCACCGTGGTCGCCCAACCGCACTGTCATCAACGCGCAGTGCTGGGCTGGCAGGCCGATGCCGCGCTGTTGGCACGAACCGGAGCCACCATCATCACCGTGGACGGTTGCTGCGGCATGGCCGGGAACTTCGGGGTGGAGTTGGGCCACTACGACGTGTCGCGGGCCGTGGCCGACCACGACCTACTCCCGGCCATCGACGCTGCCGGCCCCGATGCGGTGCTGTTGGCCGACGGGTTCTCCTGCCGCTACCAGGTGCAGGATCTGATCGGGCGCCGTGCGGTGACCCTGGCGGAGCTGCTGACTGGCGCAGCTACCCCACCAGTGCAGTGAGCTTCTTCAAGCCCGCAGCTCTGAGAATTGTGCCACGACAAGGCATTTTGGCGAATTTCGATGACCAAGGCGCCCGGCTCGAAATCGAGGCTGCACAGTGGTGCGGCGAATTTTCGCGAGCAACATTCCCGGATTCAATTCCCAATTGAGGGAAATCCGCTCGGAGTCCTCTCCGGGGCAGTCTCCGATTGCTATGGTCACAGCAGTCGAACCCCAAAGAGAGGCTTGGAAAATGTCTGTCCATCGCCGTTGGTTTGTCATCGCGCTTCTCACGACCACCGCTTTGGCGGTCTCTGCGTGCGCCGGTACCCCGCCCACCGCCCCTGCCACCTCGGGCGCATCGACGCCCTCGGCCGCGGCCACTGACACCTTGACCGCCACCGGCTACGGCGCCTTGCAGATCGGCATGACCAAGGCCGAGGCCACCGCCACCGGACTGACCAGCGGCATCAGCGGCACCGCCGGCACCTGCGGCGCGTCCGACGATGGCACTCTGGCCGGCGCACCGACCGACGACTCCGACTACGTGTTGGGCACCCTGGTCTTCTCGGCGAACAGCGGAAAGCTGGTGGCGATCTACGCCTACGGCCCGGTCGCGACGCCTGAGGGAATCACCGTCGGCAGCACCGTTGCTGACCTCAAAGCCGCCTATCCCGAGTGGTCGGGCGAACCTGACGAAGACGGCACTGTCACCGACGAAGGGCGAGGCTACGTCGAACTCCCCGGAAGCGGGAACACCTACCGAATCGTCGCCGATTCCGGAAAGGTCGTGGAGTTGAGCCTCGATTCGCTGCAGCAGGACTGCTACGAGTAACTCGAAGAGGTGATCGGCGGCTGGATGCTCGGCGTCCAGCCGCCGTTTGCTGCGCGGCCGTCCGTAGGTGAAGGCGGTCGCGGTCCTGTCATAGACTGGGCGCCGCTCCCAACCTGTCGAGGAAGATCCCTGATGCCTGAATTCGTGTTCACCATGCATAACGTCCGCAAGAAGCTGGGCGACAAGCTGGTACTCGACAATGTGACCCTGTCGTTCTACGAGGGTGCCAAGATCGGCGTGGTCGGCCCCAATGGTGCCGGCAAGTCGACGATGTTGAAACTGATGGCCGGAATGCTCACCCCGGACAACGGCGATGCCATGCTCGCCAAAGATAAGTCGGTCGGCATTCTGATGCAGGAGCCGCCGCTGACCGAGGGCAAGACGGTGATGGAGAACATCTACGAGGCCGTTGCCGACACCAAGGGGATGCTGGATCGCTTCGAGGAGATCTCGGCGGCGATGGGCGAGCCGGACGCGGACTTCGACGCGCTGCTGGCCGAGATGGGCGAGCTGCAGACCGAACTCGACCACCGCAACGCCTGGGATCTGGATTCCCAGTTGGAGCAGGCCATGGACGCCCTGCAATGCCCGCCTGGGGATGCCATCGTCGATGTGCTCTCCGGTGGTGAGCGTCGCCGCGTTGCGCTGTGCAAGCTGCTGCTGGCCCAGCCCGATCTGCTGCTGCTGGACGAGCCCACCAACCACTTGGATGCCGAGAGTGTGAACTGGCTGGAAGGCCACCTGAAGAGCTATCCCGGTGCGGTGCTGGCCGTCACCCACGACCGGTACTTCTTGGACAATGTCGCGCAGTGGATCTGCGAGATCGACCGTGGCAAGCTGCACCCCTACGAAGGCAACTACTCCACCTATCTGGAGACCAAACGTTCCCGATTGCAGATCGAGGGCAAGAAGGACGCCAAGCGCGCCAAGATCTTGGAGAAGGAACTGGAGTGGGTGCGCGCCAATCCCAAGGCCCGGCAGGCCAAGAACCGTGCCCGGTTGGCCCGCTATGAGGAGTTGGCCGCCGAGGCCGAGCGCAATCGTCAGGTCGATTTGGCCGAGATCAACATTCCGCCGGGCCCGCGCCTGGGTTCGGATGTGCTGCAGGCCGAGAAACTCACCAAGGGCTTCGGCGACCGGGTGCTCATTGATGGACTCAGCTTCACCCTGCCCCGTGCAGGCATCGTGGGCATCATCGGCCCGAACGGCGTGGGCAAGACCACCTTGTTCAAGATGATCATCGGCGAGGAGCAGCCTGATTCGGGCAACCTCAAGGTCGGCTCCACAGTGAAGTTCTCCTATGTCGACCAGGGGCGCGGCGGTATTGATCCGTCCAAGAATGTCTGGGAGGTCGTCTCCGACGGTCTGGACCACATCAAGGTGGCCAGCTTCGAGATGCCGTCCCGGGCCTACGTGGCGTCCTTCGGCTTCAAGGGCCCCGATCAGCAGAAACTGGCCGGAGTACTCTCCGGCGGTGAGCGGAACCGGCTGAACCTGGCGCTGACGCTGAAGATGGGCGGCAATGTGCTGCTGCTCGATGAGCCCACCAACGACTTGGACGTGGAGACTCTGCAGTCTTTGGAGGACGCCCTGCTGGAGTTCCCCGGCTGTGCCGTGGTGATCTCCCACGATCGCTGGTTCCTGGACCGGGTCGCCACCCACATTCTGGCCTGGGAGGGCACCGACGACGACGATGCCAACTGGTTCTGGTTCGAAGGCAACTTCGCCGATTACGAGGAGAACAAGGTCGAGCGTCTCGGCGTCGACCTGGCTCGTCCGCACCGCACCGCGCACCGCAAACTGACGCGCGACTGAGCCGTCTCGGCGCAACCCCGACGCTTCCATCCCTCGACCGGTTGAGGTGCGCACGTCCGCACTCCCTTCCGGCTGGTTGAGGAGCGAACTCCCAACCCCCTCCGGCTGGTTGAGGAGCGACCTCCCCCACTCCGGCTGGTTGAGGAGCGAACGAAGAGAGCGTCTCGAAACCCCCGACGCAACTCCACAAACCAGCTCACGAGGTTTCGAGACGGCCCTACGGGCCTCCTCAACCAACCGGCGACGAGGAAACCGTCCGACCGAACAGCAAGCACCCTCACTCCGGCTGGTTGAGGAGCGAACGAAGTGAGCGTCTCGAAACCCCCGAGGCAGTCCACAAACAAGCTCACGAGGTTTCGAGACGGACGCTACGCGTCCTCCTCAACCAGCCGCAGGGGAAAGGGCGCGAGGTTTCGAGACTGACGCTGCGCATGCGTGTCAACTAACCGAATAAGGAAGCCGTCCAACCGAACAGCAGCCTCCCCCACCTCCGGCTGGTTAAGGAGCGAACGAAGAGAGCGTCTCGAAACCCCCGACGCAACTCCACAAACCAGCTCACGAGGTTTCGAGACGGCCCTCCGGGCCTCCTCAACCAGCCGGGGGAAGAGAGCACGAGGTTTCGAGACGGACGCTACGCGTCCTCCTCAACCAGCCGACGGAAGAGAGCACGAGGTTTCGAGACGGACGCTGCGCGTCCTCCTCAACCAGCCGAGGGAAAAGGGCATGAGGCTTCGAAACGGACGCCGCGCATGCGCCTCAACCAGCCGAAAAAGGAAACCGTCCGACCGAAGAACAACCTCCCCCCACTCCGGCTGGTTGAGGAGCGAACGAAGAGAGCGTCTCGAAACCCCCGACGCAACTCCACAAACCAGCTCGCGAGGTTTCGAGACGGACGCTACGCGCCCTCCTCAACCAGCCGCAGGGGAAAGGGCACGAGGCTTCGAGACGGCCCTCCGGGCCTCCTCAGCCAGCCGAGGGAAGGAAACTCCAAGCATCGAGACAGACGCTACGCGTCCTCCTCAACCAGCCGTGGGCGGGGGGCAGGCAGGGCGGTCTTCGCGGACGCGGCGATGCTCGGCAACGATTCGCGATCCGGTCGCGGCTGCCCGAGCCACGGACTCAGGCGACTTTGGCCTTGTCATCGTCCTGAGCCTCGGCTGCCTGAATCAGCTCGCCGACCCCGGAGGTGTCCTCGCTCGGCGGTCGGGTGGCGCGCCGGAATTCGCTCACGCCTCGACTGAGGTCGTGACCGATCGACATCGCCTCGAGCACGAGGCGCTCCTGCGGGCCGCGCTCGGCGTCCTCCCAGCGATTGGTGCGCAGCCGTCCCACCACGACGACCGCGTCGCCCTTCTTGACCGAACTGCGAACGTTCTCGGCCAAGGCCCTGGTACAGGTGACCGTCAACCAGGTGGTGGCCCCGTCGACCCATTCCCCACCGCGGCGTAGTCGCGGCGTGCTCGCCACCCGCAGACTGGCGTAGGCGACATCGTCACCGAAAGTCCGAAACTCCACATCCCCACCGACATTGCCGGTGATCCACACCGCTGCCTCCATCGTCGCTCTCCGTTCTCGGCCCGTCCGGGCGTTGGTTGCTTGTACCGGAGAGTCTCGGCAGCATCGGCTGCAGTCGGGCACCGACAGCGTTGCCTGTGCACGACGCACCACAGGCCTGTGGAGAACGACGACGACGGTACTGCGCCCTGAACCTGTCAGCGCAGCGCCTCACGCACCGCCTCACGGGCGTGGTGGTAGCGGTCGAGTTCGGCCTGGACCGGAGCGAACACCTGCTGGTCGACAACGGCCAACACTGCCGCGCGCAGCTCTTTGTGAGCCCGGCGAGCCCGCGAGCGAGCCCCGAGGGCGACGAAGACTCTGCTCAACCCGGCCAGCAGTAGCCCCGCCAGGACACCACCGACCGCCACCCAGATTCCGGCGGGGATTCCGTACCAGGAGAGAATCGGCACCCCGAATCCGCTGCCGGCCAGGAATGGGCCGACCAGCCACCAGAGCACACCAGCGACCACCGTCAGGATCAAGAGCCACTGCAGCACGGTGATCAGCACCCACCACCACGCACCGCGATGAACCTTGAGGTCGGTGCCGGCGATGGCGGTATCCAGTTCGTCGCGCAAGAGCGCCTGATCACGATGCGCCGCCGCCGACACCGCCTTCACCCAGCCCGAGGGCATCCCCTGGGAAGCCTGATCCACCAACTCGCGCAAACCCTGCTCCACTCGCGCGGTCTGCACCGAGGTGGCCTTAGGCAAGGAGGTGCGATTGAGATCGGTGGGGCTTTGTTCCAAGGCCGCTTGAGCACCCAGGCGCAACTGCTTGAGCGGGTCCGGACGCAACCGTGACACCCAACTGACCAGCGGCCAACCGGTGGCGGCGGATCCGCGGCGACGCCACGCCTCGCCCACGCTCTCGGTCACCAGTGACACCCCGGCGGCATCACCCACGGTGTCGACGACGCGTCCCTTGATGCTGGTGTTGATCTTGCCGGGCACCTTCGGACCTAGATCATCGGACAACGCCTGCGCCGAGGTGCGCACATCCAAGCCAATCCGGTGCAGCATGGCCTGTTTGCGTTTCACGGTGGCCTGCAACGACCCGCGCAGCTCGAAGACGCCATCACCGCGGAGCGCCGATACTGCCATCAGCGGCGTGTTGTGCAAACCCTCGCGGTTCAACAGCGAGCGCAGGTCGGACACGCAGTGCTCGACCTCCTCGGAGCTGAGCCGATCGACCTGGTTGAGCACCACCATCATGACGTCGGCATGGTCGGCCAGCGGCTTGAGGTACCCATCGTGCAGCGAGGCGTCGGCGTACTTCTGCGGGTCGACCACCCAAATGAGCGCGTCGACCGCATCGACCAGCCGGTCCACAGTGACGCGATGCTCAACCTCGGTGGAATCGTGATCGGGGAGATCGAGCAGCACCAGTTCGGCCAGCCGCGGATCATCGCTGGCGATCAGATGACGGCGGCCCACATCGAGCCAGTCCAGCAGCTCATTGGGCAACGACGTTCCCCAGCCGACGGCCATCGCCCGGGAGGTGGTGGGACGGCGCACGGCGGACTCGGCGAGTTCGGTTCCGGTCAACGCATTGAACAGGCTGGACTTGCCCGAACCGGTCGAGCCGGCCAAAGCCACCACGGTGTAGTCGCCGCTGAGTTCAATCCGTCGAGCAGCCCGCTGCACCACCTGCGCGGCCTTGGCCACAACCTCGGGGGTACTGCGGTCAGTGCAGGCCTCCACGGCCTCGCTCAGCGCGGCGATCTTCGGGGCAATCTTGTCTGCGGACACCTTCACGTCCTACTCCTGTCCGATCGAGTCGGTCGGTGTGGGCGGTTCGGGAGGCGGGGGAAGCCGAAGTGGCTCAGGGTGGGGCCAGGACGGCACCTCGGGCGGCGCCGGTGGTTCGCTGGGTGGAATCAGCGCTGCGCCGCTGTCAGGCATCGCTGGCTCGCTGCGGCCCGCGGCCGTCCCGTCATCGTCGGCCGGTGCCGGCGGCTCATCGTTGGCCGGCACCGACTCACCGTCGACGTCCGGCGCCGAGCCATCATCGGGACGCCGCACCGCTTCGGCTGCCAATTCGGCGAGATCGTGCGGAATCGGAATCGGACGTGGCTCGGGCGGTTCAAAGCCGTCGTCAGAGTCATCGGAGCTATCGGCCCCCTCGACCTCGCCGGAGGGACCATCGTCCACGGTGTCCGCAGGATCGGCGGCAGGCTCAGCAGCGGGCAAGACGATCGACTCGCTCGGATCACCGGACTCGGTCGGATCGTACGGCTCGGCCGGCGCCTCCGGCGCCTCCGGCGGTTGCGGCAGTTCCGGTGCAGCAGGCTGGTAGCGATCCGCCGCAGCCCGGGCGGCATCCAGGTCGCTCAGCGCCGCGGCCACCGACTCGCCGTGCGCGGCGGGCACATCGAGTTCGTCGAGCACCTTCTCGAATCGCACCAGTTCCATGGCCATCAGGCCCTGCACCCGGTCGTCGAGTTGCTGCTTGGCCTGTTTGGACAACCGGCGCACCGCATCATCACCGAAGACGGCCTCCAGCACACGCTGCGCCAGCACCGCCGTGCCGCCGGCGATACCGATCTCAGCACCGACCAGTCCGCCGGTCTGGGAGAACACCAGGATCATCAGCGCCACCCCGGCACCGTTGACACCGAGGGCCAGATAGCGCGCCGTGGACTTCTTGGATTGGCCTTCGCTGGTCACCAGTTCCAGCACATCACCTTGCCATTCCCGGATCACTCGGGGCGCGGCCTCGGCGAATCCGGAGGACAACCGGCCCAGAGTGTCGTCCTGAGCCAGGATCTGGCGTCCGGCGGGATGGGCTTCCCAGGCCGAAACCGACCGACGAGAAGCGGCCTCTCCCTCTTCTCGAATGAGTACTTCCAGCCCGGACTCGACGGCGAGCTTGACCTCCTGGGCCCGCTTCGGTTCGCCACGCATGGCTTGGCCGACGCGATCCCGGAACAGCCCGATGCGTTTCTCGATGGCCCGGAAAAACTCTCCAGTACCGACGAAGTCCTGCCAGCGGGCCAGCACCTCGCCGCGCAGCAGGGTGCCATCGGCGGTCTGCGCGGCCACGGCACGGGTGGCCTCGGCGAAGGACTTCTCGGCGTCGGCACGCAAGGTAGCCAGTGCATCGACCTGGTCGGTGGCGGCCTGCACCACGGCCCGGCCCTGCGTTGCCAGCGATTCGATGGCGCCGTCCAGGGTCTGCAGCACCACCTCATTGCGGCGCGTCGCATCCTGAGCCAGGCTGTGGAGCCAGGACCGGATCGGGGCCGCGGCGGCGTCGGGCAGCATGCCGGCCGAGTCGAGCCGGGTCTCCGGCACCGCGAACAGTGGGGAGGATTCCAGCCCGCGTTGACTCATCATCTGGCCCAAGTGAGCGGGAACTTCGCCCAGAGCCTCGCTCGGTACCCGGTCCAGCACCACGGCGACGACGGCCCGTCGGGCGGCTGCCTCGCGCAGATACTCCCACGGCACGGCATCGGCGTAGCGCGCTGCTGAGGTCACGAAGAGCCACAGGTCGGCCGCCGCAAGCAGTTGTGCGGCCAAGGTGCGGTTCTGGGCTACGACCGAATCCACATCGGGGGCATCCAAAATCGCCAAACCTTCGGGCAGACCCGGCTCGGGCACCAACTGCAGGACGCGCGGGTCGGTGCCCGCGCCGTCAGATCGGGCCAGGCCGGGCAGGATCTGACTGGACGCGAACCAGTGGGCGTCGTTGGGGTGATGAATCAGTACCGAGGATCGAGTGGTGGGGCGGATCACCCCGGACTCGCTGACCACACGTCCGACCAACGAGTTGACCAGGGTGGACTTGCCGGCACCGGTGGAGCCACCGACCACGGCCAACAGCGGGGCATCGAGGCGACGCAGCCGAGGCAGCACATAGTCCTGGATCTGGCCGGCTTGGGCTTGGGCGAGCGTCCGGTTGGCCGCCGCGTCGGGAATATCCAGCGGGAGCCGAAGCTCGGCCAATGCGTCGTGGAGACGGGTCAGCGATCCAACGAGCCGCTCAACGCCCATACCAACCTCCTACGAGCTCTTCGGTGGACCCTCATTGGGCTTCACCGCGGCGGGTCCGGTGCCCTTCCAGGGACGGACGTCGGTGCTGGCCAACTGCCGGCTAGTCCGGACGGCCCCGGGTAGTTCGGCGGTCCGTAGGATACCGGTTTCGAACGCCGCCAGCGAGGCAGATTCAGCTTCATTCCACGAGGATCGGAAATGGCCGTGGCGCGGAGTGCTTTTGCCTTCTCAACCAGCTCGCGCTCGCGCGGGAGCGACCCGGTGTCCAGAATGCCGCGAACCTGTCCGTCGCGCAGATAGGCCAACTCGGTCAAGGTCCGCTGCAAGACGATGGTGTCGACGAAGCAGGTCCAGCCGCGGGTGATCGCGACGGCACCGGCATGGAACCGGGTTCGGGAGCGCGCCATCACCTCCGGATCGCGCGGCGGAAGCCAGCCCAGTTGCACGAAGTCGACCAACCGGGAACGCACCCGTCGGCTTTCGTTGCGAATCTGGCGGAACACATAGAACAGGCCGGCGAGCAGCATCGGCAAGGCGACCGCGAAGTACAAGACGTACATCATCGTGCCTTGCGCGAAGGTGGCCTGCGAGTTGTACAGCATGTGCAGGAAGGCCGCCCCCAAGTAGCCGACCAGCGGCGCGATCACGCGCACGACTTTGCTGTGAGCGCGCAGGGCTACCGCGATGCCGATACCGGTCATCATGGTGAACAGCGGATGGGCGAATGAGGTCCACACACCGCGCAGCCACACGATGCTGTCCAGAGCGGCTTGGGCGTCGCCGGCTGAAATGGTGGTCGAGGAATACACGATCACCCGGGCGTAATAAAGGATGTTCTCGGTGAAGGCGAATCCGGCGGCACTCAGGCCCGCCAAGACGATGGTGGACAGCTTCGAAGTGAGTCGATACCGGAAGAAGATCGCCAACAGGAACACCACGCTGGCTTTGGCTGCCTCTTCCACGAAGGGTGCGATGAAGATTGCAGCCCGAGCCGCACTGGCCGGATCACCGGGTCCGGCCACTCCCAGGTGTTCGGCGGCCCAACTGTTCACGTAGTAGGAGATCAGGACCGCCATCGCACCGCCCCACCCCAGCGCGAGGAACCACACCACGAGGCGTTGCGGGCGGTATCGATCGGCCAGCAGGAACAGCACCGTCCAGAAGGCGACCGTGGGGAGGGCCAGCCAGGCGGCCTGCCGAACCGAGGAGACATTCAGACCGGTGGCATCGTCGTTGACCTGAAGGTTCGCCACGATGTCGGTGAACAGCCACGCCAAGGCTGCGGTGTAGACCAGCAGCATGCCCACCGCGATCCAGGTCCAGCGCGACTTCAGCACCCGCTCAGGCAGCGAGTTTCCCGTCGGTGACGGAGCCGGGATGGCATTGCGTCGGCGCGCCAGCTCCTCGACCGGGTTCGTCATGCCGGCCAGCCTACAAGCTGGCCGGAATTGCGGCCCTCAGCCATCCAATGCCGGCTGGCGCAGCACGGCCAGGAACTTGATGACCAGCCAGATCGCGAACACCACCATTGCCGCATTGCGCAGCGCCAACAGCACCGTGGCGCTGTCCAATCCGGGCACGCCGGTCCACAGCGCCAGGTAGTTCAGCGGATAGACCAGTTGGGTTCCGGCCGCCAGCGCCAGGGTCCACACCGCCATGGTTCGAATCGTGCGAACCGTGCCCGGACGCACTCCGGGGTCGGTGGACGCCAGCAGCAGCACAGCCACCGGCGCGGCCAACCAGATCAGGTATTGCGGGCTGAAGGTCTTGTTGGCGATCAAGGTGACCGTGATGACCGTAGCCATGAATAGCCCGACCGAGGTGATCGAGGCCGGCTTTTCAGCCCCGGAGAAATGGGGACGCCGAGTGAACAGGTCGGGATAGCACCGATTCAGCCAGGCCACATAGGCCGCCACGATCAGCACATAGCTGGCCAGGGTTGCCAGCGAGGCGGCGTTGAGCCAGGCGTCGCGTCCGGGACCGAAGATCTCGAACGCCTGCCAGTGGGAGTAGGCGACTTCGTACGCTCCGGGATCGAAGAGTCGAGCGATCATCATCGGGGTGGCCCACACCGACTCGATCTGCAGGCCTCGGGCCGACTGCCAGCTCAACGGTGAGAGCAGCCGCGCGATCCCCCCATAGGCGACTGCGGCCGCGATCAGCGCAAGGCCGCCGCCGAAGAAGGCGAGTGTGAGGCGGCGATCTTGGCGGCCAGTGCCCCGCAGGCTGGTCGGCCACAGCAGAGCCGGCCACAGTTTGAGTCCGGCACCGGCGGCCAGGAAGAACCCGGCGGCCACGCTGCGTTGCTTGCGCAGCGTCAGCAGTGCGCCGGCGCACAGCAACGCCGGAACCAGGTCCAGGCGCAGCAGCGTGATGGGACCCATCAGCGGCACGAAGGCGATCCAGAACCAGAGCGCGTGCACGCCTCGTCCGCGGGCCCACAGCACGACACTGAAAGCGAGGTCGGCCAGCAGCAGCAGCGCCATGAAGGCGGTGAGGAAACCAGCCTGAGTCTGGCCGGAGAGCAGCCACGGCAGATGCAGCAACCACAGCACCGGGGTCGGATATTCGATCATGGTCTGGCTGACCGCGAGGTTCCCCGCGATCAGGTCCGAGGTTCGGGTCCAGTAGTAGGTGACGTCACCCTCGATGTTCGCCTCGAACCGTAGCCAGATCACTATGGTGACAACACGGCTGAGCACCCAACCACCCCACACCGCCCAGGGGTTGCGCGCGAACTTCATGTGTCTCCTCGAATGCGACGAACCGCAAGCACCCGTCCGGACACCATCGCGGCGATCAGTGGGCAGGCTAGCAGCGAGCCCAACATCGCCGCTGCGGCAACTGTTCCTACGAAACTCTGCGACTCGGCGGCGGAACAGCTCGCCATGAATCAAACTGTACTGTACGGTTTGATTCATGACCCTGGGTTTGACCGAACGCCAACTGGCAAAGCGTCAGCAGATTGCCGATGCCGCCACCCGGCTGTTTCTCGCCAATGGGTACGCCGGTACCTCGACCGATGCCATCTCTGCTGACGCCGGCGTGAGCAAGCAGACCCTGTACAGCTACTTCCCTACCAAGGTCGATCTCCTCGCTGAGGTTCTGAACCGAGCCTCCCGCGAACTGTTCCCCAACCTCCCCGCACCCGAACACATCGCGTCGGTCGCCGAACTGCGCACGGTGCTGCTGAACTTCGCCACCCGACTCACCCAGACCATGCTGCGCGCCGAGAGCATCGCCATGTTCCGGCTGATCCTCGGTGAGGCATTCCGGGTACCAGAGTTGCGCGCGTTGGTGCAGACGGCACTGCCCAGGCAACTGCTTGGGCGCGTGGGGCAGATCCTCGAACTGGCTCACGACACCGGCCTGATCCGGCTCTCCGATCCCGATCTGGCCCCTCGCCTCTTCCTCGGCCCGGTCATGACCTATGTCGCCTTGGACGGCTTCTTGAGCGCGCATCCGGCGCCACCGCCGTCGGCGGACACCCTGGCCAGGCTCACCGATGCCTTTCTCACCTCGGTGGCGGTGCCGGAATGATCACCGCAACAAAAATGGTCGGTATCGGCATCGCGTCCGCGCTCGCGCTGAGCGGCTGCAGCAGCGCCACGGGCACCGTCCAGGCCGTCGGAACTGTGACCGACCAAGCCCAGACGGTGCAGATACCCGCTTTGAATCCGCCTACGGTCAATCTCGATGCCGGCTTCCCCGCAGCGGCCCCGAGCGCCACCGACACCGGCGATCAACTCGGCTCGAGCACCACCGCGACCACCTTCGGCCTGGGCAACACCTGGCAGATCGCGACGGTGCTGGTCTCGGTGGGCGATTCGGTCCAGGCAGGCCAGCCGGTGGCGAAGCTGGACCAGACCCAGCTCAACCTTCAGGTGAGCGTGGCCAGGGCCGATGCCGACGTGGCCACCGCCCAGGTCGACGTATTGACCGCTGCCATCGGTGATACCTACAGCAAGGCCGCCGATGTGGCCACGAATCGCGACAAGGTTCGCGACGCCATCGCCACACTGACCGCAACCCAGGCCGATCTGACGAAGAAAAAGGCCCAACTACGCACCACCCGCGCCGAACTCGCCACCCAGCTCGACCAGGTGAACGCCGCTTTGAAGAATCCGATGCTGCCACCTCAGCAGAAGGCCCAACTCACCGCGGCACGCGCACAGCTACTCAAGGGCATCGCCACCGTCGACGCAGCGTTGACCCAGATCGCCCAGGCCGAACCGCAGCTCTCCCAAGGGCTGGCAAAGGCGAGATCCGGATTGGCCACGCTGAACACGGCCGCCGCCACGATCACCGATGCCCGCACCCAGTTGACCGGCCTGCGGGACCTGGCTCGGATCGCCGCAGCCACGGCCACGCTCAGCGTCGACCTGGCGAAGGTGCAACGCGATCAGGCGGTATTGACCTCACCGGTCGCTGGAGTCGTCGTCACCATCGCCCACCGCGGTGACCGGCTGGCCCCCGGCGCCACTGTCGCCGAGATCCGGCCCGTGGACGCCTCGGAGGTGACCACCTGGTTGCCACCTCAGGACGCCGCCGCGGTGTGTGTGGGTAATACGGCCACGATCACCGGCGATTGGATGGCGCCCGGCCAGAGCGTGCCGGCACGCCTGGATTGGATCGCCGCCACCGCCGACTATCCCCCGACCTCAACCACCACCGGCGACGTGCACCTGCTTCGGGCCGTCGAGGTGCAGCTCTCCAGCGACGCCGAATTGCCTGCGGGTGTCGGCGTCGAAATCACCATCAACGGCTGCCCAGCCGGCAGCGACCAGAACAAGTAGGACAGGTGACCGACATGGCCAACTCCAAGCGCAAGCATCCGCCGATTCCGGTGATCGTCATCGTCGTGCTGGTACTGATCGGGGGCGGAGTGTGGTGGTGGTGGAGTTCCACCCAGGCCGCTTCGAGCAACACCAACCAGTTCTCGGGTTCGGTGGAGGCCACCAGCTCGCAGATCGGCCCGGCGCTGGCCGGACGCATCAGCTCGGTGCCGGTCGCCGAAGGCGATCACGTCGCCAAGGGCGATCTGCTGGTGCAACTGGATCAGACCGCGATGAAGCTGCAGGTCGATCAAGCCGAGCAGGGCGTCGCCGCAGCCAAGGCGGCGCTCAGCAATGCCCGCGACACCGGCACCTCCGCCGACGTCAAGGCGGCCAAGGCCCGACTGGCGCAGGCACGGGCGGCAGTGAAGCTGGCCAAGCTGCAACTGAGCTACACCTCGGTGACGGCTCCCAACGCCGGCGTGGTGACCGCAGTGAACGCCAACCCCGGCCAGAACGCGGCGCCGTCCAAGACTCTGGTGACGTTATTGGATCCCAACGATCTGTTCGTGCGGATCTATGTGCCCGAGACTGCGATCGGCAACATCAAGATCGGCCAGCAGGCCACCGTCACCACCGATTCGGTGACCACGGCCATCCCCGCGGAGGTCAGCTTCGTGGCCGCCGAAGCCGAGTTCACCCCCAACACCGTTCAGACCAAGGATCAGCGCACCAAGCTGGTCTACGAGGTTCGGGTTCGGGTCGCTGACGAGTCCGGAACGCTGAAGGCCGGCATGCCGGTCGATGTCACGCTGGACTGACCGATGCCCACCAACACCAGCCCGCTCGCAGTCAGCGCCCAGGGCCTGTCGAAGAGCTTTTCCGACACCGCTGCGGTGTCCGGGGTCGATCTGGAGATCGGCACCGGCGCGGTGTTCGGCCTGCTCGGCCCCGACGGTGCCGGCAAGTCGACGCTGATCCGCATGCTGGCCACGGTGCTGCCACCGGACGCCGGCACTGCCTTGGTGTTCGGCAAGTCCATCACCGACCAGCGCGATGAAATCACCGGACGCATCGGCTACATGTCTCAGAAGTTCTCCATGTATCCGGATCTGTCGGTGAGCGAGAACCTGGAGTTCTTCGCCACCGTCCGCGGGGTGAGCCGCGCGGACCGCAAGGAGCGCTCACACCGGCTGCTGACCAGCATGGGGCTGGCCGAGTTCGCCGAACGCCAGGCCCAGTTCCTATCCGGAGGCATGAAGCAGAAGCTGATGCTGGCCACCACCTTGATGCACAATCCCGACCTGCTGCTGCTGGATGAGCCCACCACCGGCGTGGATCCGGTCTCCCGACGCGAGTTCTGGCGCCTCCTGGCCGGTCTGCATCAGGAGGGACGCACCGTACTGGTGGCCACGCCGTACATGGATGAGGCCGAGCGCTGCACCGATATCGCTTTCCTCGACAATGGCCGCATCACCCAATCCGGCACCCCCACCCAGATCAAAGCGCAAGTTCCGGGGCGCCTGGTCGAGGTGAGCTCCGCCGAGCCTCGCCGGGCCGCAGCGATCCTCGCACCGCTGCCCGGGGTGGTCTCGGCCCATCTGCTCGGCGACGTGGTGCGGGTGCTGTGGACTGGCGACTCCGATCCGGAAATTGCGCTGCGAGCCGCCCTGCAGCGAGGCGGCCTTGCCGAGGCTGAGGTGGCCGAGGCCGGCATCGACATGGAAACCGTCTTTGCCTATCTGGCCGAGAAGAGTTCCGCCGCGTCCGAACTGGTGAGCCCATGAACGGTTCCCTGACGCGCATCGGCGCGGTGGTCGTCAAAGAATTCAAGCATCTGCGCCGTGATCCGCGCACGCTGGCAGCGGTCGTACTGCTCCCGGTGATTCAGCTGCTGCTGTTCGCCTGGGCGATCAGTTTCGATGTCGATCAGGTGCCCACGGTGGTGGTCGACTTCGATCACACCCAGACCAGTGCCGACTATGTGCGGGCCTATGACGCGTCGACCTTCTTCTCGGTGGTGCAGCACGCTGATTCCCTGGCGGCAGTCGATGGGGCCTTCGATGCCAACTCCGCACGGGTGGCTGTGATCATTCCGGCTGGCTTCGAGCGCACCATCACCGGAGGCGGGCGAGCCCAGGTCGCGGTGTTGATCGACGGTAGCGAGACCAATGCCGCCAAGGTTTCGCAGGCCTATTCGGTGGCGCTCAACCAGCTCTACGACCAGAACCTCACCAGGGCCTGGGCCGACCAGCAGGGGCTCGACCTGAGCGGGTTGGGGGCGCTGCAGCCGCAGATCCGTACCTGGTACAACCCTGATCGCAACTCCACCATCTTCCTGGTGCCGGGGCTGATGGCTGTGATCATCGCCATCGTCACCGTGCAGCAGACGGCAGTGACGCTGGTACGCGAGCGTGCTCTGGGTACCGAGGAACAGCTCGAGGTCAGCCCGATCCGCAAGGGCGAGCTGATGGTCGGCAAACTGCTGCCCTGGACGTTGATCGCCTTCGCCGATGTGGTGATGGTGATCCTGCTGGGCATGACCGTCTTCGGGGTGCCGATGCGGGGCACGCCGTGGGTGTTGGCGCTGGGATCGGTGCTGTTCGTGTTCGCCTCACTGGGCATGGGTCTGGTGATCTCGGCCTTGGCACCGTCAGCGGAGACGGCGAACATCATCGCCTTGCTGGTCGCCTTCCTGCCATCGTTCCTGCTGTCGGGATTGGCTTTCCCGCTGGATCAGATCCCGGCGATCCTGCAGGGCGTATCGATGGCCTTCCCGGCTCGCTACATGGTCACGGTGGCCCGCGGCGTCTTCCTGAAGGGCACCGGCTTCATGGAACTGTGGCCGCAACTGGCCGCCCTGGCCGGCTATGCGGCACTGATGGTGATCATCGCCGCCCGCCTGTACGGACGCAGGGGGCGGCGATGAACGCCAAACGGGTGCGACTGCTGATCTGGAAAGAGTTCACCCAACTGCGCCGTGACCCGCTGCTGGTGCGGCTGCTGCTGCTGATGCCGGTCCTGCAGTTGATCATGTTCGGCTACGTGGTGGCAGTCGACATCACCCACTTGCGCACCGCCGTGGTGGATCTGGACCACAGCGCGACCTCACGGGCGCTGACCCAATCCTTCGCGGCGTCGGACTACTTCACCATCACCGAGCACCCAGCCAGTGAAACTGAGCTGCGCCCGTTGTTGGACGATGGCGTCATCCAGGTGGCGATCGTGATTCCGGCCGGCACCGAACAGACCCTGGACGCCGGACGCACCACGTCGATCGGGATCGTGGTGGACGGCTCCGACTCCCAGGTGTCGGCGGTCGGAAGCAGCTATGCCTCGCAGATCATCGCGCGGTACAACTCTCAGTTGATCACCGACGCCGGCGTGGACCTCGCGGCGCCGGGCGTCGACGCCCAGGTCCGCGTGATGTTCAACCCCACCATGGATCCGCTGAACACGATGATTCCCGGGCTGGTTGCGACCATCATGATGATCTCGCTGATGGCGATCATGAGTCAGGCGGTGGTCAAGGAGCGCGAATCCGGAACCTTGGAGCAGATGTTCGTCACCCCGATCCGGGCCGAGGAGTATCTGATCGGCAAGGTGACGCCGTATGCGGTGCTGGCGACGGTGCAGATGCTGATCGTGGCCGCCGTGGGGGTGCTGTGGTTCCGGGTGCCGTTCAACGGCCAGATCGGCGTGGTTCTGGTCGGCCTGGCCTTGTTCATGCTGACCAGCATCGGGTTGGGGCTGTTCGTCTCACTGATCTCCCACACCCGGCAGCAGGCGCAGCAGGCGATGATGTTCATTCTGTTGCCGTCGATGGTGCTGTCGGGATTCATCTTCCCTATCGACTCGATGCCGGCAGTGATCCAGCCGTTCACCGGCCTGATCCCGCTGACCTGGGTGATCGAGGTGCTGCGCGGGGCCTTCGTCAAGGGCAGTGGGTTCGCTGCACTCGCCCCACAGCTACTGGTGCTGGCCGCCTTCGCCGCAGTCATCTTCACCGCCGCGGTGATCGCCACCCGTCGTCGGATCACGGAGTGAGGAGCCACCATGGCTGAGCCCGAGTTCGCTATCAAGGTCACCGGACTGACCAAGACGTTCGGCGATTTCACTGCCGTGGACGGCATCGACATCGCAGTGCCCCGCGGCCAGATCTTCGGCTTCCTGGGCCCGAACGGGTCGGGCAAGACCACCACGATCCGTATGCTCACCGGCACGCTGCGCCCCCAGGACGGGCAGGCGGAGGTGTTGGGAACCGATGTGGTGCACCACGCCGATCAGGTGCAGCAACGCATCGGCTATATGAGCCAGAAGTTCGCGCTGTTCGAGGACATGACGGTGGATGAGAATCTGCGCTTCTACGCCGGGATCTACCAGGTGCCGGCCGAGGAGTTCGCGCAGCGCCGGGAGTATGTGCTGCGCATGGCCGATCTCGTGGGCCGCGAGGATGAGCTCACCCGCAATCTGTCAGTGGGTTGGCGCCAACGTTTGGCGCTGGGGGCAGCCACCATCCACGAACCGGAACTGCTGTTCCTCGACGAACCCACCTCCGGGGTGGATCCGGTGGCCCGTCGCCAGTTCTGGGATCTGCTCTACGAGTTGGCCGGACGCGGCGTCACGCTGTTCGTGACCACCCACTACATGGACGAGGCCGCGCACTGCAATCAACTGGCGTTCATCTACCGGGGTCGGATCATCGCCGAGGGCAGCCCATCGCAGCTGCGGCACAGTCAGCTGGATCAGCGCATCTTCGATATTGCCGTCACCGACGCCGATGCCGCGTTGGATCAGCTCAGTGGGACCTCGGGCATCGACGACGCCTACCTGTCAGGGGCCTCGCTGCATGTGGTGACCCCACGCGAGGAAAGTCTCACCGCCGATGACCTGCGCCGCCGTCTCGTCGCCGCCGGTTTCGCCGCTCCCACCGTCCGCGAGGTCGATCCCACCATCGAGGACGTCTTCGTCAACCTCGTCACCCGCCACCGCTAGCACCCCCAGGGGCTCCGCCCACCCCAATCCGCTCCCAAAAGGTGCAGTTCCTCCCGAAGGTTCGGGAGCTTCTGCGCTTTTTGGGAGCGAAATGGACGAGGGCTGCGGGACGGGGTTAGTGGGGGGATTTGATGACGAAGTAGGAGCCGCGGATGGTGCCGGCCAGTTTGGAGCGTTGGCGGGCGAACTTGAAGGCCGACAGTTCCTCGGGAACGGCCATGCCGTCGCTGAGCTTGAAGCCCACCGCGCGTTTACCGCCCTCGGCCAGGGTGTAGAGGACGTTGATCGACAATCCGGATTGGTAGAAGACGTAAGCCCAACGGACGCCGTCCACCTCGAACTCGGTCGCCTGCAGCGCCGGGGAGGCGATCACGATGTCACGTTCACTGGCCAGCACCTCATGAACCCAGGCGACCACCTCCGGCACGTCAGCTGCCGCATCGACGGTGAAGGTGTAGTCGTACTTGTTGCGGAAGTAGCGCGCCTCATTGGCGCGCAGCCCGGCCAGCGCCTCGGCGACCGGGGAGGATTCCAGGCCGACGGTCGACACGTCGGCGAAGTCAACGATGGCGGACATAGCGCCCCTCTCTGGTCGGAAATTCAGACCTCAATCGACGCTACCAACCCCGGCGCCTTCCGGCGATCCGCAATCGCTTCACCACAGCCGAAGGAGCCAGCCGGCTCCGGCAACGAGCGCGGCTACGGTCAGCAGCAGCCACAGCCCCACCCAGCCCAGGCACGGCAGCAGGCTGATGCGCGCCAGTTGGGCGGCATCGGTGCCCGGATTCCGATTGCGGGCGACTTCCAACACCGGACGTGGCGCGGCCAGCAGAAACAACCAGGCCACGCCGAGGGCCAGCCAGGAGATCACGAACGGCGGTGCGAACCAGGTGGTCACCCCGATCGCCACCGCGGTGGCGACGACCACCCACAGCCCGTACAGATTGCGAATCTTCAGCAACATCAGCGCCAGCAGCACCACCAGTGCCCACAGCAGGCCGGCGGCATACCCGGCGCCCGCCAGCCAGGCGGCCCCCAGGCCCACGACAGCGGCCGCAGGATACCCGGCGAACAGGGTGGCTACCATGCCGGCGCCACTCGGCTTGCCGCGGGTCAGCGTCAGCCCGGAGGTGTCGGAATGCAGCTTGATTCCGCTCAGCCGGCGCCCGACGAGCAGCGCCACCACAGCGTGGCCGGCCTCATGGCAGATGGTCACCAACCCTCGCACCAGCGGCCAACCGAACAGCACGACGACCAGCGCCACCGCGGCGATCACAGCCACCGTCAGTGTCGACTCCGCAGGTTGGACGCTCAGCGCCCGTCGCCACAGTTCGGCCAGAAACTCCACGCGACCAGTCTGCCCGCTCGACCACGCCTGCCCCCCACTGCCCACCGCCGGCATTAGGCTCCTGGCCATGGCCGATTCGGCACATCGTGCCCTGTGGTGGGCCCAGGACTATGCCTGGGCCGCGATCGCGGCTGCCGCAACATTGGCCGCACCGGCCACCCCGGAGTGCTATGGCAGCGGCAGTCTTCGTCCCGTGATGGTGCTGCCGGGGGTCTTTGAGAGCTGGCGCTTCCTGCGTCCGCTCATGCAGCGTCTGCACCAACGGGGGCACCCCGTGCACGTCATCGAGGAGTTGGGCGCGAATCGGTTGCCGATCGCCGGCGGCGCCGCCCTGGTGCTGGACGCTGCCCGGCACCGCGGTCTGACCGACCTGATGGTGGTGGCCCACAGCAAGGGCGGCCTGGTGGGCAAGCTGGCAATGCTGCGCGACGACGAGCAGCGCATCAGCGCCATGGTCACCATCTGCACCCCGTTCGCCGGGTCTTCCCGGGCGCGCCTGCTCGCGGTGGCCGGGACTGCCGAACTTCTCCCGGACGCGCCGCTGATTCGAGCCTTGGCCGAGCAGCGTCAGGTCGACCACCGCATCACGGCATTGTCGGTGCGGTATGACCAGCATGTTCCCGAAGGCACCACACTGGCTGGTGCTCGCAACGTGACGTTGCCGTTCACCGGCCATTTCCGGGCCACCGCCCACCCGCGCGCGTTGGCGGCCATCGCCGATGCCGTCGCGGATCAGAGCAGCCGAGCAGCCTCGTCGAATGAATGACGCGGGGCGCGCGGCCGATGCCCGTCGGCGGCAACCCGGCCAATGTTCACCACGAGGAAGGAATGCCAGTCGGTGTCGGCCAGGAACTCCGCGTCCACCGCGGCGGCGTCGAATCCTCCCATCGGCCCGGCATCCAAGCCGACGGCTCGCACCGCGAGCAGGAAGGCCCCGGCTTGGAGCCACGAGTTGTCTGCAGCCTTGGCGCGGCGGCGTGGCGCGTCGGCGGCCAGTGTCGCGGCGAGGTCGGGCTTGTGCGGGTTGAGCACCGCCAGATGGCGGTGAAAGCTGTGATCTGCGGCCAGGATCGCCGACACCGGAGCCGTGGCGGCGTAGTCGCGATTCTTGGCGGCCAACAGTGGCAACAATCGGGCCTTCGCCCGGTCGGTGCGCACGAAGATCACCCGAAGCGGCTGACAGTTCTGCGAGGTCGGAGTGTATTTCGCGAGGTCGTAGATGGCCCGCAGTTGATCATCACCGATCGCGGTGTCGCTGAATCGATAGGCAGTGCGTCCTTCGGTGAAGATGTGCGTTGCGCTGAGTTCAGTCGGGTTCGAGGCTGCCATGACGATGATCCTTCCGATTCGCTGCTGAATAGAACCTTGTCGGCATCGAGTTATTCCGCGTCAAAAACGCGCCGATCCGCCTGTAGCACGCACGCGCCACAGCCGTAACACTGCCGTCAGATTGGCCACCTACTGTGGAGATATGCCAACCCCGACCCGGGCGACGATTCTGCAGCCCGACCCCGATGTCCCCGTTGATCGTTTCGGCCCCTGGCTGGCCAGCAATCGGGTTCTGGTTCGCGCGGTGCCGCTTTGGGAACGGCCGATTCCGAGTGTGGACAGTGTTGGCGATGGTGTGATTCTGCTCGGCGGCAGCATGAGCGCCCACGATCACGAGACCCACGAATGGATCACCCCCCTGAAGCAATTCGTCGTCGACCTGGTGGAGGCCGGGATCCCGCTGCTCGGAATCTGCCTGGGCCACCAGATCCTCGCCGAGGCTTTCGGGGGCACGGTCGTGGTCAACGATCCGGCCGGCGGCGAGCATGGCAGCCAGGAAATCTACTGGACCGGGGCAGCACGCACCGACCCCCTAGTCAGCCGGCTGGCCCTGGGAAGCTCGTCGATCTTCGCCGAGTCGCATTCAGATGTGGTCACCGAACTACCCAGCGAGGCACGACTGCTGGCCAGCAGCACGCTGTATCGCAACCAGGCCTTCCGGCTGGGTTCCGCGGTGGGCGTGCAGTTCCACCCCGAAGCCTCGCCGGATCTGATGGCCCGCTGGGCGGAGATGGACGGTATGAGCGGCCGCGAGATGCGCCGCCACCTGAACACCATCGACACCGATCTGTCGCGCAATGGGCGGCTGCTGGCCCACAGCTTCAGCAATCATCTGCAGGCCCGGCACGCGCAGGCGGCCTGAGCAGTCGAGTTCTTTGCACCCTGCCCTATCGTGGTAACACGAAACGGGAGTTGTAATGCTGCGAGTCTTACCTGCGTTTATCGCTGTGGCGCTGTTGGTGGCTGCCTTGATCGATGCCGCCCAAACGCCCGAGTCGCAGGTTCGCAACCTGCAGAAGTGGGTGTGGATTCTGATCATCCTGGTCGTGCCGTTCGCCGGCCCGGTGTCCTGGTTCATCGCCGGGCGACCGCGTAACACAGGGCCGGTCACGGCCACCAACCGCCAGGGTCCGACCCGACCCCGCTTCGAGCAGCCGCACTTCGGACGGGCGCCCGATGACGACCCGGAGTTCCTGGCCGGGTTGAAGTCGTTGGACACCGAGCACGAGGAGCTACTCAAGAAATGGGAAGCCGATCTCAAGCGACGCGAGGAAGAGTTGCGTAAGAACGACGATCCTGAGCCCGACCAGCCCTAGGCAGTGATCTTCGCCGCTGCAGAGTCGTCGGCGAGGGGCTCCGTCGCAAGCCCACCGGCTTGCCGGCGCTGCGAACGCCCAGCCCCGATCAGCACCCCGGCCACCACGACTGCACCACCCACCAATTCCAAGACGCTGGGACGTTCGGCCAGCACCACCGCAGCGGTGAGAATGCCCACCACCGGCACCAGCATGGAGAACGGTGCCACCTGACCGGCTGGATAACGAGCCAACAACCAGGTCCACATCCCCGACCCGACGGCGGTCGCGATCACACAGGTATAGAGCAAGCCCAGCCACGCCGGAATGGCCGTCGGGCTCAGCGAGTTGGCGAGCGCGGCTCCGATGGCGTCGGGTCCCTCGACCACCAGCGACATCACCAGCATCGGCACCGGCACCACCACCGACATCCACAAGGTGAAGTGCAGCGCATTGGGGGGCTTGGCCAGCCGCGAGGACAGGTTCCCGAAGGCCCAGCCCAGCGCACCGGCCAGTACCAGCAGGAAGGGCACCAAGGCTGCGGCCTGGGCCCGCGCGACGCCGACCAGCGCCATGCCGATCACGGCGACCGCAATGCCCCACCATTGCCGAGCCCGCACCGTCTCCGACAGCAGTACAGCGCCCAGCACCAAGGTGAACGGCCCCGAGGCCTGCAGCACCAGTGACGCCAATCCAGTCGGCATCCCGTTGGCCATTCCCAGGTACAAGAAGGTGAATTGCGCCACTCCGAATCCCAGCCCGTAGCCGATCAGCCAGCGCAGCGGCACCGCCGGCCTCGGCACCAGCAGCACGGTAGGGATGGCGATCAGGGTGAACCGCAGCGCAACCAGCAGCAGCGGCGGGAATGCCTGCAGCGAGAGGTGGATAGCTAGGAAGTTCACTCCCCAGATCGCGGCGACCGCCACGGCGATCAGACGGTGTCGAAGGGGCATGTACTCATCGTCCTGCCTCATTTAATGAAGCACAAGCGCATCTTTTTGGGCATTTGCTTTAGGCTACCTTCATGGACTTGGCGCATCTCGAACTCCTCCGCGAACTCCGCGATCGGGGCACCATCACCGCAGTCGCCGAAGCCGGCTTCCGCTCACCATCAGCGGTGAGTCAGCAGCTACGCAGCGCCGAGCGAGCCTTCGGAGTGCGGCTCACCGAACCCGAGGGACGCCGGCTCCGACTGACCCCGGCTGGACGCCTGTTGGCCGACGGGGCCAGCCAGATCGCCACCGACCTGGCACGCCTGCAGAGCCAACTGGACAGTCTGCGCGGTGACCCGGTGGGATCGGTTGAGGTCTGTGGGCTGCCCAGCGCCACCGAAGTACTCATCCCGCCACTGCTGACCGCCATCGCCGACAGCGGCATCGAGGTAGCGCTCACTGATGCCGATATCGCCGAAGCCGACTACACCCAACAGGCAGCTGACTTCGATGTGGTGATCGCCCACAGCATGAACCAGCGTCCATTCGCCGATGCGGGACTGAGCATCGTCCCGGTGGTCGCCGAGCCCCTGGACGTTGCCGTGCCGAGCTCCCATCGCCTGGCCCGCCACGAGCACCTGACCGCTGCGGACCTCGCCGGAGAGGCGTGGATCGGGGTGCCTATCGGGTTCCCTTTCGACACGGTGCGGATCGCCATCGAGAACCGCGCCGGCGCTGCGCTTCAGGTGGTGCAACGCGTCCGCGACAATCGCGTCGTCGAGGCTCTGGTGGCCCAGGGCTTGGGGTGCGCTCTCCTGCCGCGCTTCACTACCCGTCAACGCGTCGGGCTCACCACCATCCCGCTGACCGGGGTGGGCGCCACCCGCCAGATCGTGGCGATCGCGCGGCCCGACCGCCTCGAACGCGGCGCGGTGCGAGCGGTGGTGGACCACCTTGTGACCATCGGATCACAGTTGCGATGACCCCCTGGGGCGACTCGATGCCGCCTGCTAGCCTTTCTGTATGCGCATTGACACCGCCCGGGTTTTCACGCCGTCGCTGTGCTGCGCGCTTGCTGGCTGTTGCTGTTGCTGAGCATCGTTGCTCGCCACCACCAGGAATCATCCGGTCGACATCGGCGTTGACACATAGTCCGCTGGGTTGGCCCCCACTGAACTCACAGAGAGGATCGCTCGTGACCCAAGCCCGAGACGAGATCTGGACCAGGATCCGTATTGAGGTGGGCGCCGACGCCCAACGCGAGCCGGCCCTGGCCAGCTTCCTGCACACCACTGTGCTCTCCCACGACCGGCTGTGCGACTCACTGTCGTTCATCCTGGCCGCAAAACTGGGCAGCGAAACCATCACCTCATTGACGCTGCGAGAACTGATCCGTCAGGCCTTCGACGACGACCCCACCATCGAGGACTCAGTCCGCGAAGACCTTCGCGCCGTCCTCAGTCGGGACCCAGCAACCCGGGGCTACTCCCAACCCCTGCTGTACTTCAAGGGCTTCCACGCACTGCAGTCCTACCGCGTCGCGCACTACTACTGGACCCACGAGCGCGAGGCGCTGGCGCTGTATCTGCAGAGCCGCATCTCCGAAGTCTTCGCTGTCGACATCCACCCCGGAGCCCGCATCGGCAAAGGCATCATGTTCGACCACGCCACCTCGGTGGTGATCGGCGAGACCGCCGTGGTCGAGGATGACTTCTCCATGCTGCATGAAGTCACCCTCGGCGGCACCGGCAAAGCCAGCGGTGATCGACATCCCAAGATCGGCAAGGGCGTCATGATCGGCGCCGGAGCCAAGGTGCTGGGGAACATTCGCGTCGGCGAAGGCGCCAAGATCGGTGCCGGGTCGGTGGTACTGGAGGATGTCGCGCCATTCACCACCGTGGCCGGCGTCCCAGCCCGCCCGGTGAGCTACCCGGTTCATGGGCTTCCCGCAATGGATTTCGACTCCGAATCGCTGTGATCACCGCGGTGACCGCCGTGCAACCCTGAACGACACCTTTAGCTCTCTGAATTACGAAACCCCTAGTCAATGGCAGGTCTCAACCAATTGGTTGAGAGAACGAACCCCTAAGGGGACTTGCATCTGACAAGGCATCGGAGAGTAAATCGGCTTGTGCAACGCATAATCCGTCTGATTTCTGCAGTCGTTGGCATGGCCCTGGTTAGTGGCCTGTCGCTGACTGCTGCCCCCTCAGCATCAGCGGTCACCTCCTCGGCAAAACTGAGCTTCATTTCCCAGTTGGTCAGTTCCGCTCAGGCCGCCCAGAGCACCTACGGAGTGCCGGCGTCGGTGTCGATCGCTCAGGCCGCGGTCAACTCCAATTGGGGTACTGACACGATGGCCAAGAGCGCCCGCAACTACTTCGACGTGAGATGTATGGCGGTGCTCAGCGCCGCGGGGTTTGCCAAAGTCGCCAACGCCCAGGTCGGCAAGCGCTACATCCTGGGTGCCGAAGCCGCCGTGACGAATACCAATCCGTCCGCCTTCGACTGCTCCGAACTCGTGCAATGGGTGTATGGACGTTCCGGCAACCCGATCACTGACCTGGCAGCCGCCCAATACGACGTCACCAAGCCGGTCAAGGGCAGCCCCAAACCCGGCGACCTAGTGTTCCTGCGCAACAACCCGGCGCGTTCCAACGGCATCGGCCACGTGGCCGTGGTCACCAAGAAGCTCAAGAGCGGCGACTGGCGGGTCATCGAGGCCCGCGGTAGCGCCTACGGCGTCGTGCGGACCACCTTGTCGTACTGGAAGAAGCGCTCCTACTACGCCGGTCTGCGCCGCTACTCGCAGCTGAACCTCGTCGGCGACGCCGGCGTCCTGGCGACCACTGTGGTGAGCAGCTACCAGGCTGGCTGCGTATCCATCACCTCCGGCAAGAGCACCGTCAAATACCGCAAGTACTCCTCGGCAAGAAACTCAGTGCTCGACCACGCGTCCATCGTGGCCTCCGATCCCAAGTACACCTGGGCCCGCGCGACCATGGCGTCAGTGCCGAGCTACGTCAATGCCATCGCCCACCTCGAGCACGCCTCGAGTGCGACGTCCTATGCCAAGTCAGTGCAGTCGGTCATCGATACCTACAACCTGACCAAGTACGACAAGGCGCCGCTGAACCTCGTGCTGAGCTCGGGCAACAAGGGTGCAAAGGTCACCGCCCTGCAGTACCTGTTGGCCGACAAGGGTGCTTCGGTGAAGATCACCGGCAGCTTCGACTCGCAAACCGTCGCCGCCGTCAAGTGGTTCCAGAAAGCCAACCACCTGAATGTCGACGGCGAAGCCGGTCCGAACACGCTGAGCAAGCTGAAGACCTCGGTGACGCTGGGCAGCACAGGCTCCCGGGCGTATGCGATCAAGACCCTGCTCGCGGCAGCCGGGTACCCCACAGAGAGCGGCTCCAAAGTCGAGTCGACCACGTACGCCTCGCTGAAAGCCTTCCAAGGTCGTAACGGAATTCGTCAGGGCAGCACCAACACCGATACCTGGTGGCGGCTGTTCATGATTCTGGACGCTGCGCCCACCCCCACCATCAAAGGCACCACCACGGTGGGCCAGACCCTCTCGGTCACGCCAGGAAGCTGGGGCAGTCGCGTCGAGACCGCCTACCAGTGGTACCGCAACGGAGTAGCAATCTCCGGTGCCACCGGAACCAGCTACAAGCTGCAACCGGCCGATGCGCAGAAGTCCATTGTGGCCGCTGTCACTGGATTCCGCCCCACCTACACCTCGGTCACGCGGGGTTCGGCGACCACCGCCCCGATCACCCCGGCGCGACTGACCAGTACGCCGACACCCAAGATCAACGGCGTGACGGCCGTGGGCAGGACGCTGTCGGTCGCGACCGGAAGCTGGGCACCGACACCGGTCACCCTGCGCTACCAGTGGTACCGCAATGGCACTGCCATCACGAAGGCGACCGGCTACCGCTACCGCCTGCAGAGTGCTGACTACGGCACCCGCATCACGGTGCGCGTCACCGGATCGAAGGCCGGCTACTACTCGGCAGCGAAGACCTCGGCCGCATCGAACGCCGTGGCCAAGGGCACGATCAGCAAGCCGCCCACCCCCAAGATCAGCGGCACCGTCAAGATCGGGCGCACCGTCACTGCGGTCGTCGGCACCTGGAGTCCGAAGCCTGCGAACCTGCGCTACCAGTGGTACCGCGACGGCAAGGCGATCCCGAACGCGACTGCAGCGAGCTACAAGATCCGCACCTCTGATGCCGGGCGCGTGCTGAAGGTTCGCGTGACCAGCTCCGACAAGGCCTACAACACCGTGAGTGTGTACTCCGCCCAGACCGGCAAGGTGCGCAATCTGGGATGGAAGACCAAGGGGAAGGTCTCGATCACCGGAGTGGCGCGAAGCGGCCATCGACTCTCAGCAACCGTGTCCACCTTCTCCCCCACACCGACGCTGAGCTACCAGTGGTACCGCAATGGCACCGCCATCACCGGCGCTACCAAGGCCACCTACAAGCTGTCGAAAGCTGATCGACACGCCACGGTCACGGTGAAGGTGAGGGCCCAGCATTCGGGCTACGCCACCGTCGTTCGCACCGCCAAGGTCAAGGTCGCCTGAGGTTCTCCCCTCAGGCGGCTTGGCAAGCCAGCTTGAGAGTGAACGGCAGATCCTGAGTCGTGGTCTTGCCGTGTCGGGTCTGCGCCGAAGCCAGGACACCGGTAATGGTGTAGCCGCGGTCGCTGCCGGTCAGCGTCGCTGAGGTGCCCGCGGCCGGCGCGGTGGAGTCGTAGGACAAATGCCAGGTGAAACCCTCGCTGTCCGCGCCGAGGTCACCGGTCACCGAGATCACCTGGTTCTGGGCCGGATCGAGAAGGACCGCCAGATCGAGCGACTCGTAGAAGTCGTTCTTCGGGTCGGACAAGGTGACGCTCAGGTTCGAGTTCCTCGAGCAGACACCGACCAGCTTCTTCGAGACCGCCATCTGGAAGAACACCAGCGATCCGGTGGCCTTGCTCACCGCTGAAGGCGCCGAACTCGCCGTCGGCGAAGGACTCTCCGTCGCGGTGGCGCCCGCCGAACCGGTCGGTGTGGTCGACGGCGTCGCGGAGGGAGTGAGGGGGGAGCCCCACTGCGGGAACTGGCACCCAGTCAAAACCAACACAGTCATCACGCCAAGTCCGGTCAGCGCACCACGGAGCAATCGAGTCACCCCTCCATGGTGCGCCCACCAGGCAACCGGACGGCGTCCGACGCGCCCAGCATCCCCGGGGAACCTGGCCGGGGACGGGTCAGCTCACCTTGATGCCGTACAACAGCTTGGCGTAGGTGCCGACCACCAGCATGTTGCCGTAGGCGGCCGGGCTAGCTTCGATGTTCTGCGACAGTTGCAGGGTGGAGTAGTCCTCGCCGGTGTTGGGATTGAACAGATGCAGCAGCCCTCGGGAGTCGCCGATCACACCGTAGGTATGGCCGTCGGTGCCGGTGAGCAGCAGCGGTGAACTCCAAGAGAACGCCGACAGGCTGCGCTGCCACACGACAGCGCCGGTCTTCTTGTCCAAGGCGACCAAAGTCCCGGTGGCGTCGGAACCGGTCTTGGCGATGTTGAAGAACACCAGATCGGAGACGTCGCCGGTGCCCAGCAGCGGAGTCGCCATCAGTCCCCCGTTGACCGCCTTGTTGTAGACCGCATCGATGGAGTAGCTCCACACCTGTTCACCGGTGAGGGCGTTGAGCTTCTGGATGGTGATCGGCCCGGACGTCGCACCGGCCTCACCGCGCTTGTCCATTTCGTTGCCGGTGTAGATGAACGGACCGTCGGCACCGTCCTCCAACACGATGGTGGCGTCGGTATCGTCGCCGGTCGGCCTCACCCACACCACCTGCAGGGTCGTGGCGTCCCAGCACACGATGTTGCCGTCGTTGTCCCCGGCGTACATCAGATTGCGCCAGGCCGCTGCCGAGCTTTCGATGCCATGGCGGGTGGAGTCCGGAGTGTTGTAGTTGAGCTTGTGGAACTCCGGATTCACGCTGACGGTCTTGGCCTTCGCATCGAACTTCGCATTCAGCTTCACCTTGTAGACCAAGCCGTTCTCGGCAGGCTCGATCAAGGTATCTGTTGCTGCATTGACCAGCGCCGAGGAGTCGAATGCTCCCCAATCCCGCGGAGCACCGGCATCGGTACCGTTCCAGCCGGACACTTCCTTGTTCTGAATGAGATCAAAGATGCGGTATCGCCAGGCGCCGGTCTTGTCGCCGTTCTGATTGAGACCCATACCCGAATACAACAGCGGATAGCCACGCGGATCGATCGATCCGGTCCCCTTGAAAGCGAAGCCCACATCGATCGGCTTCTTGGTCTGGGCGCCCGTGGCCAGGTCGAGGCGGTACACCTTGCCGTCCACGACCGGATAGATGACTTCCACGAAGTTCGGGTCGTTGACCTGCTCGGTCGTCAAACCCATGGCCTGCTTGGTTGCCTTGGGCCAGTTAACCAGCAGTGGCTGTCCGGTCCACCCGGCCCCGGCCCAGTGGGAGTTCTCGGCGTAGACATCACCGGTGGCCTGGGTCCACACCACCTGCAGCTTCTTCTGGGTGATGTCGGCGGTTCCATAGGCAGGCGCATTGCGGAAGTTGTTGCCGCGGAAGGTCAACACGCCGGGAACCTCGGTGTAGGCCGATCCGTCCCCGAAGGCCACTGGGCCGTCTCCGGTGTAATCGGGAAGCACCGTGTTCTCACCGTTGAGCACCGTCCAGGTGACCCGGCCGCCGTTGTCCAGAATCACCCGGCTGGACACACCGTCACCGTCGTTGGTCGGCGGCGTCCAGTTCGGCAGGCTGTCCAGTGCGACGGCCAGCTTCGCTGGATCGGTCTGCGAACTCGGCGTCCACGTCGAAGCCGGGGTGCTCGGTCGTGATCCGGTGGTGATGGCATCGGGGCTGCTGCAGGCGGCCAGGCTGACCGCGAGCGAAGCGGCCATGACGGTGACAACGGCACGAGTGCGGTACATCGGGCTCCTTAGGATCGGCGAGCTGGCCCGTGCCGAGTTTAGGTCGCGATTCGGCCCAAGTACCGCAATCGACGCAGAGTCGCCATACTCGACCACGATGGACGATCGTCGACGGCGGTCCTCGCGGGAAGGATTGATCATGGCGAAGCAGGTGAGGGCCCTGCTGCTGCTGACCGGCACGGTGCTGTTCTGGGGTTCCAGCTTCGCCGTCACGAAGGACACCTACGCCGAGTTATCGCCGATGGCAGTGATGTCGCTGCGCATGCTGATCGCGTCACTGGCCTTCCTACCGTTCTGGTGGCGCCTTCCCCGTCCGCAGTATCGCCGTGGCGACGCCAAGCTGTTAGCCCTGAGCATGGCTTTCATCCCGTGCGCCTACTTCCTGCTGGAAAGCCTGGCGATGCTCTACACGACCTCCAGCCAAGCCGGGGTGATCTCGGCGACGGTGCCGCTCATCGTCGCGCTGGGCGCGTGGCTGCTGTTCCGCGAGCGGCTGACGTGGCAACAGGGCGTGGGGGTAGCTGTGTCGATCACGATGGTGGTGGTGCTGGCGATGACCGGCGCCAGCCAGGCCAGTGCACCGATGCCGTGGTTGGGCAATCTGCTGGAACTCGGTGCCATGGTGGCCGCTGCCGGATCCATGCTGACCATCAAACAGCTCAGCAGCCGTTACCACCCCTGGTTCCTGACCGGGTTGCAGGCGGCCAGCGGCGCCGTGTTCTTCACAGTGATGGCGGCTGCCACCGGCGGCTGGCCGAACCTCGGCGGGCTTTCGGTTCCGGTCATGCTGGAGCTGGCCTATCTGGGGGTGTTCCCGGGCCTGTTGGCCTTCGGTCTGTACAACTCGGCTCTGAAGATGATGCCGGCCACCAGCGCAGCCCTGGCCATCAATCTGATCCCCGTGGTCGCTGTCCTGACCGGCTGGCTGCTGCTCGGCGAATCGCTCACCGTCGTCCAACTGCTGGCCTGCGCCTTGATCATTGCGGCGGTCGTTTTCGCCGAGGTGAGTAGCGCCACTGGCGACAAGACGACACCTGGCGGGTCCGACACACCAGTTACAGCGGTGCCGGATACGGCTCCAGCTGCGACGATGGCCGCAGTCGACCCTGCGTCGGCCCGTGTCGATGAACCCCGAGGAGTACAGCGATGACGTCATCGCAGCCACCCAACCCATCCTGGTCACGGCGGACGTGGGCGACCCTGATCGGCGTCGGTGTCGTGATCGCCGTGATCGCCGGTGCGCTCGGCGCGGTCTCGGTGCGGGAACTCGGCGATCAGCCCGGACGCTGCGACGCCGAGCGGATCGCCACCAAAGTCCTTCCCTCGATGGTGACCGTCACGGCCACCGGGAGTTCCGGATCCGGGACCGGCAGCGGGATCATCATTCGCGCCGACGGCATCATCCTGACCAACGATCACGTGATCGCACCGGCCGGCAAGGGCTCGCTCCAGGTGGTTCTCGATGACGGCAGCCAGTACCCCGCCGAACTGGTGGGCACCGACCCGCTCACCGATCTGGCGGTGTTGCAGATCGCAGCCAACAAGCTGCCGGCCTTGCCGATTTCGTGGAACGAGCCACTGTCGGTGGGTCAGGCCGTGGTGGCGCTCGGCTCGCCGCTGGGCCTGTCCGGGACGGTCACCAGCGGCATCATCAGTGCTCTCAATCGCAATGTTCCCGCCCCGATCGCCGGCGGCGGAACCACGGTGCTCCTGGACTCCATTCAGACTGACGCAGCGATCAACCCCGGCAATTCCGGGGGCGCCCTGGTCACCTGCGAAGGACGCCTGATCGGAGTGAACACCGCGATCTCGACAGTGCCCAATGCCGACGGCGTCGCCGGCGGCGGCAGCGTGGGGATCGGCTTCGCGGTTCCGGCCACCATCGCCGAGCGCGTCACCGCCGACATCCTTTCCCATGGCCGGGTCGGTCATCCGTGGCTGGGATTGTCAGTCGCCGAAATCAGCCCCAATACGGCCGACAAGCTCTCCGCAACGCCCGGCCTGTACGTGCAGGCGGTTGCCGACACCAGCCCCGCGGCGGAAGCCGACATCCACGTCGGTGATGTCATCACTGGCCTCAATGGCCAGCAGGCGTCCAGCCGTGCGCTCTCCCACCTGTTGCTGACTGCCGAGGTGGGCGAGACAGTTCCGGCTACTGTGATCCGCGATGGGAAGCAATCCGACGTCACGATGACTCTGATCGAACAACCCCGGTGAGTTGCTGATGAGTGAACGAGTGGTGCTCGCCACCGACGGATCCTGCCTGCGCAATCCCGGGCCTGGCGGTTGGGCGTGGGCGACCGAAGACGGCCGCCACGATTCCGGCGGTCATGCCGAAACGACCAACAACCTCATGGAGTTGCGGGCGGTATATGAGGCCCTGGGCGCATTTCCGCCCGAGGTCCCGCTGCTGATCCAGGCCGACAGCATGTATGTGATCAACATCTTCACTCGCTGGCTGGCGGGCTGGCAGGCCAAGGGCTGGAAGACGGCTGCCAAGAAGCCGGTGCTCAATCGCGAGCCGATCGAAATGATCGCCGAGCGCCTGCGGGGCCGCGATGTGCGCTGGGAACACGTCAAAGGCCATTCTGGGCATCCCCTCAACGAAAAGGTCGACACCTTGGCCCGCACCGCCGCCGAGAAGATCCGCGACGGCAAGGCCTAGCCCGATCAGGTCAGCTCGCCGCGCTCTTTCAGTTCTGCCACGATCTGGGCGTAGAAGCCTGCGTCGATGCGGTACTTGGCCCGGTAGATCAGGTAGCTGATCACGATCAGAATCGGCGGGATCACCAGCATGCCGATCTTGATGGTCAGCAGCCCATCGGCAGTGGTGTCTTGGGGATGATCGGGATTGACCGCAGCGATCACGATCATCACCGCCACGATCTGGGTCGACAACGCCGCCCCCACCTTGTTGATGAACGGCTGCACGGCGAAAGTCACCGAGCCATTGCGGTGGCCCAGCTTCCAGTGCCCGTATTCAATGGTGTCGGTGAGGAAGACCAGCATCAAGATCGTGACAAAGGCGTCACCGATGAACAGCAGCAATCCAGCCACTGCGATGAAGGCAATGTGAGTCGGGCTGAAGAAGAACACCAGATAGCCGGCCAGGATCAGTCCGATCGAGGCGGTGAACAGGGCGTGCCGGGAGAATCGCCGGGAGAAGAACGGGAAGATCCCGTATCCCAGGAGTTGGCTGGCCACCAGCACCGCGCCGAACGGTGAGTACATGGCCTCGTCACCGTAGACGTACTTGAAGTAGTAGGTGCCGAAGGTGGTGGTGGTCAGATAGCCCGTCATGAACAGCACCATCGCCAGGGCAGTCCACAACAGCTGGTCGTTGCCGAACACCGCACGCCCGAGGGCTTTGAGACTGGTGCGCTCCTGCACGGCCACGATGGTCGGCACCTTGACTCCGATCAGCGTCACCAACTGGCCCAGCACCATGATGATCACCAGCCCGAGGGCGAACCAGGTCCAGGCTGGTACCGCGCCGACGACCGGTGTCAGCGCCGTGGTGACCGGAATCACCGCCACCACGACGGTGAACAGCCCGATGGTGGCGAAGATCTTGGCGATGGACCCGAACTTCTCGCGCTGCTTCTGATCGATGGTCAGTGCCGGCATCATCGACCAGTACGGAATGTCGTTGGCGGTCCAGGAGAAGCTCCAGAACAGGTAGACCACCGCGAAGCCGGCGATCAGCGTCCAGCCGGAGAAGCCCAGATCGCTGAAGAGCAACACCGTGAAAATGGCTGAGGCCACCACTCCGCCGGCGATCCAGGGTTTGTACTGGCCCCAGCGGGTGCGGGTGTTGTCGACCAGAGCACCCATGCCGATGTCGGCCGCTGCGTCGACCAGTCGGGCCAGCAGGATCAGTGAGCTCACCCACAGAAACTCCCAGGCGGGGATCTTCATCACATCGGAGAGGAAGAAGATCAGGTACATGCTCACCAGGGTGTAGACCATGTCGCGGCCTATGGTGCCGATACCGAAGGTCCACTTATTGCGGCGATCCAGCCGCGCGTCGGACACCTCCTGAGTCGCGCTCATCTTTCGTCCCCTCCCCCGGTGATCGCCGGAGCTGAATCCAGCTTCTCAATGAGGTAGAGCGTAGAGCCGAAGTCCCCCAGAATCCGGGTATTGGCGTCGGCGCCGGTGCCGTCGAATTGCGGAATCAGCCGCAATCGACTCAAGGCGGCCCCGCTGCCGCGATATTCCTGCACGACCGCGGGCATCCGATAATGCCGATTCACCACGGACTGGACCACTCCCCCGTCGCGGATCGGCACCGGACTGAGCCGGTTGATCAGGCGCCCGAAACCTCGGATCTCCAAAGTGTGTGGCACCGCCGTGACGCGGTAGCGGGCTGCCGGATCCAGGCGCGGAATCTCCAACTGCTCCGGTGGCTGCGCGGCGATCGCGCGCGTTTGGAAGGCACCTACCAAGGCCGACTCACCGGCGGCATTCAGTCGCGTGAGGGTCACTCGATCCGGCTGCACCTGATCAGCACGCAGCAGCGCCCCGAACTGACATAGCTCGCGATGCTGCTTGTAGAAGGCGATCTGGGAGCGGATCTCGGTCCGCTCAGAGGCACTCAGCTCCTCCGGGTCGAGCTCGTAACCCAACACCCCGAACGCGGCAACGTTGAACCGTGTCGACAACGGTGTGGCGCGCAGGGTCTGCTCCGACGGCGAGGCGGTGACGTGGGCTCCCATGGTCGAGGGCGGATAGAAGTACGACAGGCCCCCCTGGATGGTGAGTCGCTCGATGGGATCGGTGCAATCGGAGGCCCAGATCTGCGGGGAGAAGCACAGCATGCCCAAATCGAAGCGGTTGCCACCGGACGCACAGCTCTCCAGCAGAATGTGGGGGCGCGGCTCGAAGATCCTCCTCAGCACCTCATACAAACCGAGTTGATAGCGGTGCAGCACCTCGCCGGCCGGGCAGGTCGGCGAGGCGATATCGGCGAAGGTGCGATTGGCGTCCCACTTCACGTAGCTGACGTCCGCGGCGTCCAACACGGTGCCCACCTGGCCCACCACGTAGTCGCGGACCTCGGGCCGCGTCAGGTCCAGGATCAATTGGTGGCGTCCCAGCAGCGGCTCCCGCTCGGCGGTGCGCAACACCCAATCGGGATGGGCCCGGTACAGCTCGGAATCAGGATTGACCGACTCCGGCTCCACCCACAGGCCGAAGTCCAGGCCGAGCGCGCGAACATCGGCCGACAGCCCGCTCAGGCCGCGGGGCAGCTTGTCGGTGTCGACGCTGTAGTCGCCCAGACCAGCGTGGTCGTCGCTGCGTCCGGCGAACCAGCCATCGTCGAGCACGAACAGTTCCACCCCGAGGCTCTTGGCCTGCCGGGCCATCTTCACCAGTTTGCGATGGGTGAAGGTGAAGTTGGTCGCCTCCCAGTTGTTCAGCAGCACCGGACGCGCCCGTCGCGCCCAGGGGCCACGCACGATGTGTCCTTCGACGAATCGGTGAAAGTTCGCCGATAGCCCGTTGAGGCCCTGCGCCGAGAAGCTGAGCACGGCCTGTGGGGTCTCAAAGCGCTCCCCGGCGTGCAGCGTCCACTCGAAGCCCACCGGGTTGATTCCCGACTGCACCCGCAGCAGGCCGCGCTGAGTGAGCTCGATGGCGGTGACGTGATTTCCGGAATAGACCAGATTGAAGCCGTAGGCCTCGCCGTGGTTCTCCCCCGTGTCGGGAGCCACCAGCAGCACCCCGGGATTGTGCCGATTGCTCGAGAAACCGGTGGTCGAGGAGTTCAGCGTGATCCCCGGCGCCACCGGTGATCGATGTGGATGAGCTTCGGCGATCCACGCGCCGTTGAGTGTGATCACCTCGTAGCCGCGGTCGATCAGATCCACCTGCTGACTCATCAGTCGAGGGATCCGCACTGCTTGAGCAGCGGTGTTGGTGAGCACCACCCGCTTCGCAATCACATTCGCTTCGACGAAGACGGTGTAGTACAACTCCAGCATCAGGTCTGCATCAACCAGGGTGAGAATCAGGGTCGAGGCGTTCTCGGCGTCGCCGATCGCCGTTGGCAAGCCATCGGCGCACGCCACCGTCCCGTCACGCAACGCGAAGGATTGAAAACGGAAGTCGGTCACCAGGCCGCCGTCGTGACGCCGCACCTCGATGGGCGGCAGTCGGTAGTCCCCTCGCCCATAGCCCGACCACTCCAAGGTCTGCCGATCCAGCCAGTAGGACGGATCGTCCGGGGAGTTCACACCCTCATTCTGGGCAGGATGCTGCCGCAGCAACGGTTGCAGATCGGCCAGCTCGGTCAGGTCGGCCAGCACCGCCCCGAAATGAACATGCTCCACGTGCCCGTGATCGGTGACACGAAGCACATAGCTGACATCGCTGCCGCGCAGATGGAAGGCCGGGCCGGTGCTGCCGTCAGCGCCGAGGACCTGGATCGGCGCAACCATCTAGGAGTTCTTCCGGTACTGCTGGTCGGCGACCCAGCGTCCGTAGGCGGCTTCGGTGACCCCGGCGTTGGCGATGATATCGGCGTAGAAATGTCCGGAGGGTTTGATGGTGCGCTCTTGAGTCTCGTAATCCAGCTCCACCAATCCAAACTTGGGCACCTCGCCCTCAGCCCATTCCCAGTTGTCGGTGAAGCACCAGTGGTAGTAGCGCTGGATGGGCAGGTCGCTGGCGGCGATGCGCGCCAAGTGGTCATACAGATAGCGCGATCGGAACGTCTCGGTGTTGTCGCAGGTGCCGTTCTCGGTGATGTAGATCGGACTGGGATAAAGGTCGTGAACCCATTGGCACACCTCGATGAGACCGTCGGGATAGATCTCCCAGCCCAGATCATTCACCGGTACCCCGTCGGCCACACCGTCGCCGACCGAGCGCACCGTGCTACGGCTGTAATAGTTGACTCCTTGGAAGTCGTAGTAGCGCCCCGGCACCACCCCGGACGGCCGGATGAACGGCGGGTCGAATCGACCGGTGTTCATCGCCTTCAGCAGGGCGCGTTGGAAGAGGTACTCACCACCAGCAGCCGACAGCCGATGCAGTGGATTGCGCGGTTGCGCCGGAGCGAAAGCCCGCAGGTGACTGGCCGAACCGACTTTGGCGTGAGGCTGCAGGGCGTGGATCATCTGGTACGCCGCAATATGCACCTCGGCTTCGACCTGCATCACCCGCAACGCCTGGATCGCCGAATGCTCGCCGGGAGGCCACTCCCCGTACAGGTAGCCGTGGGTGGCGTAGATGTTCGGCTCGTTGATCGGAATCCACTCATCGACCCACTCCCCCAACTCGGTGACCAGGACACGGGTCAGACGCCCGAAGGCCGTCTTGATATCCGGTCCGAGCCAGCCGCCGGAATCGACAAGCCAACCCGGCAGATTGAAGTGGTGGATGGTGACCAGCGGCACGATCCCGGCGGCACGCAATGCGGCGACCTCGTCGCGGTAGTGCTGCAGACCTTCGGAGTCGAATTGGCCCGGGCCGGGTTCGACCCGCGCCCACTCGATCCCCATCCGGTAGTGCTTGATGCCCAACTCGACCAGCAGGTCGATGTCGGCAGAAACTCGGTTCCAGTGGTCGGTGGCCCGCGCCGGAGACGAGCCGTCCTTGATGCGTCCGGCGGCAGCCCAGCGATGCCAGTTGGTATCCAACAGACCGCCCTCGATCTGAGTGGCCGCCGTCGCCACACCGAGTTCGCAGTTCGGCAAAGAGTAGGCATGCATTGTCGCGTCCCCTCGTCGGTTCTCGATACCGCGACGCTAGCGCAGCACGCACGACTGTGGGGTCTGGCCGGGCAAAACCACCACGTGGTGATTCAGCGAGCAGCCTTGATCGGCAATACCGCCAGGCCACCCAGGACGGTCATGACCGCCGCCACGATGAACAACCCGCTGTAGCCCACCGCAGCGATCATGGCCGCACCCACGACGGGGCCGATGACCTGCGGCAGCTGGTAGCTCAGCGCGGCGATTCCCAGGTCCTTGCCGGCGTCCTCGGCGCTGGGCAGCACCTCGGTCATCAGCGCCACATCCACCGCAACGAAGGCCCCCTGCGCCAGCCCGAGGACAGCAACCCCTGCCAGGAAGGCGGGCAGGTCATGGGCGAACATCATGGTGGCCAGCGCAATGCCCGCGAAGACGTTGGAGATCCAGATGATGGGCTTGCGCCGCCGCCAACGGTCGCTGAGCCAGCCGAAGACAGGCGCGGCGAGGATGTTGCCGGCGAAGAATACGATCAGCGACTCGGTCAACACCGCCGAGGCGTCATCCTTGGAGACACCGAGGCTGTCGACGATCAAGAACAGCAGGAACAGCTGGATGGTGAAGATCGCCATCGTCACCAGGAACCGCGAGATCCACGCCCAGAAGTAGTCCTTGTACTTCACCGGACTGAGCCAGAAGGTGTCGACGACTTCCCGCCAGGACAGCGGTGGTGCCGGCCGGGTGCGGACGGCGTCCTTGTAGCCGAAGACCAGCGGCAGGCACAACACGACGCCGACGATGGCAGGCACCAGGAACCACAGCGCCGGGGCGTCGTTGGGAAGCGATGCCACCACCGCCGCCGACAACACCGTCGCGATCGCCGCAGAGATGCTGGCCACGGCCGCCACGCGGGCCCGGATGCGGCCAGGGATCTGGTCGGCGAGCAGTGCATGGATGGCCATGTTCACGGCGCCGAATCCCATCTGGACCACCGCCCACGACACCACCATGGGCCCGACTTGGGTGGAGGCCGCCATGCCGACCGCACCCAGCATTCCGACGACCAGACCGCCGAGCATCCACGGCTTGCGCATTCCCCATCGAGCCATGGTGCGGTCACTGAGCCGCCCGAACAGCGGCGTGATGATCATCACCACCACTCCGCCGATGGCCGTCACTATGGCAGTGTTCTGTTCCTTGTGTGCTTCGTCGAAGAACAAGAAGACCTTCGGAATAGCTGCGCCCAGCATGGCGCCCAAGGCGATCGTGACTCCGAACCAACTGAGCAGGTAGAACGGTAGGAACTGCCGTCCCTGCGGCTGGCCGAGGATGGCATCTCCGGCGAGCGGGCTGGCCGGGGTGACCCCGACATTGTCGGAAGAGCCGGTGGAAACGGTGGTCATGAGAGAGATCCTGTCGGTGAGGCGGCATAGGCCGATTGGAGGAATTCGTTGGTGATGCGCTGCCAGTCCTGAGCGCGGTCACTGCGGGCGGTGACCGTGGCACTGGCGTGGAGGTGGCCGGAGAGGATTTCGCAGATCACCGGGACGCCTTCCTGTTCCAGGCGAGCTGCCAGCCTTTCGGCACGAGGCAGCAGCGGATCGAACTCGGCGCCGATGATCAGGGTGGGTGGCATGCCGGTGACTTCGACCGCATCAGCCGGCGAGGCGAACCCGTCGTCGGCCCCGTCAGGCAGGTAGGCCGCTATCAAGGCCTGCGCCTGATCACCGACCGGCCCGGCGATCGGATCGGTGATTCCTTCGGACAGATCGAACCGCAACGTGCCCGGCGGCACTTCCAGGTGAAGATGATCGAAGAGCCGCTCGCCTGCCGCGCCTGCCGCCAATGCCGCACTCGCGATGATCGCAGCACCGGCTGAGTTGCCGCCGGCGCCGAAGCGATCAGGATCAACATCGAGTTCGGCGCTGTGCTCCCGAATCGCCCGAGCAGCGATCAGCGCTGCGTCCTTGGCCGCAGGATAGGGATGTTCGGGGGCCAGCGGGTAGTACAGCGCGAGCACCTGGAGGCCGGTGGCCGCGACACGATGGGTCAGCACGGAATCGTTGACCAACTCCCGCGGGGTGCCCGATGTGAACCCGCCGCCGTGCAGCCACAGTTGCGTGGGATACCTCGGCTGATCTTCGGCGGGGCGATAGCGCCGAATCCGTAGCGTCGTTCCCGGCACAGTGAGTTCACTGATACGCACCGTGGGGTCGGGTGGCAGGGCGAACTCCGCGGCGAGGGTGTCGGACAGTTCCCGCTCTGCGGCTCGACGCACGACCCAGTTCTTGGAGAGCAGCCGCGGCAACATCCGCAGGCTGGTACGCAGTCTGATATCGGTTCGAACCCATTGCGCGATCCCCGGCTCCAAGCTGGCCAGCAGCGGGCTCTTCAGCAGTTTGCGTGCCAACAGTTGCATCGCGTCTCCTCGTTGAGTACTCATCCCACCGGCGTCGAAGTGCTTCGATACAAGTGTTACGACGGAGTGTAGGCTGATCTGCAATACTTCGACAAGAGTTTCTTGGGATGAGGTTTTCGCCATGGCCACCGCACCGCAGAATCCGACGATCTATCAGGTCGCGGAGAAAGCCGGGGTGAGCATCTCTACGGTGTCGCTCGCCATCAACCACCCGCAACGGGTCTCGGCTGAGACCCGCGCTCGGGTCATCGCAGCAGCCACCGAGCTGGGCTATGCCCCGCCCATACGCACACCCGGCTCGGCACGTCCCGGGCATCACACCGTGGCGGTGATCGCGCCGTTCTCCAGCTGGCCCAGCTATGCCTTGCGACTCGGCGGCCTGCTCCAAGGATTCAGCAAGGACAATGTCGAAGTCCTGGTCAAGGATGTGCCGGCAGTGAACCTGAACGCCGCCCCCCTCCTGGATACCCTGCCGATCAACACCCGCTACGACGCCGTAGTGCTGATGGGCGTCCCGCTGAGCGAAAGCGCCGAGGAGTCCCTGGCCGGTGGCCGCATGCCGGTGCTGCTGGTGGATGTCGACAGCGATCTGCTGCCCAGCATCGTCGAGGACGACGAGCGCGACGGCCGCATCCTGGCCCGCCATCTGGTGGCGCAGGGTCATCGCGTGGTGGCCTTCCTCCACGATCACCAGGAATCGTTCGAATATGTCTCCTCCGGCATTCATCGCCTCGACGGCGCACGCGAAGTCATCAGCGCAGCCGGCGGCCGAATGGAGGCCATCGAACTGGACAGCACCGACGCCAGCGATGCGCTGCGCCGAATCCTGAGCAGTGGTGCCACCGCGGTGATCGCCAGCACCGACAGCAATGCCGGCTACCTACTGGCCGCCATGCGCCGCGCCGGACTGGAGGCTCCTACCGATCTGTCGGTGGCCGGCTTCGACGACGGCCCCTTGGCCGAAGCACTCGGCCTGACCACCGTCAGCCAACCGTTCCAGGAATCCGGACGGGTCGCCGCTGCCCAGCTGAGTTCGCTGTTGCAGGGCAATGCAACCCATCTGACTCAACTCACCCTGTCGGGCACCCTGGTGGTGCGCGCCTCCACCCGCGAGCTCGCGGTCGACGACTGAGCCGCTCGAGCCATCGCCGACCGCTGCCACAGCCGGGGAGGGCATCAGGCGCGCAGATCAGCAGTCAACCCTCGCGCAACGAACCCACTGGCCCAGGCGCCGACCATCACGATGGCCGCAACCCCGAGGACGCTCAGTGCGTAACTCATCAGTACCGCCGGGTTGAGATAGGCCGACATTCCGATCATCGGTACCACGACGATCAGCACCGAACCCGTAGCAGTACCCAGCGCAGCTACCAGCGGGATCAGGGTCTCGCGTTGCCGGGCCCGGCTGAGCACTCGCAGCTCAGCGCCGGCGAGCACCAGGTTGCGGTACTCCTGGCGCTGGTCGATGAGGCGACCGGCCTGCATCACGCCGGTGGAGACCGCAGCCAGCACTCCAGCAATCGCCAAGGTGAGCAGACCTCCGGTGACCAAGTCGGCCACCAGGATCTGGTCGGCGGAGTTGTTTGCAGACTCTCCGGCGAACATTCCGACCAACGCCACGACTCCGGCGATGAACGCGGCCAGGCCCACTCCTGAAACACTCCGCCAGGCGGCTTTCGGGTCGGCAACGAGCCGACGCCCGGCCAACAAGGTCTCCGGCCGCCGCGCCACGGCAGCGGTGATGCGTCCGACCAACTGCAGGACGAACGGGCCGATCACGTTCAGAGTGGCCAATCCCAACGCCACGAATCCGGCGGCGATCACTACCCCGATCATGCCGGCCACGCTGCCCAAGACGTTGAAGGCGACCACCCCGCCGATAGATACCAATCCGAGGACGACGAGCCGGAAGGCGCTCAGCAGCGGCCTGGAGGTGCGGGCGGCTACGCCGAGCGGGGTGATCGAGACTCGTTGCAGGCTGCTCAGGGCCGAGAGTAGAGCTACCGCAACAACCGCCACGACGGTCACCAGCAACAATGGCAGTCCCACCCAGAGTTCAGCCACGCTCAATGCGCGATCCTCGAAACTCAGCAGAGTCAGCGCGGGCAGCACGGCCAGATAGCCCCCGATGCCCAAGACCGCGCCCAGACCAGCTTGTACTCCGGAATCGGCCAGCGTCAGCGCACTCACCTGGCCACGGGTTGCTCCGGCCAGCCGAAGCGCCGCCAGTCGTTCGTCACGACGCGCCATCGCCAGACGGGCCGCAGCCGCCCCGAGCGTGCTCAGCGGCACCAGCAGCAAGAACACCGCGATCCAAGCCAGGATCACGTAGAACTCCCTGATTCCTGGATCCGACGGCATCACGGTGGGATCAGCGCCGCGACGGATGAAGGCTTGCAGGCCCCCCACCACGACCAGCGCCACCGCCGAGGTTGCCGCGAAGGCGCTCACGGCCAGCACCCCGGTGAAGCGGGTGGCCGCCGAGGTTTCGCGACGCGAGCGCTGTTGCAGCAACCACCACAAACCGGCCGTATTCATCGCAGCACCGCCGGGGTCGGCTGCGCGACAGCACGTTGTTGGCTGGCCGTCGCGACGATACGGCCGTCGGCCATACTGACCGTCCGGGAACACCAATGGGCAACCTCCGGGTTGTGGGTCACCACGACCAGCGCTGCACCAGTGGCTGCTGCGCAGTCGTGGAGGACCCGCATGACGTCCCAGCCGGTGGCATGGTCCAGTGCCCCGGTGGGTTCATCGGCAAAGATCACTCCGGGCTGCCCGACCAGGGCGCGCGCAATGGCAACCCGTTGCGCCTGCCCACCCGACATCTCACCCGGACGCCGGGTCTCCAGACCGGCCAGGCCCAGTGCGCGAAGCTGCTCGCGAGCAGCCGCCACGGCCTGCGGACGGGCCATGCCGCCCAGCATCAGGGGCAGCGCCGCATTCTCCTCCGCGGGTAGTTCGGGGAGGAGCTGCCCGGATTGGAAGACAAAGCCGAAATCAGAGCGCCGTAGTCGGGTGCGCTCGGCATCACTGAGCGACTGCAGGTCCCTCCCGCACCAGGCGACCGATCCTGCTGTCGGTGCCAACACTCCCGACAGCAGGTGCAGCAAGGTGGTCTTCCCCGACCCGGAGGGCCCCATGATCGCCAGGGATTCCCCGGCTTGGATGCCCAATTCGACCCCGTCGAGGGCGAGGGTTTGGATCGGTGGCTGCCCATAGGTCTTGGTCAGCGCGCGAGCTTGCAGGATGACGCTGGCTGGCACCGGCGGGGCAGCAGTCGGGACGTGGTAGGTGTTCATAGTCTCAGCCAAGTCGTCCGCGGCCGGTTTTCCATTGGCGCTGGCCGGTCAGTGTGGGTAGCGCTGGCGCTACCTCGTGGGAGAATCGCTGAGTGCGCAGTTACCGGGACATTCTGAGACTTCCCGGGGCGCTCCGCTTTTCCGCAGCCGGGCTGTTGGCGCGCTCGGGTCAAGCAATGCTGGGTCTGGGCCTGGTGCTCATGGTCTCGGCGCTGTACGACGGCTATCGCCTGGCTGGAATCCTCACCGCCGTGTGGGCGGTGTCGTGGGCGCTCGGCACCGCACTGCTGTCGAATCTGGTCGATCGGTATGGACAGCGCCGGGTGATGTATCCGGCCGCGGTGGTTTCGGCCACAGCACTGCTGGTGGTTGTCGGCTTCGCGATGCTGCGATGGCCGGCGCAGGCCCTGATCGGCCCGGTGATCGTGGCCGGGGCGTTCGGCGGCTCCCCCGGCGCGCTGGTTCGTGCCCGCTGGAAGCATCTGCTGCAAGACTCCGCAGCGTTGCACACCGCGTTCTCGCTGGAATCCACCCTCGACGAGGTCACCTACATGGTTGGACCGGTGATCGCCACCGCGCTGGCGGTGGGGGTGCATCCGACAGCCGGGCTGGTCGCCGCAGCACTGTCCTCATTGCTCGGCGCAACGCTGTTCTACAGCCAGCGGGCGACCGAACCGCCCGTGGCGGCGCTGTCCGGCACTCAGCAACGTCAGCGGCCGGGACGAGTGCTGCTTCTCCCCGGGGTCGTCGGCGTGGTGGTAGTGAACCTGCTGATCGGCGCCATGTTCGGCGGGATCGATGTCACGGTGGTCGCCGCCGCGACCAGTTGGGATGAGCGCGCCGCCTCCGGCCTGGTGCTGGGCATGTTCTCGCTCGCCTCGGCGTTGGCCGGTTTGTTGTACGGCGCGCGAGCGTGGAAGTCCGCGCTCTGGCTGCGCTTCGTGGTCATCGTCGTGGCCATGTTCGCCGCGGCAGCCGCGCTGCTAGCCGTCGACTCGGTGATCATGCTGACCGTGATCGGCATGCTCTTCGGCGTGACGGTCGCCCCCACGCTCATCAATGGCAACAGCCTGATCGGTCGGCTGGTACCCGAGGCTCAACTCACCGAGGGTTTGGCCTGGATGGGCACCGGCATCGGTATTGGCGCGGCCATCGGGTCCGCCGTGTGCGGCCACGTCATCGACCTGGCCGGCTACCCGGCGGGATTCGTCGCGGTAGCCGGCTTCGGCCTGGTCACGCTGCTGCTGGCGCTGGCCTCGCTACCGGCGCTACGGGCGTTCAGCGCAGGAACAAAGCCCGCGCCGGACACAGCTTGACCGCCAGCTTGGCGTCGGCAGGCGGCACGGCGTCCGCGGCCAGGATGGGATAGCCCCACTCATCGAGCACGATCGCTTCGGGAAGCGTCCGAGCGCAGATCCCGTGACCGGTGCACAGCACTCGATCGACGCCGATGCGGGCCAGATCGGATTCGACCGCTCGCGTATCAGACATAGCTGAGCACCTCCGTAGGTTGGTTTCCGCCCGCGAAGTACGGCTGAGATTGCAGCAGCTCGGGGCCGAGAACCCGAAGCGCCGACGTGGCGAATCGGGATACCCCATCGGGGTGGGCGCAGGCGCCGCGACGTTCGAAAAGGGTGAGCCGGTTCTGCAGGCGTCGGTGGGTGTCGGCGCCGGGATGCATCGCGAACGCATTCCAGTCCGCCGACAGCGCCGGCAGTCCGAACATGCACGGCCCACATTGTCCGGCCGATTCGCCGGCACCGTAGGCGATCATCGCACCAGCGGTGTGCGCCGCAGCCTGGCGCGGGTCCCACACGGTGATGATTCCCGGCCCGAGACCACCGCCGTAGCTCTTCATGGTCGGGGTGTCCCAGATCGCCGAACGCGCCTCATCTGCGGTGAGCAGGATGCCGCCCAGACCGCCGACTCCAACCAAACGCACCGAGGGATCCAGGCCACCGGCCAGATTGATCAGGTCCATCACCGGGATGCCGGCGGCAGCCTCGATAATGCTGGGCGTGCTGACGAAGCCGCCCACCGCCACCAGCCGCGGGCCGGGCTCGGCGTCGGTGCCGTAGGAGCGGAACCAATCCACGCCGCGACGGCTGATCTGGCTGACCCGCCACACCGATTCGGCGTTGAGCACCACCGTCGGCCTGATGCGTTTGCCGTCGCTGCGCTGGCCGCCGAAGACGAAGGGAGCCTTCTTGGTCATCGGACGTGCCGTCCCGCCGTGGGCCAAGGAGATCAGTGAGGTCTCCTCAGAGGACACATAGCGGTGCGGAACCTCCAACACCTTCAAGCCGGCCGCGGCCAACAGCCGGGCCGTCGTGGAATCACGGTGGGCGGCGAAGATCGGCTTGGCGTGGCCGGAGGTGATCAACGCCACGCCTTCGAGCAGTTCGTTGAGGTGGTTGGCGACCACCCAGCCGTCCTTGGCGGCGCCGATCTCGCCGTCGCAGACGTTGACGATGAGCCGGGCTTTGTTCTCCTTGGCTGCCTTGATCTTGATCGCGCTGGGGAAGGCGGCCCCGCCGCGACCGGTCAGTCCGGCGGCGTTGATCAGTTCGATGATGTTGCTCATACCCACTCCTGCGACTTGATTTCCTGACGACGGTCGGTGTCGGCGTGACTCACGGCGACCCGCCAGCTGGCGGCCAGACCTCCCACCACACCGCAGGCCAAGGTGATGCCTTGCAGGATCGGCTGGTCGGCGGTGCCCAAGGCGAAGCCGTGGATGATGGCGAACAGCCACAGGCCGTAGGAGGCCCAGTGAATGCCACGCCAGTAGCGCTCGGAGATGCGGTGTCGCAGCAGGCTGGTCACGATGATGGTCACCAACAGGTCGATGGCGATGGCACCGAAGCCGATCCACACCGTCTCGTAGCCCGAGGTGAACGGCACCACGACCGACAGCCAGCTGATGTCGACATAGCCTTCAGCCACGGCGGTGATGATGTGGGTGGCGATGAAGACCGTCATTCCCAAAGACAGCCAGCGATGGATACCTGCCGCAATGGTGGCCCGGTCGGCGTGGGGACGCCGACGTCCGGCAGTGACCATTCCGATCACGACCACCACGGTGAGCAGCACGATGCTGACGACGCCGGTGGCCCGAGAGAGGTACCACAGCAGTTCGCTACTCATGGGTCAGACTCCTTCAGGCTTCATGGTGGATTGAGATTCGCGGGGGTCAGGGGCGTCGAAGGCATCATCTTCAGGCCAACCGTTGACGGTCACGACACTGCCGTCGAGGCGCTCCAGTCGGGCGGAGATGCCCCGCTCAGCAAGCCAATACGGGGCTTCGGCGCCGAGCACCAGGGCCGCTGTCGAAGCGGTGTTGGCTTCGAGGGCGGTGGCGGCCACACAGCTTGCCTGCCCCCAGACCCGCTCGACCACAAGGCCGGTTCGCGGATCGATGATGTGATTGGCGATGCCGCGATCGGTGCTCCAGGCGCGCTTCTGGGTGGAGGAGGTGGTGATCGCCTGGTTGGTGATAGCCACGACCTGTCGCAACGCGCCGTCGGCTGCTTCGATGCCGACGTTCCAGCCCCCATCAGGGATTTCGCCGCTGGTGGCGATATCGCCACCCAGATTCACCAGGAATCCGCCGGGCAGTCGCATCGCCAGCGTGCGGGCGATCATGTCGGCGGCATGAGCTTTCGCGGTGGCGCCGAAGTCGAGCAGGGTGCCCTGCGGGACGTTGATGCGTCCCGATCCGGTGACGGTGACGCGTTCCCAGCCGGGGACGCGGCCAACGGCGGTGACCAGGAAGTGGTCGCGGGCCAGCACGGCATCCATGTCCTCGTCGTAGCCGGCATCCACCAGGGCAGTGCCGACGGTGAAGTCGACCAGACCGTCGCTGATGCGGGCACCGTGCCGGGCGGCATCGAGGTAGTCCAGTAGCAACGGGGAGCCGTAGCACCAGGCGTCGGAATCGGCAGCCAGGTCAGCCAGGCGGCTGATCTCGGAATCGCCACGGAAGCGTGAGCAGGCAGCGTCCACCGCGGCGAGATAGTCCTGGGCGTAGCGCAGGGCCGGCTCGAGCGCCTCGGGTCGGGTGGCCAGGATCTCGTGGCTGGTCCCGATGGCCCGGAAGGTGCCGACGGCCGGAACGGTGCTGCGATCAAGAACCGCGGTGGAACTGCTCATGATGACTCAGGATCCCTTCGATTTGGTCTGGGGTGGTTTCTTTACGGGCTTGGGAGCTGGGGCTTTGACGACCGGCTTCTTGGCCACCGGTTTCTTGGCCACCGGGGCTTTGACGACGGGCTTCGCCACCGGTGCCGTGGCGGCCTTGGGCTTCTTGGGCTTCTTGACCTTCTTGGCTTTCGGCGCGGCGGCGGTCTTGCTCGCCGACGGCGTGGCGCTTGGCGTTCCGGTCGTCTCGGAGGCTGATGGCGAGGGAGTCTCGGCCTCGGCGATCTGGCTGGTTGCCAAAGCCACGGAGATGCCGACGGTTCCCAAGGCGCCGGTCGCCAGCAGTGCGCTGACGGCCAGTCGAGTCTTGGCCAGTGCGGGGGTGTCCATAGGGTTCACTCCTGAGTTGCGGGGAGGGGCTCGGGGTGCCCACACCCGTGTTGTCGCTCTCAAGAGTGCTGAATGCCGCGGCGGCCAACCTCAAATCGGCGTAAAGACGCCCTTCAATCTTCATGACTTGCGGGCTCACGATCCGCGGGTGTTGGTCTGGCCGGTGCCACTACCGGCCGATACCCCGCCGGTCTGGGGGAAGCCACCGGTCTGCGGGCTCGAGTTGGTGTTGGAGGAGCCGGAGTTGTTCGAACTCGAGGTCCCGTGCTCGTTCTCGTTCTCGTTCTCGTCGTCGAAGCCGCCGGTAGTGCTGGTACCGGAGGTGACACCGGTGTCGATGGTTGTTTCGGGAGCAGACGAGGCAGCAGTGATGAGATTCGAGCCGACTAGGGCTCCGGTGATGATCCCGGTGGCCACGGTTGATCCGGCGATCAGGCCGGCGACCGCGAAGCGTGCTTTGTTGACGGCTGGGGTGGTGGGCATTGGGCTCACCCTCTCTGGGCTGTGGAACTAAGGACATGTCCAGAGTCCGGGGGCAGCCTTTGAGCTGGCTGTGTGCCTTCCTGGGCGTCCGCTGTGAGAAGGCGGGCACGCTTGAGGTTTCGTTAACGCCGAGCCACCGTGGCACGCGGCGAAGGTGCGGGCTGTCGGTCAAACCTCCGCGCTGGTACCGCGGTACAAGTGGTCGATGATGTCGGCGACCCGCTGGGTGAAGGCCGGCTTCTTCAGTTTCATCGTGGGCGTCACCAGGCCACCAGCCTCACTGAGATCGGCCATGAGGACCACGATTTTTCGGGCCTGCTCGGCCGGGGAGAACCCTCGATTGGCCTGTTCCACGATCCGATTCACCGCCGCGATCAACTCGGTGTTCTGCACCGGCAGTGGGTCTCCAGCCGGAGGCACCTCGGGGAGCCTCGCCGACGCGTGATGCGCTGCCCAGGTCTGCACGGCCTCCGCATCGAGGAGGATGAGCCCACCCAGGTAGGGCTTGCCTTCACCGACCAGCACAGCGTGGGCGATCAACGGGTCAGCCTCAACGGTCGACTCCCAGAATGCTGGTGAGATCGTCTTTCCCGCGGCGGTGACGATCACATCTTTCAACCGACCCTGCAGCCGCAAATGTCCGTCTGCGTCGAGGGTGCCCAGATCGCCGGTCCGGAAGAACCCGTCGACGAAGGCGTCGGTGTTGTGTTCGCCGTGCCGGTAGCCTGCGAACACGCCGATCCCGCGAACCAGTACCTCGCCGGCGTCGGAGATGCGCACGGTACTACTCGGCAGGGGCACCCCCACGGTGCCGGAATGGATCGCTCCGGGCAGGTTGGCGACGATCGGTGCGGTGGTTTCGGTCAGACCGTAGCCTTCTACGATCGGGACGCCCATTCCCCGGAATAGCAGCGACAGCTCCGAGCTCAGGCTGGCCGCTCCACACAGCAAGTAGTCGACGCGTCCACCCAATTTGGCGCGCAGAGTGCCATAGAAGAGCTTGTCGAACAGAACGTAGCGCAGCGAGTCCGGCAAGCCGCGGCGCACTGGCCGTCCTGCGTCGGCGCTCTCGGCGTCCATGCCTGCCTGAATGGCAGTGCGCTTGGCCGACTGCCAGATGCGAGACAGACCGATCCTGGCGGCTTTCTGGGCTGCGGCTTCCTCGATCTTCTGTAGTACCCGTGGCACGACGACCAGGAAGGTGGGACGCAGCGCCCGCAGCGAGGCGACCGCCTGTTTGGGCTGAGCGACATGGGCGATCCGCATGCCTTTGGCGATGCAGATCAGTTGCAGGGCCCGGGCCAGCACGTGGGCCAGCGGCAGGAAGATGACGGTATTGCCGGTTTCGGTGACGATCTGTTCGTAGCTGGCCGACACCCCGAGCACCTGGCCCACGAAGTTACGGTGGGTGAGGTTGGCACCTTTGGGATTGGCCGTGGTGCCGGAGGTGTAGACGATTGTGGCCACCGAGTCCAGGTCGGCCAGAACGCGGCGCTCCTCCACCTGGGCGAGGGAAATGCGCCGCCCGAGGTCGGCCAATGCGGCCAGATCCGGACCGGGCTGGGCGTCCATGGTCCAGACCAGCGGATCGGCCTGGCCTTGCTTGGCAAGGGCGGAGCGAAGCAGTTCGGCTTGAGCCTCGTGCCCGGCGATGGCCAATCCCACTTCAGCATCGGCGACGATGGCGCATACCTGGGCTTCGGCGGAGGTGTCATAGATGGGGACCACCACGCCAGCGGCGTACCACACCGCCAGGTCACAGACGGCCCACTCGTAGCGCGTTGCGGCCATGATCGCCACGGACTCCCCTGGCGCCAAGCCGGCGGCGATCAAGCCTCGCGCGATCGCAATGACGTCCTGGGCGAACTCGGCCGTGGTGACCGGACGCCAGCGACTGCTGTCGGGATCGGGCACGTCGAAGGCGACGTGGTCTGGTGCTGCCGCGAGTCGACGGGCGAGCAGATCAGTGACATTGCGATAGCCGGTCAGGTCGACGGTGACCGAACTGGTTACTTCTTTCATGCCAACTCCTGGGGGTGCAAGCCGAGCGGAGATCAGTAGACCTCCCACCGGTTCAGTGGGCAATTCGATTATGAGCACTAACGCTGCTGGCCAGGGGAAGATTCCGCCGACAAGATGGTGGAAATACCCAGACCCCAGGAGTATTCATGAACGATTCGGATCGTCGCGCCCTCGTGGCCGTGATCGCAGCATTGCTGATCGGTGCCGCGATGGCGCTGGCAGGCAGCCAAGGAGGCTTCACCGTCGGTGGCTTCGGGCTGTTCGCCACCGCAGTCCTGATTGCTTTTGTTGTGCAGTGGATCGTCTTCGTGCCGTCGTTTGCGGCACGAACCGAGCGATTCTTCGACCTCACCGGAAGTCTCACCTTCATCGGCATCACCGTCGGGTTGGCCATCGCCACGCCGATGATGGATGCCCGCAGTTGGCTGTTGGCTGCCATGGTGGCGCTTTGGGCCGCGCGCCTGGGTTCCTTCTTGTTCACGCGGGTACGGCGCTCTGGCGGGGATCACCGCTTCGATGAGATCAAGCAGTCCTTCTGGCCATTCGCTCAGGTGTGGACCCTGCAGGGGTTGTGGGTGACCATGACCGCTGCGGCGGCGTGGATTGCGATCACTTCCCAGCATCGGGTGGCACTCGACGCATTCGCGGTGGTCGGGCTGGTGGTGTGGCTGTTCGGCCTGGGTTTCGAGGTGGTGGCCGATCTGCAGAAGTCACGATTCAAGGCCAATCCGGCCAACGCCGGACGGTTCATCGACTCCGGGCTGTGGTCGCTGTCACGCCATCCCAACTACTTCGGCGAGATCGTGCTGTGGATCGGGGTGGCCATCGTGACGCTGCCGGTGCTGCAGGGCTGGCAGTGGGTGGGCATGCTGTCGCCACTGTTCGTGACGGTGCTGATTGCCAAGGTCAGCGGGGTGCCGCTGCTGGAGGCCAAGGCTGACACCACGTGGGGCGGCCAGCCCGACTACGAGGCTTACAAGGCCAAGACTTCGGTGCTGATTCCGCTGCCCTAGTGTCCTGAGATGAGGTCGGCCACCTTGGCGATGGGCGCAGTGGTCGCACGTCCAGCAAACTCGGCGCGATCAGCCGCGCGATAGGCCGCATAGATGGCCTGCACCCCCAGCCAACGCAGGGGTTCGGGTTCCCATTTACGGACTTTGCGTCCCACCCAGGGCAGCCGGGTCAGTTCGGTGTCGCGGCGCAGGATGAGGTCGGCCATAGTGCGTCCGGACAGGTTGGTGGTGGCCACTCCGGTGCCCACATAGCCACCGGCCCAGCCCAGTCCACTGGCCTGATCGAAGCCGATGGTGGCCGCCCAATCTCGAGGTACGCCCAGCACACCGGCCCAGGCATGATCAATGGCGGCTTCGCTTGCTGCGGGGAAGAACCGCCGTAGCAGTGCGGTGAGCGCATCGATGGTTTCGGCTTGGGTAACCCCGTCGGTGTCGACACGGGAACCGTAGCGATAGGGCACCCCGCGTCCGCCGAACGCAATGCGGTCATCGGCGGTGCGCTGGGCGTACATGTAGACGTGCGCGTAGTCGCCCAGAGCTTCGCGGCCGTCCCAGCCGATCTGGGCCCAGACGTCGGCGGGCAACGGTTCAGTGACGATCATGGAAGAGTTCATCGGCAGCCAGGTGCGGTGCTCTCCGGCCAGGTTCGCGGTGAATCCTTCGGTGGCTCGCACAATGGCTTCGGCGCGCACCACGCCGTGCTCGGTGCGCACGCTGCCGGAGCTGAGCTGCTGCACCGTGGTGTTCTCGTAAATCTGGACGCCGAGGGCTTCGACCACCTGGGCTAGCCCGCGAACCAATTTGGCCGGGTGCACCTTGGCGCAGTGGGGTTGCCAGGTGGCACCCAGCGCGTTGTCGACGTTGATACGGGATTGGGCTTCGGTGGCCGACAGCAGTTCGATGTCGGTGACCGGCCAGGTCGCTTCGCTGTCGTAGAAGGCCTTCATACGCGCGGCCTGGGCGGGGGTGTAGGCGACGTTGAACTCGCCACCCTTGACGATGTCGGCCTCGATGCCTTCGGCGGCAGCAACGCTGACGACCTCATCGACGGTGTCGTTCATGGCCTGTTGGAAAGCGATGACGGCGTCGCGTCCATGGCTGTGCAGATACTGCTCGCGGTCGCCGGTTATGGAGTTCACACACCAGCCACCGTTGCGTCCGGAGGCTCCGAAGCCGGCGAAGCGCTGCTCCAACACCACGATGCGCGCATCGGGCTGGGCCTTCTTCAGGTAGTAGGCGGTCCACAGTCCGGTGAAGCCGCCGCCGACGATGCAGACATCGGCGTCCAGGTCTCCAGGAAGGGAAGGTCGTTGCTCAGGCAGCCCGATCTGCTGCCACCAAAATGAGATTTGGCCATTGGTCACGGCCACGGCTAACACCACCCACAACTACTCGATGCGTTATCGGAGCCCAGGCCAGCCGTGGTCGGGCTCCGCACACCTGGCCGGATGCTCAACCCGGGAGGTCAATCGAACAGTAGCGGGCGTTTGTTTCAGTCGTGTTCAGGCCACCGGTCCAGTTCAGGCAATCGCTGGACGAGCGTCGCCCGCAGCCCGGACCGAACGCATAATCGCCGCACGCGCGATCTACGTGGTTCGAACCGGCGTCGACGCCAATTGCACTGCAGTACCCGAGGCGATCACACCGATGAGGTTCGCACCGAACATCGTGTAGTCAAGGTCCACGCCGATAATCGCGTTTCCACCCATCTCTACAACCTGCCTGCGGAGCCTGCGGAACGCCACCTCCTTGGCTTCGGTGAGCTTGCGCCGGAACGCGTCGGACTCCGCACCGAAGAAATTGGCGAAATCTGCCCCGATTCCGCGAAGCACACCGGTCCCCAGTACTACTTCCGCGCTTGCGAACCCCAGGTACGCAGTTATGCACTGGTCCTCGAAGTTGAATCCCGACGTGATTTGTATCGCATCGGCGAGGGCACTGAGTTCGTCCTCTAGGGCCCGCAGGCGGGAATCGTCTTCTTGCTTCAACACTTCGGGGTCCTGCCAGAGACGCTCCAGTTCATCGGCCACCTGTACGTCCTCATGGGAGCGGGCATACTGCATCAGCTCGCCCAACCCGGCCCGTGAAAGCTCTCCGCGAATCAACTTGCCCTCGCGGGTACCGCACCAATCACATGCTTCCTGACCGGCCAGAGACGCCAACTGAGCGGAAAACACCGGACCACCACGCCGAGTCTTCGCACCGCAGAGTGCACAGTTCACCGATGTATTCCTTTCTCGTCCTCACTCACCAGAGCCGATGCTCAGGGAAGACTCGACCCTCACTGCTCACCTGTGCTGGAGTCTCGTTAGCAATTCGCGGAGGCCAGTTGATTAGCCCTCACTCGGCGGTTGATTTGCACCAGCTGGTTGCGCGGAAAGAGGTCGGCTGAGTGTATCGCGCCTCGGTAAAGAGCGCCGTGTTCAACCGCAATGCGCCTTAATCCGGCGACACAAAGCGCCGAACGACTCGCTCGGCAGGCGCCAGCGCCGTCGGACCGGTTCCGGGGCAATGTCATGCAGCGGGCCGGACGCAGCGTCCCTTCAACGGAATCACTGCAACGATATGAGAAGGAGTCAGCGGCACACTACAAACCTAGCCAGCGACCAAATACCGCCGACTTGCACTGCGAAAGGAAGAACTACCGCACCCTCCGACGACAGGTCAGAACGTCACCTGCTCATGCAGCAGTCCCAAATCCCTGGTTCACGCGTCCTGATTATGTCGGCAATCGTTGGGCGGCCGGCAACGTCCCCCTCACCTGTGTGTCTATACACAAGGTGGGCAAGCTGCTCGGGGTCGTACTGCGCAGTACCCCCCTCTGGGCGTGCAGCCAGCTCAGCCGATGACTTAATCGCACTCACGGAATCGGATGCAGCAGCGACATATGATTGAGCTTCCGACGGGCTGAAACAACAAAGCTGTCATCAACCTCAGTAAACTGCGATGCAGATTCAATCAAAACGCCGTCAGCAAGAGGTTTGCCGACACCGAAAGGCAAAGGCTCAATTCCCCAATTTGCCAAATAGGTTTTCCAACCGATCACCGGCTCTCGACGGGCCGGAGATTGTGCCTCGCGCCACTCATGCGTGCTCCAAGTAGCCCAGTGCGGCTCCCACGACTCAACGATGATCTCAAAGATGGCCGATGAAGGGTCCACCTGGTACAGGACCTCCGCACCACTATGGGGAGGCGGAATGCTCAGGACGAAGCTATTGAGCAGGCCCGGTTGATTCGCATAGGAACCACAATGAGCAGAGAGACCCATGAACCGCCCCGGTGTGTCCGGAGACTCGCTGGTTTGATTCTTCAGCTTGCTGCTGAGGGTTGTTGTTGAGCGTAGTGGGCCTGCTCGAGGACGACCGGTGGCATATCGCCGCAGTACTCGTTGAGCCGGCGGTGGTTGTACCACTCGACCCATGTCGCGGTGGCGATCTCGACGGCATCCACGTTCTTCCAGGGGCCTTGGCGGCGGATGGCCTCGGTCTTGTATAGGCCGTTGATGCTCTCGGCCAGCGCGTTGTCGTAGCTCGACCCGACGGCCCCGACCGACGGGGTGATGCCGGCGTCGGCGAGCCGTTGGCTGTGCGCGAGCGAGAGGTATTGGCTGCCGTGATCGTGATGGGTGACCAGGGCGGTGAAGTCGTCACGGCCTTCTTGTTGCCGGGTCCAGATGGCCTGCTCGACGGCGTCGAGGACGAGGTCGGCAGTCATCGACGTGGCGGTCCGCCAGCCCAGGATGCGGCGGGCGTAGGCGTCGATCACGAACGCGACATAGGTCCAGCCGGCCCAGGTGGAGACGTAGGTGAAGTCCGCCACCCAGAGCCGGTTCGGCGCCAACGGTTCGAAGTTGCGATTGACCAGGTCGGCCGGCTTCGGGCCGACACCGGCGATCGTGGTGCGTTTCACCTTGCCACGCACCGCACCGGCCAGTCCGTCAGCCTTCATGAGCCGCTCGATCGTGCACCGGGCCACCGGGATACCTTCCCGGTTCAGCACCAGCCACACCTTCCGCGGCCCGTACACCGCGAAGTTGTCGGCATGCACCCGACGGATGTGGTCGAGCAGCACGGCGTCACGCTGCTCACGGGCGGAGGGCAGCTTGTCGCGCCACTCGTAGTAGGTCGACGGGGCGATCTTCACACCGTGCTCACTGAGCACGGCACAGATCGGCTCCACACCCCATCGCAACCCGTTCTCGGGCTGGTGGTCGGCATGCTCGCGGACGAAGTCCACGATCACTGCCCGGGCCGGTCGAGCTCGGCCGCGAAGAAAGCCGAAGCCGCCTTCAAAATGCCATTCGCCCGCCTCAACTCGGCGTTCTCCCGCCTCAGACGTTTGATCTCAGCAGACTCCTCACTCGTCACCCCAGGCCGGGCACCCTGATCAACCTCGGCCTGCCGGATCCACTTCCGTAGCGTCTCGGCGGTGGTAATCCCCAACAACTGGGCGACCTTCTGCATCGCGGCCCAGTCCGACTCATGATCGGGCCTGACCTCGGCATACATCCGCACCGCCCGAGCCTTCAGCTCAGCCGGATACCTCTTCGACGTGTTCCCTGACATGACTCCAACCTTCCCAAGGTTTCGAGTCTCCGGACACACCGGGGCGGTTCACCAAGGCCGGTCGCCGGTTGTTCCACAACCCCACGCGAAAGCCGAGTTCCTCGATCACCTCACCATCGGAATCTCGCCGGTTTCGCCCGCGATCAAACAAACTGGCGAGATCGTCCGCACCCAAGGCGATCGGCACCGTCGCGGTGGATCTCGTTGCGCCCTTCAAAAACCAAGCCGCAAGAAGCGGGTCGACCGCACCCAGGCCAAGCAAACAGCGCGACAGGCGTTCCCCACACTCAAACGCAGTTTCACGACGATCGCCCCAGTAGGCACCGATGTAGGAGGCTTGCATTGAACTCGGTCACCTCGCAGGCACGTAAACGGCAGTGATTCCAACGATACCCTCGTCATCGAGCAGGCGACGTATCGCACTGACCGCCGGCTTCTCAGCCACAGACCACATGATCGGTATGCCCGCGGCAGCTCGAACTTGTCGCTGCGCTTGATCAATGAGCTTGTCAGCGCCCCTGAACCAGGGCTGGAAGGCGCCGTCCTTGACAAACGGGGCATATATCTGGGGCCCTTGGCATCCTGCAACACTCCGTCCGCGAAGCCGTCGAATTTCACTCCGTTGAGCCAGTAAACCGATCCCGCCGCGCGACCCGTGATCTGAGTCTGGTACGCCGCAGCGCGCTCCGACATCGACTCCGCAACCACACCCCATGCACCCGGCCCGGCCTCGCTGACGCCTCTACCAAAGGCGCTCTTCAGCCAGGTCCAGGCCGGCTTGGTGACTTTGGACAACCCATAGCCTGCCCACCCGGCCCCTACACTCAACAGACCGTTCTGGAACGCTGCCATCGCCAGGTCCTGCCAGCTCGAGCACCGATGATTCACCAACCGGTCCTCAGCGCCCCGGAACACCGCCCCATTCAACGACCCACACAAGAACGCGTTCTTGGTGACCGCGCCACAAATCCCGTCAATCCCACCAATCAACGCCCAAGCAAGCGCACCCTCAACCGTCTTCGGCTCCGGACCAAACACCGCATAGCCCACCGCCCCAGCAGCCCGTGGGCCACGCGCAATCTGCATCTCACACGCGACAAGACTGTGCCCACTTGCATCAGTGAACGTCACGCGGCTCACGCTCAGTGGTGACGTTGCGCCTCGGCACAGAAGGGACCAGGTCGTCGTAGGCGTAGACCAGCACCTGGGTAGAGGGCCAAACCGCGAGGTTGGGAAGTGTGACTGCGAACTAGCTGATGATCGCCGCCAGGGCCGCCCTTACAGCGGCCCGGGCCACTCGGATCATGGCGTTCGCTCCACTGTCAGGGCGTTCCGCCAATCAGGTTCTGCATCGACCGGGACGCCAAGCGCTCGAAGGTAGTCGTAGACCATGTCCGACGTGAAACGCATCGCCACACCACGCCTGACATAGGCGGATTCATCCTCGAAGGGATACGCCTGTCCGGAGGTCTCGAACATCCACCTCCCGCCATCGTTCGCCGCGACAATAGATCGCTCCATAGAGAGGGGCGGCGAGCCCCCCGGGCCGTAGACCTCGAGTACACGGGCTGGATAGGTAGCGGTGTCGGCGACGTTGACCACGCGCATCGCGCGGCATCCAAGTTCTCTCGCGGCATAACTCGGCAACACTCCGACATCCGTGCCGAGGGGTCCGTTGCTAAGCAGAGCCGTCCACTGGCCGACAGGCACGCAGACGTATCGACTGACTTCGGATCCCGGCGCAAGAAGTGCGACGGTCTCGTCCATCGAGACCACGTCAGCACGACGAGTCTGCCATCCAGCATCGAAGCCGCTGACAATCCAAGCGGCGAGCGAACCCGCTCCGACTTCGAAGTAGCCTACCTGTTCGGTGGTAGGGCCCCCGACCTCTGATGGAAGCGTCATGGCACAATCCTCAGGATAAGAATGCCCCCGGGTCGTTGGGGGCCGCCGCGCCCGTAGGTGGCCCTGACCTGACCCGCCAGTTAGCCACACCAACGGGAACCCAAATCGTGGGTCAGGCCGGAGTGACACCAAGCCACTCTTGCGCGTCACGCAGGCTTAACGCGAGCGCGTTTTGTGACGGCGTGGCGGGATTGCGGACAAGGATGCAGGGGCCCGGGAAAAAATCCGGGTCGAACGGTCTCAGCCCCAGCGCCGCACAGTATTCGACCAGCATTGTCGCACTGAACCTGTCAACGACCCTACGTCGTTTGTAGGCTTCAGTGTCTTCAAAACTCTGAACCGCACCGTTTGCATCAAACCGCCAACGGCTTCCATCGCGCGTGAGAGAAACCGTGCGGACGTAATTCAAGAAGTCTGTTGCGGTCGGTGCAAACATCTCGAGCTGACGCGCCCCGTATCGTGGACGCCGCCCCCGCCCTTCCGGCACGTCCGGAATCGAAACCACCACGACTCCCTGAACACCCAATGCGGACGCAAGGTAGCCGACCGTCGAAACTGGGTCACCTCCCTGCAACCCATTGTCAAAGAGGGCAGTCCACTCGGAGTTCTGGGTGGCAACGACGAGTTCGCGAGGGCGGATGCCGCTCGTCAGCGGCTCAAGGACAGGCACATTGACGAAAAGGCTTCCGTCAAGTTGCTCAACTTGCACCGACCCGTGGATGCTTTGACGCCACTCAGCCAGCCCCTGAGCAACCACTCGTAAGGGAGCCCGCAGAAAGCCCATTGCTGAGGTCACCGGTGCGAACGAATCGCCCTCGACTGTTAGTTGCTCGGTCATGGCACCTCAAACAAACTCACGCACAGCCATGACCCAAGTCAGGTCATGGCGGAAAACACCTTCACGACCGCCGTCCGGCAGCTTCATGACAGCACTCGTCAACCACAAAGCCGCTCCGCGTCCATCTATTCACCAAATCAACACCGTGCACCCCTAGGAACCCAGAAGTCGCAGCACATATTCGTTCGGAATGGTCCCCGTTCGATAGTACGCCACGAAGATTTCACCCGCCTCCGCGGCGTCAAACACCTCACTCGAGTACACCTCCACATCGTGCCCGTTCCAAGGAATCCGGACCTGATCTGGGAATACCTGATCCTCGGCTTGGTGGCGCCCCACGACATATTGCTTCGGCTGCCCCGCCTCGATCTGGCGAACTTCTACTGTCATCCGGTCACTCGATCCCGCAACCTGAAGGAACTCCTGCGGCCATTTGTCCAGATCGATGCGATCGAATCGCACACCGTCTGGGAGCTTCCAGAGGCTAAAGGCATATCTCGTCGAGCCATCCAGCAACACCAGACGTTTGCGAAGAGAGCCCTCGCAAGTGTCTTCCGAATCCTTCAACTCTCCATGAATATGCCCATTCATCGTGACCGCGTGAGTAACGTGCATCTTTTGGCCTTCACCTTCATTCCGACCTACTCCGTCCGGCAGCTCTTGAACGCAGATTCAAGCCCGGGATTGTGTATCGCCCTCGTTACAGCCGCATCACTGGGGTGCCTCGAAGCCCGCGAGGCCGGTCTCCACATTCCTCAGCTGGGCCGCGACCAGGGCCCCTCTTGCCTTTGGCGACAAGTAGATCGTGGCATCGCCATCCATGAGGAAGAAGTCAGAGCCGTCCCACCCCTTGGGATCCAGCTCCATCCCTACTCCGAGTGCTCGGGGCACCGTGCACCTTCCTGTCACTTGGATCAACATGAGATCGACGGCCCGTGGGTTCCCAGCGACAGGTATGGGAGAAGCAGACCAACCGGTGAGCCCAGCTTCGGTGAGCACCTGAACGAATGCGGTGCTAGCGAGGAAGAGCGCGGCCCAGTAGGTCGGCACGAGATCACCGATCCTCCCCGCGTCCGCTTTGCCTACGATTCTCTCCAGTCTGGCGTAGCCAGCTAGAACCCGGCGCGGGTCTTGACCATCTAGATCGCCCACATCTACGCGCGCCCAACCCTCATCCGCCACACCCAACCGGCCGACTTCCCGCCCATCATTCGAGCGAAGTCGAAGATCTGCGCCACGGCCGGCGAACCGCGCAAGAAGGAACGCCAATCCTTAGCCTACTCCGAGCTCCATCCTTGATGTTCTGCCCGAGGTACCCAAGTGCCGAACTTCGGAGCGTTGGCATCGATGCCAAGCCGCGCGAAGTCCCGTCCGAACTCGACCGGAAGGACGTGGTGCGCGTCGAAGTCGCCAACGGGTGGTGCGCCTATGTCCATGGCCAACTTCGACCGGTAGGACGGATCTCGGCCTGCCCACGTCATTGCATCCGCGCCTACGTTTGCGGCGTTCCGGAGGAGGGTGTTCTCCAGCCAGGTCCAGGCGGGTTTGGCGATCTTGGACAGCCCGTACCCTGCCCAGCCCGCACCCAACAGGCCGTTCACCGATGTGGCCTGCGCATAGACCTGCCAGCTCAACACCTGGTGATTCACCAACACATCATCAGCAGGCTGAACCAACGCCCCATTCGACGCCCCCCGTCGAAGCGGTCAAGATGGCCCCCTCACGATCAGTCGGAGCCCCTCACACGCATACGCGCAGCGTCCATCTCGAAGCGATAGCTCGAACCGGTCGAAGTGCCCTATGCCACGTCAACCGAAACCTCAAGGCCGTGCGCTTCCCAGTGTTCGACTAGTGGAGGTGAAAAGCCAATGCTCGACAGCTTGGACGAAAGCGGAGAACATAGCCACAACCTGAGCAGTGCTGCACACAGTCGCGTCCAGGAACTCTTGGCCCAGAGCACCGATTCGCCAGCCGTCACCATCGGCCTTGCACCACAGCAAGCCCGTCTCATCGGACTCAACCGAGTCGAACGAAAAGTCGTCTCCAACCGCGATGCCTGAATCGAGCCAGTCCTGTAGGGCGAGGGCCAACTCAACCACCGGAAAGAGGGGCTCCTCATACACGAGCCGACCGTCGTCAGTGGTAAGCCGCACCGTCGCCTCCACGCCCAAGAGGACATCGTAGGGTTGGGGCAGCCCTCGCGGGTCCAGCCTGGCATTAGTAAAAGTAAGTTTCATCGCTTCACCGGGTAGGCGGTAATGATATCCCCACCATCCGTGACGACAACCTTGAGCCAGGTCTCACCCTTGGTTCCGATCACACGACCTAGATCGGTTTCGACGATGAACCGTCCAGCGATCTTGTCCGGCCGGAAAGTGGCTCCAGGGGAACGCAGAGCCTCTTGAACCAGGGCAGCCGGGTTGGCACCAACGGCAAACTTCCGCCACCGCCCCCCAGCCCCAGGGAGGTGCTTCGCCGACGGTATCCAGCCTGAAGCAGCGTTGGCAGCCTTGAACGCCGCAGCCGAGGCGTCAGCCAGTGCCGATCCCCCGGTGCTCGCGGCGTTCCGGAGGAAGGTCCTCTCCAGCCAGGTCAAGGCGGGTTTGGTGACTTTGGACAACCCATAGCCCGCCCAACCGGCCCCCACACCCAACAAACCGTTCAGCGACGCCGCCTTCGCATAATCCCACCAACTCGACAACTGATGCTTTACCAACCAGTCATCAGCCGCCTGGAACAATGCGCCGTTCAACGCTCCACAAAGGAACGCGTTCTTGGTGACCGCGCCACAAACCCCGTCAATCCCGCCGATCAGCATCCACGTCAAAGCACCCTCAGCCGTCTTAGGCTCAGGCCCGAAAACCGCATAGGCAACACCCCCGGCGGCCGCCCCAAACACCGCCGAGAACAACACCCCCGTCGCAGTCATCTCACCAGCAGCAGCCAGCGGACCACGCGCCATCTGAAACGCATACTCGACAAAACTGTGACCAGACGGGTCAGTGAACGTCACCGGGTTATTGCCCGCATAGGCATACCGGTTGTACCCGCCGGCACCCGGGCCACCCACCGTCCACGAATCCGCAGACACAAACCGACCCTGAGCAGGGTCATAATCCCGCACCCCGAACTGCACCAAACCACCAGCAGTGTTCACACCACCGGCAAACCCCGTCACCAGACCAGACTGGCCGACCGCACCGAACACCCCGCCACCAGCAACCTTGCTGGCCTGACCACTGCCGTTGACCGAGTAGGTCGGCGTGCCCAGCGCATCGGTCAAGAGATAGCCCGCACCAGTCTCGAACCCGCCCCCAACAGCCGGGACCACACCCGTGCCACCGGCAGCAAGCACCTGCGGAACACCACCGGTGGCGTCGTAGACATAAGAGGTATCACCGACCCGCGATCGCAACCCATCGGCATCAGTTGCCACCGAGGTCGAACCAACCCGCGTCGGATAGCCTGCCGAGTCATAGGCGCTGGTCCGATCTCCGGCGAGGATCTGATTCCCATCAGCGTCGTAGCCGTAGCTGGTGCCGTCAGAGGCACTCACCAGCCGATTCGCATCGTCATAGCTGTACCGCAGCGTCTGACCATCACTGGATTGCGTCAGTCGGTTGCCGGCCGCGTCATAGGAGTAGTCCGTCACCGAGCCGTCAGCAGCGGTCACCTTCGTCAACCGCCCCACCGCATCGAAGGCGTACTTCTCCGTCCCCGACGACGACGTGACCTGTGTTCGGTTCCCCACTGCATCCAGGCCATAGGTGTAGGAGTCAATCAGCGCCCCAGACAAGGCATGACTGACGCCGGTCAAACGGTCCGAGTCGTCGTAGGAGTACGCCGTAGTCACCTGGTTGCCGCGTGAAACCTGCGCCAACCGGCCCGCATCGTCATAGCCATACTGGTAGGACGTCGACCCGGCGGTGACTTCGGCCAAGTCGCCACTGGTCGGGTCATAGCTGTACTGGATAGCGGATTGCCCCGAAGCCTGCATGCTCGTACGGCGTCCGGCCGAGTCATAGCCGTAGGTGACCGACCCCGCCGGACGTGTCACCTTGCTGAGCAGACCCAGCGCGTTGCTGTATTCGTAGCTGGCTGTGCCCGTCCAGTCCGACACACTCAACGCCCGCCCGTCAGCATCCCAGGTGCGGGTCACCTGGCCCTCAGGTCGGTCTTCCCCTACCAGCTGCCCGGCATCGTCATAGGTGTAGGTGGTCTTCTGACCGCGGGCATTGGTCACCGAGTCCAATCGACCCGAATCGTCATAGGCCCAACGCTGGGTGTTGCCCAACGGGTCGGTCAGACTGGTCTGTAGACCCAGCACGTCATAGTCGTAGCTCGTGGTGTGACCATTCGGATCGGTAATGCTGGTCTGATTGCCCGCCTCGTCGTAGCCGAACGACACCTCCTGTCCCAGCGCATCAGTCATTGACGCCAACTGACCACGAGCGTTGTAGACGTAGTCAGTCGCTGCGCCCAGAGCATCAATCTCCGATACCACTCGGTCGGCACTGTCATAGACCGTCCGAGTCGTTCCCGCGGGGGTCGTCACCTTGGTCTGTCGCCCGCCTGCGTCGTAGCTGTAGGTCGTCGTCGCCCCGGACGGACTGGTCAGCTTCACCACCCGCGACAGCGCATCATAGGCCGTCGTCGTGGTCGCGCCCGCCACGGTCACCGCGGTTTGTCTGCCCGCATCGTCATAGCCGTAGGTGGTTTCCACCCCAGCGGCATCGGTGCTGGAGACCAGCTCACCGGTCTCCGGGTCATAGGTCCAGGTGCTGGTCGCCCCGGCGGGGTTTGTCGCCTTCACTACTCGACCCGCAGAGTCGTAGCTGGTCGTCGTGACTTCACCGGCTGGCGTCGTGGTACTCGTCTGTCGCCCATTCCAGTCGTAGCTGTAGCGGGTGATGCGGCCCAGCGGGTCCGTCACCGTATCCACCTGGCCGGCAGAGTTTCGGTGGTAGCTGGTGGTCTTGCCGTAGGCATCAGTGACGGCAGTCACCCGACCCGCGTCGTCGTAGCTGGAGCGAGTGGTCGCACCGGCCGGGTTGGTCACCCGCACTTGGTTGCCCGCCGCGTCGTAGCCGTAGCGAGTCACGCCGCCACCGGGTTCAGTGACCGAGGTCAGCTGCCCGAAGCCGTCCCAGGTGTAACTGGTGGTCTCCCCGTTGACCTTCTCAGTGGCTACTCGGCCAGCTGAGTCGTAAGTCCAGATGGTCGTACCCTCCGGTCCTTGGCTGCGGACCATTCGACCACCATCGTCATAACTGGCGGTCGTGGTCGCCGAATCGGAGCCGTTCAAGGTACGGGTCACCGACACCACCCGCCCCGCCTCGTCGTAGGTGGCTGAGTTCGACAGGCCCAACGGACCGGTCAGCGCAGTTAGATTCCCGGCCGCGTCGTAGCTGCGCGAGTAGGTGTCACCGGCCATCCCGGTCAACGTCGAAACCCTGCCTGACGCGTCGTAAGACAGCGAAGCAGTCATCCCGGCGCTGGCGGCACTGGCCACCTGCCCGGTGTCGGCGTCATAGGTCAGAGAGACTGTCTGACCTGAGGGCATCGTTATCGTTGACGGACGGCCACTATCGTCGGAGTTGATCTGAGTGGTGCCATCCGGATCGGAGTAGCTCGTGATATGGCCGGAGGCGTCATAGTTGAGCGTCGCCTTTGCACCATTGGGCAATGTCGCCGAGGTGAGCTGTCCCGACTCGTCGTAGCCGACCTGCCACACGGCACCGGCCGCGTCGGTATAGGCGGTGAGGTGCCCACGCGAATCCCAGGTGAAGGACTCGCTCGCACCAGTCGTGCCCACTCGGGACGTCAGATGGCCGTCGGCGTCATAGCCCATCGTCGTCGTGCGAGCGACGCTCGCCCCGGAGGCGTCTTTCGCGGTCACGGTGCGTTCGAGTACGTCACCAAGGTCATCCATCCGTTCGACAGTCACAGCACCGGCAGCGTCTGTCCAGGTGCGAGTCTTGCCGTCCACGTCGGCAGTCATTGTGTTCACCGTGCCGTCGGGCCCGGTGATCGAGACCAGCCGACCGTCAGCGTCGTAATCGAGGGTTGAGGTACCCGAGGGTTCGGTGATCGTCAGTAGCCGGTGGGCCGCGTCGTAGCTGTAGGTGGTGGCACCTTGAGCGGTGGTGACCTTCACTAGATCGCCAGCAGAGTCGTAGGCGTAGGTCGCCCACAGACCGCTCAGTCCGTCGGCTCGGGTGATCCTCCCAACGCTGTCACGCTTGAACGTCAGCGGGGTCCCGCCGGCTGAGGAGGTCACCCCGCTGCTGCCGACGGTGAACACCGTCTTGTCGCGGGTGGTCCATGAAACCAGGCCTTTGTCGGTATCCAGCACGTAGCTGACGCCGTCGGCGGTGGTCAGGATGAATCGGGTTGGGGCGTACAGCTTCCCGCCGATGCCGTCGTAGAGGTTGCCGTCGCTGCTGTCGGCGATAGTGGCCTGAGCAGGATCGACGGCCAGGGTCGAGGTGGTCCCTGCTCTGGCGGTGAATACCGCAGAGCCGGTCCAGGTGAGGTTCGTTCCCCCGGTGCCGGCCATGTCGAAGCTCTCCACGTGACCATCCGGCCAGGTCACCGTGACGACGTGCGGGGTGTTCGATGCCCAAGCGCTCGAACACCAGCCGAACACACAGTTGGTGCTGTACTTGTACCAGCCGCCTGCACCGAGCACTCGATTGGTGGTGAGCCGCGGACCGATCAACAGCGCTGACCACGCGACGCCGAAGTCGTGGGTGGTTGCACCGTCGAACGAGTCATATTGGCGGCCAACCGACAACTGTGTTCCGGCCACCGGGGTCGTGAAGTCCGTGACCTGGAAGGACGCTCGGCCCAGCTTGAGCTGACCATCAACGACAATCGTTGACGTCGTAGATTGACTGCTGTCGTCCGACGCGGTCACGGAGTAAGTGAGGGTGTAAGGACCGTTGGGCAGAATGGTTGGGTCGAAAGTCGCCCAGGTCGCTGGCGGCGCGCCGGTGCCGGAACCGATCACCACCACACTCGATTCGCCGTCAATACCCTCGGTGTCAGGGCGAGCGGTCACTTTCCAGTCTGTGATCGTTGTGCCATTGGGAGCGGTGAACTCCGCGCCAATGGGCGTAGGGGCGGTCACCCGAGTGCCGTCGGCGGGGGCGAGGCCGGTCACTGTGGGGGCACCGCTGTCCCCAACGACATGCCCCAGGCTCAACGCGAGGGGCTCGCTGTCAGTCGCGGTGATGTTGCCGCCCGTGGCGGTGGCAATGGCAGTGATCGCGTCCTGATCGGTCGGGGTTGGGCTCGCGAGTCTCGCCTGGACGGTCGCAAGCGCGAAAGCACCCGGCACGAAGCTTCCCAGCGTGACCACGAGCCCGTCCTCGTCAACGACTGCTGTCGGCCCAGGCATACCTGCGCTCGTCGGGTCGGGGAGCACCTCCACCGAAGCCGAGCCAGCCACCAGAGCAGTGCCAGTGGGAGCGGGCAGTCGGACGACGGACTCAGTGACGGTGGCGTTTCCTGCCGAGGTCGCCTGAATCGTGTATTGGATCGTGTCCCCAGCAGTGAGGGTGCCCGAACCGTCCGCATCAATACGCATGGCCGCTTCGAGTGTGGTGGCGATCGCCGGGTTGGGTTGCGCAACCGGGGTGGTGGTCGGTTGCGCCTTGGTTGGGTTGATCGGGTTGCTGCTGAGCTGTGAGGCAAGTCCGTCGGCGGTGATGGTGGCCTGCGCGCTGATCGAAGTCCGGCTCGCCGGGAACGGATCGACAACTGTGGCCAACGCCTGGAACGAGACGGACGCGCCTACGGCGATGTCGGGCAACGCTACGGTCAGGGTGTTCTGCGCGATGGTGAATGTGGCACCGTCAGGCACCGTGACCGAACCCGCATCGATAGCGGTGTCAGCGTCCAACGGCAGAACCGCGCGAACGCCGCTGAGGGCCTTCGTGCCGGTATTCGTGACGGCGAGGGTGTACCCGACTGCGTCGCCGGGATTGACGAGGTTGTCCTGACCGACGTCATCGGCAAGCCTGGCGCTGAGCACGGTTTGGACCGCAGCACGTTCCGCCACGGTCGCGGTCAACGTCGAGCCAAGCGGGCCGTAGCTATTGCCGTTGCCATCGGTCCAACTCGTGGCTTCGCCTCGCACCGCGACTGTCCCGGGGTCAGCATCATCGGGCACTGTCCAGGTTGTGTCCGCCGACGCGGTCTCGTGCGCCGCGAGCGCTGTGGGCGCGCCGGTGAGAACCAGCGTCGCGCCGTCAGCGCTCGCCGCGGTCGTCAGTGCGTTCGCAGGCACCGTCCCGGAGTTAGTGAATCCCACGGTGTAGGCGGCATCGGTGCCGGGCTGCGCCGTCTTCTCGCCGGTGGTCTTCACCTCGAGCACCGGGGCGCCCTCAGTGGCAGTTGCCGACGATATCGGGGCCGCCAGACGACCTACTCCACCGGTGGCAAGGCTGAACGCTGCGCCGATCAGCTTGGTGCCATCGGCAGCCTGAAGCCGCAGCAAGTAGCCGGCATCAGTTTCGGCGTCCGTCCGGCCAGCGACGGCGGGAACCTCGAAGCTGCGATGGATGTCGACGCGGGCGCCGGGCGCGAGAGCGGCCAGGTCAGGCTCCGACGCCGAGTCGACGGTAGTTGCGCCGTTGGGAAGCAACACGGTGGCTGTCACGTCTCGCGCATCTGCGCCCTTGTCGCGCACGGCCACGATGAAGTTCTGCGAGGGTCCCACAACGCGTACAGCCTTTGCCGAGGTGGGCGAGACTGTCAGATCGGTGAGCACTCGCAGGCCGCTGGTCCGGTCGGGGTCGAGGACCATGGTTGTGGTCTCAGGGTTCAGGTGGAGGACGGCTTGGCTCCCCCAGGTAGCCCAAGCCCCAGGCTCCACAGTGGTGCCGTCAATGGACCCCTTGGGTGCGTAGTCGACGCCAGCAGCCGGCGTGGCCAGAAGTCGAACATCGATCGCATCGTCACCTTCGCTCGCGAGTTCCACCCAGCGGCCGGTGGCGACATCAAAGCGCTGCACCGCGTAGTCGTGCCCGGTGACGGTGATTGAGCCGTCGTCGAGGTTGCGAACTGCGATGGTGGCCGGCAGAACCAGCGTTGACGCATCATTGCCAACGCGTACCGTGTAGTCGAGTGCCGAGTTGGGCAGCGCGGTGTCAAGGTCGACGCTGACCGCTGTGCTTAACTCGGGCACGAGTTGCGGCTCGGCGTCATTCGAGACCGACGTGCGACAGTCGGCAGCGTCCACCGTGGTTTTGGTACCGCTGATCTCGATGGTGTCGGCAATGAGCGCGCAGCTGAACGAGTTGGTCGAGCCTGCCACACGGATCTCGCCGTGCTCGGCAAAGAGGGCACCACCGAACACCGAAGAAACGCCCGCGATGTGGATGGCTTTGGCGCCTGACGCATCGGACAGCAACGAGAGTCCATCCCAGAATGGCTGGAAAAGTGGCGCTGACCCCGTGACCTCGATCGCACCGATAGCGGCGAGGGTGACTCGTCCACCGAAGGAGGATCCGCTCAGGTGCACATCGCACGGCACGTAGTACACGCCGTCGTCTAGGCGGGCATGGGGCATATGCCACACCCCGTGAGAACACGAAGCGCTCATGTCGTGGTAGGCGTTGCCCACGGCCGCGGCGACCGCCCCGTCCGGAGCGAAGTCCTCGATGTCCCAGGAGTAGGGCAGACCGGCTACCGCGGCTTTGACCGGATGAATGGTCCTCGCAGCCTGTCCGGAGACCTTCGCTGAACTGGCGTACTCCACCGCACCGGTCACTGTCTTGGCTGAGCCATGCACAAAGACGCTGCCGTTGGAATGCACATCGCCGCTGATAGACCCGGTACCCCCGGACCACCGGAAGCCTCCGGTAGTCGAGTTTGCCCAGACTCCGGTTGCTCTCCTCACGTCGACGGTCTTCGCTTTTGCCGTTCCGACTCCGCCGTCAGAGTCGGTGACGGTCGTCGTGACGGTGAAGCTACCGGGCTGGCTGTAGACGTGGGAGGCGAAGAAGCTGCCCCAACCTGAGCCAGTCACCTGTGGCGACACCGTTCTCGGGGAGGAACCATCGCCGAAATCCACACTCACCTTGTGTGAGTCGAGCAGGCCGACATCGGTGAACGTGCCATTGACTTGAGTGACTCCGCCGACGGTGCCCGCAGACACGCTGGCTTTCGCTTTCGGCGCTCGGTTTGTGACCGTCACAATGGTGGATGCTGAGTCCCGGAGACCAGCGCCATTGGTAACCGTCAATGTGGCCCGGTACTCGCCGTCGTCCAGCCCCACGAAAGAGGGCGATGCCGTTTGCGCCCCGACCAGCATCACCGGCGGGCCGGACTTCGGTGTCACCCGCCATGAATAGGACAGCGTTTGATCTTCATCACCGGAGGTGGAGGCGCTGCCGTCCAGACCCACTACGTCGCCTTCGGCGACGCTTTGATCCTCACCAACGATTGCCACCGGTGGGTCTGGCTGCGGTTCGGGGTCCGGCGTGACGCCGGGGAAGATTCCAGTGCCTTTCCACGACAACACATCAATGGTCTGCGAAGCAGTACCTGACGCTGACGTCACTCCGAAATAGCCCACGTCAGCGCCAACCACAGCCGGTATGTTCACAGTGGTCGCGGCTATGGCTTCCTCTGGACGCACGCCGGTGTCGGATGCGCGCACCTCAAGGCGGTGGGTCGCACCGTCATAGTCCACCCAGCCGGTCCACACAGATCCGTTCTCCAGAGAACTCGGCGGGTTCGCAGTGGTGACGGACTGCAGATTCCCATCAATATCGATACCAATGTGATTCCCATTGGGATCCAGGCCGCCGTTGTACCAGGTATCGAACTCGACACCGATCGAGTGTCTGAGTCCGGAGTACCCGATCCCCAGACCGTCGCCGCCCACGACGTCGGGCGAGTCACAGATCACAAAGACGATGCCATCGGCACCGGTATTCACGTTGCCAGTAATCCTGAACTGAAACGTTTGAGAGAACGATGAGGCGCCAGTATCTGTGGCAATCTGCAGCGCCTGGGACCAGAACACCGACGAGCGTTCCCACAGCGATGATCGGAGCAAACGCAGCGACGGATGCCCATCAACATCCACCGGCTGTTGAATCGCGTCCGCCAACCCGTTCAGCTTCAGTCCCTCCAAGGAGGAAAAGTCGTCGTAGCCGAAGGTAAACCCCTGCGGAGTATCCGAGCCCGTTGGAGCTGCGCTCGCAGCCGGAGCGCTGATCGCGCCGAGACTAGTTGCTACCAAGGAAATCGAAATCAACAACACTGCGATGTAGCCGCGCACGGAGCGCCAAGGTTGAACACTCATGGCCTTAATCCCCTCAGATGATGTCGGGAATACCCGAACAGCGCGCATGCTACTGCTGCACAGCCCCCAATAGGCACCAGAAATGCACTCATCGCTGCGCCCCACGGCCAAACGCCCAGGCCCGCAGCATCCCGGCAAGGATCAAATCGGCGAAATGAGCCCGTTTCCGGACCAGCGCAAGTGCGGAATTCGCGATTCGAGGGGCGGCAATAGAAGCAGAACTCCCCCACCCGCACCACCGGGAGCGTGTCGAGGTCGCGCATGTGCACGCACATGAATGTGGGCGTCACTACAGCCAGGTTCACGGTGCGACTAGGGCGACCAGAACACTGGATGGGGGTGACGAAGGCCTCAGGCCCGGACACCACAGCAACCAACCATCTGCGTCGAGACGGCAGTCCACCTCAACTCGCGCAGGGGAGGTTTCAGCACCGCGTCGGCTGCCCGCAACTGGGCCGCAAATGGCAGTCGACCCAGGCTAAGAAATTCATGAACTTCAGAACACTGTCCACTCTTTGGAAGGGAGGGCCTCCAGATCGGGACTTGAGGCCATGTCCTGACCGCGCCCCCGCCAGGACTCGAACCTGGGACCGACAGATTAGAAGGCTGCTGCTCTATCCGCTGAGCTACGGGGGCCGGCGCCGTTTGCGCGGTTCGATGCTAGCCGAGTCAACGGCCCCTCCGCGGCGCGGCGCGATAGCGCCGACACGGTTCGGTCGTAGGCGTTGCGCACAGAAGCAGGCTCAGAAGTCCTAGACTGAGCGCTTGTGAACGAACACCTGGTCTGGATCGATTGTGAAATGACCGGTCTGGATCTCAAGGCGGATGCCCTGGTTGAGGTCGCGGTCCTGGTCACTGACTCCGAGTTGAATGTGCTTGGCGACGGCGTTCAGGTGGTGATCAAGCCCCCAGCAGAGGCGCTGGAGCAGATGGGTGACTTCGTCCGGGAGATGCACGTGAAATCCGGCCTGCTGCCGCTGCTGGAATCCGGCATGGAGATGGCTGAGGCCGAGGCAGAAGTACTGGCCTACGTTCGCGAGTACGTGCCCGAGGCCCGCAAAGCACCGCTGGCAGGCAACACCATCGGCACCGACCGCGCCTTCCTGGCTCGCGACATGCCTGAACTCGAAGCTCACGTCCATTACCGCAATGTGGATGTCTCCAGCATCAAGGAACTGGCCCACCGCTGGTTCCCGCGGGCCTACTACAACACCCCGGCCAAGAACGGGAATCACCGAGCCCTGGCCGACATCCAGGAATCCATCGAGGAACTGCGCTACTACCGCGAGGCAGTCTTCGTGACGCCCCCGGGTCTGCCCACCGATGCGCTTCGCGAGATTGCGGCCAAACATCAAGGCGAACTCACCGGGCATCGTCCCGAAGTGACCGCCGACTGATTTCAGGTCGCCGCGCGGAACCGCTAAGATAAACAGGCTCGTTCGGCTAGCCGGACGTCATGGTGGGTATAGCTCAGTTGGTAGAGCACCTGGTTGTGGTCCAGGATGTCGCGGGTTCGAGTCCCGTTACTCACCCCAAGCCGTTTCTGTTCACCACACCCAACCCGGGGAAACGCCTCCTGACCTGCCATGCGGCACCCACAACTAGGCACCGTGACCGAATTGTGCATCCCGATCGGGTTCCGCACACCGTGCGAGCCGTTTCAACGCAGTCTTGGTGCAGATTCCGGTCACCTCGTCAGGACTAGGTCGACTTCACCGCGGGGAGGTTCGGCTGTCACACCCGCTTCACGCGCTGGCGGTAGTCCCTCACATTGTTGCCATTGATCGCCGTGCGCTGCGTGCCTCGAACGGTGTCGACCTTCTGGTCACTGCCAGTGATCGGCTGGGATTCGATCCCGGTCTCGTGCTCGAAGGAGTGTGACTTGTTGGTGTTTCGGTAGTACTGGAACAAGCCCCAGTAGACCGCCACCGCAGCAATCGGACCGGCCAACAGCAACCAGCCCGGGTTGTTGCTGGACGAGCTCTCCAAGATGATCTGCAACGCAATCACAACAGGACCCCCAGAATCATGACCAGCACCAACGCTTCCACCACGACTCCGATGGCCAGGGCGAACGTGATCAGCCGAGCCTGGGCCACCGGCACACTGCCCATGGTTTCTCCGGTACGTCCATTCACCGCGATGTAGTGCACCATCCCGCCGTTGTTGTTCGGCTGATAGAACGAGTACAACCACACCGGCAGGTACATCGCCACCCATCGCGAGCCGTGAACATCCAAGTGTTCGGCCTCCCAGCGGACGCCGCGGTCATAGGCGCGCATCGAGTTCTCGACCTGGGCTCGTGCGATCGACAGCAACTGGTCTTCCAGCACCGGCTCGACCTGGGAAACATCCTGGTCGCGACGTTCGGAGGTGTAGCCGACCAAGTAGTTCGCGTTCCACTGCACCGCATTCTCGGTGTCGAACGGCAGGATGGTGTTGATGATGTTGTTGGTGTTCACGAACGCATTCATGTTCGCGCGTTCTGCAGAGGACTCGATGGTGAGATCGTCCACCGTGTAGTCGACGTGGCGCTGAACCTGATACACATCGGCGTTGTAGTAGGTCTCGTCGTGGTCGCCGACCTTGCGGGTGTAACGCGCCGTCTCGATCTCACCCTGACCCCACACATCAGCACTGGCGTTGGCGTCGATCACCAGATAGGGCAGGTACACCCCGACCACGTTCTCAGGGGCGAATCCACTACGAAATGCCTTGTGGGCAAACACCTGGCGCTTGCCGGCAAACTGCTTGATATGGGCCAGCGCCTGGTCACGGGTGATGCTGAACGGCAGCACCGCATCAGGCACCGCACCATTGGGAATCTGCTCATTGATGGTGAGGACGTGGCGACACCAGTGGCATCGCGACGACATCGCCTCGGCGGTGTTCACCACCACTTCGGAACCACAACCGGAGCACTTCAACGTCATCACTCCGGAGACTTCCGGAGAAATATCGGACGCACCGGAGGCGACCGTCGTGCCGGTGAGGTCCCACAGCGGAACCTCACCGGAGACCATGGGCTCGATCTTCGCTTCCGACCATTCGTGACGGCAGAACAAACAGACCAGCATGCCGGTGGAGACCCGCAACTGGATGTCAGTCGAGCCACACTTCGGGCACCGATTGACACCGTCCTGCAGCGCGGTGTTGGCGGTGTTGACCTGTTGGGGTTGGGCAGGCGCGGGCTCTTGCTGAACCTGGGGCACCTGATGGGGCTGCGGAGGCGGTGGTGGGGGCGGTTGCGTACCGAACCCCTCTCCAGGAATGCTCGACGGACCAGGGCCTGCTGGCGGGACGCTCATGGAATCCGCCTCAGAGCCCGAGGACCTTGGCCTTCGCGGCGTCGTAGTCCTCTTGGGTGATCAGGCCCGCATCCAGCATCTGCTTCATCTGCGTCAGCTTGGCCATCGGATCCTCACCAGGCTCCTTCGCCGGCGGATCCTGCGGGCCAGCGACCTGAGGTGCCGTCTGCGCGGGCTGCTGCAGGGCACCGATTCCGGTGGAGCCGGCCGCCATGCCCATCCCGATCAACCCGCCGGGTCCGGCGTTCTCGCCAGCGGATTCAAAGCCGGACGCGACGGATGCCTGCAGGTTGGAGTTGCCGCGTTGACCCGACAGGGCATCGGCGCGCTGCACATTGCGCAACAGTTCGCGGGTGGTCTCGTCGTACTCGATGGAGATGATCGCCGTGGCAACGATCTCCAGGCCCCGACCCGAATGCCACTGGTAGTTCGCCTCGACGGCAGCCGACAGGCTCTTGGCGAAGCCGATGGAATCCTGCTGAATCCGGGTGATGCGATTCTGCTTCATCGGATCGTTGGTGTACATCGAGAACGCCGGGGCCAGTGAGCCGACCACCTCGTTGAACAACTGGGCGGCGGCATCGTTGTCGATATCAGTGAAGTCGAACACCCGACCCGGTTCCAGGTAGCTGGCCGGCACGAAGGATTTGATGAACAAGATCGGATCGACGATCTTCATGGTGTACGTGCCGCGGGTGATAGCGCCGACCTGGGCATTCATGTAGGCGTCGTCCCAGTAGATTTCGGACTGGGTGCCGAAGCGGTTGTTCGGCAGTTCCTTCAACGTCACGAAGTAGGCACGCTGCTGGGTGCCGGGCATTCCGCCGAACTTGAAGCGCTCCCAGGACGTGGTGACCAGCGCGCTGATCGGATCATTGCCCACGAAGATCGACTGCGAGTTCTGCTCGGCCGAATCCCACACATAGGCGCCGGCCTGATTGGAAAATGCCGTGATGGCACCGTCCTGCATCAGCACCAGCCCATAGCCCTCCGGGACGATGATGCGGCTGCCGTTGGTGATCACACCATCGGAACCCTTGGTGTTCGAACCGCGCCCTGCGTTTTGCCCCTGAGGCACCGCTGCGAACAGCGCCGCCGTTGGCGCCAAGCCCGCAGGCACGGTGTAGAAGTCTGTCCATTGATCGGCCAGCGTTCCGCCGATCGCTCCGATTGCCGCCTGAATGAGTCCCATGGGGAGGCTCCTTCGTATCGATGTCAAAGTCGGTGCGCACACCGTCGAGCAAAACTCACCCTACTGGGTGAAGCTCAATCCAGCCCATACCCCTAATCCCCAACTCCTACTGATCTGCGCGACACACAGCTGCCGAATGACCAGCAGGTCATTGCCCCGCGTACGGAGGGCGAACATCGCGTGGACAACTCGGAAAGCCGCCGAAATACTCCCCAGCGGCACCGCGGCGCGCCGATACCGTGCTGGCAGCCCGCTCCTTGATCAAGCCCGAGGTGAGAATGCCCGCTCCCCTGCCGCCGTGGCGACGGTTCGTCGCTCTCGGCGACTCGATCACCGAAGGCCTGGCCGACTTCGATGCCGACGGGCACGCGATCGGTTGGGCCGACCGCTTCGCCCAACATCTGGCCTCGCTGAGCGGCGAACCCATCGAGTACGCCAACCTCGCCGTGCGCGGACGCACCGTCCACGCGATCGTCACTCAGCAGGTGCCGGTCGCCCAAGCGATGCAGCCCGACCTGGTGTCGATCTGGGGCGGCGGCAACGACATGCTGCGCTCCATCAGCGACCCCGACCACCTCGCTGCCGGCATCGAGCAGGCGGTGGCGGCCTTCCGTAGTGCTGGCGTTGCGGTGCTGCTCGGCTCCGGAATCGACACCAGAGGAACACCGGTCGTCGGCCTGGATCGTGGCAAGGTCGCCTTGTTCACACTGCTCTTGGCCGACATCGCACACCGCCACGGCGCCCACCTCATTGACGTGTGGAACCCGCATTTTCTGCAGGACCGTCGCATGTGGTTCGACGATCGGGTGCATTTCAGCTCCGAGGCGCACCGACGCATCGCTGAAGCGGCGCTGTGCACCCTCGGCTTGCCACCCCAAGACCGCCATTGGGCCCAGCCGCTACCGCCACCGGCGCCGGAGCGCCGCAGCGACACGATCCGTCGCGACCTGGAGTGGGCGCGCGATCATGCGCTGCCGTGGGTTGGCCGACGGCTGCGGGGCACTGACACTGGCACGAACCGCTTCTGCAAACAGCCGCAGTATCGCCAGGTCCTCCCCGCAACCCCCGCCGGCTACTAAACGCGTCCCGGAATCGCGACCAACTGACAACCCGCCACAATCTCGACGCTGGCGCGCCAACGTCAGCATTTCGATCGGCAAGGCACAATGGTGGCCATGTCTGAGCTGTCCGCACTGGCGACCCCTGCCGCCCTTACCGTGACGGATCGGATTCGACTCAGTGTCGCCATCGCGGTCGGCAACGCGGCCGCGGTCACGTCCCGGCTTGCCGGCAAGGGCTCCGGGGCTTCAGTGCGAGGGCAAATCCTGACCCGGCTGGTGCCCGACGCCTTCCCGCTGCTGCTGCAAGGACGACGGGTGCTGTCGGTCTCGGGCACCAACGGCAAGACCACCACCACCCATCTGCTGGCCGCAGCAATCCGCGCCGGCCTCGGCGTCGACGCGACCCGCCTGGTCACCAATGCCGACGGCGCTAATCTGCACTACGGCATCGCCTCGGCACTGTCGCAGGCGCGCAAGGCCGATATCGCTGTGCTGGAGACCGACGAACGCGTGGTCTCCGACATGATCGCGCACGCCCGTCCCGAGATCCTGGTGCTGCTCAACTTCAGCCGCGACCAACTCGACCGCCACCACGAGATCAAAGCCCTGGGGCGTGCCTGGCGGCAGGCATTGGAGTCGGCCGGGCCAGCAGGTCCGACGATCATCGCCAACGCCTGCGACCCGCTGGTCACCTGGTCAGCCGGTACCGCTGCCCGCGTCGTCTGGGTCGAGACCGACACCGTGTGGCATGCCGACGGTGCGCTGTGCCCGGCCTGCGGCGAGATCCTGCAGCGCATTCCCGCCGATGGCCGCGACCGATGGGACTGCCCGGACTGCGAACTCAGCCAGCCCGAGGCGACCTATCAGGTGGCCGGAGCGGCTATCACTGTGCCCGATGGACGCCGTGTCACCCCGAATCTGCAAGTTCCCGGCTCGTTCAACATCTCAAACGCCGCCTGCGCCCTGGCTGCCGCTGTGGAGTTCGGCGTCGATGTCGACACCGCCCTGGCCGGCATGCACACCGTCACCGCCCCGGCCGGACGCTTCGCCACCGCGAGCTTCGGTGGCGTCGCAGCCCGGCTGCTGTTGGCGAAGAACCCGGCCGGCTGGGCCGAGGCTCTGCCGTTGGCGCAATCCGATCCCGTGGTCTTGGCCATCGATTCGGTGGCCGCCGATGGTAAAGACGTCTCCTGGCTGTGGGATGTCGACTACGAGCAACTCGCCGGACGCACCGTCATCTGTACCGGCCCGAGAGCGCACGATCTGGCCGTCCGGCTGCGCTACGCGGGGGTCGATCACCGCATCGAGCATGATCTGGTCTTGGCGATTTCGTCAGCGGGAGTCGACCACGTGGACACCATTGCCACCTACACCCCGTTCCAAGCACTGTTGAAGACGGCGGGCCTGCGATGACACCGATCAAGATCGTGCTGCTCTATCAATCGCTGCTGGGCATCTACGGAGACCGGGGCAACGCCATGGTGCTGCGCAAGCGGCTGCAATGGCGCGACATCGACGCCGAGATCGTCGAGATCGAACCCGGCGATGCAGTGCCCGCCGATGGTGCGGTCTATCTCTTCGGCGGCGGTGAGGACGCGGCCCAGATCTCCGCAGTCAAAGGCCTCAAGGCCGACGGCCGCATCTTCGAGGCCGTCGAGGCCGGTGCCGTGGTCTTCGCGGTGTGCGCCGGCTTCCAGATCGTCGGCAACACGTTCACTGTCGGTGAGCACGACGAGGTCATCGAAGGGCTGGGTTTGATCGACGTCGACACTCGCCGCGGCACCGAGCGCGCCGTCGGTGAGATCCTCAGCCACTGGATCAAACCAGATGGCACCGAGTCGCTGATCACAGGCTTCGAGAACCACGGCGGCTTCACCACTCTGGGCAGCGCAGCCACTCCGCTGGCGCGCGTCGAGATCGGCATCGGCAACGCCAACGACGGCACTGAGGGCGCTGTACAGGGCAAGGTCATCGGCAGCTACCCCCACGGACCCTCGCTGGCACGAAACCCCGAACTGGCCGACTACCTGCTCACGCTGGCTTTGGACCGCGAGTTGGATCCGTTGCCGATGCCGGAGTTGGACGAACTGCGCCGCCAGCGCATTGCGGCCATCCGCAAAGCCGGACGCAGCTAGTCGACTGTTCCCTTCGGCAGCCTCAGGGAACGAAGACGAACCCCCGCCGGCTGAGCTTGTCGACGCCCCCGACGGGATCGGGGACGACCCTCACTCTGCGGCTTTCACTCCCCTTTTCGCCGTCCTCCAGCGGTGCACGACCCACGCCCCTGCCAGCACGAGCACAGCCGCAGCGACCACGATCCAGTCCGAGAGCTCACCGGTGCCGGCCATCACCTGGGATTCCAAGGCCACCTGCTGCTCGGGGTCCAGGATGCCGGGGATGGCAATCGTGCCATCGGTGAGCAGCAGCACCACCCCGATGACGATGGTCAGCAGGCCCCCGACCACCGAGGTCCAGGTGTTCGACCATCGTCCAATCACCACCTGTCGGGGCCGCAGCCAGTCGTGCAGTTTCGGAATCCGATCCCACAGCAGCGCCAACACCAGCAGCGGTAGCACCATGCCTGCGGCGTAGACCAACAGCACGATGCCGCCGTACAAAGCGCTGCCGCTGACCGCAGCCAGGGTCAACACCGCGCCCAGGATCGGACCGGCACAGAAACCCGCCAGCCCGTACACGGTGCCCAGCAGGTAGACCGACAATCCGGACGCCCCGTTGTGACCGTCCAGGCGCCCGATTTCCGGCAGCGGAATCCCCAAAACCTGGATCACGCCCAGGATGATGATCAGCCCGCTGGCGATCATCACCAGCAGGCTGCGTTGCCCTGTGATAATCGCGCCGAGAGTGCCTGCAAGCATGCCCAGCGGTACCAAAGTGGTGATCAGCCCCAAGTAGAAGGTTCCGGTGCGCGCCACCAGCATTCCAGCGCTGGTGAACGCATAGCTGAAGAAGGCAGGCAGTAACAGCACCGAGCAGGGGCTGAGCAGCGTGAGCACGCCGCCCAGGAAGGCGCCGGCCAGGCCAACCGAGGTCATGGCTAGCTGTTGGCCAGTTCGGTGTCGATGACGGCACGGAAGTTCGCCAGCGGCTGCGCACCAGAGACCACCTGACCGCCGATCACAAAGTACGGTACCGAGGTCACTCCCATCTGCTGGGCCTTCGTGGTGTCGGCGATGACCTGCTGATGCACGGCTGGATCGGCAAGATCCGCGGCAAAGGCGTCCAGGTCCGGCACACCGGCGGTCTTGGCGAAGCCGATCAGCTTCGCGGCAGGAAGATCGGGGTGCCCGCTGCTGGGGGCGGCATCGAACATCGCCACCATGTACTCGTGGGCCTTGCCTTGTTTGCCGGCGGCGCGGACGGCGGCCGCGGCGTCCACCGACTGATCGCCGAAGAAGGCGACATCGTGGATTTCGAAACGCACTTTGCCGGTGTCGATGTAGTCGGTGAACAGCGACGGCAGACTGTCTTCGGCGAACGATGCACAGAACGGACAGCGAAAGTCGGTCCACTGCACCATCACCACGGGGGCCTTCGGGTCGCCCCATGCCATCGGATCGTCGGCCTGGTCGCGGGCGACGCTCTGTGCCAGCGTGCCTGTCGGCGCGGTGGCCGAGGGGGTCGCGGCACTGTCACTGGGAGTCGAGGCAGTCACCTGCTGGGTCACGACGACCACGAACAGGAACGCCACCATCGCCGCCAAGCCAATATTCAGCCGCCGAGAAGTCCGCAGCTTGTGCTGCAGGTCGGGAATCGAAGGCTTCGGCCCTGGGCCGTTCGGCTGCTCAGTCACCGACAAAGGATCCTCCCCAGATGATGGGCACCGGTTGTGCTGGATCCAACCTAGCCGCGTTGCCGATCCTTCGGCGACACATCGACACCGGACACCGGCCCGGCTGCCTCGTAACGCTCGGTGAGCCATCGGTAGGACTTCGTGGCGAACGCCCCGAGGGTGAGGATCAAACCCAGCAGCCCGGCAATCAGAAATACCATGGCGATCCCTCGGGCCTGGCCTTCGCCCAGCAGCCAGCCGAACTGCGCCCGACCGGCGTCAGTGTTCATGTAGGGGATGATCACGAACTCAGCAATCGGGCCGATCGCGAAAGTCGTCAGTGGCGCTGCAGCCACCTCGACCGCCTGCGCCAATCCAAACACCCGTCCCTGTTTGGCGTAGGGGACGACCTTCTGCAGCACGGTCTGTTCGGCAGCCTCGGCCACCGGCACCAGCGCCATGTAGATGAGGACTCCCACCGCGAGGAGCCAGATGCTCTCCCTGATGGTGAAGACCGCCGCGATGCTCCACATGGCGATGTTGGCCAACAACAACGCCCGCAGCGGCTTGGCACCCAACCCCTTGCGGGCCACCCAGGCTGAGCCAATCATGAAGCCGAAACTGAGCACCCCCCACAGCACACCCCACACCTCCACCGGTACCAGGGTGAGCCCGTAGGGATCCATCAAGGCCATGAAGGCCCCGCCCAACAGGTTGTTGAAGGTGGCGAACAGCACCAACGCGGTCAGTCCTGGAACAGCGATCACGGCCTGGAATGCGCCAGCGAAGTCCACTGGCTTGGGCACACCGTCGGGATGCAGCACCTCCGGCTCGGGAATCGACACCGTCAGCAGGTGCAACAAGGACGCGATCGTCAGTCCCACCGCGATCCAGATCGTCACCTGCATCCCGAGCAGGCCGACCGCCAAACCCGAGAACACCGACGTGATCGCAAAGCCCAGCCCGTTGACCATGCCGACCTGGCCGTTGGCTTTCGCCCGGTCCGGCTCGTCCACCAGCAGAGTCACGCACGTGGACAAGGTGATCGCGCGCGCACTCTCGACCACCGCGCCGATCAGCACTAGGGAGGAGAACATCCAGAAGGCCACACCTCCCACGCTGAGGATGTGCTCGGTCGGCACTAGCAGAAAGAACAGCAAAGCCGCCATGAACGCCACCGCCGTGACGGTGGTTGCCACCACCATCACCTGCTTCTTGCGGCTCCGATCGACCCAGCTACCGAACGGCACCGCCATGATCGCAATCAGCAGCATGTACGCCCCGCCCAACAGGGCATTGGCCAGCACCGATCGGGTCTCCAGGTAGATCCAGAAGACCAGCGCAAACCACAAGAAGCTCGTGGTCACGTTGGCGATCAAGGTATTCGCCAGCAAACCCACGAAGCTTCGCCGCTTCACATCCATCCTGCTCCTTCACCCGGCTTGTCATCCTGCCATGCGGCTATGACATCGATGAATCGCGCAGGCGCTCCCAGCGAGGCGCAGATTTCACACTCCGCAACCGGCTGGGGTAGAGTCTCTTCCCGCGCGCCGCTAGCTCAACTGGCAGAGCAGCTGGCTCTTAACTAGCGGGTTCGGGGTTCGAGTCCCTGGCGGCGCACAGAGGCCTTCGTCGACCTGTCGGCGAGGGCCTTTTCCATACCCGCCTGCTGCAGGGAATCAGCCGAGCAAGTCAGTGAGTTGCTGCTGCAGTTTCGCCAGCGCATCCTCGGTTGAGGTGGTGCCACTCAGCACGGGCTCGACGGCGGCTGCCACGTCCTTGCTGAACTCGGGATACTTCTCGGTGCGAGGCAGGGAGCGTGCCGCGGCGATGGATTCGGCGAAGACCGACAGATACGGCTGCTGGGCGGCGATCTGGGCATCGGCGTAGAGCGATTCCCGCGACGGCGCCAGCGACCCGGTGCTCAGCAGAATGCGCTGCGCCGGTTCTGAGGCGAGCCAACGCATGAAATCCGCCGCGGTGCCCTGGTTGCGTCCCTTCGTGGCGATGGCCAGCTGATAGCCGCCGCTCACCGGCGTGCCGTAGTCGGCTTCCCCGGGAATGCGTGCCGCGGCGACCTTGCCGATGATCTGCGAGGCATTCGTCATGGCCTGAGAGTCGCGCCAGGCGGTCGTGCCGCTGCGGAGAAAGACCAGCTTTCCGTCGGCGAATGCCTGGACGGCTTCGTCGTCGCCCCAGCCACGGGCTGCCTGCGGAATGGTGCCATCGGCGAGCGCGCCGGCCAACCAATTCACCCCGGCGACGGCGTGCGAGGACGACACCGCCGGGGTGCCGGACTCCTCGACCAGCGTCCCGCCTGCGGAGTAGACGGCCTCTGCGGTATTGACGGTGGTCTGGTCCGTCGGAGCCAACGCCATGCCCAGGCAACTCATGGCGGGTTGGCGAGCACGCACTTTGGCGCACACACTCACCAGTTGGTCCCACGTTTTGGGCGCGCCCGTCTTGGCCTTGTCCAGCAGATCCTTGCGGTAGTACAGGACGCCGGCGTCCGCGGTGATGCCGAAGCCGTAGCGTCGACCCTGAAAAGTTCCGCCGCTGGCGGCACTGGGCACCAGGCCATCGGTGGCGAAGTCGGTGGTGGGCAGTTCGCTGATCCACCCGTTGCCGGCGAACTCGGGCACCCAGGCGCTGTCCAGTGCCATCACGGTGAACTCACCACGACCGGCCTTGGCTGCGTCGGCGAGGGTGTTGTGACGCTGATCGGAATCACTGGGGAGTTCTCGCAGCGTCACCGGCTGGTCGCGATGGCCGCGGTTCCATTCGGCGATCGCAGCAGCCCAAGCCCCGGAGGAATCGCTGGCCACCGCGAACGCGATCGGCCCGTGCTCAGTGAAGGGATCAACCGTTGTTGTGGGCTCCGGGTCAGGTGCTGCGGTGCAGCCGGCCATGATCGCCACAGCGATGATGCCGCCGCCGAGGGCCAACCACCCTCTGCGTTGCGAGCGGTGGCGGTACCGCTTGGTCAACGCCCCGAGAGGATCGAGCGGACGATAAGCACAAATCCGACGGCGCCGGCTACGGCGGCAGCGGCTAGGACCACACGTGAGGTCCGGGTGCCGTCCTCGTCGACGAACTGGTCGGCAACCTGGCGTACTTCCTCGGCCACAAAGCGGCGGGCGTCGGCGACGGTGTTGTGCACGATCGCCCTGGGATGAACCTGATCGATCAGGTCGGCGAGGTTGCCGGCGAGTCGTTCGCGGGCGGCAGCGATCTCGGCTTCGATGTCGGCCTTCGCCGGGGCCTTGCCTGTGGTGGGCGTCGTCGTCGCCATGGCGTCTCCTTCACGTAGCTGCCGTCCAGCCTATGCCCACCGGGGCCCGCCGTTCGGATCGTGCGGGCGCTGATGGCTTAGGGTTGGCGATATGGCCAAATTGAACGCTGGTGACATCGCGCCCGATTTCACGCTCGTCGACACCTACGAGAAGACCGTCAGCCTCGCGGATTTCGCCGGAAGCCGGGTCGTGCTGTACTTCTACCCGGCTGCCATGACGCCGGGATGCACGATCGAGGCCAACGATTTCAACGCCTCGATCAGCCAGTTCACCGCAGCCGGCTACCAGATCTTGGGGGTTTCTCCGGACCAACCCGCGAAGTTGGCGAAGTTCCGCGACCGGGAGGGTCTCAGTTTCACGCTGTTGGCCGACCCGGAGCGCGAGGTTCTCAACTCCTACGGCGCCTATGGCACGAAGGTGCTGTACGGGAAGAAGATGGAAGGCGTAATCCGCTCCACCTTCGTCATTGACGTTGATGCCGACGGGGTGGGAACGATCGCCGAAGCTCGTTACAACGTCAAAGCCACCGGCCATGTCGCGCGGCTGGTCAAGGATTTGGGTCTTGAGGGAGTCGCATGATTGACATCTACCTGTGTCGGCACGGTCGCACGTCGCTGAACGCCGCCGGGCGGCTGCGAGGTCGGCTCGACCCCGAGTTGGATCTGGTGGGCCAGGCCGAGGCCAAGGGTTTGGCCGAGTTGTTGGCCAAGCTTCAACCCACCCGCATCGTGTCCAGCCCGCTACAGCGCGCAACCCAGACCGCAGCACCGATCGCCACTGCGGCCGGTCTCAATGTTGAGCTCGATGGTCGTTTGATCGACCGGGCGTTCGGCGAGGCCGACGGCGAGATCGCAGCAGACGTCGTTCGTCGATTCGGCAGCTTGGGTAAGGTTCCCGGAGCCGAAGCCAGCGATGCCGTCGCTGCTCGCGCCACGGCGGCGCTCAACGAGATTGCCGAGAGCTCCCCGGTGGGCCCGATCATCGTGATCACCCACGATTCGGTGATTCGCAATTTCCTCAAGGCGCTCAAAGGCACCGACGCCGAACTGTTCCCCCAGCGCACCGGGTCCTGGGATCTGTTGCGCTATGACGACGGCGACTGGTCGATGGATGAGTTCGACAGCAAGGACGACCCGGTGGAGACGGTGCTGGGCAACTGAGCCAGCACCGCCCCCTCGGGAGGCATCAGCCTTTCACGCCGCCTGCCAGCATGCCGCGCACGAAGTAGCGCTGCAGCGACAGGAAGACGATCAACGGCACGACCATCGCGACGAAGGCACCGGCTGCCAGCAGGTACCAGCGGCTGCCGTAACTGCCCGACAACGCTGCCAGTACTGCAGTGATCGGCATGTACTCCGGAGCAGAGAAGGTCAGCGCGACCAACAGATCGTTCCAGACCCAGAGGAACTGGAAGATCGCGAAAGACGCGATCGCCGGTACCAGCAGCGGCATCATCACCTGGAAGAAGATCCGCACGTGGCCGGCCCCATCAACTCGGGCGGCCTCGATCAACGACCGTGGGATCTCTTTCATGAAGTTGTGCAGCAGATAGATGGCCAGCGGCAACGCGAAGATCGTGTGAGACAGCCACACCGTCCAATAGGTGTTGGCCAATCCCCAACTCACGTACTGGGTGAGCAGCGGGATCAAAGTGACCTGGATCGGCACGACTTGGAGAGCGAAGACGAAGGCGAACAGGAAGGTGCGGCCTTTGAAATCGATCCACGCGAAGGCGTAGGCAGCCAACAGTGCCAACAGGATCGGGATCACCACGGCCGGAATCGTGATGATGATCGAGTTGAAGAACGAGTTGGTCACATTGCTGGTGGTCAGCACATCGGCGTAGTTCTTCAAGGTGAAGCCCGGGTCTACGAATACGGTCCACCAACCGGTGCGCCGAACATCGCTGGATGGGCGGAACGAGGTGATCAGCAGACCCGCAGTCGGGATCGTCCAGAACACGGCGATCACGACCGCCATCAAAGAGGCCACCGGCGAGGCGAGCCGGTTCTTCGAGTCGATCTCCCGCTTCTCCTTGCGAGTCAACTTGCGGGCCTTCTCCACAGGAATCGAGGCGCTCATCGCTCTCCCTCCGAAATCCGCATCTGACGCAGGTTGTAGATGATCATGGGCGTGACAGCAATGAACAGCAGCACCGCGAGCGCCGCACCCAACCCTCGTTGTCCCTGATTGAAGCTCTGGGTATAGAACTCATTGGCCACGATGGAGGTGTTGAAGTTTCCACCGGTCATGGTGTAGACGATGTCGAATGCTTTCAGCGTGCCCATTGCAATCGTGGTCAGCACCACAATGATCGCTGGACGCACGCTGGGCACGGTGATGTTCACGAAGAGTTTCATCCCGGTGACGCCGTCGACTTTGGCTGCCTCGACGATTTCATCGGGTATGGCCTTGATGGCCGCCGACAGCACCGTCATCGCGAAGCCTGCCTGAATCCAGATCATCACCACAATCAGCATGAAAGTGTTCAGCGGTGGGTTCAACAGCCACTGCTGCGGTTGGCCACCGAGCCACATGACGACCTGATTCAGCAGTCCGATCTGAGGCAGGCTGGGATCGCGATACTCGTACATGAATTTCCAGATGATCGAAGCGCCGACCATGGAGATCGCCATGGGCAGGAAGATCAGCGTCTTGGCGAGTTTTTCTACCCGGGTGCGGTCAACCAACACCGCATAGATCAAGCCCAGAGCAGTTGCCACTAGCGGCACGAGAATCACCCAAAACACCGTATTGCGCAGGACTATGAGAAATCCCTCGTCGGTGAATATCTGTTGGTAGTTGGCGAGTCCGATGTAATCGGTACTGGTCGCGTTGTAAAAGGAGTTGCGAATCGTCAACATCCCGGGCCACAGCAGACCGAAGATGATCAGCAGCAATGCTGGGCCCAAGTAACCCACCACCGGCACCCATCGAGGGAGCCGAGGCCGGTCGACGACCGCCAGCACCAACCCCATGATCATTGCGAAAAGCAGAACCGCCAGCAGCATCACCGCGAACTTCTCAGGCAGCGTCTCCGGCTTCAAGAACCACGTCATTATTCTCCCGCCCTAGTGCAGTGGCACAGCAGGGTCCGAGCCCGCCCGTTGGGCAAGCTCGGGCCCTGCCATGACCGCTACTTCCTGGTCTTACTTACTAGGCCAGGACTTCTCGATGGAGTCGGCTACCTTCTGGCTGCTTTGATTCAGCGCAATCCAGTTGGTCATGCCTTTCCAGAACGAGCCGGCACCGACCGCCGAAGGCATGAGGTCGGATCCGTCGAAGCGGAGCACCGCCTGCGGGTTGGTCAGAATCTCGTAGGACAGCTTGTCAAACGGCTTGGTCAGGTTGTTCGGGTCGAGCCCCTTGTTAGCCGAGAGCCAGCCACCATTCGGCGTCGCCTTGGCCTTCGCATTGCTCCACTCAGGGCTGGCCAGGTAGGCCTGGAATGCCTGCACCTCAGGACGATCAGCAAAAGCCATCGCGAACTCGCCTGCGAACAGCACCGGCTTGGAGTCGGTGGTCATGGCCGGCAGATAGAAGGCCCAGATATCGCCGTCTTCAGCAATAGTCGCGTTCTCATCGAAGGAGGCCCAGTTGGCCTGGTAGAACGATGCCTGGCGATGCATGAAGCAGGTACCGTCCAGAATCGGCGCACCAGCATCGGCAAACGCAGTGGTCGCGATCGTCTTGACATCACCGAAGCCGCCGTTGACGTACTTCGGGTTCTTCAGGATCGAGCCGGCCTTGTCCATCGCAGCGACAACCTTGGGATCGTTGAACGGAATGGTGTGATTCACCCACTGGTCGTAGACCTCAGGCCCATTGACGCGAAGCATCAGGTCTTCCACCCAGTCAGTGGCGGGCCATCCGGTGGCAGTGCCTGACTCGATGCCGGCACACCACGGCTTGGTCACGCCGCCGCTGTTGTCTGCAGCGATCTTGTCCGAAAGCGCGATCAACTCATCCCACGTTGTCGGGACGGTGTAGCCCTTTTCAGCGAACATCTTCGGCGAATACCACACGAACGACTTCACGTTGGCACCCACCGGCGTTGCGTAGACCTTGCCGTCCACGGTTACGAGGTCTTTCCAGACCGGGTCATAGTTGGCATCGATGTTCTGAATGGCGAGGTCGCTCACCGGGAATGACTTGCCAGTGGCAACCATGGTATTCACCAGACCCGGCTGCGGAATGTAGGCGATATCAGGAGCGTTGCCCGCCTCGACTCGAACCGGCAACTGCGATTCAAAGTCCTTGGATCCCTCGTACTTGATCGTGGCTCCAGTGCACTGCTCGAAGTCCTTGTACGACTCGATGTGTGGCGTGGCTTCCTCATCAGCCGAAATTGACGTGAATACGCTCACCGCCTTGCCGCTCAGATCGCCATATTGGCTGTATGCCGTGCAATCAGCACTCGCGGCAGCCGTCGGACTGCCGCCACTGGAACAGGCCGCCAAACTCAACATTGCCGTAGCAGATAGGACTGCGACCAGACCCTTGGCCGCATGCTTGTGAATCATGGATCCTCACTTCTCTGTGACGGGTCCCCCTGATTTCGGGGCTACTCGGACACTAACGCCAACCCGCCCCCCGCACACAACAGCTAGCGGCACATAGTTATCAACCCGTAACCACCGGTAAATCGAATTACCAGATCTCACCTAGAGAACAATCCGAAGCTATGTGTTGCACACTGGCCCAACTTCAGGTATACGCCCTCGCAGTACCGGAGAAGGGACTCGAACCCTCACGCCCGCGGGCACAGGAACCTAAATCCTGCGTGTCTACCAATTCCACCACCCCGGCAACTCGGCAGAGTCTACCGAGAACTGCGGGGGTGCATATTCAGCGAACCACTGGATGCAACGCAGGATCATCCACCGCGAAGGTGCGTACCGGGCCAGGCCCGGTGTCCGCAGTCTCGAAGCGGACCGTCACCTTCCCCAGACCCGATCCCCATACCCAACCGGCACCGAACTCGTCGTGGCTCACATCGGTACCGGGAAGCCAGTCACGCGGATGCCTGTTTACCGGTACATCGGTCTCTTCGACCACCCGGCTGGCGGGCCCAGACTCCACATCGAACAGCGGCTCCTGCGCGGTCTCCACCAGGCCGGAGACCCCCACGCCGAGCAGCCTGACACCGCCGCTGAGGTCGAGGCCCTGCAGGAGTTCGGTTGCGACCTGCGCCACGATCTCGGTTCGATCCGTGGCACCGTTGAGGGTGCGTGAGCGGCTCACCGAGGAGAAATCCGGATAGCGCACCTTGATAGTGACCGTCCGAGCGAATAGTCCCGCCTTCACCAGGCGCTTCACCACGCTCGCAGCGTGCCGTTCGGCGACCTGGGTGAGCACCGCCAGGTCGGCGATGTCGTGTTCAAAGGTGTCCTCGACCGAGATTGACTTCGTCTCACGCTCGGGTTTGACGTCGCGCTCGTCCTCGGCCTTGGCCAGGCGATGCAGATGTTCACCACCAACGCGACCCAACTCGCGAATCAGTTCAGCCTCGCTCAGCGCGCGCAAGTCGGCAATGGTCACTACCCCCAACCGGGACAGTCGCTCCATGGTGGCCGGCCCGACGCCCGGGATGGCCCGGGCCGGCAACCGCGCGATGGTGGCCAGTTCGGTACCTGCGCTGACCAGGCGGATGCCATCGGGCTTAGCGAGCTCACTGGCGACCTTGGCAATGAACTTCGATGTGCCCAAGCCGACCGACGCCGTCAAGCCACCCGTCGCCTCGGTGACGTCGGCGCGCAGCCGTCGCGCCAACTCGAGCAGGGAGGCATCATCCAGCGCCCGACCGGAACCGGCCGCCAGGTCGACGAAGGCCTCATCCAGACTGAGCGGTTCAACCAACGGCGAGAGTTCCCGTAGCAGCCCCATGACAATCTGGCTCGCCTCACGGTAGGCGCCAAACCGCCCGGCCAGATAGGCCGCGTTCGGGCAGCGCCGCCGAGCTTCGTGCATCGGCATGGCCGAGCCCACCCCAAACACCCGGGCTTCGTAGGACGCGGTGGAGACTACCCCGCGCAGCCCCACTCCCCCCACGATCACCGGCTTGCCGCGCAGCGAAGGCTTGTCGCGCTGCTCCACTGCGGCGAAGAAGGCATCCAGGTCCAGATGCAGAATGCTGGCCGTGCTGCGCACCGCTACTCCACGCGCTGGTAGCCCACGAAGTCGAACTCCTGGTGCGGCTCACGACGCACCTCGACCCATTCGGCCGCAGCCACCTCGGGGAAGTGGACGCTCCCTTCGGCCTCGGCGTGCACCTCGGTGAGATCCAGATCGGTCAGGAACGGCCACGCCTGGGCATAAATGCTGCCGCCACCGGCCACGTACACCTCGTCGTCGTCCAGACTGCGCGCCAGGTCCACGGCGGCCGCCACCGAGGACACCGCGAATCCGGTGGCTTTGCCGTCAGTGGGAAGCTCCACGTCGTCAGGCTTGCTGGTGACCACGATGGTGGTGCGTCCGGGCAGCCAGCGCCCAATGGCATCCAAGGTGCGTCGTCCCATGATCATGGGGTGCCCACTGGTCACCTTCTTGTAGCGGGCCCAGTCCTCGGCGAACTCGAAGGGTTGACGTTCGCCGTCGCCGAGTACCCCGTTGGCAGCGACGATGGCAATCGCAATGATCCGGGTACTCATACCGAGATCGGCGCCTTAATCCCCGGGTGCGGGTCGTAGTCGATGATCTCGATGTCACTGAGCTCGAAGGCGTCGATGTCGGTCACGTTCGGATTCAACACCAGCTTCGGCAGCGGACGTGGTTCCCGCGTGAGCTGCAGCTTGGCCTGCTCGAGGTGGTTCAGGTACAGGTGGGTGTCGCCCAGGGTATGCACGAAGTCGCCAACCTCGAGGTCGGTGAGCTGTGCGATCAGGTGAGTCAACAGCGCATAGGAGGCGATGTTGAACGGCACCCCCAAGAAGGTGTCGGCCGAGCGCTGGTAGAGCTGGCAGCTCAGCTTGCCGTCGGCCACATAGAACTGGAAGAAGGCGTGGCACGGCGGCAGTGCCATCTGGTCGAGTTGACCGACATTCCAGGCGCTGACGATGTGTCGGCGGCTGTCAGGGTTGTTGCGGATGGAGTCGATGACCCCCTTGATCTGGTCGACGTGACCACCGTCCGGAGTCGGCCATGATCGCCACTGGTAGCCGTAAATCGGGCCGAGGTCGCCGTTGTCGTCGGCCCATTCATCCCAGATGCTGATGCGGTTCTCGTGCAGCCAGGCCACATTCGTCGAACCGCGCAGGAACCACAGCAGTTCGCCGAAGATGCTGCGGGTATGCAGCTTCTTGGTGGTCAGCAGCGGGAAACCCTCAGCCAGGTTGAACCGTGTCTGGTGACCGAACACGCTCAGCGTCCCGGTGCCGGTGCGATCGGACTTCGCCACGCCTTCGGTCAGCACCCGGTCGAGCATGTCCAGGTATTGCTTCATCGCTTCCCCAGTTGTTTCTTCAACAGTGGCACCATCTTACGGACGGCCTTGCCGCGATGGCTGATGGCGTCCTTGACCTCGGGTTCGAGTTCGGCGTTGGTCTTGGAGTACCCCTCGGCGATGAAGATCGGGTCGTAGCCGAAGCCGTTCTTCCCGCGAGGTTCGAGCACCAGGCGGCCTTCCATGACGCCCCGCACCAGACGCTCGGTGCCTTCGGGAGTGACCATGGCCATGGCGCAGACGAACCGGGCAGTGCGATCCTCCTCGGCGGTGTCGTGCAGTTGGGCCAACAGCAGGTTCAGGTTGGATTCGTCGGTGGCATCCGGCCCCGACCACCGTGCCGAGCGGACCCCGGGCATCCGATTGAGCAGATCCACTTCTAGACCTGAGTCGTCGGCCACAGCGATCACTCCGGTGGCCGCAGCCGCGGCGCGCGCCTTGATCAAGGCATTGCCCTCGAAGGTCCGCTCGGTCTCGGCGGGCTCGGGATAGGCGGGAAAGTCGCGTAGCGCCTTCACCTCGGCGCTCACCTGTGCGGTAGTCAGCACCCGGTGCAGTTCGGTGGCCTTCTTGGCGTTATGGGTTGCCACCACGATCACGGTCATCGAGCCAAGGCCTCACTTTGCGCGTCGGTGAGTTGCCGACAACCGGCCAGCCCGAGATCAAGCAGCTCATCCAACATGGCGCGGGTGAAGGGTGCGCCTTCGGCGGTGCCTTGGACTTCGATCAGATCCCCGGTGCCGGTGGCCACCACGTTCAGATCCACCTCGGCAGTGGAATCCTCGGTGTAGCACAGATCCAGCAGTGCGTCCTCGCCGACCACGCCGACCGATACCGCCGCGACTGAGCCCGTCAGCGGTTCACCGACCAAGAGTTCTCGCTGACGCAACCAAGACACCGCATCAACCAGCGCAACATAGGCTCCGGTGATGGACGCGGTGCGTGTGCCGCCGTCGGCCTGCAGCACATCACAGTCCAACATGATGGTGTTCTCCCCTAGTGCTGCGTAGTCGATGACGGCCCGCAGACTGCGTCCGATCAGACGGCTGATTTCGTGGGTCCGACCACCGATGCGTCCTTTGACGGCCTCGCGGTCACTGCGGGTATTGGTGGCTCGCGGCAGCATCGCGTATTCGGCGGTCACCCAGCCCAGACCGCTGCCCTTGCGCCAGCGCGGCACTCCCTCGGTAACCGAGGCCGCCACCAACACCTTGGTGGCGCCGAACTCAACCAACACCGAGCCCTCGGCATGATCCAGCCAGTTTCGAGTGATTCGGACATTGCGGAGTTGATCAGGTGTGCGACCATCGATTCGGGTGTCTGCCATGTCGCCACCTTATCGGCAGCGATGTCGGCGACAGGCCAAGGCCCCACTGCCCAAAAGGCGGACACGATTTGAATCCCCTATACCCTGGGGGGTATCGTTTTCGGTGTCCGCGAGTTAGGAGAATCCCATGTGCAGTCCGGTCCGTTGTCGTCAGTGCGGCAAGACCACCTGGTCCGGTTGTGGCCAGCATGTTGCGTCCATCAAGGCTATGGTTCCGGCCGACCAGTGGTGCAATGGCCACGGGTCCAGCGGCGGCGCCCGCTCCGGTGGCCTCTTCGGCGGCTTCGGTCGGTGAAACTCATCCCCAGGCTGGCCGCTCTGGTGGCCGTCGCCGCGCTTCTGGTCGGGTGCTCCAGCTCTCCCTTGAGCCCCACGACCGGACCCACCGCAGCGACGGCCCCAGCGGCCGGATCTTCGGTATCGCCGGCTGACTTCGCAGCAGCGACGAAGTTGCCCGACACCGTGATCCTCGATGTTCGCACTCCGCAAGAGTTCGCCTCCGGCCACCTGGCCAACGCGGTGAACGTCGATGTGGAGAACTCCGGATTCATGACCAATATCGCCGCCTTGGATCAGTCCAAGACCTATGCGGTGTATTGCCGATCCGGAAACCGGTCCAAGGTCGCCATGTCAGCCATGGCACAGGCTGGGTTCACCCAGTTCTACGACTTGGACGGCGGCATCAACGCCTGGCAATCCGCCGGCGGCGAAGTAGTGAGCTAACGGAAATATCCCCCGTCCAGCGGCCCTCAACCTGACTCAGGCTGAGGGCCGCTGGTCATTGTGCCCCCGGAAACTCCCCGGGGTCCTGATCCCCGCCGGTACCAACACCGCCAGGGCCGCGCACCACGGCGGCCGACGGCGTCGGCGGCTAGTCTGCGAGGGATATCGAAGGAGAGGTCATGACCGAACCGCTGGGCCGCCGCTTCTGGGCGGTGTGGCTGAGCAGTTCGAGTTCCTTCCTGGCCGAAGGCCTGCTGCTTGGCGCGGTTCCGCTGCTGGCGGCCACCCTCACGCTGGACGCGCGACTCATATCGATCACTGACGCCGTTCAACAAGCCGGCTGGTTGCTGCTCGGGCTCACCTCCGGGATCGCCGCCGACCGTCTGCCCCGACTTCGCATCATGTGGCTGGCCAATGCGGCCCGGGCCGTCATCGCCTTCACCTTTGCCGTGGTGGTCATGATCGGGCACGCATCGTTGCCGACCTTGTATCTGCTCGGTTTCCTGCTGGGCCTCGCCGCGCCGTTCTTCGACAACGCGTCGTCGGCAGTGCTGCCCGAACTGGTCCAACCGCACCAGTTCCAATGGGCGAACTCGCTAACCCAGATGGCGCTGGCCCTGGCGGCGACCCTCATCGGGCCCCTGATCGGATCGGCAGCTTTCGTGCTGTGGCCAGCTGCTCCCTTCTGGTTCGCTGCGGCGGCCTTCGCCGTGGGCGCCCTCGTCTCGGCCATCGCCTCACGAGTCGCGGGCGCCGCACCGGCGTCGAAGGACACGGCCAACCACCGCGAGCTACTGATGCAGGGACTGACCTACCTGTGGCGCCATCGGGAACTGCGCAGCCTCGCCATCGCTGTGGGCGTGGTCAATTTCGTCATGACCGGAGTCATCGCGGTCCTGGTTCTCTACGTGCTGCAGATATTGCACCTTCCGCAATCGGCCTATGGCGTAGTGGTCGCCATGTTCGCGGTCGGCGGCCTGGCCGGCGCGTTGCTGACCTCGCGGATCACGGCGCTGATCGGCGAGCGAACCAGCGTCCTGGTCGCCCTCGGCTTCTTCGGAGCATCGATGATCGCACTGGGTGTCTTTCCGATGGTCGGCGTCGCATTCCCGGCGATCGCGGTGGCCGGCTTCTTCTCCATGGTCTGGAATGTGACCGTCAACAGCTACCGGCAGCGCGTCGTTCCCCTGGATCTGCTGGGACGAGTCACTTCGGTGTTTCGGATGCTGGCTTTCCTGGCGATGCCCGTCGGCGCGCTCGCTGCGGGCATGCTCAGCCATTCACTAGGGCTGCCGGTCACCTACCTGCTCGGCGGGGTATTGCTGTTGATCAGCGGTACCTGGACCGCCACCCAGATCGGCGGCATGCCCAACCATCCCGAGCGGGAAGCTCACATCGGGTAGATCTGCTCGACTCGGTCAACGAAGCCACCCATCAGGCGACTTCCGACACCAGCGAACAGCTCGGGACTGCCGGTGGTGAGAAACCGAAGCCGAGGCGTACGAGGTTCGTCGTGAAGCAGTCCGGAATCGGCCAGATTGGCGAAAACCTCACGGGCACACTCTTCCGCCGACGACACCAGGGTCACCTCGTCGCCGACGACGTAGGAGATCACGCCGGCCAGCAACGGATAGTGGGTACATCCCAGAATGAGCGTGTCGATCTCGGCTTCGCGCAGCGGCAGCAGATAGTCGCGGGCGGCCTGCATGAGCTCTGGTCCGCTGGTGATGCCCGCCTCCACATATTCCACGAACAGCGGACAGGGCTGGGTGATCAGCTCCACGTCGCGCACTGCCACCAAGGCGTCGTCATAGCTGCCGGAAGTGGCGGTGGCCGTAGTGCAGATCAGACCGATGCGTCCGGTTCGGGTGGCACGGACGGCGCGTCGAGCTGCCGGGAGGATCACGTCGACCACAGGCATGTCGTAGCGTTCCCTGGCGTCACGCAGCACCGCAGAGGAGGCCGAGTTGCACGCGATCACCAGCGCTTTCACCCCGGTACCGGCCAGATAGTCCAGGCATTCCAGGGCGTACTCGCGAACTTCGCCGATGCTCTTGGTGCCGTAGGGAGATCGGGCGGTATCGCCGAGATAGACCATGTCCTCGTTGGGCAGCTGGTCGCGCAGCGCCCGGGCCACGGTGAGTCCACCGAAGCCGGAGTCGAAAACCCCGATCGGGGCCTCAGAGCCATTCACAACCCCCGAGCCTATCGCCCCCAACACCGCAACCTCGTCACCTCGCTACACGTAGTCGAAGTTGCTACCTTCGCGCCTGTAGCAACTTTGATTAGGTGTAGCGAGGTGGAAAGGTTGAGGTATGGCTGCTGAACCTATCGACGTCACCAAACTGGTGCTGCGCACGCTGCGCTTCCTCGACGATGGGCGCCGCAGCGCGGAGCAACAGTGGCGGCGGCTCACTCACACCGATCCCGGGCACACCACGGCCGCGTCCGATCGCCGTCGGCCACCGCAGGTGTGGTAGCCGACTAGGTTGCGACCGAACAGCCGCCCGCCGCCGAACAACCCCCACAGCCCGTCGGCGGGCAGCCGATCGGAAGTTCTTGGGACGCCACGCGTCCGGTCCGCACCAGATGATCCAAAGCGGTGCGGATCAACCCTTCAGTCAAACCAGTGTGGCGCGACATCTCGACCACGGTGGCGGTTCCGGCCGACAGCTCAGCAAGAACCGCACTCAGCGGCCCTGCCGTCGGCGTGGCCGGAGCGATGGTCAGCGGGGTCAGCACCCGAGCGCCACTCATATCAGCAACCGTCCCACCTGGAAGATCGCCACCGCCAGCGTCCAGGCCACTGTCAGCTGCATGCCCATGCCGAATAGCGTCCATTTGGCGCCGATCTCGCGCCACTGTGCCGACAAGGTCGCCACGCACGGCGTGTAGGCCATCAGGAACACCATGAAGGCCAAGGCGGCCGGGATCGGATGCCCATCCGAGGACTCGTTGAAGCTCTGCCACACCGCAGTACCCAGGTCACCGGGGGCGGCGTTGTCGGTGGGCTGTTCGACGGCATAGGTCTGAGCCCACGACGAGATCACGGCTTCCTTGGCCACGAAGCCCACCACCAGGGTGGACGCCGACTCCCACGATCCGAAGCCGGCCGGTTCGAACACCGGTGCCACCGTCTGAGACATCACGCCGTAGAACGAATCGGCCACCGGCACTTGGCCGAACTTCTCGCCGGGCTGGGTCGGGATGGATTGCAGCAGCCAGACCGCGATCACCGTGACCACGATGATGCCGCCGGCGGTCTGCAGGAAGCCCTTCAGACGCAACCAGGCCACCGAAGCGGTCAGCTTCAGGGTCGGCACCTGATAGGCAGGAAGGTCGATGACCAGCGGTTCGATGGGCTCCGAGCGCCACAGCGTCCCGCGAAGCGCCAGGCCCACGCCGATGATGATCACGATGGAGAGCACATACATGGCGAAGACCGCGGTACCCGCGTAAGGGCCGAAGAAGATCGAACCCATCATCACGAATACCGTCAGCCGCGCGGTGCACGAGGTGAACGGCACCAGCAGCGCGGTGAGGATGCGCTGGCGGGCGTTGGGCAGAATACGGGTACCGCTGATAGCAGGCACATTGCAGCCGTAGCCCACGATCAGGGGCAGGAAGGCCCGTCCGGGCAGCCCGATGGAACGCATCAGCCGATCGGTCACCACCGCAGCGCGGGCCAGGTAGCCCGAATCCTCCAGCACCGCCAGCAGGATGAACATCAGCGTCATCAGCGGCACGAAGGTCAGCAGCATGCCGACGCCGGCGATCAAGCCGTTGACCACCAGGCCCTCGACCCAGGTCCCCGTCAGACCCAACGACGCCAGGCCCCACCGGGCCGCGACGGTCACCGGTCCGCTGAACAGGCCGTCCAACAGGTCCTGCAGCGGTGCGGCCACTGCGGTGGTGAGTTGGAAGACCACCCACATCACCGCCAGGAAGATCAGCGGCCCCCATACCGGGGCGGTCACCCACCGGTCGATGCGATCAGAACGGGTTCGGGCAGCGGTCTCGGGGGCTGCGCAACTCGCCTCCACCACTGCCGCGATCCAGGTGAAGCGGGCGTCTTCGGCGCCCAGTTCGCTGTCGTCGGATGCCAACAACAGCGGAGCGGGCGCCGGCTGAGTGAAAGCGTCGCGCACCGTGGCAGCCAGGGCATCCAGGCCGCTGCGGCGGCGGGGATCGATGGCCACCACCGGGACGCCGATTTCGCGGGCGAGGGCTGCGGTGTCGACTGATATACCGCGATTGCGGGCTACGTCGTTCATGGTGATCGCCACCACCAGCGGAAGGCCCTGCTCGCGAATCTGGGAGACCAGGTAGAGACCCCCGGTGAGCCGGGACGCATCGCAGACCACCACACTCAGATCAGGTCGCTGGTCGGACGGCTTGCCGATGAGTAGCTCGCGGGTGAGTGCTTCGTCTGGTGATTGCGGGTCGAGCGAATAGGTGCCGGGCAGATCGATCAGCGCGATGTCGAGAGGCTCGTCGCTGGGCTCGCAGTCGCAGTGGTCACAGTCGCAGCTGGCAGCGGCGAGGTTCGACTTCCAGATGCCGCGAGACACCTCGACGGTGGTACCGGGCCAGTTGCCCATGGTGACCTTGGCTCCGGTGAGAGCGTTGAACAAGGTGGACTTGCCGGCATTCGGGGCTCCGACCAGGGCGACGATCGGGGAGTTCGGGTCGGCGCAGATGCTCGTCGAGGTCTGACAGCAGGCTTTGGCTGAGGGAACCAGCAGGGCCGCCCTCGGCACACCGACGCGGACTTTCGCGGGGGCATCGGCTCCTGATTCGGCCTTCGCCTCCGACAGGGTGTCGTGGTCGGTTGCGGACATCAGGCGGCTACCTCGGCACGGAGCCCGGCGAGCAGAGTGCGTCCTACCGCGACTCGGGAGCCGGCGACCTGAACCACTCGACCACCGCCAGCGGTCTTGGAGATCAGCGAGAAACTGGAGCCCACGCGCAGCCCGAGGGCACTCAATCGTTGGGAGGCACCGGGGTCGACATCGGCTCGGATCAGGGTGAGCGGCGTCTGCAGCGGAGCTTTGCTCAACTCGATCCCTCGCTTCATGCAAGTAAGGCTAGCCTTACTTTTGTCACCTCACCAGCCCGATTCACGATTTCGCAGCACGACTGTAACCAAAATGGGCCGCAGAGCGGGTCAGGCCAGCGCCAGCAGATTCTCGCTCAGGTAGGCGATCCACTCATAGACCCGGTAGACAAACAAGCGCGGATCCTCGTCGGGCAGGCCGTCCAACTCGGCAGCGTCCTCAGCAGTCTCGATTCCCAACCGGGCAGCCAGGCTCAGCCGCACGGCGGTGAAGGTCTTCAGCCAGTCATCCAGCTCGATCAGACGCACCTGGACCGGATGCTCCCCTGCCTCACAGTCAGCCAGTGCACTCAGCACCACTTCGGCTTGACGCTGCCGATCGCTGCGCTGCTTGGCCTGGGTAAGGTGCCGGAACTCACTCGAGGCCACCGGATCGTCGGGGTAAGCATCGGGAAACAGCCGCTTGATCGCCGGATCGGTTCGGTCCAACGGCTCCGAGGCGTCCAATTCGGCCTGCCAGCGCACGAACGGGTCCGAGCTGGGTTCGACACCGGCATCGGTGGCGAGCATCTCGGCCAGCTGTTCCACCAGTGATTCCAGCAGCGCAGCCTCATAGTCGGACAGTTTCATCTTGATCATGGAGCCGACACGCTTGAACTCCCTCATCAGCCCGGCTCCATGGTGGCCCACAGACCGTAGCCGTGCATCGCGTCCACGTCGATTTCCATCTGTTCGCGGCTGCCTGCCGAGACTGCGGCCTTGCCCTGGTTGTGCACCTGCAACATGAGTTCGTTGGCCTTGGCCTCGGGATACCCGAAATAGCTGGTGAACACGTGAGTTACGTAACTCATCAGATTCACCGGATCGTCCCAGACGATGGTCACCCAGGTGACCAGGGCCGCTTCCGAGGGCTTATTGAGGGTGGCGGTATCCCCGGCCGAAGCGGGTGGCTGAACGGGCGTGGACACGATTCCATTCTGTCAGACTCTCGCAGCCGGTCACGATTCGCGATGCCATCACCTGAACCGACCGCCACCGGCCGATCGTGGTTAGGCTGATGCCCATGACTGTCCTCCTGGCACCGGCCGGCGGCCCACTGAGCACTGCGCTGCTGACCGACCACTACGAGTTGACCATGATCCGAGCGGCAATGCGCTCCCAGACAGCGTTTCGTCGCAGCGTCTTCGAGATGTTCCCCCGCCGCCTGCCCACGGGACGCCGCTACGGCGTGGTGGCCGGTGTCGGACGCGCCATCGATGCGGTGAAGGCGTTTCGGTTCGACGAATCGGCGCTGAACTTCCTGCTGGAGGAGAACGTCATCGACACCGACCTGGCCGAATGGCTGGCCGGGTACAAGTTCAAGGGCAATATCTGGGGCTATCCCGAAGGCGAGCTCTATTTCCCGGGCTCGCCGATCCTCACCGTCGAGGGCACCTTCGCCGAGGCGGTGCTGCTGGAGACGCTGCTGTTGAGCATCTACAACTACGACAGTGCGGTGGCCTCGGCAGCATCACGGATGACCGCCATGGCCGGCGATCGGCCCTGCATCGAGATGGGCTCGCGCCGGGCCAACGAGCACGCAGCGGTGGCTGCAGCCCGCGCCGCCTACATCGCAGGTTTCCAAGCCACTTCGAATCTGGAGGCCGGACGCAGTTACGGAGTACCCACCGCCGGTACCGCCGCACACTCCTTCACGCTGCTGCATGACACCGAAGCGGAGGCCTTCAAAGCCCAACTCAAGACGCTTGGCAAGGAAACCACTTTGCTCGTCGACACCTACGACATCGAACAGGCGGTCCGCACCGGAGTGGAACTCAGCAAAGGCAAGCTGGGCGCCATCCGTCTGGACTCCGGCGACCTTGCCGAGCAGGCAGCCGACGTCCGCAAGCTGCTGGACTCCCTCGGCGCGACCAGCACCCGCATCATCGTCACCTCAGATCTGGACGAGTATCAGATCGCCGCCCTGCGCAGCGCCCCGGTGGACGGCTACGGTGTCGGCACCTCACTAGTTACCGGTTCGGGCGCACCGACCTGCGGCTTTGTCTACAAACTGGTTGCCCGCGCCGAGAGCGACGCCAAGGATGCGGCGATGATCCCGGTAGCCAAGAACAGCGCAGGCAAGCCATCCATCGGCGGCCGCAAGTTCGCGCTGCGTCGACTCAACACCAAGGGGCGAGCCGAGGCCGAAGTGGTCGGCATCGGCACCCCGCCGGACAACGACGGAAACGACCGACCGCTCATGGTGCAGCTCATGCGCAAGGGCAAGGCGGTGGGCCGGGAACCATTGGAGGCCGCCCGCGACCGCCACGCCCGGGCCCGTGCCGAACTACCCCAGTCAGCGCGCAAGATGAGCCAAGGCGATCCCGCAATCCCCACCATCGTGATCGAGGCCGCTGCCACATCGAAGTCGGGCGCCAGCCGGGCCAAGAAGCAACCCGCCTCATGAGTACCGCGCTGATCGTCGTGGACGTCCAGAACGACTTCTGCGAAGGCGGATCCTTGGCCGTGACCGGCGGTGCGGCCGTCGCGGCGGCGATCGGTGACCTTCTCGTCGGAAACCATGGCTATGACCATGTGGTGGCCACCCGCGACCATCACATCGATCCCGGAGATCATTTCGCCGCCGAACCCGACTATGTCGATTCCTGGCCGGAGCACTGCGTCGCGGGCAGCCCTGGTGCCGAATTCCACACGCCACTGACCGAATCCCAGTTCGAGGCCGTCTTCGAGAAGGGGCACCACAGTGCCGCCTACTCCGGCTTCGAAGGTACCTGCGATGGTGAAGGCTTGGACGTGTGGCTGGCTGATCACGAGGTGACCCGGGTCGACATCGTGGGCATCGCCACCGACTACTGCGTCAGGGCCACCGCGTTGGACGCAGCCGGGGCCGGGCTGACCACCCGGGTGCTGCTGCCATTGACCGCGGCGGTGGCAGCGGACAGCGTCGCCGACACCGTTGCCGAACTACGTGCTGCCGGCGTCGTCGTCCGGTCCTGAGGTCGAGGCCTCGTTCGCTTCCAGGTCCACACCGGACTGTGGCGCGTTGAGCGGCGCCGTGAAGCCGTTCATCACCGTGGCCAAGCGAAAACTACGCCGGTCGGTGTACAGATCCTCCAAGGAGATGGGCTCACCGTCAGGCCCGCTCAGGGGCACCCTCCAGTTCGGATACTCCACTGAGGTTCCCGGCTGATTCTGGGTGCGATGATCGCCCACGGCATCGGTGAGTGCCGCGCAGAGCACCCGCGACGGAGTGGCCACCAAGAAGCGGTGCATCGCGAGCACGACCTCCTCCACTTCCGGTTCCTCGCCGGTGAGGAAACCACGCTCACGCAACCCGTCGATAACCCGCTCGCGATGCTGCCGGTCGGTTTCCCACTCGACATCCAAGGACTCGGTCAGCAGACCCAAATCGTGACGCAGCCTGATGTGCTCCCCGGCGAGGTAGCCGGCGGTCGGCGGCAGGTCATGGGTGGTCACCGAGGCCATGCAGTACTCCCGCCACGACTGTGGCGGAAGCGGATGCCCTTCGGAGTCGAGTTCAAACCACTCGATCGAGGTACCCAGGATGCCGCGCTCACGCAGATAGTCGCGCACCCACGGCTCCACCACGCCGAGGTCCTCACCGACGATCAAAGCTCCCGCGCGTTGGGCCTCCAACGCCAGTATGCCAACCATCGCCCGATGGTCGTAACGCACATAGGCACCCTGACTGGGAGGCATTCCTTCGGGAACCCACCACAGCCGGAACAGCCCCATGATGTGATCCACCCGCAGACCACCAGCATTGCGCAGCACGCCGGACACCATGGCTCGGAACGGCGCATAGGACAGCTCAGCGAGCCGATCAGGTCGCCATGGCGACTGTCCCCAGTCCTGGCCGAGTTGGTTGAAAGGGTCTGGTGGGGCGCCGACGCCGATGCCGTCGGCGAACAGGTTGCCGTAGGTCCAGGCCTCGGCGCTGCGTCCGCTGACGCCGACGGCGAGATCACTCATGATGCCCAGCTTCATGCCCGCGGTACGAGCGGCGGATTGGGCAGCCCGCAACTGCTCGGCGGCGAGGAACTGCAACCAGGCGAAAAACACGATGCGCTCATGGTGTTTGGCCGCGAAAGCCGCGACCTCCGGCGACGAGGGACGGCGCAGTTTCGCCGGCCACTCTCGAAAATCCTGGCCGTACTCCGCCACCAGAGCCGACCAGGTGGCGAACTGGGTCAGGCCGCGTCCTTCGCGGCGCAAGAAGTCGTTGAAGGCCATCCGGCGAGCCGGTCGCATACCGGCATCGAAGATCACCCGCAGCGCCTTGAGCTTGGCCTTCCAGATCGGGCGACGTTCGATCAGGTCGTTGTCCTGGATACGGTCGCGCAGTTTGCGCTTCAGGTCGCGGATCCGTCGACGGGCATCGGCCCCGAGTTCGGCGTACTCCGGAACCAACTCCGGGCGCAGATAGATCGGATTCACGAAACGGCGAGACATCGGCAAATAGGGCGAGGCCTCGATCGGTGCAGTCGGTTCAGCCGCGTGCAGCGGATTCACCAACAGATACCCGGCGTACTGCTGGGTGGCCGCCCACACGGCCAGATCGGCCAAGTCACCCAGATCGCCCAGACCCCAGGATTCAGCCGACGTGAGGCTGTACAACTGGACGGCGTATCCCCAAGTTCGCCGATCTCCCAGGGCGGCCGGGAAGCCGACGAAGGTCGGCGTCACCACCAACGTCGCGTCCACTTCGCCGTCGGCGGTCGCCGCCTCCAGCCGGTGGTAGCCCAAGGGGAGATCCGCGGGGAGCTCGAAGGCGGCCTCACCCAGGAGCCGACCGGAGAGTTCGCGCGGCGCCACATCGTGACGCAACTGGGTCAGTTCACGCTGGCCGCCTTCCTCGAGGCGCACCGCCACCCGCACCCAATCACCGTGTGGCAGGTGCACCAGCAACGGCTCCGCACGCCCCTGCTCGACGACGACGCAGGGGGGAAGGACCCGATTCCAGGGCTGATCGTGTACTGCGTTCAGCGCCGCGGTTGACTTGTCGGGATCGGTGGCATCGACATCCATCGCGGCCAGAATGGCGATCACAGTCTCGGCACTGACCTCGGTGAGGCGGCCCTTCCAGTCCCAGAATTCGGTCGCGATGCCGTACGCATGAGCGAGTTCGGCCAAGTGGGGGTCAGACAGTGCCATGTGGGGCTTTCACGTTCTACGACCAGAGCGCTGCCAACGATATCGGTATGGCTCAGGAACGTTCGAATGGTGCCAACAATTGACGCAGCAGATCGGCCAGTTCTTGGTGAGATTCGGCGGGAATGGTGGCGAGCAGCTGACGTTCAAAGTCCAGCAGATCACTCAAGGCGGCCTGAACCCGCCGCCGACCATCGTCGGTGAGTCGGACCAGCACGCCGCGGCGGTCGGTGACATTGGGCAGCCGAACCACCAGGCCGCGGGCTTCAAGCCGGTTCACGCGATTGGTCATGGTGCCCGAGGTGGAGAGCGTCTCGTGGATGAGTTCGCCGGGAGAGGCTTCATAGGGAGGGCCCTGTCGACGCAGCGCGGCCAGCACGTCGAACTCCCAAATCTCGAGCTCTTGGGCAGCGAAGGCGTCGCTGCGAGCCCGGTCCAGGTGGCGGGCCAGACGACTGATGCGCGAAAAGCTGGCCAGCGGTGCGGTGTCGAGCTCGGGCAGCTCGCGCGCCCACGACGCGAGTATCTCGTCTACCTCGTCCATAGCGCCCCCGACTATCTCGATGTCGAGATGTTATCAAGCGAGTGATTGACCACCGGCCCGATGCGCAGCGAAGCCACCAGCCCCAGGACTGCCACGACCGCCATCGCGGTGAACACCGGACCGAAGGCGACGCCGAGCCTGGTTTCGTCATCGCTCACCACGATCAGGGCGGCGAAGATGGTGCCGGCAAGGCCTGCCACCAGCGAGCTTCCCAGTGCCTCCCCCACTTGCAGCGAGGACGTGTTGGCGCCCAGTTCAGCCGCTGGGGACAACTCCATCACCACCAGGTTCGTGCTCGACATCTGCAGCCCCATGCCCAGACCACCGACCACCCAGCCCACAACCACAGCCCACAGCAAGCTCCCCGGGAACCAGGCAGCGGTCGCCACCAGACTCAACCCTGCCGCCGTAGCCACGCCTCCCACACTGACGATCTGATCGCGGCGCAGCATCAACCACGGCCGTGACTGCAACCACGACCCCGCCGTCCAACCGATGGAGCCGATGGTCAGCGCCAGCCCGGCGGTTGTCAGATCCAGCCCTTCCGAACGCGTCAACATCAAAGTCAGGAAGGTCTCGGCGCCGAAGAACGCCCCGGTGATCAACAGGCGGGTGTTCACATTGGCGGCCAGCCCGGTGCCGATCAGCCGGTAGCCGCGCGGCAGCAGTGTCGGCAGCCCGAATCCCAGCAGCAACACTGCTGCGGCCAGCCAGGCCAGGGACCACGCGTCGAATCGCTGACCTGCAATCTGCAGCGAGGCCGCGCCGACGGCCACCATGGGTGCGGCCAGCAACGGTGAAAGCCCGCCTCGGGCGTTCAATTCCGGGTCTTCGTCAGGGGCCGGCAAATCTGCGTGCCGTAGCGGAGACAGGATCAACAGGCCACCCAAAGCCATCAACGGCAACACCGAGAAGAACACCCAGTGCCAACTCAGCTGCGTGCTCAGCCATCCCGCGATGGGTGGTCCGATGAAGGCCGGCAGCATCCAGGCCATCGACATCCACGTCATCATCACCGCCCGCTCGCGTCCGTCGAACAATCGCGCGACCAGCACCATCACAGTCAGGTTCATGGTGCCGCCGCCCAGACCCTGGATGAAACGCCCCAACAGCAGAATCGGCATGCTGGGCGCCGACCCGGCCACCACCAGTCCGAGGGCGAACACGATGAAGCCCACGACCATCGGCAACCGGGGTCCGACCTTGTCGCTGGCCCGACCGGCTACCACGATGGCCACGATCTGCGAGATCACGAACGCGGTGAAGGCCCAGGCGTAAAGGTCCACATCGCCCAGGTCGGCGGCCGCAGCCGGCATGGCCGTGACCACCGCGATCTGCTCGAAGGCGATCGCCACCACGCACAGCAGCAGGCCCACCACCAGAGCGGTGTGTGAGCGACGCGGTTCGACCTGCCCCACAGCGAGTCCCTTCCTCGATACGATCACGACGACGCGGAGCCACAAGGAGCACCATGAACACCAGCGAACCGCACGACTCTATTCCTCATTCTGAGGCAGCGTCGATGCCGGATGCCGGAGCCGGCGAGCACGCTGGTCGGCGATTCATCGACGATGAGGCGACGGCCGCAACGGATCGTGCGGCCACCACCGTGCCGGCGACGCCTGATCAGCAGCCGGCCGCATCGGTGCCCGATTTCGTTCCACCCGGCTACGGATCGGCCGGCGACAGCGGACCGCAGACCTACCTCGATCCACTCGGGGCGGCGCCGACGAACTTCCCGCCACCGCCACCACCGGCAGCCCCCGCACCCGTAGCCCCCATACCGGCAGCCCCCGCCTCGGCAGCCCCGGCGGCACTGCCCAACGCCTACCCGCCGCCCGCACCAGTGGCCGGCCAGCCTGAGCCGAGTCCCGTGGACCCGGGTGGGCCGGAACGCGTTGGCCGCGGCGTGCTGTTCTCCTTAGGTGGCATTGTGCTGGGCGTCGTCGCGACGGTCGTGCTGTGGCAGCTGAACTTCATCGCGGCCTTCACCAGCTTGGTGATGGCCTGGGCCTGCATCTGGCTCTACGCCAAGGGAGCCGGGCGTCCGCCTCGCAAGGGTGTCTTCGCTGTGGTGACGGTGATCGCGCTGGGTGTGGTTCTGGCGCTGGTGTCCGCCATTGCTTCCGATGCCGTGGTGTACGCCAACGAGTATTTCGGTCAGCCGTCGATGGCCGACTATGTGGACACCATTGTGCTGGTGCTCAGCACCCCGGAGGTGTGGAGTGAATACGCCACCAGCATCGCGATGTATGTGCTCTTCGCCGCGTTGGGTACCGTAGGCATCATCATGCAACTCGCCCGAGGTAAGCAGACGTCATGACCACTGAACAACCCCAGACCGTGACCATCGTCAAGGAGCGCACCGAGGAGCGCACGCTTCCGGTGCCCGATGAGGGTGACCACGAACGTTTCTCCCACTACGTGCCCAAGGCCAAACTCACTGAGGCCATGGTGATGGGCACCCCGGTGATCGCGCTGTGCGGCAAGGTGTGGGTGCCGTCGCGCAACCCTGATCGCTATCCGGTCTGCCCGGAGTGCAAAGAGATCTGGGAATCCATGCGCGACGGGAACGAGTAGCTTCCCCGGCATGGCCCAAAGCCATTTAGGATGTGGGCCATGGCAACAAAGACGCTCATCGTGCTCCGCCACGCGAAGTCCTCTTGGCAGACCACGGAGTCCGATCAGCGGCGACCGCTCTCGGACCGCGGTGAACGAGATGCAGTCGCAGCCGGAGAGATCCTGGCCGGCTACGACATCGATGCAGTACTCGCCTCCGCCGCCACCCGCGTGCGACTGACCTGGGAAGGTGCCCAGGATGGCGGTGCGGAGTGCGAGAACGTTCGCTTCTCCGAAGCGATCTACCACGCCTGGCCCGGTGAACTTCTCTCCATGATCCAGGGCTTCGACGAAGATTCGTCCACGGTGGTTCTTATCGGACATCAGCCCACCTTGTCCGAGCTCATCCTCAGCCTGGCCAAGGCCAATGATCTGACCGAGAAGGTGGCCAAGAAGTTCCCGACCTGCGGTCTGGCCGTCCTCACCTTCCGAGGCAAATGGAAGAACCTGGCCGAAGGCAAGGCCACGCTGACCCGATTCGAGATTCCGCGGGGCTAAGCCCGACGGCAGCAGACGGGTGCGGTAATGATTCGAGCGATTCTCGCGCTGATTCTCACCCTCGCTTTCCTCAGCTCCGGGATCGACCCGGCCAGCGCCGAGGAGCCCTCACCGACGGCCTCGCCAACTCCGACGACCAGCGCCAGTCCGACGCCGAGTCCGGCACCCACCACCGATCCCGCGCCGAGTGAGGAACCCGATTGCCGCGGTGCCGCCGATACCCGGTCAGCAGCTCAACGCAACAAGCCCTTTCGGGTGTGCTCGGTGGTGGTGTTGTCCAAGCATCATCGCGTGACGGCGACCTACCGACCCAAGCTGGTGACCGTCTCGGTGCCGCGAAACGGCATCAGCCAGGTGGCGCTGCAGCGGGTCGCGGCCACAGCGTTGAAAGCACTGTTCACTCGGGCGAGAAAGGCTGGCCACAAACTCGTCGTGCGTTCGGCCTACCGTTCCTTTAGCACCCAGAAGTACCTCTATCGCCGCGACCACCGGCTCACCGCCCCACCTGGTGCCAGCGAGCATCAGTCCGGCTTGGCCGCCGATCTCGCGGTGATCCGCAAGGGACGCCTGGTACGCGGCTATGCCTTCGGCACCAGCGCGGCCGGCCGCTGGGTACGAAAACACGCTGCCGAGTTCGGCTTCATCCTGCGATATCCCAACCACCGCGCGGCGATCACGGGCATTCCCTATGAGCCCTGGCATTTCCGCTACGTGGGCCGTACCGCCGCAGCCGGGGTGGGCAAGACCAAGACCAAAACGCTGGAGCGCTATCTGAAGGTCTCCGCCTGAGCCTCAGTAGCGATACAGATCGCTCTTGAACGGTCCGGCCACCGGGACGCCCAGATACTGCGCCTGTTCCTCGGTGAGCTCGCTCAATTTCACCCCGAGAGCGTCCAGGTGCAGTCGCGCGACATACTCGTCGAGCTCCTTGGCCAAGGTGTGCACCTCAATCGGATACGCCTCAGGACGGGTGAACAGTTCAATCTGGGCCAGCACCTGGTTGGCGAAAGACGTACTCATCACGAAACTGGGATGACCGGTGGCGTTGCCGAGATTCAGCAGTCGTCCTTCGCTGAGCACGATGATCGAGTGGCCGTCGGCAAAATTCCAGCGGTCAACCTGGGGCTTCACCGGGGTCCGGGTCACGTCCGGAATTTCGGCCAGCCCGGCCATGTCGATCTCATTGTCGAAGTGGCCGATATTGCCCACGATGGCCAGATGCTTCATCCGGCTCATCTGCTCGGCGGTGATCACCTTCAGGCACCCGGTGGCGGTGATGAAGATGTCGCCCTCGGCAACGACGTCATCAAGGGTGGCGACCTGGTAGCCGTCCATGGCTGCCTGCAGGGCACAGATCGGGTCGATCTCGGTGACGATCACGCGAGCGCCCTGACCGGCCAAGGACGCCGCGCAGCCCTTGCCGACATCGCCGTAGCCGCACACCACTGCAGTCTTGCCACCGATGAGAACATCGGTGGCCCGGTTGATGCCGTCGATCAGGGAGTGGCGAATGCCGTAGCGGTTGTCGAACTTGGACTTGGTCACCGAGTCATTGACGTTGATCGCCGGGAACAGCAGGGTGTTGTTACGCGCCATCTCATAGAGCCGGTGAACCCCGGTGGTGGTCTCCTCGGTCACGCCGAAGATCGACTGCGCCACGCTCTTCCAATCCACACGCGACTCGGCCAGCCGTGCGAGCAGCACCGCATACTCCTCGGAATCGTGCGGGCCGGCGCTCGGCACGGCCCCGGCCTTGGCGAACTCCACACCCTTGTGCACCAACAAGGTGGCGTCGCCGCCGTCGTCAAGGATCATGTTGGGGTCGGTCTCGCCCCAGTCCAGGATCTGTTCAGTACACCACCAGTAGTCGACCAGCGATTCGCCTTTCCAGGCGAAGACGGGCACGCCTCGCGGGTCGTCCGGGGTGCCATCAGGGCCGATCACGATGGCGGCCGCTGCTTCGTCCTGGGTGGAGAAGATGTTGCACGAGGCCCAGCGCACCTGGGCACCCAGCTCCACGAGAGTCTCGATGAGGACTGCGGTCTGCACTGTCATGTGCAGCGACCCGGCGATGCGCGCACCGTGCAACGGCTTGCTTTCCCGGTAACGCTCACGCAGTGCCATCAGTCCCGGCATCTCATGCTCCGCCAGCGTGATCTGTTCCCGCCCGGAGGCGCCCAACGAAAGGTCTGCAACCCGATATTCCACCCTGTGATCCTACCGTCCCCTCGAGCGCGCCCGATTCGGTCACAAGCCCCAACCCAGGGCGGAGCCAGTGACCGAAAGGGCATCGCTCGGCGCGGGGTGGCTGCCGATAGGATCACCGCGTGAGCGAGGTCAGCATTGTCGGGATCGGGCAGGTACCAGTGGTCGCCGCCAGCCCGTTGAGTCTGCGCCAGCTCGGCGCCGAGGCCGCTCGACTCGCGATGGACGATGCCGGCGTCGACAGCGTGGATGCGATCTTCGTCGGCAACATGCTGGCCGACGAACTGCAGGGCCAGAAACATCTTGCGGCGCTGATCGCCGACGAAGCGGGCCTGCGCTGGGCCGAGGCTCTGCAGGTGCGCGCCGCTACCGCGACCGGAGCCGCCGCATTGCGCATGGCCTATCTGGCAGTCGCCTCCGGACAAGCGGAGGCTGCCATCGCTCTCGGTGTGGAGAAGATGAGCACCGATCGTGAGCACGTCATCTCGGCGCTGGCCAAAGGCTTGGATGCTGAGTTGGAGGTGCCTGGTGGTGCCACTTTGTTGAACACCAACGCACGACTGATGCAGCTGTATCTGGAGCGCTACGGCTGCCGAATCGATGACTTCGACGGCTTTGCGCTGAATGCCCACACCAATGCGAACGGGAATCCTCGCGCCCTGTTCCACGACCGCACCATCACGAAGGCGACCATCGATGCCGCTCCCGTGGTGTCGGCCCCGCTGCGTCGCTACGACGCCGCCCCGATCTGTGACGGCGCGGCCGCAGTGGTGCTCACCCGAACCGACCAGGCCCGCGCCTTCCAGCACCAGCCGGTGAAGATGCTCGCCGCCAGTGTGGTGACCGACCGATTCCGAGTCGATGATCGCCCCGATCCGTTGCGGTTGGAGGCTTCCGCCCGCTCAGCTCGGTCGGCTTTCAAGCGTGCCAATGTGCATCGCAACGAGGTCGACCTGTTCGAAGTCCATGACGCCTTTTCGATCATGGCTGCGCTGATCCTGGAGGCGGTGGGCTTCGCCGACCCCGGCGAGGGTTGGCGCCTGGCGGCCGACGGCGAGATCTTCCGGGACGGCTCGATTCCGATTTCCACCATGGGTGGTCTCAAGGGCCGCGGGCATCCGATCGGCGCCTCGGCGATTTACCAGACCTGCGAGATCGTGCAGCAGCTCACCGGCAATGCCGGGGTCAACCAGCTTCCCGATCCGAAGATCGGCCTGCTGCAGAGCGTCGGCGGGGCCGGCAGCACGGTGCTCACGCACCTGTTCGGGGTGTGAACTGGCTCAGCGAGTCTGTCCGGCGCGCACCGCGATCACTGTCTTGGCGATCCGATCGGCACGCGTCTGCTCCCGTTTGGCCTCCGTCACCCAGACCACGTAGGCCTTCTGATGGGAGTACGCCATGCCCGCGAACCGGGACTCGGCCTGGGGATCGGCGGCCAGCGCCGCAGCCAGATCTGCCGGCACTTCGACGGTGCGCGGTTCCTGATCCCGTGCGATGTCCATTGATGCGGTTTGGCCCAGCTCCAGCCCTGCCTCGGCACGCGCTGCCTTGCTGAAACCGATGACGTTCTTGCCGCCCATGCGAGCGAGGCGCAGCCGCAACGTGGTGCCTGCCACGGTCACCGTTACCGGAAACGCCTTCGCGCCATCTCCCAGGACGGCGACCTGTTCGTCGCTGAGCTCCACAGCGCCGGCAGGACCGAAGGGCTGCAGGGTCAGCTCGACTGTCAGGATCTGTGCCATGCGGCGAGCCTAGAACCCGATCGGCCGGCCTTACGGCGCGAGAGGCAATTGTCCTGCTCGGGCTGTGGCCTACTCTGCGCTGGCCGCTTGCGGCTCAGCCGGTGCGAGTCCTCGATCGATGTCGGGCTCCAGATAGAGCGCAGTCACCCACGGCTCGGCAGCGCGAATGGCGACCTCGGCGTTGTCGATCACAGTCGCGACACGGGCCGCCGATTCGGTGGGCTCGACGGCGATCTTCGCCGCCACCAGAATCTCTTCGGGTCCGAGATGCAGTGTCTTCAGATGAATCACGCGGGTCACACCGTCCGCACCGGCCAAGGCTGTGGTGATGTTGGTGACCGCAGCCGGGGATGCCGCCTCGCCGAGCAGCAGACTGCGGGTCTCGATGGCCAAGGTGATCGCCACCAACAGCAGCAGGATGCCGATCAATGCGGTGCCGACGGCGTCCCAATAGGGATTGTGGGTCAACAGAGTCATGCCGACACCGACCAGCGCGAACAACAGGCCCAATAGCGCGGCGAAATCCTCCAACAGGACAACCGGCAGCTCAGGCGACTTGGAGGTCTTGATGAACCGCGACCAGGACTGGCGTCCCTTGCTGGGCAGTGATTCCTTCACCGCGGTGCGCAAGCTCGTACCCTCAGCCACGACGGCAAGCCCCAACACGACCAGCGGCACCCACCACCACTCGCTGTTCAGTAACTCGTTCTCATGCCCGGCGAGAGTCTCTTCCACCTTGTGGTAAGCCTCGTACAGGGCGAACAACCCGCCCAAGCTGAACAGGATGATCGACACCAGGAAGGCATTGATGTAGCGAGCCCGCCCGTAACCGAAGGGGTGCTCGGCGGTAGCCTGTCGCTTGGCCGTGGCGCCGCCGCGCAGCAGCAGGATCTGGTTGGCTGAATCAGCCACCGAGTGCACGCCCTCGGCCAGCATGGACGCCGCACCGGTCAGCGCCCAGGCACCGAATTTGGTGACAGCAATGAACAAATTGGCACTCAATGCAGCGATGACTGCCTTATTGCTTTGATGACTGCTCACAGCGCACCATCCTGCCAGACCCTGGCAGGGGCGCGAGCACCTGGTCGGGGAGGTGCGTCAGCGACGCCGGGCGAGCCCGATCCGCAGATAGCTGGCCGCGAAAAGGCCCTTCAGCAACACGGTGACATACCGCTCCACCGGATCACCTTGGTCATGGGCCAGGTCGGAGATCATGACGTCCTGGGTCTGAGCCAAGGCCGAGAGCCGGCGCCGCTCCTCCATCGCCTGCTCGTCGTCGCGACCATCGTCGATCATCACCAATCCGGGACGCCGCAGCGGCGCGTCATCTTCGAAGGGATCGGCGAAGGGGTCTCGGGGCGGGACGGCCGACAGCAGCGGTTCGAGGGCACCGGCATCGGCGGAGAGCACCACTCGTCCGCTCGCCGCGCGCAGCGCTTCGGCGATGCGGCGGCTGGCACGCGCCGCCAGAATCGACCCGCCCCACACCAACGGCGCCGCGTCGGCGAGTTCCAGGGCCACGGCTTTGGCCGGGTTCTGCGAGATGTCCAGTTGTGCAGAGGACTCGGTGGCTACCGCATCCATGGCATCGGCGACATCAGGGATGGAGATCTCCGGCCCGAGTCCCAGCCGATTGACCGCGGCCAAGGCGACGATGGCGGCGGCCAGTGGGTCTCCGGTGGTCGTCGGAAGCAACGTGGTGGCCGAGGAGCCGGCCTCCTGGGCCAACAGCGAGTCCGGCGGTGCCACGATCAACAATCGGCAGCCACGGCGTACCGCCTCGAAGGCGCCCGCAAGACTGGCCTTGTCACCGCCACCCAAGACCACGACGACGTCCAGCGGGCCCACCCAGCCCGGGAGCCCCAACCGAGGCCAGGCGACCAGTGGCACCGGGCAGGTGGGTTCCAGGACCGCACGCAACAGGCGCGCCTCGGGCCCGAAGGTGATCATGGCGCGAATCTGGTCTTCCCGACCGAGTTGGTCCAGCGAGTCCTGCGCCATCAGCGCCTCTCGGCGCAGCCGCGCGCCGGATTCGGCCAATGGCCGCAAAATGTCATCGGCTTCGCTCAGCGCGACCGGGTCTTCCAGTCTCGAATCCTCGAAGTCGTCCACGCCTCAGTCCTGACGGGCCTGGTCCACGAGCAGGATCGGGATGCCGTCACGAACCGGATAGGTCAGTCGGCAACTTGTGCACGCCAGTTCGTTGGACTCGTAGTCCCAGGCGAATTTGGTGCGGCACGAAGGGCAGACCAGCACATCCATCAGCTCGGCGGGCAATTCCTCCATCAACGTTCCTTCCGAATCAGTTCCAAGGCAGCGTCGCGGAGTTCAGACATCCAGTCGGCGGTTCGGGCTTCAACATTGAGCCGGAGCAACGGTTCGGTGTTGGACTCACGCACGCTTACCCACCAATCATCCCCCGTGATCAATAGACCATCGGTCCAGGTGACCACACCGTGGTCACCGAGACGATCGGCCACCTCTTTCATGGCAGTGGCCGCATCAGCGACCGTGGAGTTGATCTCACCGGATGCCACATAGCCGGACAACTCCTCGACCAGGGCAGACATCGAACTCGCCTTCCCTAGTAGCGATAACACGTGCAGGGCGGCGAGCATTCCGGTATCGGCGCCCCAGAAGTCTCGGAAGTAGTAGTGAGCGGAGTGCTCACCGCCGAAGATCGCGTTGTGTTCGGCCATCTTGGCCTTCATTCGGGTGTGCCCGACGGCGCTCACCACCACCTGTCCACCGGCGTCCGCGACGACCTCATTCACGAGTCGGGAGGTGATGGTGTTGATCACGATGGTCGCGCCGGGTTCGCGGGCCAGTTCGGCACGAGCGATCAGCGCGGTGATGATCGAGGGGCTGACCACCTGGCCGTTCTCGTCGATGATGAAGCAACGGTCGGCGTCGCCGTCGAAGACCAGGCCCAGGTCAGCATGGTTGTCCCGCACGGCACGTTGGGCGTCGACCAGGTTCTGCGGTTCCAAAGGGTTGGCCGGATGATTCGGGAAGCTGCCGTCCAGGTCGAGGTACAGCCCGATGAGGTCGACATCCAGCGACCCCAGCACCACCGGGGTCGTCAGCCCGGCCATGCCATTGCCGGCATCCACTACGACGCGAAGTCGACGCAGACCGTTGAGATCGACCAGCGAATGCAGCTTGGCCGCGTAGGCCTCGGTGAGATCGTCGACCTGACGGATCGCGGCCGGCAGGTCGAGCGGGGGCAGCTCAGCGAAACTCAGTTCGGTGATGGCAGCCATCTGCTCGGGGCTGATCGGATAGGCATTGGCCTGGCAGAACTTGATGCCGTTGTAGCCACTCGGGTTGTGGGACGCGGTGAACTGCACTCCGGGAAGGCCGAAATGCCCCGAGGCGAACCACAATCCGTCGGTGGAGGCCAAGCCGACATCGATGACACTGGCGCCGCGGCTCATCGCGCCGGCGGCGAAGGCAAGCGACAACTCGCGGCCGGCCAGGCGCATATCTCGACTCAGCACGAACTCCTTGCCGGCCAGTTCGAAGGCGTCAACGAAGGCGGCACCGATGCGGCGTGCCCCAGCTTCGTCCCACTCGACGCCGACCAATCCGCGAATGTCGTTTGCCTTGAATATCCCCGGCTGAATCACAGATGGAGCCTAGCGCGAACGATCCTCAGGATCGGCGATCACCGACAGGTGCCCTTTGCGCCGTGCGACCTGGGGCTCCACGGCTGGCTCCGCCACGCCGAGACCGGCTTTCCGGACCGCGTCGGCGAGCAGCATCAAGTCGTCTCCCGATGGCTGCGGCGTGCTGATATCACCGGGCAGACGAATCACTTCCCACCCTCGCGGCGGGCTGAACTTGTGAGTGTGTTCGGCACACAGGTCGTAGCTGCCCGGCTCGGCGTGCGCCGACATGGGCCCCAGCACCACAGTGGCATCGGCGTACGCAAAGGTCAGCGTGGCCACTGCCGGGTGGGGGCAGGCCGTCCGCGAGCAGCGCCGATTGATCACCCGATCACGCTACCCCGGAACTCCGACAGCCCGAGGTCTTCGCGGGCAGGTGTCGCCGAACTGGTCTGCATCCGGTGAACTACGCTGGCCCCATGCGACGACGGGATCGGCACGGGCGAGGGTTGCGGGGGCCACTGGCCCGACCCAACGAACTCACCGGCGGCCCGGTTCCGGTACGCACTCCGCCTCGCGGCGCGGCATTGTTCGCCGAGTGCTTGCGCACCTCGGTCAGCACCGGGATGGCCCACTGTCCGCAAGCCTTTGTCGGGGTGGACGTCGGATTCGAGGACGTTCCTACCAATGTGGAACGCTGGTGGGCCGACAAGGTTCCCCTCGCGAGCGCCACGTCGGCGGCGCCTGGACGCAATGCCGCGGTGGTGCTGTTCCGGCGTCCGATCGAACATCGCGCGCAGGACGCCGCCGAATTGCGGCGCCTGGTGCATCGAGCCTTGCTCGAGCAACTGTCGGCGCTCACCGGGATCGACATCGACCAGATCGATCCCAGCTTCAACCCCGAGGACTAGGTCGCCGGCGTCGGGCAGGCCCGCCCTAGCTCAGATGTGGATCGTAGGCGATGGTGGCTCGACTGCTGCGGGCTTCGCTGGCGACCAGATCCAACACTGCGATGCCCTTGACGCCGCCGCTGCTGGAGGTGGCGACCACCGAGCCGTACAGCAGGGTTGAATCAGTACGGATGCGAATCACGGTGGTGAGCGTCTTAGGCAACGCGACCGTCGTGCTGGACTCGGCAGGCACCGTGACCGTGGTGTCCACGGCAGCAGCGGTTCCCTTGGCGATCGACAGCGTGACGGTTGCGTCGGTCGCCGCGGCATTGACCAACTGCAACTGTCCGGTCGTACCGGTGCCCAAGGACACCGGCCACACCGCATCGGACGGCAGCGGCGGGGTATAACCCGCCACCGCGCTGTCGATCGACGCCGTGGGGCGGCCATTGTCGACCAGCACTGCTGCGGTGACCGGCAGATTCGAGGTCAGGCGCACTCCGACGGCTTCGCCGTCCAGGCCCGGTGCCAACTCGATCGTCTGCGTGGTGGCAGGCGGCACGTCGATGCGCTGCGCATCGGACAGTTGGCTCAATCCGGTCGGGCTGAGCACATCGATGTCCACACCGGCGGTCAGTTCGCCAGGGTTGGAGACCACCAGCGTGCGGCTTCCGCCGCCGGCTGGGATGCCGGGCAGCACCAGATTGGTAGCTGCCGCCAGACCGTCAGGAACCCAATCCGACGAATACGGAGCAGTGCGATTCCAGCTGAACTGGCGCAGGAAGGCCGCCACCCGGCCCTGTGATGTGGTGACCTTCAGGGTGATCGGCTGGTCGGTGCGATCGATCACCGACAGCGGCACCGCCTGCTGCGATCCGCCCTTCACGCTGACCCCTCGCGGCGCGTTGAGGCGTCCGCCTGGACCATAGGCAACCAGATCGACCACCGCTTCCGCCGAGTCCAGGTTCACCAGGATCAGGTCGGCCTGGGCTTCCTTGGAGACATCCACACCAGTGAACCAATGCTCCGACTGCGGTGAGGCGCATCCCGAGGCGGCCAAGCCGCGAGACGGCCCGTTGGGTGCGCTGGAGATGGTGGTGGCCCCGAACAGATGGGTGTCCTTGACCGACACCCGCATCGGCTGGCGCGGATTCTCGACCACGACGAGCTTGTTCGATTCGGCCACCTTGCGCGGCGTTGAGAGCTTCGAGGTGCGGACAGTCTCGCCGACAGCGACTGCCGCGACTCTCACGTCGGCAGTAGCGGTGTCCGGTGCCGGACATACCACCGAGACCCGACTATCGGACTCCCCCACCGGGGATTCCGGCAGCGGTTGAGCCGAGACCAGCGAGCCGGCAGTCACGGCAGCAGCGAGCACCAGGGCCAGGGCGGCGGGCACGATCCAGGGTTTCATCAGGACTCCGCTCCGGCGACACGACGAGGCTCGGCCGGAAGGCGCCGACGCACCGACGGCGCGGCGAGCAGAGCCAGCAGGATGATGCCGGCCAACTGCGCCCAGGCCCACCAATAGTCATCAGACTCCAGCGTCAGCCGCAGAGTTCCCCCCTGCGGGCCCAGGGTGTACGCCGTCCCCGGCGGGTCGGTGGGACGCACCGGCGCTGCGGTGTCTCCGACCGCAACCTGCCACCGCGGATCGGCCGGCTGCGCCAGCTCCAGACGGCGGTCGGCAGCACCGGCCGGAATCGGCTGCCCTGCCCCGGTGACGGTGCGTTGGTCGCCGTCGACCACCGTCGCCACTCCAGAGCCCGGCACCGGCCACACGAACTGCTCTGCGGTACCCGTTCCCAGCCCCAGACCAGGGGTGTTGTTGATCGAGATGCGCTGGGAGGCTTCACCACCAGCCAGGGTGATGTAGGACACCCCCAGCCGCTGCAGGTCTGCGACGATCTGTTCGTCGGCGGTGTCACTGATCAACCGGGCGACGACCGAGGCCGCCAGCGCCTTGGCCGCCTCGCTGCCACCGTAGGCCAGGCCGCGCTCGGGGTCGCCGAGGCGAGAGAAGTCACCTTCCACCAAAGCCCAGCGCACATTCTCACCGTCGGATTCCATGGCCAAGGTTCGTCCCGGAGTCGCCGACACCTGCACATTGCGAACGAAGGCCGGCACCGTCCCGACCGGCTCGCGCGACAGTCCGGTCTGGCCCGAGACTACCCACCAGCCGGTTCCCAGCAGCAACGACCCGGCAGTGATGATCGCTAGCAGCAAGGTGCCCAGGTGACGCAGCCCCAGCCCCACCCCAGCCAGCTCCTCACCGACGTCCTGTAGCCCCACCACCGCAGCGATGAGCAGGGCGGCGACGACCAGCAGTTGCCATTCGGCGGCCTGCGGACGGGTCCAGATTCCCGGCGGTACCTGGACCGCCACGTGGGTGATGGCCACCATGACGGCGACCATCACGACCGCCACCGCGAGAAGCGGCAACGCGACCCGCGGACGCCTCAGAGCGGCAGCGAATGCCGCGATCCAGCAGGTCGCGAAGAAGACGATCGTCAGCCACAACGGCGCGGCATCGGGTAGGAGCTGACCGGCGAGCACCTGCCAGGCCGTCACCGCCGTCCCCGGCGCCAGGCTGGGGTCGATGCCGGTCAGCAGACGTCCGGGATAGCGGATCATCGCCATTCCCCACGGCCCGACCAACAGCAGCAACGGGGCCGCCAGCACCGCAGCCCATTGCAGCCAGGCACGCGCTCGACCAGCACGCAGACCGCTGACCAGAGCAGTCACCGCCAGCACGACCCAGAAGGCCGGGACCAACGAGACCAACAGCAAGGACCAGAAGGCCAGCGCGCCGGCTGATCGCCAGCTCCATTCCTGCGAGGCGAGCCAGCCCCGGGCGCTGTATCCGAGCATGGGCAACAGCACCGCAGTCGAAGCGACGCCGAGGCTGCCGGCATTCAGCGAGCCGATCAGAACCGGAGTCAGGGCGTAGCCGAGCGCGGCGATCGCGGCCAGGTACTGGTCGGCGATGAGTTGACGCAGCAGTCGGAAGGCCACCAGCCACGACAGGGGCACGGCCAGCACGATCATCGCCGTCACCCACCAGTCGGGGTTCCCGAGCGCGATCAGGGAGAAAAGCCCGGTCAGCGCAGCCCACGGGGCACCGACGCCGTCCCCGCCGGGAACTGGCGCGAGGTAGCTGTCCAACAGACCGGTCCACTGGTCTGGTGCCGGCAGGAGTTGCGCGGCAGTCAGCGAGCCCGAACCCCAGGTGGTTCGACCGGCCAATACCGCCCCCACCAGGAGCGCGACCGACACCGCAGCGGCCAAGGGCATCTTGGTCTCGCCACCGCCGACGTCGGCGAAATCGTCGCCGATCATCTCGTCGATGCTGATGCTGGAGCCGCGTCCGGAGAAGGTCTCCAACCAGCCGCCGAATCGAGCAGCGGTGATCCCTGCGGCTCGACGGATCGCCGAGCCCGGTGTGGGCTGCAGGGCCTTGGTGATCGCGGCGCTGTTGGGCTTGATGGGCAGCGCGGCCAAGCCGTCGGCCAAGGATCGACGCAGGGGTCGATTTCGAAGCCAGCGCCACAACCCGCGCATTTCCTCGCCAGATCGTTCGAGGTCCTTACCCAGCAGGAAGCCCAGGGCCGCGAGCAGCGTCACCAGGAACACGCGCAGCGTGACCAGCCATCGCAGCCGCGTTGGGGAGTTCGCCACGATCAACGCCAAGCCCGCTGCCCGGTCATCGGCCGGGTCGCCGTAGCTGGCGTAGTTGGTCACCTGGGCTGCCGGTTCACCCAGCACCAGATAGCCGGTCAGGTTGGCCCGCCAGCCGAAATCCAGCCCCCAGTGGCTGCGGGGCAGCTCGGTGTTGAATCCGCCGAGGAAGCGCCACACGTCGCCGCGCACCAGCATTCCCGACGCCGGGACGCCCAGTGCGGGACCGGCGCTGAGCTGACCTTGGTAGAGCTCGCCGGGATCGGTCAAGGTGCGCATGCGTCCGTTGGAGGAGATCGTTTGGGACCAGTCGCTGACGAGCTTGCCGGCGCCGCGTCGTCGCGGCTCAATGAGCAGCGATCCGATCACAGCGGCGTCGTGTTGCTCCAATACTCTGAGGAGCAAGGCGCTCAACGCGTCGGGCTCCGGTTCACAGTCGTCGGGCACCACCCAGATCCAGTCACCAGCGGCATCGGCGGGCAACGCCCGCACGATTGCCGAAACCGGCACCGTCTGAGCCTGGACGGCGGCTTCGGTGCGAGAGCCGTCCTCACCGGTAGCCAGAACGGCTGCAACGACGTGAAAACCGCTCAGATCGGGAGACTCCGCTTCGTCGATCTCTCGGAGCCACGCCCACGGGTCAATCCCGAATTCGTCGCTGGGTTCGCTCACGCATCGCCTCTCGGAGCTTGAAACTACAGGGCGCGTGTGAGCGCCTCAGGTACCGGCCGGACCGGTGCCCCAGCCTACCTTGGCTGGGAAAAGTGCTTCAGATGGCCCGCTTCTTCAAGCGACGACGCTCGCGTTCACTGAGACCGCCCCAGATGCCGAACCGCTCATCGTTGGCCAGGGCGTACTCCAGGCATTCTGATCGCACTTCACAGGACAGGCAGACCTTCTTCGCCTCGCGGGTGGAACCACCCTTCTCCGGAAAGAATGCTTCCGGGTCGGTCTGGGCGCACAGCGACCGGGACTGCCATCCCAGCATGCCTTCTTCGCCCTCAGGCTCCACTATCAGGAACAGTTCCTGCATGTGATTCTCCTCGACCCGCTCGCGACAAATCGCGAACTATGTACTGAATTACACGCTTGTCATTACCAACGTGTCAACCCCGAAGGGGTTATCATCCGCGAGCGCTCGGCGATTCCGAACCCGTAGGCCCCTCCGACTGCTCGTCAGCCCCACCTTGGTCCGTTTCGGAAGGGGTACCGGAATCGGGCATGCGATCATGCCCAGGGGCCCCGCTCGCTGCGTCGGCGGCGGTCCACCACACGGTGCCGGCCGCCGAATCGCCCGAACTCTCGGCGTCTGAAGCCGCGGACATCACCGACGGTGTCGGTGCGGATTGCGGGGCGGTCTCGATGCGTCCGGCTTTGACGCCGCGCAGGAAGACCCACAGCGATCCGGCAAGCAGCGCTTTGAACGCCACATCCAACAGTCCACCGAGGACATCCAGCACGATGCCGATCCCCAGCGCGGACGCCCACATGCCCAGCAAGGCGCTCACCAAGGTGAGTAGCACCCCGAGGCTCAGCAGCACTGCGGCAATTCTGGTGATCAAGCCGGCCCGGGGTGTGGCCGGAGTCACCACCGAACACGTCATCACGACGATCACCAGGGCTAGCGCGATCGCGAAATTCATCCACAGCCCGCCCACTTCCTGGAAGGCGGCGAGCAGGGGCATCTCGTCCAGGGCCGTCACCAACCGCCCAACGGTGAGGCCCATGCCCAGCAGGATCAGCCCCATCAAGATCCACGCCAACGGTTCGCGGGTTCGCTTGAGATTCTCGATCATGGCCAGTGTTCGTCTTCCCGTATTCGGAGGGTTCGGTTCAGGCTAGGGGTGACCAGACGCCTCAGGCGAATCGGTCACCAAATGTTGCGGTGACAGCTGCCACCAGGTCCTTGATCTGTTCGGTCCGGTCACGTCGGGTGACCATGGTGATATCGGCGGTGCGGACCACCACCAGGTCGTCCACCCCCAGCAACGCGATCAGCGATCCATCAGCCGCGTTCAGCACCACATTTCCGCTGGACTCCCGTGCGGTCACCGTGCCGCTGGTGGCATTGCCTGCTTCATCGGCGGGCAGGATCTCAGCCAGGCTGCTGAAACCGCCCACATCACGCCAGGACACCGGAAGGGCCACCGCCAGCACAGTGGCCCTGCCTCGCCCGGCCGAGACCGGCTCCATCACGGCATAGTCGACCGAGGTCTTGAACAATCTGGGGAAGATCTCCGAGAGCCGGCGCGGCTCCGCGGCCAAGGCCAGCACCGAGGCGTAGGTATCGGGGAGCAGCAGCCGAAGCTGCTCCAGCAACGTGTCCGCACGCCAGATGAACATGCCTGCGTTCCACCAGTACTCGCCGCTGGCCAGATATTGCTCGGCCACCTCGGCGGCGGGCTTCTCGGCGAACTCCACGATGTGATGAGCCCCGGCATATCCGGGGATCTCGGCACCGCGGTGCAGGTACCCGTAGCCGGTATGTGGGCTGGTGGGAACCACACCCAAAGTGACCAGCGCCTGAGGTTGAGCATCGACCAAATCGAAAGCGGTCCGGATCACGGTGGTGAGGGTTTCCACCGGCTCGATCAGATGATCGGCGGTGACGTGGGCGATCACTGCGTCCGGGTCGGTGGCATGCAGCACCGCAGCCGCCCAGGCCACGGCGTTCAGGGAGTCCCGCCCCGTGGGCTCTCCCAGAATGTTGGACGCCGGCAGTTCGGGAAGCTGCACCGCCACCTCGGCAGCATGAGCGGCACCGGTCACGATCAGGATGCGGTGTGCCGGCGCCAGGGCCAGCGAACGCTCGAAGGCCAACCGAAGCAGGCTCTTGCCGTTGATCAGCGGCAGGAGTTGTTTGGGCATGCCCTTTCTCGACAACGGCCACAGCCGGGTTCCCGACCCGCCGGCCAAAATCACCACGTAACGCACATGTTGAGCCTAGGGGGTCACGCAACCGCAGCGAGCGACCCGTGCCGTTGCACGCCGATCATGGTCGGTCGCGCCGCAGGTGGCATGATTGCCAACAGCATTCGACGGAGGATTCACTCTGATGGACCAAGGCATTTCCCGGCGCTCCTTTCTCACTACGGCAGGAGTCGTCATTGGCGGCATGGTCGTCACCGGGCTGGCGGCGTGCACCGAATCAGTGCCGGTCATCCCCGAACCGAGCCCGTCTCCGACCGGCCCCATCCGCAACCAACTAGAGCAGGCGCTGACCACGATCAGTGCGGGGAACCCCAACTTCGGAGTATCCATCACCGATGTGCGCAGCGGGCACAGCTACGGCTTCGCCGGCGACTACGCCAGCCAGAGTGCTTCGATGGCCAAGCCCATGATCGTGGCGATGGCACTGCGCAAGGCCCGCGCTGATGGCCAGCCGCTGAGTGCAGAACACACCGAAGAGGCCCGCAACGCCATCATTCACTCCGACAACGACGCCGCCTCGGCCTTGTGGTCCTACGCCGGCTACCAGAACTACCCGACCCTCGCCGCCGAACTGGGCATGAAAAACACTCATCTCGATGCGAACAAGGCCGATCAGTGGAGCTGGACCTGGACCACTCCGGCCGACCAGGTGATCCTGGTGACCGCGCTGGCCACCGGGAAGACGACTGCTCTGACCAAGGCCGAGTGCGCGTTCATCTACGACCTGATGGGTCAGGTGGAGGATGACCAGACGTGGGGGGTGGGCGCTCCGAAATCCGACCAGGTGGCGGTTCACCTGAAGAACGGCTGGGTTCAGTTCAAGTCCACCGACGGCCTATGGGCGGTGAACTCCATGGGCAGCATCAGCGGTGACGGGCGCGACTACCGGATGTGCGTCATGACCCGCGACGTCGACTTCCCGACCGGCCGCGAGCTGACCAGCACCGTCGGCAGCTGGGTGTTCACCATCCTGGGTTCCGGCGAACTCTGAGTCAGCTCACCTTGCAGATGCTGTCCAGATTGTCGGTGGTCGTCGAGGTCGACTTCTTCTTCGAAGGCTTCTTCGTTGCCGTCGACGAGCTGGACGCCGTCGGCTGGGCTGCCGGATCATCCTTGGCTTCACTGGCAGCAATCGACGCCGTCACCACCGCCAGAATGTCGGCGAAATCCGGGTTCACCGTAGGGTAATCACCACTAGCGGCCTTCAACGTCGGCGGGGTGAAGCTCACCGACGCCATCGGCAGGGTTTTGGCCTTCATCGCCAAGTCCATCATGGGCCCGATCTGATCGGCCGGCAGATTCGTGGCGACGATCTGCTTGCCGGCATCGGCGAGCTTCTGGAACTTCGTGACGACGGTGGTGGGATCGAGCTGTTTGAGCATGGCGTTCATCACGCACTTCTGCCGAATCATCCGCTCATAGTCGTTGGAGTATTCCCGCGACCGGGCGAACCACAGGGCTTGGAAGCCGTCCAGATGCTGATTCTTGCCGGCGGGGATCCAGTCATAGACGCCCTTGGGGCTATGCAGGCTACCGATCGGCACCTTCTTGCCGATATCCAAGGTGATGCCACCCACGGCATCGATGAGCTTCTCGAAGCCCTTCAGATCGATCATCGCCCAGTAGTTGATCTTGAGTCCCAGAATCTCCTCGATCGAGCTCTTCGTGGCCTCTACACCCGGGTATTTCACACCGGGGAAGAGCTTCTTGTTCTGCTGGGCCAGGGTGTAGATGCCGTTGAGCATGCACCGTTCAGCCAACGGCTTCTCCGGGCAGTAGTAGCCGTTCGGGTACAGCTTGTGCAGCGGTGAATCCACCGGGAACGGCGCCCGTTGCAGGTTTCGCGGCAGACTGAACAACACCGTCCGCCCGGTTTCGGCATCGATGCTGGCTACGGTCATCGAGTCCGGACGCAGCCCCTCGCGGCCTTTGCCGGCGTCACCGCCGAGCAACAGCACGTTGTAGCGGCCGTTCACCGTCTGCGCGCTGCCGCCACCGCCGAACACATCCCCGAACAGGGACCGCTGAGCGGCAAGGATGTCCGAGGTGGCCCACGCCACCCCAGTGCCGGTCACGGCGAGCACCAGCGCCAACAGACCGGAGACGACCGCGCCCACCCGCGACATGGCTCGCGGATCGGCGATTCGCCAGGCATCGAGCAGGAGCAGTGACCAGGCGATGCCGTAGGCAAGCACAGCGAACTGCAGCACGGTCAAAGTGATGGGGTTGGCGTACACCGCGATCACGGCGTTGCGGAACGGCAGGGCGAGCAATCCCACGACCACGACGACCGCGATCGTGATCAGCCACACACGCACTGCGAGGCGCCCCAGCCGACGATTCCCGGCCACGGCCTGCGCGATACCGGGGATGAGGACGGAGAAGCCCATCAGAACCAGGCCGCGGCGTAACGAAATGCCCCGGCTGCGCTGCAGCGGAGACGGCAGCGTCGAAGCGGCGGTCATACAACTCCTGAGATTCGGTGCGGTAGCCGATATCAGTATTCCCCGCCCGACCAAGCAGCTCGGGCAGCCGCGCCGCCGAGCCGATGCACTAGGCGCGCATCACAGACCGCGCACCTTGGCTCCCTTGGCACGCGCGGCGTCACGAAGCTGCGCCTGGAACTCCACGACCTTGTCGGCGAGTTCGGGATCGCCGGCGGCCAGGATGCGTACCGCGAGCAGGCCCGCATTGCGGGCATTGCCGATGCCGACAGTAGCCACCGGGACACCGGCAGGCATCTGCACGATGGACAGCAACGAGTCCATGCCGTCGAGCACCTTCAGCGGCACCGGAACTCCGATCACCGGCAGCGGGGTGACAGCAGCGAGTACACCGGGAAGATGGGCGGCGCCACCGGCACCGGCGATGATCACCTTCACGCCGCGCTCGCGGGCGCTGCGTCCCCAGGCGAGGCATTCGTCGGGCATGCGGTGGGCGCTGATCACGTCGGCCTCGTAGCCCAGACCGAAGTCGGAGACCGCCTCGGCGGCCGCGCTCATGATCGGCCAGTCGGAATCCGAGCCCATCAGAATGCCGATCACCGGTGCCTGGCTCATTGGTCTCTCCCATCCTCAGCAGGCCGACATCGACCTGATCTACGCCACAGTCTGCCGCCATCTTCCCCCGCGGCGAGGTCCGGCTCCAAAAGGTCGCCGTCGAGGCATCGGCCGGTGATTGGGAATTGTCCTGTCCGCCGCACCCGGTTTGTCCTCAGGGTCCCGGTGGACCTGCCACAATTGCGCCATGACCACACACATCGTGACCATGGGCGGCGGCGGCTTCTCGATGTCGGAGCATGGCGCTGCGACCAATCTGGACCGGTACCTGATCGAACTCAGCGGAAAGCGTTCACCGCTGGTCTGCTTCGCACCCACCGCCTCGGCCGATGACCCGCAGTACATCAGCAAGTTCCTGATGGCCTACAGCACGCTGGGCGTGCGCACCATGGTGTTGACGCTGTGGGATGGCAGCTCCACCGATTCGATCGCACGCATCGCCGATGCCGACATCATCCTGGTCGGTGGCGGGCACACGGTGAATCTGTTGGCACTGTGGAAGGCGCACGGTGTGGGCAAGGCGATCAAGAATCGCGCCAAGTCCGGCGATGTGGTGCTGGCCGGAGTAGGCGCCGGTGGCGCCTGCTGGTACGGCGGCTGCATCACCGACACCTTCGGCGATTACCGCGCGTGGCGCGGTGGCCTCGAGCTCGTGGACGGCAGCTTCTGCCCGCATTTCGACGGCGAGGCCGAACGGGCGCCGGCCTACACCGAGGCGATCGCCTCGGGCGACCTGCCCGCCGGATTCGCCGCTGACGACGGCGCCGGCGTCCATTTCATCGACGGTGTGCCGACCACTTACCTGGCCGAGGCGCGCGGCAAGCGCGTGTATCGAGTGATGCCCTCGGATCTGCCTACCTCGTCGGGTGTGCTGGTCGAGCCTCAGCAGATGACGATCCTGTAGGGCTGCCCCTGCTGGGTCAGGGTCGCGGCGTCGGCTGAGCGAAGATCACCATGCGCTGCACGATGAAGTTCACCGTCGTCGCTACGCCTTGTGCGATCACGAAGCCGACTACACGGGCGACGATTTCGCTACCCCAGGTGGCCAACAACCACGGGTAGCACAGCACCCACAACCCCCACTGCACCGCGAAGGTCACCGCGTACAGCACCACGACCGCTGCAAAGCGGCGTTTGGATGGTTCGGCGGCGAACGTCCAGCGGCGATTGATCAGGTAGGCGGTGGTGGTGCCTGCAATGAAGGACAGCGCCTTCGACCAGACGTAGTCCAGACCCAGAGCCATGAAGACGTTCAACAATCCGAAGTCGACGATGGCAGCCAACACCCCGGTCACGACGAAGCGGAACAGTTGGGTCGACAGCGCGGCCGGGTGGGATTCCTGCTCCGAGTGAGCTGATTCCTGCCTCACTGGCTCCTCGATGCTCACTCGCCCTGCTGATCGGTCGACGGTGTCGGCCCGGCCGAGGGCTGGGTGCCGTTGAACAGCAGCTCGGTCATGACCACATGCACTCGCTCCACATCAGGAATGTCATGCAGGGTCACCGGTTCTTCGGCTGAGGTCGTGAGTTGCAGCGTGCCACAGCCGAACATCCGGTCGGTGAGCGATTGTTCGTAGGCCACATTCGCAATGCGACTCAGTGGCAGGTCGTGACCGCGTTTGGTGATGATGCCGTGCCGAGTGATGATGCGCCGGCTCGTGAAGGTGTAGGTGGCCGTCCACCAGCGAAGGAAAGGCAGCAGCGCGCCGATCACGAGCACGACCAGGGCGAGTCCCACGATCACCCAGCCGGCCCAGAACAGTTGGGACGCCGGCACCCAGGCGACGGCGATTCCGGTACCGATCGCCACCAGCAGCACGACCACCGCGGGCCCGATCAGGGCCTTGATGTGGGTGCGCATATGCAAGACCTCAGTCTCACCCTGTCCCATCAGGTGTGAAGGTAATCCCATGGCTCAATCGTGACACACCGCAACCTCAGCGCAGATGTACCACGTCCCCGGCGGAGAGCGCCTGCTCGTGGGTGCCGGTACGAACCACCAGACGCCCTTCGCCGTCGATGCCGATCGCCTCACCGAGCACAGCGGGCTGGCCGACCAGTTCGACCCGCACTGATCGGCCCACAGTGTCACAGCGATCAGTCAGCACGGGCGCAAGATCCTCACCGTCGAGCCAGCGCCGATACCAGCCGCCCAACGCGCGGAGGATGGCGATGACGAGTTGCTTCTCATCGACCATGGCCCCGGCCAGAGCCAGCGAGGTGGCGGTAGGCACCGGCAACTGTTCGGCCGTCAGGCGGGTGTTGACCCCCATGCCGATCACCACCGCAACTCCGGCCTCACTGACGATGCGCTCGGAGAGGATTCCGCACAGCTTGCGACCATCGATCAGCACGTCGTTGGGCCACTTCAGCTCGGCAGCCAACCCGGTAGCGGCCCTGACTCCATCGACCACCGCGACTCCGGTCAGCAGTGGCAGCCACAGCCAACGCATCACCGAGAGTTGCTCCGGGGGACGCAGCAGTGCCGAGATCGCCAGCGAGGTTCCCGGCGGTGCGCTCCAGGCGCGATCCAATCGGCCACGTCCGCCGCTCTGATGCGCGGAAACCAGGACCGAGCCCGACGGCGCACCGGCACGGGCCTGGGTAGCCAGATCGGCATTCGTCGATCCGGTGGTGTCCACGGTGACCACCGACAGCCACGGCCAGCCGGCCGCAGTGCTCACTTCAGCGGCCCAATCCGCTCCGAAGATGGAATTCACCCCCTGACCCTATGACGAGACCCCCCGCAGGCGGATATGGTTCCGCTCATGCAGCCGGACATTCACACCACTAGGGGCAAGATCGCTGACCTCAGCGACCGCATCGAGCAAGCAAAGAACCCTGCCGCACCCGCAGCCGTCGAGAAGGTGCACGCCCAAGGCAAGATGACAGCCCGCGAGCGCATCATGGCGCTCCTCGATGAAGGGACCTTCACCGAGTTCGACGAGTTCTCCCGACACCGCAGCACGGCTTTCGGGATGGAGGCCAAGCGGCCCTATACCGATGGCGTCATCACCGGTGTGGGTTCGATCCACGGACGCCCGGTCTGTGTATTCAGCCAGGACGTGACCTTGTTCGGTGGCGCCCTCGGTGAGGTCTACGGCGAGAAGATCGTCAAGATTCTCGACTTCGCCATCAAGACCGGCTGCCCGATCATCGGCATCAATGAGGGCGGTGGTGCCCGCATCCAGGAGGGCGTGGTCTCCCTCGACCTGTATTCCCAGATTTTCCGCCGTAACACCCTGGCGTCCGGAGTGATCCCGCAGATCTCGCTGATCATGGGGGCAGCTGCCGGCGGCCACGTCTACTCCCCCGCCCTGACCGACTTCGTCGTGATGGTCGATCAGACTTCACAGATGTTCATCACCGGACCGGCGATCATCAAGACCGTCACCGGTGAGGACGTGACCATGGAGGAACTCGGTGGTGGGCGTACCCACTCCACCAAGTCCGGCAACTCTCACTATCTGGCCGCCGATGAGCAGGATGCCTTGGAGTATGTGCGCCAGCTCATCACCTTCCTGCCCCAGAACAACCTCGAGGATCCTCCGGTCTACGAAGAGGAAGAGGCCGACCTCACCATCACCGAGCACGACTTGGCACTCGACACGGTCATTCCCGATGGCCCCAACCAGCCCTACGACATGCACGAGGTCATCAAGCGGGTACTCGATGATGACGACTTCCTGGAGGTCCACGGCCTGTACGCCCAGAACATGATCTGCGGCTTCGGACGCATCGAGGGCCGCTCCATCGGCGTTGTGGCGAACCAACCGATGGTGCTGGCCGGCACCATCGACATCAATGCCGCAGAAAAGGCCGCCCGTTTCGTGCGTACCTGCGACGCCTTCAACATTCCGGTGTTGACCTTCGTCGACGTGCCCGGCTTCCTGCCCGGCACCGACCAGGAGTGGAATGGCATCATCCACCGCGGCGCCAAGATCATCTACGCCTACGCCGAAGCCACCGTCCCACTGGTCACGGTGATCACCCGCAAGGCATATGGCGGCGCCTACTGCGTGATGGGCTCCAAGCCGCTGGGTGCCGACGTGAATCTGGCCTGGCCCACTGCCCAGATCGCCGTCATGGGCGCCGAGGGTGCGGTGAATCTGCTGTACCGCAAGGAACTGGCTGACACCGAGGACCCGGCCACGCGCCGCACCGAGCTGATCGACGAGTACAACGACCACCTCGCGAACCCCTATGTGGCCGCCGAACGCGGCTACGTCGACAAGGTGATCCACCCCCACGAAACCCGGGCCCAGGTGATCCGGGTATTGCGGCTGCTCCGCACCAAGCGTCAGCAACTGCCGCCGAAGAAGCACGGAAACATCCCGCTATGAGTGCCCCCGATCCAGAGAATCTCGTCGAGATCGTTTCGGGCAATCCGACCGACGAAGAGCTCGCCGCCATCGCTGCCATCACGGTGGCGGTGCGGCGGGGTCGCCCCCAGCCGCATGCGCCGCATACCGGCACCCTCGCCGGGGGCTGGCGCTCGTATTGGCATACCGTGCGCAATCCGCTGTTGCCGGGCCGCGAGGCGTGGCGCAGCACCTTCCGGCGCTGATCTGAGGCGGTAGCCATGAGTTCGCCCCGACTCATTCTCGCTTCGGCGTCGCCGGCGCGGCGGCAAACCCTGCTGGATGCCGGTCTGGCACCTGAGGTCGTCGTCTCCGATGTCGACGAGGAGGCCTTCAGCGCGATCGACGTGGTGGGACTGGTGAACCAACTGGCCCGCGCCAAAGCTGATCGGGTCTTCACCGAACTCGGTGGTGACGACGATGTGCTGGTGGTGGCCTGCGACTCCCTCTTGGAACTGCGCGGCGAGGCGATGGGCAAGCCCACTGATGCCGCGCAAGCAATCCAGCGCTGGCGGCAGCTGCGCGGCAGCACCGGGCAGCTCCACACCGGCCACCATGTGATCGCACGGCTGGCTGGCGCCGTGGACTCGGCGTCGGCGGTCGCCACCACCGAAGTGATGTTCGCCAATCTCGACGACGCTGAGATCGAGGCCTATGTGAGTACCGGCGAGCCGTTGAAGGTCGCCGGAGCTTTCACCATCGACGGCCTCGGTGGAGCCTACGTCACCGGAGTATGCGGCGATCCGCATAATGTCGTCGGCATCAGCCTGCCGCTGCTGCGGCGGCTGTTCGCCGAACTCGGCGTGCCCTGGCATTCGCTGTGGCACGGCGGGACCGAGCAGAGCTGAGCCGCAGGACCGGGCTCTCGACCCTCAGTGGTCCTGGCTCCAGGCGAAGGCCTGCTCACCATCGACGGCGATGACCACCTGTCGGCGCGGGGCCAGCGTCATCGTCACCGTGAGAACGTGGCCGGAACCGCTGACCCGATAGTCGATCGCGGCGTTCTCCTTGGTGATGATCTCCACCGACCCGCGGGTGAGCCACGGATTGCGGCGCCGAAGTCCGATCAGATCCTGGTAGACCCGGTACAGCCACAGTCCCACCGCAGCCAACTGATCCGGCGTTTCGGGCAGTGCCGGACGCAGCTCGGCGTCGGCCTCCCAGCCTTCGCCTTTTCGACCTCGGAAGGCTTGCTCGTCGCCGTAGTAGATGCTGGGCATGCCCGGGACGGTAAACAGCACGGCCGCGGCCAGGACCGCGCCACTGTCGCCGACCAGGCTCGCGATGCGTTCGACGTCATGGTTGCCGACAAAGGTCTGCGGTACGAAGGTCTCGCTGAATTCCTGGTGGCGCTCCAGCGTCCAGGCCAACTCCCAGAAGTTGGTGTCCTGGATCGAACTCCACGTCGCTTTCCACAGCTCGTACTGGGTGACGGTGTCGAGGCCGCCGCGGGTCACGATTTCGGCATAGTCGCCGTGGATGACTTCGCCGATGAAGACTGCCTGTGGAAACTCGTGGCGAACCCGACCGATCACCGTGGCCCAGAAGGAAACCGGAACCGAGTAGGCAGCGTCGAGCCGCCAGCCTGCCACGCCGCGCCGCAGCCAGTGCAGCATGATCTCGACGACCAGTTCGACGACGGCTGGGTTGTCATGGTCGAGCACGGCGAGGTCGTCGTGGCCTTCCCAGCCCAGGGGTCGCATTCCCTGCGGACCGGAGACTAGTTTCACCAGCCCGCTATCGTCTTCGACCGACTGCCGTACCAGGTCGTGGTGGGCGCCGACGTGGTTGAACACGCCGTCGAGAACGATGGACAGCCCGCGTCGCTGAGCTTGCTCCAGCAGGTGATCGAAGTCGGCGTCGTCGCCCAAACGCGGGTCGATGCTGAAGTGGTCGAGGGTGTCGTAGCCGTGACTGGTCGAGGTGAAGATCGGCCCCAGCAGCAGGCCCGAGCACCCCAGCTCGACGGCGTAGTCCAGCCAGGATTCCAGCCGCCTCAGCCGATGATGGACGCCGCGCTCGGCGTCGCGGATCGGTGCCCCGCAGGCACCCAGCGGATACACCTGCCACCAGATGGCGTGGTCCAGCAGACTCATCAATCCTCCTATTGAGTCCGACTCAATAACGTTATTGACTATAGCTCAATAGCGCTAGGATGGCGACCATGAGTTCCGACACCGACCGCGCACGTCGGCAGCGGTTGGACGTTGCGGCACGGCGCGAAGCGATCCTCACCGCAGCACTGCGCTGCTACGCCGAGGCGCCCTATGCCGAGGTGTCGGTGGCCGACGTGGCCCGCGAAGCCCACTCCTCCACCGCACTGGTCTTCCACTACTTCGGGAGCAAAGCAGCCCTCTACGCCGAGGTTGTCACCGCAGCGGTCGCCGAACTCAGCCGGGCCCAGCAGGTCGCGATCGAGGCCATCCCCGACGGCGCGCCCACACGCGACCGGGTGCGGGCGTCGATCCTGGTCTACCTGGATCACATCGCCGCCCACCCGAGAACCTGGGCCGCCCCTTTGCTCGGTGGCGAAGAACCCCCCGAGGCGGTCGCCATTCGCAGGCAGGCGCGCGGCAGTTACGTCGAGGCGCTGCACGAATTGCTCCGTCCGGCGGTGTGGACGCGCCATGACTACGCCTTGTGGGGCTACTTCGGCTTTCTGGATCAGGCCTGCCTGCGGTGGGTGAGCCAGGGCTGCCCCGACGACCAGCGCGACGCCCTCACCGACGCCGCCCTGGGCGCGCTGGAAGGCTCGCTGGGCGACTGGGGATCGTGAGAGTGGCGGGCCGGTCGTGCAGCAGCACTTCCCCGCTCCGCTAGCCTTTAGGCGCTATGGCTGAACACGACCAGATCGACACGAGCTCGCGATCGGGCTCCCCACTGCCTGCCTGGCTTCGGGCCATGCGCCCCAAGCAGTGGGTGAAGAACGTGCTGGTGCTGGCCGCGCCGCTGGCGGCCGGCCAACTCTTCGTCCCCGCGGTGCTCATCCCCACACTGTGGGCCTTCTTGGCTTTCAGCCTGATCAGCGCGTCCATCTACTTGATCAACGACATCCACGACGTGGACGCCGACCGCGCGCATCCCACGAAACGCTTTCGACCCATCGCAGCCGGCGAGCTCCCCGCGAGTCTGGCCTGGGCGCTGGCGGCCCTCACCGCCCTCGGCTCACTGGCCATCGGATTCTGGGTGACACCCATGCTGGGGGCAGTGCTCAGTGTGTACTGGCTGCTGCAGATCGGCTACTCGTTCCTACTCAAGGACAAGCCGATCATCGACCTCGCCATGGTGGCAGCCGGATTCCTGCTGCGGGCGGTCGCCGGCGGTGTCGCGTCCGGTTTGATCCTGAGCCAGTGGTTCCTGCTGGTGGCATCCTTCGGTTCGCTGTTCATGGTGGCCGGCAAGCGCTACTCCGAATTGAAGGAACTCGGCGCCGAAGCCAAGACCCGAGCCAGCTTGGAGCGCTACACACGGTCCTATCTGCGCGAGATCTGGTCGATTTCGATGGCTATCGTGATCATGTCTTACAGCCTGTGGGCCTTCGAGCAACGCGGAAATCTGCTCGGGGTGCCGTGGGCTGCGGTGTCGATCGCACCGTTCACCTTGGCCATTCTGCGTTATGCGATGAAGATCGATCAGGGCAAGGCCGGCGAACCCGAGGATGTCGTCCTGCGCGACCACATGCTGCAGGGACTGGCCGTGCTGTGGATCATTCCCGTGGGCGTGGCCGTATTCGGCTGACGATCACACGACCAGAGTCGCCTAGAGCCCGGTTTCGCTGCCCAGAACGGCGGCGAAACCCAGCATCGCCACGCCCGCCGTCGCATCGATGACGCGGGCCGAGCGCAGCCCGGTGAGGACATGGCGCAGCCGATGAGCGGCCAGAATCACCACGGTGAACCACGCCATGGCGATCACCGCATGCAAGCCGGCCAGCAGTGCGCCAACCAGCGCCGGCGGGTAGCCGGAAGCCAGAAACAGCGGCAGCACCGTGACGTAGAACACCGCCATCTTGGGGTTCAGCAGATCCGTCAGCAGACCTTTGCCGAAAGCCTGGGGCACCGAATCGACGACCGCCTCGGCCAGGGTGACCTGGGGCTGACCGCGCCAGGCATGCCACAGGTAGCTGAGGCCCAGATAGAGCAGGAAGGCCACCCCTAGCCAACGCAGCACTGTGTAGGCCACCGGTGAGGCCACAAAGAGCGCCGCCACACCGGCAGCTGCTGCGATTCCCCAGATCAGCGCCCCGACACAGATACCGGCGGCGGTTGCCAGAGCCGTGCTGCGACGAGATCGCAGCGCCTGACGCAGCACCAGAACCGTGTCCAATCCCGGGGTGAGAGTGACCACCAACGCCAACAGGCCGAAGCTCAGCAGCGATTGCGACAGACTCATAGCCGGATGGTAGCCGCTGCGATCGGGGACCCCGTCAGATCCAATCAGCTCGCCGGAAGATGAGGTACAACCCCACCGACCCGACCAGGATCGACGCCACGCTCTGCCACAAGCCGAAGTCGGTAGCGAACCCCGGGTAAGGCAAGTTTTGCCCGAACCAGCCGGTGACAGCCGTCGGTACCGCAATGATCGCCGCCCACGCCGCGAGCTTCTTCATGATTTCGTTCAACCGGGCGTCCTGAAGACTCAGATTGGTCTCGAACACGCTGGTGATCATGTCGCGAAGGCTCTCGGTCCACTCCGCAGCCCGGATGACATGGTCGTAGAGGTCGTTGAAATACCCGTCCAGTTCCCCGGCCAACGGAATGTCACGCTCATCACGGAACCGCATGACCGCGCTCACCACCTCCCGCATCGGGAGCACGACCCGCCGCAGTTGCACCAACGCCTTGCGCAACGCGAACACCCGCTGCTGCACTTCCGAGGCCCTGCGTTCGCCCTCGAACAGCAGATCCTCCAGATCATCGATGTCCTCATCCAGCGCAGTGATCACCTCGAAATGCCCGTCCACCACTTCGTCCAACATGCCGTGCACCAGCGCCGCGACGCCGTGGCCGGTCAGACCGTCCTCAGCCCACCGGGTCACGATGCGATCGATATCGATCGCATCGCTGGACCGCACCGTGATCAGGGCATTGGGCAGCACGAAGGCCGACAAGCGCGCCAGTCGTAACTCCAGCCGCGCTTGGTCGGGGCGCTCCAAGGCGACCGCATAGCAGGTCAAGAAGGTGTGGCCGTCATGGCGCGTGGCCTTCGGACGTTCCTTGGGTTCGATCACGTCATCCACAGCCAACGGATCCAGGTCGAGCTCATCGGCCAGCTTGCCCAAAGCCTCCCGCGACGGCGCGACCAGGTCGAGCCAGACCACCGTGTCAGCCTCGCCTCGGAAGGACTCCAACTCGGACGGCGAGATATTCCGGGCGACTTCGATGCCATCCCGCCACACCAGACTGCGCGGTAGTTCCACGCCCCAAGCATGCACCCGGCGGGCGCGCGCTGTCTCAGTCAGGGAATCCCTTGCTCGAGGTACTGCCTAGCGGGCGCGGTTTTCACTAGACTCCGCTGAGTTGTGGTCTCAGACCTGGAAAGGAATGTCGATGCCGATTACCAAAGTGCTGGTTGCCAACCGCGGGGAGATCGCCGTCCGAGTGATCCGCGCCGCACGGGACGCCGGCATCGGCAGCGTGGCGATTTACGCCGACCCTGATGCGGATTCGCTTTTCGTGAAGCTCGCCGACGAGGCGTTCGCCCTCAACGGCCTCACCCCGGCCGAGACCTACCTCGACCAGGCCAAGATTCTGGACGTCGCCGCCCGGACCGGAGCCGACGCGGTGCACCCCGGCTACGGCTTCCTCGCTGAGAACGCCAGTTTCGCCCAGGCTGTGCTGGACGCCGGCCTGATCTGGATCGGCCCCTCACCGGCGGCCATCGACGCCCTCGGCGACAAGGTTCAGGCCCGTCACATCGCGGCCAAAGTCGGAGCGCCGCTGGTGCCCGGCACCGCTGACCCGGTCGCGGACGCCGACGAGGTCGTCGCCTTCGCCACCGAGCATGGCCTGCCCATCGCGATCAAGGCCGCCTATGGCGGCGGCGGCCGCGGCCTGAAGGTCGCCCGCACCCTGGAGGAGATCCCCGAACTGTTCGAGTCGGCCACCCGTGAGGCCGTCACTGCTTTCGGGCGCGGCGAGTGCTTCGTCGAACGCTACCTGGACCGCCCCCGGCACGTCGAAACCCAGTGCCTGGCCGATACGAAGGGCAATGTCGTGGTGGTCTCCACCCGCGACTGCTCGCTGCAACGCCGCCACCAGAAGCTGGTGGAGGAGGCACCCGCGCCTTTCCTGACCGATGCTCAGCGCAGCCGGCTGTACGAATCCAGCAAAGCCATTCTGAAAGAGGCCGGCTATGTCGGTGCCGGAACCTGTGAGTTCCTGATCGGCCAGGACGGCACCATCTCCTTCCTCGAGGTCAACACCCGTCTTCAGGTCGAGCACCCGGTCTCCGAAGAGGTCACCGGGCTGGACCTGGTGCGTCAGATGTTCCGTATCGCCAATGGCGAGGAACTCGGCTTCGACGACCCGGAGATCCGCGGCCATTCCATTGAGTTCCGCATCAATGCCGAGGACGCCGGCCGCAACTTCATGCCCGCCCCAGGCACCGTCACTGCCTGGCATGCGCCGGCCGGACCGGGCGTCCGGGTCGACGAGGGGTATCTGACCGGCATGGCTGTGCCCGGCTCGTTCGACTCGCTGGTGGCCAAGATCATCGTCACCGGTGCCGACCGGGCCGAGGCGATCGCCCGGGCCAAACGCGCCCTCAGCGAAACCACCTTGGAAGGCATGCCGTCGGTGATCCCCTTCCACCGGGCGGTGCTCTCCGAGCCGGATTACGTGGCCGCGGACGGCGCCTTCGCCGTCCACACCCGCTGGATCGAGACCGAGTTCGACAACACCATCGAGCCTTACACTGGCACCATGGGTGAGTCCGATCCGGTCGAGACCACCACCTATGTGGTCGAGGTCAACAACCGCCGCGTCGAGGTCAAGCTGCCCAGCTCGCTGTCCGCCCCGATGGCCAAGCCGGCGGTGAAGCGTCCGACCCGGCGCAGCACTGGTGGTGCGACCGCCAAGGCGCCGTCGTCGAACACGCTGGCCGCCCCCATGCAGGGCACCATCGTCAAGGTCGGCGTCGTCGACGGCGATGAGGTCAACGAAGGCGACCTCATCGTGGTGCTGGAGGCCATGAAGATGGAGCAGCCCATCAACGCCCATCGGGCCGGCATCGTCAAGAACCTGGCCGCCACGGTCGGCGCCTCGGTCAGTTCCGGCCAGGAACTGTGCGAGATCGTCGACCCGGAGTAGTCACTGCTGAGGCGAGGCGGGGCAATCCAGCCCCGCCTCCGCAGTAACCCCTTCCCCTCACGGCGTTTCGCAATGCGGACGGCCCACTGATGCGCTGCGCTGGACCCGCTGGCAGCTTCCGCGCACCTCAGCACGCGCCTGAGAACGCGGTTTCCCCAGGGAGAAATCCTGGGAATGTTCCGGATCTCGGCCTTGCGCGGAACACCTCCACATTTCACCTCGACGCGACACGAAATTCGGGTTTATGGTGACCCTGCAGGTCGGCGGGGGCCGTCTTGCGAAATTCGGAGGAATCCGCGTGAGGGGAATCATGAAATTCAGGAAGGCATTTGCCGCGCTCATTGGCGTGGCACTGATCGGGGGAGCATTCACCACGGTCCTACCGGCAACAGCAGAATCGGCCTCATACGACTCGTGGATCGAGAAAGGTGACGCGACACCGTTCAGCACAGTGGACGGACTGGTCTTCTACAAGGCCGCTTCGATCAACTACGGAAAGTCCGATGGCAACGGCGGTCTGACACCACTCACGGCCTTGACCGACGTCTCCGGCTTGGCCTACACCATCAAGGACTCCACCGGCTACGCGCCCAGCTACCAGATCGGCATCATGGGCGGTTCGATGAAAGTGACCTACGCCCGGTTGGTGTGGGAGCCGTATCAGCAAGATGTGTCGCCCGGCGACGACAAGGGCACCTATACCCAGATCGAGAATGGTCGGTGGTGGGCCGCGAATGTGTGGATCGTCAACCCTGATCCGACCGATACTGACCACTCCACGGTGAAGAGAACCCCCTTCGATGGCGATGTTGACGGTTCGCAGTCCAAGCCGCAACCGCTGTCCTTCTTCGCGGATTACTTCGGGGCCGATACCAAGGTGGCGTTCTTCGGAATTAAGCAAGGCACCACCACTGTGGTCACTTCCACGCTCACCCACCTGGAATTCGGTGGCGAAAACGTTGCATTGGGTGATGTCGACACCACTCCGTATAGCAGTGCCGATCTCACCGCAGCAACCGAACCGCTGCAAAACGAGCTATCGAATGTCAAGGACGAACTGGAGCAGACGAAGTCCGCACTCGACACCGCGGCGAGCACGAGTACGGCGACCCAGGCGATGGTCACGGCCATGCAGAACCGCCTCAATCGGGAGCAGGCCCACCGCGGCGTGATCTCCGGCACGCTGAAGGTCGGCAAGAAGGTCACCGCCGCTTTGGTTCACGCAGTGTCCGGCGCAACCACGACCTACCAGTGGTATGTCAACGGCAAGAAGGTTGCCAAAGCAACCAAGGCGACCTTGACGTTGAAGAGGTCCTTCGCCGGAAAACGCCTCAGGGTCAAGATCACCACGACCTGGATCGACGCGGCCGCGGTGTCACACCGGGCGACCACAACCGCGAAATACCAGCGGACCGCCTACATCAAGGGGTGACTGACGCGGCCCGGTCGCTGATCCATCGGGAACAGCACCCTCGCCGAGCGCTCCTGCCCTTGGAAGGCCTGAGCGCTCGGCGAAAGGTCGTCAGTAAGTCAGATCGGCAGCCTGACCGTGCAGGCGGCGGGCGGCCTCGGCGATCGAACCGGACAGCGACGGGTAGACGGTGAAGGATTCGGCCACCTGATCGACGGTGAGACGTTGCCTCACCGCGATCGACAGCGGGTGGATCAACTCCGAGGCGGAAGGAGCCACCACAACCGCACCGACCACGATCCCGGTCAACGGCAGGCTGAAGACCTTCACGAAGCCGGCCTCCAAGGCTTGCATCTTGGCCCGCGCATTGCCGCTCAGCGGCAACGTCACCGCGGCGATGTCGATGCCGGCGGTGCATGCCTCGGCCTGGCTCAGCCCGACAGTGGCGATCTCCGGGGCGGTGAACACATTGGCGCTCACGGTGTTCAGGTCCAGCGGGGTCACCGCGTCGCCCAGCGAATGCCACATGGCGATGCGTCCCTGCATAGCGGCGACACTGGCCAGCGCATTGACCCCAGTGCAGTCGCCGGCGGCATAGACGCCGTTGACGGAGGTGCGCGAGACTCGATCCACCACGATATGGCCCGAATCGGTCAGCTCGACGCCGGCCTCTTCGAGGCCGATACCCGCCGTGTTGGCGATCGCACCCACCGCCATCAGGCAGTGGGATCCGACGATCTCACGTCCGTCGGCGAGGCTGACCACGACCTGATCGCCGCGAACCTCGGCCGCCACCGCGCGGGCCCGGTTGAGCACGGTCATACCGGAACTCTCAAACACCTGCTGAATGACATCGGCGGCATCGTCGTCCTGGCCGGGCAGTACTTTGTCGCGCGATGAGATGAGCGTCACGGTGACGCCCAATGCGGTGTAGGCCGACGCGAACTCGGCGCCGGTGACACCGGACCCGACCACGATCAAGTGCTCGGGCACCTCGGTGAGGTCATAGATCTGGGTCCAGTTGAAGATGCGGACACCGTCGGGTTTGGCGGCAGCCAATTCACGCGGATGGGCGCCGGTGGCGATGAGCACGATGTCGGCATCGATGCGCTCGGCACCGTCGGCGGTGTCAACGACCACGGTGTGGGCGCCGTCGAGGCGTCCGGTGCCGTCGATGATGCGAACGCCTTCTGCGGCGAGGCGTGCCGCAATATCGGTGGACTGAGCCTGGGCGAGGCCGCGAATTCGGGCGTTGACGGTGGCCATGTCGACCTGAACCGCGTCACGTAACTTCTGCGTGCCCTCGCACAGTCGCAGTCCGAGCGCCTCCGCCGAACCGATCTTCGTCATGGCTTCCGCAGCGGCAATCAGTGTCTTGGAAGGCACCACGTCGGTCAGCACCGCCGAGCCGCCCAGACCGCGCCGCTCGACCAAGGTCACTTCGCCGCCGAGTTGTCGTGCAACCAAAGCCGCCTCGTACCCGCCCGGTCCGCCGCCGAGAATCGCTACTGTCATCACCGGCCCATTCTCCCATGGTGCAGCGCCGCCGGACCGACACGCCTGAGGTGTTCGACATCCGACGGTCGCGGCGTCATCGCCTAAGGTCGAGGCGTGCGTTCGCGAATCATCGCGCTGGGAGTCATCGCCGGATTCGGCGCCCTGCTCAGCGTCATCCTGGTCCTGGCCGGTCTCCCCGAGCAGACCGCCACTCAAGAAGTGATGCTGGAACTCAGCGCCCTGCCACTCTCGGTGGCGCTCGCCGCCGGCGACCTCATCCTGTTGGAACGGGCGGTGCGTCATCCCGGCCCGCGCGGACGCCGGGTTCTGCTCGGCGGCGCGCTGCTCAGCGCGTTGGGTTTGGCGCTGGTCGCCCTGGCCTACCTGACCGGTCCACGAGGCCTGGTGCAATTCGGGCAGTTCCTGATCTTCCTCGGCTTGGGGGCGGTGCTGCTGGTCGCCATCCGGCTGCAGGCGGACACGCATCGTTCGGCAGTGAGTTTCGCCGACGCGGGCCCGCTCTCACCGCAGTCTGCGGACCGACCCGATGTTGCTCCGTCCACCCAGGACGGGCCGTTATAGTCATGGGATGGCTCACCTTCTCGCAGCACAGGCGCTGCTGACTCGATTCGACATTCCGGCCATCGACATCGCTCTGGTTCTCGGCTCCGGCTGGTCCGGGGCGTCGGTCGGACTGGGCGAGACCGTCGGAGAGTGCGATCTGGCGGAACTGCCCGGCTTCAACAAGCCGGTCGTCGCCGGGCATGCCGGCAAACTCCGCGTCATTCGCACCGGCGCCGGCAAAGTGGCCGCGTTGTTCAGCGGGCGCACCCATTTCTATGAAGGACGCGGCGTCGAACCGGTAGTACACGGAGTGCGCACCGCAGCCGCCGCCGGCGCCAAGACGGTGGTGCTCACCAATGGCTGCGGCGGCCTGGTCGACCAATGGCCGCCGGGCACGGTGGTGGTGCTGCGCGACCACATCAACCTCACCGGCGCCACTCCCCTGGTCGGCGCCACCTTCATCGACATGACGCAGGCGTATTCGCCGCGATTGCGTGAGATCGCCCACGAGGTCGACCCGAGCCTGCCCGAAGGGGTTTACGTCCAATTCCATGGCCCTCAGTACGAGACCCCGGCCGAGGTGCGTATGGCCAAGATCCTCGGCGGCGACCTGGTTGGCATGTCCACCGCCCTGGAGACGATCGCCGCCCGCGAGGCAGGGGTGGAAGTGTTGGGGCTCTCGCTGGTGACCAACTTCGGAGCCGGCATCTCCGCCACACCCCTGGCGCACGCCGAAGTCGTGGCTGCCGGAGCAGCAGCCGAACCCCGGCTGCGCTCGCTGCTGGCCGACCTGCTGGATCGGATCTGAGCAGCCATGGGACCGCTGTCACCCGTGTTGGCCGCCGCTATCGAATCCTGGCGGGCTCAAGATCCTGATCCGGCAACCGTGGCCGAACTGGACGCCCTGGTCGCCGACGCCCAGTCCGGCGACGTCGACGCCCGAGCCGAACTCGAAGCAGCCTTCGCCGGACCGTTGAGCTTCGGCACCGCCGGCCTGCGCGGGCGCCTCGGACCCGGGCCGGCGCGAATGAACCGCGTGGTGGTCTCACAGGCCGCCGCCGGTTTGGCTCATTATCTGGTGCAGCGCGGATTCGCCGGCGGCTCGGTCATCGTCGGCTACGACGCTCGCCACAATTCGGCCGCTTTCGCGCGCGACACCGCCGAGATCCTCGCCGGGGCCGGGCTCAAACCGCTGCTGTGCGCCGAAAGCCGACCCACGCCGGTAGTGGCCTTCGGAATTCGTCACTACGGCTGTGTCGCCGCAGTGGTGGTGACCGCCTCTCACAATCCGCCGCAGGACAATGGCTACAAGGTGTATCTGGGCGATGGCTCCCAGATCGTGCCACCGGCCGATGCCGACATCGCCGCTCAGATCGCGGCGGTCGCAGCCGGATCGGTGAGCGACATTCCGCGCAGCACTGACTACACCGTCCTCGGCGACGAGCTGACTGCGGCCTATGTGGCTCGCGCCGCGTCACTGGTCGCTGCGGGAACACCCACCGAACTCACCTGGGTTTATACCGCCATGCACGGTGTGGGCACTGCGGTGGTGGAGCGGGTGGTGGCCGCCACCGGCTTCAGCGCACCCCATCAGGTGCAGGCCCAGGCCGAGCCCGATCCGGACTTCCCCACGGTGGGATTCCCTAACCCGGAGGAGCCCGGAGCCATCGACCTGGCTGTGGAGTTGGCGCGCCAGGTCAACGCCGATGTGGCCGTGGCCAACGATCCCGACGCCGATCGGTGCGCCATCGCAGCAGTGATCGAGGGGCACTGGCGGATGCTGACCGGCGACGAGTTGGGGGTGCTGTTGGCCGACGACCTGCTTCGCGGCGGCACCACCGGCACCTATGCCTGCTCCATCGTGTCCTCCACCATGTTGAGTACGGTGGCTGCGGCGTACGATCAGCCGTTCACGACCACTCTCACCGGCTTCAAGTGGATCGGACGGGTACCCGGCCTGGCGTTCGGCTACGAGGAAGCGATCGGCTACTGCACCGATCCGACTGCCGTGCCGGACAAGGATGGCATCACCACCCTGGTGCGTGTGCTGTCGTTGGTCTCCCGTCTGCGTGCGCAAGGCCGGACCATCGCCGATCGACTCGACGAACTCGGTGTTCGCTACGGCGTGCATCACACCTCCCAACTGGCGTTCCGGGTGGAGCAACTCTCACTGATCAGTGATGCCATGGCACGGCTGCGCTCGGCCCCACCGACGACCCTGGGAGGCGAGCCGGTGACCGCTGTCGACCTCGCCGACGGATCGGCCGATCTGCCGCCCACCGACGGCATGCTCTTTGCCGGCGACACGGTACGCGTCGTGGTGCGTCCCTCGGGGACCGAGCCCAAGTTGAAGTGCTATCTGCAGGTGCGCGCACCAGTGGATGCCGACCTGGCCACGCAGCAGAAAGTGGCGCGCAGTGCGATGGCCGCACTGCGGGCCGAGGCCGCCGCGATGGTGGGTTTGGGCTGACCCAGCCCCGCGTGGCGGCGCATAGTAGCTCAGTTTTCGAGCCGCAGTCGCCGGAACCGAGACGGTCTCGCTTCGATGCGACAAGACGCGATTCTGGCCCTACCATGTCACCGTGACCTCTGAGTTCTTACTCTTGTCGCTTGTTGTTGTCACAGCGTTAGCGTTTGATTTCACCAACGGTTTCCATGACACGGCGAATGCGATGGCCACCTCGATCGCAACGAAGGCGTTGAGTCCGAAGGCGGCGGTGACGCTTTCGGCCATCCTCAACCTTGTCGGGGCATTCCTGTCGGTAGAGGTGGCGATCACCGTCACCAACTCAGTGATCAAGATTCAAGACAGCTCCGGCGCCGTAACACCCAGCCTCGCCGCGGACGGCGGCCACGCACTGCTGGTGATTCTGATGGCGGCCTTGGCCGGCGCCATCATCTGGAACATCCTCACCTGGCTGTGGGGCCTTCCGTCCAGTTCCTCCCATGCCCTGTTCGGCGGACTCGTCGGCGCCACCGTTGCCAGCCTCGGCTGGGGCGGCGTCAAATGGTGGGGCAGCGACGGGCATCTGGATGGCGTTCTCGGCAAAGTAGTACTGCCGGCCTTGATTTCGCCGGCAGTGGCCATCGTGGTCGCTCTGGTCGGCACCCGTCTGGTCTTCGCGATCACACGTGGAGTGGCTCAGCGGTATCAGGAGGCCGGATTCCGGTGGGGCCAGATCGGTACCGCCTCATTGCTTTCGTTGTCACACGGCACCAACGACGCCCAGAAGACCATGGGGGTCATCACGCTGGCGCTGATCGCGGCCAACCCGACCATGCCCACCGACGAAATCCCGCTGTGGGTGAAGTTCGCGTGCGCCATGGCCATCGCCAGCGGAACCTACATCGGCGGCTGGCGCATCATCCGGACCATGGGCAAGGGTCTGGTCGAAGTGCTCTCACCGCAAGGCATGGCTGCGGAAAGCTCATCGGCTGCGGTGATTCTGACCTCATCACAGATGGGCTTCCCGCTGTCCACCACCCACGTGTGCACCGGTTCGATCATCGGTTCCGGACTGGGACGCACTGGCGCGACGGTGCGCTGGGGGGTTGCCGGCCGCATGGTCGGTGCCTGGATGATCACCTTGCCCTCGGCAGCCCTGGTCTCTGCTGCCCTGTGGTGGATCGGACACCTGCTGGGCGACGGCCTCGGCGATCTGGCGATCTTCGCCGCCTTGGTTGGTGCGGCCCTGTTCATGTGGTGGCGCTCGCGGCGCGATCCGATCAACCCGAGCAATGTCAACGACGAATGGGACGACGGCAAGCCTGCCCAGGCCGAACCTGTGCGAGAGGCGGTCTGATGGATCAGCTCTGGGCCGCTTTGGAAGCCACCTGGCGGATTCTCCTCGTCGGGCTCGTGCTGGGAGCCGGGCTACCGGCGCTGTTCGCGCTCGGCGTCCGCTCGTTGGCCTGGGGCAGCGGCATCGAAGCCGGGGACCAAGCGAACGTCACCGTCTTGAAACCCCACCTGGCGGGACGGATCATCGCCTACGTTCTGTTCGCTATCGTGATCTTGGCCGTGCTGGCCGGAGTGGGCTACATCGTCGCCCACGGTTTGGGCTACAGCGTCACATTCAACGGCTTGGTGCCCACTTTCAGCCACAAGTGAGCGCGCAGCCCCTCAGATACTCATTGGGGCGATGTGCCCGGTGGAATGGTCTTCGCCGTTGTTGCGCAGGTCAGCGCTGATCCGCGACAGGAAGCGCCGCGCGGCGTCCCCCACTCGCGGGGTGAGCATGTCGGTGGGAACCGGCTGAAGCTCTACCCGAGTCGGCACTCCGGCCAGCACCAGCGGTAGGGTGTAGCCCACCGAGGACGGGAAGCTGGCCAGTACTTGGGCGACCGGTCCGCGACGGAGCTCGATCTCCAACGGCACCGTGGGCCGACGCACCTCCAGGTTGGTTGCCTGCCGGATCCGGTCGAGTTTGCGATCGTCTTCCTTGCGGTGGGCGTAGTACCGGCCCTGATTGCCGTGGCGACCAGCGAGCACGCTGATCGCCGCGAGGTAGGACTCCTCGTTCACGACACCGGATTCGACCAGTGACGAGCCGACGATATCTACTCCGGGAAGGGTCCGTGGCGGGCCGAACCGGCGCCGCGTCCAGTCATAGCTGTGTTGGTTGATCTGGTGCGGCGGCATGCCGGCCACCGGCATCACGGTGAAGATCCGCACCCGATCACTACGAAAGAACCGTCGCGCATTCCAGGCAAGAGGGGTGCGCAAGGTCTCCATCATCGCCGGCGGGGCGTCCCACCGTCGCAACGGCTCGCCCGACAGCAACTGGGAGGCGAACTCCATGGTGGCGGTGCCGTCGTCGACGACGACCACCTGACGCGGTCGGGCGACGACCAGCAGGGCTTGAATCATCCCGGAGAACGGATCCCCCACCACCAGCCGCCGGGCACGCGATACTCGTCCGGCCAACTGACGCACCACCTGCAGTCGTTGTGGAGTGGATTTGCGCGGGTCATACCACTCCACAGCGACGTGCTCTTCGGCGGCGAAGGCCGCCATCTGGCGCAGTTGTTCTCGTCCGGTGTGCTCCACCGGAGCCAACACCATCGCCACGGTCCGATCGGCGGCGCGCTCGGCGTGGACCCATTCCAGGAGGTTGAGGAATTGGGCCGGGCTCTCCACCAGGGCGACGGTGTCGATGGTCATGCCACTTGCACCGGCCCGGCGTTGCGATCGGCGACCACACCGGTCACGCGGCGCAGCTTGCGCATCGCTGCCTCTTCGGCCGGGTAGACCTTCTTGACGCCGTCACCGAGGGATTCCTCGATGACGCGGATGTCCCGCACCAGGCGACGCATGCCTTCGGGCTCCACCGAGGCTGACTGGTCCGAACCCCACATGGAGCGGTCCAAGGTGATGTGACGCTCCACCATGCACGCCCCCAGCGCGACCGCACACAGCGTGGTCTGCAGGCCGACCTCATGGCCGGAGTAGCCGATCGGCACATTCGGGTATTCGGAGTTGAGGGTGTCGATCATGCGCAAGTTGAGCTGATCGGCCGGTGCGGGGTAGGTGCTGGTGGCGTGCAGCAGCACGATCTGGTCACTGCCCAGCAACTCGACGGCATGTCGAATCTGCGCCGGGGTCGACATGCCACTCGACAGGATGACGGTGCGTCCGGTGTCGCGCATGGCGGTGAGCAGATCGTCGTCGGTGAGGCACGCGGAGGCGACCTTGAACACCTTGGGGTTGTAGGCCATCAGGAACTCAACGCTCTCGACATCCCACGGGGAGGCGAACCAGTCGATTCCGATCTCGGCGCAGTACTCGTCGATCTGACGGAACTCGTCGGCGCCGAACTCGACCCGATGCCGGTATTCGATGTACGTCATCCGGCCCCACGGGGTGTCGCGTTCGATCTCCCACTGGTCTCGCGGGGTGCAGACCTCGGGGGTGCGCTTCTGGAACTTGACCGCATCCATGCCGGCGGCCTTGGCGTGATCGATCAGGGCCATCGCATTCTGCAGATCGCCGTTGTGGTTGATCCCGATCTCGCCGATCACGTACACCGGCTGTTCGGGTCCCACGAGGCGATCCCCGATTTTGCGGAGCCGCGGGTTGATGGTGGTCACAGTTGATCCTCCTCAAGGATCCACGAGGCGATCTCGCGGATGGCTCCGTGCCCGCCAGGCACGGAGGTGACAGCCCGGGCCGCAGCCCGGACGCTGGGTTGGGCCGAGGCGACAGCCACCGGCCAGCCGACCTGCTCGAAGCAGGGCAGGTCATTGACGTCGTTGCCGACGTACAGCACGCGATCAGCGCTGAGTTCGTTTTCGCCGATCCAGGACGCCAACTCCGCGCCCTTGCGGGCGATGCCGTGACGGCACTCCACGCCGAGTTTGGCGGCGCGGGCAGCCACGATCGGAACCACTTCGGTGGACAGGAACATCACCGGCAGCCCGGCCCGACGTAGCGCGGCGATGCCCAGGCCGTCGCCGCGATGGACGGCGACCCGCTCGGTTCCGTCGGCATCGATCCAGGCGCGGTCATCGGTCTGGGTTCCGTCGAAGTCCAGAACCACCGCATCGACGTCGCCCGGCCCGGGCCGGTGATCCTCATCAAGCAGTCCGGCCAGAATCTGCGCCCGCTTCAGATCGGCAGGCTCGTCGATCTCGAGCACCCGTTCCGCCGGGGCGGGCACCGCGACGACGCGTCCGAAGAAGCGGTGGCCGTGGCGGGCGTAGCCGTCGGTGCGCATCGCATAGGCCGCGCCGGTCTCCAACCACTCCGGTTCGCGATCCTGGCGACGAGGACGGTAGGAGGAGTCGTGATTCACGCCGACGGCGCTATTGGCGCTGCGCCAGATGAAGCCATGGAACGGCGCTGCGGTGAAGGCGCTGTCGGCACCGGCCTTGATGACCCCGACAAGATCGTCGAGTTCGGCTGAGGTGATGAACGGGCTGGTGGCTTGGATCATCACCACGATCTCGGGCGGATTCTCGCCGTGGATCGCGCCGATGGCGTGGGTCAATGCCGCCTCGCTGGTGGCGGTGTCGCCAGCGAGCTCCGCCGGACGCTGCACCACGATTGCACCGGCCTGTTCGGCAGCCCGGGCGATCTCAGGGTCGTCGGTGGAGACCGCGACCTGATCGATGAGGTCGGCACCCAACGCCGCGCGCACCGCTCGGGCCACCAACGGAACGCCCCCGATGCGGGCCACATTCTTGCCCGGGACGCCCTTAGACCCACCCCGGGCCGGGATCACGGCCAGAACCTGCCCACTCATAGTGATGCCAACCTTCGAAGTGCCGGCGCGACCACTTGGGCGCCGTGTCGATACATATTCCGGGCGCTCTGCCGAACCACGCGCCGCAACCCGTCGGGAGCGCCGTTGGCCAGGAACGGCACCGCTTTGCCGTCGGTGCCCACGCCGTAGCCGGCCAACACCCCGGGCAGGAAGGCCTTGCCGTTGCTGAGGGTGTAGAACGGACGCAGCGGCGGCAGCGCGCCGCCTGCCAACAGCTCCGCAACCCGCTCGGGAAGCGGATCCACCTGCGCGCCGAGGCCGTGGCTGCGCGCCCATGCCGAGTCGGCTTCGGGCAGCGCGCCGGCGTCCAAGTCGTCGAAACTGGCCAGGCAGTTCGAGCCGAGGAAGTAGGCATTGCCCAGGGATTCGCGAATCCCCAGGTCGGTGAGGACAGCCGTGGCCAAGCCGCGATGAATGGACTCCAGTGCCGCCGTGGAACTGACGGTGACCAGCAGGTCGGTGCGGTTGAGGGCCTTGCCCATGTCGCCACCGGCCAGCTTCAGGTTGCTGGGTCGATCGGTTCCCAGCGAGCGCACGATCTCGTCGTAGGGATAGGGCTCGACGTGGGTGACGACTTCACCGGGCAGGCCGCGCAACTTGATGAGCACATCGCGCTCGGGATGCTGGGCAGCATGCTCGGCAAGACGCTCGACCACGTAGCGCCGCTGGGAGCGGCTGTTTGGGACATCCGGTTGACCGGCGAAGGTCACGGTGAAGCGCGGGTTCACCCGCTGGCCCGGTTCGCGCAGAAAGGGAAGTCGGCTCTGCACCAGCGAAACGCTGGGATACCCGACGCCATCGAGGACGCCACGGAATCGCTCGAGGTCTGCGGGGCTGTTGGCGACGATCACGTCGGCTCCGGCACGCAGTAGCAGCCCTTCGACGACCCGCTCATAGACCACGCCGACGTAGCCGGTTATCACCAGCGGCCGGGACTCGAGTTCAGCATGGGCCAGCAGATGCAGCATGGCCTGTACGCCGGTACCGGGCAGGGAGAGCACCAGTACATCCACCGGGTTGGCGGTGAGGGCGGCTACCAGTTCGCCGGCGGAGACGACAATGACCGAGTCGGGGTTGATCCCGGCCTCGGCTAGTTGGCGCTGGCTCGGCGTCTGCGCGCCGGCGAACTGATAACCCGTTATGGCGACGCCGGGGTGCAGTCGGCGGGCGAGCCCGAGGCCCCACTTCCATCGACTGTCAGCGTCCGCGAGCACGGCCACCGAACGCACGGGGCGGTTCTTGGTCGTAGGCACAAGCCGAAGTTAGGCTCGGCATCTGCCGCGGTGATCAACCGTAGGCGAACCTTCGGTGAACGATTCCCCAACTGTTCGGGGAGGGGCCCTCAGTCAGGCTCAGAGGGCGTTGAAGCCTTGGTTCACTTTCTCGATGAGCTGTTGACGCTCGTCGAAGTGCAGGAACGCGCCGCCGGCGGCGTTGAGCGTGAAGGCGCGCAGAGCCTCGAGATCGTAGCCGAACGCCTCGCTGAGCAGATGGAACTCGCGGCTGAGCGTGGTGGCGCTCATCAGCCGATTGTCGCAGTTCACCGTCACACAGAAGCCGGCCTCGGCCAAGCGCCCGAACGGATGATCCTCGACCCGGTCGCAGATACCAGTCTGCAGATTGGACGACGGGCAGACCTCCAAGGGAATCTGTCGATCCAGAACGTACTGAGCCAGGTCGCCAAGGGCGCCGTCCTCGGCGATGTCCTCCACCAGGCGGACGCCGTGCCCGACCCGCGAGCAGCCACAGCGGCCGACCGCGCCGGCGACGGAGTCGGCGCCGGCTGCCTCACCACCATGAATGGTGAACGGCAGGAAGTTCTCGCGCAGCAGGTCGAAGGACTCCACAAAGCGCGTGGGCGGAAAGCCGTCCTCGGCGCCGGCGATGTCGAATCCGCACACCGAGTCGTTCCGATAGGCCACGGCCAGTTCCGCGATCTCGGTGCTCGGTTCGGGGACGTGGCGCATCGCGGTGACGATCTGACGGGCCACGATGTCGTGTCCCTGCTGGCGGGCCTGCGCCATTCCCTCGGCCAGGCCGTCGCGCACAGCCTCGACAGCATTGCTGAGGCTCAAGCCACCCGCAGTGTGCTGCTCAGGGGCCCACCGCGCCTCGGCGTAGATCACGCCGTCGGCTGCCTGGTCGAGCACGAACTCGCGGGCGACCCGTCGCAACGAATCGGCGGTCTGCATCACGGCCACGGTGTGGGCGAAGGTTTCCAGATAGCGCACCAGGGAGCCGGAGTCGGCGGCTTCGTAGAACCAGCGGCCCAGCACCTCAGCGTTGTCGGCGGGCAGCGCATGGCCGACCTTGGCTGCCTCCTCGATCACGGTCTGCGGGCGCAGGCCGCCGTCCAGGTGGTCGTGGAGGGCCACTTTCGGCATGGCACGACAGGTTTCGATGGAGACGCTCATGGGGTGCTTTCTGGGTTCGTGGCGGAATCGGCAACGTGCGCCAGGTCTGCTGGGCCGAAGGCCTGCGGCAGCACTTCGCGCATGGTCAGTACTCCTTCAGGAGTGTCCATCAGCAGGTCCGGCCCACCGTGTTCATAAAGCAATTGGCGGCAGCGGCCACAGGGCATCAGTAGTTCGCCCAGCTTGTTGCAGCAGCTGAAGGCGACCAGTCGACCACCACCGGTGGCGATCAGGTTCGAGACCAGTCCGCATTCAGCGCACAGACCCAAGCCATAGGAGGCGTTCTCGACATTGCAGCCGCCCACGATGCGGCCGTCGTCGACCAGGGCTGCCGCACCGACCGGGAACTGCGAATAGGGCGCATAGGCGTGCTCGGAGAACTCCCGAGCACGACTGCGCAGCGCCTCAAAGTCGGGGTTAATCGGCCTCGCCCTTTCGATAGACCTGACCGTCGGCGGCCGGCATTCGTAGTCGTTGGGCGGAGAACGCCAGCACCAGCAGCGTGGCTATGTAAGGCGTCATGCTGGTGAACTCCGGCGGCACCTCGTTGGAAATGGCAAACCATGCCAACACACCAAGGCCCATCAGGATACGCCACAACCCTGAGACAGGCTTGCCCTGGGCCCGACGGATCAGTTGCCAGATGCCCCAGCCGAGCAGGAGCAAGCCGATGGGCAACAGGTAGGCATGAATGACGTCGTTGCTGCCGCGCAACTGGATGGCGTCGGCATAGCCGAACAGCAGTGCTCCGGCTGCCAGTCCGCCAGGGCGCCAGTTGCCGAAGATCATGGCAGCCAGACCGATGTAGCCTCGACCACCGGTTTGTCCATCGCGGTACAGATTGGATGCCACCAGCACCAAGAAGCCACCGGCAAGCCCTGCCAAAGCACCGGAGATCAGGACGGCGAGGAACTTCAGGCGCAACACGTTCACACCCAATGTCTCGGCCGCGTGCGGTGCTTCACCGCAGGAACGCAAGCGCAATCCGAAGGAAGTGCGCCACAGCACCCACCAGGTTCCCACCAAGAGCAGCACCGCAATCAATACCAGGACGTTGACGTTGGTGGTCAAGGTGCGCAGGATCGCAGCGAGGTCGGAGATCAGCCACAGCCCGGATTTCTCCAGTTGCAGGAGCCAATCGCCGAGTCCGGGAATCGACAACGCGGGCAGCTTTTCCAGTGGCGGGGACTGAGTCGGGCCACCACCAGGGAGATCGCTGAACGTCCGCACCGCCAGGTAGGCCCCGGCGCCGGCACCCAGCAAGTTGACTGCCACACCGGAGACGATGTGGTCCACACCGAATATCACTGTGGCCAACGCGTGAACGGCGCCACCGAGCATGCCCATAACGGCGGCACCCAAGATGCCCACCCAGGGTCCGTAGTGGTAGCCGAAGAAGGCAGCACCCCAGGTGCCGAGGATCATCATTCCTTCGAGGCCGATGTTGACCACTCCAGCGCGTTCGGACCACAGACCGCCCAAACCGGCCAATGCCAGCGGCATCGCCAGACCAATCGCTGCGCTCAACGCGCCGGAGGAGTCAATGTCATTGGCGCCGGTAAGAATGCGCACCGTGGAAACGACGGCCACCGATCCCAGAATCACGACCGCCCAGTACCAATTCGGACGCCCAGATCCGGAGGTCACACCGGGAACGGTGGGGCTGACCAGTGTGGTGCTCATGCCGCCACCTCCACAGTGCGGGAATTCTCCTCAGCTGCCAGCTTCTGGGCCACCGACCGTTGCTCGAGCCTCAGTTTGGCCCGGCGTATCAACTCATAGGCGATGACCACCGAGAGCACGATGACTCCCTGAATGATCAACACCAGCCGGTCGGAGACTCCGGCACTGATCTGCAAGCCATTGCTGAGCTGGTTCAGATAGCCCCACAGCACCGCAGAGACAGCCATTCCGATGGGGTGGTTGCGTCCGAGCAGTGCGACCGAGATTCCAGCAAATCCCAGGCCTGCTTGCACCGTGTCGCCATAGGCGTAGTCCTGGCCGAACAACAGCGGCATTCCAATCAATCCGGCCGCCGCACCAGAAATGACCATTGAGGCCACGACCATCTTCTTGACGTTGACACCACTGGCGATTGCCGCAGACTCGGACTGGCCTGTGGCCCTCAGATCGAATCCGAAGCGGGTCTTGTTCAACAGGAACCAGTAGATGATCCCGACGGCGATGGCCAAGAAGACCAGCCCGTAGATCTGGTTGTGGGTGTCGATCAGCCAACTCACGTCGATTCCCGGAACCCGAGAGTCCTCAGCAAGGACCGCTGTGCTGGTGGCGTTGGAGCCCTCGACTTTCACGGCCGCCGATTTCAGCAGGAACGCCACCAGATAGGTGGCGATGTAGTTCAGCATGATCGTGCTGATGACCTCCGAGACTCCTCTGGTCACCTTGAGCAGGCCTGCAATGAGTGCCCACAACGCACCGGTGATCATCGAGATCACGATGGCCACGACGATGTTGAGCCATCCCGGAAGCCAATGCGCACCGGCGAAGACTGCAGCAGCAAAGGAGGCGAGCCGATATTGACCGTCCACACCGATGTTGAACAGATTCATCTTGAAGCCGATGGCAACCGCGACCGCCGAAAGGTAGAGCACGGTGGCTTCGTTGATGATGGCCACGATCTGACGCGGCAGCGGTGCTTTGAACATCACTTGCCATACGTCTAGGACCGGGTCACCGGCAAGCACCAAGATGATGGTGGTGACCAGCAGCGCCACCACGATGGCCAGTACGGGAGCAGCTAGCGCCAGGCCGATCTTGCGAAGGTCGAAGGTCATCGGGAGGACTCCTCACTGACATCAGCACCGGTCATAGCGGCCCCGAGCTGTTCCTTGGTGACCGCCTCCGGGTCGAAGTCGTCGGACAGTCGACCACGCAGAATCACGCGAATGCGATCTGACAGGCCCACCAGCTCTTCGAGATCAGCCGAGATCAGGAGCACAGCCATGCCGCCGCGTCGTGCATCCTTGATGAGATCCCAGATCGCTGCCTGCGCGCCGACGTCCACGCCACGCGTGGGATGTGCGGCAACCAAGACCCGCGGAGTATGACTCATCTCGCGTCCGATAATGAGTTTCTGCTGATTTCCTCCAGACAGCGACCCTGCCGTCACCAGGATCGACGGCGTACGCACATCGAACTCCGAGACGACTCTCTCAGTGTCCGCTCGCGCCGCACGCGCATCGATGAGCGGACCTTTCGCGTTGGGCGCTTGGGTTTGGTGCCCCAAAATCATGTTCTCCCACAGTGGAGCCTCCAACAGCAGGCCGTGGCGATGTCGATCCTCGGGAATGTAGCCGACACCGGCCTCCCGAATCCTGCGAACGTCTGCTTCGGTGATGTCATCACCGGCGAGGAGCACCACCCCTGCTGTCGGTCGGCGCATGCCCATGGTGACTTCGACCAGTTCAGCTTGACCGTTGCCCTCCACCCCGGCGATGCCCAGGATCTCACCGGCATGAATGGTGAGGGTGATGTCGTCCAAAGCCTTTGCCTGGCCCTCAACGCCCAGATCGATGTTCCGCAACTCCAACATCACGGTCTGGGTAACGGTGGATTCCTCGGTCTGCGGCGAGGGGAGTTCGGATCCGACCATGAGTTCTGCGAGCTCTCGGGCGGTCACAGCCTTCGGATCAACCTCTGCCACGGTGGTGCCGCGCCTGATGACGGTGATGTCGTCGGCGACTGAGAGTACCTCGTCGAGCTTGTGGGAGATGAATATCACCGTCAGGCCTTCAGATTTCAGCTCGCGGAGATGATCGAACAGCTCAGCGACCTCTTGGGGTACCAAGACCGCGGTGGGTTCATCGAGAATCAGGATGCGCGCACCCCGATAGAGCACTTTGAGGATTTCGATTCGCTGCCGATCGCCCACACCGAGATCAGCGACCAACTCGTCAGGATCCACATGCAAGCCGTAATCGGCGGAAATCTCACGGATCTTCGCACGCGCAGCATCACCAATGCCGTGGAGCTTCTCGGCGCCGAGTACCACGTTCTCAAGCACGGTGAGGTTGTCTGCAAGCATGAAGTGCTGGAAGACCATGCCGATTCCGGCCTCGATGGCATCGGTCGGGCTCTTGAGGTTGATCTGTTTGCCCTCAATGGTGATGGTGCCTTCATCGGGGGCCTGCACACCGTAGAGGATCTTCATCAAAGTGGATTTGCCGGCACCGTTCTCGCCGACGATGGCGTGGATGCTGCCGCCGCGCACATTCAACGCGATGTCACGGTTGGCCACGACACCGGGGAATCGTTTGGTGATCCCGGCCAGTTGTACGGCCCACGTGACGGTGGCAGGAGCTGCCGCCCTGCCAGGTTCGGCGGCACTCGACATGGGTCATACTCCTTACATCCGCGGAAGATCGGCCTCATTGCCAGATCCCCACGGCACTCTAGTGGGAAGCATCGGCCCGGGCGACACTTTGGTGCGCCCGGGCCGACGATTCTGGATTATCGGTAAGTCAGACCGATCGTCACTTGCTCGGAACGACGATCGTGCCGTCGATGATCTGCTGCTTGTACTCGTCGAGCTTGGGCACGATGTCATCGATGTGACCACCAGTGGTGGCGTAGCCCACACCGTCAGCCTTCAGGTCGAACACGGTCGGTCCGGCGGTGAAGGTGTCGTCCTTGATCGACTTGATGAAGGCGTAAACGCCGACGTCAACGCGCTTGAGCATCGAGGTCATGATGACGTCACGCACATCCTCAGCAGCAGTCTTGGCCTGATCGGAGTCAACACCGATCGCCCACTTGTCAGCAGCCTTGGCAGCGCTGAAGACGCCACCACCGGAACCACCGGCGGCGTGGTAAACAATGTCGGCACCGGACTGGTACATGCCCTCAGCGGCAGCCTTGCCCTTGGCGACGTCACCGAAGCCGCTGAAGTCCGGCGGCTGGGTCAGGTACTTGACGTCGATCTTGATATCGGGGTTGACGGCCTTCGCGCCGGCCTCGTAGCCAACCTGGAACTTCTTGATCAGATCAACACCCACGCCACCGACGAATCCGATGTGGTTGGTCTTGGTCTTCAGTGCGGCAGCCGCGCCCACCAAGAAGGAACCTTCGTTCTCAGCGAAGACGATGTTCATGATGTTGTCGCCGGTGGATGCCTCGGAGGCATCATCCACGATAGCGAACTTCACATCGGGATTGGCCTTGGCGACCTTGCCGACGGCATTGGCGTAGGCGAAGCCCACGGCGACGATGTTGGTGTAGCCAGCATCGATCAGCTGGTTGAGACGCTCTTCGCGGGCGGACTCAGCCTCACCATTGGTGGCCGCAGCCTCCTTGGTTTCGACGCCGAACTCCTTGGCGGCCTTGTCAAGGCCAGCGGCGGCAGAGTCGTTGAACGACTGGTCGCCACGACCGCCGACGTCGTAGGCCATGCCAACCTTGATCTTGGCAGTGTCGGTCGAGGCCGACGGGCTCGTACCGCTGCTGCACGCAGTCAGCGTCAGCGCAGCGGCGGCCACCACGGCGATGGACTTGATCACCTTATGCACGGTGTCTCCTTCTGGGAATGAACAAGCTGTGCGCCATGAAGCGCACCTCCGAGGACTCTAACCTTCTCGATGGGCAATTGGGACACCATCCTCGCGCCTGTGACGAACCCGTTATCTAAGCAAGCGTGATCGGAGTTGGCGGTAGTCTGAATGGATGCAAGACCCGCTGCGTACCGCCGCCGAGCAGATCGTCACCAGTCGCGCCCTGGGCTACGACCAGAAGCTGCGTCGCTTGGCCGCCCTGGCTGACAATGCACTGCCCTACCCCGCACTTTCGCCGCTGTGTCAGGAGGCCCTGGACGCGCGAGTGATTTGCGACATGTACGAGGGCAATCGGCCGTTCACACCGCGCTATGTGCTTCCTGATTACGCCAAGGCGCTGCGCAATGGAGTGAAGTACTTGGAGTTGGAGCCGCCCCAGGGCTTGGACGATGCACTCAGCTTCCTGACCATCCTCTACAGCCAGGTGCCGTCGGTGACCACCTACCCGGTCTACCTCGGCGATCTGGACGCGCTGCTGGAGCCGTTCGTGCCCGCCGAGTTGCCCGACGCCGAGCTGGACGCCAAGCTGCGGCGGTTCTGGATCCAACTCGATCGGCTGCAACCTGATGCTTTCACCCACGCGAATGTGGGCCCCGGCGATGGTCGGGTGATCCGTTCGATCTGGCGGGTGGAGAGGTCGCTGCGTCAAGTGGTGCCGAACCTGACGATGAAGGTGGCCCCCGAGACGCCCGATGATCTGATCGAGGACGCGGTGCGGACTGTCTTCGAAACCGGCAAGCCCCATTTCGTGAACCATCCGATGATGGTCGGCGACCACGGCACCGAGTACGCCGCGGTGAGCTGCTACAACTCGTTGAAGGTTCGTGGTGGCGCGCACAGCCTGGTGCGACTGAACCTGAAGGAGGCCGTCGGACGCCACGTCGGGCAGGCTGATTCGTTCATCGCCGAGGCGTTGCCTCACTGGGTGGAGCTGACCGCCGAGCTGGGCGAGGCACGGATCCGTTCCTTGGTCGAGGATCAGGGTTTCTTCGAGTCGCACTTCCTGGCCACTGAAGGGCTGATCGACATCGATCGGTTCTCGTTGATGTTTGGAATCTTCGGCCTGGCCGAGTGTGTCAACGAGCTCATGGAGCGCGAAGGGCACGCCGAGGCCCGCTACGGCCATGACGAGCGTGCCAACGCTCTGGCTCACCAGGTCGTGGGACGTATCGCCGAACTGGTCAAGGAGCGTCCGCTGCCGTACTGCGCCGGGGGCGGCGGCTTCGCCTATCTGCATTCCCAAAGCGGCATCGATCTGGATCTGGACACCACCGCCGGCACGCGCATTCCGGTGGGCGACGAGCCGGACATGTTGACCCACATCGAGGCCTGCGCCCCGATACATCAACTCTTCCCGGCGGGTATCTCTGACATCTTCCATGTCGAGGAGACCGTCACCCGCAACCCGCGAGCGATGGTCGATGTGATCCGCGGGGCACTGGCTGCCGGAATGCGGGACTTCACCTTCAATCTCGATTCCAATGAGTTCATTCGGATCACGGGATATCTGGTGCGCAAGTCCGACCTGGTCGATGTCGACGAGCATGGCGCCCGGCATTCCAGTGACTATCTGGCCGCTACCGCCGAGATCAACCACACGGTGACAACTCGAGCCATCAAGCGGATCATCGCCGCCGAGCTCAACCCGACTGCCGGCGGCTGATTTGTCGATCCCGTTGGCCACCGCGGCGTCCGGGCTGGTCACCGACATCATCGAGTTCTCGGCCGTCGACGGGCCTGGGAACCGCTTCGTGGTGTTCCTTCAGGGCTGCAATTTCGACTGCCTGGCCTGCCACAACCCGTACACGATCAACCTCTGCAACGACTGCGGGGTGTGCGTGGCGTCCTGCCCCAGCGGGGCTTTGTCGCTCGACGACGCGGAGTCGGTGAGGTGGGACGCCGAGGCCTGCACCGGCTGCGATACCTGCATCGCAGTGTGCCCCTATGACGCCACTCCGAAGGCCCAGCAGCGTCCGGTGACCGAACTGGTGGCTCGGATTCGGCGGGCTGCACCTTTCCTTTCGGGGATCACGGTCTCCGGCGGTGAAGCCACGCAGCAGCCGCAGTTCGTCGAGTCGTTGTTCGCCGCGGTGAAGGCCGAGCTGCCGAGGTTGACCTGCTTTGTCGATTCCAACGGTGGCGTCGAACCTGGGGTTTGGGATGCGCTCGATCCGGTGATGGACGCAGCCATGATCGATCTGAAGTGCTTCGACGACGAGATTCACCAGCGCATCACCGGTGCGTCCAATGCGGCGGTGTTGGCCAGCATCGAGCGCTTGGCGGCCCGAGGAAAGCTGTACGAGGTGCGGCTGCTGCTGATGCCGGGAGTCAACGATGCCGATGAGTTGTTGGCCGAGACCGGACGCTGGCTGGCCGGCATCGACCCGACGATGCGCATCAAGGTGATCGGCTACCGCGCCCACGGCGTGCGACCCAGTGCAGTGCCCTTGGTCGAGCCGACCGCGGAGCAGCGCGAGCACTACGCCGCGGTTCTGCGCGCCGAATCGCCCTTCGAGCTTCTGGTGATCTAGGGCGTTATCCCTCTCGCTGGCTGAGTTTGTCGAAGCCCGCTGGCTGAGCTTGTCGAAGCCCCCCCCACCCCACAAAACCGTCATCCACATTCTTTCGAACATCTGTTCTATTCTGTCAGTGCCCCCTGGGAGAATAGACCCATGATCGAAAGCAGCGAATCCCTCCCCGCCGGCCAGGCGCTGGAGCAGATTCTGCTGCTGCTCGATCAGGTGAACCCCAAGCGCACCGACCTGCCTCCCGAACAGCGTTTGGAGTGGTTGCGCACCGCCCGCGTCGCCCAAAGTCGCATTCAGGCCCTGACTGCCCTCCTCACTGCAGAGGCGGAGAAGTCCCAAGCCGCAGAGCGAACCGTCGGCACCCCGATCACGTCCTGGATCGCCACCCAAGAGGTGTGTTCGCACAAGGAGGCAACCCGCGACGTGCTCGCCGCACGCAGCCTGGGCGAGCACCCGATGGTCGGCCAGGCCGCGAGCTCTGGTGCCATCAACACCAATCAGGCCGCGGCTATCGGCAAGGTATTGAGCAGCATCAGCTCCCAGTTGGACGCCGAGCAGAAGGCTGAGGCCGCCCACGAGTTGGTGAGCCTCGCCGGCCACTTGGACGCCGGTCGGTTGGCGCGGGCAGCCGGGCAGGTGTTGCGCACCGTGGCACCACAGAGCGCCGAGCAGCTGCTGGAGACCCGGCTGCAGCGCCAGGCCGAGCAGGCCCATCGCGAGCGGTTCCTACGGTTCTTTCCTTCCGGCGGCTCGCTCCGTTTCGAGGGTTCGCTGCCCTTGGCCGACGGCGAGCGTTTCCAGGCGCTGGTCACCGCGCATCGGGAGAAGAATCGGCGTGCCAGCCTGCAAACGCCGGAACCGCTGGCTGATCGGCCCAGCTACGACCAGCGCCAAGCCGATGCCCTGATCTCGCTGTGTGACGCTGCCGCGAAGTCCCGCCCTGAGCCGGGTCTAGGTGGTGCGCGCGTGCTGGTGAAGCTCGACTACCAGCAGCTGCACGACCAGGCCGCCGGTGCCGGACTCATCGGCGCCGACGATGCCCTTGCCGCGGGCGATTTGCGCCGTCTGTGCTGCGACGCCGAGTTGATTCCGGCGGTTCTCGGCAGCAGCTCGGAGGTCTTGGACGTCGGCACCACCCGCCGTCTGGTCACTTCTGCTATTCGCACTGCGCTCATCTTGCGCGACGGCGGCTGCGCCTTCCCCGGCTGCGCGGTGCGACCCGAGTCGTGCGAAGCCCACCACATTCAGCCCTGGTGGGACAACGGCCCCACCTCACTAGGGAATTTGGTTTTACTCTGCCATCACCACCACGGCGTGGTCGAACCCGCCAAGGATTCCGGACGAGACCAATGGAGCGTGCACATCGGCGAGGACGGAAAGCCAGTATTCACACCACCAGTCCGACTGCAACGATTCAGCGAGGGGCGAGGATCGCCGAGTGAGTCGCGATCAATAGACTCAGCCGATTGTGATGAGCCGGTTGAGCCGAGCAGCGAATTCACACCACTGCGATTGCCACCATCGCAGGTTCGTGCCTTGCCAGGAGTACCAGGGCGTTAGGGTCGAACCATGAGTCAGGCATTCGGCGAGGAGTCGATTCCTCCGACCGTGGCGACCATTACTCAGGCCTTGGGGGATGCTGCGCCGGTTTGGGATCAAGCCGTGGCGGCGCTGGAGATTGCGGGTGCAACGGTTGAGTGGCGGTACTACCGCGATGGCGGCTGGCTTGCGAAGGCGACCGTGCGTCGCCGGACGATAGCTTGGTTGCGGGTGGAGCCGGGGCTACTGCGAATCAGCTTCACTTTTGCGGCACGGCTTCGGCAGCAGTTGCTCGATGAAGCAGCGGTTGATGCCACCATCCGCGAGCAGATTCTCGGAGCCACTGGGAGCTCGATTGCCCTCAGCGTGGGGGTGGGCGATGCGTCAGCCCTCGACCAAGTGGTGGCACTCGTCGCCGTGAAGGTGCAAGCCCAGTAGCGGAGGCTGAGACGCCTGCCGCAGACCACGGGCAGGCAGGCGGTCCCCGGGCAACGGGCGGCAGCAGGCCTTCGGCTAGTGTTCAGGCGTTTGATGAGCCTCGCCGGGCCACTGGTCGAAGGCGAACGCTTCCAGGCCCTGATCACCGCACATCGGGAGAAGAACCGGCCTGCCGACCTGCAGACGCCGAAATCAACGGAGCTGACGATGCCCTTGCTGCAGGGGATCTGCGCCGCCTGTGCTGCGACGCCGAGCTGGTCCCGACAGTTCTCGGCGACAACTCGGAGGTCTTGGACGTCGGCACCACCCGCCGCCTGGTCACCACCGCCTTTCGTATTGCGCTCACCCTGCGCGACGGCGGCTGTGCCTTCCCCGGCTGCGCAGTGCGTCCCGAGTCTTGCGAGGCCCACCACATCCAGCCCTGGTGGGATAACGGCTCCACCTCACTAGGGAATCTAGCTAGTCGCGAATCCACCCGCGCCTGCTCGCGAAGGCTCCGATACCTGACGCAGCAGCGCAACGCGGACTCGTATCGTCGACTCCAGTCAACTCGCATGTCATCTGCAGCGATAGGGTCACGAAGAAACATCTAGTCATGGAGGAAGTCGATGGGTGAGTCAGGCTCGTTGCGCAGATTGCGCACGATATTCGGGTCCGACGGCCCGTGGCTTCTAATCGTCCTTTCGATTGTGGGGGTAATCGGCTCATTCGCCGCTTTTGGCTGGGTGGGTCTTGCCGTACTGATTGTCCTAATCCTAGTTCTGCTGGTCATCGTGTTCGCGAAGGCCGCACTGAGACCGCGAGCGGAGTCGAAGGAGCAGTCTCCGATGGCGCCGCCGCCAGAGGAAGTGGGCATCGAAACAAGCCTCACGAATAGTGGAGGGAGTTCGTCTGATCGACCCCCTCCGCCGGGTGAGGGCCCCACAAGCGTTGAGGACACGGACAGCAGCGACGACTCGCACGAGTCGAGCGCATTTCATCGTGGCGTTAAGGGCCTGATCGAGCACGACTTCGAGCAAGCCGCAACGGCGCTCGACGAGTGGATTGCTGAGGCCTCTGATCCGATGGAGCGACTCGAGCGCCAAGGCATCAAGTTTTCCGCACTTGTGCGAGCGGGCGACAGCGGCGCGATGGCGCGACTCCGAGACCTCGCGGATGACAACACGAGGAACGCAAATTTGCAGGCAATGTACCTGCGGACTCTCGCCGAAAATGGGGCCACCCAAATGGCAATTGACCAAGTACCAGATCGACTTGAAGCGATTGGAGATCCCGACGGTCGTGCGATTCTCCGGCTGGCCGAAGCGCGGATGCGACTCGAGTTGGGCGAAGTTCACCGGGCAAAGAGCATCGGCAGCGAGTTGCTCGAATCGCAGGCAGCCTTTGGTGCTGCGACAATGCTGGCTGAAATAGCCGCCACAGAAGGCGAGCATTTGCTGGAAATCGCCTACTATGAGCGAGCTCTGTCAACTAATCCAACAGAGGCCGACATACGATTCAAAGTGGCGTATGCCGCCTCCCAGGCGGGGATGCCGATGCTCGCAGTCCATCACTATCGCCTGCTCGAAGCCAGCAGCGCTGCGAAGGGCGTCACCATCAACAATCTCGGAGTCGCTCTCGAAAAGGGTGGCGCCCGAAGTCTCGCACGGGATTATTGGCGCCGCGCCTCGAAAATGGGCAGTGCCCTTGCATCTGGGAATCTGGCGAACGCTGCCGCCCGGGCCGGGTTTCTCGAGGAGGCAGAGGGGTTCATCAAGGCGGCGAGTACAGAGGACGAGTCTCCACGCGTGGGCGAGGCGCTTCAGCGGATCGCCACGACCCGTGAAAGTGACCTAGAGATCCGGAAGGAGATGGAAGAAGGGGGAAAGACCGTGAGCGCTGCGCTCGCGCGTCTTATTCTCAAACCGGCACCATCACTGCCAATTGGCGAGTGGGAAATTGACGGGAAGGACTGGACTTTTGAATCTAGGGAGAGTACATCTCAAGCGACTCGCGATCCCGGCGGCAAATGCGAGTTCTTCCTTGATGCTGGGAATCGTTTGCGGTTCGAGTTGAGAGCGTCAACGTATTCGTCGGCCGTCTCGGGGTATGCGGTCCAGGTGGGGGAGAGCGAGGACCTTCTGCTGGTGGCCGCGGCAACCGGGGAGACAAGGGAGCATCTGATCAAAGGCCGGCCGTCCGCTTGACTTGAACTAGCAACACAACTAGTCGTGATTTCTTGGATTGAATTGTGAGCCGAAGTGGGTGGCCCCGCGCCAAGGCGGACTAGCCGCGAAGCCGGGGCGAATGAGGCGAAAGTTAGCGCCCCAGCAGGCGGTCCGCATCCTGGGCGAAGGCGGCGAGGATGGTTTGGGAGGCTTCCAGGGCGCTGAGGTCGCCGGATTCGACGCGGGCCTCCAGGTCGGCGCGGATGGCGTTGACGGCGGGGGACGTGCGCAGGGCGTCCTCCAGATCGCCTTGGACCAGGGCCCACAGCCAGTCGCGTTGTTGGTGGGCTCGGCGGGTCTCGAGTTCGCCGGCGGCTTCCAGGTGGGCGCGGTGGTCGAGGATCGCCTGCCAGACCTCGGCCAGGCCGTTGCCGGTGAGTGAACTCGAGGTCAGCACCGGCGCACGGCGGGCGGTGGGGTCTGCCGTGATGAGCTTCAGGGCCACGGACAGTTCTCGGGCGGCGGCTTTGGCCTCCTGCTCGTGGTCACCGTCGGCCTTGTTGACCGCGATCACGTCGGCCATCTCCAAGATTCCGCGCTTGATGCCTTGTAGCTGGTCGCCGGCCCGGGCCAAGGTGATCAGTAAAAACGTGTCCACCATGCCGGCCACCGCGACTTCGGATTGACCCACGCCAACGGTCTCGACCAACACCACGTCGTAACCGGCGGCCTCCAGGATCAGCATCGACTCCCGGGTGGCGCGTGCAACGCCGCCCAGGTGGGTACCTGCCGGAGAGGGGCGAATGAAGGCTTGGTCGGATTGCGCCAACTCCCCCATCCGGGTTCGGTCGCCGAGGATTGAACCGCCAGTCTTCGCCGAGGTCGGGTCCACCGCGAGTACCGCGATTCGGTGGCCCTCAGCAATCAGCCGCCGTCCCAGCACATCAATAAACGTCGACTTTCCCGCCCCAGGCGTGCCCGTGATGCCGACGCGAATTGCCCTACCGGTATTGCCGCGCAGCAGCCGCAACAGCTCCGTCGCAATCTGGTGATGCTCCGGCTTGCTGGACTCCACCACGGTGATCGCCCGGGCAATGCCGCCGCGATTCCCCGCAAGCACCTGCTCAGCCAGCAGGGCTGGGTCAAGCGCCGGACGCCGCACGGCCTGAGCCTGCGCAGGCGGGACAGCCTGACCGTACTGCGGCCCAACGTTGAAGTCAGACTCCAGCCAGATCGGCGGCTTGTCCTCGCCCACGGCTCTAGGCAGCGTCGAGACGCTGACGCAGCTTGGTCAGCAGCTCGATCGCGGACTCGGGAATCACAGTTCCGGGCGGATAGATCGCGTCGGCCCCGGCAGCGTAAAGCTCCTCGAAGTCCGCCGGCGGAATCACACCACCCACCACGATCATCATGTCCTCACGCCCCAGCTTGTCCAGCTCAGCGCGCAACGCCGGCACCAAAGTCAGGTGACCAGCGGCCAAGGAGGACACACCGACCACATGCACATCGGATTCCACCGCCTGACGGGCGGTCTCCTCCGGAGTCTGGAACAGCGGGCCGACATCGACGGTGAAGCCCAAATCAGCAAACGCAGTCGAGATGACCTTCTGGCCACGGTCGTGACCGTCCTGGCCCATCTTCGCGACCAGAATCCGGGGACGGCGGCCCTCGGCGGCCTCGAAGTCCGCCACCATGGCGCGGGCCTTCGTGACGGCTTCAGTGCTACCCGATTCTGAGTTGTACACACCCGAAATGGTACGGATGTTCGCGGTGTAGCGCCCGAAGACCTTCTCCAGCGCGTCGGAGATCTCCCCCACGCTGGCCTGCGCCCGCGCGGCATCAATCGACAACTTCAGCAAATTGCGGTCGGGATCGGTCGGGTCGGGGTTCGCCGCAGCCCAGGTCAGCTTCTCCAACGCAGCATCGGTGACAGCCTGGTCACGCTCGGCACGGAGTTTGGCGAGCTTTGCGATCTGCTCGGCGCGGACCTTCGAGTTGTCGACCTTCAGCACCTCGGGAAGCACATCGTTGTCCACGATGTACTTGTTGACCCCGATCAGCGGCTGGCGTCCGGAGTCGATCCGAGCCTGGGTGCGCGCCGCAGCCTCCTCGATGCGCATCTTGGGAATGCCGGCTTCGATGGCTTTTGCCATACCGCCGGCAGCCTCGACCTCCTGAATCAACTCCCAGGCCTTTGCGGCAAGGTCGTTGGTCAGCTTCTCGACGTAAGCACTACCCGCCCAAGGGTCGATGACCCGACAGGTGCCCGACTCCTGCTGAAGGAACAGCTGGGTGTTGCGGGCAATCCGGGCCGAGAAATCCGTGGGCAGCGCGATCGCCTCGTCCAGAGCATTGGTGTGCAATGACTGAGTGTGGCCCTGAGTCGCCGCCATCGCCTCAATACACGTCCGCGTCACGTTATTGAAGACGTCCTGAGCCGTCAGCGACCAACCCGAGGTCTGCGAGTGGGTCCGCAGGCTCATCGACTTCGGATTCTTCGGGTCGAATTGATGCACCAGCTTTGCCCACAGCATGCGGGCGGCGCGCATCTTGGCGACCTCCATGAAGAAGTTCATGCCGATCGCCCAGAAGAAGCTCAGCCGCGGTGCGAACTGGTCCACCTTCAAGCCCACCGATTCACCGGCCCGGATGTAATCCACACCGTCAGCGAGGGTGTAGGCCATCTCAATATCAGCGGTCGCCCCGGCCTCTTGCATGTGGTAGCCGGAAATCGAAATCGAGTTGAACTTCGGCATGTTCGCGCTGGTGAACGCGAAGATGTCGGAGATGATCCGCATGCTCGGGGTCGGCGGATAAATGTAGGTGTTGCGGACCATGAACTCTTTGAGGATGTCGTTCTGAATGGTCCCGGCCAACTGCTCCAGCTTCGCGCCTTGTTCTTCGGCGGCCACCACGTACAGCGCCAGAATCGGCAGCACCGCACCGTTCATGGTCATCGACACACTCATCTGGTCCAGCGGGATACCGTCGAACAGTTGCCGCATGTCCAGGATCGAGTCGATGGCGACTCCCGCCATGCCGACATCGCCAGCCACCCGCGGATGATCGGAGTCATAACCGCGGTGGGTGGCCAAGTCGAAGGCCACCGAGAGACCCTTTTGCCCCGCCGCCAGGTTGCGACGGTAGAACGCGTTGGATTCCTCTGCGGTGGAGAACCCGGCGTACTGCCGAATCGTCCACGGCTGGTTCACATACATCGTGGCGTACGGCCCGCGCAGGTAAGGCGGCAGACCGGGGTAGGTCTTCAGGAAGTCCAGACCCTCGTAGGCGGCGTCGTCGAAGTTCGGCGGCACCAGGATGTGCTCAGGGGTCTCCCACCCGGTGCTGTAGCCGGGCAGTGCTCCAGCCAACTTGGCGAACTGTTCTGCGGCATCGGCCGGGGGACGCCCGGTGCCCAGCTCGGCCTCAGTGAAATTCGGAATGCTGCTCATGCCGCACCTCCCATCTGATCCAGAGTTTGGTTGAGGAAGGCGACCACATCCATGCCGGCGTAAACCTCGCCGTCGATCACGGACGCAGCGTCATCAGTGCCGGTTTCGGTGAGCCGTCCGGCCAGGTAGACCGTCTGCACTCCGGCCTGCTTCAGTGCGGTGGCCACGGCCACCGCCTGTTCGGCGTACACCTTCGCCGAGGAACACAGGATGGCAAAGCTGGAATCACCCGCTTGTTTTGCGAACTCCTCCGCAGACCCGGCCTCGACCAGGTTCGTCGCGATTCCAGCCACTCCCAGCAATGCGGTGGTGAACGTCTCGCGAGCGCCGAAATCGCGACGCGCACCCAAACAGGCCAGCATCGCAGTCGGCGTCTCGGCAGCACCCGCAGCACGGTCACGCAGTGCCTCGAATACCTCCGCATCACGCACCGGCTGCAAGCCGCCCCGCACCGGGGCGACTGGACGTGGCCGCACCTCGCGCGGCGCCTCATCGGGCTTGGGGAACATGCTGACACCGGTCAACGGCTGCGACCGGTCGGCGAGGCGCTTTGCCCGCTCGGCGTTGGTGGCTGCGATGCGATCAGCGATCATGCCGGAGCTCAACGCGGTGGCCATGCCGCCAGCAGCTTCGATTTGGGTGAAGACCGTCCAGGCGTTTTCAGCCAACTGGTCGGTGAGATTCTCCACATACCAGGAGCCACCGGCAGGGTCATTGACCCGTCCGATGTTGGCCTCCTCGCCGGCAACCAGTTGGGTATTGCGCGCCATGCGACGGCTGAAGTCATCGGGCAGGCCCAAGGCGGTGTCGAAAGGCAGCGTCGTGATGGCTTCTGCGCCGCCCACAGCAGCGGCGAAGGTAGCGATGGTGTTGCGCAGCAGATTCACCCACGGATCATCGCGAGTGATCATGCGCCAGCTGGTGACAGCATGCTGCACCGCGCCACGACGGTCGGCCGGGACGCCACACAGTTCTCCGATGCGCGCCCAAGCCCGCCGCAACGCACGCAGCCGGGCGATGGAGGTGAACTGGTCGGCATCGACGGCCACCCGGAAGGTGATCTGACCGAAGGCCGCCGCCGGGGTGATGCCGGCCGCTTCCAGTTCGCGCAGGTAGGTCACCCCGCTGGCCAGCGCATAGCCGACCTGGTCGATGTCGCCGGCTCCGGCGTCGTTGTAGCAAGTCACATCCACGCTCAGTGCCCGCACCCCGCGATACTCCGCCATGGCGGCGCGCACCCATTCGGCTTCGGAGCCGAACTCGGGACGCCCACCGTTGCGGGCCGCGAAAGCGAGCGCGTCCACGCCCAGGTTTCCGCTGGCGTGATGGCTGCCGGTGGCCGAAAAGTAACTCAACAATGCCCGGGCGGCGGCCTGCTGATCGTCAGAACTGGAGACCGAGACCGCGGCAATATCAGAGTCGACACCGTCCAGGATCGCGGGCAGGTCAGCGGCTGCAATGGCATCGGATCCGGTACGCAGCCACAGCGATGTGGCACCGCGTTCGAGATCGGCCAGCACTTCCTTGTTACTGAAAGCGATCTCGGGATCCTCGTGCAAGGCACATACATCCCAGCCGGTCAGCGAACCGGTCCGAATGGTGGTGCCGCGAGTGAACGGCGCCACCCCCGGTTCACCCAAGGACCCGTCATGGGAGGTGTACAAGGGATCGATGCTCAGGCCGTCCACGGTGGTGGTCCGCAGCCGAGCCATTGCCTGGTCCAGGTTCAGTTCCTTGCCCTCGGGGCGCCGCCGGTTGAGGATCTTGAGAACCTCGGCCTCCCAGTCTTCACGAGAGGGAGTGGCGAAGTCGCCGGCAAGGAGCAACGGCGTCTCTGTCATGAGGCCACCCTAGCCCGACCGCACTATCCGCATGGCCAGATGGCCGCGGCTGAAACGGGTCACAAAACCTGTCGAACTAGTGCTTCTGCCGAACCGACCATGACTGCGGTTTCGCGCTCCCACTCCGGTTCTTGCCCCCGGAAGGGCCCGGTGGCCAGTGACACGATCACCGCTGCGGCGCGCAGTCGCAACTCCACCGGATCGACGCGCTCGTCGAAGACGGGCACCCAGCGACGAATCAACTGATGCACCCTGGCTTCCTGGTCAGCGCTCATCCGCTGAATGGTGGACAAATGCGCCACCAGACATGCCAGATCATCGGCGCGACGGCCGGGGCCCAAGGTGTCGGTGTCCAGGACCCCGCACACCCGTCCACCCAAGACGTGGATCTGACCCTCATGAAAATCGCCATGCGTGGGCTCATTGCCCGGCGGAATCCGGCGCAGGCCGCCGTCGATCTGCTCCACCAGCCACTCCAGGCGTCGCTCCAGAGCAGGGACTGCTTGGGCCACCATGCGGGAGTAGTGCGCGATGGAATCCGACCACGGTGGGCGTCGCGGCAATTCGCACACCCTCGACGGCATCGAATCCAGGACACCGATCAGGTCTTCGGCGGTGCAGGGGTCGGTGGGGTCGAACACCGCTTTGGCCAACGATCTGCCCGGCAGTTCAGCCAGCACCAGCAGATGGTCGTCGGTGGTGGCCAGAATCGGCGCCACCGGGACACCGGCATTGGCCAACACCAGATGCCGGGTGACCACATCGTCGAACAGGCGACCGCGAAGGACCTTCACATACACCGTCTGGGTGCCGAACCGGACGCGCACCACGGCCCGGCGGCGAGGCCGGTAACCGATCATCTCCAGCTCCAACTGCTGCGGGCTGACCGGGGTGTCGAATATCCGGTGAACGTTGCAGATGCCGGCCATCGATTCGGCATAGGCCGCGCGGGCTAATCCGGGCAGGTCAGGGTCATTCGGATAGATCCACACCGCCACCTCGCGCTGGCCATCGGCGAAGATCTCCGCCGAGGAATCGGTGTCGACCGGTCCGGTGGCCCGCGCGCTGACTCCCAGCAGTTCCTCGCGGCGTCCGTAGCTCCACTCCACCAGCGCTGAATAGGTGGCCGTCGTGGACTGGTTGGGGTTGGCGTCGATGTGGTCCAAGGTCCACGACAGCAGCTTCCCTCCGGAATGAGCCACGGCCGCTTCCAACAGGGAGCCGACATCGCCAGAAGTGAGCAGCACCGAGCCGTCGGCATCAGCGGGACGCACCGCCACCTCCTGTCAGAAGAACTCGGGCAAGGCTACTCGGCATCGCCACCGCCGCCGAGTTTGGTCAGCCGCAGTCTCGCAGCGCGTCGCCCATCCAACTCGGTGACTCGCAGTTCGAACTTCGCTGCCGGCTCCTGCTCCTGGGACGCCGCCAAGGTCACCGTGCAGGTCGCGCCCACTTCCGGCAGCGACCCCAATGTGGCCATCACGAAGCCGGCGACCGTGTCATAGGGGCCCTCGGGAAGCACATAGCCGTACTCGGAGGCGAAATCCTCCAGGGTGACCAGGCCGTCGATGTCAGCATCGGTGGCGTCGCCGGCCGGTTGGACGTCGAATTCGTCGGTGATGTCACCGATGAGTTCCTCGATCAGGTCTTCGATGGTCACGATGCCCGCGGTGCCGCCGTACTCGTCGGACACGATCGCCAAATGGTGGCGGCCCTGACGCATCTCGGTGAGAGCCCGCAGGATGCGCATCGACTGCGGCAGCGACAGCACCGGGCGAACCAGCTGCCGCACCGGCGCGTTGCGACCCACCGGATCGAGATCGGCCAGGTCGCGGACGTGCACAAAACCGAGCACATCGTCGGCGTCCTCACCGATCACCGGATAACGGCTGTAGCTGCCGCCCTGTACCTCACGCAGCGCCTTGTAGGCGGGAATGTCGCCGTCCAGGAAATCCACTTCAGTGCGCGGGATCATGGTTTCGCGCAGGCTCACCGCGCCAGCGCTGAAAACCTCATCGACGATCTGACGCTCCTCGGCGCCCAGCGTGGCCGACGAACCGACCATGGCGCGAAGTTCTTCGTCGGTGACCTCTTCGCGGGAGGCGTTGGGATCCCCGCCCAGAACCCGCACCACCACATCGGTGGACTTGCCCAGGAACCAGATCAACGGGGTCGAGATCCACGCGATGGCGTGCACCAGAGGGGCCAACGCCAACGCGAAGGCCTCAGCCCGCTGCATGGCCAGGCGCTTAGCGGTCAGCTCACCGATCACGATCGAGAAGTAGGAGATCACCACCGTGACGACGAATAGTGCCAATCCCGTGGCCCAATCCGGCGACACACCCCAGCCCACCATGACCTCGGCCAGCGGCCCGGACAGGGTGACGCCACCCACCGCAGCCGACAGGAACCCGGCCAAAGTGACGCCGATCTGCACAGCGGAGAGGAATCTGTTGGGTGAGGAGGTCAACTCCGCCACCATCTGGCCGCGGCGGCCCCGGGTCGAAAGCTGTTTGAGCTGGGACTCACGCAGCGACACCAGCGCCATCTCAGCGGCCGCGAACACCCCGCCAACGATGATGAAAACCGCAATCAGGAGCGAGTCGCTCACTATCGGGTTCATGGGTGCGCACCTGGCCTAAGTCTGGAGAGGGGTATCCCTGCGGATAGGCCTGCGATCCTACCGCTCACCCGCTCGGCCTCGCCGCTGCCGGGTTCGCTGCGGCCTAACATGGACCCCATGCAAACACCAGGTGAACGCAAGCCGTACTCGTTCGCCTCCGGCAATCTGGCAAAGGTTCGTGCCCTGCCTCGCTATCTGTGGGGCTGGCTCAACACCCTGACCACTCGCCGCGATCCGATGTTGTGGGTGATCGGAAGCAATTTCGGGCTCGCCGACGGCGCTTGGGCCTTCCATCAGGCCACCGAACGGCTGAACCCTCCCCCGCGCATCGTCTGGGAGGTCAGCACCGAGCGGCAGCGCGCGCAGGCCATCGCGGCCAACGTCGCCTGGGTGGATCGGGATTCCCCCGAGGGCTTCGCCGCCGTGCTGCATGCCGGTGTCATCGCGGTCACTCACGGCCTCGGGGATGTGAACCGCTACGGGCAGTACGGTGCGGTGATCGTTCAGCTGTGGCACGGCGCGCCGCTGAAGAAGCTCCACGCCGATTCCCCTGCCGTCACGTCTTTGGGCGGGCTGGGGCGGATTCCGGGAGTCTCGGGATTCATGCGCTGGCTGTATCGCCGCGGCACCTCCTCGATTTCGCTGCTGCCGACTGGCGCCTCCTGCTTCGTGGCATCGCTATGCAGCGCCTTCAATCTCTCCGAAGATCAGGTGCCGGTCACCGGCGAACCCCGTGCCGATGTGCTGTTCCTCGGCAGCGAAGCCGACCGGATCGCAGCCTCCACAGCGGTACTTGCTCCCCACCTGGGCGATCACAGCGACGCCGCAGTGGTGCTGTATGCACCGACCTGGCGCGACGGTGAGCCCGATCCCAGCGTGCCGACGCCGGCTCAATGGCACCTGCTGGAACAGGTCTGCGAACGCCACAACCTGGTGCTGCTGGTGCGTCCGCATCCGCTGGGAGTGGGCGCCTACGACTACTCCTCGTCAAGGATTCGGCTATTGACCTCCGCCGACCAGCCGGAGTCCATGCCGCTGCTGTGGGGGGTGGACCTTCTCATCACCGACTATTCCTCGATGCTGGTCGACTACACCGCCACCGGACGCCCGTTCGTGCTGTTGGCCCCCGATCTGGAGCACTACGAAGCGACCCGCGGGCTCTACATCGACTACCCCTGGTTGGCCGACGGCCGCTGGTATCAGAACTGGAACCAGGTCGCGGAGCGGCTGACAGAACTGTTCAGCGACTCCGAAGCTGCCGAAGCGGCCCGGGCTCACACCCGCAGCCTGGCCTCGGTCTTCCATCAGCACACCGACGGGTTGAGCGCCGATCGCGTGGCCCACACCGCCCAGGCGCTCGTCGCGGCTCGACTGTCTCGCAGCTAGCGCACCCGCGAACGATCCACCGTCGAGCGGCCCCCGAAGAGCCAGCCGCGGAGGAATCCGGCCCCCCAGGCCAGGTGCATCGTGGCCAGCACCACAACATTGAGCAGTCGGTCGCTGACATGCTCGCCGCCGAGTCGCGTCAGGCCCACCACGGTGACGCCGGCCAGGTATCCCAGAATCGGTAGGTAGAGCAGCGACCAGGCCGGGGCGCTGAGCACCCCGAACAGTTGCAGCGGAATCAGCGCCACCGCGATGATCGCGGCCAGCACCACCGTCGGCGGCGGCAGGTAGCGCACCGGGGTGCTGCCTTGGCGACGGATCAGTGCCCCGCGCCACACCCCGGTGGCGAACATCTGACGGCGCAACGCATCCCAGTTGTCGCGCGGCCAATAGGTGACCTTCACCTTCGGGGTGAACAACACCCGATAGCCGGCCGCCCGGATGCGATGGTTCAACTCCCAGTCCTCGGCGCGGCGCAGCTCTTCGTCGAAGCCACCGACTGCCGCGAGCACCTCTCGGCGAAAGACCCCCAGATAGGCCGAATCGGCCTCGGTCTCCTCGTCACCGTGGTGATACACCCCGCCACCCAGACCGAAGGGGCTGTTGTAGGCCCGGGCGGTGGCCTGTTGGAAAGGCGTGCGTCCCTGGGCTTCCATGATGCCGCCCACATTCGCCGCGCCGGTGCGACGCAGTATCTCCACCATGGTGGCCGAGTAGCCGGCCGGAAGTTCGGCGTGGGCATCGACCCTGATCACCACGGGAAAGCGCGAGGCGGCGATCGCCAGATTCAAGCCGATGGAGATGTCGGTCTGTGGGTTGGCGACCAGTCGGACCCGGGGATCGGCGGCGAGTGCTTCGGCCACGGCATCGGTGTCGTCGCTGGAGGCGCCCAGCGCCAGCACCAGTTCTTGTTCGCCGGGATAGTCCTGATCGAGGACGGCGCGCACGGCGTGTTCCAAGTAGGCGGCTTCGTTGAGCACCGGCATCACATAGGAGACTCCGACGTCGGCGGGAAGCTCGGCCAGGCTCGGCGGCACATCAGCGACGGTCACCGCGCCATTGTCGCACCCCGCCCGGGCTGGCTCAGAATCGCGCAGCGGGTGCGGCGCAGCGATAACCTACTGGGCGTGATCGACTCCACGCATTGGCTGCTGACCCTGACCTGCCCCGACCGCCCCGGCATCGTGCATCAGGTGACTGGTGCGATCGTTGCTGCCAGCGGCAACATCACCGAACTGCAGCAGTTCAGCTCCACTGACTCGGGTCGATTCTTCATGCGGGTGCAGGTGCAGAGTGGATTGAGCCGAGAGCAGCGGGAGCTTGCTCACGCTGCCGAGGCGATTGACGGTCTTGACGAGCGAAGCGAGAAACAGATCGGTTTTGACCGCTCGCAGTTCGAACATCGATTTGCGGCTGTCGCCAACGAACTCGGTGCAACCTGGGTGCTGGACTATGTGGGACGGCGGCGCCGCACGCTGGTGCTGGCGTCCAAAGAGGGCCACTGCCTCAATGATCTGTTGTTCCGGCAGCGGTCGGGGTATCTGCCGATCACCATTCCGATGATCATTGCCAATCACTCTGATCTGTCGGATCTGGCGAGTTTCTACGAGGTTCCCTTCGAGGTTCATTCGGTCACCCCGGACAGCAAGGCCGACGTGGAGCGACGCATCCTCGACGTGGTCGCCGAGCACGACATCGAACTGGTGGTGCTCGCCCGCTACATGCAGATCCTGTCCCCGGAGTTGTGTGCGGAGTTGGCCGGGCGGGCGATCAACATTCACCACTCCTTCCTGCCAGGCTTCAAAGGTGCCAATCCCTACCGGCAGGCGCATTCCCGGGGGGTGAAGCTGATCGGTGCCACCGCCCATTTCGTCACTGCTGATCTGGACGAAGGCCCGATCATCGAGCAGAACGTGCGCCGGGTCGATCACACCATGGCGGTCCCGGAGTTGGTGGCCGTCGGCCAGGAGCAGGAAAGCCGCACTCTCACCGAGGCGGTCAAGTTGTTCGCCGAACATCGGGTGCTGCTCGACGACTCCCGCACCGTGATCTTCCGCTGATCACGAACCAGGCAGTTTGAGACGGAACCGGCCCAAGGTCTGCATGGGTGCGCCGACGCGCGCCTCGATGTCTTCGAAGTGCCACCATTCCGAGGAAATCGGACGCAGGCCGGCATCAATGGCGTAGCGGCGCAGCTTCTTCGCTGCCGAGGTCATCTTCGGATTCAAGGGTGCGGTACGCCAGGCGTCCCCGGTCTTGGTCCGCACCGGATAGGCGTAGGACGTCGAGGCCCTGGACAGCTCGTGGATGGGGGTCTGCATGGGCAGTTCGGTGACCGTCACCTCGGTGTAGCGGTAGTCACGCCCATTGCGAATGGTGGTGTCGGTGACTTTGCCGAGAGTGGCATCGATGGCGACTCCCAGTTGGTGGTTGGACAGGTTCAAAGCGATGAAGGACGACAAGCCCCAACCACCCCCGGTCAGGCCACTGCGAACCGTCGCATTGTCATGGGCGAGCCTGGTCAGCGTGGCGCCCACCTCATGCTGCACGTCAGCGGGCCGGAACGCCTCGTAGATCACCAATGACTGGCCGTGGTCCAGAGCTTCGGACTGCGCCACCTGAATGCGTTGGGCAACAGCGAAACGCACCGGCATGAAGTACTCACGCTGCTGCAGTTTGTCGTTGAATCCCCGCGCCTGGTACAGCCGCTTGCCGGTGATCCCGGGCAGGGCTACTGCACTGGATCGGAACACCGAGGCTTTCGAATTGCTGTTGGTGTACACGATCGAGGGAATCAGATCCGGCAAGTTGATCAACGTCAGCGACGACTTCAGCCGTCCTGAGGAGTGCTCACCGACGACGATCCAGTCGCTGCCCTTCACTGCAGTGATGGTGAACCAATCCCCGGGCGCCAACCGTCCGCCCGTAGTTCCCGACACCTTCCGCAAAGTGATCGGCACGGCGGCGAACCCCACTGAACCCACGACCGGTAGCTCGAACTCGCCCGACGGTGCTGTCGGTTTCAGTTCCGGGGTGGAGGTGGTCGACGGTGTTGGGGTCGTCGTGACGCCGGCTGTTGGGTCGGTCGGGGCGCTCGACGGCCTACCGGCCGGTGGCGTGGTGGCACAGCCTGCGACGACCAACAGGCTGACGGCGATGGCTGCGATCAACCCTGATCGGCCCCGATCACGCCTCACGGGAGGACGAAGAGCTTCCGCTCCGGCGGCACCTTCACGATCCAGTACCGCCATACCTGACTCTGCAGCAGGCTGGTCTTAGCCCTGGTCTTTGCCGGCTTGGTGGCGTTCGGGTCACGGACCAGCGCTCGACTCCCGGCGGTGTCGTACCACACGATGAAGTGACCGTGCTGGGTCCAGTTGCCCGGCTTCATGAAGGCCAGCACCCAGTTTCCCTCGGCGACAGCTGCCCGCGCCTTGGCGTGAAGCGCGCGGCGCTGAGTCGACGAGAGTTTCTGCAATTTGCGCTTGTTCAGCCGTGTCAGGGTGACGCCATAGGTGGCGGGCCACTGTGTGAAGAAGGGATCTTTCGTCTTGCCCGGCGCGGTCGTCGCAAAGCCATGGCGAAGGCTCCACTTCGCCGCGGTGGCCGGAGTCACTTGATATGAGCCGCTCGCGGTTCCCAAGGACCGGACCAGAATCGTGGCCGCGGTGAGCCCGCAGCCCGATCCGCGGACGGTGTTGCGATAGCGCGCATTCGCCCACCGCTTGTCGAACTGGTACACCGGCCGCGGCGCCCATCGGGCGAAATAGGTGACGGTGCCAGCAACGGACGGTGCGAGAGTTGACGCGCTGATGAGGGTTCCGCCATGGGCGCGCCGGTCGGACCACCCCACGAAGACATAGCGGGAGCGTGTGGGCACGGGGAGAGCGCCGATCTTGGCACCCGGGCTCACGGTCTTGGTCGCGGTGTCCAGGTTTCCACCGTTGGGCCAAAACACCACTGTGACCTTCTCCTCAGCGGCCTGAGCGGCGGGAAGCATCGGCGCTGCTGCGAATTGAAGGCCGACGATCAGCGACACAATGAGCAACAACCGACGCACTGCGGCAAATCTCACAATGATCCTCCGGCCATTTCACGAAACACGCTGAATTCAGTCCGATCGCGCGTCAGCCTAACATCGCCGCCCGGTCACCGGGGTGCGGTAATCACCAAACCTGATACGTCCGCCGGACGCTGCCAGGAGCGCGCCTGATGATCCTCGAAAAGCCACCAGGCCGACGGCGATACGCTCAACCCGGCACCGCGGCAGTAGCCGATCAAGCGGCGAGCACCCTCGGTCAATGGTGCCGAGGCGGCAGGCTGCTGCGGCCCCGGTGGATTGATCGTCGACACCGCGGCACGCGACATTTCACGAACCGAACTCGGCATGGCATATTCGTCCGCCTGGGTCGAGCGATAGGGCTCTCCCGGCGTCCATGGCCGAACGGCTTGGGAGAGCTTGCCCAGGCTGAGTTCGAGGCGATCGCCGTACGGCGCGGAGTCGGCCGCCGACGGCAGGAACCAGGCAAGGTCCCACCCATCGCCGTCGATGCCTTCACGGACGCCCGGTTGAGCGTCGTAGACCGCTACCAGGGATTCGGCCAGCGCCTGCTGCGCAGCCTCGGGACGCCAACTGCCGTACACGATCAGCGTGTTTCCTTCCGCCAGCGCGGCACGTTGGGCGAGTTGCACCTTCTGTGCGGTCGCCAGACTCACCGGCACGGTGGGCAAGCGGGTGGCGAAGCGGGCATTGATCCCCACAAGGTCGGCGTCCGACCATGTGCCCTGATCCAGGATCGCGGTGCCGGAACGGTAGCTCGGCGCGGTCTCGACCGACAGCACCAACGAAGGCACCACATCGGCAAGATCGATCAGCGCCGCGCGCGGGTCCAGGGCGCCACCGGAGCTCTTGGCAACCACGATCCAGGTATCGCCTTGATCGGCGCGAATGGTGAAGGGCTCACCGGCCTGCAGTGTGCCACCGGGCAGACCGGCGGCCGGGGTCAGCCGGATCCGGGAGGTTGCGAACCCCGTGGCCCCGGCCAGGGGGGCATCGAAGGTGAGGGCGTCCAATTCACTCGCCGGCCGGCGCGACGGCGGGGAAGCCGGTGGCGTCGACGCTGGGCTGGCCGAGGTAGTCAGCGTCAACGGCTGCCCAGACAGTGCCCATGCCGCCGTCGGCAGCAGCACGGCGGTCGCCAGCGCCAACCGGAAGGCGGCCGGTCCGCTGATGGTCCAGCCCCGACCCCAACTCAGAATGCGCTCTGAGACCAATCCGAAGGGGGGACGCAGCGCGAACAGATGTGCCGCTCCCAGCGCGAACGCCAGGGGCGCCACCACCGCCAGCGGGGATGCCGAGGCCCACATCGCGGTCAACGGCACCAGGGCGATCAGCGCCAGCGCGCGCAGCGACCACAGGTGCCACATGTAGATCTGCAGGGTGCGTTGGCCCACCGTGGAGAACCAGTGGTAGCCACGGGGTACCAGCACCAACAGGCTGGCGCCCAGGATGACCGCCGAGAGGTACCACACCGCACGAAATCCAGCACCGGCCGCCGCGAAGTGGTCGAGCACTTCGTAGCTGTTTCGGGCCGAGAGCAGGCCCCGCAGCTTGAGCAGCCGCGGCCACAGGAAGGGTGCGGCGAAGGCACCGGCCAGGAGCGCCGCGGCTGCGATCTTCCAGCCGATCGAACGATCGAAGAAGCGCTGCAGCGCCTCAGGTTCCAACCGGTAGCCGAGCAGGAAGAACGGCGCGAAGCAGATGACCCGCGAGATAGTCATCACATCACCGACGAACGGCAGGTAGCCGACCGCCAGTGCCAACACGACACTGCCCACCAATCCGGGGATCAGCGGGATCCGCGCGGCCAGCGGAACCAGCAGGTACCAGATCGCGGCAGCCAGCAGGTACCAGCTCGCGTTCGCCACCGACCACGGGGTGAAGACCACTGGCTTGCCCGCGAGGTACTCCAGCACATAGATGCCCGAATAGAGCAGCACATAGAGCAGCAGGAACTGCAGCACTCGAGCGATGCGGAAGCGTCCGTCGCTGCGGATCAAGCCTCGCGCGAACATACCGGTGACCAGCACGAACAGCGGCATGTGGAACAGATAGATGGAAAAGAACAATCCCTGATAGACGCCGAATATCTTCGAGAACGGGTCGATGAAGTGCCCGACCACGACCAACACGATCAGGATGTACTTCAGGTTGTCGAAATAGGCGATTCGACCATGGGCAGCGCTAGTCAAGCTGATACACCTCGGCGAGATCGGTGTAGATCCGAGCACAGTTGTTCCGGTCGTGATGGTAGAAGAAGGCCGCCACACGCTCGCGATATTTCGGTTCGGGTTCCGCGCCCCGGTCCAGAATCGCCCACAGCGCCTCACGAAGTTCGGCCACAGTCCGCACCGCCGGACCGAAACCGTCTCGGATTGGATCGTAATCACCAATGGGATAGCTGGGCGGCAGTTCCTCCGGCAGGTAATACAGCAGTGGACGTCCCAGATAGGCCAGATCGAACTGCACGCCGGAATAATCACTGATGGCGACGGCGGCACGCTTCAGGTGGGGAAGGTAGCCCGCCGTGGTCGATGAGGCGACCGTGACCAGGCCCGCCGCCTGTGGATCGGCCGCCACGTGCGCGGCAAAGTCGGCTGTCTGCGAGGCCAGTGTCGGATGCACCAGAAAAGTGAGGCGAAAACCTCGCGAACGCAACCCGGCCAGCAGACCCTGATCGGTCAGCAGCCGCGAGTAGACGGCGAAGTACTCGCTGTCGAGGAAATCCTCCGACCGAGTGCGCACCTGTCCCATGCGTGGCGCGTCATTGGCGACATAGCGTCGCCAGGTCGGGCAGAGCAGCACTTCCGGCCTGGTGTCGGGGATCAGGGTGTCGAAACGCGCCAACCCGGTAGGACGCAGCATCTCGGGCCGATACCCGTATTCAGGTCGGCTCAGATTGGTCACCTCCACCGGCGAGGCGCAGTAATAGCGTTCAATGTTGTCGATGTGACGGGCTTGAAGCTGCGGGATGTACTGCACAGTCAGGCCGTGCTGGATGCACACCACATGGGCGGTGATCAGATTGGCGAACCAACGTCGCTCGAAGCGACTCAGGCCGCATTGTCCCAACGGATTGACCGACGTCGCCGCGATCAGGTGGGCGTGCAGGGGGTACAGCTTGCGCAGCGGCGAGGACGCGTCGACGAGGCGGAAGCCGCGTTTGAGCAGGCCGCGAGCCCCGGGAGCGTTGAGTTGAATCACATAGCGATGTTTGGCGCTTCCCGACTGTTGAGCGGCGAACTCGAAAAGGTGCTGCCCGTTGTCACCGCCCAAATAGAGCTTGTCGTAGTAGAGCACCAGGCGACGTCCGAACCAGGGCTTGGTGAGGTGATAGAGGACCCTCAAACCGGCCTCTTTCACTTTCGCGCGTACGCCGATGCGGGACCGCGCCAATCCCGCGAAAGCCGCCAACTCGCTACGCAGCAGCAGCCGGGTCGAGTGCTCGACGATCTCCAGATCACTCCGGTGAGCCCAGAGAGCGATCCCGTCGAATTCGGCGTAGCGACAACCGAAATCAGGAGCCAACCGGGCCGCTGCGGAGGAGAACTCCAACGGCACCGGGCCGTGCTCGGATTCGAGGGTCCACCACAGTCGCGCACCCACGGGAAGATCGGTCAACCGAAGGGATAGGTCAAAGGCTTGGTACTCCACCAGGGGAAGTCCGAAATAGCGGAAGCTCTGGCGACGTCCTTCGTCGGGAAGGGACCAGCTGCGATCCTGACCGGACCCGGTGCAATGAACGGTGATGGTCTGACCGTCCGCCGAGGGCCAGGTGATGAATCCGTAGACCCGCAGTTCACCGTCGATCACCATGAGACTCTTGATCTCGATCCGGGCGGGGTCAGCGCCGCCGCGCACACCGAGCAGATAACGCCGGAAGTTCTCCGGGACGCCCTGCAATCGCTGCTGGAGCAGGTCGAGATCCAGGAATTGAGTCAGGTCGGCGACCGCTGCCAGGAAGGAGTCGAGCCGGTCGTCAACCAGCAGGCGTTTGTCGTTGTCCTCAAGGTTGCGACGAAACCGCCGGTAGAGGTGACGCACCACCTCGACTTGCCGATCCCGGCCGGGGTGAGCGGCCAACTCCGCGAGCGCGGCTGCCACGAATCCGAAATACCAGTCCGGATCGTAGGGACGGTCCTCATCCGCCATCCGCGTCACCTTCAACGAAGGCGGACAGGGTCTGGCGGAGGCCGTCGTCCAAACCCACCACCGGCGTCCACCCGAGGGATCTGATCGCGGAAGTGTCCAGCCCGAGGTAGCCGAAATCGCTGTAGCCTCCCGGCGTGGCCGACGGGCCGGCGACCACTGTGCTGGGCTCGAGTCCAGGGACATCCAGCTGGGCGATCCGCTGCGCAAGGTCGCGAATCGAGATCGGCTCGGTCTCGTTGGCCACGTTGAACACCCCCGGCCAGTGCCCGTTCAGGCCTGCGGCCAGGATCGCTCGGGCCGCATCCAGGACGTAGCAGTAGCCGCGCAGGGCACGGCCGTCGCTGTTCAGCACGAGGTGCTTTCCGGCGACCCTGGCCGCGATGAAGTCGGCCATGGCCCGCCCATCGTCGTGGAGCTTCATCCCCGGTCCGTACACGCTCGCCAATCGCAAGATCTGAAAATCCACGGCGTACTGGTGGTGATAGGCAACCAACAACGACTCCGTCATGCGTTTGCTCTCGGGATACACATTGCGCGTGGCCAGGTGATCGAACTCCCCGACGGTCGTCTCGGTCAGCAGCCCGTTGCTGCCCTGGGCATGGCCATAGACCTCACGGCTGGAGAAGTAGCTGATGCGAGCCTGACGCGCCCGAGCGAGGTCGAGAAGGTCGAAAGCCGCCGACACATTCGCCGCCGCGATCCCGACCGGATCACGCCGGTACTCCGCCGGACTGGAGCCACCACCGGCATGGATGATCACATCGGCGTCGCCGCGGTAGCCCAGCGGCTCTCCCAGAACCTGTTGCTGCACGTCGTAGTCGACCCCGTCGAGGAACAGGGTGCACCACGAGTGAAGTGCTGCCGGATTTCGCGCCAGCAAGACCAATCGGAGCCGTTGGCCGTGTGCCCGCGAAAGCGCGGCCAGCCCCGCAGCCACGTACCGTGCGATGAGGCCGCCGGCACCGGCCAGCACGACGGTGGTGTCGCGGAACTGCCCCAGTCCGTCGGGGAACAGCGGATCAGCCGCGAGCCTGGCCAAGTCCGGTCCCATCGCCGCCCTCATCGGTCCGCCTCCGCTGCGAAATAGCCCTCCAGGAATCCCACATCAACCGGATAGGTCACTTTCAGATTCCCGTGTCGACCGCCGACCAGGTGAATCCGATGGCCGCAGCGAGCCATCAAGGTGGCAGAGTCGACCACGTCGACATACTCAGGATCGACCCCGGCGTAGTGCTCATGGGCGGCCCGCAGCTCCGCCAGACCGAAAGCCTGCGGTGCTTGAGCGATGAAGGATCGACTGCGCTGGAGCAATGCCGTGGCTGACTCGCCGTCCTCGGACATCACGATCGTCTCCGGCGCCGGGACGCACGTCACGGCGTTGCCATGGCGGGCTGCGTGCGCGATCACCGCTGTGATCAACGTGTGATCGATGATGGGGCGCACGGCGTCGTGAACCAGCACGATGGTGTCGTCCTCCCAGTGAGGCGCGGCTGCGTCCAGCGCATGGCGGATCGAATGCTGCGCCAACTCCCCGCCCGCAACGATGGCGCGGACCTTGGCGAACCCTGCCTGCGTGACGTACTCGGCCAACCAGTCGATCCACTCCGCGACGCACGCTATGTAGATGCCCTCGATCTGCGGGTGGTCGGCGAAGACCGCCAGGGTGTGCCCGATGATCGGCCGTCCCGCGACGGTGAGGAACTGCTTGGGCATCTCCCCGACGTCTGCCCGCCGCCCGACACCGCCGGCGAAGATCACCGCGATCGCTGTCACTGGCGCACCCCGGCGTCCGCCACCTCCACGACCCAGAGCCGGATCATGGTTTGCGAGAAGGTGTCGAAGGTGTTGTGTGCCTTGTCCTCGCGCATCGAGTTGGAGTCGGCGATCCACACCTCGTCGCCTTCGGCGCGGTACCACAGCACGTAATGGGCCTCGGTGGTCCACAGACCCTTCCCCATCAGCGCGATCACCCAATTGCCCTCACGCACCGCCTGCTGCGCTCGAAGCTTGACCGACCGCGATGATGCTGGCGGCGACGCACGCAGGTCTTTGGTGTTCAACTGGCGCACCGCAATGCCGTAGCTGGACGCGAAATCAGCGAAGTACGCCGATTCGGTCTTGCCCGACTCCGGAGCGTGGGTGAAGTAGCCGTGCTTGTCGCTCCAGGCTGCGGCCACCCGGGGATCCACGGTCGGGTCAGCCAAGGTCGAGATCACCATCGCCAATGCGGCGGGGCCACAGCCCCACCGCCGCACGGTGTCATCAGAGTTGGGACCGTAGCGCTGCTTGGCCCATTTCTTGTCGAACTGGTAGTAGCGCACCGGCGTCACGGCCGCGGGGAGCGTCGACCCGGTCGTTGCGGGTGTCGCCGCGGAGGGCAGCGGGGATTGCGAAGACTGGGACGGCATGTCCGCAGCACCCTCGTCAGTCCTCGAGGGCACCGCGAGGGGACCGACCACGATGGCGATCACACCGGCCAGAGCGGCGACGATCAGCGCCGCCAATGCCCAGCGAGGCACGCGCCATCCACCCATAGTCATCCATCCAACGCCGTGACGATGCCGCCGCCGCAGTCATCGTTCCCCCGATGGTAGAGGATGCCCCGCGCGAGCGCCCGTAGGGCGCTGGCCTCCGCGGATCGATGCGCCCGATCAATCCCCGGCGAAGTGCAGAGTTCCCTGAAGGTCGACCAATGACCACCCCAGCTGGGGGTCTCCGTCGGCGATGATGACGCCGGTGTTGTCGAGGTGTCCGTGGCCGATCTCTTCGGCGAAGCCTCGGATCCGCGCGGCGGCCCACACTCGCAGGGCAGCGCCGTGGCTGACCGCCAGTGCATGGCGGGCTTGGGCGACGGCGATCTGAGCGATCGCAGCGTCGTAGCGTTCGAAGAACTCAATGGCGTTCTCGCCACCGGGCACTTTGGCCAGCAGGTCGCCGGTGGACCACTTCATCAGCGTCGACTGATAGGCGCTGACCTCGTCGGTCATCGCGAAAGAGGCCATCTCGTAGTCCCCTGCCGAGATCTCGCGAAGCCCGTCCAAGACGGTGATCGGTACTCCGACGGTCTCCGCCAGCGGCGCAGCGGTCTGTTGCGTGCGCACCAGGTTGGAGGCGTAGATGGCCTCAACCGGAACACCGGCCAGTCGTTCGGCGAGTGTCTTGGCCTGCCAGCGTCCATGGTCGTCGAGGTCGGCCCCGGGCGCAGCGGTGTCGAGCAGCAATTCGGTGTTGGAGGGTGTCCGCCCGTGGCGCACCAAGATCAAACGCATGCTCCGAGCATAGGACGCAACGAGCCGGGATCGGACCACCGGCCAACCGGCGGTGCCGGTTTGGTTGATCGGCTCGCTCCTTGACCAATGTTCTTACCCGTATCCGCTGGTGAAGCGGAACTGCTAGCGTCGGTTTCGGATCCAACCGAGCATCTGTTTGAGGAGACAAACGTGAGCAAGACTCCCGTCAAGGTAGCGGTCACCGGCGCAGCCGGTCAGATCTGCTACAGCCTGCTGTTCCGGATCGCCAGCGGTTCGCTGCTGGGACCCGACCAACCGGTGGAACTGCGCCTGCTGGAGATCACCCCTGCGCTCAAGGCCCTCGAAGGCGTCGTCATGGAACTCGACGACTGCGCCTCCCCGCTGCTGAGCAAGATTGAGATCGGCGACGATCCCAACAAGGTTTTCGAGGGTGTGAACCTGGCCATGCTGGTGGGCGCCATGCCCCGCAAGCAAGGCATGGAGCGTTCTGACCTGCTCAGCGCCAACGGCGCCATCTTCACCGCCCAGGGCAAAGCCCTCAATGCGGTGGCCGCCGACGACATCCGGGTGCTGATCACCGGAAACCCGGCCAACACCAATGCGCTGATCGCGATGAGCAACGCTCCCGACATCCCCAATGAGCGCTTCAATGCGCTGACTCGGTTGGATCACAACCGGGCCATCACCCAGGTCGCCCAGAAGACCGGTGTCGCCGTGGACGCGGTGAAGCACATGACCATTTGGGGCAACCACTCCGCCACCCAGTACCCCGACGTGTTCCACGCCGAGGTCGAGGGCAAGAATGCCGCTGAGGTCATCAACGACCAGACCTGGATCGAGAGCACCTTCATCCCGACCGTCGCCAAGCGTGGCGCTGCCATCATCGAGGCCCGCGGACTGAGCTCGGCCGCCTCGGCGGCCAACGCCACCGTCGAGCACATGCACGACTGGGTGCTCGGCACGCCCGAGGGCGACTGGATCTCGGCCGCCGTGCCGTCCGACGGCTCCTACGGAGTGCCCGAGGGCTTGATCTCGTCGTTCCCGGTCACCTACTCCGGTGGCACCTACCAGATCGTTCAGGGTCTGGAGATCGACGCCTTCTCGCGGGGCAAGATCGATGCCTCGGTGGCCGAACTGGCCGACGAGAAGGCTGCGGTCACCGAACTCGGACTCATCTGAGCAGTACCCCCAGCAGTCGTCTGAACGAAGGCGCCCCGCGGTGATCCCGGGGCGCCTTCGCGTTCTGAGAAGATGGGTCCATGCCCACCCACCACCGGATACTTCAACCTGACGACGCCCCGGCCTTGGCTGCGCTGTTGTCCAGCAATCGCGAGTTCCTGGCGCCGTGGGAGCCGGTTCGCGATGAGTCGTACTTCACTGTTGCCGGTCAGGAACAGGTCGTGGCCGACCATCTCGCCCACCAGCGCGCCGGCGGCATGTACTGCGCGATCATTCTGGACGACCAGGCCCAGCCGGTCGGGCGGATCAACCTGAGCATCTTCCGCGGCCCTTTCCAATCAGCGACGATGGGCTACTGGCTCTCCGAGCATGTCGGCGGACGGGGGTTGGCCACGGCGGCAGTCGGCGAAGTCGTCGAGGTTGCGTTCGGCGCTCTGGGTCTGCACCGGGTGGAGGCGGGCACGATCCCTGAGAATGAGCGTTCGCAGGCAGTATTGACCAAGAACGGCTTCACTCGATTCGGCTATGCCCCGGCCTACCTGCACATCGCCGGTCGCTATCGCGATCACGTGCTGTTTCAGAAGCTCGCTCCTGGAATCACACCATCGGATTAAGTTACGGTTCCGTAGCCGTAGCAGCTAGGCTTTTCGACAGTCCACCGTCTGCCAGAAAGCTGATCGCCCATGACTGGTCGTCCCGCCACCGATGCGACCCGAGCCGTCCGCCACGCTCGCGATTTTCTCCTCGAACACCGCCTCGACTACGCCGGAACCATCGACGGCTTCACCTGGCCGGAGCTCACCGAGTTCAACTTCGCGTTGGAGTGGTTCGATGTGGTGGCCGGCGAACACCCTGATCGGGCCGCGGTCACCATCGTCTCCCATGACTTGCTGGCGCAGTCGTGGAGCTACGGTGAGCTCTCCCGTCGATCCGATCAGGTCGCCAACTGGCTGCGACTGCTCGGGCTGACGCGCGGATCGCGGGTCATCGTGATGCTGAACAACACCATCGATCTGTGGGAGATCGTGCTCGGTATCTACAAGATCGGCGCGGTCGCCATTCCCACCTCCACCCTGCTTTCGGCCACCGACCTGGCGTACCGGGTCCACCACGGCGAGGCCACTGCGGTCGTGGCACCGACATCGCTGCGGGCACGGTTGGACAGTCTCGATTCCGGCGTGCTGCGCATCGGTGTCGGCCCCGACACTCCTGCGGGCTGGATCGCCATGGCGGAATCGCACCGGGCCAGTGATCAGTTCGTTCCCGACGGACCGACACCGGCCACCGATCCGAGCCTGCTGTATTTCACCTCCGGTACCACCTCGCACCCCAAGTTGGTGCAGCACAGCCAGGTGTCCTATCCGGTGGGTCACCTGTCCACCATGTGGTGGCTGGGGGTTCAACCCGGCGACATTCACCTCAACATCTCCTCACCGGGATGGGGCAAACATGCGTGGAGCAACTTCTTCGCACCCTTCCTGGCGCAGGCCACAGTGTTCGTCTTCAACTACGAACGGTTCGACGCCGGGACGCTGATGAAGGTCATGGACACCCACCAGGTGACGACCTTCTGCGCGCCTCCCACTGTGTGGCGCATGCTGATTCAGGCCGACCTGACGCAACTGTCGCAGCCGCCGCGGGAGTTGCTCGGTGCCGGCGAGCCGTTGAATCCGGAAGTCATCACCACTGTTCGTGCTGCCTGGGGCGGCACCATCCGCGATGGCTTCGGACAGACCGAAACCACCTGCTGCGTGGGCAACTCCCCGGGTCAGGTCGTCAAGGATGGTTCGATGGGGCGGCCCATGCCTGGCTACCCGGTGGTGCTGTTGGACCCGGTGACCGGCGACCCCGGCGTCAGTGAGGGCGAGATCTGCCTCGACCTGAGCAAACCGATCCTGGGTTTGATGACCGGCTACCACAACAACCCGGAGATGACCGCCGAGGTCCGGCGCAACGGCTACTTCCACACCGGCGACATCGCCACACTCGACACCGACGGTTACCTCACCTACGTCGGCCGAGCCGACGATGTGTTCAAAGCCTCCGACTACAAGATCTCGCCCTTCGAGCTCGAATCGATCCTGTTGGAACATCCCTATGTGACCGAGGTGGCGATCGTGCCGAGCCCCGACCCGGTGCGGGCTGCGGTACCCAAGGCTTTCGTCCGCCTGGTCGAACACGCCACCGATCAGCAGGCGGAGGCGGCGCGCTCCATCTTCGAGCATGCCCGGGCCCGACTCAGCGCCTATCAGCGGGTTCGTATCGTGGAGTTCGTCACCGAGCTACCAAAGACCATTTCGGGGAAGATCCGGCGAGTGGAACTGCGCGAACGCGAAGCTGAGCGGGTCGCATCAGACGATCCCCAAGGTCAGTTCATGGAGCGCGACTTCCGCTGACCGGGCTCGGTGCCCCGGCCAGCGGGAAACCGCAGATCAGGCTCCGGTCACGAACTCGTAGCCGGCCTCCGCCGTGATCGTGCGGACTTGTTCGCGCCACTGCTCGTAGGAGAAGTCGAAGGTGTAGGCCTTGGCGAAATGGGTGATCTGCTCGGCAATATCATCGGCCAAGCCCTCGCTGCCGGTGCTGCTGTAGGTGCCACCGGAAAAGCCGAAGCCTGAACTTTCGCCGGGATCGCCGCTGGTGAATCCGCCGCCGGTCTCCTTCAGCGAGTCGGAGTAGCGCACCTGCCACGCGGCGTCATCGACGATGATCGTGGCGCGGTACTCCAGCTTCTGCCGTGCCAGCACCGAAGTCCGTTCGGCCAGGACTCGAGTAATGGTGGCCTTGTCACCGGAGTCTTCCCAGGTGAACTGCCAGCTTTCGGCCAAGGCTCGCAACCGCCCTTGGATGTTCGAGTGGGGCGACACGGCTTCGGCTTGACCGACCGTCGGCTCCAACCACGAGTCAGCGGACGCGGCTTGTGCCATCGGTTCCCACTGGGACCCGTTCCAGCGGTAGCCGTTCTGCACCTCACCGACCTGCGGCGCCTGCGCGACGGGTACCCACTGCTGACCATCCCAACGATGACCATTCACGACCTGGCCCAC